>Ga0208565_1000005_pt1 | contig 425067 bp, 350 predicted proteins | sample Sb_taG_7_FD_187706 | JGI IMG/M metagenome (GOLD analysis project Ga0208565, IMG submission 187706) | Peat soil microbial communities from Weissenstadt, Germany - Sb_50d_2_FS metaG (SPAdes) (version 2) | ecosystem: Environmental > Terrestrial > Soil > Wetlands > Peat | place: Germany... | reverse complement strand
CAGCTCCAGTCCCACGAACCACCGGAACAACAGGTTGTAATCGAGTTGCTCCATCAGCATCCGTTCGCTGCGGATCGAGTAGAACGTCGGCAAAAGCAGCGCCCGCAACAAACGTTCCGGTGGGATCAAGTCCTTGGCTGCCGCCATGTCCGCATCCGTGACGCCTTCGAAGGTGACTTCCGTGCCGACGAGGTCCGGCTCGGAGGGATCGTCGATGACAGCGTGCAGCGTCGTTATGTCATCAAATCCGTGCTTGCTCGATTTCGCAATCGTGATGTCGCCGTGTCTCGATTTCATGAGCACGTTGATCTTGCGGCGGTCGAAGGTCGCAAGCGCATCTTTCAGCCCGACACCAACTTTCCCAACCACGAGGTCAGGGTGCGATTGCTTTTCTTGGTTCTCGTTCTGGGTGAGATGCTCGTACTTGAGCCCGCGCCCGTAGTCTCGGATGTGCCACCGGCCCGCCTTGTCCTTGGAGATTTCTACATCCGTGGCCTTCGTGAGTGCTTGCTCATCGAGCGCGTTCGCGATCACTTCGCGCAGCGCGTGTCGGACGTCCCAGTCTTCCAGGACTTTCTCAATATTGAGGTCAAACTTTTTCATTTAATTACCGCCACTCAACTGAGAACGCTCGTTCGCTATTTTAATGCTTGTGACAGAGCCTCGCCTGGGTTGTGTCGGTCCCACTGTCGGGCATCAATAGCGGAAGCATTCGGCCGGCGGTCGAATCCTCGCTGTTCTCGCCCAACCGACGTAATGGAGCGCGCGGCAACAGACCCCAGGGTGTTAATACGACGATCTTGAAGAGTGGCGGGTACAAGACAGTTACATTTCGAGAATCAGCGCAGTCCGGCAATATGTGCTCGGATCCCACGCAACGCGGGAACCCGACGTCTATGGATATGCCCGCAGGATCTGTTCAAGAACAGCAATAAGTTCTGCCTTACGTTCTTTTCTAAGCCGCACCCGGCAGAGGGCACACAACTTCAAGGCACCAGCCTCATACTGGATTTCGCGGTTCTCATCATAGAATAGTGGGCAATCGCTGGAACTGACTGCTCGCCCCTCTTTTTCCCCGGGATAGTGTGCGCCTAGGCCGGACATGAAGTTCGCGAGGGCATTCGCTACAAGCCTCTCGATCGTATACAACGGCGGCTGTAACTGCTCCAGGCAACCGTAAACCGAGATGATTGAGATTTCGTTCTTCGGATCGTCGTCCCAAGTAATCAGGTCCGTCGTTTTTTTGTCTCGTAGCGGCAAGTTTGTGATGGCAATGAGACGTTCGACACCTAACTCGCGAGACTTGCCGCGCAGGCGCTGGGCGATTTTTTCAGCTTCGAGATAGGCCTCGCCTTCACCTCTCCGTTCGCGGCGCCAAGTGCCGAGTGGAGCGGAGAACCGGACGGCTTCGAAAGCGAAACGATCCTGACAATCCGTTAGTTGAGTCGCGATCTGCTCAAGACTAGGTATCACGCGCTGTACATCCCATAGGCCCACACGGCGCCGGCCGCGGGCTACTCGGCGACTGGTGGAGCGCGTTTCAAGGGCGCTAGCACGCGCAACATCTAGCGCCTGGCGGGGCTGGGCCAATCGATCCGCTGGATTGCGTGCGAAGACGACTGGAACCGCCCAATCGATATTTTCACCAGGAATCGAGTAGTTCACGGCGATCCGCGATTCACGCGCCGCATCACCGACATTGCTTCCTTGCGCGAGCGCCCAATAAAAATGTTGCGCGAAGGAGGTTGCGCTGACGTCCAGTACGCTGTACTGATTCGCGACGACGCACGGGACGCCCCCAGCCACGAGTGCCTGCGCCACTCCGCGGTTGAAATCAGCGCGTCCGCCCTCCGCCGTCTCACAAGCGTTCAAGAAGATCAAACGGATGCCTCGGCGGCAGAAAATGTTCTGCAAATCGCGGGGACCCACCCGTTGCATCCGGCCCTGGTCAGTCTGAAAGATCAAATAACCGCTATCTGTTTTGGAATCGTACTCGCCGTGACCGATGAAATGGACTACGTCGAATGCGGGTGAAATCTCGAGCTTACCGTGCAGCGCGTCCGGCGTAGCATCGAGCAGAACGTCGACGATTGCAAGACCGCCCGAGGTCAGCTTTCGAAATCCAGAGCGGATGACCTCAACCTCCTCATCAACGGAAAGGTGGGCCAGCCCGAGCGGCTGAGCGACAACAACTAAAATCCGCAGAGGGCCGGGGGTGCCGTCAAGCCGATCTGCCGGAACTGCCGTGATGACATTGCGTGTAAAATTCACCTCGGATGTTGCCAGGAACGTCTCGCGCCCGGGATCATAGACGAACTCCCAAGGTAGGTCGGCCACCCAGTTGATCTCGGAGGTGAAGATCACATTGAGACGGCCAGTGCGCTGGCCTGCGCGTGCGATGTCATAGAGCCGGCCCACTTCGCCGGGAAACAGTGTTCTGAAAATCTCCTTTCCGACGCGAATTAGGTCTTCATCGTGTGGCGGCTCCTGAACATGGGGGTCGCCATTAATGTATTTGCGAATTCCGCTGTGCACGTCGATGATGCCGCGGAACCGCTGGCCCGCACTCCCACCGCGCATTGCTATTCGCTTGGCGACCGACGCGTTGCGAAAACTCGCGAGCAAGGTCGCGGATTCCGGTTTGGATTTCTGGTCGCCTTGTGAGCGGGTCGTATCCATGACGGTTAGATAGAAGACCTCGTCGGTAAAGCGGTCGGAAACTGGCAACACGGGAGGCGGAAGCCCTCGATCAGCAGAAACCGCCTGGGGTAATGCTGCCGGGGGCGGCAGTGTGGTTGGAGGTACTGTGGCTGCACTGAACGCTAGAGCACCACGGCGCTTCAGGAATGGTAAATGCGTCGCCGGGTCAAGCGACGCCAGCGACTGCACACTTCCCGATAACGCGCGCATTAAGAAGTCTACCGTTTCCGCGCGGTTGAAGAAGCTCAGGTGCGTTACTTCGCCACCCGATGGAGAAGCGAGATTGCCACCACGGCCATAACACCCGATGCGAGTTGCAGGGACCACCGCGGATGGCGCACCAGGATCAACCCGCCATCCTCCCTCGGACGGGACGACCAAATCGTTAGCCGTCCCAAAAAAAACGTCAAGTCCTGTATCGATCAGTCGTTGAAGGACATTGCCCTCGGGATCGAAGTTGGCGACCAGAGCGGAATAAACTGTCGGCGGAGCACTGTTCAGTTCCTGTAGTTTGGCGATTGCATCGCTCTTTGTATCCATAGCGGCAAGACCCGGAAGCGCCCCTAAGACGTGATTAGCGATCCAACTCAAGCCATCTGCTACGAATTCGGCGCCGACCACGAATGGACTGTCGCCTACGACGGGCACCATTTCTACAAGGTCTAATAGATTGGCGACCCACGTTAAGAAAAGGTCGAAGCGCGAGGGCGAAGCTAATGGCGTCCCCTCGTTAGGTGACGCCACGAGCACAGCGCGACGAATGGAAATTCGTGACGCAAGCGATCCGAAGAGCTGTGGCAATTCTACTAGCTGACGCAGGACAAGCCCCCCGCGCGAATGCGTGATTACATCGAAAGTATGCCGTCCGGGTGGCAGCCCGTCGAGTAGCGCTTTGGCATTCTCTGCTGGGCTGCGGCTCACCGTGAAATGATCAAATCCGAAGATGCGGCTGCCGTAAATCTCGACCGCAAAATCGAAGAACGTCCTGTTCACTGCGTTACGCGCACTCGCGAGCTTTCCAAAAGACGAACTCGTATGGGAAAAAGTACCGTGGAGGAGAAGCAGATTGGGTTTTGAGGTGTCGACACCGAAAGTCGCCGCCGACGGCGATGGAAGGGGTTTCCCGGATGACAGCGCGTCCTCAGTTACGAGCTTCCATCCCTCCGTCAAACGATGAGCCTGCCACCAGAGTTTCTCCGCTTCTAGACCTAAAACGGGCATGGCTTTATCCGCAACGACTCCGGCGACTTTGAGCAAGAACGTGCGAACGGCCTTGGTGATCACTCCGCGGCGTTCGCCTTCCACACTCTCCTCAGAAACCGGAACAGAGAAGCGCACGCGGCGAGACGCACCCCGTCGTTCCGACTCCTCCGGCAAATGAAAAGTGATTGCTCCAGATGGGTGCCGGACCATAAGAATGTGCTTTTCCATGGCTTCGGTCGTTGCTTCGAGCCGAATTGGGACCGCACCACGACGCTTCACAGGGGTAACTTCGAGGGCCTGCGTGAGATCGACTCGACCTGTCTTGGTCAGCCGCTCAAGAAACCGGTCCGCAACCCCTGATCCAAGTCCACGTCTCGCAGAGCCTGTGGCTTTGAGTTCAGTAGCCGTCCAACCGATGGTGTCAGATAAGCGCAGCGTCGTTTGACGGGACGAAGGCATAATCGCTAAGCACGACCAACATTGTGTCCGGGACTATTTAGCTGGTAATCGTAGCACTAGTCCGCATACTTCTTACGCGCGTAATCCAAGCCGATACCATGGCACGTGCAATGAACGCCGCCGCCAGATTCCGCCCCAGGTGGACGGCTTGATCATTCCTTTCGCGGGTGCCCTCGACATGCAATCAGTTTACTCCGTTGGATCCCTCGCCCGACCTGTCGACGCATCACCCTGTCCAACCACCGACCAGCCGATAGCCTCGGCCGCGAAACTGCTCTACTCTTGGCATGACTGCTGATTCTTTAACTGACACTGGCATCGTGCGGGTCCGCAACACTTACAGCGCCCACGCGTCCGAGCCAGTGGATTTGACGGCGTTTGAGTGGTACCCAATGGCGGAGCTGGCAAGGGCGGTGGAGACACCACGCCGCGGACCTGACCGCCCAGACTAGGTGGATTGTTAGTCTTGTTGGGAGGAGGTTGACTCGGTTGAGGCTGACTCGGTCGGGTTTGACTCGGTTGAGGTTGATTCGGTCGGGTTTGACTCGGAGTGGCTTGACCCGCAGTGGCTTGATGCGGAGGGGGTTGGCCATCAGGACGTTGGCCACCGTCCAATTTTGGCGATAGATAAGAGGGAGGAGAGCAGTTGTCCGGGATGCTTTGGGGCAGTACGTCTCTTACTTTTTGGTCGATGGTGAGCCGGCACAGCATATGCCCCACGATGAGATAGACATCGTCCTCCCAATACGCGACGCCTGTCACGGGCTCATCGAAGATCACGCTGCCAAGGCTGCCTCCTTTACGATCAAAAACGTAGAGGCCGCCAGGTCCAGCCGCGAAGACATAGTGTCCTGTGTCATGATGTGCCGCGTAGTCGTGCGCCGCGTCATCGAGAGTGATGCCAAGGAAGGTTGGCAGAACCTCGCCCGAGGCCGCGATCGATCCCAGCGCGCCTGTTTGATTCCATTTTTGTAGTTGAGGATTCCAGTTGTAGATCGGCCACCGCACCTCGGCTGAATCAAATTCGGTGACAAATACCGGACCAGCAGGGCAAACCGCCACGACCCCCGAAGGATGGCGCAACCTGCTGCCCACCAAAGCAGGTTTGCAGCGCTCTTCCTTTGTGTCCACGGTGCAGGTATAGAGGGCACCGAAAAGTCGCGGGGTACCTTTATCGAGCCAGCGGCTATAGTCAGCAGAATCGTACGAAGCATCCGCGGTGGTTCCCGGCCAAGGGCGGTCGTCGGTAATGAAAAGTGTGGTCCCGACGGCGCCGAGACCCGAAGGACCCCTAAGTTCCTCGAACGCGCCCTCCAATGGTGTACTCTCCTTCTCGCTCAAGTCAGCCGCGCCCGCTTTTACGGTGAGGCGTCCCCGCCCGTGCTCGGCTACATAAATAGATGTGTCGGAAATCGCAATGCCTCGTTGATCAACCTTCTCACATGGCTCCTGGGGACAAGTGTGGATCGGGTTCGACTTTTGGTTCTTTTCATGCCTGGTTGAATAGACCAGCACGTCGCCGTTCGCTGCAGAGAGAAATAAATCTCCGCTTTTGTTGCTGGCGAGTCCACGAACGTCCACGAGCCCGTACCAGAGAATCGAGGCTTGTGCATCCGGGAACGGAAAGCTGGGCGACCAGGAGATCGCCTTGCCTAGGCGATTGGGATTTGGCTTGTGATCGAGCTCGTACAATAAGATCGATACGCCCACCAGGGTCGCGCCAGCCAAAATCCACTTCATTGGGTTGTTCCTTTTGGCTGATCGTTGTCCGCCACCGAGATCGATACCTCGAGCTTCTTCTTCAAGGACTTGAGACGCGCCTCCCAATTCGTTTCGATCTTTTCAAATAGTCCTTTGATGGCCTCGCCGATTTCGGTTCCATGCTGGACTGGCAGTGGGTCCATGTCGTGATTAAACACGTCGTGGGCAACATGATGGCCTAGGGCGCGGTAACTCTCGAAGTGGGATTCGTCGAAGAATTGGTTCACCGTCGACGTGTGCGGGAACTCGGAGTGCCGTTTTCGGAATTCGACAACGTCGACAGGCTCGTCCCCGGTCACCGACGATTTGATGTAGATGAGCTTGCCGCAATCTTCCTGACCGGGGTAGATGATGTTTCCAAGCGAATAATGCAGCTTGCTCACCGCCGGATCGCCAATGGGCTGTAGCGCTTCAAGATTCAAATCAATGACTACGCCGAAATCCTCCCGGCACTTGCGGGCTGCTCCTCCAATGCCTTCGAGCTTGAACTTTTCGTCTTCCTCGGCGTCGCTCACAACGATGTAGCGGCACCGCCGGCGAACCAGTTCGTATAACCCCATATTCTCGAAGTGACCACCGTCGCTGAGGAGCACGAATTCCGAATTGGAATCGGTGCGGGCTGTTAGTTCTTTTACGAGGTAGAGGAGGCCCAACCGCGGCGAGGGCGATGTCCACTTCGTACGCCGCGGATTGCCCGCCCACCACCCCAAGCGCACTCCGAAAACCGTTAGCAGGAACGCCAACGCAGGTGAGGTATGAAAGCCTGCGTTGGAATTGAAAGCCGCACCTGAGATCGCCATCGCCGTGCCTAGAAAAGCGCCGTGGTTCTGCGGCTCAGCGAACTGTTCCGTCCGCTGGAATGCATACTCGGAAAGGTTTGTTTTTCTCACGGCCGCCTGCCGGCGCGAGAAGTCGAAGCCGGACCACAAGGGAGTGAAAATAAAAGATTCAGCCTTCCTCTCCTGCAGGCCGAGATCTGCACCCTGGGTAATATTGAGTGCCGTGTTAATGATCGGAAACGGACCCGCGTACGAAGGTTTGCAGCCGATCACCATATCGCGGGGCTGCGTTCGGTCGGAAGACTGAAAGCGGCGGAGCCGGATATCGTCTTCAAGATCGAAGCCTGTAAAGGCGTTTGGCGCCCGATGCGACCTGGCGCGCGAAGCGCCCAGATAGGCGCGGACCAAACGGTTCTTATAAAAGTTATGCATTGAAAACTCATTGATGTCCACCCTCCATGCCATGAGCACACAAAAGAGGCCCAACGAGGCGATAAGGCACAGCGGAGCCAGCGACCCTGGATACATGAGCGACCAGTATTGATCCACCATGCGCTGAAACGAGAACGCGTCTTTACAGCAGAGTTGCTGAGCCACCCTTGGATCCACCAGCAAAGGCATCCGCCCCACGACTTCGACGGCCCAGAACAAGCCGAACGACACGCCCGAAAGCAACCCCACGATGAACACTGCCGGAGCGAGACTCAGGACTAGGCGGATCGGCAAGCTCTGAGATTCCTGGCCATCCCGGCCGGAGCGCGGACTGAACGCCAGTTTTGCACCAATGCCTGTGATCGCCACCCAACTGACGCCTCCGGCCGCGGCGACCTTCAAGCCCAGCATAGCGATCCACAACGGCATGAAGAAGCAGATCGCGCAAATCGACAGCCAACCGACGATCGCCAGCCCTAACCATGCGCCCAAACGGCTCCACCACTCCCTCTGTTCATCGGACAGGTCTTTCCCAAACAGGCCGATAAGCACCAAAAGAACGCACGCGATCACGGTCAGCATGAGCGCGAGACCGGCGCTGCCCGAAAGCCACAGCCCTCGTTCGGTGTTCTTGCCGAAGATGTGGAGAACTGAATAGAGCCAATCAAAGAGCAGCGCGCCGGTGACGATGCTCCCAACAACGGCGATGCGCCAAATCAAGGGAGCCAGTATCCGGTCGAGCAGCGGCAACCAACCACTATTTCCTTCGGCGTGGAGATTCCTGAAGGTCGCTAGCAAAACCATCCCGAGCGCGGCCACTAGCGCGAATGCCAGCGCGACGTCGACCTGCCGGATCTTAGCGCTCGGGTACCACCACAGTACTGTGGTTTCGAGGAGCGCCCCCAAAACGACTAATGGCAGAATTTTGGAAGCAACTTCGAAATCGTTGTACCCGCGAGGAGTATTGAAGCCTCCGCGATACGGACCAAAGGTCTTGAGATTGTGCGCTCCAATCCGATAGCACGCCCAAGTCAGCGGAATGCCTCCAACTAGAACAAGCAGCACGAAATGAAGGAATCCATCCCTGGCCTCAGGCGTAAAGGCAGGTTCCGCAAAAACCCGGAGATGGAGCATCAAAAAGATAACGACTCGCGGCAGCAGCAAGACCGCTCCAAGCAACGAAATCAGAACCATGAAGTTCAAGAGCGAATTGCGCAACCATGTCGACGCGATCGTCCAACTGTCTGCGGAAAACAGCCCGGCCTGCGGCGCTAGATACCGTGAATACTGCCGCAAAAGGCGGATCGGCCGCACATGGTCCGCGTGTGGATCGGAATTGCGGGTGATCCATCCGAATCGCTCGGAAACCTGCGCGCTTGTATGCGATGTACTCCGCTCGGCACAATCGTCTCCCAGCAAAAGACTCGTAGCGTTGCCGCGCATCGACTGCTGCACGGAATCGACGCTGCCCTTGCGCTTGATCCAGGAGATCAGCCAGCTCCCGATGTAGCCTCCTCCTGACACAGTCGAAAGGACATCGATGTAGGGCAGAAGGTTGCGATCCGCCATTCCCTGTAGGAGCCCGAGCGCAAAGGTGGCGCTACGGATTCCGCCGCCGGAAAGAGCCACCCCGAACAGACACGAATCAAAAGCCCGCCGTTGACACGTGCAGGAAGTGTTAGAAAAACCAGTCTCCGATCTGATATCTTCAAGACCGCGGTCGGACGGGTCTAAGGCACGGAGGCGGACCAAACGGGACCGCGCGATCTCATCCAATTCGGCACTCTGAACCATGGAGAAAGGAATCGCCACCCCGAGATGCTGGCACAATGTGCGCAGCCTGCGGGAATTCAGAAGCAGACGCATTTCTCGGTCATTCTTCCTCTTATCTGCTCTCATCTTGACCCACCTGTCGGCGAGTTTCCACACCCGTGAACCCTGTGGGCCCGTTGCTAAGACGTCTCTCGCGCGAACGTCGATCGCCTCCTCGATGAAGAATCTCCCTTCAGGAACAAATTCCTTTGCAAGGGCAAGGATGTTTTGGTGCGACGCACCTCCCAGCAGCCAGCTGGTAACGTTCTCGTAGAGTTCCTCGCGCGTGAGCCGCTCGGGCTCAGCCGAAACCTCCCTGTCGCCTGCTTGAGGCTTGTCCGTCGCGTTCGCTCCGCCGCCGGCTTGCGAATCCACCGGCCGGGCTCGAGGCACGAGTGTGACGGCTCCCAATAGGCCTTCTGCCTGAAGGGTATCGATGCGCCTGACGATCACGCTTAACGCCGCTTCAGAGGTCCGCTTGATCTTGTACTCGTCGGAGGAGGCAAGCCAATCCCGGCGATTCTTACGGACAAATCTGTTAAGCATCGAGAAGATCTTGGGATGATTTGTATAGCTTCGCCGGAGCCCAACCTGTAAATCGCGCATATCGTGACCTGGGTTCAGAGTCGATCCTGAATTCCCCAAGCGGATCGTCTGGGTCCCAGTCATCCTTACTCAGCATACCCGCGAGGTCGAGCAGATCTTGCAAGCTCGAATAATCGCGAGCGCCGCACCTCTCTCGCAAATCCTCCTTCCCGCCGACGCCATCCAGGCTGGCATCTTTCGGGTAGCGTTCATGCAGAAACCAGGCCTGCGTGGTTATCCTGGTCGCGAGTTCCAGAATCGGCTCCGTGATGTCCTCCCTTCATGGCGCGCTGCCGTATGCGGCACCAGCCGGGCGGCGACCCGGTTTAGAGGCTCAATTTGGCGTTTACGGTACGTGTGAAATGGCGTCCGCAGAACGCGCATTGCACCTACTTGATCGATCCGATCTTGGAAAACAGCTTTCCAGCATCGAACTTCGCTCCAAACAGAAATTGCAGCGAGTCCTTGGCGTTGTCTACGGTCTTGGAGTTAAATAGCCCGAAGTTCTGATGGATGTTCGCGCCAAAGCCGAGGATGAAGGGTGTCATCGGGACCTTCAGAAAACCTTCCACCCCGATGCGCCATGGCCGCGCGTAACGAACACCGTCGGGAGGGCTAATATCGAAATTACTGAACCTCCCGGTCACAACGTCCACATAAGATTCGAGCTCTGGCGCCACGTCGGTGGAATAGCTCATGCGGTACAGTCCGAGCCGGGTTCCCAGGCCGAAGTTGGTATAAAACTCGTGTTCATTCGCCGATACGGCGTCAGACTGGATGTCGCTGATCGGCGTCTCGAATCCTACCTTGGCGACTGGACCCAAGGATAGTGCGTACGGCCGTGCCGAATAATGCCAAGTAGGGAATAGGAACGGAATCGAAGCTCCGCCGGTTAATGTAGCCGATTTCCTTGCCGTAATAAATGTGGCCACGGTATTCGGGCACGGAGGTGCCGGCGAACTCGCGGAGCTACCCGAGCCCCCGGTGCTGCCCCCCGAACCGCCTCCGGAGGAACCGCCAGAGGACTGGGTCTTTGAGGTGGTCGTGCCGCCACCGGTCGGAGTGGTGGAAGGCGTTGAGGCCGTACAGGCAGCAACCGGTAACGACGTGAGCCGCGCGTCAAAGAACGTCTCAAACATGACTCGCTTGTAGCTCCGCGTGGGCTGCCCGTTTTCGTCGTATTGCCAGAAGGGCCCACCCCAGACCCAGTTCTTTGTCATGTTCATTCCCAGAAAAATGCTCTCGTCGGAAAAACTATTGTTGTCGAACGAAAATAGCCCGCCGGCCGCCATGTAGCCCCGGACACGGCCCCAATCGAAGATCGAATGGGCAAGAAATGGATACGACTGCGAGTACCTTTGCGAGGGGGGTGGAACCGTTTGGGGCCGGTTTCGTGCTTCACATATCAATTTGTTGAAGTCAATATCGCTCGGCAATATCGGTCCGGCGTGCTCCAGTACCACCACGCAATCTCCTCCGTCTACAGGATTTTTGAGGGTCAAACCTGTTTCCCCAGAGGAATCGACCGCCTCAGACTGTATTTCGCTCCCCTTCGTGTTCACCAAGGGGACGCCATCACCATTGACAAACACACTGAGCGAAAGCGCGGACTTGGACGAATCGGTCCCACTGCTCGCGGGCGGCGGGTCGACGTCCACGATAAGTTTGGTATCACCCTCCTTGGGGACCGAGCGCAGGAGCACGCGCGAGAACTTCGTGCCTTCCACTGTGACATCCTTCGTCACACGCTGCGTCTGGTCTTTCGAGAGCCAGGCAATACGAACCAACTCGTCCTTCGAAACCGCGCTCTTTAGGAGCAACTCCACCTTGGGGGTGGTAATGTCCAGTTTATTTGCATAAGTCGGAGAGCCCTTTGACGGCGCGGGACCGGCAGCTATATCCACCTGCTCGTCGTTAACACAGACCGTGACGCTGCCGCTAGACGCCGGTACCATTGCCGTGATCTCGGAAGTGCCCGCACGTATCGTCTCCGCGTAGATCTGCTGGTCCTTGTTGACCGTGCTGTCACAGACACCGGCGATAATCTTCTTGGAGGGGCCCACGACCCCTTGGATAGTCGTCCGTTCCCCATGCGCTGGTTGCAACGCCACTAGAACGAAATTGCCTTGCGCCAGGGCAGGACCGCTGGAGAACGTTACATCAAACTTGGAATCCTTGAGCGATCCCGCCACGGACGCCTCGTCCTTGGTATCCCGGATCTGCCGTTGTTGGCCATTGACGCACACCGAAACAGTGCCGGAAGCCGAAGCGAACTTGTACGTGCGCCCCTGGATTTCCGAGTCGCCGGCAGCGAGCGCCAGTTTGGCGTCCGTGTCTGGATTTCCGTCATCGCACACAGAAGCAGGGGCCTTCGCCTTCTGTTTGTTGGCCATGGCCGCGGGCTGGGCCTGGGGCGTCTTCGCCGCCGGGGCGGGAGAAGATGGCGCTGGCATGCTGGAAATCGCCGCCATGGCTGGCGGTGGGTCGTCTTCGCTGGTGGAGTCAGCTACCGCTTTTGCCGCGGAATGGGCCAGGTCAGTATTGCCGCTGATTACCCACGCCTGCACGATCCAGCCAGACTTCAGCAGTAGTAACGGGATTGTGAAGTCGCCCGACGGTAGAGGCCAGTTCGGCTCCGTTCTCACTTCACCACCCTCTTTGGAGACCGTGATTCTCACCATGTGGTTCGGATCGGTGGTGTGCCCGGTTACGACGCCATCCGGCGTAGCCGTGTTGATCCATATCGCCGGCGCGGGTTTGGGCGCCGCAGCGCGTTTTCTAGCCGCAGGTTTGCTTGCTGCGGGCATCGGTGTGGGCTTCTGGTCTGCTTGTTGCGCGCTTATAGATCCGCACAAAGCCACTAATAGCGGCAATAGATTTATGGCGCTTGTCCGCATATCTCGATTAGCGTAATTGGAAACTCAAAAAAGGACAAGAAATACTTTAGGAATTTCTGGACTCGTTCATTCCCAGTCCGCACGGCCACAGTCAAAAATGGGAATGCGCCGACAACGAGCCGCAAAATCAGACCCACGATTGATGGATTTTCCCGCAACATACCCAAAAAAGGGGGGGATCATCCCCCCGGCTGGGAGCTTTTAGGGGTACTTCCTCTGGGTCTAAAAAAAAGAGCCCGTCGGGTTTTGAATCGGCTCAGTTCCTGATGCTTTGTGTTTACATTTCTGAACAGTTAAGGTGACGAAGGACCTGAAGAAATGCGACATTCGCTTAGGTAAATCGGCTAAAATGCTGCGTTCCAGTTGACAAGAGAGCCTACTTAGGACATTATCTTCAGTATTTCAAATTCAGTGCGCTACGCCGGGACAGTTGCAAGAATTGTTTTTCTCGCTAGGGTTCCCATCATTGTTTGGCTACTCCTGGTAATTTTCAGCCTGTTCGGCCCGACGAGCAGCTTCACTAGGGGTCTATTCGATGTAGATGAGGCTTTCGGACTTCTCTGGGTTAGCCTGGCGGTAATCCTGGTTACTGCCGGCATCGTCGTCTCCGTGAATTTGCTCATCGAACACGGGATCGATCGCTCCTTGCCAGGGTCCGGACTGCCGCATTATCACTCTTACTCCCCCTCCAAGGTTCTGTTCTGGGTCGCTCAGGTACCAGCGGTGCTGCTGCTCTGCTACACCTTCCTGACGACGGAGCGCGACGCCATCGTCAAGGCGCTAGAGATCCTCGCGGGCGGGATGCTCGCTTTCCTCGTGGTTGTGGCCGCACAACTGGGTGAGTTCCTGCTGGCCGATCCCGGCCGGCATCCGCCCAACTACCTGATCTATCCATTCGATCAACTACCCATCCTCGGTCCGTTACTGTTTTTGGCCTACCGCAAGGAGTGGGGTATTGTCGCGTGGTTCCGCGGCAGGCTGGACAAACTGGCGCGGTACCTGGCCACGCGCTGCCCCGGACTATTTCACGGGTATCTGTACCAAGACCCTCCCGCTCAGCCCGCCTTCTTCACGGGCTACCTTTTCGCGGCTGTCCTAGCATTGCTTTCTTTCTCCATCTGGATTGTGATTGGCGGTTTCAAGCAAGGCCACATCGGGGCGCCAGCTACCTGGACCACCATTCCATCCCTCGCCTATGTCTGTCTCGCGCTGGTTGTGCTGAGTTGGATCTTCTCGGCTTTGACCTTTTTCTTCGATCGCTGGCGCGTCCCGCTCCTGTTAATCGTGGTTCTGTGGACTTTAGCTGTGGGCCGCTCCACTGAAACGGACTATTACTACCGCGTCAGTGTTGACCCACACAACCAAGTCGAATTTCCCAAGCCCGCTGACATCCTCGATCAGAAAAGTAGACCGGTGATCATCGCCACGGCGGGTGGGGGGATTCAGGCGGCGGCTTGGACGGCCAGAGTAATCGAGGGCATCGAGGTCCGGACGAATAACCTTTTGCTGAAAAATACCGCGCTGATCTCCAGCGTCTCCGGCGGATCGCTCGGCGCACTGTACGTCGGCGCATATCTTTATGGCAATGCTCCTCAAAAACTGGGGTGCCTGGAAGACGTGAACCGAGCTGCGCGTGCGTCCAGTCTCGATGATGTTGCCTGGGGCTTGGTCAATCCCGACCTCTGGCGCGCGTTCTGGCCCGTCGTCCGCGATCCCGTGATCGATCGCGGCTGGGCGCTGGAGCGTTCCTGGGAAGAGCGGTCGGACTTGCAGGAGGTCTACCTGTCGGACTGGGCCTATCGGGCCAAGCTCAAGAACTTGCCTGCGTTCCTGTTCAACACTACGGCCATCGAAACGGGCAGTCCGGTCGTCTTCACCAACACGGATTTTCCCGATCGCAACGACCCCTGGGCTTGGGACAAACGCCACATCCGCAATATTTTGGATCTCTGCGGACATGATTGCAAACTTCGCGTTTCTACCGCCGCACGGCTATCCGCCACGTTTCCCTATGTTTCGCCCGCAGCCCGTGGCTATCCGTGCCCGGCTTATCACATCGTCGACGGCGGCTACTACGATAATTATGGCGTGACAACGGCCATCGCGTGGCTGATGGAGGCGCTGCACGGAACGCCGACCGAATGTGCACGGACGCCGGAGAAGGTGGCGATCGTGGTCATTCGGCCTGGCTCTGATGAGGACGATAAGTCCGGCCGTGTTACGGGCTGGAACTATCAGTTCAGTGCACCATTGGACGGGATCGTCAACATTCGCAGCGATGATCAGCTCCGGGCGGACCAAGGGCTCTTAAGCCTGGTAACTAAACTGCTCGCGCAAACTCAGGCCTCTCCGGGGATTCATGTGTGTACTTTTGAGTTCGCGTACCCTAGAAACCCTCCGACCGGCTGCAACCATCAGCCATTGTCGTGGAAGCTCACCGGACTCCAGAATGCTTGCATAGATGAGGCTTGGAAGGATGAAATTGGAAATTCCAATGGCGTGCTCGCCCAGAACCTTCAGCGGCTTGACGATTACCTGAGCGGCGGACAATGTCTACCACAGTAAGCTGGCCGCTACTGCCCACGTTTCTCGACGCGAACACACGCACGCTGTTCGTTCGAGTGACGACCGTTGCCATCGTAGTGTACCCGATCCTTCTAGCTTGGTTCACGGCGCCGTCGAAGTTTCTCACCGATAACAGCTATGAAGCCAAGCTACACGGGCCCAGAATCTCGGCACGGGCTCTCCCTCTGGAACTCCCCAAAGATGAGGCTGAGCTGACTCGGACTCTACGAGCAAACGATCCGATTCGGCACGAGGCTCAGTTGAGACTCCATCGCCGTGCTCTCGCTTGGGATAACGTTTTCATAGAAATATACGTTCTACAGTTCGCGGCCGTGGCACTGATGGTCGTGACTTCCGGTCGCATGCGATTGCTCCAGATCCTTGCCATTGCTTCCATCGTGACTGCCGGGATCTTCGATTGGCTGGAGAACCTCCGCATACAGGAGATTCTGAATTGCGGCGGTCCTTCGTTCGGAGACCTTATCGCGCGTGTGACCTTCGTCTCCACGACAAAATGGATAGCGATCTTCGTCGCATTCTTGCTGTTGAGCCCTATTGTTTGGAGACTGCCCAGAACCGGCCACAAGTTCCGCATTGCGCTTTGCACTGCATTGATCGCGGCGGCCGTAGTCGGGTTTGTCGGGGTTCTTCCCTCTCTTCATAGTCTGCTGCCACTGAGTCTGCTGATATATGGCATCGTGCCTGTTCTCATTCTCTGGCGCTTTGTGATCAGCCCCGCCGTGGAAGCGATCGACACCCGTCTCCAGGCCACAGCCGCACTTTTGGCGACGAATGAGATCCAGGCAATACAGGAACACGGCGGAGTGGCACGGTTTAACGTCGAGCTTCGGAGCACCGCCCCGAAATGGTCCCTGGAGAACGTGGAACGTCACGCGGAAGTGCCGCAAGGGCCCTCTTCCACGCGGACAGGACCAAGCATATGAAATGTAAACGACGAGAGTTTCTCACCAGACTTGCGGCGCTTGGAGCATCCAGCTTGGAGTCTTTGAGTGCCAGACCGCAGCCGCCGGCGCCGCGCAGGATCGTGTTGGCACACGGTCTCTTGGGCTTTTCAAAAATCGCCGACTTGGCTTATTTCAATGGAGTACGCGGCTGCTTCGATACGGGTTGCGAATTCATTGAGCCTCAAGTAGCTCCCACCGGAGCGATCAAGGATCGAGCGCAGCAACTCGAAGATGCGATTCGGAAGAATGTCCCAAGCGGCGAACTCAACGGTCGCGGCACGATTCACATTGTTGCGCACAGCATGGGTGGACTGGATGCCCGGTATCTGATTTCGAGCAAAGGACTCAAGCGTGCATCCTGGTTTGCTTCGGTGACCACGATCTCAACACCGCATCGCGGCAGTCCTCTCGCGGATATCATTACTGGAAGGCGTCAATTGACGCTAGAGGATTTTGATCCTCTGGCGATATTGGCCAGACCGGATCACTGGCTCAAGTTCTTTAAGTCGCTCGGAAGACCCGATCCTTCTCTGAAAGATCTGAAAGACATGTTCTCGCCGCAAGGCTTTGCGAAGACTTGCGACGATCTCAAAGGGTATTTCTCACAGATTTTCGATAACAAGCCGGATGCTTTTGAAGAACTTACGTCAACCTACACAGCGGTATTCAACTCCACGTATACCGATTGGGAGGGTGTCCCGCTGCGCAGCTACGCCGGCGTATCGACGCCGGACGAAACGATGTCGGCCGAATTGTATGGGCCATGGGCAATATTGAAGTCGCTTGCCGGAAATAACGATGGGGTGGTACCGCAGTCTTCTTCAAGCTGGGACAACGCCACGGCAGAAGTTGTCGCAGACCACTTCGAGGAGGTCGGGCTGGCATCTCGCTTCGACGGCTCCCTGGGAATACGTAAACATTTTGACGTGTGTAATCTGTATAGGGCCGTCAATCGCTGGCAGGCCGCCTTAAAGTCGCCTAGCTAAATGGAAGGCTGGGCGGTTAAGCGGGCTCCCCAGGCTTCGACGACTCTCGGCTCGATACTCTTTTTCTCACGGCGCGAGATTCGGATTCTGTTGCCAGCGGCACTCAAGATTTGATCGACGGCGGGTGTGCCTAGCTCGGAGTGGTAAAGCTTCACCAGCGCGCTGGAGTCGAAGAAGTATCCCGGCAAAGATCAACGGTCCCCGCGCTCAGCGACAATTTCGGCAGCCATAGAGCCGGGAATTTTAGCGAGGCGCCGACGTACTTCATCGAGCTCGGGGCCCGGTTCGGCGGCTGGGAGGCCCCGCTTGATTTTTTCAATGTACTCGACAGCCAAGCTGGATCGGCTGGAAGCGGGTGCGGCTTTGATCACGCTGAGAACGACGTGTTCGTGCTCCTTTAAATCCAGCGGCTGGAGTGGGCGCAGTACGCCGTCTTCATACACAGCGTCCACCTGGATAGGCATGCCCCTATTGTAAATCCAAATCGGGTTTTTGGAAGAGCGCAGAGAGCCGTGCGCTGGCACCGCGCTGGCACGCGCGAACGGCCTGCGAGGAGGTCGCCCGTCGCCGAACAACTTCCTATTGCACGGCGGTTACCATTTTGGTAACCTTGAGGCGGTGAGGATCATCAGTAAGGCTGCGATCACCGAATTCAGCAAGACACACAAAGATGCGTTGGAGCCGCTGCTGTATTGGCACAGTATGACCAAGCGAGCCGCATGGAGACATTTGGCCGATGTCCGAGCCGACTTTCCGCACGCCGATGCTGTGGGCATTTTCACGGTGTTCAACATCAGCGGAAACAAGTATCGGCTCGTCTCGGTGATCAAGTACCGATGGCAGATCGTCTACATCCGGCACATCCTCACGCATGCCGAATACGATAAGGGGAAATGGAAACTATGAGCGCTACGTTACTCGATGAACGTCAATATCGAAAGCTACTCGATGTGACTCTGCCCGTCGCCATCCGAACGGAGGAGGAATACCATCGCCTGCTCGGCGCGGCCGCAGCTCTCATGGACAAACCAGAAGATGAGATGTCCGAGGAGGAGGGCCGGCTCCTGGAACTGCTCAGCATCCTGATCGACGAATACGAAAACCGGGCACACCCGCTTCCGAAGGCCAAACCGCATAAGATGCTGGCATATCTGCTCGAAGAGAAAAACATGAAGCCGAGCGACCTCTGGACCGTACTGCCCAAGAGCCGTGTATCGGAAATCCTGAACGGCAAGCGCAGCATTAGTAAGACGCAGGCCAAGCAGCTCGCCGAACTCCTTCGCGTGCCTATCGACCTGTTCGTGTAGCCAGTGTCACGTGCCCGCGTCTTGTTCGGCGTCGAGGCCTGCGGAGCACATCGGTATACACACCGGATGGATGTCACAGGCAGCGAAGGGGCAGAGGAGGTAATTGGGCACCGGCTGCGGCAATTGGCACTCCACCGGCAGTGAGCAGGCCGAGCGGGCCCGATGCTAAACGGCGCGTCCGGGCGCGATTCTTGGCCCATTCGGGGGTGACCGCGCTGGCACCGCGCTGGCACGCCAGCACTCTGTGGCACCTTTCTGGCAGTTCGCGCCGTACCAACTGAACGTGTTTGCACTGACTTAGACCGAACTGAACTGGACTGAACTGGCGCTATACACGTTCGATTCCCGTTAGCGCTACCAAACTTAAATCTAGTTTTTTCAGCTATTTACACGGCTAAATCGAACGATCTCAAATGCATACCCGTTAGCGTTCGGAATGCCAAATGTTTTCATAGACTTGCGAGCAAGCATGATTCGATGGAGACCACCGCTCGCAAAATCGTGGTCGCCGGACTCGTCTCCTTTCATCGCGCTTCCTTGGCTGGACGGGTCGCGCTGGTGATGGGCGCCAACTCTGGCATCGGCTTTGAAACCGCACGTGCTCTCGCTCGACTCTGATCCTGCCACTGCCGATCGTCTCTGGAGTGTCAGCGAAGCGTTGTCGGGAGTGTCTATCCCATTGCCAGCCGGGCTTGCAAGAGGTGCAGCCAATGCATGAGGCGAGCGAGGCAGCGCGGCCGCCACGACAGGCGGCGATTCTGGCGGCGGCCGTCAAGGGTTTTCTTCCAGTTCGGATACCGACCCTGTCGCAACCGGTGTCGGCTGGACGTCGTTGCTGTCTCCATTTCGACCCCGGTCAAGCGGGGTAGCGAGGAATAAGTCGTTGAAATCGGCCTTCAGGAAATCGGCAGCCCACTTGCCTGATTCTCGTCGAAAGATCTGGCTCGCGTGTACGAGGGGTACCCCTGAATGGCAGACACGGCAGACTTAAGGATCATCGAAGACACGCCGAAGGCGGTCTCGAGACGCAGGTTCATCAAAGGAGTCATCGCGGGCGGCGCCGCAGTCTCGTCAGCGAACTATCTGTTCCGCGCCTCCGTTCTGCTCGGCCAGATACCAGGTGCCGGCGAGCGGCTCATTACCATCCACATTAATGGCCAACAGCGGCGAGTCGATGTCATGAAGCAGGAGACGTTGGCGTGGACACTTCGCTACAAACTGGGCCTTACGGGCACCAAGCTGGGCTGCGACCGCGCCGAGTGCGGCGCCTGCACTGTCCTCATCGACGATGTGCCGCATTATTCATGCTCGGTGCTGACACACACCGTGCGCGCCCAGAAGGTCGTGACCATCGAAGGACTAGCGAATGCGGACGGAACGCTGCACCCGGTACAACAGGGCATCATCGACGAACAAGGATTCCAGTGCGCATTCTGCATGTCCGGCTTCATCATGGCCACGGTTGGATTCCTGAAAACAAATCCAAGCCCCACGAGGTCGGAATTGGCCCACGGTATTTCGGGAAATCTTTGCCGTTGCCAGGACTATGACAAGATCCTGACCGCGATGATGCGCGGCGCAGAGAATCTGAGGAGGGCTAACCGTGTCTCGTAGGGTTGCTGAGCCCAACAAAGCCGCCGAGCCTCAATACGGAGCTGGTTACAAGCTGATCGGCAAGAACTACACGACTGCCGATCTCTACGCGAAGGTCACCGGCAAGGCGAAGTACGCCGAGGACTATCGCGCCGAAGGCATGCTGTTCTGTAAGCTTCTGCTCAGCCCGCTGCCACACGCGCGCGTAAAACGCGTCGATGTCAGCAAGGCTCTGGCGATGCCCGGCGTCAGGGCGATTCTTACGGCGGACGATCTTCCCGCTCCGGCCGACACGCTTACCGACAACGGCACAGTGATTAAGGCGAGCAAGTGGGGTGAACGGGGACTAACGATGGAGCCCCTGTACCAGGGCGAACCGATTCTCGCCGTGGCCGCGGTGGACGAACTCACCGCTGCGGAAGCGATCGAAAGGATTCACATTGATTTCGAGCGGCTGCCCTTCGCGGTCGATCCCCTCGATACGCTGCGACCCGGCGGTCCGAACCCGCGAACGGACGGAAACATTTGGTCGACCCCGCAAGGCGGGGTTGCGCCCGTGGTTGCGGAGCTTAAGTGGACTGACGCGGATTTCGATGAGGCCAGGTACGGGCGATTGCCAATGGGCAAGACACCTGACGAGTGGTCGTATGGCGACCTCGATGCAGGCTTCAAGAATGCCGCCCTCGTACTGGACGAAACATTCGTCACGCCAGACGTCAGCCATCAGACTCTTGAGCCCCGCAGCGCGATGGCTTACTGGCAGAACGGCAAGGTCTACCTTCACACCGGAACTCAGAGCACGGCCCAGACTCGGCCTGCCATCGCACGATGGTTGAACATGGATGCGGAGAAAGTCGTGTTCATCAGCGAATATACAGGTGGCGGGTTCGGCAGCAAGATAACCGGGGGCGTCACCATGATTATCCCGGCGCTCTTGTCGAAGAAGGCCAACGCCCCCGTCATGATGCGGATCAGCCGCGAGGAGGAGACTTTCATAGGACGGGCGCGGCCCGGTTTTCAAGGTCGAATGAAAGTCGGGTTTTCGAAAGAAGGACGGATCCTTGCTCTTGATATGTTCGTGATTTCGGACAACGGTCCTTACGACGCACAAGGCGACGCTCCGACATCGGGGCATATGGTCTCGTTGCTGTACCAGCCACAGGCCATGCGCTGGCGCGGCGTGACCGTGCTGACAAACACGCCGCCACGCAGTGCGCAAAGTTCGCCCGGCGGATTGCAGGGGACCGCGATCACCGAGCCGATCATCGCGAAAGCCGCTCGAAAGCTCGGCGTAGACCAGGTCGCGATCCGCTACATCAACTGCCCGGAAGGCAAGGCGCTTTATGGGCCGCCGGTACAGGGCAAACTTCAGCACGCCACGAGCGCCTTCCTCAAAGAAGCGCTCCAGCGCGGCGCGGAACAATTCAAGTGGCGGGAGAAGGTGGCACGCAGCCCGAAGCGTATTGGCTCGAAGGTGCGCGGCGTCGGCGTATCACTCAGCTGCTACGTCGGTGGCACTACCGGGTTCGACGGACTTCTCGTCATCACCCCCGATGGTCGCGTCCGATTCCAGTCTGGAATTGGAAATCTGGGAACGGAGTCGGTGATCGACGTCCACCGCGCTGCCGCGGAGGTTCTCGGTGTCCCATGGGAAAAGTGCGATGTCGTGTGGGGCGATACGTCGAAGCATCTTCCCTTCACATGTGTGTCCGGTGGCAGCCAAACGACGCACGCGATGACACGAGCAGCGCATGCGGTGGCAATGGATGCCAAGCAGAAACTCCAGGAGATCGCCGCGAAGAGTCTGGACGGTAAACCCGAGGACTACGCGGTCGCGAATGAGCGTGTCTTCAGGAAGGGGCACGGCTCCGGGATGACTTTTGCACAGGCCGCTAAGCGCGCCATTGAACTCGGCGGTAAGTACGATGGCCACGAAGCGCCAACGGACGTCAACAAAGCGACTAAGGCATCCGTCGCGGCACTGGCCGGCCAGGGACTGGTCGCTGCCGCGCGCGACAACTACCCGCGCGACGGAATGACGCATTCCTATGTAGCAAGCTTTGCCGAGATCGAAGTCGATGTCGAAACCGGCAAGTATTACATTGTGGACTTCCTCGCGTACGCCGATGTGGGTACAGTAATTCACCCGCGTGCGCTCGGCGGACAGGTTCTCGGGCGGTCGACGCTGGGCATTGGCCACGCGATTGGCCAGAAGTGGGTCTTTGACCCCCATTACGGCGAAATGGTTTCCAAGCGGTTCCACCACAACAGGCCGCCCACGATCCTGGATGTTCCAGTGAACATGCAATGGGCAGCGTTGGATATTCCTGATCCCGAGACGCCGGTCGGCGCCCGCGGCATCGGCGAGCCGCCTGTCGGGGGCGGGTGTGCGTCCATCTTGAACGCCCTCTCGGACGCGCTTGGCGACGAGGTCTTCCGGCGGGCGCCCGTCAACGCCGACACGATTTTGACTTCGCTTGAAGCTGGGCGGCCGATGCAACATCCCTTAATTGCGCACATTTGATTCGAGAGGACCTATGGCAGTAATACGAGACGTCATGCCGGCCTTTGAGTTGTTTCAGCCGAACTCGATCGCTGACGCACAGAAGCTTCTCCAACAACATGGAGCAGATGCCTGGATAATGGCCGGCGGACTCGACAGCTTTGATTGGCTAAAGGATCGAATCAAGAGACCGAAGGCGGTGGTCGATCTAAGCGGAATCGGAGAGCTCAAGGGCGTTCGGGTCAGCGGCGACGGCATCGAGATCGGTGCGATGACTACACTCACTGAAGTCGTAAAGCACCCCGTCATCAGAGAGAAGTATAGTCTTCTGGCGGAGGGCGCGGAACTGGCTGCTTCGCCTCAGATCCGGAACCAGGGTACGATCGGCGGCAATGTATCGCAGGACACGCGCTGCTGGTATTACCGTGGGGGTTGGCCGTGTTACCGTGCCGGCGGGAATATTTGCTACGCCGATACGCCGACAGGCCGGAACCGCGAGCACGCAATTCTTCACGCCGAGCGATGCGTGGCGGTGAACCCGTCCGATTCGGCTCCGGCGCTGATCGCCCTGGACGCCAAATTCGTCTTACGCACGCCTAAAGGTGAGCGAATCGTCGACGCCGAGGACTATTTCATCGGGCCTGACATCGATATCACCCGGCTTCACATATTGAAGCCCGGGGATCTGCTGACGGCCATTCGTATTCCGTCTACATGGGCCGGCGCGCGATTTTATTTCGAGAAGGTGCGGGACAGGAACGTCTGGGATTTTGCCTTGTTGAACGTAGCTTCAGCAATGCATGTTTCTGGCAACACGATTGAGAGCATCCGCCTTTCCGTGAACGGCGCTGCCGCTCGTCCACTGCGATTAAGAGCAGTGGAAAACGCCGTTCGCGGAAAGCCGGCGACAACAGCAACAGGTGAAATGGCGGGGAGACTGGCCGTTCAGGGAGCTGTCCCGCTACAGTTCAATGCCTATAAAATCCCGCTAATGAGAAACCTCGTGAAACGCGCAATTGGCGGAGTGGAGGAGGCGAAGTGGGCATCTTAAAGCCGATTACCGAATGGGCAACGAGTCCCTGGGGACAGAATGTGCCCATCCACATTGCGTGGTTCTTGATTTGGGTTGCTGCGCTCGCGGGCTTGCTGTTCCTCATCGTGCACTCAATTTACGTGCGGTATTTCGCCAAAAGGGAAGAATTTGCGGGCAGTGCTCCGACCACGCTCGCGGCCGTGCTACCGAAACAAATTCCCAGACATTCACTGGCAGCTCGGTTGTTTCACTGGATTATGGCAGGGGCGATGTTCACGCTGCTCGTCACCGCTTTCCTTCCGAAGGTGGGCGTGCGGTTTGATTGGGTGACCTACCATTGGATCGCCGGAACCGTCCTCACTGTTTCCATCATCTTTCACATTATTCATGCCTCCTTTTGGCTGGACTTCTGGGCAATCTGGCCGGACAAAGCCGACCTGGTGGATGCACTGAGAAGGGTGCGAAGGTTTATGGGCCGGCCGGCGCCACCGCCGCGGAGGTTCGCGAAATACCCGTTAGAGAACAAGCTCTACCACGGTGCGATCATAGCGACCGGTTTGTCCGCCATCGGAACAGGTGTGTTCATGCTGTTCCGAGTCCGCACGATCTTCTTCACGCGTAATCCTTATCTCTTTAGCGACATGACGTGGGGTATGATGTACGTGCTCCACGGGTTGGCTGGCGTCGGATTGATCGGGCTGGTCATGGTGCACGTATACTTCGCGGTTCGTCCGGAGAAATTGGACATCACAAAATCAATGATATTCGGCTCAATGAGGCGTGAGTTCTATTTGACGCACTACGATCCGCAGCGTTGGAGAGTCGAAGCTTCAGGCTCACCATCGAGATCCGAGGGAGACTAAGAGATGCTGGCCGAGGTCCGGGAGCGATGTGACGTTATCGAAGAGTGCTACGAGTTCATGCTGGCTTACGCCGCGCAGGGACTCCCGAGTGACAAAAGCAGCCGGTCCGGTGGACAAATCCGAGAATTCATGCGGCGCGCTGTCAAAGCGCTGGCCGGGCTGGCAGAGACCTGTTTGATGGCCGTGAAATACGAAGGGCTTGAGCCGGCGGAACGATACGAGGCGTTCTTTGCGGTCCTCGACCGCGACGCACGCGACTCGCTTGCTGCCATGGAGTTGGTGCTAGCCCAACCGGCTATCAGCTCTCAGTTGATCGACAACCTGAACGCTTCGATCCACCTCCGCGCAATGCTCACAGATCTGTTTCTGGTTGGCGAGATCCTCAGCGCTCATTGCGTCCAAGGTACAGCGCAGGCGAAGTCGGTTGGCTCCCTTTCAAGCGGCGAACCTCCTCGTTGACCTTCAGTGGCCCCGATAGTCTGCTCCGACATAAGCCCGTTTCGTTCTCCCTGCGGCCCTTACTCGAGTGATGCTCGTGATACTGCCTGTCACCGGCTCGACACTGTAGACGTCTACCGGACACTGTTCCGATGCATTAAAGCCATTGTCATTTGAAACCTCAGCGTTTACGCAGAGTCCAGCCGCGCGGATTTGGCATGAGAATTGCTTTTCTCATGTGCGTATAGCCGTCGAAGTCCGCTGCTGCAATGATTTCCAATTGCCTGGCGTTCTGGATCTGGCGAAGGGAGCTTCAAATGTTAAGACTTTTTATGGAACCGACGCACGGAATCACCGCAACGTGCCTGCTGAGCTTAGCCTTTCTAGGCGGATGCGGTAGCGTTAAGCCGACAAGTCAGGATACCGAGACCAACGCGGGAGGCCAGACGTCAGTTGCGCCCGCAGGCAAAGCTGTCGCGAAACAGAACAAGGCATTAGTTCGTTTCCTTAATGCCGCTCCTGGTACAACACGTTATGACCTATGGTTTGAAGATTCCAAAACCTACACCAGCGTCAAATACCAGCGCCTGACTCCGTATGACGAACTGCCTGCAACGCGCGGTGAATTCCGGCTGCGAGCGTCCGGGTGGGATGACACCGAGCCGGTAGCCACTCAAACGGGACGTTTGGACAGCGGTGAACGGTACACGGTTGTCGCTCTCCGTGATGCCGAAGGAAATATGGCTCTGGAATTACTTGCTGATAATTTGACGCCGCCTTCAGAAGGTAAAGCCAAGGTGCGAGTGATTAATGCGGCGCCTAACTTCGGCGAAGCGGACGTCATTCGTCAGAATGATAATAAGCTATTGTTTAAGGGCGTAAACGTCGATACAGCTACGCACTATGAGGACGTAGATGCCTCGACGACAACGCTGGAGGTCCGGGAGAAAGGACGGCAGAGGCCTGCTCTGCTGATATCCAATGTCAATCTAGAAGCGGGCAAGATGTATACCATTGTAATGGCCGGCGGTACTGCACACACGCCCCTCCAGGCGATACCAATTGAGGACGAGTTGACTCAGAGTGTAAGCTTGGGATTCTGACCTGCAGTTGTCCTACGAGTATCTTGTTGCTTTGGCCAGGCGAGGTGGAAGTCGTCTGGCCAGTCGAGCAGCGGTATCGCTACTCCATTAATATTCTCGATTCACCTATCCTCGACTTCGTTGAAGACCTTCCCCTTCCGTTGCCTCGAACAAGCGGACCGCCCTGAAGTGATCCTTCGGACCCCGCCGAGGAGCTTTCAAGACATTCTGGCAACATAGGTTCACGACCGGTGCACCGACGACAAGCTCCGCGTGTGCGTGACCGACTTCTCGTCGACACCCGTGTCACTCTCGCATCAAAACAAGACTCGCACGCAGACGAACGGGCGGCGCTGCAAGGCGTCTCAGCAGGCGTAGATGCTGCGCAGTCAACTGTTTCGGCAGGCGAGCCGTTATCGGCAATCGGCGCCGGCTCTTGGCCGCTCGATTGCAGAATACGCAGGCGGATGTTCGACGAAAAACACATTGAAAGACGATTGAAGGGAGAAACTCATGAACGTACAACGTAAGATATTCGCTTCCATTGGGATCGCGCTACTGTGTGCGGCTGCATCATTCGCACAGCAGGTGAAGACAGACTACGATCGCAGCGCAGATTTCAACCAGTACAAAACGTACTCCTGGGAAAAAGTCCAAACACAAGACGCGCTATGGGTCGACAGGATCAAAGAAGCCGTCAACGCCGCCCTGACAGCGAAAGGCTGGACGCTGGTGGAATCGGGCGGTAATGTCGCAATCGTAGCGATTGAGATGACTCACAATCAACGGACTCTCAACACCTTCTACGACGGCTTTGGAGGCGGCTGGCGATGGGGAGGTGGATTCGGAAACGCAACTACAACCGTTGACAACTACAAGGTCGGTACTCTCGTTGTCGATCTGTTCGACGCGAACTCGAAGAAGCTCATCTGGCGTGGATCGTCGAGTGACACCCTTTCAGACAAGTCCGATAAGAACATCAAGGCTCTTGACAAGGGAGTGCAGAAGATGTTCGATCATTTTCCTCCGGACGTGAAAAAGTGAGCGCGGCCAGATGCATGTTTTAGCCGCGATCATGCAGATAGCTAACCGGAGTTCTCTATGTGGATAGTTCGGCTAGCTCTTCGCCGCCCCTATACATTCATCGTGATGGCGCTCTTGATCGCCATCCTCGGTGGAATGGCAATCCTGACCACGCCAACGGATGTTTTTCCTTATATCAATATTCCGGTCGCTGGTGTGATCTGGTCCTATTCGGGCATGAGTCCGGATGACATGGCAAAGCGAGTGCTGTTGATCTCCGAGCGAGCCATGACCACTACGGTCAACAGTATCCAGCATATTGAATCAACGGCTTACAACGGTGTCGGCCTTATCCGCGTTTACCTGCAACCCGGGGCAAACACGGATCTGGCCATATCCCAGATTGTGGCCGTCAATCAGACTATTCTTCGTACGCTGCCGCCGGGAATCTTCCCTCCACTGGTGGTCCAGTATGATGCGTCAAGCGTTCCGATACTTCAGTTGGGCCTCAGCAGCAACACGCTTACGGAGCAAGAACTCTACGATTACGGGCAGAACTTTATTCGCACTCGTCTTTCGACGGTGCCGGGAATCTCGGTGCCCTTACCTTACGGCGGAAAGGTCAGGGGCGTCATGGTCGACCTGAATCCTGGCGCGCTATTTGGTAAGGGTCTCTCAGCGACCGACGTTTCGAATGCGCTCAATCTTCAGAATCTCATTCTCCCAACGGGGACGGTAAAAGTGGGAACGCGCGAGTACTTGATACAGCTAAACAGCAGCCCGGAACTTATATCGGCCCTCGACAACGTGCCGATCAAGACCGTAAACGGCGCGCCCATTTACATGCGAGATGTCGCCCAGGTAAGGGACGGATATCAGGTCCAGACGAACATCGTCCGGACGGACGGCAAGCGGTCAGCGCTGCTGACGGTATTGAGACACGGCGGCGCTTCCACTTTGGAAGTTGTCGATGGGGTGAAGAAACTGTTACCCGCAGTGGAGGCAACACTGCCGCCCGCTCTTCGAATTAGTCCCCTGTTCGATCAGTCCATCTTCGTCCGTGCATCGGTCAGCGGGGTTGTACGGGAAGCGACGATTGCCGCGGTCTTGACCGGGCTCATGATTCTGTTGTTCCTAGGGAGCTGGCGCAGTACGTTGATTGTCTGTCTCTCGATCCCCCTTTCCATTCTCACTTCCCTCATCGTTTTGAGTTTGCTGGGGCAGACCATCAACGTAATGACGCTGGGCGGTTTGGCCCTGGCTGTCGGAATTCTGGTTGACGACGCAACGGTAGAGATCGAGAATGTGCATCGCAACATGGGTATGAAAGGGAAGTCCCTGGTGCGCGCGATCTTAGACGGCGCGCAGCAGATTGCAGTGCCTGCGTTCGTATCGACGTTGTGCATCTGCATCGTGTTCGTCCCGGTGCTCATGCTCTCGGGTGCTGCGAAATACTTGTTTACGCCTCTCGCCATGGCTGTCGTCTTCGCCATGTTGACTTCATATCTGTTGACCCGGACGGTTGTGCCGACGCTGGTCCACTATCTTCTCCCAGTGGAGATTCCGCTGTATCAGGAGGGTGATGAGGCGAGCAGCGCCGCAAAAGCAGCAGGACCGATCTGGCGGATTCACCAGGCGTTCGACCGGTATTTCGAGAAGCTGCGCGACGCCTATCATGGGTTCCTCGAGTGGGTGCTGGAAAATCGCGCAGCGGTTGGAGGCGCCTTTGCCATTTTCGCATTCTCGTCGTTGGGGCTGGTGCTATTTGTCGGGAGAGACTTTTTCCCCTATGTGGATTCGGGCCAAATGCGTTTGCACGTGCGTTGTCCTTCGGGAACTCGGATCGAAGAGGCCGAACGGATTTTCGGCGCCGTGGAAGAAGAAATCCGTCGTGTCGTCCCTCCTCAGGAACTCGACACGATCCTTGACAATATCGGCCTCCCGAATTCGGGCATCAACCTCGCTTTCAGCGATAGCGCCACCAGTGGATCAGGCGATGGGGAAATTCTCGTCTCACTCAAGCCCACCCACCACCCGACGATCGATTACACGAGGCAGTTGCGGAGCACGCTGGCAGAGCGATTTCCCTCCGAGACTTTCTTTTTTCAAGCGGCGGACATTACCAGCCAGATCCTGAATTTCGGCCTGCCCGCGCCGATCGACGTTCAAGTGACAGGCAATGACGCTACCGGGAACTATCAAATCGCGACACAGTTGCGGGATCAAATCGCCCGATTACCGGGAGCAGTGGATACATTTATCCGACAGCAGGTCGACTATCCGACGGTAAAGGTAAATGTCGACCGGATCAAAGCGGACGAGTCGGGACTCACGCAGAGAGACGTCGCCGATAGCCTGCTGATTTCGCTTTCCTCAAGCGGTCAGGTCGCGCCAAATCAATGGCTCAATCCGCAAAACGGCGTGAACTATAACGTTGCTGTACAAACGCCACAGTTCGCTGTGCCGACGTTCGACGCTATGCAGCGTACGCCAATCACGGCCCTCGCTGGCGGCCGGACGACCCAACTCCTGGACAATCTGGCCAGCCTGCAGCGGACCACGTCGGCGGAAATCGAGAGCCACTACGATGTGCAGCCCGTCATTGACGTGTATGCAAGCCCTGACCGTCGCGACCTGGGTGGCTTCGCCGTCGACGTGAACCGCATCATCGACAAGGTGCGCCAGAGCCTGCCTCCAGGCACAACTATTGAGCTGCGCGGGCAGGTGGATACCATGCAGAGCTCGTTTACCCGTCTGGGTCTTGGCATGGTCTTCGCCATCCTCCTGGTCTACTTGCTGATGGCCGTCAATTTTCAGTCGTGGCTTGATCCGTTCATTATTCTCACGGCTCTGCCCGGAGCCATGGCTGGCATGCTGTGGATGCTCTACCTGACTCGTACCACGCTGAGCGTTCCCGCTTTGATGGGCGCAATTATGGGCATCGGTGTAGCCACGGCTAACAGCATCCTCCTCGTGACGTTCGCCAACGATGAGCGAGAGCAGGGCAAGAACGCGATGGAGGCAGCCCTGTCGGCGGGGTTCACCCGAATCCGGCCCGTGATCATGACCGCTCTCGCCATGATCATTGGCATGGTTCCGATGGCATTGGGGATGGGCGATGGAGGTGAGCAGAATGCGCCTTTGGGCCGGGCCGTCATCGGCAATCTGTTGCTGGCCACGCCCACGACGCTGTTCTTCGTCCCAATCATGTATAGCTGGCTGCGCAAGAAGGCGCCGGTGAACCTCGACGCGCAGATTGCTACAGAAGCCGGTGAAACAACAGCTGGGCCTGGCGGGAAGGATTAAGGGTTACACGAAATGTTCGGTCACACCGGAAGTTCGCAAAAACGTCTGGTCATGGCGGTGCTGGTGCTTGGAGTGCTGGTAGCGGCGGCTCTTCTCGCTGGGTATCTTCCACGGAGAAATACTACACAGCAGCTCGACAGCGCGGCGGCTAAGCTACGAAACACGCCACTCATTGTCAACGCGGCGAAAGTCACGCGCGCGCCAAATCTGACTGACGTATCGTTTCCAGGCAGCATCACACCGATCACGGAAGCATACATGTACGCACGCGCCGCCGGGTACTTGAAGCGGCGATATGTTGACATTGGGGACCGAGTTTCTGCGGGACAATTGCTGGCTGAAATCGACGCTCCCGACCTCGACCAACAAGTGACGCAAGCACAGGCTGCGCTGTCGCAGGCTGAAGGGCAGCTCGGTCAGGCGGAGGCTACACTCCAGCAACTGATAGCGACCCGGGATCTTGCCGCTGTGACATGGCAGAGGTACCAAGTTCTAACTAAGACCGGCGCAGTGTCGCGTCAGGCTGGTGATACGCAGATGACGGCCGCGAAAACGGCCGAAGCCAATGTGACGGCCGGCGAGAAGAACGTCGTAGCGGCAAGAGATTTCGTTCGCGCTAGCAAAGCCACATTGGATAGACTCGTCACGCTTCAGGGATATGAAAAGGTCACTTCGCCGTTCGCTGGGGTCGTAACGGCGAGGAACGTTGATATTGGCGCGCTTATCTCGGCTACGGGTTCGACTCAAGGACCCACCCGGCCAAGCCCTGCAGCCCCCTCCGATGTTCCCAGCAGTGGCGAGATCTTTCGCGTCGCCCAGATCGGCAGGTTGCGCGTTCTCGTGTCGCTGCCCCAAAGTGAGGCGGCGGGCATCCATGTTGGACAGCCAGCCAGCGTCAGTGTCGAGGAACTTCCGAATCGACTATTCCCGGGCCAAATCACCCGCACTTCGAATGCCCTGGATGCCGCATCGAGAACACTTCTCACTGAGGTGCAAGTCGCCAACCCCACGGGAGTTTTACTTCCAGGGATGTACACAACGGTTCGATTCGCCACGAACCGGGAGGTCCCGCCTTTCCTGGTTCCCGACGCCTCGCTGGTGGTAGAGGCAGACGGAACAACCTTGGCCGTGCTACGGCCCCTTAGCCAACAGGACTCGGAGAAAGCCGCCTCGAAGGGAGTGGATAAGACAGTGTTGGCTCGTGCACGAATCGTTCATTTCCAGAAGGTGCAGCCAGGCAGGGACTATGGCACGACGCTCGAGATTCTAGACGGTCTGCATGATGGTGAATACGTCGTGGTCGACCCCGGCGATGCCGTGAAGGAGGGCGCCATCGTGCAGATGGCAGAATCTGCAGCGGCCTCCAATTCCAAAGAAGCGCGGGGATCGAGCAAATAGGCCATGAGGTTTCTTGTCCATGTGGCGCTGCTGTCGGTCTTTGCTCCGGGATTTGTCCTCGCACAAGACTCGCGTGAAGCGTTGAACGATCGAACGCCGCAAGTCCGACCTTCAGATGGCACCTTCTTCAGCCGGTTGGGCAACTCCTATAGAGCTCCGGAGGTGTCGCCAGTGAACCTACAGAATTCCCAGCGGATCTTGGACCTGATGCGCGCCGGACAACTCTATTTATCGTTGGACGATGCCATTGCACTTGCACTCGAAAACAACCTGGACATCGAACTGGAACGGTTCCTGCCGAAGATTGCGGACACGGACGTACTGCGAGCGGCCGGAGGTGGACTGCTCCGCGGGTTGAGTCTGCTGGTAAATGAACCGCCTCCCGGTATTGGCGGCCCGAACGGGCCCCTATTGACGAACCTCACATCTGGCTCCGCGCCCACGCCCATCGTCAACACGAACTTTTCGGATATTGCGCTGATAAGCCAACAGCAGAACAATCTGTCGGTAACTGGGGCGATTCCAATGTCAAATGGACCTGCCATCCCTCGGTACGATCCGATCGTGGCTGGCCTGGTGAACGGGCAGCACTTGACAACTCCCGAATACAGTACTCTTACCACTGGTTCTAACTGGTTAGCCGAGAACAACGTAAACGGCAGCGCCGGGATGAACGTAGGTCTCTCGCCCGGAACTCAACTCAGCGTAAACTTCGACAATAGCTGGTATTCCACTAACGCCACTCGCTACACTTACAATCCGTTCGTCAACTCGGGCCTCGGCTTCACGATCACGCAGCCACTGCTACAGGGCTTTGGCGTGAAGTTGAACAAGAGGTACATCCGCATCGCCCGGAACAGCCAGAAAGTCGCCGACCTTGTTTTTCGACAGCAGGTTATGGACACCGTAGCCGGTATCGCGCGCCTCTATACAGATCTTGTCAGCTTGAACGAAGACGTCAAGGTAAAGCAGGAAGCCCTTCGTCTCGCGCAGCGGCTTTATGAAGACAACAGAAATCAAGTTGAACAGGGCACCCAGGCGCCCATCGAACAGACCAGGGCAAACGCTGCAGTCGCCGTAAGCAGACAGGCACTTATTACCGCCGAAGGTCTGGTGCGGCAGCAGGAATTGATTGTGAAGACGGCAACTACCCGTGGAGGACTCGCGAACCCCCAAGTGCTCGCGGCCCATATTGTTCCCACAGGCACGCTCGCTGTTCCTGAACAGGAACCAGCCCAGTCGCTACCAGACCTGGTAAGCGAGGCGCTACAAAAACGTCCGGATCTGGCTGGCGCCGGTCTTCAAGTTGATAATTCGGAAATTAGTTTGAAGGGTTCACTTAACGCGCTGAAACCACAACTGAACCTGGTGGGAACCGTTCAAAACAGTGGCATGGCCGGCGATTTGAATCCTCTCGCCGGCCCGCTGCCCGGAAGCTTGAATCCCGGCGGCTATGGCACGGCGCTGGGACAGGTCTTTCGACGCGACTACCCTTCCTACGGTGTTGGGTTGCAATTAACTTTGCCTTTGCGGAATCGTGTCGCCCAAGCGGATGCTGTGCGCGACGAATTGCAGGTCAGGCAAGCTCAAGTGCGCCGCCAGCAGTTACAGGATCAAGTCCGCCTAGAGGTCGCCGATGCTGAGGAGTCTTTGCGGCAGGCGCGTGCTGCCTACGAAGCGGCGGTAGAGGCGCGGCGGCTTCAGGAGCAGTCCGTCAGTGTAGAACAGCAGACGTTCACCGTCGGGCTCTCCACAAATCTGATGGTAATTCAATATCAGAATTACCTCGCACAAGCCCGCTCGACGGAGGTCGCCTCCAAAGGCGCCTACATCAAGGCGAGGATTGCCCTCGAGCGGGCTATTGGCACAATTTTGGACGAGAATCACGTTGCCATCGACGAAGCTTATCGTGGCAGCGTGGCCCGCCCCCCAGGTGCGCTCCCGGAGCCTGCCAGATAGAGGTTCTGAAGCGCACCTAACAACTAAGCATGCAGGAGATATTCACAATGAGAGTTCTTCAGCAGGGTATGGCACTTTTGCTTTCCTGGTGCCTACTTTTCGTCGGCGTCCGAGACGGGTTCGCCTATCAGACCGACGCATCCATTTCGCAGACGCCGCTTCAGGCTGCGCAACAGAGTTCGGAACAACTGCAGCAACTCATAGCGCCCATCGCAATGAAAAGGATCTCGGCGAAAACACTTCGGCGCTCGCCAGTGCGATGACAGGGTTTCACAAGGACGCGACCTGGCGCGCCGCCGATCAATAGAACGATGCGTAATTTCGATAGCCTCTCCGAGCGTGACATTCTCGCTCTAGCTATATCGCTTGAAGAAGAAGACGAGCGGATCTATGCCGATTTCGCCGAAGGCCTCCGCCAGGACTTTCCGGCTTCGGCGCAGGTCTTCGACGGCATGCGGGCCGAGGAATCGGGCCACCGGCGGCGTCTCATCGAGCTGTTTCGCGAGAAGTTTGGCGACCACATACCGCTCTTTCGCCGGCACGACGTGAGAGGCTTCGTGCACCGAAGGCCGGTCTGGTTAGTACGGCCCCTCGGGCTGGAAACGGTCCGGAACCAGGCAAGCGCGATGGAAGTGGAAGCACGCCGCTTCTACGAAAAGGCAGCCGCTCGAGCGGTGGATGCCCGCCTGCGGCAGTTGCTCGATGACCTGGCTCAGGAGGAGCGCTCGCACCAGGATCGGGCTGAAGAACTGGAAAAGGACAAGCTGGGGCCGGACGTCAAACACCAAGAGGATGAGGCAAACCGTCGCCTGTTTGTTTTGCAGATCGTTCAACCCGGCTTAGCAGGACTGATGGATGGCTCGGTGTCTACACTCGCGCCGGTGTTCGCCGCGGCGGTCGCGACACATAACAGTTGGAATGCATTCGTGGTCGGGCTGGCGGCATCAATCGGCGCCGGTATCAGCATGGGTTTTGCCGAGGCCCTGTCCGACGACGGCAGCCTCACCGGGCGCGGTCATCCCTGGGTGCGGGGATTCATTTGCGGTCTCATGACTGCGCTTGGCGGGATCGGCCACACACTACCATTCCTCATTCCAGATTTCAGACTGGCGATGACCGCCGCCATGCTGGTCGTTGTAATCGAACTGGGTATCATCTCTTGGGTCCGGCATCGCTATATGGAGACGCCGACCCTTTCCGCAGCTATGCAAGTAGGATTGGGCGGAGTCCTGGTATTCCTTACCGGTGTCCTGATCGGCAGTGCGTGATGTCGCCTTGCCGTCACTTGCCAGCATTTCGACTTCGTTTTATCGACAGCAAGTTCTTGATAATTCTTCACACCCAACCTTTTCAATGATGTGCCGGCGTCTGGCAGTAGGTCATCCAAATGCGTTCTCAGTAAGTGATAACGGTGGGCCAGACGCCACCGCGTCCTAATCAATGAAAGAGAGGAAGAGAAAAATGAACATCAGATTCAACGCACTTTGGATGAGCGCTTCTTTAGCGCTGATGGGTTCTATGATCACGCCGGCGATCGCGGACGAGTGGAACAAGGAAACCAGGATCGAGTTCAGCACGCCGGTGGAAGTTCCCGGGAAAGTACTCGATGCCGGGAAATACGTATTCAAGCTCGCTGATAGCGATTCGGATCGCAATATTGTGGAGATCTTCTCCGAGGATGCAAGCGGCGCCCAAAAACTCGTGACGACCGTTCCGGCGATTCCCGCCTACCGCACGGCCACGCCGGACGAGCCGATCGTCAAGTTTGAGGAGCGGAGCTCGGGTAGTCCCGAGGCAATTCACAGCTGGTTTTATCCTGGAGACAACACTGGCTGGGAGTTCGTCTATCCCAAACGGCAAACTTTGGAGACAAGCGCGAATATGACTCCGGCTTCGGCTGCGGTAGCCACTTCTGCTGCCCCGAGTCTGCCCCCGGCGCCTGAGGTTCAAGAACAAAAGCAGGCCCCGGAAGCGGCCGCGGTGGAAGAGGAAGTAATGGTCGCGCAGGACGACGCCCTTGTCCCGCCGCCCTCACAGGACGCTGATACGCAGAACAGCGCCGACCGGTTTCTCCCCCAGACCGCTGGGTATTCCGGCCTGGAATTCATGACTGGCCTCTTCATGTTAGGGGGTGGCATCGCAGCCTTATTCGCCTCGCGTCGAAAGTCTCTAGCTTGAACCGAGGTGTCCATGCGACAGCGGGGATTGTTAATTTGGCTCGGCAGCGCCCTCATCGTTGGGGGCGCTGTTGTCTTGGCGTGGTACTCATGGACGTTGTACCAGCGAGGGGCAGCGCAGCGGCTTGCGAAGGAATGGCTGAGGCGAACGCCGGCAATCTCTCGCCCCACGCCAGCGCCACCAGTGCGCCGCGGCGACGTGATCGGCGAGCTCGATATTCCGCGGCTGCGATTGTCAGTGATGGTCTTCGAAGGCGATGACGCCGGAATCCTGAGCCAAGGGGCGGGACATATTCCGTGGACACCGCTTCCGGCCGGCAGCGGCAACATCGGAATCGCCGCGCATCGCGATACCTACTTCCGCCCGCTGCGCCTCATCCATGCGAACGACGTCATTGCCTTGAAGACTCCGGCGGGCACATCGCGGTTCACGGTCACGCAAACGGAGATAGTACAGCCTTCCGCTATTGGCGTGCTGTCGCGTGCCCCCGGGCGCGACCTGACACTGGTGACCTGCTATCCGTTCTTTTTTGTGGGGAGCGCGCCGGAAAGGTTCATCGTGCACGCGCGGAAGATTGGGTGACGCAATAGCGACACGTGACGAACTCTCGACTCGGTCGCCGCTGGTTTGCCCATAAGACCCAGGACTGTCCATATATGGCCCCGAGAGTGCATTTCCAGGATTGACGGTCACTCAGATGACGATTCTCATCAATGGTTCCCCCATCGACGCCTCGGTTGGAGAGCGTCTCATCGACGTGATCGGCAGCGCCGGGGTCGAGCTTCCCCACGTCTGCTATCACCCGCAGCTCGGCCCCATCCAAACCTGCGACACATGCCTCGTGGAGCTCAATGGTGAACTGGTGCGCGCTTGTGCGACCGCCGTCTCCGAGGACATGTCCGTACGAACCACGACGGAACGGGCACAGTCCGCGCGAAGGGAAGCCTTCGACCGCATTCTGAGCAACCACCTCCTGTATTGCACCGTCTGCGACAACAACAACGGCAACTGCACGGTGCACAACACCACGAAGATGCTGGGCGTCGAGCACCAGAGTATTCCGTTCAAAACCAAACCCTACGAAGTCGATAACACCAACCCGTTCTACCGTTACGATCCCAATCAGTGCATTCTGTGCGGCCGCTGCGTCGAAGCCTGCCAGAATCTCGAGGTCAACGAAACTCTGTCCATCCGCTGGGAGGATCCCCATCCGCGAGTTCTGTGGGATGAAGGAGCGACGATCGGGGAATCCAGCTGCGTTTCCTGCGGCCACTGCGTGACGGTCTGTCCCTGCAACGCTCTTATGGAAAAATCCATGCTCCATCACGCCGGTTTCATGACTGGCCTGTCAAAACCCGCGATCGACGGCATGATCGACATCGTAAAAGGCCTCGAGCGCGAGACCGGCTATACAGCGATTCTCAAGGTCTCGGAAGTCGAGGCGAAGATGCGTGAAACCCGCATCCGCCGCACCAAGACTGTGTGCACGTATTGCGGTGTCGGCTGCAGCTTCGATGTTTGGACGAAGGACCGCCAAATTCTGAAGGTGGAGCCGGCGGACGGCCCTGCGAACGGCGTTTCCACCTGTATTAAGGGCAAATTCGCCTGGGACTTCATTAACAGCCAGGACCGGCTCACCACCCCGCTGATCCGCGAGGGCGACCGCTTCCGCGAGTCTAGTTGGGATGAGGCGCTGGACCTTGTTGCGACACGCCTCGCGGAAATTAAAGCGAAGAATGGTGCGGACGCTCTCGGCTTTATTAGCTCTTCCAAGTGCACCAACGAGGAGAGCTATCTCATGCAGAAGCTGGCTCGAGCCGTGATCGGCACCAACAACGTGGACAACTGCTCGCGGTACTGCCAGGCTCCGGCCACGGCTGGCCTGTTCCGAACCGTGGGTTACGGCGGGGATTCCGGCTCGATCGGGGACATCGAAAAGGCCGATCTGGTCCTGATCGTCGGGAGCAACACGGCGGAGAGCCATCCCGTGCTGGCCACCCGGGTCAAGCGAGCGCACAAGCTGCACGGTCAGAAGCTGATCGTCTCGGATCTGCGGCAACACGAGATGGCACGGCGCGCCGATGTCTTCCTTCATCCACGCGCAGGCACGGATATGGTCTGGCTTTCGGCCATCAGCCGCTACCTGCTCGACAACGGCCTTGCGCACACTGCCTTCCTGGATAACTGGGTTAATGACCTCGACGCATATCGAAAGAGCCTGGAGCCGTTCACGCTGGAGTTCGCATCGCGTACCTGCGGCCTCCCTGTGGAAACTTTGAACCAGGTAGCGCAGCTGATCGCCGGTGCGGAGCGTGTCTGTATTCTTTGGGCCATGGGCGTGACGCAACACAGCAACGGCTCCGACACCTCAACTGCGATATCCAATCTCTTGCTCGTGACCGGCAATTATATGCGGCCGGGCACAGGCGCGTACCCGCTGCGCGGGCACAACAATGTGCAGGGCGCAAGCGACCACGGAGCGATGCCGAACTTCCTGCCCGGCTATCAGTCCGTCGATGATCCCGAAGTACGGCACAGGTTCGAGCACGACTGGAACGTCTTGCTGCCATCCACCAAGGGCCTGGACAATCACGAAATGGTCGATGCCATTCACCAGGGCAAGTTGAAGGCGATGTACCTGTTCGGTGAAGAGATGAGCTTAGTCGATTCGAATGCCAATTATGTCAGCGCTGCTTTCAGCAAACTTGGATTTTTCGTGGTGCAGGATATCTTTTTCAGCGCGACCTGTAAGTTCGCTGACGTGGTTCTTCCGGCCTGTCCGAGCCTGGAAAAAGAGGGTACCTTCACCAGCACGGAAAGGCGTGTCCAACGGCTGTACCAGGTTTTCGAACCGATCGAAGGCAGCCGGCCGGACTGGCAGATCGTGCAGCAAATAGCGAATCGGCTTGGCGCGTCGTGGAAGTACCAGCATCCTTCCGAAGTTATGGACGAAATCGCGTCTCTTACGCCGATGTTCGCCGGTGTAAACTACCGGCGCCTGGAAGGGTACAAGAGTCTCCAGTGGCCCGTCACCGCGGATGGCGCCGATGAGCCGCTGCTGTATACGAAACGATTCAACTTTCCGGACGCCAAAGCCCAATTGTTTCCGCTCCTGTGGAGGGAGGCGCCCGAACAGCCCGACGCCGAGTTCGATCTGCATTTGAACAACGGTAGGCTGCTCGAGCACTTCCACGAAGGCAACCTGACCTATCGGAGCCCAGGCATCAAGGAAAAAACGCCGGACACGTTCGTCGAGGTCTCGCCGGAGCTTGCGAAAGAGCGCGGCATCCAAAGCGGAAGCCTGGTCCAACTGACCTCGCGGCGCGGGTGGCTGCGGGTTCGGGCGGTGGTCACGGATCGGGTCCATAACGGAGAGCTCTACATGCCCATGAACTCCAGCGAGAGTCCGGTCAATGTTTTGACCGGCAGCCACACCGACCCGGTGACGCATACCCCCGCCTATAAAGAGACCGCAGTAAAGCTGCAGGTACTGAGCGAAAAGGGAGAGAACCCACTGCCCCGAACCAATTCCCGCTTCGGACACCCAACGCCCCAGCGCGGCGTTGAAGTAGAGCGGAAGTGGAAGCGTCCAGACTACAGGATGCCAGGCACCGGCCTGGTTAACATCCGAACCAAGTAACGAGGAGGCGAAAGATGGCTCAACCGATTGCTTTTCATGCACCCGCGAAGGCGGTGCCGGCGAATATGGAACGGCTGCAAAACGCTCCCACGGAACACGCCGAGGCCCTCCTCTCGGCTTACGAGCTGTTGCAGCTTCTGCACGACCGGGGCGTGCTGAATCTGTTTCGCGGCTTGGTGGACGGCGGCGATCAGTTGATCGGCACCATCGCCGCCGCTGTGGACACTCCGGAATCGATTCGCGCTATTCGCAACTTTCTCCTGCTGACGAAGTTTTTCGCGAACATCCCTCCGGATGTCCTGACCAGCCTGGCCGACACCGTCAACGCCGGAGCCAAAAGGGAAAAGGCCCAGAAAGCTCCCGGGCTGCTGCGCTTGTTATGGCGGCTCCGTAGTGAGGACAGCCGTCACGCCGCATCAGTCGCTCTCGATCTTGTCGAGGGTTTGGGTAAGGGGCTATGACACCGGCCACCGTCCGAGTGCCTATCGGCAAAGTCGATGGCCGCATCACGCGATGGCGCGAGGACATCCTCGCCGTCGAAGAGCCGCTCGAGATTCGCGTAGGCTCCAAGGAGCCTCTCCGTCACTATGCGAACGCCGGGCCATGATTTCGAGCGTTGCGGGCGTTTCGTTGGATGGAACGGTCGTCAGCCACGACGGCAGCGAGGACCGCAAACTCTATGGGCATGAGGTTCACAACCAAGCTGTACTGACGGGTGAAGTGCCTGCGCCCGCGGCCGCTCGAGCGCTGATCGCCGAATTGGACCGCTATTCGCCGGCGAAGCACTAGCCAATGTGCCGTGGACGCGCCGGGCAACCGCGCCAAGATCCGTGTCGGCAAAACGTCAACCCTGGCGTTCTGTCGACACATCCGGTAGCGCGGTTGTAAGAGGCGGTCGTCCGCTTGAGGAAAGCAATAGACTCCCCCGGTATCAACGGTTGGCAAGGCGAGTGCAGTTTCTCGGATTGAACAGCGATTTCTTCAAGAGCGCTGAATGGGAGAACGGATGCTACCAAATGAAAAGATCACTTCGGGCAGCCGGCTGGGATTTATTGGACTCGGATACCTGGGCTCACGCATCGCGCGACGCTTGGTCGCGGCCGGGTTCCCGATGGTCGTCTACGATCGCGATCGCACAAAAGCCACGGGGCTAGCTGCCATTGGCGCTGAAGTTGCCAAAGATCCCGGAACCCTGGCTGGCGAAGTTGACGTCGTGTTGTCCTGCCTGTTAGACGGCGCCGCGGTGGAGACAGTCTACCTGGGAACAGGCAAGGTTCTACGCAACGCCAGGCCCGGTACCCGGATTATCGAGCTAAGTACGATCGCTCCGGCGACCTCGCGGCAGTTATACCAAGCCGCACGGGAGTTTGGGATTTCCATGCTCGATGTGGCGGTCTCGGGCAGCACCGCCTCCGCCGAAGCTGGGGCGCTGACACTATTCGGCGGTGGCGAGCGCGAAGTCTTTGCAGCGGCGGAGCCGATTGTTGCCGCTATTGCGAAGCAGTGGTTTTACATGGGGCCCAGCGGCTCCGGTGTGGCCATGAAGCTGGTGGTGAACACGCTTTTGGGCGTAGGCATGCAAGCAGTCGCTGAAGCGGTCGCGTTAGGCTCGAGGCTGAACCTGCCGCGCGATCTTCTCTTTGACACACTAGCCAAGACGGCTGTCGTCGCTCCGGCGCATACCGGCAAATTGGCTACCGCCAAAAAGCACAACTACGCGCCACAATTTCCGGTTCGTCTCATGCGCAAGGATTTTGGACTCGTTTTGGATGCGGCCACGCAGTTTGGACTTTCGATGCCCGCGACCGAAGCGGCCGCAGCAATCAATTCCGAAGAAGCCGCGTCCGGGAATGAGGAAGACTTTTCCGCCGTCATCCGGCGGATGGAACAACCGGCTGAAGTGGAAAACGTTGTGCCGCCGGCAGCTTAGTACCTAGGACATCTACTAATTTAGGAGACTTGAAATGACGTTACGAACGCTCGGACAGAGCAACTTGAGAATTACGCCAATTGGGATTGGAGCTTGGGCGATCGGCGGAGGAAAGTGGGAGTTCGCTTGGGGCGCGCAGGATGACAGCGAATCCATCGCTGCGATCCACGCGGGGCTGGACCACGGCATGAATTGGATCGATACCGCAGCCGTCTACGGGCTGGGGCATTCGGAGACGGTCGTCGGCCGCGCTATCAAGGGGCTTCGTACGCGTCCTTATGTCTTCACTAAGTGCAGCCTGGTCTGGGACGAATCAGGAAATATCTCGCACAATCTGCAGGCCGCTTCCATTCGCCGGGAAGCCGAGTCCAGTCTGAAGCGGCTGAACGTCGATACCGTCGACCTTTATCAAATCCACTGGCCGGCCTGGCGCGGCGGTCCGGAGAGTGCCTCGCCCGGATCGATTGAGGAGGCAGTTGGCGCGCTGGCGAAACTCAAGGCCGAGGGCAAGATCCGTCACATTGGGATCTCGAATTTCAATGCGCAGCAGATGCAGCGCGCGATAAGCGTAGCTCCCATAACTTCCCTCCAGCCGCCCTATTCGCTTCTTGCGACCGACGTCGAGTCCTCAATTCTTCCCTTCGCTTTGGGGCACAAGATCGGTGTTATCGTCTATTCCCCGATGGCCTCTGGACTGCTGAGCGGCGCCATGACGCGCGAACGGATCGCTGCGCTCCCCGAAGACGATTGGCGGAAACACAGCCCGAACTTCCAGGAACCGCGACTCTCTCAAAATCTACAGCTGGTCGAAAGGCTACGCGCGATAGGCCAACGCTACAACGCGACGCCCGGCGAGGTAGCCATCGCGTGGACCCTGAGGAATCCCGCAGTCACTGGCGCGATCATCGGCGTCCGCAGCGCCCAACAGGCACGCGGTATTGCCGGTGCCGCCGATCTCACACTCAGCGACAGCGACATGTTGGTCATCGAGCAAGTGCTTACACGGCAGGCAGCGTGAGCCGTGTTGATGCTTTGTCGATACGGCGGATGGCCTGATCGGCATGGTCAGGAAATACCGAGCGGATTAGCCGAGCGTATTACCGGCTGACCGCCCAAGATGGAGGAGCCTTGAAAACGCACTACGCATGGCTGGCTGCTACAGCAACAATGGTGCTGGTCGCGGCCGCAACAATACTTCGTTCCGCGGAGGGGGGCCGCACGGTTTATCAGGATCGCATTCCAGCCGCGGCCCGAAAGGAAATTAAGTCTGTCGAACTGGAGATTGACCGCATCGAGAGCGATTCACTCAATCGGGCGCGGTCGGCAAAATTGGACCGCTTTCAGCAAATCATGCTGCTCGGCAAGATCATCTTCTACGACAAGCAGCTTTCAGTAATGAGGAACGAGTCATGTAGCTTCTGCCACATGCCGGAAACCGGGTTCAGCGGACCGGTCAGCGCCCTCAACCAGACGACGGTGGCTTACCCCGGTTCTCTTCGGGCTCGTTTCAGCGGACGAAAGCCTCAATCTCATACCTACGCCAGTTTCTCGCCGGTTCTTCATTACAATTCGGAACAAGGTGATTTTGTCGGCGGCCAGTTCTGGGACATGCGAGCAACGGGGCTGCGCTTGAACAGTCCGCTTGCCGAGCAGGCACAAGGCCCTCCACTAGACCCGGTCGAGATGGGCTTGATCGACCCGGCGTGTATGGTGTATCGAATGTCCCAGCGGCCTTACCGTTCCATGGCGGAAAGACTTTGGGGCGCGCAAGCATTGGCGGTCCAGTGGCCTGACAATGCAAAGCAGGTGTGCGACGGTCCGGGCCCGGCGCCAGATGTGGATCCGTTGCCCCTTCATCTCGGAGTGATCGACCGAGGAGTTGCGCAAACAACGTTTGATCGAATCGCGGAAGCGATCGCGGCCTTCGAAAGTTCGCCTGAGGTGAATCCATTCTCTGCAAAGTACGACTATGTCATGGCCGCAAAAGCCGAGTTTACGCCCGAGGAAAAGGCCGGTTACGAATTATTTCGGAGCAAAGCGACGCACTGCAACGAATGCCACAGAGACGGAGGTCCGGGTGAGGAACCGCTGTTCACGGATTTCACTGCCTCCAACCTGGGCTTGCCGCGAAACCCGGACCTTCCTTTTTATAAGGAGACTACCGCGGATCATTTCGGCTATACGGCCAACTCGGACGGACTGAAATACCTGGATCCTGGGGTGGGCGGCTTCCTGGCCAGCCCGCAGAACCCCAATCGCGAGTGGGCGGCGATGGCCAAGTCTTTTCTCGGAAAGTACAAAACTCCTACGCTGCGGAATGTGGATAAGCGCCCGCGTCCCGACTTCGTGAAAGCCTACATGCACAATGGATACCTTAAGTCGCTCAAGGAGGTGGTCCATTTCTATAACACCCGCGACGCGCTGCCGAGGTGCAAGCCGGGAGATCCTGGCGAGAAGGTAACGTGCTGGCCGGCACCGGAGAATGCGGAGACGATCAATCGAAAACAACTTGGCGATTTGAAACTGACTGACAAGCAGGAGGACCTGTTGGTGGCATTTCTCAAGACACTCAATGACGGCTACTCGCAGGCGGAAAAGTAGGCTCAGCGCTTCACACAGAAAGTTCGGCGCCCGACGAGGACCTTCTCGCCGCTTCGGAACATCTGACCATTATGATTCGAGACGTATCCCAGGAAAATGGCAGGCCAATTCTGGACGGTTTGTATCAACAACTCCTGCGACGAGGCGTTCAATATTTCTTGCCCGCCAGTCACCTCGAGATGGCCGGTCACGTTCGGGAATCAACGCCGGAAATCGTTTTTCACGCGACGTCTCAGACCGGCTTAAGTTTTGAGTGGCTAGGAAGTAGATATGCGCTCACCAATCACAGGGAGTTCAGCGATCACGAACAGAGGATGGTTCGAAGCATCGGTAGGTTCCTTTCTACGCGATACGAGCTTTTGTTCGACCGCGAGATCGCCGCACAGAATATGCCGATCTTCGGCGGCCTGACTGAGGATCGCTATGTCTCTACATTTCTCGATGGAAGGGTTTTCGGTGACACCACGAGCGCGGCCACGCTTCCCGATCGCGTTTCGGAGGCCATCGAGGTCCTTCGAATCAGTGCGCTCAGCTCGTACGAGGACAAACGAATATCGACAGGCGCTTTGCTTTTTGGAACTCTGCCGGATGCGTGTCACAAGCTGCCGTCGCGACCCTCCGACGCACTCCCGTATTCGAGCGAACTGACCTCAATTCGCAGCTTTCACCGCATCTGCGACGGATTACGGACGATCGCACTGGTGGACGGAAGCGGCCTTATGGTTGAGCTGGTCGATGTGCAAGAGTGGACCCAGCCCTTCAGCGAAATGGAACTCCCGGTTCCCACCGCGCGGCGCTACCGAACCCATACCCAGGCCACCGTGTGTGGCGGACACATATGCCTGGTGCTGACTCCGAACGGCGAGATCAAAATTTTCGGCGAGGGCGTTCAGTTATTCAGTTTTTTCGACGGGCGTTGGCATCTTACTGACGCGATCTCGAAGTATGAAGCCTGGGAGGCCGCGATCGGGCGCAGAGATCTGGCCGCGCGATTGTTCTCGGCCGGACTCAACCTTGCCGAACACAGGCGCGGAGGCATGTTTGTGGTGCTCGAAGACCCGCGGCACGCCCGCCAAGTTGTGAACGGGGTCGATCTGCTGGAAACCGACCAGCGGGAGAGAGCAGGCGCCAAGAACCAGCTGCATTACCTGTTGCGAAAAACGCGAGCTACCGAGCTTTCGCCGGCTGTGCTTGAAAGCATTGCGCAGATCGATGGAAGCGTTGTGCTCGATCGCGATTCGAAGTTGCTGGCGTTCGGAGCGATTCTCCGGCACCGGTCGCCGGCGGACGAGAATGAGGAGATCGGCGAAGGGGGACGTACCGCAGCCGCCATCGGTGCATCACAATTCGGCGATGTATTGATGGTGAGCGAGGGCGGCCAGCTCTCGTTCTATCAGAAGGGTCATTGCGTCTGGACTCTGTGAGTTGTGTGGCACGGCCAAGTGAGTCCTTGGAGACTATAATGCCGGACAAAAGCCAATTTGACATTCTAATCATCGGTAGTGGTGAGGCGGGCAAGTATCTGGCCTGGACAATGGCGAACGCCGGCCGGCGCACTGCCGTGGTTGAGCGTGGACTGATCGGCGGATCGTGTCCGAACATCGCCTGTCTTCCGAGCAAGAACATCATTCACAGCGCCAAGGTTGCGGAACTGGCGCGGCGGGCGGCAGAGTTTGGAGTCGTAACAGGACCCGTGACGATCGATATGGCCGGGGTGCGCGCACGCAAGCGCCAGATGGTCGATGGTCTCATCAACCTTCACCTTGACCGTTACAAAGCCAGTGGCGCCGAGTTGATCCTTGGTGAGGCGCGCTTCGTGGGGCCCAAAACAGTCCAACTGAGAACGAAGGACGGCGATACGCGCAGGCTTGCGGGTGATCAAATTTTCCTGAATGTTGGGACACACGCGGAGATTCCAGATGTGCCCGGTTTGAAAGCCGCCAGACCGATGACGCACATCGAGGCGTTGGAATTGGATCGTGCGCCCGAACACCTGGTCATACTCGGCGGAGGCTTCGTCGGGCTTGAACTGGCTCAGGCAATGCGGCGATTCGGAAGCCGTGTGACTGTGCTGGAACGGGGGCCGCAGCTTGCCGGCCGCGAAGACGGCGACGTTGCTGAAGAGATCCTCCGGTTGTTCCGCGAGGATGGCATCGAAGTGCTATTAAGTACCGATCTCCTTGAAGTGGAGGGCTCGTCCGGTCAAGGGATGAGGGCGCGGGTGCGAAATTCGCAGGGTGAGCGTGCAGTGGAAGGCTCCGATCTTCTCGTTGCTGCTGGACGAGTTCCGAACACTCAAGGTCTCGGATTGGAGAACACCGGCGTCGAGCTGGACGACCGTGGCTATATCCGAGTGAATGAGCGACTTCAGACAACCGCCCCAGGCATATGGGCCATGGGCGAATGCGCCGGCAGCCCTCAGTTCACCCATATCTCGTTTGACGATTTCCGAATTGTGCACGACAACCTTACCGGCGGGAACCGAACCACGCTGGGCCGGCTTGTGCCGTTCTGCCTGTTTACCGACCCGGAATTGGCGCGAGTGGGCCTGAACGAATCGGAAGCCCGGAAGCTGGCGATCCCATACCGACTCGCAAGGATTCCGATGGCTGCAGTGCTCCGCACGCGAACACTTTCTGAAACGCGAGGGTTCATGAAGGCCCTAATCGGTGCGGATACTGATGAGATCCTGGGATTCACCGCGTTCGGGACAGAAGCTGGCGAGTTGATGGCGATCGTGCAGACAGCCATACTCGCGAAGCTCCCATACACCGCGCTTCGCGACGCGGTCTTAACGCACCCAACGATGGCTGAGGGTCTTACCTCGTTGTTCGGTGTGGTCCCAGCGCGATCGAGAGGAGGCGCGGCCGATCACCCGACATAACCGACCACTTCAACACGGGCTTCGAGGTTTTGGTCGCCGCCAGAACTAACGCGATCTGTTAGCTTCACAAGGGAAGTTCCGTGCTCGATGGGAACCCGTGCATCCTACGCCCCAGGTCTCCGTCATATTTCTTGGTTGTCTTGAACAGCTCCAGATGGCCGTCCGAGGCATCAAATCGGCACGCGTCGCGGATGGACTGCATCTCGGCAGCGCTTAAGGGCTGAAAACCGCGCGCGACCTCGAGATTCTGATGCAACACGTCGAGGGAATCGATGCCGCTAATGGTCACGGCAACCGGTAGGCTCATCGCATAGCGCAGTCCCATCGTGACAACCACTGCACCCTCGCGCACCAGCTCGCCACTGCCTCCCAGACTTTTCATGCCCAGCGCCGCCATGCCGCGCCCGGTGACCTCTGGCAGTACCTTGGTCTCAAAGCTGCGGAAAGTCGCGTCCAGGCAATTGAGAGGCATCTGCACAGTGTCGAATGGGAAGCCGTGGGAGAGCATCTTCAAATGAATAGACGGATCTTTATGTCCTGTGAACCCGAGAAACTGCACCTTGCCCTGTTGCTTGGCTGCGAGCAAAGCCTCGGCTGCGCCATTTGGAGCAAAGATCAGGTCTGGATCGTTTTCGTAGATCACCTCGTGTATCTGCCAAACGTCTAGGTGATCGGTCTGCAAGCGCGTTAGCGATTCTTCAAGCTGCCGCATGGCGACATTTTTGTCGCGCCCATGCGTACAGACCTTCGTCATCACGACGGCGCGGTCTCGCTTGCCCTTGAGTGCGCGACCCAGCCGTTCCTCGCTCAGGCCTTGATGATATTCCCAGGCATTGTCGAAGAAGTTCACGCCGGCATCCAACGCCTCATTTACAATTTGGGTGGCTTCAGCCTCACTGTTCGCAGAGCCCAGGTGGTATCCGCCGATTCCCAATGCCGAAACTTCCAAACCGGTGCGGCCCAGTGGGCGCTTGGGTACTTCCGCGCCGGACTGCCCATGGGCTCCGAGACTTGCGGCTCCGAGCATAAACGCCTCCACAAAAGTTCTTCTGCTTACATCGAATTTACGCGCCATGTTATTTCGTCGGCGGGAACGGATGCCCGCTGTTGTCTGCGATCTTGAGCATCTCCCTCACCTCAACCTGCTGCGAGTCGAGCGGAAAGCGATGACTGAGGCGCGCTTCCGGATTGTCGAACTTGAGCGACAATTTGTAGAGCTCGAATCGGCCGTCCGCAGCATACGTGCGGCAACGGTCGCGCAGCGACTGCATTGCCGACGACTGCAGCGGCTCGAAACCCTGCGCCACTTTGAGCGCCTGCTGCAGCGCTTCGGGCTTATCAATCCCGGTAATCGTGGTAGTCACCGGCAGGCTCATCGCGTATCTTAGGGCTTCCTCGCCAGTGAGCACGCCTTTTTGTACCGGCTCACCATGGCCACAAATGGGCTTCATCCCAAGCGCGGCGATTCCCCGGCGATTCAACTCCGGTAGTACCTGCTGTTCGAAGCTATGAAAGTGCGCGTCAAACGCGTTCAGCGGCATCTGCACAGAGTCAAACGGAAAGCCTGTGGCCAGCATCTTCAGGTGAACGGATGGGTCCTTGTGTCCGGTGAATCCGACAAACCGCACCTTCCCCTCCTTCTTGGCTTGTCCTAGCGCCTCCGCGGCGCCATCTTTCCGGATGAACAAGGCGGGATCGTTTTCGAAACACACACCGTGGATTTGCCAAAGATCCAGATGATCGGTTCGCAACCGATGCAACGATTCGTCGAGCATGCGCAGCGCAAGGGCCTTGTCGCGGCCGTGCGTACAGACCTTGGTCATCAGGAACACGCGATCGCGCACGCCCTTTAAACCGGCGCCCATCCAGGCTTCGGTCTTGCCGCGGTGATATTCCCAGCAATTGTCGAAGAATGTAATACCGCCATCCACGGCCTGCCTAACAAGGCGTACCGCAGTGCCCTCGTCAGGTGCATCGCCGAGATGATGTCCGCCAAAGCCCAGCGCCGAGATCTTGACGTCGTGGCGACCGAACTGTCGTAGCGGAATCGCGTTTCCATTAGTATTCGGCATCGTCGGCTCCCGTCATCAATTCCAGTTCGTGCAACTGAGTTGCCAATTTCTGGATAGAGCGTGCAAGACCACAATTTCTTCAATGAGGCGCCGATCGTTTAGCCGGAGTGTTCGGAGGAGCACACCCCGACGGTCATTACCGCAGCGCCCTGCTTCGGCGCCTCATTGAAGAAGCCTCGGAACCCGTTCCGAATCGGTGAAATCATTCCCCGCGGTGACATAACGCAGCCGTTCTTGTTCTCGACAGAAACTTTGCCATTCTCAGCCGGCCACGGTGATGACGAGTTTTCACGGCGCTAACAGTCAGGCACAATGTCTCAGCAACCTCCGAGATGCTGCGCTCCTCTAAGTCACGCATTCGAACCACTATTCGATACTTGTCAGGTAGACTTGCAAGTGCTATCCGAAGCAGCCTGGCGGTCTGGCTGCGAGCGCACACATTGAAGGGGGAGTCCTTCGGGTCCGTGACCTGTGTTTCGGCGATCGCCGACCCGTCTAGCGCGACCGACCGTGAAGCGAGCCTCTTTCGCCAGTTCTGATTGACTTCGTTTAGGGCAATCCGAATCAACCAAGTCCGGAAGCCGGCTTCAAATCGAAATTGTTCCAAATGGGTGAAAGCTTTGAATACAGCCTGCTGAACTATGTCGTCGATATCCGGGTCATTTCTCATCTTCACCTGGACAGTCCGCCAAAGCGCGCCGACGTGCGGCTCGATCAAATCCGTGAACAGATCCCGTCGGCCCCCGAGAATCTGACGAATTAGTGAGGCTTCTTTGTGCTTCACCGGCAACGCCGGAATTGCCGATACTTTATCGAGGTTATAGGCGACCGTTCCCATTGAGTCCCACTCTTCGATCTGGAGTCGCTCGCTCACGAGCGCATTCTTTCCAATGCAAGTGGCCAGCCATTCGCCGAAGGCCGGTTAAGAAGCTCTGGGTCCGGTCTATGACAAAGAACGGCAGGAACGTCTGGGCGGGTGAGGCTTGAAAGGCCTCGCGTGCGCAGCCGTGCCGGTGTCCGCTGGACGCCATTACTGTGGATAGTTCGACTCAGCTGGTGAGGCGGTCCCAAGTAGCCCGCGCCGGGACATAAAAGGGGAGCAGCAAGGCGTCGGCGTTGCCTGCGACCAGATGGATTGCGCCATAGCCTGCCGGCACCGACGTGTTGCGTCCAGGTTCGGATCACTCAGCCTAGGGCCGGCATCTTGGATCCAGGTTTGATGACACTGGGGTCCTGAATCCAGCGCCGCAGATTTTCCGGTGTGTTTGGAGCCGCTCCGGAAGCAATTGTGTCGCGGCTCATCAGGTGGGTCAGATCGGGGCCGAACCGCCCATTTGCCGCAGTACCAGCCGCGGCGTGGCAGTTGATGCAGGCCGTCCGTTCAAAAATCTTCTGCCCTTCCGAGACAGTATCGATGGCCTTCGCCGGTCGACTCTGTTCTTGAATCCAGCGGTCGAACTCATCGTGGGTCTGCACGTAAACGCGCAGCAGCATCTTGGCATGTTGGGTTCCGCAGTATTGCGCACACTGCCCCAAATAGAGCCCAGTCTCGCGCGGATCCATCCACTTACGATTAGGGTGATTGGGTATCAGGTCCGTTTTACCGGCCAGACGGGGAACCCAGAAGCTGTGATCTGTGTCTGCGGAGAGAAGCGTGAGGAAGGTTGGGGTCGGATGCGCCGGGTCACTTACCGGGATGTGCAGTTCATTCGCGGTCACCACTTTTAGCGACGGATATCGATACTCCAACCAGAATTGGTGGCCGATGACGGTGACTTCAAGAGCATTGCTTGGGCGGGCGGCGTTCTGGATGCTCGCGATTACGCGGGCTGCTGCGAGAAAGAGGACCACGACAATTAGAATCGGAATGACCGTCCACGCGAGTTCCACCTGAGTGCTTCCATAAACCTGTGCGGGCTCGCGCCCGTCATTCATACCCCTCCTCCTGAACTTCACTACTGCGTAGGCAAGTAAGTTGAAGACCACTATAAATATTGCCGCGGTGATCGTTAACACAAAAAGAGATAGCTCAAAGATAGACTGGGCCGGCGTCGAAACGGGAACGAAAATGTTTGGCGGACTTAGAGGCGAATGCGCAGGCTCCGCCAACGCGGTGACTGCCGCAAAGAACGTAGCGCTGCGAAAATAGGACACGCCGCCCATAGCCGCCAACGTAATGAAAAGGGCACGTTTGATTCCAAAGCATTCGTCGACGCATTCGCTAGGAATGCCCCACTTTTGCGGAATGCGCCCCATTGGCTATGGAAGGAGGTCGGGTGTTGTAGCGACACCTGATGTCGAGCGGATGACAGTGGCTAAACTGAGATGTTCGGGGGCAGTTGTCCTCATCCCGCTGTGATTGTCGGCCCCACAGGGTTTCGCGTCAAAAGGAACCGTGATTGCTTTTGTGCTACTGAGCCTTCTGGCACCCACGCCGATGCGGCTCGGAGTTAAATCATGCCTCGAATATTCAATACTCTTGCATTGAGACTCGTGGTTCTGGGCGGCGTCGCAGCTAGCCAAGCCTTCCCTCAATCCACTAATCTGTCCCCCAACCCATATCAGCCTGATACTCCTGGCGCATCTCAAGCCCCTACCGACCTCCGCGTTTTCGGAACCAATCCAGACGGTTGGCTGTTCCCGATCACCAGTCTAAATAAATTGCTCCCGCATTGGATCCAATTCGGCGGGGAGTTTCGGAACCGCATGGAAGGCCAAACCGGACTCGGCTATGCGCCCGTCAACGACGCGTATGATTTGACGCAGCTCCGCTTAGGCATCTACCTTCGGCCCACGAAATGGCTAGAGTTAGTAGGCGTGACGCAGGATTCGCGAGTTTTTTTCAATCACCACGTGGCAACCGCGTCTCCTTACCAAAACATTTGGGATATTCGGGAGGCGTACGCCCGGCTGGGCAACTCGAACGATGGCTGGATTGACGCTGTCGTAGGCCGGCAAATGTTCAGCTCCGGCGACGAGCGTGTCATCGGACCGTCAGATTGGCTCAACATGGGTCGCACCTTCGACACCGTCAGGCTCGACCTCCATCCTTCGAATATTAAAGTCAGCATATTTGCAGCCTCGGTGATTAACGCCATTGACGGCCAGATTGACCATCACATTGCAGGCAACAATATTTATGGGATCTATAGTGGTTTTGCCCGTCTAATCCCTCATGCCATAGTGGAACCCTATGTGTTGTGGCGAGTGGCTCCCGGCAATGTGCCGCTTCCTGAAACCCAGGGGCATGGACATCTTGACGAGGTCACTTCTGGTGCTCGTATCGCCGGCACGTTACTCGATAATTTCGATTACGACGTCGAAATGAACAAGCAGACCGGCTCACTCGGACCGTCTTCCATTGACGCGTGGGCCGGACATTGGAACGTCGGCTACACCTTCAAGAATGCACTGACGCAGCCCAGGCCCTTTGTCGAATACAACTACGCGTCGGGCAACCGGAACCCAAGCGGTAATACCTGGGGCACGCATGACCAAATCTATCCTTCTGCTCACGACAAAATGGACTTCGCCGATCAATTCGGCTGGAAGAACATAGAGGACGCTCGGGCCGGAGTCAGCGAAACACTTGCTCATAAGTGGACGCTAACGGAGATGTTCAACGATCTCTGGCTGGCCACGACAAACGATGCCGCATATTCATCGAGCGGCGCCATTTCGATAGCCGCGCATCCTGGCGCTACGAGCAAACACCTCGGCATCGAACTCGACCTGATCGCCGAATACAAGCAAAACAGCCATGTCGACTATGGCTTCGGTTTTGCTCATCTATTTAGAGGCCAGTACTTGAATGAGGCTACTGGCGGCAAGGACTACAACTACCCGTTTGCATACATAACTTACGGTTTTTGAAAACTCCGGTTTTTGAATAATCAAGGGGACGCACATGGCTGACATTGACAAAGACAAAAGCGATACGAAAGCTAGTCGACGGGCGGTGTTCGGATTAGGCTCCGCCGCTGCGGCGCTGGCAATAAACGGGAGAGAGGACGCGAACGCGCAGACACCGTTGTTTGCTAACCACAATGCCCCGAACGAGACCAATCCCGGACCGCAGAACCTTCCTCTGGGGGCGGAGAATCCGGATTCGGAATGGTCTCCGTCCACCGACAGCGGAACCGTGAAGCCCTTTAAGTATTCGTTCTCTCTGGCACGCAAGCGCGTTTTGAGCGGCGGCTGGACGCGGCAGGTAACGGCGCGTGGCCGTGACAATGACCCATCCCCGGGTTGCTCGTTGCCCGCACGTTGACCTCGGTTGTTTCCTTTCTACAATTCCTAGCAACTCTGGTTCCCATTCGCGTGAGGAAGTGAAGTGGCCCGATTGAACGCGCTAGCAACTAATCTTGCGGCTCATGCGAAGCGCGGTCCTTCGTTTTATTGCTGGGAACGAAACGCGGTGGTGACCGCTCTTCTACACGTGCGTCGAGATATGGCCGCTGTCGCTCAGGTTTGTTGCACGACCACGCGATCACTAACGAAACCTACCTTGTTTCTCCTATTTCCAGCGGCTCGAGTGTCTTCCGCGACAGCGGCTCACGGACTACGTGATAGAGAAGAAGAGTAAGCACAAACGCGCAGCCCGCAGCTCCTGACCCATAGAGGAAAAGCGCCGAATAACCAAATTTCCCGACAATAACTCCTGCAATCGGGCCTGTCACACCCATTGCCAAATCGAGAAATGCCGTATACACCCCGAGTGCAGCGCCGTGGTTCTGATCAGCGACCATCTTGAGAGCTTCTACTCCGAGTGCTGGAAATACCAGGGCGAAGCCACATCCGCTGAGAGCCGCCCCCGCAAGAGCCACATCGTGAGTGGTGGCCGACCACAAAACGAACAATCCCGCAGACTCCACGATGAATGACACCAGGGCGACTCGGAATCCGTTCCAACGATTGATGGCGCCTGCGAACAACAGGCGAGTGATGATGAAGCAGCTGCCGAACAATATCAGGGCGAGCGCCGGGTCAGTCCAGTGCCGACTGGCATAGTACAGCCCAGTAAAAGATGCAATGGTGGCAAATCCGACCGTCCCGAGAGTCAGCCCTAGCCCGTGAAGCAACAGTCTGCCGAGTACCTTCGAAAATGCCAAACGAGCACCGCGCAGTATCGGAACCCCGGCCAGTGGGAGGGCGAGAGCCAAGTTCAGCACCGATACTCCCGAGGCGGCCGCCCCAATTGACTCCAGCCCATGCCTGTTCTCAAACCAAATACCAAGAGGGGCCCCCGCTGCCATTGCACCATAGGATGCGATTCCACTCCAGGAGATCACCTGTGCGGCATATTCTGCGCCAACCCGTCCCAAACCCCACGTAGTCGAACCTGTAGCCACGCAGCTTTCGCCACAGCCAAGGATCAAGCGACTTATCAGAATAGCGACAAAACAGGCCACGGTTTTGGATTGGAGCGACGCTGCAGCAACCAGACAGAGCCCACTAAGCAAACCCACCACCTGACCGATCAAAACAGTGGTTCGCGGACCTAAAACGTCGGTCATTCGGCCCGCTTTGGAGCGAGTGACAAGGGTTGCCAGATATTGTGAACTGATTGCGACACCGGCCCAAAAGGGAGAAAAACCCAAATGGAGATGAACGAAACCAGGCAAAACTGCGAGGAGAAGGCCGATCGTCAAGTAATAGAGAAAAACGAATAAGGATGTATGAATGATTCGAATTGTTGTCGACGTTGCAATCAGGTGTCTCAGAAACCCTCCAGTTATTTTCTGCCGTGTGTGCACATGTGCCGCCGCCTTCAGGGCTGCCGGCCGGAACAAAGCAATCGACTCGCCGTTTGCAGCCGTCCTCTTCAATCCCCGAGCGTGTCGACATAGAGCCGCCCCTGTCGATCAGGGGCCTCGCAAACATCCGTCGAGGCATAATCTCAAGGCCTGAAAATTCCCGCCGGCAGGCTGCGCTAGCTACAACGATGTAGTTGATTGGAACTCTGCAGCCTACGAAAAGCCAACGCATAACTCTTGGCAGTGGAGGTAAAGCGAGTTCGGTCGACCTTTAGTAACAATCGCGTCCACAAGACCTCGAGCGTTTTATGAGTTTGGCATCGCAGATGCCTTAGACGCTGGCGTGCAGGTCGGAAGCTGCTTGGATTTATGACGTGGAAATCGAAAAACGAATAGGGAGACATTAATTATGAGCTTACCTCTTGAAGGAATCAAAATAATTGACTTTACGCAGGTGCAGGCCGGGCCTGCATGCGACCAACAACTTGCGTGGTTTGGCGCGGACGTGCTGAAAGTCGAGCGGGTCGACGGAGGTGATATTACACGCCGTCAGCTGCGTGACATCCCCAATGTCGATGCGCTCTACTTCACCCAACTCAATAGCAACAAAAAGTCTCTAGCTCTCAACACCAAGGCGCCCGAAGGCAAAGAGATTCTAGAAAAGCTGGTCCGGAAGGCCGACGTGCTGGTGGAAAACTTCGGTCCCGGTGTCATGGACCGGATGGGTTTCTCTTGGGAGCGCATGCAAGAGCTCAATCCGAAACTCATCTACGGAACGATCAAGGGTTTCGACGACCAATCGCCATATTCTGACCTGAAGGTCTATGACAACGTCGCGCAATGTGCCGGCGGTGCCGCTTCGACAACCGGCTTCTGGGATGGCCCTCCGACCGTCAGTGGCGCGGGCCTGGGTGATAGCAATACAGGGATGCACCTGGCGATTGGCATCTTGGCCGCTTTGATCGGTCGGCAGAAAACCGGCAAGGGCCAAAGGGTATCGGTCGCCATGCAGGATGCCGTCCTGAATCTTTGTCGCGTGAAACTGCGCGACCAGCTGCGGCTGGAGCGAGTGGGCTATCTGGAAGAGTATCCGCAGTATCCCAACGGAACTTTCGGTGACACGGTACCGCGCGGCGGCAATGCGGGCGGCGGAGGCCAACCGGGTTGGGTGCTGAAGTGCAAGGGTTGGGAAACCGACCCAAATGCGTATATCTACTTCACCATCCAGGAGCAGAACTGGAAGGGAACCTGTGAGGCTCTGGGGAAGCCAGAGTGGATTAACGACCCAGCCTATTCGACAGCCCGCGCACGCCAGCCGCACATTTTCGAGATCTTCGCTGAAATCGAGAAGTGGCTTGCCGACAAAACCAAGTACGAAGCCATCGACAAGCTCCGGGGATACGAGATTCCCTGTGCGCCGGTGCTCAGCATGAAAGAGATTGCCTATGACCCGGCACTGCGCGCGAGCGGGATGATCGTCGAGGTTCCACACAAGGAACGTGGCCCTTATCTTACTGTCGGCAGCCCGATCAAATTTTCGGATTTCGTGCCAATCATCACTGCTTCGCCGCTGCTGGGCGAGCACACGGACGAGGTATTGGCGGGATTGGGATATACCCCCGAACAGATCGCCAAGCTGCGAGGGGCGAATGTTTTAGTAAAGGACAGGGTCGTGGACACGCATCCGGACCAGCTCACACCCGCCCTAGCGAGCAAGTGATGAATAGTGCTGTGCGCATGCAGGTCGATTTTGAGCAATTGGTCGAAGTGCTCGGCGACGCAATTGTGGGCGCCGATACGAGCGGTGCCATCACCTTGTGGAACCCCGCTGCCGAACGCCTCTTCGGGTTCACGCCGGCTGAGGCGCTCGGCAACTCGCTCGATCTCATTATTCCCGAGCGCTTGCGAGGGCGACATTGGGCGGGTTACAGAAAAACCATGGCGAGCGGGGAGACGCGCTACGCACATGACGTGCTGCGAGTTCCCGCGGTGCACAAGAATGGGCGAGCGTTGTCGATTGCATTTACGGTCGGACTCCTCCATGGACCGCTACGAAACGTGATAGGAATCGTGGCCGTGATTCGCGATGAAACGACTCGCTTCGCCGAAGATCGAAACTTGCGCCGCCGCCTCGCCGAACTCGAGGGAAAATTGCCGGCGAGCCTTGGCTCGGCGGTGTGACCTGCTTCCCTTGATCGGCGCAACAACTAAGGCCGCCGACGTTGTGCACGAACTTTGTTAACTACACATTCGAAGAGAGGTACTTCATGATTGCGACTGAAGCGAAATCATCAAACGAACTGGAATCATTGGATGGAAAGAAATCGGCGGCTTTGACCGACGGATTTCATCTTGTAGTCTATGCTCTGAAACTCAACGGAATCGACACGATCTATGGCGTTGCCGGAATTCCGATCACGGATCTGGCCCGGCTGGCCCAGGCAGAAGGAATCAGATACATCGGCTTTCGCCATGAACAGTCCGCCGGAAACGCAGCCGCGATTGCCGGTTACTTGAGCAAGAAGCCGGGGATTTGTCTGACCGTCTCCGCACCAGGTTTCTTGAACGGCCTGGTGGCGGTCGCGAATGCTACGACCAACGGTTTTCCCATGATCCAGATCAGTGGATCAAGCGAACGTGACATTATCGATCTGCAACAGGGTGACTACGAAGAACTGGATCAGTTGAATGCGGCAAAACCCTATACCAAGGCCGCCTTCCGGGTTAACAAGCCCGAGAATATCGGTATCGGAATCGCACGCGCTATACATGCCGCCGTATCGGGGCGACCGGGTGGCGTCTATCTGGACCTGACCGCGAACGTTCTTGGTGCGGCCCTCGACGCCGATGCAGGGGAGAAATCGCTCGTGCACGTTGTCGATCCAACGCCTCGCCAGATTCCCGCTCCTGAATCGATCAAACGCGCCCTCGACCTGCTGGCGAGCGCGCAACGCCCACTGATTATTCTTGGCAAAGGCGCTGCCTATGCACAGGCTGACGCTGACATTCGTTCGTTCATTGAAACCACAGGTATTCCCTATCTGCCGATGTCCATGGCCAAAGGGCTTCTGCCTGATAACCATCCTCAATCTGCGGCTGCGGCCCGCTCCTTGGTTCTGGCTCAGGCCGATGTGGTCATGCTGATCGGGGCACGACTGAACTGGCTTCTAGCACACGGCAAACCGCCGCGTTGGTCCCCAACTACGCGTTTCGTGCAGGTCGATATTTCTCCGACCGAGATCGATAGCAACCGACCCATCGCCGCGCCTGTTGTTGCGGATATCGGGTCAGCCATGTCCGCATTCTTGGCCATGCTCAAGCCCGGACAGATCCAACCCCAAACCGCCTGGATCAAAACGATCGGGGAGCGCAAGCAGCACAATATCGAACGCATGGCGGCCCGCCTAAATGCCCACTCCAGCCCGATGAACTTCTCGAGCGCACTTCGTGCGGTCCGCGATGTTCTCGCCGACAAACCAGACATCTATGTCGTCAATGAAGGTGCCAATACGCTCGACATCGGCCGGGACATTATTGACATGCACGAGCCTCGCAAACGTCTCGACTCGGGGACTTGGGGTGTGATGGGTATCGGTATGGGCTATGCCATCGGCGCGGCTGTGACGAGCGGTAAACCTGTCGTTGCCATCGAAGGTGATAGCGCCTTCGGTTTCAGTGGCATGGAAATCGAAACCATTTGCCGCTATTCGCTGCCGATTGTCACTGTCGTTTTCAACAACGGCGGCATCTACCGAGGTGACGACGTGAACCGAAGCGGAGGCCACGATCCTTCACCAACCATTCTCATGAAGAGCGCACGCTATGACAAACTCATCGAGGCTTTCGGCGGTACGGGCCATCATGTGACCGATCCACAAGGGCTCACCAATGCTCTCACCGATGCAATCGCGTCAGGTAAGCCCGCAATCATCAACTGCGTCATTGATCCCACCGCGGGAACCGAGAGCGGTCATCTCCAGAGTCTGAACCCGACCTCTCAAATCGACAGCGGACGAAAGTGAGAGGCGCAGCCATTGTGACGTCATGAAGGCGATTTCGACCATTGCCGCAAACACCGTTTCACCACTCTTGAACAACTTCTCTGAGTTGCTCACAAGACACGTTCAGGAGCAACCCGAGCGAACTGCTGTCGGGACCTCAGATCGAGGAACTGTAATTAGCTACAGCCAACTTGACGCCCTTGTCCGGTCGGCGATGACACAACTATCCTGGCTCGGACTAAGCCGCGGCGCCACGATCGCCCTGGTCTCGGACAATAGCGTCGAATTTGTGGTGGGTCTTCTCGCAGTTGCGTCTTCGGGCGCTCGTGTCGCGCCGTTGAGCCCGGCGCTCACATTGTCCGAACTGAGTACACGACTCTCGGAACTTTCCGCGAATGCCGTGCTCGCTCCGAAACATCTGGCAAGCAAACTCGGGCTTGCGGACGCCACCGCCGGAAACCCTGCTCGGTGGGTCTTGAGTATCGAGAGTTCCGGTGATGTTCATGAGGTGCGAATCGCGAATAGGAAGGGGCAAAGCTCAGCATCTAGCGTGGCTGCAGAGACGAGCGGCCCGATCGACGGTGAGGACGTCGCTCTCTTGATGTTCACGGCCGGAACGACCTCCGCGCCAAAGCTTGTTCCCTTAACGCACAGTAACGTTGTCGCATCCATCCGGGGCATAGTCTCCACGTATGATTTATCTCCGCCGGACGCGACGCTCATCGTCATGCCGCTGTTCCATGGTCACGGCCTGGTGGCGGGACTACTTGCAACTCTGGCGAGTGGCGGCAGCGCGTATCTCCCGAGCACGGGCGCTTTCTCGGCTCACTTGTTTTGGGCCGACGTAGTCCGCCTCGGTGTAACGTGGTACACAGCGGTACCGACCATTCACCGCATTCTCCTCAACCGTGCTTCCCAGGAATACCCAAGTTCTGGGGTGGCGCTTCGTTTCATCCGCAGTTGCAGCGCACCGCTTGACGAAGAGCTCGCCACAGCGACCTCTGCCACTTTCCGAGCTCCCGTTATCTCGGCCTATGGAATGACAGAAGCGTCTCACCAGGTGTCGTCGAACCCACTTCCCGTCGATGGACTTAATAAGCCGTCGTCAGTGGGCCTGCCTACAGGAGGCGAGATCCGAATTGTCGGCGATGACAGAAAGGACGTCGCATCCGGTGGCGTCGGAGAGATCTGGATCCGGGGCGCGACAGTTACGGCTGGATATCTGAACAATCCTGAGGCAAACTCCGCGGGCTTTGTTGATGGATGGTTCCGCAGTGGTGATCTCGGCAGCAGAGACGCGGATGGCTACCTCTCTGTGAGAGGAAGGCTCAAGGAAATCATTAACCGCGGCGGAGAAAAGATTTCACCGGGGGATATCGAGGCTGTCCTCTTGTCTAACCCGAAAGTGCTCGAAGCGGCATCGTTCGGCGAGTCCGACGCAATCTACGGAGAGGATGTCCAGGCGGCTGTCATTCTGCGTCGGGGAGTGGAGGCGACTGAGGGTGAGCTGCGAGACTACTGCGGCACGAAACTCAGTGCCTTCGAAGTTCCCGAGCGGATCTACATAGTGGCCGACTTTCCCCGCACGGCAAAGGGCTCCACTGATCGGCGTGCGCTTGCTTTGCAATTTGCCGCCGGCCGATGAGCGTCTGAGCAGTTAAGAAATAGTTAAGAAATAGTCAGGGTCGATTCAGATGATACACAACGAACTTATGACAAGTACCCCCGATGATGCACTTAAAATCAGGATTCGCGACATTCTGCTCAACGCACTGGCGGTTTCGTCGGGAGCTATCGACGCGGTCAGCTTCCTTGATCTAGGTAAGGTCTTCTCGGCCTTCATGACAGGGAATATCGCGTTTCTCGGGCTGCGGGCCGCAGGCGCCACTGGGCCCGACTGGACGAGCATCTTCGCAGCGGCGTCTGGCTTCGCGGCGGGGGTGTACCTCTCGACGCAAATCGTTAGGCCTTCTGAAGCCTTTGGAATTTGGTCTCAACGGGTGACGGTCGCACTCTGCGTATCGCTGATTGCGCATGCAGCCTTCCTGTCCGTTTGGTTCGCAAGTAACGGCCGGCCTTCGGTTGGCGTCGTCCCCGTTCTCCTCCTCTCGTGGGGTTTCGCGATGGGGATGCAGAGCGCCGCAGTTCGAAGGCTTCATGTGGACGGTGTGTTTACAACTGCTGCGACCGCAACCATCATATTTCTTGCGGGCGACCTCGCCTACTGGTCCGCGACAGCAAAAGAGAGGCGGCGGCTTACAGGCGTGCTCGCCTCGTTGTTCGTCGGCGCGACAGCCGGAGGCCTGCTCTCGGTTCATGCGCACATCTATGCCCCGGTCCTACCATTCGTGATCACCGTCGTGGCGGTCGCAACCGCAGCCTTCGCGTTAGGAAATCTTGACGCTGAAGGGACAAAAGAGGCACAACCATCAGCGACGCAATCCTCTGCCGGAAGGACAGGGGACATGGAATTCCCGTCTCTCCCGCGCTCGAATTGACGCAAGCATATGGTCAGGGTTCCTGGTCGGTGCAGGGCTGTCGGGAATCGCGGCCCACATTTCCGGATGTGGGCCCTGTTGCCTCCCTGTGTTGTCATGATTGCATTGGGTCTGTTCAGCGAGTGCGCCACACCATGACCTGAGAGGAGAATTAGACCTTCGATCTCCAGTGCACGCCGCAGTGTAGTTCGGTGAGCATAGAGGATTCACCCCGCGGATTGAATCGTAGCGAAGGCAGGGCATAGCTTCTCGTCAGCGACCTCTTCCTCTGGGGCGTTCTGGGTGCCGCTGAGATCGGCAGCGAAGATTACTTGGCCGCTTCCCGGCCTCATCTGTTGGGGCCTACGCTCCTGCCCGCACCGGCAACGCCGAACTTTGCCCGCGATGGATACCCAGCCGCCTCATCTTAGAGATCAAGGTCGTCCGCGGCAGGCCCAGCCGGGCGGCGGCGCCATTCCGACCGCCCATCACACCCTCTGTCTGACCGAGAGTTTGAAGGATGTGCGAGCGCTCCGCCTCTTCCATCGTCACGGCCGCGGATAACTTCAATCTGCCGGTGACCTCAGGCAGCGAACCATTCAGCACAGCGCCAGTCGCGAGAATGACCGACCGCTCAATTAAGTTTTGCAATTCCCGGACGTTGCCCGGCCATGAATGACGTACAAGAGCCGCCATGAATTCCTCGGAAATGGCCGTAATGGGCTTCCCCATCCGATCCGCGTAGTCCATCGCAAAATGGTGAACTAACGAAGGGATATCTTCAGGGCGCTCACGCAGCGGCGGTAGCTCAATGGGGAACACGCTCAGCCGATAGAAGAGGTCGGCGCGGAATTCACGTTTGTCGACCATCTCAACCAGATTCCGATGTGTGGCGCAGATCACGCGCACATCGCTGTGAATCGTGGCAGCACCGCCTAAACGCTCGAACTGTCTTTCCTGGATAACGCGCAGAAGCTTTGGCTGCAACTCCAGCGGAAGGTCGCCGATCTCGTCCAAGAACAACGTACCCCGGTTGGCCCGCTCGAACCGCCCGATACTGCGCGTAACCGCCCCGGTGTAAGCTCCACGCTCGTGACCGAACAGCTCGCTTTCCAGCAAACCAGCAGGAATTGCGGCGCAATTCACCTTCACAAACGGACCGTTCGATCGGTCGCTACACTTGTGAATGGCTTCCGCGATCAGTTCCTTGCCCGTGCCTGTTTCGCCGTTGATCAACACCGTGGCATCGGTTGGGGCCACGACTCGCACCATGTCGAGTACGCGCCGCAGAGCGGCGCTGTTGCCGATAATGCGGGGTAATCCGCTGTCGCGGAGTTCGTCGCTGTCGAGCGCGACTTCCGCCGGCGTCGCATCCTCGATTTCAAAGGATACGTTGTGGTTGATTGCGGGCATTTCAGATATCATACTTGCAGTTGCAGCCATTTTTCGCTCCTCCCTCTTGTCCGCCATGCTTTCGGCGCTCCGGCATCAGGGTCACGCAGCCACCCGGACTGCTACTCGCCACGCGTACGCGGCTGCTGGTTCACGGCCAAATATTAGAGAAGATGACCCTTCCTCATGGCTCACGCGGATGCAATCGCCGCTATGAATCTGGCCGCTGGCCATCAGGTTCGACAACGGTTGTACGAGCAAGCGCTCGATAGCGCGCTTCAAGTGCCGCGCGCCATATCTGAAATCGGTGCCCTCCATTAGCAAAAATTCCCGAGCGCTATCCGTCACATTGATCGAGAAAGATTCGCCGGCGGCCGCAGTCTGGATACGCTGTTGCACCATCTCAAGCTCAATATCAACGATCCTGTCCAGTTCCTCGATGCTTAAAGCCTTGAAGACTACGATCTTGTCCAAACGATTGATGAATTCCGGCGTGAACTTTCGACGTGCGGCCGCGATGCCGGTGTGCGACATCCGGACACTGAGTTTCGCATTGTTACCGCTGTCCTCAAACGAGGGAACGTGGAAGCCCAGCCGCGGACTGAGTAGGGAACTCATTTCGTTGGCGCCGAGATTGCTGGTCAGGAAGATCATCGTCGACGAAAAATCGACCTTGCGGTTGTCGCCCAGCGTCAAAACGCCCTTGTCCAGGATGCCCAGGAGTAGATTCCATAAGGCGTCGGATGCCTTCTCGATCTCATCGAAGAGCACGAAACTGAGCTTGACCTTCTCTGTGTGATGCTGGTTCAGCGCTTCTTGCGACAACAGCGGATGCGTTTCGCGGTGTCCCAGGTATCCCGGAGGCGAGCCGATCAACTTCGCGATTTCATGACTGTGTTGAAACTCCGCGCAATCGACCTTGATTACCGCTCGAGAATTCTTCAGCAGGGCCTCGGCGGTTGCCTCTACGATGCGAGTTTTTCCGGAGCCTGTCGGCCCGAGGAAGAGAAAGTTTCCGATCGGCCGGCCGGCGGGGGATAGTCCCGCAAGGTAAGTCTGATAAGCCCTCACGATCTGGTGAATTGCCTCATCTTGTCCAATGATGAGGTGACGGAGTCTATTCTCCAGTTCCTCCGCTTGCCTTCCCGTCTTGGTGGGATCTAGTAATGCGAACTTCGGCATTTTTGCTTCTCCTTCTGGCGCCTAGGCGGCGCGACCGAGCAGGTCGCCGATTGGCGCTGGAATCTCTTCAAGATTGTGGTCTACGGCTTCCTGGCACCGTATACAAAATGTGGCCCACGGCACCGCGGCAAGCCGCTTCGGGTGGATGTCCTCATCGCACCGCTGGCACGTTCCAAAGCTGCCTTCCTCGATACGACGGAGCGCCGCACGAGCGTTTCGAAGTTGGGTAAATTCGCGGTCGAGGTTACAAACCGCGAGTGCGCGTTCTGAAGCCGCTTGGATCTCTTCCAGCTGATCGGCGCTTCTCTCAATCGCGATGCCTTCGCGGTGGCGGTTGAAGCGCTCCACTTCAGCAACCTTTGCGGCTAGAACCGCTTGAAATCGGTTTAGTTCATTCTTGGTCATTGGTTCCTCCCTACTCCTTCAAAGCGGCTTCGATAGCTCTCAGCAGCTCCGCGCCGTCAAACGGCTTGTATAGAAACCTAATGGCCCCCTCGTCGAGGGCCCGCTGTCGGGCTTCATCATCCTGGTGGGCTGAAATAAAGATGACCGGTAAGTCCGGGCGATCGAGTCGTACGCGCCGCTGCAACTCGATGCCGTCCATTCCTGGCATCCGGACGTCCGTAATCAGACAATTCGCTATCGCTAGTGTCCCAGACTGCAGGAATTCCTCCGCGGACGAGAACACCAGATGTGCATAACCGGCTGATTCCACTAGGCGTTCTACGGACTCTCGAACTCGAAAATCGTCGTCCACTCCCACCACGACTTGTTTTGTACCGCCGGTCATCAACGAAGCCAAGTTCGATGATAAGGGCGAAGGGAGGACGCTGCCTATTCCATGTTTCTTTATGCCTGGGTACTGGTGCGGGTGATTCCGAGTTTATCGGCCATTCTGACAAGTTCCGCTAAAGAGCGCGCACCCATCTTTCGCATGATCTGTCCCCGATGAACCCCGATCGTGTTCTCGGCGATGCCAAGGTCGCCGGCAGTCTGTTTGTTCGCGAAGCCAGCGACCACGAAGGAAAGAACTTCCCGCTCGCGAGGCGTGAGGAGAGAGTAATGCTTCTGCAACTCGGCCAGCTCGGATCTCTTCCGCCGCGCTTCTCGATCAAGGGTAATTGCAGCGTCAATCGCCTGTAGCAACTCCTGCTCGTTGAACGGCTTCGACAAGAACTCAATGGCCCCGGCCTTCATGGCGCGCACAGAAGATGGAACGTCAGCATGACCTGTAATGAAAACGATCGGCGGCGCATCTCCCGCTGCCAACTCCTGCTGGAGTTCAAGGCCGCTAACGCGTGGAAGTTGCAGGTCTAGGATCAGACAGGCGGGGGCGTCGGGCTTTTCGGATTCCAGGAATTCTGCAGCCGAACCAAATGCGGCCGCCCGAAGTCCAATCGACGAGATGAGGCGGCATAAAGCCTCGCGCACGCGATAGTCGTCATCCACCACGAAAACGATCGGGCTGTCCGGATTCATGACTCGGCACTCAACTTAACTGGAAGTGTAAAACAGAAGGTTGCACCGGGTCCTTCTCCGGATGTGGCCCAAAGACGGCCGTTGTGCGCTTCCACAATCGAGCGGCAGATCGCCAAACCCATGCCCATGCCGTTCTCCTTGGTCGTGACGAAGGCTTCGAAAACCCTCTCAGAATCCTTCAAGCCGACGCCGTAATCGCGAATTTCGACGAGGACGGTTTCTGGACAGTCGCGTTTCGAGCGGATGAAGAGCTTTTTAGAACGGTCAAGGACCGGATCCATCGCCTCGATCCCATTCAGGAGCAGGTTGAGCAGCAGTTGCTGCAACTGTATGCGATCGCCCATCACGGGAGCCATGTCTTTTCCCAGGTCAGTCTCCACGATAACGCGCCTTCTCTCTGTTTCGCCATGCAGAAGGCTGAGCACTTCGCAAATCACCTCGTTCAAGTCTAGCGTGACTTTCTCAATGGCAGCCCTCTTGAAAAGCGCACGGATGCGCCGCACCACCTCTCCAGCCGCCTTGCCGTCGCGAACAATGCTTTCGGCGGCCTCGAACGCCTTGGCTAGGCTCGGCGGTTGGGCCGAAAGAAAGCGCAGGCAGGCGTGACCGCTAGCTACCACGGCTGCCAGAGGTTGGTTGACTTCATGCGCTATAGAGGCAGTCAACTCCCCCATGGTGCTCACTCGGTTGACGTGTGCGAGATCCGCCTGCGCCTGTCGCAGAGCCTCTTCGGCCTCCTTTCGATCTTCGATATCGATACTGGTCCCATACCATTTAACGATGTTTCCCAACTCATCTCGCAGCGGGACGTTTCGGATCAGAAACCAGCGATACTCCCCATCAGCCCGCCGCAGTCGTGCTTCACTTTCCATCGGTTTTCCGTCCGCGAGGGCTCGCTGCAACTCGTCGACGAACCTCTTGAGATCATCGGGATGGACCGCGGAGCTCCAATTCCAGCCCAAGCCGCTCTCTACGGATAAACCTGTGGACTCCAGCCAACGTCGATTGATGAAATCGACGGAACCGTCAGGCGCAGCGCTCCAGACATGCGCCGGGATTGTATCGATAACAAGTCGCAGCCGATCTTCGCTAGTCTGTAGGGCCCCGTAGAGATCGCGCAGGCGCCGGGCGGTGTCGTTGAACACCTGTCCGAGGTGAGCGAGTTCATCTTCTCCCGTGATCGCCACCCGGTGCTCAAACTCACCACGTGCCAATGCTTCAGAGCCTTCCACCAAGCGAGCGAGTGGATGTGTGATGCTACGCGTGATGGCCAGACCGAGGGTAGCAGCGATCAGCAACGCGACCGTGGCAGTCATCGGTACAACCAGAAAAACCAGACGTTCCACGCGCTTAACGTTCAGCACGGTTTGGGCCCGCTGTTCACCGGCCTCGTGGTCAACTTGTTCCACGAGCGCCGAGGTTAGCGTTTCCAGAGGCCGTACTTGGTTCGATAGGCGCAGTTGTACCGCCCGCCAGTCGCCGGAGGTAGCCAGTGTAATGATAGTTTCAAGTTGGGATGGCAGCGAGCTCTGAATAACGTGAATCGTAGGTACGATGTTCGGACCTCGCTGCAGGTCGGATGGCAGGAGACTGAAGGCGCTTACTGCGCGCTGCATGTCCTCTAGGGCAGCGGTACGAAGGGGCCCGGCTCCTGTAACCAGAAGACCGGCGTCTTCGGTCTGCGCGAGCGCTTCCACCCCAGCGTAAAACTCTAACAGACTCGTATGAACACGTAACAAGGTGACCAGCGTCTGGTCGATATCGTTCAGGCGCTCTGCCTGAGCATGAACGAGGTGGAATTGCCAAAGGACAACAGCATCAGCGCCGAGCATCACCAGAATGATGAACACGAAGCACACTATCAAGCGGTGACCGATGTTGAATCGTTCGGCACGAAGCGTTTTCGCTTCAACACGTTTTACCCAACGGCCGAATTCTGTCACAGTGTGCCACTGCATCGGTTATTCCTTTCGAGCTGTCGCTGATCGCCAGCTCCCGCCACGCCTCGCACCGTTTTCGCATGAGGCTTGAAGCCGATCGGGCAGAGGTTATCGGACCGCTTCCGATTTCTATTCAGGGGCGTGCTGATCCCGCGGAGGCGGTCCCTTCTTGAAGCCTGTGACACGAACCAACTCATTCTCTAGTGCTTTGGCCGATTCCGGCGCGCTCCTTTCGCCCGTTAGCACGGAGTGTACAGCTTGCATGTACGCGTTGGATACCTCCTCGTACTTCTTGCCGGTAATGTTCGAAGGACGCGAAACAATGCCAGTGCGGAACGCTTGACTCAATAGGGCAAAATGGGGATTCGGTTTAAGTACCTCAGGCAGTTCGTAGAGTTCCGGTCGAGTGGGCGCCTCCGAAAGCAATCGAGACCGCTTCACCTGTACGTCTCTGCTGATGAGATACCGGACCAGCTCTACGGCTTCACGGGGATGAGTCGAGAATCGGGAAACCGCCAAGCCAGTTCCTCCCAACGTACCTACTCGGCCTGCCTTACCGCCGGGCAGCAGACTCACATCAAACTTATTCCGGATTGACGACCCTGCCGCCTGGCTGTCAACGTAGCCTAAGGTCCAATTCCGCATGAACGCTGCGTCGCCTGCGATCCAAAGGTTGAGCGAGTCCCACTCCTTATATCCAACTTCACCGGGTGGCGAGATCGAACCAACCCAACGCGCCGCCCGTTGCCACGCCAGGATCGCATCCAGGTTGTTCACGCTGATCGTTTTGTCCCTCTCGATGACCTGTCCGCCACCTTCGGCGGCCTGCCATTCCAGCGCGTTGCACGTCAACGCTTCGGTGGCCGCGCCTTGCCACACAAAACCCCAGAACTCTTTCTTACCTTTGGCGCGTTCGCCCACCTGAATCCGCGCCGCCATCATCTCCAGCCCATCCCAGGTTCTGGGCGGCTCACGATATCCATACTCACGCAGAAGGTCGGTGCGGTAATAAAGAAGGCCGATATTGGCATCATACGGCACCGCCACCAGCTTGTTATCCACGGTGTAGCTGGCGGTTATCGCCGGAAAGTCGCCGGAGATTTCATTCGCGAAATACGGCTTGAGATCAATGAAATCCTCGTTCAGAATGCCCGGCCAAATCACATCGATGGTGTACACGTCAGGACCTGAGGCGACTGGCCGGAGTAACTCTCGCCACAAGGCTAGCTGTTCCCGAGTCGACTCCGGAGACGGAAGGAGCTTGACTTGGATTCCTGTTTCCCGTGTGAACTGTCGCAACTCCAGTTCACGCTCTTCATTAAATGTCGTGGTGGCCCACTCCTGGTCTACAAAAGTTAACGTAACCGGTGGATGAACAGAAGTACAATCTGCCAACAGCAGTGAGAGCACCACAATGCAAACGGCGACTTCTATGCGAATTGCCACCTCTTTATTCGCGGGTGCGCTGATCCACATGGGGCGGTCCCTTCTTAAAGCCGGTAATACGAACCAATTCGTTCTCCAGCGCCGCGGCTGCTTCCGGTGCACTCTTCTCGCCCATCAACACGGAGTGCACTGCCTGGATGTAAGCCTCGCTTACGTCTGGATATTTTTTGCCGGTGACATTCGAAGGACGCGAGACTATGCCGGTCCGGAATGCCTGACGCAACAAGGCGAAACCAGGATTTGGTTCAAGTACCTCAGGCACGTCGTAGAGTTCCGGTAGCGTGGGGGGCACCGAAAGCATGCGTGACCGCTTCGTCTGCACGTCTCTACTGCTGAGGTACCGGACCAGCTCTACCGCTTCACGGGGATGAGCCGATAATCTCGAAACTGCCAAGCCGGCTCCACCCAACGTGCCCACGCGGCCTGCCTTACCGCCTGGCAGCAGGGTTATATTGAACTTATTTCGGATTGGCGAGCCTGCCGCCTGACTGTCGACATAAGCTGTCGGCCAATTCCGCATGAATGCTGCCCCTGCGACCCAAACATTCAGTGCGTCCGCCTCTACATATCCGCCTACAGTGGGGGGGGAGATGGAACCAACCCAGCGCGCCGCCCGCTGCCACGCCCGGATCGCGTGGGGGTTATTTACGCTGATCATCTGGTCGGTCTCGATGATCTGTCCGCCGCCTTCGGAGGCCTGCCATTCCAGCGCGTTACAGGTCAGCGCTTCAGTGGCGCCCCCTTGCCACACAAAACCCCAAAACTCTTTCTTACCTTTGGCTCGTTCGCCCGCCTGAATCCAAGCCGCCATAACCTCCAGCTCATCCCAGGTCCTGGGTGGCTCACCATATCCATACTGTCGCAGAAGGTCGGTGCGATAGAACAGAAGCCCCATGTCGGCGCGATAAGGAATAGCCACCAGCTTGTTATCCACTGTGTAGCTGGCGGTTATCGCCGGAAATTGGAGTGCGATTTCGTTGGCGAAATATGGCTTTAGATCGATGAAATATTCGTTCAGAATGCGCGTCCAGATCACATCGATGCCATACACATCAGGACCCGAGGCGCCTGTCCGGAGTAACTGTTGCCACAAAGCCAGCTTTTCCCGTGCGGACTCCGGAGACGGAAGGAGCTTGACTCGGATTCCAGTTTTCTGAGTGAATTGCTGCAACTCCTGCTGGCGACCCTCGTTGAATGTCTTGGTAGTCCACTCCTCCAGAAGAGTCAATGTAACCGGTTCATGAACAGACGGCCGAGTACAACTTTCCAGAAGCAACGAAAGCAACACAATGCAAACGGCGCTTGCCATCCCGCCGGAAGTCGACCACGGAGCGCGACAACGAATTCGCCCTGTAATCACCCTCTGAATCTTGCGGTGGCCGGCACTACCCTTATCCGAGTAGAACGTGATGAGTTCTCCTATAGAACCGACGTGGTAGCACACGCGCCTCCTCCTGCTTGAGGCTTGCTGTGCGTGACGGGTGCGAGGTTCGCCTGCGCCTTCGCTGACTGCGATCGGAAAGATGGATAGGAACAATGCGCGCCACATCCCACCTGGCGGATTATGGGATACGAGTGCAACACACCTCGCCCGCGTGGCCACCTTGATCTCCTCGAGTGCAGCCCGGAACTTTGGACCGGATCCAATCAAATCGCTCCGGAGCAAGGCGCGGGACGCGTGCATCGAGATCTTCCACATCATCTCGTTCTTCAACAATCACCAAAGCAGGGCAAAGGACGACTTATTACCAAGTTGCGCATATGATGGGTCACAGGGATAACCTCCTTGTGGCCCGACAATACGCTCAACTACAAATGTTGCTACGAAACACTCACGCGAAGCGTCTGCCTCTTAGGCTTCGTTCTGAGATTGGGACCTGCGCTCCTGCTCGCACCGGCAACGCCGAACTTTGCCCGCGATGGATACCCAGCCGCCTCATCTTAGAGATCAAAGTCGTCCGCGGCAGGCCCAGCCGGGCGGCGGCGCCATTCCGACCGCCCATCACACCCTCTGTCTGACCGAGAGTCTGAAGGATATGCGATCGCTCCGCCTCTTCCAGCGTCACAGCCGCGGATAACTTCAATCTGCCGGTGACCTCGGGCAGCGAACCATTCAGCACAGCGCCAGTCGCGAGAATGACCGACCGCTCAATTAGGTTTTGCAATTCCCGGACGTTGCCCGGCCATGAATGACTTACAAGAGCCGCCATGAATTCCTCGGAAATGGCCGTGATGGGCTTCCCCATCCGATCCGCGTAGTCCATCGCAAAATGGTGAACTAACGAAGGGATATCTTCAGGGCGCTCACGCAGCGGCGGCAGCTCGATGGGGAACACGGTAAGCCGATAGAAGAGGTCGGCGCGGAATTCACCTTTGTCGACCATCTCAACCAGATTCCGATGTGTGGCGCAGATCACGCGCACATCGCTGTGAATCGTGGCAGCACCGCCTAAACGCTCGAACTGTCTTTCCTGCATGACGCGAAGAAGCTTTGGCTGCAACTCCAGCGGAAGGTCGCCGACCTCGTCCAAAAGCAAGGTACCCCGGTTGGCCCGCTCGAACCGCCCGATACTGCGCGTGACCGCCCCGGTGTAGGCTCCACGCTCGTGGCCGAACAGCTCGCTTTCCAGCAAACCAGCAGGAATTGCGGCGCAATTCACCTTCACAAACGGGCCGTTCGATCGGTCGCTGTACTTGTGAATGGCTTCCGCGATCAGTTCCTTGCCCGTGCCTGTTTCGCCGTTGATCAACACCGTAGCGTCGGTAGGTGCCACGACTCGCACCATGCCGAGTACGCGCCGCAGAGCGTCGCTGTTGCCGATAATGCGGGGAAGTCCCGTGCCGACGAGTTCGTCACCGTTGAGCGTGACTGTCGACGTCACACAATCGACTTCAAAGGAGGCCCTATTTTTGACTTCGGCCAGTTCACTCATCCAGGTCGCTGCTTGTACCGACATTCTTTTACTCGTTTCTTTAACCGCCATACGTACGACGCTACCAAGGCCCGGCCAAAGCGGCTTCTATGCCGCGCGCCTTCGAGGGGCGCGACGATACTAATGTCCTCACTAATGTCCTCAAGTACTGCCCGGAATTTAGAGCTTGCTCCAATCAGATCGCTAGACATCGTTGAACTCCTAGCCGTATCGTTTAAGCTCGATGGTTAGGACCCTCGTTCAGCGCACGATCGATCACGCGCAACAAATCCGCAGCATCGAACGGTTTATACATAAAGTCGGCTGCGCCCCCTTCGAGCGCTCGCCGTCGAATTTCATCCTCAAAGTGGGCGGATATGAAGATGACTGGCATGTTAGGCCGCTGGAGTCTGATCCGGCGCTGTAGCTCGACGCCGTCGATTCCCGGCATCCGAACGTCGGTAATCACGCAAGTCGCTTCGCCCAGCGCTCCTGATCCCAGGAACTCTTCCGCCGACGAAAAGACTCGAGGCATGTAACCGGCAGATTCCACTAGGCTTTCAATGGACTCCCGGACTCGAAAGTCATCGTCTACTCCAACTACAATTTGTTTTTCAGCCATCACGATACGCTTTCGAGAATAATGGCAAAGGCAGGCGAGCCGCTATTATAGGTTTATTTAGGCGGGTCCGGCGGCGCGGGCGATGCCCAGTTTATCGGCCATTCTGACCAATTCCGCCAGTGATCGGGCGCCCATCTTGCGCATGATCTGACCGCGATGAACTCCGATCGTGATCTCGCTCGTACCGAGGTGGCCGGCGGTCTGCTTGTTCGCAAAGCCGGCGATCACAAAGGGAAGAACCTCTCGTTCACGAGGGGTGAGAAGGTTGTAGTGCCTCTGCAACTCGGCGAGTTCTGATCTCGTCTGGCGTGCAGAAAGATCGAGCGCGATTCCGGTTTCGATCGCCCGGAGCAAATCTTGCTCGTCGAACGGCTTTGACAGGAACTCGATCGCCCCGGCCTTCATAGCACGCACCGAAGAAGGGACGTCGCCATGGCCGGTAATGAAAACGATCGGTGGCGCGCTTGCAGCCAACAACTCCTGCTGGAGTTCCAGGCCACTGATGCCCGGAAGCTCCAAATCTAGGATTAGGCAGGCCGGGGAATCGGGCTTTTCGGCTTCCAGGAATTCCGAAGCAGAGCCGAAAGTCGCCACACCAAGCCCCACCGAAGAAATGAGAGTGGACAACGCTTCCCGCACGCGGAAGTCGTCATCCACAACAAAAACAACTGGGCTGCCGGACTTCACGATGTCTCACTCGATTGGACCGGAAGAGTGAAGCAGAACGTTGTGCCGGGACCTTCACTGGAAGCGGCCCAAAGGCGCCCGTTGTGCTCTTCGACGATCGAGCGGCAAATCGTCAAGCCTATTCCCATCCCTTTCTCCTTCGTGGTGAAGAAGGCTTCAAAGATTCTTTCTGAATCGTGTAGGCCAACACCGTAATCCCGTATCTCGACGAGCACGGTTCCCGGGCTGTCTCGTTTCGAGCTGACGACAAGTTCTTTGGGATGGTCCAGGACTGGATGATCCATCGCCTCGAGCCCGTTGAGGAGTAGATTGAGAACCAGCTGTTGCAACTGCACGCGATCGCCCATCACGAGAGGGATGTCGTTCAGCTCAGTCTTCACGGCAACATGTCTCCTCGCCGTCTCACCGCGAAGAAGGTGAAGCACCTCGTCGATGACTTCGTTCAGATCAAGCCCGATCTTCTCAACAGCTGCCCGCTTGAAAAGCGCACGGACGCGCTGTACCACCTCGCCGGCGTACTTGCCGTCGCGAATAACCCTTTCCGCAGCCTCGCTGGCCTTGGCCACGTTAGGTGGCTGCGCGGCGAGCCACCGCAAACAGGCTGCCGCCTGGGCGACTATCCCAGTGAGCGGCTGGCTGACTTCGTGCGCGATTGAGGCTGCCAATTCTCCCATGGTCGCCACCCTTGTGACATAGGCGAGATCCGCCTGCGCCTTGCGCGATACTTCTTCAGCCCGCTTTTGGTCCTCGACGTCGGTGCGCGTAGCGTACCACCGAATGACGCGTCCCCGTTCATCCCGTAGCGGATTGTCTCGGATCAAGAACCACCGATACTGTCCATCTTTCCCGAGTATTCGTGCCTCCATCTCAAAGGGATCACCGTCGGAGAGCGCTCTCTCACGAATGACGTGCAACTTCTTCAAATCGTCCGGATGAAAGACCTTGGTAACAGCGTCTTTTGACTGTACATCCTCGATCGTAAGGCCGGTGTATTCTAATTCTCGTCGATTTGCAAAAAGAGGACTCCAGTCCCCGCTGAAAACAACTACTTGCTGGGGGATCACATCGATCAGCTGCCGAAGTTCCTGTTCGCTTTGCTGAAGTCTTTCTTCCGCCTGCTTTCGCTCCCTGATATCACGGATCGCGCTTGAAATCAGCACGCCCTCGTCAGTCTCCAGCGGGCTAAGGCTGATCTCCACCGGAAACTCGTGCCCATCTTTATGCAGGCCATACAGTTGTAACCCGGAGCCCATTGGCCGCGCGCGAGGGTCCGCAACGAAAGCTCTCCGGTGTTCCGGATGCTTGCTGCGGAACCGCTCCGGCATCAACATTTCGATTTCGTTCCCCAGGACTTCTCGTCGTTGATAGCCGAACAGATTCTCCAGTTGCGCATTGGCTAGAACAATTTCACCCTCACGATTCACCACCGCGACCGCATCTGGCGCCGCTTCCAGCAGCCCTCGGAATTTTTGCTCCGCTCGCCTGCGCTCCACGATCTCGGCTTGCAGCAACTCGTTGGTTCTGGCAAGTTCGGCTGTGCGTGCCCGCACCATGCTTTCCACTTCGTCGTAGGCCTTGTACAGCGCCTGCTCTGCACGGCGTCTTTCCTGGATTTCTTTCGTGAGATCTTGGTTCGCGGCCCGGAGTTGAGCCGGGCTGGGCAGGAGCAACGCGCGAGGGATCAGCGGCACCAGCGCCGCCGCCGTCGCTAATGAAGCCCCTGCGGTAACGGCTTTGATGACGCCTGCCAACCGGTAGGTGCCATGCCAGAGGGTCCAGACTTCGATGGCATGCGTCGTTCCGCACCCAAAGATGAACAAGCCGAACATGAAGAACACCCAGTGAAAGGGCAGGTCGCGTCGTTTGCGCACAAAATAGACCAGCGCCAAAGGAATGACGTAATACGAGACGGCAATCAATCCGTCCGAGGTTGCGTGCAGCCAAAGGATCTCCGGTCTCCAGAGATAGCAATATCCGTGCGCCATGAAGTCCGAAGAGAATAGCTTTTGCACGAACTCGATCATCTTGGCCTCGCTTTCTGGCAATCTACGAACTGTGGGTCTCGTCGTCGCTGTCTCCCTTTAACCGTATGGCCCACCGGGCGGGACCGGAAGACTGAAGCGGAAGATGGCGCCTGGACCCTCGCCAGATGCGGCCCACAGGCGGCCGATCCGTCAGGGCGAGCAGACCAAGCAAGCTCTGGAATCGTGTCGATGATGGTCCGAAGTTGTTCTTTCAACGTCTCCATTGGTCAATGTCCTCCGGTGAGACCGTCTGGCTTGTGACTCGGGCCGTTGCGACTCCCTGTGCTCCTTGCGGCCGGTCTGTTCGGGCGCCATATAGGCGAGGGTGCCCGCAATGATCTCGGGCGGCGCGGGCGCCTGGCATTCGTGCGGCAACTGGGAGGCAATCCCGAAGCCGGTGAGCCACACGTGGCCGGCGTCGTCGACCAGCACATTCGCCGGCTTAATGTCCTTGTGAATGAGGCCTCGCCAGGGTCCGTGAGTATGAGGATCGTCCGCCCTTCGTGACGAGTGAGCGCCAGCCGCTTGGCCGCCCATGCGGGATCAAGTTCGGCTGCGAGGGAGTATTCGTGCTTGAGCCGCCGGAGACCCTGAGGCGAGGGCTGTTCGGCGGCTAGCGCAACTACCAGGACCGGCGATGGGTTGCCGTGCTGCCAGCCGCGGTAAAGTGTGAAGTCCGGGCCTTCCCGGAGCGGCTCCAGCACGTACCCCGAAGGCTCTGTCGTGGAGGGCATGCTCATGGCCACGGCTGTACGATCCCAGGAGTCATTTTGGCAGATTTTGGTGTGGGCTCGGAGAGCACCGCGCCCACACAGTGCCCGAATCGAGGATCGGGCGGTGCCCCCTGACGCGCACCCGGCGCGAAAAACTGGCCGAGTGAGCCGCCGGGACCATCGTCGAAGCCGCCTACGGCGTAGTGGCTATTCGTGAGATTCGTTCCGAAACTCGTGCGGCTGCCAGGTGAGTCTCGCGTTCAACAGGCCATAGGAAGCCTGCGCGACCAGTGGCGAGTTGCCAAGGTCGTACTGGATACCGCTCTCGTGGATGTAGTCGACGCGACCGCTAATCTGAACCGCTTTCCTCAGGGTCGCCGAGTACTCCGCGACCGCAGTGAAAGTGTACTTCGGCGCATTGACGAATTGGCTATCCGTGGTCACCGGCGCCCCGGGAACGATCCTGACGTATTTGCTGTCGGTAATACCGAAACCTGCCGACAGCTTGAGGCGTGGAGTCGGCCAGGCGGCAGCGGCAGACTCACCGCCCTTGACCCTCGCTTTTAGAGTGCGGCAAAATCGCTCAGTACCCATCCCTCTGCCCCGACGATGTTTTCCGCGATTTGGCTCACTGCGCGATGGCATCTCGCCAGGGGATCCACGGCTCGGCGCTTCCACTCAAGCGCTTTTGCTCATGAGTGCGCGAAGCTCCGCTGCGCCGTACTGGACGGCTTAGCGACCGAAAGGGCGCGATCCACTGAAAACGCACCCGCCCCGCGGATCACCAGGAACGTTGTCATTGCGAGTACCAGGAGATGATACTCATAGCCCTCGCCTCGCTGCGTGCCAAACCAATTCATGAAGAATCCGACGGCGCTATTCACGGTCACAATCGCGACCACCATGGTGACCCCAATTCCGAATGCTGCTATGCGGGTGAGGAATCCCAGCACCAGCCCCAGCCCACCGAAGAACTCCGCCGCGATTGCTAAGAAGGCGAACGGAGCCGGGATGTGCATGGCGCCTGTGAAGAAGCCCATCGTGCCGGAGAAGCCCAATCCTCCGAACCAGCCAAACATTTTCTGTGCTCCGTGCGCGAAAAAAACAATCCCCAGCACCAGTCTGAGAATGGCCGTCGCGGTGCTGTCCTCTGTGGCAAAAAGTTTACGGATCATGTTTGTAAGTTCCTTTTGTATTGGCTGCTCCTGGCGCGGCTCTAGCGGTGCCGCAACCAGGGGGCTACGTTAGCGGTAGTAAGGTTTATGGTCTGGGCCCGCCAATACCAATAGCTTGAAAAATCCAATCCGCGGATTGTCCGGGGCCTGGTTGGAGGACGCCGCCGGGAGAGAAACCGGTGATCAGCAGGAATGCTTCTATGTCGCCGGTCTGGTCGTTTTCCCGGCCCAGGATCAGAACGGAATCGCCTCCCTTCAGGTCACCAACGGTTGCGGGGTACAGGTGGCGGTCCCGGGAGCCGGGCACCGCATTCTTTCCCACCACCTCGATCTGTATGAAATCAAAGTGGACAGGCCGGCTCCGGCCGGATCGAAAATCGCGAAGGAGAAGCAGGCTCGTGAGAGGTTCCATGGATTCGACGGAGCCGGCGAAACTGCGCAACCCGCCGGAGACAATCATTCTGGCTCGCATGTTTTGCGATCCGGAAAGGCGTACGCCACGAACATAGATGGCAGCTCCAGCGACAAGTGTCTCCCAACCGCCGCGGATGACGTCTGCCGGATTCATCGGACCCGGTCGGCAAACTCCAAAACGTAATCGGCCCTGCGGCGTCGACCGAAACATCAGGCAAAGTGGAGACGCTGACGCTAATTTTGTGATCGCGGGCGTCCCACGACTTCACGGTGCCAAAGAGGCTTTCGCTCTGCCAGCGGACCAACTCCCGCCTGTCTTGGGCGTCGATGTCTGAACGCAAGGTCACCCGCACCCGTGATGCGATCTCTTGTTTGTCGGTGCGAAACGCCTCCACACACAGGCGGTCGTCTATGTTTATGTTCAACTCTTGCGGAGTTAGGATGGCTTCGCCATTTATGAATATGGTCGAATCGTTATAGCGGAAGTCGGAGTAATGGCCGGAGTCGCTCTTGAGACTGAGCGTGTGCTCCAGCAAGTCCCATCCGAAAACCTGGCCAGCCGCTTGGCATCCAGCGGCGGGCGGCGCGGCGGTCTGCCATGCATGCGCGAGCAGAGGCATCGCAAACAGGGAGAACAAGGCGCGGCAGACGGACAAACACAAAAGATTATTTCGGCCTTCCTTCTGCAGACGAACGACGCTCAACGTGGCCATATTGTTTCGCCTACTGATGCTCGATTCATACTTCGCCAGTCTTGAGTGCAACCTTGGAGCCAAAGAGTCAATTCGGCCTCTGTTGAAACGATGAGGCTTGTTCGGCGGATGCTCGCGCATGAAGTCGGACCGGCGACACGGACGACTCCGGCTCGACACATCCGCGTGAGTTCAGCCATTTCGCTGTGTCAGGGGGCGTGACGAAGTGTTTCGACGGGTAAAGCGCAAACGGCGAAACGACGACACATTGTCGAAATGAAGCCATTCGCACGCTGTATCCATGGACTCTATGTTGTTGTCCGGTAAGCGTGAGACAGGCAGTCCAATTTTGGAGCGCCGTTTGCATTCTTGTTCATTGCAAAGGATAGTGATGGTCACACTGGAGGAAGCACGCAGAGTCATCGCAGCCGCCGAACAGAAGGCTGTTGAAATCAAACATCCCATGAACATTGCGGTCGTTGACGAAGGCGGCAACCTTGTTTCCCATGTCCGCATGGACGGAGCCTGGATCGGCAGCGTCGACATCTCTATTAACAAGGCCTTTACTTCGCGGGTTCGATATTTCGACGAAGGATCTCGCGCAATATTCGCAATCGGACGGGCAATTCTTTGGAATCCATGTGTCCAATCATGGGCGCGTGATGGTGTTCGCCGGCGGCATTCCGCTGACGCGCGGCGGAAAAGTGGTGGGCGGCGTGGGAGTGAGCGGCGGTTCCGGAGAGCAGGATCACGCTGTAGCGGAAGCTGGAGCGAAAGCATTCTAGATTCTTAAAGGAGCGAACATTTATGGCAAGCAATCGTGGAGTAGTATACGTCGGGCCGGGAAAAGTTGAGGTCCGGCCGATCGATTTTCCGAAGTTGTCGCTGGGATCGCGGAAGTGCGAGCACGGCGTGATCCTTAAAGTGGTGAGCACCAATATCTGTGGGAGTGATCAGCACATGGTACGAGGGCGCACCACGGCTCCAGCCGGTATGGTCCTAGGACATGAGATCACGGGCGAAATCATTGAGAAGGGCAAGGACGTAGAGTTCTTGAATGTGGGCGACCTGGTTTCCGTCCCTTTCAACATTGCGTGCGGACGCTGCCGCAACTGCCGGGAAGGCAAGACCGGCATTTGCTTGAACGTCAATGGCGATCGGGCTGGGGCCGCTTTCGGCTACGTCGATATGGGCGGATGGGTGGGCGGCCAAGCCGATTACGTGATGGCGCCGTATGCGGATTTCAACCTTCTCAAATTTCCTGACAAGGAGCAGGCTCTGGAGAAGATCGAGGACCTTACACTCCTCTCCGACATTTTCCCGACGGGCTACGACGGAGCGGTGAAGGCGGGGGTCACGACTGGTTCAACGGTGTACGTGGCCGGCGCCGGTCCGGTAGGGCTCGCTTGTGCCGCTGCGTGCCAATTGCTGGGCGCCGCGGTGGTTATTGTCGGCGACATGATTCCGGAACGGCTTGCCCAGGCGCGAAGCTTCGGATGTGAGACGGTCGATCTGCGCGAGAGGGTTCCACTAGGAGACCGCATCGCCCAGATCGTGGGTGTTCCCGAAGTGGATTCGGCAGTGGACTGCGTCGGCTTTGAAGCGAAGGGCCAAGCCGAGCAGACTGGAACCGAACAACCTGCTACCGTGCTGAATTCGCTAATGGCGGTGACGCGGGCCGGCGGAGCGATCGGCATTCCCGGACTGTATGTCACTGACGATCCGGGAGCCAAAGACGCCAATGCCAAGCAGGGCGTGTTGGGTCTGCGCATTGGTCTTGGCTGGGCTAAATCCCATAGCTTCGGTACTGGGCAATGTCCCGTGCTCCGCTACAACCGGCAACTCATGATGGCCATCCTGCACAATAAGGTGGCTGTCGCGAAGGCGGTGAATGTCACAGTGTTGCCCTTGGAGGATGCGCCGCGAGGCTACAACGCCTTTGATAAAGGCGCTGCGGAGAAGTTCGTACTGGACCCGCATGGGATCGTGAGATTACGTCGAGCCACCGCGGAACTTGTAGGGGTGCAAAGCTAAGTTAAGACGGAGTTGGAGAAGATTACATTGGCTCCTCGAAGAATTCGAGTGCGGATACGCCGTATGCCAACAGTATGCGAAAAACCCTCAGCCGCCAGTGCGAAAAACTAAAGAGGAAAAGGAGAGAGAGGGATTCGGAACCTTGCCGCCCGCTGATTCCACGCAACTTGCTGAAAACAAAAAGAGCACGAAACGCTCGATGATCCGCTTTGGCGGTTCCGCCGCACAAAAAGACGCACAGGTCTATAGTGATTGAGTTTATCAATGACCGAGATGGCTGTCCTGAACTACGCGCGCCAGTACCATAGCCGCGAACCATGCAATGAGGGTATGGAGCAGCGCTTCAAAGACTCGGGTCCATCCCGATTACTCCTGGATTGACACGAGAGAGGGCCTAACCGTAATTGGGCCCGCCGCGCTGCCGGTGCCTACCGGATAGGCGTGACGGCGGGGAAGCAAACGGGTCGAAGCAAGGAGGGAGGGACGGCGAGGTGTCCGAGAAATCGCTTGAAACTAACGCTGTTAATGGTTCTCCCGTGGCTAAAAGGGGGCTGGACTGCCCCGTCTGGGTCGCAGAGGAGTCGCTCTGGATGGGAAACAAAAAAAGAGCGCCAATCGAGGCGAATCGGGTGTATACTGGCCGCGCCCCGGAGGCCAAAATGGAAATCCGCGGTGATATGCTTCGCTTCCATTGTGGGGCGACGTATGCGGGAAAAGATAACAATCGCGTTAGCCATCCTTATCGCTTTGCACGAGGCATACGAATTGGTCCGGGGAGCCTCAAGCGACGTTGGCGCGATGTTCCTCATGATGATTGTTTTCCTTTGCTTGCTCGTGTGGGATCAGATGAAAGACCGTGGCAAAGAGTTCATTCGAGAGCACGAAGAGGCCCTCGACGCCAAAACTCGCTTACCGTTTGGCATAGCTGAATCAGTGCCTTATCTGCTGAGCGAGGAACAACTCCGCTCAGTTTCGCAGTCAGTCGTAGCGCGAGTAAAGGGCAGCTTCCCGCCCGAGCAGAAATACCGGTACGAGCAATCATGGGATGACTTAGGATTCGATGTACGTCGCGGATCTTCGAGGTTGAGGTGCAAAGTGAGCCAGCTTACTCCGACCGTAGAGCACACCCTCGAGCTCAACCCGCGCGCTCACCTGCTCTCCGTCGATGCCATCCGAGAATCAGTTGCCTATAACCGCTTCAAAGTGACGAGTTGCATAGTTCTAATGATTATTGCTGCTGTCTATTCGCTTGCTGATCCCGCCCAAGCAACAAATGGCCTAACGGAGGCTAACCTCGAAAGTGTAAGAGACTTAACAATGGCACTGTTCATTCTTGTCGCAATGGTCAGTTTTATGCTATGGCCCATTTTCCACCTTATTGCTCGACACAAGACCAGCCGCTGGTTCCCCGTTGCAATCCTTCTGAACCTTCGCGACGAGTTGTACAAAGACGCTCAAGGATGGCTAAGATCTCTGGAGTCCGGCGCACAGGTTGAAGCAGCTGATGTGAGGAAAACTCAATCCATCGGTTCGTCAGTTCCATGACGACCGGTGTCCAAGGTTCGCGTCCTGCGGGACGCTACCGTTTTTGAGGATCAAGCTTACGATTGAGCAAAATGCGTTAGTCATCGACCGCCATGGCGCGGTGAGCCGGCAGTGCGACGTGGTCATTTCGACAATGCGCAGTTTCCGAAATATCTTCGCAAGGTTTATCCGGTTGAAACTGTATCCGCGGTTATCGAAGTGAAAACCGAACTCACAAAGCAGCAGGTCGACAGAGCATTAGACAACGAGGCGGCGCTTCGCGCGCTCGATTTTTATCCTGCTCTATCACCGTACTGGCAAACGCGAACTAAACGACCAGAAGATCCCACACGCGCCCCCCGTCCACTGCATCTTCGGTTATCGAGCCTCGAGCGACGAGTTCGCGACCTTTAGTAGCTGGTTCTCGTCTCTCCCGACTTCCACACGCGACATCCCGAATGCCCCCTATCACCCGCCACTAAATCATTTCATCGCCCGCTCTCTCGATAAAGGCGTGATTTTTTGCAGAGGGGATGGCCACGTTCCGCGCTGGCTTACGGTCGCCGAGGAACATCATGGTGAGCGGAATTTCCCCGTTCTGGCGAACGGGCACCAACTGGAGGTTGACCCGGCAAAGTGCCTGTTCTTCTTCCTTGAAACACTCTGGACCATGCTTGAGCAGTCGCCAAGACATCCGGGTTTCGATATTCGCAGCTACATGGATCTGGAGATCGGCTCTATGCTTCCGTTCGGTGACGACGGAAAAATTCAGCGCGGCTGAGACCGGCGCCTCGGCCAGAGGATTGCAGAGTTACTTGTCCTGTATGCCAAAAACCATCAGAAACGGGGCGAAATCCCGGCGGAACACAATGGGGCCAGGAAATCGCGCATTGATTCCAAACGAGTTTTGGTGAGCCGGGCGGGACTCGAACCCGCGACCCTTTGCTTAAAAGGCAAATGCTCTACCGCCTGAGCTACCGGCCCGGATGGGTGGGACGATTTTCAGCTTAGCATAACGGCCTCTCCGCGCCGATGCGTGAAGCACCATTGGACGCGCGCGAATCCCGGTGTGAAAATGTTTTCATGCCCGAACCTGTCGTTCTGGTCGCCAACGGGGATCTGCGTCTCGCGGCCAATCAAGTGTGCTGGCCCGCGCAAGCTCAGGCCGAGGAAGCAGTTTTTCAAGCGATTCGCCGCGAGGGGTGCGACGTGCGCCGCGGCCATCGCTACGATCCGGTGAAGCAGCACGGTTTCATCGACAGCCAGAAACGCGGCATGGAGGTTTTTCGCGAGATCCCGCCGGATGCGCCATTGGTGGTCGTAGAGGCAGTCTGGCAATACAGCCATCACCTGTTGCACGGTTTGTACACGCATCGCGGCCCGATCCTCACCGTAGCCAACTGGAGCGGCCAGTGGCCAGGTCTGGTCGGGATGCTGAACTTGAACGCCTCGCTCACGAAAGCGGGGGTGGCGTACAGCACTTTGTGGAGCGGCGATTTTCGCGACGATTTCTTTCTCATCGGCCTGCGGCACTGGCTTGCCGGAAACCCGGTTGAGCACGACACCCGCCACGTGCATCCGCTGAGCAATTTCACTCTGCCCGCTCGCGCGGAAAAAATCGCCAGTGTGCAAGCGGCGGACCTTCGCCGCAACAAGGCCATCCTGGGCGTCTTCGATGAGGGCTGCATGGGCATGTATAACGCCATCATTCCCGATGAACTGCTGCATCCCACTGGCGTCTTCAAAGAGCGGCTCAGCCAATCGGCGCTGTTTGCCGCCATGCAACGAATTCCGACGGAAGAGGCGCAGATAGTGCGCTCGTGGCTCGATGCGCGCGGCATGCAGTTTCGCACCGGCGTCGACCCGGAAACCGAGCTGACCGACGCGCAGATTCTCGAGCAGTGCAGAATGTATATCGCCGGTATGCGCATCGCCGACGAATTCGGCTGCGACGCCATCGGCATTCAGTACCAGCAGGGGCTGAAAGATCTTACGCCTGCCTCCGACCTCGCTGAGGGACTATTCAACAACGTGGACCGCCCGCCGGTCCGCGACGCCCGCGGCCGCGTGCTCTATGAGAATCAGGCACTGCCCCATTTCAATGAGGTAGACGAGTGCGCGGGACTGGACGCGCTGGTCACCAACCGTATCTGGACTCTTCTGGGCTACGATCCGGAGACGACGCTGCACGATGTGCGCTACGGCGAGACATACGAAAACGGCACCGGGGAGTTCGTCTGGGTGTTCGAGATCTCAGGCGCAGTGCCACCCAATCATCTGACCGGCGGGTATGCAGGCGCCGTTAGTGAACGCCAGCCGCCCATGTATTTCCGTCTCGGCGGCGGTACCGTCAAGGGAGTCAGCAAACCAGGTGAGATCGTTTGGAGCCGCATCTTCGTGGACAACGGCGTGCTCAAGGCCGATCTGGGACGCGCCAAAGTTGTGGAACTGCCGCAGGAGGAAACCGAGCGGCGCTGGCGGATCACCACGCCGCAATGGCCCATCATGCACGCCGTGACCTACGGAGTCACGCGCGACCAGATGATGGCGCGGCACAAGTCCAACCACATTCAGGTGGCGTACGCACCCGACGCCGATCGTGCCAACCTCGCCCTGGCCGCCAAGGCCGCGACCTTTCGCGAAATGGGAATAGACGTCAGCATCTGCGGTACCCAGAACGGGTTGTTATAATCCGAAGAAAAGCTCACCGGCCCGAGTGGCGAAATTGGCAGACGCGCTGGATTTAGGTTCCAGTGGCCGAAAGGCCGTGAAGGTTCAAGTCCTTTCTCGGGCACCAGCTCTATCCACTGACTACAACTAGTTTTTGAAGGCACATCTCACCGGCAAACCATCCGTGAGATCATATATCTCCTTGAGGAGGAACTTGATGTCCCGCTCGCTCGTGTGCAATCTGTTGTTGTTCGCGCTCGTTCCCACCTTCGCGCAGCAGCGGCCACTGCCCAGTCGTGTTCCGCCTAAGCGCTCCTCTCAGATCGAGAACGGCTTCGGCATCAACTCCGACATGCCGCGCGAGCCGTATCTACCCTGGAGCCGCTGGTGGTGGACGCGCATGTTCGACGCGGGTGTGAGCTGGATCCGCATCGGCCAGTACGAGAACAGCTCGGACTACACGAGCTGGGACTGGATTGAGCAGAAGCGCGGCGTCTACGCGATTCCCCCCGGCCTAGACGACTACGTCGATTCGCTGGTGGACAACGGCGTGAAGGTCCAGGTGCAGTTGCACTACGGCAATCCCATGTACACGTCGCCCTCGGGAGTTCGGCCGGACGCCATCACGCCCGAGCCGGGAAGCTTCCACAACGATGATCGCAGCCTCTACTCGGCCTTCTGGCCTCCGAAAACGCCGGACCAAATCGCGGCCTTCATCAAGTACGTGAAATTCGTGGTCAACCATTTTCACGGCCGCGTGCATTACTGGGCGCTGTGGAACGAGCAGGACATCGGCTACTGGAATCCCTGGGGCAACCCGGAGGAATACGGCCAACTGTTGAAGGCGTTCGTTCCGGCCGTGCATGAGATCGACCAGCAGGCCAAAGTGATTTATGGGGGCCTGGCCGATCCGTCGAGTGATTTCGCGCGTCGCTCCCTGGACGTTTGCCAGTGCGCCGCGGGCATCGACGTGTTCGCCTATCACACCTACCCGGGCTACGGGCAGAATCTGAATCCGGAGTCCATGGATTACGGGGCGTACGGCACGGATTCGCCGGCAAAGCTGCGCGAGACGGTTCGCAACTATCCCGGCATTCGCAAGGACATTCCGTTCTGGGATGACGAATTCAATTCCATTCCCTCCTGGACGGGTTCAGATGAATCCGTGCAGTCGAAATACATCCCCCGCGGCTTGCTTTACAACTGGGCGGCGGGCGTGCGCACTTTTGTCTGGCTGCTCGCGGCGGGAACGGATGCGAACGAGTACGACGACTTCGGCATGATCCACGGTCTGCGCAATCTTTCCGACGACTTCACGCCACGCCCGGTTTTCTTCGCGCTCCAGAACACGAATGCGCTGTTCTCGGATACGAGGCTTGATTCGTCTATCCAAATCGTCGCGCCGGACATTCCGGCACTGCGACGCAAGTCGGAGCTTCCCTTTTTTGGCTATGGGTTTCGCTCCAAAGCCGGAAAACCGATCGTGGCCTATTGGCTGGGAGCGCATAGCCAGCCGGGCAACGTTTTCGCGCCCTTGCACGCAGATCTGGTGGTTCGCAATAGCGGAATCCGGCATCCGGCGCTCATCGACGTGGTCTCCGGTGAGATTCACGCCATCGAGTGGAAGAGTGGCACTACGGACGTGTTGCCGAACATGCCCATGCGCGACACGGTGCTGGCCATTGTGGATGACGACTACATCGATTGGCCGGTGCTGCCGGAAGCGCCAAGCTCGCTGGTTGCCGAAGCTTCAAGCGGTTCGGTGCGTCTCCGTTGGGAGATGCACGGAGGCGACGCCCGCAACGTGGTCATTGAGAGACGCGTGGGCGAGGCGGCCGGCTCTTGGTCGCGCGTAGCCACGCAACCGGTGGGCACGCCAGAGTATGTGGACTCGGGAGCGCCGGCGGGTAGTACGATCTCGTACCGCGTCCGGACCGCGAACGCCAGCGGCGAATCGGCATACTCAAACATCGCTCGTATCCGGCGCTGAGAGTCAGCGGCAGCATTGGTGTCCGCCACGCGATCAAACGCCTCAGCAGGTGGGGCACACCACATTGTCCGCGTGAAGCAGGTTTCGCCGTGCGGTTCCGCTGATGTCTTCCTGGAATGCTCCGTACCTGGCGTAGACGTCTTCAAAAACGCGATCCCAAGAGCGGTCGAGCGCGCGGCTGCGTGATGATGCACTCATCTTCTCTCGCAGTCCGCGATTGGTTGCCAGCTCCACCACGTGGCGGAGGAAGCTTGGCTCATCGGCCGCCACAAAACCCGTGTCCCCGGAATGTACCAGGAATTTCGGCCCGCCGTCCGCAGTGACTACTGCGGGAACTCCCGACGCCATGGCTTCCAAAACTACGTTGCCGAACGTGTCGGTATGCGACGGAAACACGAAGATGTCCATGTTCGCATAGGCGCGCGCCAGCGCCTCACCCGAGAGCACTCCTGGAAACTCGGCATGCCAGAGGTGTTGCGCTAGCCAGGGCTGCTCATTGCCACCGCCGACGATTACAAACCGGAAATCGCAGAACCCGGCCACGAGCAGCGCCCTCTCGATCTCGGCGAGAAAGCGAACGCCCTTCTCCGGTGTGATTCGGCCCACAAAGCCCAATGTCAAAGGGCCGTCAGGCCGGTCACGTTTTTCCGTAGAGAACAGGCCCGTGTCGATGCCGCGCTCCATCAAGAACGTGGGCCGTTCCGTGCGCCGGCACAGCAGTTCGACCAACTCCGGATTGGGCGCGAACAGCACCTTCCCGAGCTGATAAAAGCGCAGCGCACAACTGAGCACGGCGTTCTCCGCGTGGCCTGAGATCGTTGTTCGAAGGCGGTTCGGCAGAGCGCCGAACATGCGCTCCAGCCGTCGGGCCGCAAATTCATGCAGGTTGGTGTGCCAGGATGCCGCCAGAGGAATTCGCAGGGAGTGCGCCAGCCAGGCGCCGAGCGTCCCGACGTCCCCTGGCCCGGTGACGTGAATCAGGTCCGGCCGGAACTCCTTCAGCACATCGCCTACGCGTTCGCGCCGCAAGTGCAGGAGGGGATCGCACGAAAGATCTCGGTCCAACCCAAACGCCGCGCGGCCCCGATGCAGCTCGAAGGTCCAGGCCGGCCCGTCTTTCGTGACAAATTCCCGCGGGCCGCAATGCACCGAAAGGAACGGCAGACCTCGGCGGCGGGCGAATGCTTCAAACTGCCGGCTGGTGAGGGCAACGCCATTGACCTCGTGAAAGGAATCGGTGAAGAACGCGACTCTTGGCGGGTTTGTCATCGCGCAAACTCCTGCCGCTCCGACAACGCCAGACGCAGCACAGAACGCACACTGGGCCGCTGGAATAAATCGATCGCGGTTTTGAAACAACGGAGCACATCCGGATCGCCTCTTTTCCAGAAGCTCGATACGGGCGCATCCGTGCCGTTGTCCTGCCGGAGGTACACGCGATCGCTCCAGCGTACCCGGTTGGGGTACTCGTTATAGTCGCGGAGAACGTCCCAAAGCGTTTCGACGTACCGCATGCGGCGCCCTTCGCGGTACTGCGGCATGAACAGGACATCGCTCACGCCGTCAAAACGGATCTCCTCCACGAATTCCGAAAAGCTTCCGGCGTTGGTCAGATTGACATTGGCATTCGGCTCGCAGCCGTGCCGGTCGCCCCCCGAGATGACCGGATGGCCGGTTTCTCGGCCCATGGTGCACACCGCGCGGTTTTCGGACCATGGCCGCAGGCCATTCAACTCCAGGGCATGAATCGATGAGCCGTGAACGGCCAGAAAGGTGCGAAGCATTTCAAGGTGAGCGCGGGCGCCGATGCCGTGTTCGTCCCACAGAGGATGGTTGTGCACTACCAACACGTCACGATAGCGATTCAGCGCGGCTAGAAGCTCGCGCAACTTCGGAGCCGCAGGCTGCTTGGTGTACCGCGCCATTTCGGTGACCAGTTCCCTGCAGTGCTGAGGTGGCAGATTGTGCACTCCCAGGTGAATGAAGGAAGGCCCAAACGGCACGGTCCACTCGGTGGACACCGGCACGGGCCGCGTGCTGTCAAGCACCTGAAGTTGCAAACACGCTTCGATTTCATCGTGGTCCGTAAGAGAAACTAGCGGTTCCACGCCCACGCTTTCCAGTTGCCTGCGTTCCAGCGCCAGCGCCTCGCGCGCCGGGTGCGGTGGAGTCCAATAGACGCGGCTGTAATCGAGCTCACGGCCCCACTGCCGGCGGTAATTGCGCTCCTGCCGCCGTACCGCTTGCGCAACCAGAGGAACGCGGTATGCATATTTCGGCAGAAACGAGATTTCCTCGTGCGAGTGCATGGTATGGCTGTGCAGGGAAACACCGGTGCGAAACGGACGGGCGGCAGCGGCGTGGTCCCACAGGAAGCGTAGCTGCGTGGATCTCATAGGTCCTCCTCGAGTGGTGTGGTGGAAGCTTGGGGGTCGATTTCAAAACTCAGCCGCAAATAGGAGCGAGGCTGAAACTCGATGCGCAAGGGAAGAGAGCTTGCATCGCCGTCCTCGATCCACAGCCTGAAGGTGGTCTGGCGGCCGCTGCGCTCTTCGCGGGTCCGTCCGCGAACCTCGATGATTCGCTCGGGCCGCGAGGTGAGTCCGAGTTCCGCGAACCGCTCCCCCTGCTGCCGGTCCGGCTCCTTTTCCACGTGCAGGCGATAAGAACGCTCGCTGTACACGTACCAGGACTCGCTCGTACGCTGCGGACGCCGGATGGCCCGCATGAGCGCGTACAAGAACGTCGGCGGCGCCTGGCCCTCGCGGTCACCCGGCCACTGGTTTTGCCGCCACGGCGGCCGGTTGGATTGAAAGTTCGCACGCGCTTCCGCGATCACGCGCAAATTCGGGGCGCCGTTGGCCGGCAGGCGGAAATGCGCTACCGCGCTGCGTGTGAGCCCGCACCGGCTTAGCCCATCGATCGCCGTGTACTCATTCCATTTGTTTGTGGTCTTGCCAAGCGACCGCCGGCCCTCCTCCAGCGTTTCCTCGGGCGAAGAAGTCAGCACTCCGAAGTAGGCCGCTTCACTGAGTGTTGCGCCCTGTTCCCGAACCACTTCGCGAATCGCGCCCACTCGATCTAAGCCCGCCGCGCGTTCCGGCCGTGAGGCGCCAGCGAACCGCAGCGAGTAGTAGCGCTCGCCGTCACGGATGGCTTGCTCGAGCGAGGCGAATCCGCTCCCCACACCTGCCCGCCGGAAGACCGGCACGGAGAGCAGCACGATCATCGCGTCAGCCCGGTAGCTAGACGAGGTTCTGCTGGCGGCAGGTCCGGTCAAGCCTTCCACAAACCGGTCTACTTCGAGTGCCGGCGCGCTAGCCGCGTGCGAACGCCACGGAGCAAACGCCCCGGCGGCGAGCCCCATCAGCACGCGGCCCAAGTTTCGCCGGGAGATTGCTACGTTTTGCTGGGCTTTTTGCCTCATCCAGCCTGATCGTAGGGTGCTTATGTTTACAAAGTGATGTGGATACGATGAATTGTTGATAAAACATGGATGCCAAAAAGTGTTTTGCAGCGTGGTGTTATTTGACAGTGGGAACTAAATGCTTACCAACTGGATATGCAATGAATTTAATAAAACAATTGTTGAAAAATTGTCCTGTGCGGCGCCGATTGCGTTGCAGCGGGTATCTCCATTCCAAGCCAGTTGCCGGCGGTTGAGTAGAAGCGCGGCTCGATGACTTGCTGCTGCCGGGAACCGCAGTGTAATTCGTAGAGTGATTCGTAAAGCCGCAGATATCGTGACGCTACGGATTGCCATCGGTACTGTTCCGCGGTAACGCGCGCTGCTTGCGTTTTCCGGCGCCGACTCCCGGCATCGGCGGCCACGCTGCGGACCAGGCCCGCGAATGACGCCGCGTGGGCCTCGCCGAGCCATGCGTTTTCATCCGTCGCATAGGACATGACGCCGCCCGCGCGCGGGGCCACCAGGGCGAGGCCGGCGGCCATAGCCTCAAGCGGTGCTATGCCGAACGGCTCGCGCGGATTCGGGTGGACGAAGATGTCGGCGTTCGCGTACAGATCGGCCAATCTCTCACGATCTCCCACATGGCCGAGAAATGTGACACGCCCCGGTGCTCTCTGCCGGCAAAGCTCCTCGATCTCCGCGCGCCGGACTCCGTCGCCAGCGATCAGCAATCGAAAATCGTGCTCCTGATCGGAACCTAGTAGCTTCATGAGATCCACCAGCAGGGGCAGATTCTTTTCCGCGACGAGCCGGCCGGCATACAGCAGAAGAGTCGTGCGCTCATCGCCACCGCAGTCTGCGATCAACGCATCGCGCTGAGCCTCGGTGCGGCGTGACGCCCGGAACCGGTCGCAATCCGCCCCCATCGGAGAAATCCAGACTCCCCGCCTCACCTTGTGCCCGCGAGACGCTGGAACAAGTTCCTGCGCGGTGTGCTCGGAATTCGCGATGTGGTAATCGAACATCGGAAAGTAAATCCACTTCATGTACAGCCGGCTGATGGCCTTGCCCATACTCCCCGCGCTGATGTAGCTCGCGAAGTTCTCATCCATCCGTTCGCAACTCAGTCCTACTGTGACGGGACGAAACTCGCGCCCCAGCAGCCAGCGCTCGCGCAGCAATCCGGAGAGATAGGGCAGCGTGTATTTGTCGCAAACCTCCACCAAGTCCGGCCGTTCGTCATCCAAAATCCTCCGTACGGCGCCATGACGTCCCAGAAATGCAGCCGGCAGCATAATGCGGTAGCTCGAATTCAGCGGAGCTTGGCAAGCCTTGATGAAGTAGATCCGGCCGTAGCTCCCCGCGCTCTCCATTCGATCCGCCTCGCCCGGCACCACCAAGCGGATCAAGTGCCCCTGCTCGTCAGCTGCGGCCAGCAGGGCGCGGTAAAAGGTCGCAATACCTCCGGAAGTGGCGTGCCAGGCGTTGGTCAAATGCAGTGTCTTAATCATGGGACGAATCCGCGGGCATGGAAATGGCGATGGCGCCCATCATGCGGCTGGCCATCAGAACACGCCGCGCGCAGATTCGCCGGAGCGTCACCGGCCCAAGGATCACAAATTCCCATAGGATACGAGGAATGCGCCGAAGGTCGGCCGCGAGAGAGGCGCTTCCCTCCCCCACCACGAACACGCCTTTCCGCATTGCATACCAGTTGAATACCGTCGAGATGGCAGTAAAGCCGGCCGACGCCGCCATGCTGGCCCAAAGATTCGGCGTGCCGCGGAGCCAATGAATCAGAAGCTCGATGGAATGCGACAGAAGCGGCAGCAGTATAGCTACAGCGAAGCCCGCCATCCACGCGGGTTCCGCTCCACGAAACGCCTGTGTGAGCGCTCCGCAGAAACCGGCGGCCACCGAGCGGTACGCAAATTCAGCGGCCATGGCGCCCAGCGCGGCCTTCCACCCCGCCCGCAAATTGACCGCCAGGAATATCTGCGATCGAAACAGCGGACTCAGCACGGCCGACTTCCAGTTCCAACGGCGGACCAGCAAGTCCCCCGGATTTCGAACTAAGTGCAAGAACGCGCCGGCGACGGTCATTCCGGCAACCTCCGTACGTACACGTGCCGCTGCATCTGAGCCTCCAGGATGCCCTGATCGTAGCCCACCATCGTTACAAAATGATGTGGACTGGGTGAATTTCCGATAAAACAAATCTGATAGAAATTGTTTGATCGCTCGGTGCCTCGCCTCCTGTGTTACGATCTTCTGTCATGAAGATGCTGGCTTTGCTGATGTGTGTAACTGCGGTGTGGGCCGCCGCGCCGCTGACTGGGACATGGAAGTTGAATCGTCAGAAATCGACTCTGGAAGGAGCACTGCCTTCATTTATCCACAACGATATGATGAGCATCAGGGCTGGAGGAATCGGCGTGCCCGCGGTGCCGCCCGCCAGCTTCATCGCCGTGGACGGCAATGACGATAAGAAACTGTACCGGGTAGACATTTCACCGGACCAGCGCACTCTCACGATGACCCGCGTCCAAAGTTACGAAAACGAGAGTGGCAGACCGTTTCATACAGTTCTGATCCTCGAGAAACAGAAGGGGTACTGAGCCCAATGCACATCTGGAATCAAATCGTCCTCGGCATGTTGCTTCTCGCCGGACCCGCGACCGCTCAAGACGGGTTGGTGCCGCTATTTAATGGCACGGACCTCAAAGGCTGGAAGACAACCTCCAGCCATTGGGTAGCCGAGGATGGCGTCATCGCTCTGAAAAACCGCACCGACAACGAGGAGCACAACGACGCCTATCTATGGACTGAGCGGCCATACGGAGATTTTGTTCTTGAGCTGGAATACAAAACGCCGCCGCTACCCGGTGACGCGAACAGCGGAGTTTTTCTGCGCACGACGGATACCAGCGACCCGGTGCCCACCGGCATCGAGATTCAGATTCTGAACGTCAAGCCCGATGCTCCCATCGCCCGGAACAGCCCCGGCGCCATTTACGATCTCGTTGCCCCATCGAAGATCATGCATCGGCCGGGTCAGTGGAACCGCTATATCATCACCTGCAACCAGGCCAAGATCACGGTCAACCTGAATGGCACTGTGGTTTCTCAAGCGGACCTGGATCAGTGGACCACTACCGGCAAGAATCCAGACGGCAGCAAAAACAAGTTCCCGCGGCCCCTGAAGGATTTCGCGCGCACCGGTTACATCGGCCTGCAGGATCACGGGCTGCCGGTGTGGTTCCGTAATATCCGGATCAAGCAGCTCGACTGAAGAGGCCTTGGTTCTGGCGCCGCCGATGTTATGGGGCGAAATAGCCAAAAATGTCGAGGATCAGTTGCGTCCGGTCTGACGCAAACACCTCGATCGCACCGCTTGCCGCCGGAACGATCGCCATGTTCGACGTGATCGCGCCATCCACTGCGTTCAAGGTGGAGACCAACGGCTGCGGCGCCCCCTGCTGCCAAAGGGTAAGGAAGTTGAGCGCGCCTGACGGCACCACAGTCGCATTGAACACATACGCGCGTGCCGTAGATGGCACACCACAGGTCCCGCTGACGGTCACCTCCATCGCGCCGCTGAACGGAGAGCCCCCACCATGCCGCGTATCCAGCACCCGGCAGGGCGCCAGATTATACAGCGCGAGGCCTCCTGACCCGGGCGGCGCGAAATAGCCGTTGGTATCGATCAGCAAGTCGGTCGAGTCGTTGGCAAATACGTTGATGTCCCCGTTCGTGCCTGCGGGGACGATAACGGCGTTGGCTGTGGTGGCTCCTGTCACGGCGTTCAGCGAGGCCACCACGGGTTGCCGCTCGCCCACGGGCCAAGCCGTGAGATATCCCAGCGAACCCTTGGGCAAGGCGGTGAAGTTCAAGGAGTAACTTCGGGACGCTCCCGGCACATCGCAGTTGCTGTCGGTGATCGGAAAGGCACGGATACCGTGCGCCGCCAGATCCGGCCCGCCTAATAAGCCAGACGGATTACGGGTGTCCGCGATGCGGCAGGGCGCCAGCGGATAGAATGCCAGCGCTCCCGTGGCGCCGGCCGGCACAAAATACCCGTTGATGTCGAGGATCAATTCCGTCGTGTCGGTGGCGAACACGCGGATCGCTCCATCGGCACCCGCCGCGACGATCGCCGCATTCGATTTGATCCGGCCGTCGACCGAGTTCAGTGTAGCCACTAACGGCTGGGGTTGACCCGCCGGCCACACGGTCACGTATCCCAGCGTGTGGGCGGGAACCACGGCCACGTTCAGCGAATACGCCGTGGCGTTGGGTGGAATGCCGCACGCGCCATTCGGAATCGCAAAATCGCGGGACGACCCGCCGTTGACCGCCGGCCCTCCGAACGCGCCGTCGGTGCTGCGCGTGTCCGCTATCCGGCAAGGAACGATTGGCACGAAGTGCGTCGGTGCGTTCACCGTCAACGTTACGCTGATCGTCATCTGGCCGCCCGATCCGCCCGCAGAGATCTGAATCGTATCGGTGTACGTTGATACCGCCAGACTCGCCGGCAGCACCGACACCACGATTGTGGATGGCGTTGTTCCCGACGAAGGCTCGACGTTGAGCCACGGCTCTGTCCAGGTAGCGGTCCAATTCAGCGCACCTCCTCTACTCGCAATCTGGATCGACTGGCCCTGTGGAACTGTCCCTCCCATCGTGTACGCGAATTGGACACTCTGGCTGGTAACGCTGATGGTCCCGGCCGCCGGCGTTATGGTCACAGCCAGGCCGGCCGCGGAGATCGGAATGGACAATCCCGAAGGCGACGCCGCAATCGGATTTTGCAGTTGCACGAACGAGGTTGTGTCCGATGCGCTCCGGGAAACGGTCAACGAAATAACTGCGAGCACCCCATCGGGGATTGTGTTGCTATTGACCCCGACGACTAAGCACTCGTACGCAGCGGAGGTCCCCGCACAGCTCACTGACTTTCCCGCAGCAATCGCCGTAGGCCCCGCCGTCACCTGAATCGCGGTGAAATCCGCCGGCGAGTAGCTCAGAGTCCACTGAATTCCCGCCGCTTGCTGCCCACTGCTCGATTGCAGTTGCACATTGAGCGAAACCGTTTCTGGGCTCGTGGCCGGCCCTTGAGACAGGCTCAGCTTATCGCCTTGAGCCAAAGCCGCAATCGGGACAAATAGGGTGAGATAAATAAGCCGAAGGAGCATAAACAAAGAGTGGGTCTTCTCTTCTTTGGCCGCGGACGGACCTTTAGTTGTTGTGCGTGAAAGGGAAGGAGCGGACGGGCATCCCCATTTGCCACTGCAACAAACCGTATTATATGTGAACGCGGTGTCCGTATCCAACAATACGGGACTTGGCGAACACCTCGGAAAAGGCCGCGCGAATAAGGCCGCGGCCCTTTAAGAGAGGATTTGTACGAGCCTCACTTGCGAAATGAACGGGACGCGACCTTTCGTGAAGACGGCATGTGCAGTCTCCTGACGCTCGATCGTGGGCGCTTCATGGCTGCGGAAGCCGCTCCGGGCGCGGTATCAAAGGCAACCTGCAGAGTTGTCGCCGACGTCCCGTTGATCTGGAGCACCTCGACCGCGGAAAGCAACGACCCACCGTCGATCAGGATCTTGATTGGGCCAGTCGGGATATTCGAAACCACATTCTCTAGCAGGTCCGCATAGGTGCCGCCTTCCCCGGTGGCGGACTGCGACGGTGGAACCGAGGGCGTGGTGCCCGACACGGGAGGGTTTCCGTTCGCGTCGTAAACGTAGATCGTATACGTATTGGCAGAGGCGTTATCCTCGTTGTAAATCACAAAGCCAACCGTGTTGCTTATACTGGGGTCATCGATGGCCACCGCGGACCACTGGCTCGATAGCTGGTCGTCCCAAGCGATAGGCACGCTGAGCGACCAAGGCTGGGAGGGGAGAGCCGAATAAAGCAACTGCGGCAGCACGTTGGCACAAGTTGCTGCGTCAGGACAGTAAAACGTCGCGTAAACTGAGCCCTCGGCGGTCGAGCCGTAGTTGGGAGCGTCGCTGGTGTTACCAAGCACCTCGACCTCCAGCGGCTGATTGGCAAAGAGCGAGACCTCCACCTCATTGCCGGATGCGAGTGTCGTGTTATCGTTGTTCAGCGTGCTGTCTAAACTCACGTTGTTACCGCCGCTCGTGTCGTAGAACGTAAAGTCGGCATCAATGTCGTTTAATGCGGGCGCGGACACGCGAAGCGTGGTGCCCCACATCCCGCCGGCGGCGAGCCATACAAACGTTCCGCTCACGTAGCAGGAATAGCCGAGAACGGTGTTCCCGCTTGTGATCTGAATGGGCGTCTCGCCATTCATCAAGCTCGAGCAATCCGGCTTTGTCGCGGACCAATACACGGGCGAAGTCTGGCCGTGCAGCGAGACAACGGCCAGCGCAAGCAGTCCGGTGAGATGCAATGATTTCATTTGCACAAAGCAATCCTCCGTTTCGTTGTGCGATGGGCGGGGTGAAACTGTCCGGCGCACCTTCGGTAATTATAAGGCCTGCCTTGGAAAAGGCATAGCTCTCCGAGGAGAGCATTGCTTAAAAACCCGAATGCCCGGCATAAGTTTCGGAAGCCGCCCGCGCCTCCGGGTACCATGGAGCAGATGACTGTAAGAGTCTTGAGCACGACTTAAATAGTGAGGCGCGCCCGCGGTAAGTTCGATGCCGGTAATCCCCAACGATGGCACGTCAACATCCGCGATATCGAAAGGGGCCAAGGCCTCGAAAGGGGCCAAGACCTCGAAAGCAGCCAACGCCTCAGCCGATAGCACGCCTTCAAAACCCCGAATGCGCCCTGAGCCAAGTTTGAAACGCGCAGCATCGCGACACAACCGCTACGATCCGACACGCCGGAATTGACCGCACGACTCCCGAGTACTATGGAGTCAGATGACCGCTACCAAAGAAAAACGCCAGGGCGCCGGTATTTTGCGGGCCTACGCCGTTCTGGCCCTGTTTATCGCGCTGAAGGCGGTGGGAAATCTGTCGCTCGCCTGGGGGATGAAACATTTTCCGCAGGTCATGTCGGCGAATCCGCTGCCGTATCTGCGCGCCATGCTCGACCCGTTTGTCGCCCTCGGCATCGTGGCACTCATTCTCGCGCTGCTGACCAGGATGGCACTGTTTAGCCTGGCGGACTTGAGCTTCGTGCTGCCGGTGACCGCGGTGGGGTACATTATCGCCGCCTTTCTCGGCAAAATATTTCTGCACGAAACCGTCACCGCACAGCGATGGACGGGGACGATTCTGATCGTGGTAGGGGCTGCCCTGGTCGGATCCGGCTCGCATAAAACGGAGATCGAGATCGAATGAAATGGATTCTGGTGGGACTCATGGTCGTGGCGACCGTGGCGAGCGACCTGCTGCAAAGCTACGAAATGAAGCGGGCTGGCGAGCACTCGGTGGGGGCGCGCGGCCTCCTACGTTTGCTCGGAACCATCGCGCGGCGCCGCTATCTGATTCTGGCGGTTGCGTGCATGGCCGTCTCGTTCTTCAGCTTCATGGCGCTGGTCCAGGTTGAGCCGCTCAGTTTCGCCGTGCCCGCATCCGCGGCGAGCTTCATTTTCGAAACGCTGCTGGCGAAACTGGTGCTGCATGAGCATGTAGGTGTTCGCCGGGCGGCCGGAGCGCTGATTGTGCTATGCGGGGTCGTTCTGCTGGGTGAGTGAAGCTTCTTTCACTGGAACCAGTTTCCCTGCACGAAGGTGATAGTCCGCGCCGCGCCAACGGATGCTGGTTCGCAGAAAGCTCGCGAGCCAGATCACGCATGCGAGCGCATCCCATAGCGGGATCAGCGGCATCTGCTTCCAAAAGCGAGGTTGTTTTAATCCGTGAATGCCGATCAGCCACGTCATCAGCACGCGCAGGAAAATATACGTTCCAAAATATGCCGCCGCGATGACGGCCGATGGATGCACCGCGACCGCCGCAATCGACCACGGTAATCCTTGCGTGAGCAGCAAACCGAGGTGGCCCCACGGCCGCATGTGGCGCATCACCACCATCCAACGCAGCCGCTTGTGAAGTAGGGCGCGGATAGAGTCATAATCTGGAACGGTTTCGATTGCGTAAGGCAGCAGCACGACCTCGCAGCCTTGCTCGGCGATGCGACGGCCCACGAGCAGATCGTCAGCCGGGCCGTTTTCGAGCACCGGATAGCCGCCGAACCCGTTGAGCCGTGTCCGCGTGGTCGCGATCGTCGTGCCCAGCGCGAACTTGACGCCATCCAATTGCCATGCAACCAGAATTCCGGGGTAGAAATCCGAGGTCATGCCGGCGGTCTGCAAGTGATCGGTGAACGTGCGCACCTCGGCGGGAAGATAAAAACATGTCACCGCCCCCACGTTAGGGTCGCGCAGGGGCGTGACAAGCTGTCGCAGATAGTCCGACCGGACGCGCACATCGCTGTCGCTGATCACCACGATCTCATGCGCCGCTTCACTGACCAATCGCGCGAGCTTGGCAACTTTGTCATTGGTTGCGAGGCGGCCTGAGCCGTACAACACGCGGATACGCCTGTCCGGAAAATTCCGCTGGATCTTCTCGACGACCGAGATCACCGCGCTATCATCCGGGTCGATGCAGAATACAATTTCGTAATCCGGATAATCCTGCACACAGAAGCTCGCCAGGTTTTCGTAAGCTTCCGGATCAAGACCGCGGATGGGCTTCAGATTGCTGACTGGGGGGGTGAAATCGGGATAGGCAGTGCGCGCCGGCTGTCGGAAGTATCGCCAGGAGCTGTAAATCGCGATCAGGTAGTATACGAACGGGATGGCCGCGATTCCCAGAAAAACGTAGGTCGCGATCACGTTGTGCGGCTCCATGCCGGCATGAGTTGGTTGCTGAGCACTACCTTGCCGCCGCTAGCGATCACGCAGAGCCGGTCGCGCCACCAGGCGGCGTCCCACTCGAGGAACGCCTCACCCGCGAAGTGCGTGAAAGCCCGCGATACCGCACAATTCAATCACCTCCCGGCGTTGCGAGGGCGGCTGTGGCGAGCGGGCGGTTGATTTGATTGTGCGAGTTCTGCCACTTCACCTGCGGCAGGAACAGCGAGGGGTTGATCCGGTCCTGATAATGGATCGCAATGTTCATGAGCGAGTCGAGCAGCGAATCCGATAAATAATGCGGCCGCAACCCCAGGTCAATGAGCCTGGAGTGTTTGGCATTGTAGTAGTGTTCCTCGGCTTCGACGCGTGGTGTAGGCAAGTGATCGATTTTCACTGTTACTCCCAGTTTCCGCGCTGCCCCTTGTACCATGTGCGCCAGCTCTAGCACCGAAAACTGCTCCGTGAATTGATTGAATACCCGGCACTCGCCCGGATTCGCGGGATTCAAACAAGCCAGCTCGACGCAGCGCACGGTGTCCCGAATATCCAGGAAACCGCGCGTCTGCCCGCCCCGCCCGTACACCGTCAGCGGATGATCCGCCGCCGCCTGCACACAGAAGCGGTTCAGAACCGTGCCGAAGACGTCGTCGTAGTCGAAGCGGTTGATCAGCGCTTCGTCGAGCGCAGTTTCGTCAGTTACCGTGCCGTATACCACGCCCTGGTTAAGATCCGTGGCGCGCAGCTTCCAGATCTTGCAGGCGAACATGATGTTGTGGCTGTCGTGTACTTTCGAAAGGTGATAGAACGACCCCGGCTGCTTGGGATACGGAAGAACGTCACTGCGCCCATTGTGCTCGATCCGAATGTAGCCTTCCTCAATATCGATATTCGGCGTGCCGTATTCGCCCATGGTGCCGAGCTTCACCAGATGGCAGTCCGGCTGCAATTCCTTGATCGCGAACAACAGATTCAGGGTGCCGGCCACGTTGTTCACTTGCGTGAAGACCGCATGCTTGCGGTCAATCATCGAATAGGGGGCGGAGCGCTGCTCGGCGAAATGCACCACGGCCTCCGGGCGAAATGCAGCAATCGCCGACGACAGGAATTCGTAATCGGTCACATCGCCGGTGAACAGCTCGATCGCTTCGCCCGTCAGCTCCTGCCAGACGCGCAGGCGCTCGGCAAGCGGTTGTATCGGCGTCAGCGTCTGTACACCCAGTTCGAAATCCCATTGGCGCCGCAAAAAGTTATCGACTATCGCAACCCGGTGGCCTTTCTTCGACAAGTAAAGGGCTGTCGCCCAGCCGCAGTAGCCGTCACCACCCAATACACAGATCCTCATGCGGTTTGTCCCGTTACTCCTTATCGATCAACTCAGTCTACCGTACCACTGCGCAGCTACGTGCACTCGAGCACAAAAAAGCCGCAGCTCGAGATTCGCCTTTTCTTCGTTGTAAATTGAGATGCTTGCGTGGGCTCCGCAGTTTCAACGGAATGGCAACATCCTTGCGCTAAGATGGTGGTTTAGCCTAATGATTTCATCCCACGAAGCGCTCGATCTGCTGCGTTCCGACGACCTCATCGGAATTGGCATGGAGGCCGACGCAGTGCGCCGCAAGCTGCATCCCGAAGGCGTGGTCTCGTACATCATCGATCGCAACATCAACTACACGAACTTCTGCACCGAATATTGTAGTTTCTGCGCCTTTTACCGGCCGATGGGTCACGCGGAAGGGTACGTGCTTCCCAAGGAAACAATTTTCGACAAAATTCAGGAGACCATCGACCTCGGTGGCACCGGCATCCTCATGCAGGGCGGCCTGCATCCCGATCTGAAAATCGAATGGTACGAAGACCTGCTGCGCTCCATCAAGCAGCGCTTCACCATCCACTGCCATTGCTTCTCAGCCCCTGAGATCACCAATATCGCCCAGATCAGCGGAATCTCGCTGCGTGACACCATCGCCCGTCTGCGCGATGCCGGTCTCGATTCCATTCCCGGCGGCGGTGCCGAGATTCTGGATGACGCCGTGCGCCATCGCATCAGCCGGCTGAAATGCTCGGTGAACGAGTGGATCGACACGCACCGCACCGCGCATGCGCTCGGCATGCGCACCACCGCCACCATGATGTTCGGCTGCGGCGAGACATTCGAGCAGCGCATCCATCATCTCGAAATCGTGCGCCAGATCCAGGAAGACACCGGCGGCTTCACCGCGTTCATTCCCTGGACATTCCAACGCGAAAACACCTCGCTCGGCCGCTTTATCAAAGAGGAAGCCACAGCCGTCGAATATCTGCAAATGCTGGCCCTCTCGCGCATTTATCTCGACAACATCGAAAACATTCAGTCGTCCTGGGTCACGCCAGGCTTGAAAACCTGCCAGCTCGGCCTGCGCTTCGGCGGCAACGATGTGGGCAGCATCATGATCGAGGAGAATGTCGTTTCCGCCGCCGGCGCGCATCACCGCGCGTCGGAAGAGGAGCTCCGCCGCCTCATCCGCGACGCCGGCTTCATCCCCAAACAGCGCGATACGCTCTACCGGACGTATTTCCTGAACTAGCCCAACAGGGAGCTAACGTTTCCCCGCCTTGCTGTCTTTCACAGGCACCGGCACATACTTCGCCCCAGGGCTCCACGCGAAATCCCAGATCTGCATGTTGATCTTGCCCGGCGTGGCCTCGACCACCGCGTACTCACCTGGTTCGAGCGGCTTCTGCGGCCAGATCTTATACAGACCGTTTACGTCGGCCTGGGTGCGGAAAATCTCCACTTCCTCCGGTTCCTCCACCATTTCCTTGGTTACCGGCATCACCGTGATCTTCTCGGCAATCCGATAATTGTCTTTGGGCGTCAGCCGGATGATGCCGAACTGGTCGTCCGTCGCCAATTGAATATAGAACTCCGGCGTGTTGGTTTCCACGAAATAATTCGCATGCGCGTTGTCGACCTCAAGCGTCGCCTTGCCCGATACTACCGGAATCGGCGAAAGCACCTTCAGCACCGAGCGCCGCTTGTTGGTACGCACACTTGATTCCGCCAGCTGCAAAATGCGCAGCTCTTTGCCGTCATGCAACTGGTACACGCCGGGGTCCTGGGGGATCCTCCTGACCTCGCGCTTCTGCTCCTGGACGACCTTTTCTTCCGCCTCGACAACCTTGACGTCTTCCTCGACTGCTGCCTTCTTCGCGGCAATTTCCGCTTCGGTGCGCTTCAAATCGACCAAGTCGAGCGGAATGTCTTCCCAGTCGCTGCGCTCGATGCTGTAGTAGTGCACACGATCCTGCTGCACCTGGTATTCGCGAACGATCTGATTGGTGCCGTCTTTGAGATAGAGCCGCACGTTGGCGGCCAGCGCCCCGGCGAAAAGGAAAAGCGCGGCTAAGGCTCTCCACATACTCTCTTTGAACAGTCTACCGCCGAGTGCGTTTCCACTTACTTGGGTGCGCTCACTCGCTCCGGCTCGGCCGTCTCCAGCGCCTCGGCCACGGAAACGCCTTGATGCACCAGCGCGTTCAGGCCGGCCAGCACCTGCTCCTTCTGCGGCTCCACCACAACGCCCTGCGCGCCCGCCTCCAGGCAGTCATTGACGAAACGGAGAAGCTCAGTCACTGGCCCCAGCGGTCCCACGGAAGCCAGTACCGGACGTCCTGCCGTGCGCACCGTCTGATGAAACTCCGCCAGGTCGCCGGAACATTGCGTCAGGATGACATCTGCGCCGTACTCCGCGGCGATCGTGACCACCGCGGGCAGGTCCTCGCCCAGAATTTCGGTGATCACCGGCATCCCCAGCCGCCGTGCGTCTTCGGTAACGCGCCCCAGCCGCTCCAGATCGTGAGCATCGTGAGCGTCTACTCTAAGCAGTACGGCTTCGGCGCCCAGTTCCAGCGCGCCTTGCACGCTCACCAGTTGCGGCGCCCGTTTTGACCCGTTCAAACGCAGAATCACCGCGAGCCCCGCCAGATCCTCAATCACGCGCTCCAGAACGCCCGGTGACAACGCAACGCCATCCACGCCCGACCGCGCCACGCTGCGCACCATCGGAACCAGGTCATCCGCGCGGTGATGCATCGGCACAATCAGCGCGCGCCCATTCGCGAAAATCCGGCGCAACCGCAGCGATTTCCCCAAGCTCATGGTTCTATAATAGTGTGCCATGCGCTATCGCAAGCTGGGCAGGACCGGTTTTCACTTCAGCGAGATGGGCTACGGCGCCTGGGGCATCGGCGGAACTCAGTGGCTGGGCGGCGATGACCGGGAATCCCTCCTGTCCCTCCGCCACGCCATCGAGCTCGGATTGAATTTCATCGACACCGCCCTGGCGTACGGCGATGGCCACAGCGAGCAGCTCGTCGGCGAAGTGGTTCGCGACGCCGGACACAAGATCTATGTCGCTTCGAAAGTGCCACCCAAGAACCAGCTCTGGCCGGCACGACCGGGCGTCCCCATCTCCGAGGTCTTCCCGTACGACTACGTCATGGCATCCACCGAACTCAGCCTGAAAAACCTCGGCATCGAGACCATCGATGTGCAGCAGTTGCACGTCTGGAACCCCGAGTGGATCGCGCGCGATGAGTGGAAGCGGGCCCTCGAAGACATTAAGCGATCGGGAAAGGCGCAGGCCGTGGGCATCTCGATCAACGACCATCAGCCCGACACCGCGCTAGAAATCATCGAAACCGGTCTGATCGATACCGTGCAGGTGATCTACAACGTCTTTGATCAGACACCCCAGGCCAATCTCTTTCCGCTGGCGGTTAAGCGGGACATCGGCGTAATCGCCCGCTGCCCTTTGGATGAAGGCGCCCTTACAGGCAAGATCGATCAGTACACGCAATTTGAGCCGACTGATTTTCGCGCCGGATATTTCAAAGGCGATCGCAAGAAGCAGGTGGCCGAGAAGGTCGCCGCTATCCAGCACGACCTGCATATTCAGAACGGCACAATGCCCGAGGTGGCGCTGCGTTTTTGCCTTTCAGCTCCGGCAGTCTCCACGGTCATCCCCGGCATGCGCACCCGCGCCAACGTCGACTTCAACTGCTCCATCCCCGGCAAAGGCCCCCTCCCGGATAAGGTTCTGACAATCCTTGCAAAGCACGCCTGGGAGCACAATTTTTACGACGATTGAGGGGGGTGAATCGGCGACAGCCAGCCGTTTGTTCAGCGCTTCACGCAGGTCAGTTTCTTACAGTCTGGGGAGTCGGAGCTGCGGGTGCTTGGGGGCCGGCGGGGATCGCCGGAGGTGCAGCCGGAATGGCTGAGGGTGCAGCCGGTGCGGGCGCTGGCGCCGGGTGCTTCGGCCCCAGCCCTAGGGCAATGAGCGAAAGCGAGTTCAGCTTCCCGGTCGCGTCCAAACTCTGATCGTGCTGGAAGCGTCGCAGCGCATCGGCGGAATCGGCATCCCAAACTCCGCTGGCGTCTTTCTTCAAGTAGCCGCGTTCCACCAGCGCAGACTGAATTTCCTTGTAACGCTCGGGGGTGGGGGCGAGTTGCCGCGATCGCCAGGTGGAGTTGCTCGCGGAGTGCGATCCCTTGCCGCGCTTGCCCGCCGTTTTCGGCTTCGACGATTTACCGCTCTTGGCCGTCGTGCTCGGGTGAGCGGAGGACTTCGATGTCTTGGACTTGCTGCTGGCTTTGGATGTACTGCTGGTCTTGGATGTACTGCTGGTCTTGGATTTACTGCCGGTCTTGGACTTACTGACGGCCTTGGATTTGGTGCTAGGTACAGGCTTTGACTTCTGGGGCGTGGTGGTATCGGCTGCCCCGTACAGCAACGTGGATGCCAGAGCCAGAACCGCCACTGATCGCAAAATCAAAACCTCCGATACAAAAATGAGGGCAGGCCGCGAAGCCTGCCCTGGTAAAACAAACGAAACTACTGCCCGCTGTTTGGCAATGTTCCCGTCACGTACGTCGACGACCATTGCTGATTCCGTCCTGTAGCACGCATGACGCGGATCAACACCGTCTGACCGGGCTTTAGCGTGCTTTGAATCTTCACCAGTTCCTCCTTCGAGGCGACGGGTTGTCTATTGACCTGCGTGATGATGTCGTTCGGTTGCACTCCCGCGTCATCGGCAAAGCTGTCCGGTTCGACCTGGGTGACCAGAACGCCCGCCGGACCCTTATACCCCAGATTCTGGCGCAAAGAGTCGTTGAGATCCTGGATTGTCATGCCGAACTTGACTTGCGTTCCTTCGCCTGGCTCGGACGGCTCAACCATTTGCCCGCCGCCCACGCGGTTAGCGAAGACCTTGTTGCGGTCGCCAATGACTACGCTTAAGTTCTCCGTCTTGCCGTTGCGCAAAACAGTGATCTTCATGGTTTGGCCAATGGCCGCATCCGCCACGTGATCCATCAACTCGTCACCGCGCGATACCGGTTTTCCATCGAGGGCCGTAATGATGTCGCCCTCCTGTACTCCGCCCTTATCTGCGGGCCCGCCCGGTTCCACCTGGCTGACAAAGATGCCGTGCGCACCGCCGGAAGCCTTGACGAATTCGTAGTTCTTGTCATCAATGGAAGGAAATGTGATGCCGATCGAGCCGCGCGTCACCTTGCCGGTCTTGATGATCTGGTTATAGATCTTGACCGCCGTGTTGATGGGGAGAGCGAAACCGATTCCCTGATACCCGCCGCTACGGCTGGCAATCATCGTGTTGATCCCGATGACCTCACCGTTGATGTTCAGTAGCGGGCCGCCGCTGTTTCCGGGATTGATGGCGGCATCGGTCTGGAGAAAATGCTGGAACCCGGAGAGCATCTGGTCTTCACCGGGAAGATTACGCGACTTAGCGCTGATGATGCCCGCCGTCACCGTCTCGTCGAAACCGAACGGGGAGCCGATCGCCACGGCCCAGTCGCCCACCTGCACGCCGTCGGAGTTGCCGACCTTGACCGGCACCAGATTTCCGCGATCCACTTTCAGGACGGCCACATCAGTCGCCTGATCTGTGCCGATCACCTTGGCTTCATACTCCGTCGGATCGCCATTGAACTTCACCTTGATCCGCGTGGCTTTTTCCACCACGTGGTCGTTAGTCAGGATGTAGCCCGCCTTGTCCACCACAATTCCGGAACCCAGGCTCATACTTCTTCGCGGCCCTGCCTGAGGTGCTTCGCCAAATGGGCTCCCGAAGAACCGCTGGAAGAAGTCTTGCATCCCGTTGTCTTCGTCCTCATCCTCGGGCTGCTGCTGCTGTTGCGGCTGCCTTCTTTTTCCATGGACGGCTGCCTTCTGCGTGTACTCACTCGAAATGTTGACTACCGACGGTTCCAACTGCTTGGCGAGTTGACTAAAAGCGTTGGAGAGTTGCCCCGGATTCGGCGGGATCACCAACGGCGTCGCCCCTGGAGCCACAGCCTGCTCCTTTGCGGCTTTCACCCCGGTAGAGACCAGCGTGCCGATCACCACACCCATCGACAGCGTAAACAAAATTAAGCTGAAGGACAGTAACCTCTGCCTTCGCATCTTGTCAAAGAAACTCATGTCTTGGAAACTCCTCGGAAACCGCAATTACCCGTATTATACCCCGGAATTTGCGCCTCCACTTGATAGATGTTGCGCGGATTGAGTGCGTTTCAGTTCCACGATTAAGATCCCGCAAAGTATCAGGCCGGCCCCGGCAACCGCACGCCGGGAAAGGATCTCGCCTAGCAGCCAGAATGACGTGAGCCAGGCAATCACCGGCTCCAGCGAATAAATCAAAGCCGTTCGCGTCGGCGTGGTATGCTGTTGCGCCCAGGCCTGAACGGTGAACGCCAGAGCGGTGGCCAACAGTCCAGTTAGACCCAATGCCGCCACCACAATAGGCTTCAGTTCCACTACCGGCGTTTCTACCCACCAGAAAGTTCCCAACCCCAGCGCGGCCGCAGCCGCCAACTGAATGAGCGACAACGATTCAAAGCTGACCCGCCGAGAGTAATGCCCCACCGCGATAATGTGCGCCGCAAACGCCACCGCGCAGAACAAGGTCAACAGATCTCCGCGTCCGATGGCCAGGTTGCCGCCCTGAAGTGTCATGAGTCCCATGCCAGCAGTGGCGCAGAGCGCGCCGGCCAGCTCGAAAAACCGTGGCCTACTCAAATAGACGAGGCATGTGAGCAAAGGTACCAATGGAATCGCGAGCCCCGTGATAAACGCCGACTTGGACGCTGTAGTGAACTGTAAGCCAACGGTTTGAAAAAGATAGCCAGCGAACAGGCATCCGCCCGCCACTACCCCGCCGCGCGTGGGGACGAAGCGGGCGCGCCCGCGGAACAGCAGAGCCAGCGCGAAGGTGGCGATGGAGAAGCGGATGGTGAGAAACAGGATGGGTGAAATGTGTTTCAGCGCCGCCTGCACCAGAACGAACGTGGAACCCCAGATGACCGTATTGCCGGCCAGCGCGGCATCGGCGCGCCAGGTCCGGACCATCGCACGGCTGGCAGCCTGGCTGCCCGCTCCGTCCGGAAGGAGAATGCCCTCGCCCTCGGGCGTCATTCGCGGTTTCGTGGGCCGCGCAGCAAGAGACTGAGCGTGAGGAAAATGCGTTTGAGCCCGAGGTCCCGGCCCTCGGGGTTGTACCACTCCTTGACGGTGTGGGCGCCGCCGCCATGTCCTCCCGCGCCTATCGAGATCGCCGGAATGCCCAGCGACAGGGGAATGTTGGCGTCTGTCGAAGAGCAATCCAGGCGCGAGCGGATACCCAGATGAGCATCCACCGCGCGGATGTAACTGAGGACGGGAGTCTGCTCATCCAGTTCCGCGGCGGGGCGGGAGCCAATTTCTTTGACTTTCGCCGTCACCTTGCCGCCGGTGGCCCGCTGGTTCTCCTGCTCCTGCGCCCGGTCCACGGCCGAGTTCAACAGCGCCACCAGCTCCTCCATCTTCTCGTTGCTTTCAGAGCGGATATCGACCTTCGCGCGTGCAAGTGAGGGAATAGAGTTGATGCTGGTGCCGCCGTCGATTAGCCCCACATTGAACGACGAGCGCGGCGAGCCGTTCACCCTGGCCTCGGAAAACAGCGCCACGGCACGGCCCAGTGCGTGTACAGGATTGCCCACGCCGTAATCGCTCCAACTGTGGCCGCCGGGGCCGGTGATGGTCACCTCGAAACGCCGGCTGCCCAGGGCGCGCGTAGTAATGTGCTCGGTCGAAGCGCCATCCAGAACGAGAAAGGTCTGTATTTCCCGCGCCAGGTCCGACTTGCACAGCCAGCGCATGCCCGTCAGATTCCCTTCCCCTTCCTCGCCCACGTTGCCGATCAGTACTGGTTCGGCCTGAAGATCCTCGATTTCAGCCGACGCCTTGATGGCTCGCGCCATAGCCAGCAGCGCCGTAAGGCCGGAACCGTTATCCGAAACCCCGGGGCCGTGGAAGACGCCATCCGGTCCGATGGAGATGTCGTCTTTGATTCTGGGGGAAAGAACCGTGTCCAGATGCGCCGTGATGGCGGCATAGGGTCCGCGCGATTTCTCGCTGAGAAACGCCACCACGTTGCCGGCGCGATCAATCTGGGATTTCCATCCGAATCCCCGGAGTTGGGCCGCCATCCACTCGGCACGCGGCTGCTCCAGGAACGTGGGCGCCGGGATGCGGCACAGTTCCAGATGGATTTCGTTGATCCACTGCTTCTCGCGCGTGAACCATTGCAGACACTCCCTCACGCCGCGCAGTTGCGCGACATCGGCGACAGGAACCGCCGTGGGCATGAGATTGGCCGCCATCGATTCGAGTGTACCGCAGGGGGGACGCGGCAGCCGGTTGGTGGGTGGTGCGCTAATTCCGCGTTGATCGACGGCGCGGAACATCGATTCGACCGATGTAGCGCAGGGACACGCGCCGTTTGCGGGTACCTGCGGCCTTTCGGGTTCGTCACGCCAAAAAAAGCCGCGGGTCTTCCGCAAACAACGCGTTAGCCCCGCGCTACAGCAATGGGGTGGTTCATTCGGAACAATGTCGCCAGTGACAAGACCGCCGCCGTCATCCGCTATTCTCATCGCCCGGCAGCGGGAGGTAGCCCGGCTTCCATCACATTCACCAGCCCGCGGCGCTGGAGCGAGCCGATCGCCGCTAAGACGGCGCTCTCGCCGATGCCGCCCTCACGAGCGATTTCGAGCAATCCCGCTACGGCGACTGGGTTATCCAATCCATAAAGGATCTCGCATTCCAGTGGATCGATTTGGTGCTCCACCGCCAGCGCTTGTCCGAGCAGTGTGGCACGCGCGGCCGCGCGGACAGGTTCCCCGAGTATCTGTGACTCGAACACCGCGACCGGCCCGGCTCGGCACACCCAACGGCCGTCCAACGAACCGCGCGGGTTCCGCGCCATGCGCTCGCGAGAAAATATCGCTTCCACTTCGGCGCCGGCCTCGCGCCTTGGCGGCTGTGAGACATCCACGCGATCCCAGGGCGAGCTGAACGCGGAGTCACTCCACTCAAAAGCAATGAGAATCGACACAACGCGCGCATAGCCCTGCGCCCGCAGATTGTCAGCCCAGGCGCGGACGGATTCAAGATAGACGCCAAAATCTCCATCGCCAGTGGCGTGGCCGATGGCATAGTCCGCCGCGGATAGAACGCGCAGCCGAAGCATGTGAATGTCCATCGGAGCGCCCTCCAGCCATTGGCGTACCCGTCTCACGATCGGCTCGCCTTCACGCTCACCGAGTTCGGTCACGATTTGCGCGATGCCTCCGGGCGCCAGATAGCGCGGCAGGGCTGCCACGATGCGCTGCTGTACGGCTTCGCCCGAACGGCCACCGTCGCGGAATTTGAACTCGTCAAGTGGCGAGGGCACAAAGGGGGGATTGGCGGTAATGAGATCGAAGCGTCCGGCCGCGCCGAGTGCTTCGAACAGATCTCCGACGATGATCTCGACGTTGGTGGCCCCGGAAACTTGAGCATTGAAGCGGGCGCAGCGGGTAGCCCGGGGATTAATGTCCACGGCGACGACATGCTCGGAATGAGCCGCCGCGAGAAGGGCGTGGATACCCGAACCGGTGCACAGATCGAGGCTGGCGCGGACGGGCCGGCGCACGGTGGCCCGCGCCAGCCAGCGGCTGTCGTTGCCCACGAACATCACCTGGTCCGAGGGAACCGTCCGATATCCAGGGTGCGGAAGTTTGTGCCAGGCGTGATCCGAGAAGATCAAGCGATCGCCGACCGGAAACAACGAGGCGTTCGCGCGCGCGAGTCCGGCCGGGTCGAACGAGAGAATTCCAGTGCGGAGGATAACATCGCGGCTGGGCGCACTGAGCAATGCGTCGAGTTCCCAGGCGGGAATGGCTCCCTGGAGCAAAAACAGCTCGATGGCTAGAGCGAGCGGATCACGCTCCGTCAGGCGCTCTTCCTGGTAAACGGGCCGCGCTTTCCAGCGGAGCTCGGCGATGTCCGCCAGACCGAGCCGGTCACGCACCAGAGTTTCCGAGTATCCGGCACTGGCGATTTCCTGAACGGCTTGACGAAACTGCGACAGATCGGCGCTGTCGATGACGAAGGCTGCGGGCGCGGCCGCCGTGGGAACCAACTTGGCCGCCACTGATTCGAGTTTACCGCGGGGATGGGAGGATCTGTAGCGCAGGGACACGCGCCGTTTGCGGTACCTGCGGCCTTTCGAGTTCGTCACGCCGAAAAACCCGCGGGTCTCTCCCGCAAACAACGCGTTAGCCCCGCGCTACAGGAATGGGTGGTTCATTCGAAACACTGCCGCCAGTGAAAAGACCGCCGCCAAGATCAACGCACTACCGAATAAAGCGATCCCATTTGGTCCGTTGGGGCAGATCGGGCCGAGCACATGCCGACCCGATTTCTTCACGCCTACCTGTCCCCTTGTCCCACGCGAGCACGAGCACTCTGGATGCAATGCTGGTCAATGTTCTGGGCTATGATGGCGCAATGAAGCGCATGGCTCTCGTGGCATTTGGCGCCGCTTCGGCATTCGCCGCAGACACCCTCGATGTCTTTGGCCGGCCATGGAGCGTTCCAGTGGCAGCGGACTGGAAAGTGGACACCGAGGATAACGTTCCGGTGCTGCGGCTACTGGAGCACAGAGGGCCGTTACCGGGGCCGCGCCGCCCTATTCAGTTCGCGCTCGCGGATCTTCCCGAGTACAGCCGTGTGACTCTCGAAGCGGATATCCGGCCTCTCGGCCGGTCGCTGCTCATCGCGTTTGCTTACCACGACGCAGGTCATTTCGACTACGCGCATTTCTCCGTGGACACGGCGGCGAAAGAGCCCGTGCATAACGGAATTTTTCACGTCTATGGCGGCGAGCGCGTGCGCATCAGCTCGGAGCGCGGCCCGGCCGCGTTTTCCGCCAAGGGGCGCTGGCACCACGTGAAGCTGACGCACGACGCCCTCGCCGGGACCGTGGATGTATTGGTGGATGGCCAGGCGCTCCCTGCCCTGCACGCGGTCGATCTGAGTCTCGGACCGGGCAAGCTCGGGCCGGGATCGTTCGATGAGACCGGCGAGTTTAAAAACGTGACGTTAGTTACAGCGCCGCGCTGACCGCTTCGATCAGAAGTCGGTCAGTTCGCGCTCGGGCAGTGCCACGCGGACCGCATTCAACACCGCTGCCAGATCAATGACCTCTTGCGCTACCGCGCCCGCGATCGGCGGCAAATAGCCCGCGGCGGCCGCGGCCATGCCGATCAGGCTCAGCGCCATGCCGCCCAGGGCGCTTTGCAACGCAATTGTGCGCATGCGCCGCCCGATGTGCATCAGCTCATCGACCTTGGCCAGCGATGGCTCGAGCACCACCGCGTCGGCGGCTTCGGCGGTAATGTCGCTGTCTTTGCCGAACGCCACTCCGACCGTCGCCGTCATCATGGCGGGAGCGTCGTTGATTCCGTCGCCAACATACAGGGTTCGGGCTAGCGCCGTCTCCTGGCGTACGATTGCCACTTTGTCTTCCGGACTCTTGCCGGCGTGGGTTAGGGTAATACCAAGCGCGCGGGCGAAGTATTGCACTTCGTGTTCGCGGTCGCCGGAGAGCAGAATCACTTTGGTTGCTTGATGCCGCGGCAATAGGTGCTGGACGAATGAATGGCTCTCGGCGCGCGGCTCGTCGTGGAACCGCAGCGCAGCGGCGTACTGATCATCGAGAAACACCAGGCACTCCAGGCCTTCGGCGGCGGGTGCCAGATTGAGCGGGAGTTGCGCCAGCTTCGAGCGGCCCGTGATCCGGACGGTGCGGCCTCCCACGAGGCCGCGCAATCCTTCGCCGGGCTTCTCGCTCGCCAGGTCCACCGACTCGAGAGGCAACCCGCGCTCCTGCGCGGCCCGCACGATCGCCCCCGCCAGCGGATGGCGTGAATAGATCTCCAGACTCGCGGCGGCGCCCAGAACTTGTTCGATCGCAAAACCGGGTGCGCAGAGAACGTCGGTGAGCGAAGGCCGCCCGTAGGTGAGAGTTCCGGTTTTATCGAGAATGATGGTGCGGCAGGTATCGATCTGCTCGAGCATCGCCGGGTTCTTGATGACAATGCCGCGACGCGCCGCGAGGGAAATGCCGCCGATCACCGCCACCGGAATGGCAATCAGCAGCGGGCACGGCGTAGCGATCACCATGACCGCGAGGAAGCGCTCTGCATGGCCGCTGACCAACCAGCCCGCTGCGGCCACCCCAACGGCGAGCGGCGTGTACCAAGCGCCGATGCGGTCCCCGACACGGCGCAGGTGCGTGCGGTTCTGCTCGGATGCGCGCATCACCTCCATGATTTTGGCGTAACGCGAATCCACCGCCAGTCGCGACGCCACGATCGTGATGGCGGATTCTCCGTTCACCGCACCGGATAGAACTTCCGAGCCCGGCGTTTTGGAGATTTCAAACGGCTCGCCGGTCAGATACGACTCATCCATGGAGCCGTGGCCGGAGACCACCGTGCCGTCCACCGGACAGATTTCGTGCGGCAGAACCACCAGCCTTTCGCCAATCGTGATGTCGGCGAGCGCGATGTCCGTCATGCCCGCGCCGGTTTTCCGGTGTGCGACGGTGGGCATGCGGCGCGCCAGGGCGTCAAGCACCGCGGAGGCGCGGCGGGTGGCATAGTGCTCGAGCGCTGCACCGCCGGATAGCATCAACACCACGATGGCGCCGACCAGGTACTGGCCCAGCAGGATGGCTGTGATTACCGAAATGCCCGCCAGCAGGTCTGAGCCGAATTCCCGCGCCAATAGCCTTCCGCCCAGATCGATCAGTAGCGGAACGCCGCCCGCGATCAACGTGATGTAAAGAGGAATCGCGCAAATGGCCGACGGCGAATGCCACCCAAAACGCAGCAACAGACTCACAGCAATGCAGGCCGCCGCCAGTATCGCGATGTACGCTTCTTTCGGATATGACGAGTGAGATCGAGCGGCTGGCGGGTCTGTCGTCACGGTTGCCGCAACCGGCGGTGGCATCAGGCGACCGGGGTGGCCGTGTGAACGTGCAGGTCGATGTTTGGCGTGCTGCTCAAGGTGTTATGGATCAGGCAGGCCTTGACCGAGCGCAGCAAGGCATCGTGATGCTTGGGATCGACGTCCGGTGCCTCGACCTCGATCACAAAGGAAGCCAGACGGGCCGGCTGCGTGACTTTTTCCGCCGAAACGTGAACCACCACCCGTTGGGAACTCAACCCTCGCGTTTGCAGATATTGCGCCGCATAGTAGCCGGCGCAGGTGCCTAACGACGCAAGCAGCAACTCGGGCGGTGTCATCCCCCGGTCGGTTCCCTGGTTCTCGACAGGCTGATCGCAAATCAGGCGATGCCCGCGTGCCAAGGCCTCAAATTTCAGGTTGCCCAAATGCCGGATGGTGGCTTCCATAAAACCTAGTCACGCATTCCGGCGGCCAACTCGTAAATAGCTGCATTCACAAGCCGGGATATAAAGGCCTGGGGAAAACCACGCAGACGGCAGCGCGTTCGCCGGGGTCAGGCTACACACTGACAACGGGGCAAGGCGATTGCCGGATGATGGCATACGCGTTGGCGCGCAATCGCCCGAACATCCCACCCGCTTCGCTGCGGCCGATGACCACCAGATTCGCCTCGAAACGCTCCGCGGTTTCGGCCACAACATCAGCCGGATTACCGGACTCGGTGATGATCGCGGCCGCGTGCACGCCCGCAGCCAGCTCGGAGAGTTTCTCCCGCATGCGTCCCTCGACCGTGGTGCGCCATTCGGGATCAAACGCGTCGTCGAAATGGCTTTCACCGAGCGGTGTGGCGTGCACAAGCACCAATTCCGCATGAAATCCTTGGGCCAACTGATCCGCCCAAGTCAATGCTTTGCTGCTTTGCGGGCCCATGTCGAGGGCGCAGACGATCTTGGTCGGCCGGACGGCCTCGAGATCGGCTTCCTCCATATGTACGCTGGTCAGGACCGGGCAATCGGCATCGTGCAGCACCTTGGCCGTCACCGATCCCAGCAGGAACCGGCGGAACGGACCGTAACCGCGGGTGGGCATCACGATCAGGTTGACATCCGATTTGTGCGCGTAGTCCACTATCTGCCGCGCCGGATCCCCTTCCAGAACCATTCGGCATACCTTATGGCCAATCAGCTCGGCTCCGAGGAACTGATCCAGCTCCGCGCGCGCTTCCGCCACCCGGTCTTGGAAGCCGTCGGTCATGACTACGCCGCCGAACTCGAACCCTCCCATTTCGTAGGGGATGGAAGGGAGGACGTGCATCAGGATCAACTCGCCGTGGAAATGGCAAGCAAGGTTTCTCGCATAACGCACGGCGGCGACCGAGCGATCCGAGAAATCGACAGGAACCAGAATCTTGGTGAGAGACAGCATACTGAGCTCCTTCGCTGACCACGCATGCAAGGTGGCCACCAACTGGATCGGGTTTGCTTTGATTCAGTTAGGAGCGCGACTCGGCCGGAGTGGGGCAAAACACGCAATGCAGTAGGGGTTACGTACACCGCCTGATTTGACGGACGCCGGCAAACGCGGTATGCTCCTGTTGTTCTTCTAAAGGAGAGCTTCCATGTCCTGGCTCCGCATTGCGGCCTCGCGCGTTCGCGGGCTTTTCTCTAACCGCCGGATGGAGCGCGAGCTCGATGTTGAACTGCGCTCGCATCTCGATATGGCGGTGGAGAACAACCTCCGCCGCGGTATGACGCCCGAGGAGGCTCGCCATGCCGCCGAGCGCGAGTTCGGCGGCATCGAGCAATCCAAAGAAGCCTACCGTGAGAGGCGCGGCTTACCCGTGCTCGAAACGTTCGTAAAGGATCTCCGCTACGGCGGGCGCATGCTATGCAAGAGTCCGGCGCTAACCGCCGTGGCGATTCTCTCGCTCGCGCTGGGTATCGGGGCCAACACCGCGATATTCACAATCATCGACGCGATTATGCTCAGAATGCTGCCAGTCAAAAATCCGAGTGAGCTGGTTCAGCTGAACCGCTATTTCGGAAGCCAGCGCGGCAACTTTTCGTATCCCTGGTACCAGGAGCTTCGCGATCAGAGCCATTCCTTCAGCGGTGTGTTTGCCAGATCCGGCGGCGACCCGTTCCAATTCCGCGCCGGTGCTGAAACTGAACGTGTGGACTGCCAATATGTGACTGGAAACTATTACGACGCTCTGGGCGTAACCGCCACCATCGGCCGTGTGATCAAACCGGAAGATGATCAACTGAGAGGCCAACCGGTGCCGGTGGCCGTGCTGAGCTACTCTTTCTGGAAGCAGCGCTTCGGCGCGGACCCATCGGTGGTTGGCCGCACGATATTCCTGGAGAAGATCCCATTTACCGTTGTTGGCGTAACGCCCCCCGAGTTTTTTGGCGTCGAGACCGGCCGGTCGCAATCGATTACGATTCCCATGAACAGCGAGCGTCTCATTCGGCCGGAGAGCTGGCTGGGACGGCCGGACTTCAACTGGCTCAGCGTGATGGCGCGGCTGAAACCCGACGTCTCGCGCGAGCAGGCCCGTGCCGACGCCGGCGTGGTTTTCCAACGCCTGGCGGCCAAGCAGGCGAGCCACATCAGTGACCTCCATGAGCGGCGAATGATCCTCGGGCAGACGCTTGACGTGATTCCCGCCGGCGCTGGCCTCGACTCCCTGCGGGTGAAATTTTCCGATCCCCTGCACATCCTGATGGCAATCGTCGCGCTGGTTCTGCTGATCGCCTGCGCCAATATCGCCAATCTGCTTCTGGCGCGGGCGGCGGCTCGGCGGCGCGAGATCGCGGTGCGCCTGGCTCTGGGCGCGGGCCGGTCTCGTGTCGTTCGTCAGTTTCTCACCGAGAGTGTGCTTCTATCGGCGATCGGCGGCGCGCTCGGGCTCGCGCTCGCTTGGTGGGGCAGCAATGCGTTAGTTGTTTTCATGTAGAATGGCCAGGCGCCCATTCTTTCCCCCCTGACACCCGACGCGCGCATCCTGGGTTTCACGGCGATGGTCTCACTTCTGACCGGCATCCTTTTCGGTTTGGCGCCGGCGCTTCGGGCAACTCGTGTGGAGGCAGGACCCACGCTGAAAGAGACGCGCGCTATCAGCGCACGGAACCGGTTCGGCAAAACTCTGGTGCTGTTGCAGGCAGCTCTGTCTCTGGTGCTGATCGTCGGGGCGACGCTGCTGGCGCGCAGCTTGCGGAATCTGGAAACGCTGAATCCCGGATTCGACCGGAACAACGTCTTGATGCTGGATCTCGATGCAGAGGGCGGCGGCTACAAAGGCTCCCGTCTCAATGACTACTACCAGCAACTACTAGTCCGCGTCGGGCAGGTACCCGGGGTGCACTCGGCCAGCGCTGCGCTCATCACCCCGATTGGTGGCGGCGGCATATCGAACAACGTAGAAGTCGAAGGCTACACGGCGCGGCCTGACGAAGACAAGGAAGTCTATATGAACCTTGTGGCCCCGAAATATTTCGAGACGCTCGGGACGCCGCTCATCGTCGGTCGTGATTTCAGTATGGCCGACGGAAAGGGCGCCCCCAAGGTGGCCATCATCAATCAGACTATGGCGCGGTATTACTTCCGGGATGCGAACCCGATCGGCCGTCACGTCAATATTATGGGCGGGCGCATGGAAATCGTGGGAGTGGTGGGCGATGCGAAATATTTATCACTGCGTGAGAAAGCGCCTCGGACGCTCTATCTCTCGTGCTTCCAGGACGATCTCCCTTGGGGCCCTGCGGTCTTTGTGCGGACGTCGCTGCCGGTTAGCGCAATCGCCGGCCCGCTCGGAAAGGTCGTGCGCTCTTTAGACCGGAACGTAGCATTGGACCGTATCGGGAGTTTCTCGGAACAGGTGGAGCAATCGCTGATCCGCGAGCGCATGATCGCGATGCTTTCGAGCTTCTTCGGGCTGCTGGCTCTTTTGCTGGCGTCGATCGGACTCTATGGCGTCATGTCGTACTCGGTTGTTCGTAGGACCAATGAAATCGGCATTCGCGTGGCTTTGGGCGCGGCCCGGCGCGATGTGCTGTGGATGGTGCTTCGTGAAAGCATGCTGCCAGTGATCACTGGCATCGCCATCGGACTTCCCGCGGCGATGGCATCTGCGCGGCTGGTCCGCGATCAGCTCTTCGGCCTGGAGCCGGCCGACCCATTGACGCTGTGCGCTGCGATGCTCGCCATCATCGGAGTCGCGGCACTCGCCGGTTATCTGCCGGCACGCCGCGCGGCACGAGTGGACCCGATGGTGGCTTTAAGGTATGAATGAGTTATTGCGGACGGCCACAGGCTTTCGCCGCGAACGACCGCTCGGCCGGCGCGATGAGGACCCGCTGGACGGTATCTAACAAGCTGTCGGAAGTGAACGGCTTGGGTAGAAATCCCAACTCGTGCCTCAGAACTTTCACGCGCACCACGTCGGAGTCCGCGCATCCGGACATGAATAGCACCCTTAGAGAGGGCCGGATTGCCTGGATGCGTTTGGCCAGGTCGGGGCCATCCACATCGGGCATGACGACGTCGGTGAGCAACAGATCAATCGACAGGTCGTCGCGTTCCGCCATGCGCAAGGCCACCTCTGCATTATTCGCCAGGAGCACGTTGTAGTCGCTGGACTCCAACATGCATTTGACTACGGTCAGAACCGAGATGTCGTCGTCAACGACCAGAATCGTTTTGGGGTCGAGTTGGCCTTCAAGAGCCATTCCTTTGTCTCCTCGTGTGGCAACTAGTTGTGACATACGTGCGATCAAGCTTTACCGTTGCAGAAATGCGGAGGGCGCAATAGTCAGCCCAGTACTACTAACCTCGGTTAATCAGATGAGTCCACTGCCGGGCCTATGTACGAAACGCCAGCACTAAGTGCTCACAGCGATAGTGAGCTCACCAGCCCGACCGTTTCAAGCCGTCACAGATCACGGGACATGCGATCGGGCATATGCAGGCCGATCTTGTACTTGACTCCGCTCGGGGTACAGTGGCGCACGCAGGCACTGCCAAGCATGGCCGAGTTGGTTTGGACGGAAATGGTGGTTCCGGGAGCGATAGGCCTGTCGGCTTCGACTAACATGCCGAATTTGCTGACGTCGATGGCGCGTCCAGCCTGGACCTGGTCTCCCTGGCGTTCACGCCAGCAAAGATACACCTGCCGGTTAATGGGGATGCGCTCATGCAACCGGCGGTTGGGGCGGGCTTCCATTGCCGGCGCGCTTGCTTGTCCTGTATTCGAATTGGCGAGTGCCATAGTCAACCTCGTGGCGAACCGGTTCAGCGGGCGGGTTAAAACACTAAACCGCTGCCGGTGCTTCATAGAGAGAGACGACCCGTGAATGTTAATTCTTTATCCTGCGGAGCAAAATCTTTTGATGGTGATCCACTCGGATTGCTAACAAAAGCGAGCATCGAAAGAGCGTAGGCCGCTTGTGAAGTGAAAGAAACTCTTGGGAAAACCAGTTTCAACGCGAGACGCCGAGCACGCAGAGAGAGACAAGCGAGATCTCTCTATCTCGCCCGCGACCTACTCTACAATACCCCGCACCGGGAGCTGAAAACCGGACAGCAGGCCGGGGGCTTTGAGCGTGTCTTCTACGCCTAGCGTTCGGATGGTCTTGTCCGGCGTATGAATCTCGATCTGGCGGGAGCGCGGATAGACCACCCAGACGATGGCTGTTCCGGCGTCCAGATACTGCTGGATTTTTTGGTGAAGGTCGGACGCATCGTCTCCAGGAGAGACGATTTCCACGGCGAGATCGGGGCCGCCTTCGAAATACTCGTCTGGATTTTGAAGGCGCGCATTGCTGACGAACGAGATGTCGGGGCCGCGAACAGTATGGGGAGTGAGGCGGTAGCCACTCTCGGTATAGACTGCCCCAAGGCCTCGCGACGACACAAATTCCACAAGTGCCGCAGCCAATCTGACCTGGCAATCTCCGTGGCGCGGCTTGGGTGGCGGCATGGTGATCAGTTCCCCCTCATTCAACTCATGCTTCAGGTCGTCATTCGGCAGGGCCGCAAAATCCTCAAACGACAGCAGTGTCTTGGGCGTCATCGCAAAACTCTACTCGTATCGTAGCGCTTCGGTCGGGTTAAGGCGCGAGGCGCGGTGAGCGGGCAGCAAGCCGAAAATCAGGCCCACGGCGCAGGAGACGCTAAAGGCGATGATGATGGATGCGGGCGAGACGGGGATGCGGAGGTTATCCACGAAGAGCTGAACGCTGAGGGGCAACGACACACCTACCAGAATACCGAGCACGCCGCCGGTCAGGCTGATGAGCACGGCCTCCGTCAAAAACTGCAATTGAATCTCGCTGCGTGACGCTCCCACGGCCATACGAATGCCGATTTCGCGGGTCCGTTCACTTACTGTCACCAGCATAATGTTCATGATGCCGATCCCGGAGATGACGAGCGCGATCGCGGAGACCAGCACCAGCACGAGGCTCAGGATGGTGGCGATCTTGCGCGCGGCCTCCAGAATAGCGGCGAGATTCTGTACGCGGTACTTCGCGCCAGGGCGATGGCGGCTTTCGAGAATGTGCTTAATCTCCCGCGTAACCGCTTCGACATCGCTTGCCGATTTGACCTGCACATCCATTGGGTCAACGCGCTCGGCGGCTGCGAAGTAGCGGAGCACCGTGAAGGGAATCAAAATTGTCTCGGCGCCCAGCTCCGACTGCCCGAAGCTCTCGACCTTCTCCTTGAATGCTCCGACCACGGTGAATTGTAGGTCGTGAATCTTGATGACATTGCCCAGCGCGGCGGACGCGCTGCCGTACAGGCGCTTGGCGAACTTGTCGGTGAGCAGGCAGACTTTCTGCCGGAGGGCGACATCGCTCGAATCCAGAAACCGGCCGGAGAGCACGACCATGTTGCGCACGGGCTTGTAGAATTCGTCGGTGCCGATCACTTGCACGTACTGATCCTTGCCGTCTAAGCGCATGCGGTCGAACGTGTTCATGATGGCGGAAGCTGCTGTAATGCGCCCCGCCAGTTGATCGCGTACGGCCGCAACGTCATCGAGTTTGACGAAATCGGCGTCGATCTGGGCATCGCTCAGTTGTGTGGCAATCTCAGCCTGCGCATAAACTAAGTTCGATCCCACACCTTCGATTTGATCGAGAATGTACTCCTGGCTGGTGAGCGAGATGGTGACGACCAGGATGACCGACGCTGTCCCGATCACCATGCCGAGTCCAGTGAGCATGGATCGGACGGGATTGGCGCGAAGCGACTGGGCGCTGAAGTTGAGCGCCTCGTTGAAATGCATTTCCAGCTAGCCGCCCGAGACCTCTTGCAGGAGCTTGCGCGCTTCCTCGCGCGGCGGATCATCCGGCGTCAACTGGGCCGTCAGATACTTCTGCAAGAGACTCTTGGCCGTTTCGATATTGCGCTTGGCCTGGATGTAGGCGGAGGCGCGAGCGAACATCAATCTGGGAGCACCGGGGGCGATTTTCTCGGCCGCCTGGAAGCTCTTTTCGCTTTCCTCGAAGTCTCCGTGCTTGGCGAGGAACTTGGCCAGGTCGATCACGCGGCCCACCTGGCGAGGCGCCAGCTCCATGGCCCGGCGCAGGTGACTTTCGGCGCGCGAGTATTCCTTTCTCTTTTCCGCCATGCGCGCCTGCGCGTAGTTCCCCTCAGCGGCGTCGTGAGCGGCGATGCGTTCCGCCAACGCCGCTGCCTTATCCAGGCCGCCGCCAATGAAACCAGGGGCCTCTACATAGAACTCGAACAGATCGTTCACGGCCTCGGAGTTGTGGGGGTCGAGTTCGATAGCCTTTTCGAAATTCTGCCGCGCTTTTGAGGCACTGCTCATGGCGGTAAAGATGCTGCCGGTCTCTGCGCGCAGGCCCCATGCGCGGCCCAGCCAGTGGTAGTAAACCGAGTTAGTAGGCTCGAGGTCGACGGCCTGCTGGAAGAACTCCGAGGCGCGCGTGGCATCGCGCATCATGAAATAGTTCTGACCGATCAGGACCAGGGTGGAAACGTCTTTTTCCTCGGCCGGCAACAACAGCGCCAGCGAGCCATCGTAGTCGGTGTTCTCATAAAGCGCCCGAGCGCGCTCATAGCCGGGACTCTTGGCGACAAGAGTTGCGCAGACGAGCGAAAAGAACAGAAGTGGCCTCATACCTCGGATGTCCAAAGGTTTTTGCTCTATTTTACCCTAATCGGTATTGATGCAATAGACCGGCCTTCGGTTGCAGCGGAGCAGGTGGCGGCCATCGGCGACCATGAAAATTGCGGATGCCCACGGGCTTCGGGGCCGTTCTAAAATGGACCACATGCCCAAACTCATGACGATTGCAGCAACCGGCGCGCTGATCTTCGGATTGGCCAACGTGGCTCCAGCGCAAAACAAGAGCCCGCACGAATCGACCTCTGTTGAAGCCGGAGGCCACAAGATTACGATCACTTATGGACGGCCGTCGCTTCGCGGACGCAAGATGATTGGCGACCACGAGCCTTACGGAAAGGTGTGGCGCACCGGCGCTGACCAGTGCTCCACGATCGAGACGGATGCGGATCTCGACATCAACGGCCTCAAGGTTCCCAAGGGCACGTATGGTCTGTTCACCATTCCCGAAGCGGATTCCTGGACGCTGATCATCAGCAAGAACGCGAAGCAGTGGGGCGCGTTTACCTACAAGGAATCGGAGGACGTGGGTCGCACCAAGATGCACGTTGCCAAACTCAGCTCGCCGGTGGAAGAGTTCACCATCAGCATGGCACCCAGCGGATCCGACGCCTTCACACTCAAACTGGCCTGGCAGGATGTTGAGGCGAGCGTGCCGGTGAAAGTCGCGCGTTGAAGCTAGATCGTCTTGAGCCGGAATAGGCGAGCCGCGTTGTTGTGATAGAGCTTTTTTAGAATTCCATCCGGCAGCGCGATGCCGTAGATTTTCCAGCGGCCTTGCGGCGGGACTTCTGACGGCGCGTAGTCGAAATACTCGTCGTCGGTTTCGAGAAACCGGAAATAGCAGCGGTACATTTCCGGCTTCAGATCCTGCTGCGGCAATTCCTTTCCGGCATTCCAGGTTGCGTCGGTGCCGAACATAATGCGGTCCTGGTAGCGTTCGAAGAACTTCCGGGAGGCACGCGGCTGGCGGCCCAGTTCTCCCAAGCGCGCGGCGATTTCAACTTGCACGTTCGGATAGCGATCCAGCCATCCGCTCGCCACGGCGAGATCCTCGGCATCATTTCCTACGTGCAGGTAGACGAACTTTGTCTTGGGATGGCGCGCAGCTACGCGGTTGCGTGCCTCATGCAACTCGCTGCGCAGGGGGAAATCGCGGCCGTAGAAAGACCAGTCGGGATGGTTTTGCAGCTCCTCATAGCGCTCGCTGAACCGGTCGATCGGCGTGAAGAACGCGCCGGGATCGCCGGTGTGGATCATGACCGGCAGATCGAGCGAGCCGGCCGCATCCCACATAGGATCGAAGCGCGGATCGTCGATCGCCACCAGCTTTCCGTTCTCGCGCAGGTAGAGCCCCAGGACCTTGACGATCTTCAAGGCAACGGCCCCTTCCTGCTTGCATTTCTGTAACTCCTCCGCCTGCCACTGCGCATAACCAGGCTCGCTGGCGCGCGACCACACCGGTTCCGCCGCGGTGATGAATTTAGCACCAAAATCCACCATGGTTTTGCGGATCGCCGCCAGCGTTTGGGAGTTCCCACCGGTCAGATTAAGCAGGGTTTCGAGGTTGCATTCGTCCATGTACTTGGCAACCTGGGCCAGTTCCGCATGTGCCTCGGCGGAATCGGGAGCCGCTTTGCGCCCCGCCCCGAACAGGTGGGTGTGAACATCGATGGCGGGAAACTTGGCGCGCGGCACGGGATGCTCGGGCACGTGCAGCATGCTTTTCGGATGAAACTCGGGCAGCGTAATAGGCCCTGCCGCCGCCACTTGCAGGAAGGTTCGCCGGTTCATGCGACCACGGCGTGAGCACCCAGCAGATTGCGCACGAATTGGAGACTCGGCTCGACCAGTTCCCAGGATCCGGCCCAGAAACACATGTCGATGCACCACCACTCGATGTTCGGGACCTCCAGCAGTTTCGGCGCGATGGTTCGAAAGTCGATGAAGCCTTCGCTAAACGGGCGGTGGGTGCTGGTTTCATCGCCGTGCAGCGTACCATCGGAATCGATGAGGTGGATTGCACCGATGCGGCCCTTGAGCTTCTCCAGGAATTCCGCGACGCCGCCGGGCAGAGTCTCCTTAACGCCGTGCTGCCGCGCGCCCACCACAGCGCACATGTAGGCGTGCGAGGTGTCGAACATCACGAAGAAATTCGGATGCGCCACTTTCTGGTGCATGGCCAGCACTTCCGAAGGCTTGTTAAAAGAAAAACCTGGCTCGAATTCCCAGACCATGCGCACGCCGGCCTGCTGGGCGATTCCGGCGGCATCGTGCCATAGGGCGGCCAGGCGGTCGAAAGCGGACTGGTAGGCGCTGTCTTCAATTGATCCCGGAGCGGCAATGGTATCCACGCGAAGGCACGGGCTGCCGATATCCGCGCACATCTCCGCGTTTCGCTTCACCAGATCCAGGTAGCGGTCCTTGTTGCCCGGAATCACCGGATTCACACTGGTAAAATCCGCCGCATAGCCGGACACACCCAGGCGATTGTCACGCAGGAACTGCACCAGCTCGCGCCGCGAGTCCTTGCTGGGATACTGATCGAGCGTTATGTGCGGCGGAAACCCGCAGATCTCGATGCCGTCATAGCCGGCTTCGGAAAGCCGTCTGGCCGTTTTCTCAAATGGAATGGGATGGTCCGCGAACGGACCGAAGGAAAAAGCCCAACTGCCCAGGGAAACTTTCATGGCGCCTCTTTGTGCCTGCGTGGTCTCTGCCGAAAAAAAATGAGTGCGCCTTTCTGAATACAACATCCGGGCGGCCGATGCAAGTGCGCTGGCCCTGGTAACGGACCTATCGAGGGCGCCGATTCAGAACTAAAGCTCGCGGACCATGCGATCCGGCATGAGGAGGCCAATTCGGTACTTTGCGCCTTTGGGTGTGCAGTGGCGTACGCAAGCCTTACCGATCATCGTCGCGTTCGTCTGCACCGAAACGAGCGTTCCTGGGGGAATTGCTTTTTCAGCTTCCACCAGCATCCCGAAACTGCTGATGTCGATGGCACGCGCTTGGAGAATGCGGTCTCCCTCGCTACCTCGCCAACAGAGACGAACCTGGCGCTGGACGGCGTTACGCGCGTGCAGTCGTTTGCCGGCGCCCTTCTCGGTAACCGCGCCTGCTTGCTTCGGATCCGATTGCGGTAGGCTCATGGCCAGACTCCGGACGCAGCACCTTCTGCGTCCACTACTGCTATGCTGCTCCGGGCGAAACCTGCGGTCAACGTTTACTTTGGATAGGTCGCGAGCAAAGAGGGACAAAGAAAACCCGGGAAACCCAGTCCGATCTCTCTCTCTGGCGCTCGGCCGTCATCTAATGGGCGTGCTCTGAAAACCAGCCGAGCACCCGTGACCGAAACTGTTCCGGCGCTGTGGCAAACGCTCCCGTGTGTGCAGCTCCCGGCACCAGCCATAAAGCGATGCAGCGCGGATTTCGGGAAGCGAGCGTGCGCGAGGAACCTCGCGCCATGTCGCGAACGCCGGAACAGGAAAAGGGCGAACCTTTGGCACATGAAGCGCCGTCTCGCACAGTATGATGCCGCCGGCCGCACACGCACATGCTGCCGTCACTATCACGCCCACGGCCCAACGAAATCGCGTCGCCATCACTTAGGAATACGGAATTCGCGCGCGCTTCGGTCCCTGGTGTTTGACAATCGCGATATAATTCCGCCCGGAGTCATTCCAATGTTCACGCACCGCTCGTTCCTGGCCGCAGCCACCGTCGCCGCCGCACTTCCCTGCCTCGCCGCTACCGATTCCGCGAAGGACACCGCCGTCGTTCACGTCGATATCACTCCCAGCCACGTCATTAACTCGTTCGATCCCGATAGCGCTCTCGGCAGCTCCATCGATGCCCTCTCCCACAGGGACATCGACATGGTCTACACACCGCACATCATCCAGGAATCTCTGTCGGCCGGCTGGGGACCCATCACATACCGCAACAACTCCGAGCTTCGCATGGCTGCCTGGCATTGGAATGATAACGGAACATGGAGCGATGCTGCCAACAAGAACGGGTACTTCACCGGCTCGACCGAGCTTAAGGAGCCGATCCGCTACATCCTCTCCTACCCTTTGCCGCACCGCGGCTTCGCCACCAGCGGCGATCGTCCCGTGCAGGGCGCCAATCTCAGCTACTGGAAGAGCAATCCCTATCTCGCCAGCAAATTCACCGGTGAAAGCGATTCGCTCCACCCGCAATGGGTCGTCGTGGATTTGAAAGCTGAAAAGCCCGTGAGCGCCGTCCAGATCGGTTGGGCCAGCCCGTACGCCGCGGCTTATCAGGTCCAGTACTGGGTAGGAACAGGGGCCCTGGATTTCGATGCCGGCCCGAAAGGTGAATGGAAGACTTTCCCCGACGGTGATGTGAAGAATGGAAAGGGTGGCACTGTAACTCTGACGTTCACCGGCTCTCCCGTCAGCACTCGCTTCCTTCGTATCTGGATGACTGCCTCATCCAATACCTGCGATGTTCACGGATCGGACGACGTCCGCAACTGCGTCGGCTACGCCATCCAGGAGATTCACGCCGGCACGGTCGATGCCAGCGGAGCTTTCGTCGACGCCACTCAAGGCGCCACGGGCCGTGACGCGCCGTCCTACTGCGCTTCTTCCATCGATCCTTGGCATGCCGCCGCCGACGTCAACGCCACCGGTGGAGGCCAACACAGCGGTTTCGATATTTTCTTCTCGAGCGGGCTGACCAACAACCTGCCCGCCATGATTCCGGTAACGCTGCTCTATGGCACGCCGGATGACGCCGCCGCACAAATCGCTTACATCGAGAAGCGCGGCTACCCCATCAGCTACATCGAGATGGGCGAAGAGCCCGACGGCAAGCACGCCATGCCCGAAGACTACGCCACTCTCTACCTCCAGTGGGCTGCGGCGATTCATAAAGTCGACCCCAAGCTCAAACTCGGCGGTCCGGTTTTCGAGGGCGTCAACGAAGATATCCGCGTGTGGCCGGATGCCCAAGGCCGAACCTCCTGGATGGGCCGATTCGTGGAATACTTGAAAGCGCACGGCCGGCTGTCGGACCTCGCGTTCGTCTCATTCGAGCACTACCCATTCGAGCGATGCGACATCACCTGGAAATCTTTGTACCGGGAACCGCAGTTGATGAAACATATTCTGGACGTGTGGCGATCCGACGGCGTGTCGAAAGACGTTCCACTCATGGTGACCGAGAGCAGCGTGGCCGCCGGACTCACCGGACCCATGAGCACCATCTGGGGCGGGCTTTGGCTGGCCGACAGCATCGGCGCTTTCTTTGAAGGTGGCGGCGCCGCTTACTATCATTCGCCCATTCAACCTCAGGGCATCCAGAATACCTGCCTCGGCACCGCCTCATGGTCGAACTTCGTATCCGACCGCGATTACAACATCAACGGCTACACAGCATTCTATTGGACCGCCCACATGCTCAACCTCGAGTGGGCCGCGCATCACTCTGGCATTCATCACATGTTCCCTTCGGCAACCGGCATCAAAGACAGTGAAGGAAACGTGCTGGTGACTTCGTATGCGGTGCATCGCCCCGATGGCAACTGGTCGCTGATGCTGGTGAATCGCGACGAGTCCAACCCACACACCGTGCGTGTTGCGTTCGAAGATGCAAAGACCAGGCGCAACGCCAGCTTCACCGGACCGGTCACGCTCGTAACGTTCGGCAGTGAGCAGTATGTGTGGAAGAACGACGGTCCCCATAGCCACGCCGATCCCGATGGGCCACCGGCCGGGACAATTGTCACCGGAAATCCGCAGGCCACATTCACCCTGCCCAAAGCTTCCGTGACGGTGTTGCGCGGTAGAATCGGAAGCTGAGATATGAAATGACGTTGTCGCCTTCGCCTCGGCTCCTGGCAGCAGTGCTCGCGCTAACGGGTCTCTGCCCAGCTTCGGCTCAAGCCCCTGCTAGCGGGCGCCGCGTAGCCATCACCATCGATGACGGTCCCGTTGTCGACGAGCTTAAGGATCTCGAGAGATTTCAACGGATCTCGGCCGGCCTGCTTGGCTCTCTCCAGGCGGAAAAAGTGCCCGCCACCATTTTCATCAACGAGCGCGAGCTCAACGTGCAGGGCCAGCGTGACGGCCGCGCTGCCGTCCTCGCCAACTGGCTCGACGCAGGTTACGATCTCGGCAACCACACGTACTCGCATCCCAGTCTCAATGAGGTCCCGTTATGGCAGTTTGAGGACAACCTGATTAAAGGTGAGGTAATCACACGGGCGCTGCTCGAAGCGCGCGGCCGCAAACTGGTCTGGTTTCGCTACCCGTTCCTCGACTACGGCAAAACCCCCGAGGTGCGCCAGCAGTTCGCGGACTTTCTCGAGCAGCATCACTACCGCATCGCGCCCGTTACCGCCGACTACAAGGATTACATGTTCGCTGGGGCCTACAGCCGCATGTTGCGCGTCGGGAAAGCCGATGTCGCCGAAAAGATCCGGCAAGCTTATCTAGGAGTGATCGACGTCGAATTCGAACAGGCGGAAAAGATCTCTCGCGACCTGTTCGGTTACGAGCTGCCCCAGATCCTGCTCATCCATTGCAGCGAAATGAATTCGGTCTCCCTGCGCGATTCCATCGCCATCATACGCAAGCGCGGCTACAGCTTTATTAGTTTAGAAGAAGCCATGAAGGACCCGGCTTATGCAGGGCCTGGCAAATATAACGATGACGGCGGCTCCTGGTTCGATCTCACCGGCGACACCATTGGCAAACCGGTGAATGACGACGCCGAAGGTCGAGTGCCGAAATGGATTACCGAACTCGAGCGCTCTTCGCGATAAAGTGGAGTGAATGGATGTCTACATTCCCACTCCACGCACTCAGGTAAAGCGCCTCGCCAAACGCGGCGTATACGATAAAATGCAGGTCCACGCAATCCTCGACGAAGGCTTTCTCTGCCACGTGGGGTTCGCGGTGGATGGACAGCCCTACGTCATTCCCACCGGTTACGCGCGGGTTGGGGAGGACATTTATATTCACGGTTCGGCCGCCAGCCGCATGCTGCGCACATTAGACGGGGGCGTGGATGTCTGCCTGACGGTGACGCTAGTGGATGGTTTTGTGCTGGCGCGGTCGGCGTTTCATCATTCGATGAACTACCGCTCGGTCGTGGTGTTGGGAAAAGCTAGGCTGGTGATGGATCCGGAAGAGAAGCTACTCGCGCTCAGCTCCTTTACCAATCACATCCTGCCCGGCCGATGGGATGAGGTCCGCCAGCCTACCGAGCAGGAGTTGAAAAGCACCAGCGTCCTGGCTCTCCCGCTCAGCGAAGTTTCCGCGAAAGTGCGCAGCGGCGGCCCGATCGACGATGAAGAAGATTACGCTTTGCCGATCTGGGCTGGCGTGGTTCCCATTCGGACCACCATAGGCGATCCAGCAGCGGATGCTCGCACGCTCCCCGGCATTCCTGCGGTCGATACCCAACGATTCACGCGATTCCGGAAGCCGTAACATGCGAGAATGCTTGCCATGGAACGGCGACATTTCCTGAGCGCGTTCGGTCTCGCGGCCGCGGCGCAGACATCGACGCCTGCTAGTGAGATTTTAATAGAACGAGTGGCAACTGGTGAGCCGCACAAAGGACGAGTCCTGGCGCTCATCACGCCGCATCTGGATGACGGGCCTTTTTTCGCCTGCGGCACGGTGGCGAAACTCTTGCAGGAAGGCTACACCGGATACTTCATTCGCACCAGCAACGACGAAAAGGATTCCTACGATCTCACCTTCGGTGAAACCGTCGCGGCGAATGAACGGGATACCGCTGAGTTTTTGAAGGCCTGCGGATTGAAGCAAGCGTTTGACCTGGGCTATCGCAATCATCGCATGGACGACGTTGCACGCACGGAGATCCGCGCCCGGCTGATTTTTCTGTTCCGGCTGCTAAAGGTCGATACTGTCTTCAGTTACGATCCGTGGGGGCACTACGAGGAAAATCCGGATCATTATGTGACAGCGCAGGCGGTGGAAGCGGCGTGCTGGATGTCCGGCGGGCACCTGGACATGCCAGAGCATTTCTCCGCCGGCCTGAAGCCCCACAGCGTAACCGAGAAGTACTACTTCGCGCGGGGACCGCAATTGGTGAACCGGGTGGTCGATATTGCTCCAACGGTGCAAACGAAGTTGGCTTGCCTCAGATCGTGCAGGACGATGATGACCCACTTCGTTCGGGATCTGAATGCATCGCTCGCGGAGAAGAACCTGCGGCTACCGGCGTTTTCGGGAGACGAAGCGGCGGCGATTCACGAATTCACCACCGTTGCTTTGGAAAACCGGGATCGCGTTCTGGGCAAGAAGTATGGACTTGATTACGCCGAGGAGTTTCACTACATCGGACCGGACAAGTCACTGGACGAGTATGTAGCGCGCCACGCAGTGCGCATTTAGTGCTTGCGCCAGTCCCATTCGAAGCGGCTCTTCAGCACCACACCAGGCCCGCGGCTGCTCAGGTCGAAGCCCGTTCCCATATTGACGCTGAAAACCTGACTCGCCTGCCAGTCGCCGCCTAAGAAAATCTGGTGCACTTCGGGCTGAGCGCGCGGCGGCACATTGATGCTCTCGATCTCTCCATAGTATTCCAGTGATGGCGAAAAGCTCTTGCGCTTCCAGCGGAGGAGCACGGCGGGCTCGAAGTTCCACCCGTGGACCGTGCCGGGGCCGTGCAAAGCACGCTCGAAGACGGGATTGAACACAATCTGCCATCGTTTGAATTCACGGTCGATGATGGGACGCAGTTCAACGCGCCGTGAATTTTCTTCGTACCGCGTATTTTGAAATGAGAACTCACTGACAAAACCGAGCCGCACGGGCAAACCCCAGGACTCCGGCGCATAGAAGTGCGGCAAAACGCGCCAACCCGCAAACTGAGGCGAGTACCCGGGCTCCCAGGCGTTGAGGAACATGAATCCAAGCGCAAAGTTCTCCGACAGTCCTATCGTTGGTTCCAGCGTGAGGTGGGTTTGATGCTCGGTGGGAAGCAGGGTGCCGTCCGGCAGAGCTGTGCCTTGCGGCTCGAAGTTGAGGTGCGCTTCCAGGCTGTACTCGCCGCGCGAGAGCGGCTCGTACTCGTAGATATGGATCTCGAACGGATCTTGCGCAGGAAGTGTCAGCGGTGCGAGAAGTAGCCCCAACAGGAGAAGGCCGATCCGCACGCTAATGTCGCTTGTCTTGGAGTCAAGAATGGCACGTCGGCCGGCGTAACGCACCGGCCTCGTTGAAACTCATCGGAGGGACCCGCAACAGACTACTTTTCCGATTTTGCCGGATCTTCCGCGGTCGCCTTCTTCAGGCCGTCCTTAAAGCTGCGAATTCCCTCAGCCAGGCCTTTGCCGAGCTCAGGCAGCTTCTTGGGCCCAAAGCAGAATAGGGCGACAGCCAGGATCACCAGCAAGTGCCTGGGTTGCAATAAGTCTTCAATCATGCCTTTATCATACCTTTATTTAAGCGGTAGCGGTGTTATCAGACTGATAGTGTCTTCAGGTAGGCCACGCTCTCTACCGTAAGATCCCAGTTCTGTTCGACGAAATAGTTTTTCACGCCACCAGTCTTGGCCGCGGCAAAAATCTTGGCCCAGTCTAGGGTGTCCTTTCCTACGGCCAGTTGGGGGCCACCGCGCTGTCCGCGGGCTGGCTCCGGGGCTTTCAGGTCGACGCCCTGCAAATGCATGGAGATGAAGCGGCCAGGATATTTGTTGAAGTACATCACGGGATCTCCCACGGCCCTCATGGCGGACATCTGGAACTGCATCTTCACGTACCTTGGATCGAGCAGTTCCAGCAAGACCTCGTACGTCACCCGGCCATCCACCTTCGACATTTCGAATCTTTCGTCATGCAGGAACTGCTGGATCCCGGCTTTGGCGGCCGTTTCGCCAATCTTGTTGTACTCCTCCGCTGCCTTCTTCACCGTATCCATGGTGGTGACGCCATTCTCCACCTTCCCATCGAGACTGGCGGTGCCCATCTGGGTCATTCCGAGGTCGTGCGCCCAGGCGATCGACTGGTCTTGTTTGTTGCGAAGTTCTGCCAGGTCGAAATGGGCGCTCGGACATTTCAGGCCGTGATCCTCCACGATGCGCCTGGTCTGCTTACCGTCCGCCAGACTCGCGAATTCGGCGTAACCGGGCGAGCACAACTCCACATTGCCAATTCCGAGCGCAGCCATGTCCTTGCACAGTCCGGCAAAATCGCCTGATTTGATTCTTTGGCGATGGGGATAGGTCTGGCTTCCGATTGGCATGCCAAGCGGATTGGCTTCGAGTTTCCGCGCGGCAACTGAAAGGAGTCCCGCGCCACCGACATTCATTGCCGATTTCTTCAAAAATTGCCGTCTCGAAAATCCGGACACGTGTCCTCCTGACTTATTATCAACTCGTGGCTGTAGTCTGCCAGGTACCTTCATCCACCAGCGTCCCGTCGCCAGTGCGCGTCGTATACTTGCCGCCCAGCTTGTCCGCGGATAGTTCGCCTTCGATCGTCGACTCCAAATCGTAGCCTTGCAGGTCGAATGCGTAAACGGCCTTCAGCTTCGATCCGGCGACCGTGAGGGACTTAACGGTACACTTCACGGCTTGGCCGTCCAGCGTGAACACGATGTCAGCACTCCATTTGCCTTCAGGCGCCGATGTCAGCATCATTCGGAACTCGCCAGAAGCCGAGGAACCCTCCCACTTTCCCGCGTATTTGCCTGCGGCCAGAGCGTCGGCCGCCGACGAGATTCCAACTGCCATCAGTGCCACCAACAAGATTCGTCCCAGCATATTTTCAGATCTCAGGCGCTTGTCAGCTTCCAGCCGTCGCGGTAGTTGCGGGTCAAGTACTCGTTGGCCTCGGAAACATTCGTGAACTTCATGCCTTCCTGGTCCCACTGGAGAGCAGGCGCACAGCGATTTTCGTTGAATATTTTACGGCTGTAACGGATTGCCGCGCCAGCCAGTGCGATGGCTTCGGAACAATTCGCCGCGTTGAGGAAGTTGCCCATGGAAGCAGGTCCGCCTTTGAACGCTGCAATCCATTCCGCGTTAGCCGCCCCGCCGCCTCCGCCGCCACCCCGGCCGCCTTGTTGCGGCTGAGGCAACCCTTTGGCCGCCCGATACTCGTCCATCTTCTTGGCCGGGACGAGGTCGTTATTCAGGATGATTCCCTTGTCGCCAACGAACAAAGTACCCGCGGCGGGGATGGACTTGCCATCCTCCGCCAACTCGTCGGGAGTGAAGGGGCGCATGCCACCGTCGTACCAATAGACTTTCAGCGCCGGCCATTGGCCGTGAGCCGCGCATTTGAAGCACACGCGATTGGCGTATGGAAACGCGAAATCATTCATCTTGACCGTGCTGACCTGATCATTGATTTCGCAACTGGAGCTGGATTGGGCCTCCACGCTGTACGGAACGGGCAGATCCAGCGCCATGAAAATCGGCCACAGGCTGTAATTCCCCATATCGGCGATACTGCCGCCGCCGAAATCGTACCAGCCGCGGAAGACGGCATGCGTGTAGCTCGGGTGATAAGGGCGCTCCTGCTCCGGCCCCAGCCACAAGTCCCAATCGAAATTCGCCGGAACAGGCGGCCGGTCGGTAGGCAGTGCAAGTTGCTGGGGCCAGAACGGCCGGTCCGTCCAGTTATGTACTTCCTTCAAGTTGCCGATCGCACCATCGAGAATCATCTGCCGGACTTGGGTCAGGGGCGCGTGCCAGGCCAATAAGTGCGTGGCGACGCCGGTTTTGCGAGCCGACTCCACCACCATGCGCACTTCCGCCACGCGGTTCGAAAGCGGCTTGTGCATGAGTACGTTCTTGCCCTTCTTCATGGCGGCGATGGAAATGGTCGCGTGCAGGTGGTCCGGGGTCATGATCTTGACGGAGTCGAGATCCTTTTCCTTTTCGAGCAGCTCGCGGAAGTCGGCGTAGGAGGCGACGCCCTTGAACTTTTCCGAGCCCCGCTTTTTGGCGTAGTAGGTCTCGATGATTTCCTTGGCCATGTCGCGTCCGGCACGGACCCCCGACACTCCGGCCCCCCAATTCGGATCGTCCAAAGTCTTGCGGACGCTATCGCGAATGCCCGTGGCGCTCCAATCGACATAGTTCGTGCCATCCTTGACGGGATCGCAAACAGCGACGATCTGCACCTCGGGAGCAGCGATCAGGCGCAGCATTTCTCTGGTCCCCTGAGTGCCGCAGCCGATGTAGGCCAAAGTGATCTTATCGCTGGGCGCGACATGCCCAGGACCACCCAGCACGTGCCGAGGGACAAGAGTCAGCGCCACACCGGCGGCGGCCGGGGCAAGGAACTCCCTGCGATTCATGTTTTCCTTAGGGGGCATTACCGCTCCTTTCGTGAGTTGGATTGCGGCGCAACCGCGACAATCGGTAGCGCCGCTGTCAGAAGTCAGCGAAGCTGCATCAGAAATACAGCTTCATGGTCAGTTGCACCTGGCGCGGGGGGTTGGCCTGACCCGTGGTCTGGCCAAAGTCGCTGGCGTTCACGCTCGTATGCGGCGGGGCGAACTGCACACGGTTCAATGCGTTGAGCGCTTCGAAGCGAAACTCCAGACGCGTCCCCTCGTGGATTCGATTCACCGGAAACTCCTTGAACAACGACAGGGTCGCATTCTCCTGGCCGGGCGCGTTGATATACGGCAAAGTGCGCGGCGCATTACCCACGGTGTAATGGGGCGGAGCGATAAACACATCCGGATTTGAGAAGTAGTTATTCAGCCAATCCGAACCCGTGTTGCGCTGGGGCCTGCCAATGACATCCGGCTGTTGAGAGCCGTAGGTCGGCAGAGAGAAACCGCCCGCAAGACCGAGGGTAAGGGGGAATCCGCTGGCGAAAGTCCAAATGCCGTTAAACTGCCATCCGCCCAGCACGATATTGAAGACCGGATTCCAGTTATTGCCAACCATCTTTCCCTTACCGAAAGGAAGCTCGTACACATAGCTGAGATTCACCAGGTGCGTGGCGTTGTAAGCCGAGACCGACCGTTCCAACGCGTAGTTGTTTGGATCCTGGAGATGGCTCTTGCCGATGCCTTTGAAATCGATGTTTTGGTCGGTTGCCGAGGCATCATCGATGGCTTTCGACCAGGTGTAGTTCGCCAGGAATTCCACTCCGTGAGAGAACTTCTTGTCGAGACGGGATTGCAGTGCGTGGTAAATCGAATTGGCGTAGGGAGGTGCGTCACCGCCAAAACCCGAATATTGGGGGAACGGCAGTTGCAGTTGAAACGCCTGCACCGTGGGCGCCGAAAGGAAACTATTGGGATCCTTAACGACGCCGTAGAACGGATTGTTGACGTAGGTCAGCAGACCGGCAATTTGGCCGGCGGAATAATGTTCGATCTGAGGTCCAAGAAAGTCCAGGTTGCCAGCGCCGCCGAAATAGAGGTGAGTCCCTTTCTTGCCCACGTAGGTCGTATCGAGAACCATGTCCCCGGGAAGTTCCCTTTCGAAACCCATGCTCCAGGTTTGTTCGTACGGGGTCATGCTGATGGATTTAATCGGGCCCCAAGCATAGTAGCCGACGTCATTCAGCAAACCGAGGGAATTCCCCGGCGGTAAGGCAGGCCCCACGTTGGGAAATGGATCACTTAAGCGGCCCCAGGGAGTAGCACCGTCGTTGTTATAAGTGGTGATCCAGGGCGTATCTTTCACATAACCCTCCCAGCCCCAAGCGCCCGGTCCCGCCGAGCCGACCTTCGACGTCGAGTAGAAGATGCCATATCCGCCGCGTATCACAGTTTTGCTGAGGGGCTGCCAGGCGAATCCAATGCGTGGTTGGAAATCTTTCGCATCCAGTTCGTAGTTGGTGCGATCGCTCGGGCTGGCGTAGATTTCGCCGCCGTGCAGCGTGCCCAGGCCGGGAACCTGGAGTGGCGAGACTACGTTGGGGTCGTCCCATTGCATGTTGTTGTAGCGCTCGGTACGCGGAAAGGTGATGTCGTAGCGCATTCCGATATTCAAGGTGAGCTTGCGCGAGATCTTCCAATTGTCCTGGACATAACCTCCGGCCTGAAAATTCTGCGTGGCCACCCAATTCGCGATCTCGTACTCGCCATTTCCGCTGCCGTCCCCTGAAAAGCCGGTCATGAAACTGGCCATTGCATCGCCGCCGTCGCCGTAGTTGGGGTCCTGAGATGTCCCGGTGTAATCGTAGGGAAAATTCCCCCCGGTCGGTCCTGGGTTTGCATAATTTCCACGATGCATGCGGCCTTCACCACCGAACTTGAGCTCATGCGATCCCTTGACCCAACTAAGGGTCGCTTGCAGGTGGTGCGTAAGATCGCCATTCAGGTAATAGCTCCACGGCTGTGTGCCGATATTGGTACCGTACGAGTCGTTAATGTTGACGTCGGGCAAAGCCGGCGGATAGCCGCGGTCCATGTATGCAGGCAACCCGAGTAATTTCACGGGATCCAGGTTCTTGTAGTCGCCCGAAATCCCTGGCTGCAGGCCCCAATTCCGCGTGAACCCGTAGGAGAAGCTCAGTAAAACCGTGGGGCTGAAAGTGTAATTCTCGGTGATGGCGAAAGCGTGGGCGGTGCCAGGCGCAGGTCCTGAAGTAAAGGGATCGGTAACGTTCCCGTAAAAGTTGTACCCGTGGCTGTAGCTGGACTGCTGCGAATACTTTGCGGTCAACAGACTCTTATCGCTGAAACGATGGTCGATCTTCAGGTCCCACTGATCGTTCTTGTTGATATTGGACCCGGAAGCGATCCAGTTATAGTAGTACTGATAGTTGGGTGTTCCCACCGCCAGATTGGGAATTGGAAAATATTGGATCATCTTCGCCGCGACCGGATCGATGAGATTGCCTGGGCGCGCCGGCAACTGATAACCGGTGCCGTTTAAATTCGCATTGCCGCCGCTCATGAAGGTGGCCATATTGTTGAAGGGGATGTAGGTGGAGCGCACAGCTCCCCCAACATTAGCGTTGTAAGTGCCGGAATAGGGATCCCAAAGTTGACCCGCCGGAGACGAACACATGCCGTTCTTGTCAAATGTGCCGCCATTATAGCCGCATAGCTCGCCAAAATTACCTTGGCGCTCCGCGGCGCTGGGCATACCGCCGGACGCGCTCGATTGAGAAATCTCCCGGATGCCGTCGTAATCAAAAAAGAAGAATGTCTTGTTCTTCTTGATAGGACCGCCTACGGTGCCGCCGAATTGGTTGCGGCGAAGGCCGGGTATCGGATTGCCGGCTTCATTGTCGAAGAAGTCGTTGGCGTCGAGTACCTGATTCCGGAAGGCCTCATGGAGACTGCCGTGGAACTCGTTCGTGCCTGAGCGCGTGACCATATTGACGATGGCCGCACCGGAAAACCCAAACTCCGCGCTGAAGTTTGACGTTTGCACCTTGAACTCTTCAATGGCGTCCAAGGGCGCCTGATAAATCATGTTCTGCTGGCCGCTGTTCTGATCGAAATTGGTAGTCGTGATTCCGTCCATCAGCACGTCGGCGGTGGCGTTTCGGCCGCCGTTGGAAACGAAGTTGTTGCCGCCCCCAGGGTTCCCGCCGTTTTGCGTTGTGACAACACCCGGTGTGAGATAGGCCAGATTCATGACGTCGCGGCCCACGTTGGGCAGGTCATTAATCAGCTTGCGATCGAGCACCTGACCGGTGACCGAGTCCTGCGTGGAGAGCAGTGGTGCTTCGGTCGTGATGTTGACGGATTGCGCGCCGGTGGACAGTTGCAAAGTGAAGTCCACCGAGGTGTTCTGGTTGATCACGATCGTGATGCCGGTTCTGGTCTGTATCTGAAAGCCCTCCGCGACAACCGTGAGTTTGTACGATCCTGGCTGGACGGCGCGGAACAGATAGCGCCCCGTGCTGTCGGTGGTGGCGTTGAAAGTGTATCCCTTGTCGGCGTCCAACAGCGTGACTTTTGCATTGGGAATGACGGCGCTGGATGGATCGGCGACAACACCGACAATCGAACCTGAATATAATTGCGCCCAAGCGAGCGAAGTGCCCAAAACCAGTACGAAGGCAATCAGCCAAACTCTATTTGGAATCCTCATACACCGTCAGCACCTTTCTAGCCGGCAGGCAAAACTTGCCCGACGAGGTCAAGCGCCACCAGATCGGCGCCGCCTTCTAGTGATTGATTTGTGATGCCCAAAGCTAAACGTAGATGCGTCGATCATACTCCTAAAATGTTTGTTGTCAATAGGAAAAGTACGGATTGACAGTCGGAGGCGGATGGCATCAGGCAAGACCCGCGCTGGAGCTGTAATTCACTGATTCCAGAAAGTCTCCTGGTTGTAAATTCTTGAGGGATGCGCCAGCGTACAATGACGGCATGCAGAAGCTGCTGGTGGCCGCGTTGGCGTTCACAGGAGTGGCGTGGGCTCAAGCTCCGGCACCGGCAACCGTGGCGAAGCTTGCCGAAACGGGCGATTGCCGCAAGGCGATGCCACTCGTGAAGGCGGCTCTGGTGCGCACCAACGATCCGGCGCTGAAGAAACGTCTGGGTCTGGACGGCGTGCAGTGCGCGATGAGCCTGAAAGACGCGGACACCGCCGAGGAACTGGTTCACCTTCTCAGAAAACAATTTCCCCACGATCCAGAGGTTCTGTACATCGCGGTTCACCTGTTTTCAGATCTTTCGTTGCGTGCCTCCGAGGAACTGGCAGCGACCGCGCCGGGTTCCTACCAGATGCACGAACTGAATGCCGAAGCGATGGAGGCGCAGGGCAAGCCGGAGGAGGCGATCGGGGAATTCCGCGAGGTGCTAAAGAAAGAACCGGACGTACACGGGATTCACTATCGCATCGGACGTCTGCTGCTTTCGGGACCGAACCGCGACCCGCACAAGGAAGAAGCGCGGCGCGAGTTCGAAGAAGAACTCAAAATCGATCCTTCCAGCGCAGCATCGGAATACGTATTGGGCGAGCTCGCGCGGCAGGAGCAGAAGACGAGCGTCGCGATGGAACATTTCACGCGCGCAACCAAGCTCGACGGAAGTTTTGCGGACGCGTTCATCGGGCTTGGCCGGACACTGATTGAAGGGAGCCGCGCCGCGGATGCCCTATCGCCTCTTCAGACCGCCGCCAAGCTACAGCCGGACAATCCGGCGCCCCACCTCTACCTGGCCACGGCGTATCGGCAATTGGGGCGCCAGGAGGACGCAAGCCGGGAATCTGAGCGGCAACGCGAGGCCTCCGAAAAGCTGCGACAAGCCAGAGAGCACGTACGCGCACAAGAAGCAGGCATCGCCGAAGAATCCAAGTAGCCGGTGGTCTGGCTAGTACATCGTCCCGAAAGTACCTTCAACTATGTCTGCCCTTGTGGCGCGCGCTTTAGCGTGCCGGGTCGAGATTCATCTCGGCCTTCCGCTCAAGTTAACTCAAGCCAATCACGCCAGGCTAAAGCCCGGCGCGGCGCGTTAAAACGTGCGCCACATCTTGAGTTTGTCACCATATCGCAAACCGTTCCGTCTGCGACAGGCCACTAATCGCCGGCGATCTTTCCGCGGATCACCATGATGGATGCTTTGGGCAATTCGAATGACGTTTGTGCGCCGGCGGTGACGGCGGATTTCGCGGGCGGACCGTCGGGGTCGGCCCAACTGTTGACGCCATCGGGGTGCCACTGGTATTGGGCAGATCCAAACGTGAATAGAGTTACCGGGCCGGAGAATGAACGCTCGGACTTTGCGTCATCGTCATGGAAGGCGATGCGCACGCGGTGGGGATTATCGTGATCTTTGTTGACGACCAGAAGTGACCACTGGCCGTCGGGCCGCAGCACAGCGTAGGCGGTGACCAGGGTGTTGCCGTCGGCATCGTGCAGATCGCTCGAGACGCGGAACACACGGTGGGCGGAATCGACAGGTTGTACCCACTCGCGCGTAATGAGCTGGCTCGCGAAATACTGCGATAGATAGCCCTTGATGCGATCGTCGCGATCGGTTTGGATCAGGCTGAACGTGCCGCCCCCGGCATCGCATCCGCGGCCCATGGTCTCGGGAATGTAGTGAAAAAAGTAACTGGCGCTTCCGCCGCCGGTGAGGAACGCGCCTTCGAAGTCAGCCAGCCAGAGCGCACCCATGATGTCGAGGAAGGTTCCGCCGGCGCCTGACGCGAGATTGCCTTCGGTCATGAAGAGCGGAACTTCCGGCGGCACGCCGTCATTTCTCCAGACGTCCATGATGTGCGTGATCAGACCGGCTTCTTTGTAGAGGTCGGACCACTTGGAGCGGCAAGGGTAGGGATAGTGCTCGAAGGACATGAACGCCAGGTCGGAGATGCGGCCGTGAGCTTTCAGATAGTCGATGAACCTGCCGAGCCATGAGACGCGGCCGTCGGGGGTGGGGGCGACATCGATATCTTCGTTTTCGCCTTCGAATACAGGGCCGCCGAGTTTGAGCTTCGGATCAACCTTGTGGATGGCGGCGGCCCACTGGAGGTAGAGCGCCGCGTAATCCTCGGGATCCATGCGCTGGCCATCCGGCTCCTCGCCCATTTCGACGTAGGAGATGGGATAGCCGCGCTTCTCGATGTAAGCGATCTCGGCGGCGGCATCTTCGGGCGTCGAATAGAGCATGGCCACGGGAATCATGGCGGGAAGACCGCGTGTGATGCCGCTGGTGAAAAAGAAATCGAAGCCGACCTGATCGCCGCCGCGCTCGTTGAGGTCGGCGCTTGTGTGCCAGGGGTCGACGGAAGAGCACAGGGTGTGCGATTGTCCACCGCCCGCGGCATGCTTTACGACGTCCTGAAAGGCGCCATCCGCGCCGAGAGTGCCGGCGTAGAGTTCGCGAATGGCATATCCGGCGCAGTTGCGGGGATCGGCTGAGCCGTGGGTATCGCAGGTATTCGAGGACTCGGTCATCCAGACGCGGAGATATCGAGCCGAAACGGGAAAGGCGGTCAGGCGGATGGTGACATCGCCGCCGTGGCCATCGGTCACCATGCCGGCGGGAAACGTCTGCCAGATGCCTTTGGTGACATTGCGGCGCGGATTGTCTTCACCGGCCGACCAGAACTGCACGCGGTAATTCTTGGCGTAGGGCTCGGCCCAGGCAATGCGGACGGCGTTGACTTTTTGCAGACTGCCGAGGTCCACGACCACCCACTGGGGATGAAGGGAATCCTCCTCGCCGGTGAAGGCGTGGGTGAGGTAGGGATTGCTCTTCCAATAGGTGTCCGGATCACCGTCGGTGAGCACGGAGTAATTGCGGTCGGCACGGCCGCGGCTCATGCCTCGATGCGGCAGGGTGTAGCCCCAGGAATGACGAATCATTTCCGTGGGCGTCGCGCTGCCGGTGAAGTAGCCTCGGCCTTTGGGATCGCTCCAGGTGCCTTGCGGGTTCCAATGCCAGGCTTCGGCTTCCAGCTCCGTGTTTTGCCGGTAGGTCACGGGCTGCCAGCCGGACGCCAGAATTTCCTTGAGCATAGGATTGACCAGCATCTTGTCGGCAAGCCCGACGCCGATGCGATCCACGCCCGCGCCGAGAGAGCGAACGGGGCTGAACGAGTTGGCCACATGCGAGGGAGTGGCATCGACAACCAGGTTCTGCGCGGCGGCTGAGCCAGTGGCGAGGAGGAGTAGCAGGAAAGGGCGTAGACAGATCATCTGAATTGACTCTGGATGATTGTCACATAGCTGTCGACGGTTGGCAGGCTCGAGAGGCTAGTTCAGAGACCGAGCCCGTTGAGGAGGGCTGCAATCTGGCGTTCGACCTGGGCCCGGCTCTGCAATACGCGGATGACGCGGAACAGACCCTGCAAGTAGGTCACGAGCACTTGTGCGGCGACTTCCGCGTCGAAGTCCTTGGGCAACTCCCCGGATTGCTTGGCTGATTCAAGACGCTCGATAAACATGCCAGAGAAAGCGTTCATCTCGCTGATGACGCAACGCTGCAATTCACGCTCCGCGAGCACATCGCTGGACAAGCTTCCGGACAGCAGGCAAACGCGAGGCGTTCTGGGATCATCGAGCTCATCCAGGACCGTCTTGAAGAATGCACGGATCCCTTGCTTGACGGACGGCGTCGACAGCAACGCCGCCAGGCGTCTGCGGCTTACGGTGTCGTTGTAATGCTTGAGGCATTCCAGGTACAGGTGCTTCTTGCTCTTGACCGTGTTGTAGAACGAACCCTCTCCAATCCCCATCACCTTCAACAGATCGCGCAACGACGTATTGGAGTAGCCCTTTTTCCAGAACAGGCGGGTAGCGCGGTCAATCGCCCGGTCGTAATTGAACTCTATGTTCCGCGCCACGAACGCATTGTAGCAGATTCTGTAGCAGCTGCTAAAAAAACTCTTGACACTCCAGAGGAGGCACGTTCATCATGTACTGTGTAGCAGACGCTACAGAATAAAACCAGGAGACAAGGTAGATGCGTGCAATCGTCACTGAACAATACGGCGGTCCGGAGCAGCTCGTGATCAAGGAGATTCCCGAGCCCGAACCCGCGGCAGGCCAGGTGGTGATCGAAGTGAAGGCGTTTGGATTGAACCATGCCGAGATTTATTTCCGCAAAGGGATGTGGGGCGACGTGGCCAAGGTGAGCGGAATCGAGTGTGTTGGGGTGGTCAGAAGCGACCCCGGCGGACATTTTCGCCCAGGACAGAAGGTTGCCGGGCTGATGGGCGGCATGGGCCGCACCTTCGATGGCAGCTACGCCGAATATACGCGCGTACCTGCCACCAACGTGGCGCCGATTGAGTCGACCCTGTCCTGGGCCGATCTGGCGGCCCTGAATCGTACGCCACGGCATGGACCTGCGTGAATCGGAATCTCGCTCTCAGTGCGGGCCAGGTGCTGCTTATCCGCGGCGCCACGTCGGCATTGGGTCAGGCAGCCGTGAACATTGCCGCCCAGGCGGGGGGGCGGGTCATCGCGACGACGCGCAACCCGGATCGCTTCGGGACATTGAAGGCCATCGGCGCGCAGACAGCCGTTCTGGAAGCTCCGGATCTTTCGCGACAGATTCGGCAACTCCATCCGCGCGGCATTGACGGTGTGCTGGATCTGGTGGGCAACAGCACGATCCTGGACTCGCTCGCTGCCGTGAGGCCGGACGGCCGTGTGTGTATGGCGGGATTCCTGGGCGGCGGCGATCCCATCGCGTCATTCAATCCGCTGCTGCAGATGCCGAGCGGCGTTCACTTCAGCTTCTTCGCCAGCGCATTCACGTACGGCTCGCCCGAGTATCCCCTTTCCGACATTCCGTTCCGGACGATTGCCGATCGGGCGGCGGAAGGCATTTATCGCGCGAAGCCAGCAAAAGTTTTCCGATTCGAGGAGATTCAAGAAGCGCATCGACTAATGGAATCGAATCAGGCGAACGGAAAGATCGTTGTCACAGTTTGAAACAGGAGAACACAAATGATTACTTATCACCGCACTCAAGTTGACGGATTGGAAGTCTTCTATCGCGAAGCCGGATCGAAGAATTTGCCGACAGTCATTCTGTTGCACGGATTTCCATCTTCCTCCCACATGTTTCGGGACTTGATTCCAAGGCTTGCCGGCGATTTTCACGTCGTGGCGCCCGATTACATCGGGTTCGGTTACAGCGCACAGCCGCCCGCGACGGAATTCCAATATACGTTCGACAACCTGGCCGCGCACGTCGAGAAGCTGCTCTTTGACAAGCTGCACCTCGCGAAGTTTGCCATTTACGTGCAGGATTACGGCGCGCCGGTGGGATTTCGGCTCGCCAGCGGCCATCCGGAGGCGATTTCGGCGATCGTGGTCCAGAACGGCAATGCATACGTCGAGGGGCTCAGTCCCGCGTGGGCATCGCTGCGCGCGCTCTGGGCAAATCGCACTGCGGATACGGAACAAGCCGTGCGAGCGTTTCTTGCTCCTGAGACGACCCGGTTTCAATACACGGAAGGTGTGGGCAATGTGGAGGAGGTCAGCCCAGACGCATACACATTCGACCAGCTCGGTCTCGATCGCCCTGGTAATGACGCGATTCAGATCAGCCTGTTCCACGACTACGCATCGAACCTCGCTCTCTACCCGCAGTGGCATGCATACTTCCGCGAGCACCAGCCGCCGATGCTGATCGTCTGGGGAAAGAACGACCCGTTTTTCACAGTGGAAGGCGCGAAAGCCTTTCAGCGCGATCTGCCGGAGGCGGAGCTGCATTTGCTCGACACGGGCCATTTTGCACTGGAGGACAAGGGCGAATTCATGGCTCAGCAGATGCGGCGCTTTCTGAGGGACGTCGTGGGCCAAGGGACGAAACGGAAGACCGCTTAGACGTGCGTATAACTCAAGTTATCTAGACCTTGGACACCACCGTCTCAGGAAGGTTGTACCCTTATGTGAGATATGTTGCAGCAGCTTGGCCGCTACCGGATCACTGGCAAGCTCGGAGCCGGCGGCATGGGAGTGGTTTACCTGGCCGAAGATACCGTGCTGGGCCGCCGGGTTGCGCTCAAGACCGTGCGCCTGCTAGAAGGCGCCGATCCAAATTCGCTCCACGATTTGGCGGAGCGCTTTTTGCGGGAGGCGCGCATTGTCGCACAGATGGACCACGCCGGCATTGTGGGGGTCTACGATTTCGGATACGAAGGCGAAACAGCCTACCTGGTGCTGGAATATGTCGCGGGCTCCAATCTTGCGAATCGGCTGGAACAGCCGCCGAGGCTCGATCGAGTGGCCTGCGCGCGAGTGCTGCGTGAGGCTGCCTCTGCGCTTGACTATGCGCACAAGCGCGGCGTGGTCCATCGCGATGTGAAGCCTGCCAACTTACTGCTTACTGATGATGGGCGCGTCAAGGTGGCTGACTTCGGCATCGCCAAGCTGAGCGGCTCGACGACGATGACAGCAGCCGGCATGCTGATGGGAACGGTCGAATACATGTCTCCCGAGCAGATCCGTGGGGAGACGGTGGACGGGCGAAGCGACCAGTACTCGCTCGCGGTGGTGGCCTACCAACTGGTCACGGGCCAGCGTCCGTTTCAGGCAGATTCCACAATCACGCTGGCGCACATGATCGTATATGAACAACCCACGCCAGCGAGCGCCGCAAACCAGGTCCCCCCGGTGACGCTCAATGTCGACAGGGTGCTGGCGCGAGCGCTGGATAAGCGACCCACGGCCCGCTATGCCACCTGTAGCGACTTCGTCCAGGATCTGGAGGTAGCCTGGATCCGCGTGGCGCCACCAGTCGAGAACACGGGCGCTCCCACCATCTCGGCTGCTTCCGTCGAAACGGCGCCGATGGAAATGCCGGCTGCTCGATCGACTCCCCCCAATCCAACCCCCAGCGTTCCGGTACCGGCGCAAGCGCAAGTCCCTCCACCGCTTCCTGGGACTGCGATGCCGCAGGTGGCGACAGCGGGGTCGAAGAAATGGATATGGGTGGCGGCGGGAGTTTTCTTAGTGGTCGCTGGCGTGGCAGTTGTGGCGGCAGTCAAGTTCGCTCCAATAATCCTCAGAAGCATGGTGCCCTCTTCGAATTCCGAGGCTTCCTCGCAGCCTGCGGGCACTCCGCAGAAAACGGCTTCGCAAACTAGCCCGGCAGTAACTCCGCAGCAGGCCGCCCAGACCGGAACGGCGTCCCCACAGGCGTTGCCGCCCCGAACTCCGCCTTCCAGCCTACCCGTCCGTCGGCAGGCGAGCCCAGAGGAACAGAAAGCGGAGCGCGATGAGGCGACCAGCGCATCGGCTAAGTCCGCGGGCGCACAGTTGCCCGCCTCAACGCTGGAGAAGAAGGCTGCGGCGGGAGATATTCGGACGATGGTGCAGACCGGCGATGCATTCGTCGCCGGCCGCGGCGGGGCTCAAGACTATGCAAGAGCCCGGCACTGGTACGAGAAGGCCGCGGCAAAAGGCGATGGCGGTGCCATGTCTCGTATAGGCGATCTTTACCTCAAGGGCCTTGGCGTGCCACGCGATTATGTCATGGCGCGCAGCTTTTATGAGCAGGCCGCTGCGAAAGATTTCCGCGAGGCCATGGACCGGCTCGGCGAGCTGTATTACCAGGGCCTGGGTGTGCCGAAGGACTACGGCGCCGCGCGGAAATGGTATGAGAAGTCCGCACAGCGGGATTTCCCGCTGGCCTTCATCCATCTGGCACGGCTATACCGCTATGGAAACGGCGTGGCACAGGATTGTGATGTCGCGCGGAACTGGTACGAGGAGGCCGCCGGAGCGAACAACAACTCGGCCATGTTGATGCTGGGCGATCTTTATGCCGAGGGCTGTATCGGATTCCGGGATGATCGGGAGAAGGCACGGGACTGGTACACCAAGGCGGCTGACGCCGGGAATGAGGCGGCAAGAGAAAAGCTGCACGCGCTGAAGTGAGGGAGACCACGTGAGGCGTTTCGAGACCATCTGGCAGGATGCGCGGTATGCCCTGCGCACACTACGCAAGAAGCCGGCGTTCGCCGCGACGGCTGTTCTGACGCTGGCGCTGGCGATTGGCGGGAACACGGCAATGTTCAGCGTCATTCGCGCGGTGCTGTTGAAGCCGCTCGATTATCCAGATGCCGATCGGCTGGTAAATATCGCGGACGGCGCCCCGGCGCGATTCGCGGAGATGCGGGCCGCCGCCCATGCATTCACGGATCTCGGTGCTCACACCAGTCAGGAAAACGTCACGCTTTCCGGCGGCGCTGAGCCAGAAGTGCTCAAGGGGGTTCACGTATCGGCCAGTTTCCTGCGAATTCTCGATGTCAATCCCGTGCTCGGGCGCACCTTTCGCGCAGAGGAGGATGCGGCCGGTGCCGCACCCGTTGCCTTGATCAGTTACGACCTATGGCAGCGACACTTCACGGGCGATCCGCAAATTGTGGGAAAGGCGGCAATGCTTTCGGCCATGCCATGCCCCATCATCGGAGTTCTCCCGCCGCACTTCCAGTTTCCTTTTCCTGATTTGGACGTCTGGATGACAGCGCCATCGGAATGGCCGCAAATCCCTCCCAAGTCACGAGCACTCAGCCCGTTCTTGCACATCTTCGGACGCTTGAAGTCCGACGTAAGCTTCACGGCAGCAAATGCGGAGATGAAAGTCATTTACGCGCAATATGTGGCGGCTCATCCAGCGATGCTCGATGCCAAGCGAAAGATACCCAACCCAATCACGCCCATGAAAGATGAACTGGTGGCGAACGTGCGCTCCATCCTGTGGATGCTGTTTGGCGCCGTCGGGTTCGTGCTCCTGATCGCTTGCGCCAATATTGCTAATTTGCTGCTGGCGCGGGCGACCTCCCGCTCGCGGGAATTTGCGGTTCGGGCGGCGCTCGGTGCGCCGCGCATTCGGCTCATCGGGCAACTGCTCGCGGAAAGCACTCTGTTGTCTTCCGCCGGGGGAGTCATCGGCATCTTGCTGGCTTCGTGGAGCCTGCGCGCGATCCCCACGATCACGGCCTTTGATCTGCCGCGAGCGGCGGACATTCACTTGGATTGGACCGTGCTCGCGTTCGCCGGGGTGGTCTCGATCGCAACTGGAGTGCTATTTGGATTAGCGCCGTCGTTCGGCGCTTCACGGCCCGATCTTATGCGTGTGTTGCGAGCCAGTGGCGAAACCGCTCACCGGGGCGGGGCCGGACGGGTGCTGGGGGTGTGGAATACTCGCAGCCTTTTGTCCATCGTTCAGGTTGCGCTATCCATCGTGTTGCTGATTGGCGTCACGCTGCTGGTAGAAAGCATCGGCCGGCTGCGTGGTGTGGATGTCGGATTCAATCCGGCGAATCTGCTCACGATGCGCGTTTCACTTCCACCGGCGCGTTATGACACCGACCAGAAGAAAGCTGCGTTCTTTCAGGAACTGGTGCGGCGCATCGAAGCCTTGCCGGGCGTGCGCAGCGCCACAGCTGCCCTCACTCTTCCGATGATGGGCTACCCGGGCACACCTGTGCAGGACGCCGCGAAACCAACGCTGAAATTGAACGAACGGCCTATTGCGAAAATCTTCCCCATCACGCCTGAGTTCTTCCACACGCTCGAGATCCCGTTAAGGCGCGGCCGGAGCTTCAGCGAACATGACACGGAGAGCGCCCAGCGTGCGGTCATCATTAATGAGAGCCTGGCTCGCCATTTTTGGCCGGGGTATCCCACCAGTCTGAATCCAATTGGCCAGCGGCTTCTGATCGGCGGCGTGAACCCCAAGCCCGCGGAGATCGTTGGAATCATCGCCGATGTACATCAAGCCCTCGAAACTGCCTCTTGGCCTGACAGTGTTTACGTCCCGTTCGCGCAGAATGCCTATGCGTCTTCGATGCTGGCGGTTCGCACCTCTGGCGACCCGCTGTCATTCACACGGGCCATCCGCGAGCAGGTACTGGCGATGGACCGCGATCAGCCGATTGCCGCTGTGCAAACGATGGACACGATGGTGGACGAAGAGATCGGCCAACGGCGTCTGCTAGTCACTCTGTTGGGCTCGTTCGCCGCTATGGCATTGCTGCTCGCGCTCATCGGAATTTACGGAGTCATCGCCTACTCCGTGGCGCAGCGCACTCAGGAAGTCGGCATTCGGCGGGCTTTGGGTGCGCAACAGGGCGACATCCTGCGGCTCGTCATGGGGCAAGGCTTTGTACTGGCGATAGCCGGGATCACTCTCGGGCTCGGCGGAGCCTTTGCACTGACGAGAGTGATCAGCACGCTGCTGTTCCAGATCAGCGCCACTGATCCCGCGACCTTCGCGGGTATGGCCGTGATATTCCTCGTAATCGCGCTTGCGGCGAGCTACATTCCGGCGCGGCGCGCCACGCGGATCGATCCCATGGCGGCTTTAAGAATGCCTTAGCCCTTCGCTTCCTTCTTTAAGAACGTTCCCTGCTCCAGTTCCTGGAATGCCTGGCGGAGCTGCTGCTGGGTGTTCATCACGATAGGACCGTACCACGCCACGGGCTCTTGGAGTGGCTTGCCGGAGACCAGAAGGAATCGGATGCCGTCCTCGCCCGCCTGCACTTCCAGCTCGTCGCCGCGATCAAAGAGCACGAGCGAGCGATTGTCCGCCTCTGCTGGCGGCGCCATGTCCAGCCACCCGACGGCTTCGGTGGGTACGGCAAGCGGACCGGATGCGTTGCAGAACTTCCCCGCCCCGGCGAAAACATACGCGAACGCGTGGCGCGTGGTCTCGACCGGAAGCGTCTTTCTGCGGCCGGGCGCAACCGATACGTCGAGGTACATCGGATCGGCGGCGATGCCGTCCACGGGTCCTTTCTTGCCCCAAAAGCTGCCGCAGACCACGCGAACGTGGGTGCCGTCGTTGTCCTTGATCTCCGGAATATCGGCGGCCTTCACCTCCTGGTAACGCGGCGGCGTCATTTTGAGCGATGCAGGAAGATTCGCCCACAACTGGAACCCATGCATGCGGCCCGCCTGGTCGCCCTTCGGCATTTCCTGGTGGATAATGCCGCTTCCCGCGGTCATCCACTGCACGTCACCGGAGGCGATGGCGCCGTGGTTGCCCATGCTATCGCCGTGCTCCACCGTGCCGGCGAGAACATAGGTGATCGTCTCTATGCCGCGGTGCGGATGCCATGGGAAGCCCGCGAGATAATCCTCGGGAACGTCGTTACGGAAATCGTCGAGGAGAAGGAATGGATCGAAGTCGGATGTGTTGCCGAATCCGAACGCGCGGCGCAGGTGCACGCCCGCTCCTTCAAGAGTCGGCTTTGATTTGACGAGTTTTTTTACTGGTCGAATGGACATTATGACAGTCTATCGTGCGCACGGACCAAGCGGCTTCAGAGGATTCCCGCAGCGCGGGGCCACCGCGGGGTTGGCGGGAGACCCGCGGCTTTTCTCACATGTAGGCCTAACGGCCGCAGGTACCCGCATACGGCGCGTGTCCCTGCGCTGCATCCATGGGGAGATTATCGCCGCGTGGTTTGCCGCTTCTGCCACTCGGCGTCCAGCGCAACCACGTCCTGTGCCACCGATGCGGGGAACAGAGCACTCACCCAGCGCGGATTTCGCCACTCCGGCGCGTTCCTGGTCACTGACTCGAAATCTCCCAGGGCATCGGCTGTCCGTCGCGCCTGCCAGTGCGCGAGAGCGCGGCCCATGATCGGCGAATTCCACGAGGTGTCGCGGAAGCTGGCTGTAAAATGCCGCGTAGCAATGTCGAATTGGTGCTGTTCCAATTCATTCCAGGCCACCGCGACCTGTATGGCGGAATTTCCGGGACGAGCAACAAGCGCCTGGCGCAGCAAGCCACGCGACATCTCATAATTGCCGGCGCGATAGTACCACCATCCCAGCCGCCCCAATGACTCTGGGGAGATGCTGTCCTGGCCAGGTTCCTGAGCTTCCGAAATAAGAGCTTTCGCCGGAGCGTCGTTTCCCGTCATGGCCATGAGGCCGGCCGCTTCGACGCGCAGATCAGTCGCCAGCGCCGGGGTCACCGCCTGAATCCTGCCCGTCCACGCCTCAAAATCCCGCGCGGTTCGCGCGCTGAGATCAGATGCCGAAAGTGAATCGGCAAACCCACGAACCACATGGGCGTCGGAGATATTCAGCTCTAAGAGCTGCCGGTAGGCAGCCGCCGCTGCCTGGAAGTTCGCGAGCGCAAACTGCGCTTTCGCCAAAGTCGCCAAAACCGCTGCTTGTCCTGGATTCAGATCGAGTGATAGAGCCGCTAGCTTCGCTGCCTCTTCATACTTATGCTGTGCCCAAAACGAGGCGGCGAGCCCGTCGGCGTACACGCGCAGTTGGTCGGCGATCACCGGATACATGTTCTTGAGCTTGCGGCAGGTTTCGGCTGCGCCGGCAAAGTCCGAGATCCAAAACTGCACCTTTGCCAGAAGCTTCAATGTCTCCGGCTGGTTGGGTTGCAGTTGCAACGACTGCTTCGCCAGCTTGGCCGCTTTGTCATACTGCTGTGTTTCGAGAGCCTCTTCTGCCAGCGCATCGGCGTAGAGCCGGACGCCATCGGCGAACGTAGGATAGTCGGGCAGGAGCTTGCTATAGGTGGCGACTGCGGCCGGATAGTCGCCCAACGCGAACTGCGATATTGCGAGAATCTCGGTCGCCCGGGGCTGATCCGTTTTCAGCTCCAACGATTGTGATGTCAGTTTCCGCGCCTCTTCATATTGCTTAACCCGCTCCGCTTCCCGTTTTTGTTTCTCTTTCCAAGTCAGGAACGGGTAGGGCCGCACCCGTGCCGCCTGAAGGGAGCGCCATGCACGCTCCGTTACGAATATGTATGCCAATGGGAACGGGGTGGTTCGCGTCCAGCCCGGCAACTGGCCGCCCGCAATCATCTTTTGGATCTGATCGATGCGCTCCGCATTCAACGGGTGCGAGCGAAAATAGCCTTCGAGAGTTTCCAGCGCGACCTTAGAGAGTTCTTCCGGCGGAGTATCGCTGCGGACGGTCTTGGTTGGGTAAACACGCTCGAATGCCTGAAATATATGGATGGCGCCTTGCGGCGAATACATGGCGGCAGCCGCGAGCTTTGTGCCTTCACGATCCGCCTCCAGCTCCTGAGTTTTGCTATAGCCGGCTACAAATACCTCTACCGGCAGCCCGATCAGCCCGCCGAGTGGTACCCGGCGCAGCGCCGCCTCCACCTGAATGCGTTCCGCGCAATGGTAATGATCGATGTGCTCGATCTCGTGCCCGATCACAGCCGCCAGCTCGTCTTCTGTATCCATCAGCGCCATCAAGCCGCCACCGACGAACACCGGACCGCCCGGCAGAGCAAAGGCGTTGATGAAATCCATGCTCGGCACGTAATGAAACCGGTAGGGCAGCTTGCGGTGCGCGTGCGCAGCCACCTTTGCCCCAACCTGCTGCAGATACTGTTCAACCGCGCGGTTCTGAGCGTCCTCTCCATCGCGATGCCACCATGTGCTGTACGATTTCTCCAGTTCCTTGCCGATCTTGATTTCCTCGGCATCCGGAAGCGGCGCAAACGCCACCGGCAGCCTCGTCAGCTCCCGCTCGCTGTCACCAATAAGGCTCAAGATTGGCTCTGGCCCGACGCGCGCGTCCACTTTACGCACTTCACTCCAGACGAGCGCGGCAGCCAGCGCGGCGGCGATGAATGCGAAAGCGGCCCAGTGTTTCATAGGTATTGCCTCAGCACGTCACGGTATCGTGTGTACAGATAGGACACCGCCAGCAGCGCCGATCCCAGGACGATGAACGTCAAGTAGCGATCGCGCGGCGCCAAACCCCACACATCCCGGAAAACGATTTTCGCCACACACAGCAGAAGCAGGGCTAAGCCCGACAGCCGGTAGCTTCGCTCTTTGACCCAGAGCGCTAACGAGAAAACCGCGAGCGCTTCAACACCCCACGCCAGTGTCACGAGTCCGCTGCGCATCTCGACTGCAAGCAGAGCGGTGAGCAACACGAAAGGAAGAAAGAAGAAGACCTGCTCCGGCCGGCGATCCATAAACGTCAGAAAACGCATTAACCAGTGGCGAGACGGGCTGGCGTCCTTGAGCCGTCTGAGCGAGAAGGCAAAGGGCAGCGCGAGAAACAGCAGCGCCACGGTGGTGCCCATTGACGCCACCGGCCCATGGCCGAAAGGCGCGGGAAAATAGCTGCGCTCGTAGAGGTTGTGGAGAAATCCGCGAAACAGCACGCCCGCGCCCAGCAACAGGCCTTGGTGAAGGAATATTCTCCGGCCGCTTTTCCAGGCGATCGCAACCAGGAGAAGAACCAGAGCCGCCCAGGCGACCACCACCAGATCGGCATCGAGATCGAATCGCATGAGCACGGCTAAAGTTACGGTGCCGAAGAAGCAGTTCACTTCCGCCACTTTGAATTTCCGCTCCAGGCCATCGTGATCGATCAACCGGCCATACACGTAGTAGAAGGCGAGGGCGAGCGGAGCTGTAGTGTAAATGCGCGGGCTGATCTCACCGAGTGGGCCGACCGCGTTGAGATTGACAAAAAAGACGCGGACAAAGCTGGCCACGAGCGCGGCATACGCCTGAAGACGTAGGTGCAACGATTGCCGCTTCAAACCGGTTTCCAGGAGAACCAGCGCCGCGAGCGACCAGCATAGAGCAACGCTTGCCGGACGCAGCTCGTACCACGCGAGCAAGGCGCCTAAACCAGAAGCCACCCACGTGTACGCCGGAACAATTCGCGCGGCGGCGAGCACTCCGGTCAGCCCAGCCCAACGGGAGCCGAGATACAGCAGAGCCACGACGATCGCCATCGTGAGCAGGCGCTCAGACATCCAGGTGGCGTGTGGATAGGTGCCGGTAGCCTCCAGGTTGACGAATAGCACGCGAACAACGGCGGCGGCCATGCAAGCCATCCCGTCGATGGACAGTTCCTGCACACGCCAGCGCCGGCCGGCCAAGGTCAACATCACCCCCAGTGCGGCCCACGCAACCGCAGTCCAAGCATGCGGCCAAGCGATCCACGCGCCGGCAACCGCAAGAATCGTCGCCATATGGGAGAGCCGTCGGAAGCACAAGCGCTCCAAATCGGTTTGAATCAAATCCGGCCATCGGCGCGGAATCCAATGCGAGTTCGCGTAGAACACCGCTGCCGCTACACCGAACAGCAGAGCCAATCCCGGCTGGCCTCCCTCACGGATGTGATACATGCGCTCGCCGAGAACTGTGGCTCCGTCACCGGCGAGCATCTGGATCCAGACCGCTAACCCCGCGAGCATTCCCAACCGGCGGAATAGAATTTCTCGAAGGAATACGCCCGCGAGAAACAGCGCTTCCGCCTCCGCCAGCCAGCTCGCCGAAAGACTGGCCTGCGAGTATCGATAAGGAAACGCCGCCACCAGAAAGCAAGACCCCAACGTTGTGAGAACCACGAATGCTGTACGGCGCCGGCGGGTAATCGGCAACTGGCCTGCCAGGAACTCGACTGCCCCCACTCCCAAAAAGAACTGAAAGGCCAACTCGGGATGGACCGATTGGTAGCCCATCACGCTCACGAACAGTGCCGCATTCAGCACAGCGGCGATCGTCGAAACTTGCTCCTGGCGCCTGTCATCGATGCGCCGGAACACATACGAAGCCCGGAAAATGAGCCAGTAGCTGTAGAGCAGAGCGGAGCTGGCACTATAACCGGGGAAGGCGTGGACGTGGCCGTGCATCGACAAGATGATCGGCCGCAACCAGAGATAGTGGTTGCAATACGCCGCCGCCATCCCGGCAATCTCCATCTCGAACCAGCGCCGGCGCACCGCAACCATCGCCAGACCGGCGCCCAGAATGGCGCTGGCAACGAGGCTAGAGGCATCGCCGCGGCTGATATTCACCGTGGTGAATGCCAGCAGGAACGCCAGCCCGGTCACGACTTGCGACTCGTAACGCAGCGTGTGCGCGATCATGCCCGCGGCCACAATCAGCAGCAGAGCCAGATCCGCGCTTTCCGAAGAAAGAATGTGCGCCGCGGGTACGTGATACATAGCGTAGGTGGTGAAGTAAAGGAGCGACCATCCGCCACCAATTCCGGCGCGTGCCAGAATTTGCCATTGGCGGCGCCGCTCGAAGAGCACGCCCACGCCGAGCATCACCGCGCTGGCGGCGTAACCCACCATGACTTTTCCGGGCGGACCAAGCTCACGCATCTCATACGAGAGAAACAGCGCCACACCAATCACCAGAATGATGATGCCGATCTTGTTGAGCCAGTTTGTGCCCAGAGCCTCTTCCAGATTGAGCAGCCGGCCGATAGAGAATCCGGGTTGCTCGGCATGCGAAAAAGCCGGGAGCGGAGGCGGCCCTGGTGGCGGCGGTTCCACGGATTCGGCCGCTGCCACCTCCGGTGCAACCTCCTGCCCTGACACTGGAAGCGGTGGGGGCTGAACTGGAACCTGAGCAACTGGGGGTATCTCCTGCTCGATTGGCTCCTTCGCGGCAGGTGCGGCCTGCGCCTCTGTGCGTTCCCGTTCCATCAGCTTACGGAGTTGCTTGGAATCCTCTTCAAGCTGAAAGACTCGCGATGTGAGCTTACTGATGAGCGATTCCAGCGTTCGCGTTCTGGACGAGCTGCGGGCAATCCAGATCGCCAGCAGAACCACTACGAAAAACAAGAACGCAGTCATAGGTGACTACTTCTCCGCTACTTCCGCCAGACGCATGATGACACTTTTCGCCTGCCGCAGGTCGGTCTTGCCGCTCCCGAGAGTCGGAATGGTTTCAATAAAGTGCAGATCCTCGCTCTTAGGCACCCAGAGTTTGGGCAGCTCTGTCTGGGAAAGTTGCCGCCAGATCTCCGTCGGCGTGAGATCCGGACGCGTGTACAGAGCTGCCAAGCGCTCGCCCTTGTGATCGTCCGGAATGCCGCAGACTACACAGGCAGAATCACCAAGAATGGCTTGTAGGGCTTCCTCGATTTTCAAGTGAGGCACCATCTCGCCGCCGATCTTGCTGAGGCGTGCGAGCCGGTCCGTGATCCGAATGAATCCGTCGTCGTCGATGCACCCGATATCGCCCGTCACGTACCAGCCATCGCGAATCACTTCCGCGGTCTTCTCGGGCTGCCCTAAGTATCCGAGCATCCGGTTGGCGCCTCTCACAAGGAGCAGTCCTGCTTTCCCAGCGGGCAACCGCTCACCCGTGTCCGGGTCCACAACCCTCACCGTCACACCAGGAACCGGATGCCCAACCGTGCCGGCCTTAACCCCGGTTTGTGGATTCGCGGGATCTTCGTGGTCTGGCACATTCACGGCGATCACGGGCGACATTTCGGTAGCCCCATAGCCTTCGAGAGGACTCAAACCGAATTTTTCGTGGAACGCTTGCGCAATATTCTCGCGCAGCTTTTCCGCGCCCACGAGCACGAACCGCAACGAGGCGAACTCCTCGGCGGAGCACTTGCGCGTATAGCCGACGCAGAAGGTCGGGGTGGTCAACAGAAAAGTGCCCCGGTGCTTGTGAACCAGCTCGCCGATCGCTTTCGCATCCATGGGGTTGGGATGATAAATGGCCGCGGCGCCGATCACCACCGGAAACCACAGAGTGTACACAAAGCCGAAGGAATGGAAAAACGGCAACACGCCCACAATGCGATCGGTCTTGCCAATCCAGAACACTTGCGCCACCGCCTCGATATTGGAAATGAGATTGTAGTGCGAGAGCATCACACCCTTCGGAGTGCCGGTGCTCCCGCTGGAAAAGATGATCGTAGCCAGACTATCCGGCGTTCGCTTTTCTGAGTTCATGAGGCGCGCTAATAGGCGCGTGGGAAGCAGGAAGGCGGCGGCAGCCGTGACGGCTTTCTGCCATCCGCTGAACGCTGGCAAAACATCCTCCAGAAACACCATGCCCTCGGTCGGTTCCAGCTTGGCCTTAGCCAGAAAGTGGCGCGACGTCAGGATGGTTCGGATCTCGCATTGTTCAACGGCCGACGCCATCGATTCTTTGCCGGCGGTGTAATTGAGGTTCACGGGAATCTTGCCAGCCGTCAGCGCTGCAATATTAGCCAACGCGCCTCCCACTGAATTTGGCAGCAAGAGCCCGATTTTGTTTGCCGGGGCGCTATGCCGGCGCAGCCAGCGGGCGAGCAGTATGCTGGCCATCAGCGTCTGGCCGTATGTAAGTTGCTTGCCGCTCGAATCAGCCATAGCCAATGAGAACCAGTTGCGTTTGGCTGATCGCATGAAGCGCAGGTCTAACAGATCTTGCGCGGTCCTCCTCTCCTCGACCGCTTCGCTGCCGAGTTCCATGATCGCGAGCCGCACATCGTGTGCCGACGCGTGCGAGCTGAGCGGCTTGCCGAACGACACGGTTACCGGATACGGCACACGCTTCGGCCATTTCCAGAAGAAGCGGCCGCGCTCGAAGCTGAAAATGCTTCCCCACAGACGATCGAGATGCACCGGAATCACGGGCACGTCCAGACCTTCAGCAATTTTCTCGAGGCCGCGCTTGAACGGCAGCAGATTGCCAGTACGGCTGATGGCGCCTTCCGCAAAAATGCAAACCACATGGCCGGCTTCGAGTTCCCGGCGCGCGCTCCTGATCGACTCCACTAAGTCCCGGCGCGATCCGGCGCCCACCGGAATCGAATTCGTCAGACGGAAAAACCAGTGGAGCGCTGGAATCTCGTAGTAAGGGCGGTACACCATGAACCGGATAAAGCGTTGCACGCACGCGCCGATGAGGAAGCCATCGATATGGGAGACGTGGTTCGCCACCAGCAGCGCGGGACCACGGAAGGGAACATTGCCGGCGCCCACGATGCGAATGCGGAACACCGTGTGCGTGAGCAGCCAGAGCACAAAGCGCACCAGGAAATCGGGCACCACGCTCACCGAATAAACCGTCGCAACCAGCGTGAAGATTCCTGCGTACAGCACGATCTTGTCCGGTGCGACTCCAAGTTTGTCGTGCAATTCCCACAGCGCGGCCGAGGCCAGCAGAATGCCCACCATGTTCAAGAAATTATTGGTGGCGATCAGCCGGCCCTTCTCATCGTCTCCGCTGCGTTGCTGCAAGAAGGCGTTTAGCGGGACAATAAACAGGCCGCTCGCAAAGCCCAGCAACGCGAGCGCAACAATGGCGCCCAACCACGACGGCATGACCCAGCACAACAGCATGGAAGAAACGCCCATGCCGAGCGAGCCTAGCGGCACCAGGCCCAGTTCGACCTTGTCCCCCGAAAGCCGGCCGGCGGCCAAACTGCCCGCGCCGATCCCGATCGCTAGCGCCGTGACCATCAGGCCTATGTGGACTTCGTTAACCTTGATCACCTCGCGCCCCAGAACGATCAGATCCATCTGAAACAGAGCGCCGAGGAACCAGAAATAGGACATGCCGATCACCGTCAGCCACAGCGGGCGGTCGCGATACAGCCGCCTCAGGCCGACGACTACCTCGGCGAACGGATTCAGCGCGAACGGCGTTCGAATGTTCGGAGAAGCGACTTTCCCGATTTTGAAACTGACGAGAGTGCCCACGATCGCAATCGCGAGCATGACCGTCCCCATCTTCCACGGCGCATATTTCCACGCGGAGAACAGAAACGTCCCGGACGACGTCCCGACCACGATCGCGACGAATGTGCTCATTTCGAGCAGGCCATTCGCGCGGGAGAGATCGCGATCCGGCAACATCTCCGGGAGGATTCCGTATTTCGCGGGGCTGAACAGCGTGGCCTGCAGCGCAAGCAGGAAGAGCACCGCCATCATCAGATCGATGCGCTGGGAAACCAGCGCCGGAATGGCGAGTGCCATCGAAAGAACCTCCAGCGATTTCGTGGCGATCAGAACGCGGCGTTTGTTAAAGACGTCGGCGAGATGGCCGGAATACCCCGAGAACAGCAGGAATGGAACGATGAATACTGCGCCTCCGAGCGAAAGGTACTCGCTGCCCTTGCCGGTCCTGGCGCCAATCTCCACCGCCAAAAGCGAAACCAGAATTTTGTAGACGTTGTCGTTGTACGCGCCGAGGAACTGCGTCCAAAGGAACGACTGGAACCCGACCGACTTCAGAAGCTCTTTGTAGCTGCTCGCGGCCATTTGTATCTGTTCTCCTGCCCTTATCGGTGCAAAGGGAGGACCAGCTCGGCTGTACTGATTTAGAACAACTTACCTGTTAAATTGGCTCAGTTGTCAAGACTATAGTACAATCCATGCTCATATTATGTACATTTCCTGTATACTCACCTCGTGGCCTTCGTCAACGCCCAAGAGCGCTCCTTACTGCGCATTACTTCCGATCTGGCTTATTCCAACCCGTTCGTCCCCGAGCGAGTGAGTCTGGAGCGCGCCGCATTGGGTAGCGAGTTCGTCGAAGGCGAACCAGTGTGGAGCGTGCAAGTGGAAGATCCCGACCGGCCACGCACGAATGTCTGGAAGATCATCGCACTTCTCGAACCCTTAGTCGAGCGTTTGCGCCAGCATCTGGAGCGCGTTCGCGACGTGCCAGCCAGCGACCTGGCGCTCTATCAAGACGCGGTGTTGCATGTGATCTACCACCACGCGTTCCCGCACTTCGTGGAAACAATTTTCAATTCAGGCAAACAGAAGCGCTTGAGCTTCTATTCTCAGTTTCAAGCGGAGTGGGAGCGCTATTTCCAGATTCCCGGCGTCTCGCTGCCCACAAACCACGACCCCCGGCACATCTTCGCCTGCTTTTACCAGATCGCCCGAGCTTTTCACAACATTTTCCTGTGCATCATCGGCGGTTCTCTGTCGGCTGCAAAGCTGCGAGCATCGGTGTGGAACTCGATTTTTACACACGACCTCCGCCGCTACTGGCGCGGCATCTACGCGCACATGGCCGATTTTCCGACGCTCATCATGGGACCGTCCGGCACCGGAAAAGAGTTGGTGGCACGTGCCATCGCGCTATCTCGATACGTGCCATTCGACGCCGAGAAGCTCATATTTGAACACGACCCCGAGCAGGACTTTCTGCCGATCAACGTCGCCGCACTGCCCGCCACGCTGATCGAATCCGAACTGTTTGGCCACCGGCGCGGCGCTTTTACTGGCGCCCTGGAGGACCGCAAGGGGTGGCTGGAAGTCTGCCCGCCATCCGGCTCCGTTTTCCTGGACGAGTTGGGCGACCTGGAATTTGCGCTTCAGGTGAAATTGCTGCGCGTGATCGAGACGCGGACGTTCCATCCACTCGGCAGTACCGCCGCCCGTCAGTTTCGCGGCAAGCTGATCGCGGCCACCAACCGGGATTTAGCCACGGACATGAAACGGGGGCGGTTTCGCGAAGATCTGTATTACCGGCTGTGCGCGGACGTGATCCTGACGCCGCCGCTGCGCGAACAAGTGCGGGAATCGCCTGAAGTCATGCGCGACCTGATTCATTACATGGCGCGCAGGGTCGCGGGTTCCGAGGCGGAGCCGCTGGCGAGGGAAGCTGAGGATTGGATCCGCCACCATTTGCCACCGGATTACGCCTGGCCGGGAAACTACCGCGAGCTGGAACAGTGTGTGCGCAACGTCCTCATCCGAAAACAGTATCAGCCGCCTGAAAGCCGAGCGGCATCCGACGCCGAGAGCCTGTCGGAGGATCTGTCCATGGGGCGCTTAACTGCTGATGAGTTGCTCCGGCGCTATTGCACCCTCGTATACGCCGAAACCGGCAGCTACGAGGAAACCGCGCGGCGTTTGCAGCTGGATCGGCGCACCATCAAGAGTAAAATTGACGCGCGCCACTAGCGGGCATGGTGGCACCCGCCGCCGCGACTTTATAATAGTTCTTTACCCAACAAGAGAGGAGTTTGGATGTCCGTTAAACGTCTGGGGATCCTCACCGGTGGTGGTGATGTTCCCGGCTTGAATTCCGTGATCAAGAGCGTGGTCTATCGAGGCGGTGAGATCGGCTGTGAAATCACCGGTATCCGGCGTGGATGGGAGGGTTTGACGAACGTAAACCTCGACGACGAACAAAGCCGCGCGCGGTATATTCTGCCGCTCAATCGTGACAACACGCGCACGATCGATCGCACCGGCGGCACCTTTCTGCACACGACGCGCACCAATCCGGGCAAAATGAAAAAGGTGCCGGACTTCTTGAATGCCGCCAGTTTCAAGACGTCGCAAGTCACGAAAGATGGAAAGACAAGTACGGTGTACGACCTGACACCGCAGGTCATCAAGAATCTGGAGAAGCTCGGGTTCGAGTACCTGGTGGCAATTGGCGGCGACGACACCTTGAGCTACGCGGCGAAGCTCGATCAAGCCGGCTTCAAGGTGATCGCGATTCCGAAGACGATGGACAACGACGTGCAGAATACCGAGTATTGCATCGGGTTTTCGACGGCAATCACGCGCGCCACCGAAGCCATCGGGCGGCAGCGAACCACGGTGGGCTCGCACGAACGCATCGGCATATTCCGCATCTTCGGACGCGACGCCGGCTACACAGCGCTCTACACGGCCTACGTGACCTCCATGCGTTGCTGTATCCCCGAATACAAGTTCAATTTGGAGAAGCTGATCGAGGTGCTTCTGAAAGACAAGAGGACGACGCCCAGCAACTACTCACTGGTGGTTCTTTCCGAGGGCGCGGAATGGGAAGGCTACCAGTTGCGCGAAACCGGCGAGGCGGACGCGTATGGCCACAAGAAGAAAGCTAACGTCGGCGAGGATTTGAGCGATGAGATCAAGAAGCGTACCGGCGAGGAAACCATCGTCAGCGACCTGACGTACGATCTGCGCAGCGGCAGTCCGGATTTTCTCGACAAAATGGTGGCGTCCACGTTCGCGGGCATGGCTATGGGATGTATCGAGCGCGGACAACACGGACTTATGATGGCGATCAGCGGAGGCTGCTACACGGCAGTGCCGATTCCCGATCCCAAGCTTGGTCCGCGCCGTGTGGATGTCGGGACGATGTACAACACCGAACGCTACCGGCCAAGTTACGAGAACAAGATCGGCCTGCCGATTTTCCTCACGCGGGCGTAGAGTCAAACGCCTCACCGCAGAGGCGCGGAGGCGCGGAGAAAGGCGAAATTAGAGTTCATGCCATTCCAGGAAGTCGTCGAAGCTCAGGGCCACCTGATCGATTCCCACATCATGGAGCAGATTTTCGATCAGGTGGTCGAGTTCGGCGGCCGGTTCGAGGTCGAAGAATTCCGCGTTGGGAAGACCAACAGCGACGGATCGTACCTACGCCTGAAGGTGGAGGCCAGCGAGCGCGCCGTCATGGAGCGCCTGCTGCAACAGTTGCTCGGCCTGGGCTGCTCGCCCGTCGACAGCGGCGACGCGCAACTGCGCACGGTGGAGCGCGACCGCTGTGCTCCCGAGGATTTCTATTCCACCACCAACCACCGCACGCTCGTCCGCCACCAGCAGCAATGGATTGAGGTGGACAATCAACGCATGGACGCGCTCGTGGTGGTCGCAGACGGCAGAGCGGTGTGCCGCCGGATGCGCGACCTCCACGCCGGCGATCAAGTCGTCGTGGGGATGCGCGGCATCCGTGTGGTGCCCGAATCGAAGGAACGCGACCGGCTGGCTTTCGCGTTCATGAGTAACGGCATCTCGTCGGAGCGCCAAGTGGAAACGGCGGTGCGCCAGACCGCGACGCTCGTCGAGCAGACCATCGAACAAGGTCTGAAAGTGGTCGCCGTCGCTGGTCCGGTGGTGGTGCATACAGGCGGTGTGCAGGGCCTGGCGCAGTTGATCCGCAGCGGATTCATCCAGGCTTTGCTCAGCGGCAACGCGCTAGGCGTGCACGATCTGGAAGCGGCGTTGTTCGGCACGTCACTCGGAATCCGTCTGGCGGATGGGCGCCAGGAAGAACATGGCCACCGCAATCACATGCGCGCCATCAACGCCGTCTATCACTGCGGCAGCATCGCCCGCGCTGTGGAAAGTGGGCGCTTACGATCGGGAGTTCTCTACGAGTGCGTGAAAAAGAACGTTCCCTTCGTACTGGCCGGTAGCCTGCGGGACGACGGCCCCCTGCCCGACACCATCACCGATATGAACGCCGCACAGGACGCCTACGCTGAACACTTGAAAGGCGCCGGGCTGGTGCTGTGCCTGGGTTCGATGCTGCACTCCATCGCCACGGGCAACATGCTGCCGAGCTGGGTGAAGATCGTTTGTGTGGACATCAATCCGGCCGTCGCCACCAAAGTGAGCGATCGCGGCACCGGCCAGGCGGTGGGCGTAGTGACGGATGTCGGGCTGTTTCTCGATCTGCTCTCGCGCGCGCTCGTGAAGAAATGAAGCGCTCCTACACTGACGCGCACGCGGAGGCCGGAATCGAAGCGCCGCTGCCTGAAATCGAAACTTGGCCGAACCAATTCCCGGGCTACGAGATCGAAATTGTTGTTCCCGAGTTCACTTCCGTGTGCCCTAAAACCGGCCTTCCGGATTTCGGGCGGATCACCCTACGCTACACGCCAGACAAATTATGTCTGGAGCTGAAGTCGCTCAAGATGTACGTGCTGGCATATCGCAACCTCGGCATCTTCTATGAAAACGTGGTGAACCGGTTTTTGCGCGATGTGGTGGCTGCGGCCAAACCCATTACCGCAACCGTGGTGGGCGAATTTACACCGCGTGGCGGACTGCACGCGAAAGTGACGGCCACCTGGAGCAAGAAGAGTGGCGCCCGAAAGTAACGAAGCCTTAAAGGCTGAGGAACTGGCGGAACTGCTGCGCGCGGTGCGCGAGCGGGTGAGCGCACGCTACCCCGGAGTTAACGGATCAGGCTCAGAACCGGTTGCCGACCTGATGCCGCTGGCACAAGCGAGGGACCGAGCGGAAGCCAAGATTGCTGCGATCGGCGGCGTCAATCCGCGGCCGCCCGGTTTCCTGAACTCGTTGATCCAAGCGGCGAAGGGTACAATCGCGCGCGGGCTGGGCTGGTTCGTCCGTGATCAAGTGGTTTTCAACCGTGAAGTGATGGCCTGCGTGGAAGCCACGCTCGAAGCGCTAAGTGAACTGAATCGCTCGATTGTGTCTCTGAATCAGCGATTCGGCTCTGTAGCCCGCACGGCGGAGGAAGTAGAGGACATCCGCACCCACTGGACCACTTGGCGCAGCGAGTGGGAACACAGGCTCGCCACCAACGAAATGCAATTTCTGCGCAGCGTCGCCGATTTGCAAATCGCTTTCCAGCACCGTGCCACACTGATGGAGACGAATTTCCGCGACAACGTCAAAGCGCAGCACGCGGACTATCTGGGTGCTCTCGAGAGAGCAACCCTGGACATGCAAAAGAAACTGGCGGCCGATTTCGCCCGGGCTAGCGCGGCATTCGAGACCATCATTCACACGGAGCTTCGCCTGATCCGCCAGCGCGCGCGTTCCGTGACCTCATTGGCCTCACCGGCGCCACTGGCCCAACCGGCGCCGCCCATCGCGGAAGCCGGTTCGGTATTCGACTATGCGCGTTTCGCCGAACGTTTTCGCGGTTCGGAGGAATTCGTCCAAGCCGGACAACGATTCTACGTTCCCTATTTCGCCGGCTGCAAGGACGTACTGGACATCGGGTGCGGGCGAGGCGAGTTTCTTGAACTGATGCGTGAAGCCGGGGTCGCGGCCCGTGGCATCGACCTCAGCCGTGAATCCGTGGACTTGTGCCGGAGCAAGGGACTTCAGGCAGATGAGGCAGACCTGTTCGCGTATCTGGCAGCGCTGACAGAGGGCTCACTCGACGGTATTTTTTGCGCACAGGCAATCGAGCATCTTGCCCCCGCGCAGCTTCCGGAAATGATGCGCCTGGCAACGCGAGCGCTTCGCCGTGGCGGCGTGCTGGCCATCGAGACGCCCAACCCCGAGTGCCTCGCCATCTTCGCCACGCATTTCTACCTAGATCCCACGCACACACGGCCTGTGCCGCACGCGCTGCTCGCGTTCTACATGGAAGAATACGGCATCGGCCAGATCGAGGTGCACCGCCGGTTCCCCGCTGTCGAAACCATGCCCGTACTTGCGAGTTTGCCCGGAGACTTTCGCGACGTGTTCTTCGGTGGCCTGGATTACGCGATCATCGGAAGAAAGCTGGGTTAGGTTTTCACTAGCACCTAGAACCTAACACCTGGCACCGGCTTCTAAATCCCCGCCTGCCCGTCCAGGCTGCGCCAAAGGTACCAGCTGGCAACCGTGCAGTAGGGATGCCAGCCGCGCGCGAGTTCCTCGACTTCGCGTGGCTTGGGGAGTTCAGCGAGGCCATAGGCTTTCTTAATCGCGCTGCGAATGCCGAGGTCTCCCGTAGGCAGCACGTTGTGGCGCCGCAAAGCAAAGATCAGAAACATCTGCGCCGTCCACTCGCCGATGCCTTTAACAGCCGTCAGGCGCGTGATCACTTCTTCATCCGGAAAATCCGGCAGTACCTCAAATGCAACTTTCCCTTTCACGGTTTGGCGCGCCAGATCGCGGATGTAAAGGGTCTTTTGGCGGGAAAGGCCCAGCCGTCGCATACGCTCGAACCGTAGCGCCAGAACACCTTCCGGCGTCACACGCCCGTCGGGAAGCGCACTGGCCAAGCGGCCGTAGATCACCCGCGCCACCTTTCCACTTAGCTGCTGGAAGACAATGGATCGCACCAGCGTTTCGAAACTCGGCTCGCGAAACTCGATGCAATAGGGCCCGACGCGTTCGATGAGCGCGCCAAGCACGGGGTCGCAGGTCTTCAAGTGGCGGATGGCTGCACGCATTTGAAACAATTAGGAACGGGGGTACGTCACCATTCTATCCGTATGATGAACTTTTATGCCCGCACGGCGGCAGCCTGTGTTGCCGCAATCGCCCTGCTGCCGTTGGCGTCTTCTCAGGAAACGCCGCAAAAGCCGCCTGAAGAAGCTCCAGCCCCCATTCAGGTGGAGGTCAACCTGGTGAGCATCCTGGCCACCGTGCACAACAAAGGCGGCGGGCTGGTGGGCAATCTGACGAAAGACGATTTCACTGTCAGCGAGGATGGCCAGACCCAGGAGATCAAGTATTTCACGCGCGAAACCGACTTGCCGCTGACCATCGGGCTGTTGGTGGATGTGAGCGGCAGCCAGCGCAACCTGATCGATATCGAGCGGGAAGCCGCCTATCAATTCTTTTCGCAGGTGCTGCGCAAGAAGGATATCGCGTTCCTGATCAGCTTCGGCGAAGATGCCGAGCTGTTGCAGGATTTCACCGGGTCCCCCCGGTTGCTCCAGGCAGGGCTCAAGAATCTGCAAGTCAACTCGGGAGTGCAAGGCATTCACCCTGGACCGGTGCCGACGATTGGCCAGCCGCGTGGCACGGTCCTCTACGACGCCGTGTATCTCGCCTGCCACGACCAAATGACCCAACAAGTCGGCCGCAAGGCAGTGGTGCTGATCACGGATGGCATGGATGAGGGCAGCCGTTTGAAGATCGAGGAAGCCATCAGTGCGGCGCAGAGGGCCGACACCGTCATTTACAGCATCTACTATGTCGATCGCAGCGCGTACGGCGGCTTCGGTTATTTTGGCGCTGTGACGGATTCGTATCTGCACAGGATGTCGGACGATACTGGCGGGCGAGTGTTTAAAGTGGACCGTAAGAATACTCTGCCCGATGTCTTCAAGGAACTGCAGGACGAGATGCGCAGTCAGTACGCCATCGGTTACAAGCCCACTAACGAAAAGCGCGACGGCAGCTTCCGCCGCGTGGACTTACGCGTCACTGACAAAAACCTGAAGGTGCAAGCGCGCAAGGGCTACTACGCGCCTGGGGGAAAAACCAATTGATTCGTAGTGGCTGGACATGTCCAGCCTTTTCTACCGGCTGATGGAGTAGATGGCAGCGGAACGGGGCGGCATTTCGACAGTGAGCTTGCTATCCCACCATTGGGCATCCGGGGCGATGCCCAGTTCATCGTGCCAAGACCTGCCGGGTTGCGGGTTGCTGACTACGATCTGGGGTGGAATTGGCAATTCCGAAGTCTCGACCGACACCATTGCCGGATCGGTGGCCAAATTGAACACCACCAGCGGGGCCACGTTCCCGGATACTCGCGCAAAAGCGTAGACTTGATCTTTCGCCACCAGGTCAATCGTCGTACCTCGGCGCAACGGCTCGAGTTTCGCCCGTACCCGCATCAGCCGGTGCAGATGATCGAAAATCGCCTGCTCTTCCGGTGTGCGGCCGCTCACCTCGAAGGCGTTGCGCGCATCTTCACGCCAGCCGCCCGGAAAATCACGGCGATTGTCGGGGTCCCCGCCGCCTCGCATCGCTATTTCATCGCCGTAATAAACCATGGGAATGCCGCGAGTTGTCATTAGGAACGTGAAGGCCAGCTTTATGTCATCCACGCTCGCCCCGCTCTCATTCATGAAGCGCGCCGTGTCGTGCGACCCAAGAAAAGTCACCAGCAGATTCGGATCCGGGTAAAGCCGATCGTGCGCCAGCACCTTTGCCAGCTCCTCAGCCGGCGCATTGTGCGCAAACACGCGCCGGATGGCCCCGAACAATGGAAAGTCGAACAGCGCGTCCACGCGTGAATCGACTCCATCAAACTGCGCCTTGCCGCCCTGGAAAAACGCCACCAGCGCTGGATCTTCATCCCACATCTCGCCGACCACACGAAAACTGGGGTACTCGCGTTTGATGGCCTGCATCCATTCGCGCCAAAAGGTGCGTGGCACATATGGCAAGGTGTCCTGGCGGATACCGTCGATACCCGTCGAGGCGATCCACCACAGCGTGTTCTGGATCAGATATTGCGCGGTCAAGGGATCGTTTTGGTTGAGGTCCGGGAGAGTGTTGATGAACCATCCCTCGAGCGTGCTTTTTTGTAGGGACGAGGGTGCGCGCGGATCGGCCAAAGTCCAAATTTGCCAAGTATTTGCCAGGTGATTCTCAACCGTTCCGTTGAACCAGGTTGGCGTCGGCGAATCAGCGGCCCACGGATGGTATGGTCCGGTGTGGTTGGCCACCTGGTCCTGGAGTACCTTCAGGCCAAGCGCATGGGCCGAGTCCACCAGCTTCTTCAGAAGCGCCAGATCACCGAAGTGCTCCTCCACGCCATAGAAATCCACCGCGCCGTATCCGTGATAGTCAGTGATGGCCTCATCGTCATACTTCTCGCGCTCGTTTAGATGATTGACATTGTCGTAGACGGGCGTGAGCCAGAGCGCCGTCACGCCGAGATCTTTGAGATACGGAAGATGATCGATGATCCCTTGAAAATCGCCGCCGTGATAGTAACGGGCTTTGTGACGATCGAAGAGACCATGGGAAACAGCAGGGTCGTCATTGCCGGGATCGCCGTTTGCGAAACGGTCGGGCATGATGAGGTAGATGACGTCATCGGAAGAGAAACCTTGAAACCGCCCGCGGCGCGGCAAGGGCGCTTGAAGTTCGAACGGAGCGGTCGCCGTCCCATCGGGTGTGGTGACCTGCAGCGGATAGGAGCCGGGCTTGGCATTCTCCTGAATCTCAACCTCGACAAACAAATACGTACCGGCTGCGTTCGATTGCACGCGCCCGGGCTTCACGCCTGCTTCCGCGCATTTGACGGTGGATCCTTTTAGATCCTTCCCGTGAATCAGCAGGCGCACCGGGTTGAGGCTATGTCCCACCCACCAGTTCGGCGGTTCAACTTTGTTGACTTCGGGGGCGGCGGCGATCAGCCTCCACGCTGTTACGAGCAGAAGGAGGCGCTTCACGCGGCTGATTCCTTGTCGTCCACGCGGCGCATCAGCAGTGCCGCCAGCACCAGAAATCCCCCACCAGTAACCACCGCCAACAGCCGGTTGTTATTGAGCAGGTGGCTCATCACCCAACCCAGACCAAGCGACGCGATGATCTCCGGGATCACAATGAAGAAATTGAAAATCCCCATGTAGACGCCCATTTTCTCCGGCGGCAGTGCGCCAGACAGGATGGAGTATGGCATCGCCAGAATGCTGGCCCACGCGATGCCGACGCCCACCATGGACAGCAGGAGCAGGTACTGGTTGTGGATCACCAGCACCGAGAGCAATCCGCAGGCTCCCGCCAGCAGGCAAATACTATGTGTGGTGCCGCGGCCGAGTTTGCGGGCCATCGCCGGTAGCGCAAACGAAAACACGGCGCACACAGCCGAGTACATCCCGAAGCAGAGGCTGCCCCAGGCAATTCCCGCGCTGTATTGCGGCGAGGTCGGGTCGGCCGCACCGAATACGTGATGCGCCACCGCGACCGGGAAATAGAGCCACATGCAAAACAGACCCAGCCACGTGGAAAGCTGCACCCAGGCGAGTTGCCGCATGGTGCGCGGCATGGCGCGAACCGAGGCGAGAATCTCGCGCGCGCCCGCCGCGATTCCCTGCCCTTGCGACTTCATTTTCCGAAACGCAACAAGATCTTCCGGCGGGCGTTCCGGCGTGCGGATGACAGTCCACAGTACGGCGCAGAAAAATACGACCGCGCCGGTATAGAAAGAGAATCGAAACGTCAGTGGGATGGCGCCCCCACCGTTGCCTTTGACACGCCCCTCAAGCAAATACGGCAGCGACGATGCAATGACCGCGCCGAGGCCAATGAACAGGCTTTGCATGGCGAATCCGCGGGTTCGCTCCGATTCCGGCAGCAGATCGGCGACGAACGCACGGAACGGCTCCATGCTGATGTTGATGGAAGCATCCAGAATCCACAGCAGACCGGCCGCCACCCAAATTGCCGGAGCGTTGGGCATCGCCACGAGTGCCAGCGTGCTCAGCACGGCGCCCGTCAGGAAGTAAGGCCGCCTGCGGCCCAACCGTCCCCAGGTGTGATCGCTCAGATGACCGATGATCGGCTGCACGATGAGGCCAGTGAGCGGAGCCGCCAGCCAAAGCATGGGAATCTGATCTGGGCGCGCGCCGAGATACTCGTAGATGGCACTCATGTTGGCCAGTTGCAGGGCCCAACCAAATTGGATGCCGAAAAATCCAAAGCACATGTTCCAGATTTGCCAGAACGACGCTGGCGCCTGGAAGGCGGGCTTGGTTGGAGTCATCGTTCGTAAGTCTCCGTCAACTCTCGCAGGCGGCGGCTCAATGACGGTGTGAGTGCGCCACTGGTGAACCGCCAACGCCAGTTGCCGCTGGGGGTACCCGGAAGGTTCATGCGCGCTTCGGTTCCCTGGCCCAGGACGTCTTGCAGCGGAAACACCACCGTATCCGCGACCGATGCCATCAGCGCGTGAATGAAAGCCCAATGAATCTCCTGGCCGTCCAGGTTCAAGTAGCGGCGAGTGTAATCGCGTTCCTTGCGGATGTCCTCGTCGGTGCGCGTGCTCTCGCCTCTCCCGCTGCTGGTCCACCAGCCAACCGTCGTGTCGCAATCGTGCGTGCCGGTGTAGGCGACGCGCTCTCGCGGATAGTTGTGCGGGCGGAAATCGGGCCCCTGCGGGTCCTTGCCAAAAGCAAATTGCAAAATGCTCATGCCGGGAAAACCGAATTTCGTGCGGATGGCTTCCACTTCGGGCGTGATGACGCCCAGGTTCTCCGCGACGAGCGGCAGCTTTCCCATCGCGTCTTGGGCAGCCTGCAGAAACGCGCCGCCGGGACCTTTGATCCAGCGTCCATTCACGGCGGTGGTCTCACCAGCGGCGACAGCCCAGTACGCTTCGAATCCCCGGAAATGATCGAGGCGAATCAGGTCCACCATCTGGAGTGTGGCGGCCAGGCGTTCGAGCCACCAGCGATATCCGCTGCCAGCCAACACATCCCATCGATACAGAGGATTGCCCCAAAGCTGGCCGGTGGCACTGAAGTAGTCCGGCGGCACACCGGCGACGCAGGAAGGATTCCCGTTTTCGTCAAGCTCGAAATATTCGGTGTGACTCCAGACGTCGGCGCTATCGTGCGCCACGTAGATGGGCACGTCTCCCATCACGCGAATTCCTCTGGCGGCGGCGTTCTCTTTTAACGCTCGCCACTGGTTGAAGAATTCGAATTGGTAGAAACGATAGAGGCCGATTTCCGCCGCCAGCCGCTCTCGCGCGGCGGCCATCGCTTCAGCCCGGCGCGCCCGCACCCCCGCATCCCAGCGCGTCCAGATGAATTGCTGCCCGTGCTCGTGCTTCAGCGCCATGAAGAGCGCATAATCATCGAGCCAGCTCGCCTGGGCCGCGCAGAAAGCATCGAACTGCTGGCGGATTTCGCCCTGCGCGTGTGTTAGAAAGTCTCTCCCGGCCGATTCCAGAAGGCCCATTTTCCAGGGAATGACACGGCCATAGTCGGCTTTCTCCACTGGGAAGCGCGGCACGTGTTGGAGACAGGTGGCGGGCAGCAAACCCGTTTCCGCCAGTCGCTCAAGACTTATCAGCAGTGGATTGCCGGCAAACGCGGAAAAGCATTGATAAGGAGAGTCACCGTAACCGGTAGGACCGAGAGGCAGCACCTGCCACACACGCTGCCCGGCATCTTGAAGGAATTCGACGAATTGGAACGCCTCCGCGCCCAAATCGCCGATCCCAAAACGTCCTGGGAGCGAAGTTGGGTGTAGGAGGATGCCGCTCGACCGCGACCGAAGGCTCGATGGAGCAGACGCCACCCTAGGAGACTATCACCTCCAGGCGCCCTCTGCTAAAAGATCGGGAGCTAGCCTCCCGCCCTGTGCACCTTAGGGCTGACCTTCGGGGTAGTCAAATCAGCCAGCGCATTTTGGACTTCCGTCCAAATCAATTTCACGGAATCGGGGCTGGCCTGGATCATTTCCGGAGCGGACAATCTCAGTGCCGCTCTCGCGCAAACCGCCGTAGCTTTCGACCGGGCATCGGTTGCATGCTGCAAATTGCCTGTTGAGTATGAGGTAGAAGAGAATCTGGCGAATATCAATGCGGCCTTCAACTCCCTCTCCGCCAATTCCACTTGTTGCGTAGTTTCGGCGTCGAGTTCTGTTTTCAGACTGTTCATATGCCTTAATTTTACCGCTGCCCAGGGAGCAATGGTAACCGGCCGGTACCAGAGAATTGCAGAAGTTCTCGTATCAGCTTGCAGCTATTGCACTTATGGCCAGGCGATGCCGGTGATAGGCAAGGAACGATTCCGTACCTTCCGCCTTCATATAGCGCTGCAAAACGACGGGATCGGTCTCGCGCAGATCCACCAGAACCAGCCCATCCAGGGCCTCTGAAAAATCCGGATCGACGTTGAACCCCAAGAGTTTCCCACCGAGCTTCATATATTGCTTCAGCAGAATGGGCAGACCTTTACCATCGGACTCCATGTCCGAAATAGGGTTCGAAAGCGCGTCGAGATCCGGCAGCAGGCTGCTGATCACGTGTGAATCCAGGTCGCGATCAAGTGCAGGCCGGAAGGCGCGGCGCGGGCGAATCAGCTTGGCCAGATCCTCCTCCTGCCGATGAGTTTCGAGGAAGTGCGCGAGCAGGCGGCGCGAGGCCGGGTTGTAATCGTTACTGATGCTCACAGCGCCGAACAATACGGGAGTTTCGGGGTTGCGGGCCACAAACGCTCCCAGCCCTTTCCATAAGAGAAACAAAGGTTGATGCTGGCGTTGATATTCGGGCCGGATAAACGAGCGGCCCAATTCGAGCGACGGCCCGATGCGGTAGAAGAACCGCGGATCGTACTGGAACAGCGTGCTGGTGTACAACCCTTTCGGCCCCAGCCGGCCAAGGATCTGGTGCGTGCGCCCGATCCTGTAGGCGCCCACCAGCTCCTGACGCAATTTATTCCAGACGAACAGGTGAAGATAGTACGAGTCGAACAGATCCAGATCCGAGCTCTTGCCTGTGCCCTCGCCCACCTGGCGAAACGCGATCTCGCGCAGGCGGCCCAGCTCAGGCAATACGTAAGGCAACTGGTCGGCGCCGGCCAGGTACACGGAGTACTCGCCCGACTCCGCCACACATTGTTCGGCATCCAGGTGGTCAATATCGTCGATCAGAACTTCCTTCGGTGTTTCCGGTGCGATGGGGTCGAGCGGTTTCTTGGGAACCACCGAGCGAATCATGCGTGGTACCAGGCGCATGTCTGGCTCCCCGCGCTTGGCGAGCAGGTAGGTTCTCCAGCGCAGATAGGAAGTCGCATCCCGGTCGCCGGAAATATCGGCGATGGCCTTGTGGGGGATGACCGTGCCGATTCGAACCTCGACGCTCTTGCCCGTTTTGTTCAACAATTCCTTGGGTAGCCGGATCGTCCGCAAACGCGGGTGAAACATGCCGAGAAGGTGGAATGGGATGCTGTTGCTTCCTTTGAAGAACACGGGAACCACCGAAGCTCCGGTGAGGCGCGCCAAGCGCGAAACCGTTTCGCTCCATTCCGGGTCGGCGACTTCGCCCGAGTTGAGTTTCCAGTGCGAAACCTCACCCGCCGGAAAGATTACAACCATACCGCCGGATTTTACCCAGCGGATCGCCCGCCGCAGCCCGCGGCTATTGATTGCCGTGGAACTCTGACCTCTGAAAGGATCGACGAATATGCACTGGTCCTCCGCCTCGGGCAGCCCGGCGAGAAGATAATTGGCCATGATCTTGACGTCTGGCCGGATGCGGGGTAGCATGGTCCCCAGAATGGCGCCTTCCAGAAGGCCGAAGGGGTGGTTGGCTACCACTACTACGGGACCGGTTTTAGGAATACCAGCTAAATCTTCGGGATCTACCTGGTAACTGATCTGCAATTCGTTCAACAGGTTTTCGAGAACCGGCCGGCCTTCCGGCTTCTTGACCTTCTGATACAGCTCTCGTAAACGGTCGAGAAGCAGCAGCTTCTCCCAAAACAGGTCTTCGACACCGCGGTTCGCATTGCCAAGGAGATTGCGGCTGACAATACTAGCGGAGGCGTCCGCCACACCTTCGGGTTCACCATTGGTCATGACCCTGGATACCGCAATAGGTTTGCAGCGGAATGACAATGGGGTTATATCCCTGTAACACAGCGGGCGCCGCGAGCGGGAAATATTACGGTTGAGTGACGGGAATTGTTACAAAATGGGTACCGGCTGAAGAGTGCGGCGATCGCGGGTGCCATCCTGCCATACAATGAGACAGTTGATGGGCAAGCAAATTTTGTCGGAATACGGGCGGTGCGGCCCTCGGTTTCAGAGTCATTTCGGGCCGCGATATATCCCTTATCAAGGGAAGATACTGAATAAAACGCGAAGGAGCGTCCGATGGTTCTCGTTCGGTGGGCGTATGTGCTTCTGCTGTTGGGAGCCCTCCCCGGTATGGCTCAGCAACCATTGATTTTTGACGTGAGCACGGTTGTCGTTGGCTCACAACGGCTTGAAACTCTTTGGGCTTTCGCGGAGGGGAAATGGTCGGATGCTGGCCCCGACGTAGGGAAAAATTCAACCGATATCCATTGTTACAAACGTTTCGGTTTTTGCGAAGTCGCTAGCGCGTCAAATTCCTTCAAATTGGCTTCAGTAAGCCTTAGCAGTTTCGACATCCTCCGGTGGGACGCGAGTGAAATGATCGCGGTCGATAGCTCACCGATTTGCGTGGTGAATACTTTGCGGTTTGATTTTGCCGCCAAGAAGGTGAGCCTTAGCTCGACCTCAAAAGGCGAAACGCGGGATCAGTTTTGCACAGGGCTGACGACTTCCATCACGGCGACAACGTTTCTGACCGGAGCTCTTGGTGAACCTGAACAAGGGAAAAGAAAGTAGCTGAAGGCCATTCCAGGAGGCGTCGGCCGGATGATTGGCCGCGCCTGGCAAGGCACGCAGCAGGGAAGGAACACCGGGCACTAAGTTAGCCGATGCGGTGAGTACGCAAACCGACACCCGGCTTCATTGAGGTATAGCGGGTAAAGGTCTAATAGCGCCGTTGGTTGGAAGGCGTCAGTCTCGTCAATTTTGTGGCGACGTCCGATTAGGCAGGCCTGCCAGCAAATTGGAAAAATGAAGAGAGTGTCTTGATCCTTTATCGCTTCTTCGCGTGAAGAATGGCCAAAACCGACTAACGCAATTGCATTGTCACCTGTAATCACGGGCTTAGTAACATCCTCCGTAAAACGCAGCCCCCAATTCCACCCAGCAAACTCCCCGGCCCCCTTCTTGATCTCCATTCGCATCTTCGTGATGCTCAGGTTCTTAAAAAACACGGCGCGGTGAGCATTGCTCTGCATCTGGGCGTCTGAAAATTTAATCTGACATTCAGTCTCCCCCGGCTTATTCGGGTCTGACCTCGTTTGTAGCACTTCTTCCACCTTCAGAAAGGTTGCGTGGTGTGCTTCTTTCAGTACTTCTTGGCGGAATAGATCTGATCTCGCACGAAGCATCTGCGAGTACCGGACAAGAAACTCGCGGTGTTTTGTCCAGTCGGAAAACTTGCTGGCAACCAGTTCTTGTCTTAGCGGAGGAAAGTTGGTTTCGAATTCCTTAAACGCCTGATCGGCTGTTGCGTCCGGCTCGCTGCCTTCCGAGTAATCATAGTATGCGCGTTCGGCGGCCACGCTGCGCGGGCTGCTCTCAAACCATTTCCTCCGCTCGATGTCAAACACCCACAGCCGCCCCTCTTTTGAAGGCATGGTGAAGCCCTCCAAATACCCGAGAGGGAGGATATGATCTAGCCTCTTACGATCTGTGGCCTTCTGCGACGCCACAGTATCCATTTTCTCACGCTTCCCCGGCGCCAGCGTTAGTCTGGAAAGTCCCGATAGAGCTTTAAACACGTTGGAATTGCGCTTACAGAACTGAAGCCGCTCGGATCAAATGTAACGCAAAGTTGTCCTGTCTTCGTATCGGGCGCATAGGTTCCCTGCCACGCATCGCCTTTGAGACTTTCGGGCTGATGCGAAAGGGGAACGAACCGCTGGTAAGGGACCGCAGGTTTACCCCACCCACAGAGGAATACAAAAACCACGCAGGTTGGAGTCAAGCACTTCGTTACCGGATTTGGCATTCTTTCCCATGACGAGCCGCATGGATTTACTACCGCCCGAATCATCGGCCCCGTTCAGCCGGTCTTCCCTTATTTATTGATATGCGAAAGCTTTTCGAGTACGTCTTCTTCCGCGCGTATATACCGTAACGTAGCATGCATAATCAGTTCACTGATGTCATTGCATTCATTTTTTGAGGTCATTAGCGGAACAAGAAAATCCAGATTGCTGGCCGCTGTTTTTCCTGATTGAATTCGAAGGAGCAATAGCTGTACGCTTGCGGTCGCAGCATCTAAGCTCAGGTCGTCAAGAGTGGTCACCAGGCTCATGAGGCCGTATGCAGATGGGCCGTTTTTCCGAATGCTGAGAATGATGACGTGAGCCGCAGCCCCGGCGTCTTTGTACATCGTCGAAAGCTTCGGATCGGCCTTATCTAAATCGGGCTTGACGCCCTTTACTGCGTTTTCAAAACCGGAAACCTTTTGCTCAGCCTTCGCCAGTAATTCGAAGATTTCATCGTTTGATGGGATGCTCGTTCCCGTCTGGCTGAAAGCCCGGACGGCGGAGACGAAAAACACGAGAATGGCAGGCAGACCTCGGCGGCGCATATGGTGCGAATCCTAGCACATGGCGGCTTTCGCGGGGGCAGTGGCATTTGCGGGCAGAAGTTCTGGACCACACCTTTACGAAATGCGCTCAGCCGGATGGCATGCGAAAGGCTTGCAGAATCTCAATGAGGATCATAACCACAACCAACACTTCAAGAACGAACCCTCTGGCCTGGCGAAACTCGTTCACCATGAAGTCGTAGAGTTCGCCGGCCGTGCGCAGCTTCTCCTCCACCAGGTGGCGGTAATCGTTGACCCCGATTTTTGCCGAAGCCAGCTGGTATGCCCGCGCGTAGAACATGTCGCTCAGGAACTTGATGGCATTGTCAGTCCGCTCAGTTAGCTCCCGGATGTCGAGGCGCAACGTGTTCAGGCGCGTCGCCTCTCTGGCATAACGCCAGCGTCTGAGAAAGCCGCCCCCGTGCTCCAACGCATCATAGCCCCGCTTCAAAACTCGGGTCAGGACCTCGTCATACCGCCGGTACTCCAGCAACTGGGTGTTCGCGTACTCGAGCAGTTGCACCGTGGGCGCGGCGCCCTCGGTCGTGTCGTATAAAAAAGCGGCCATCCAGCCCACAACCAGGAGGTCGGTCGGATAGTACGACATGCTCGACCCCAGCACCTCCCGCTCTTCGGATGAAGAGAGCGGATTCAGATCGCCGCGGACGATCTGCGCGATGGCTGGTCCGTTCCAGGCCAGCAGTTCGGTGGCGGGCAGAACACGGTTCTCCGTAAGCTGTACTGGCTGCACATGCAGCGTGTAATAGATTTCATCGAGCCATTCCGCATACGGTTTGCTGAGCGCCGGCGTGAGGCTCTCCAGCCGCTTGCGCACAATCTTAACCGCAGCCTGCTCGATTTCGGGCTGCTCAATCCAGCGGTTGGTCAATCGGATGAGTTCGTCCCACCCGGCCTGAAACGGCCGCTCCAGCTCGAGACTCACCACGCCGTAGTCGAAATACTTCAATCGGCCTTCGAATGTTTCCCCCGTCGAGAGGCGTATGGCCTCCGCGGACTCCACCACCGGCGGCCGCTCGAACCGCACGTAGACGGGTGCGGGGAGCTTGAATTCTGGTTTGCGGCCGGGCGGGCTGACGCCGATCAGCTCGCGCAGCACGTCGAGATGGATCTCGTCAGCAACGTCGTAGAAAAGCAGAGCGCGAAAGGAGCCTCGGCAGCTTGACATCTCTCGCCAGCTTACGCCTAACGCTGGATGCGCGCCGACCCGCCCTTAGCGAAGGCACGGACCTGCTCCAGGGTCGCCATGGTTGTATCCCCCGGAAATGTAGTGAGAAGCGCGCCATGCGCCCATCCCAGCTTGATGGCCTCCTCTGGCGACTCGCCCGTGAGTGCGCCAAAGAAGAACCCGGAAGCGAACCCGTCTCCGCCTCCGACGCGATCGAGAATGTGAAGCTCGCAAGTGGGCGCGACGTGTGTCTTTCCATCGATCCACGCTACCGCGCCCCAATGGTGGCGATTGGTCGCATGCACCTCGCGTAGTGTTGTGGCCACGATCTTCACTTGCGGGTGCTTAATGAGGACGCGATCGATCATTCCGAAGAATGCGCTGGGATCGAGCTTAGACTTGGCGGCGACTTCGGGGCCCGGAACGGCCAAGCCCTTCTGCAAATCTTCCTCGTTGCCGACGAGAACATCCACGTTCTTCATGATGCGTCCAATCACCGCCGCCGCGCGTTCTTGGCCACCGGAGATCTTCCACAATTTTTCACGGTAGTTCAGGTCAAACGAAATCACCGCGCCCGCGGCCTTGGCTGCCTGCATGCCCTCAATGATGACTTCGGCCGTGGTCTCCGAGAGTGCCGCGAAAATCCCACCACTATGGAACCAGCGCACACCACCCGCGAAGATGGAATTCCAGTCGAAATCGCCCGGCTTCAAGCGGGCGGCGGCTTCATTCGAGCGGTTGTAAAACACGACGGGAGCGCGAACGCCGTGTCCCTGGTCGCTGTACACGGTGGCGATATTCGGTCCGTTGAGCCCGTTATGTTCGAAATGCCTGTAGAACGGCTGGACGCCCATCGCCCGCACGCGCTCCGCGACCAGGTCGCCGATGGGATAGTCGACCATGGCCGAAGCAATGCCGGTGCGCATGCGGAAGCAGTCCGCGAGATTCGCAGCGACATTGAATTCACCGCCGCTGACGTGAATGTGACACTGCGTCGCCTTACGAAAGGGAATGATTCCGGGGTCCAGGCGGTGAACCAGTGCGCCGAGCGAAACGAAATCGAGCGCGCCCGTCTTAGGAATATTCAAGCCAAAGCTCATGCGGTTCTCCTGAGGATGTTTGCTCCGCGTCTCTGCGCCTCTGCGGTGAGATTGTGCTGGACCGCTCTACACGTTGTATGTCCCCGAAGAGACGCGGCCGCCGTGTCCGGTCCAGTTCGTATGGAAGAACTGGCCGCGAGGTTTGTCCACGCGTTCGTAGGTATGCGCGCCGAAGAAATCGCGCTGCGCTTGCAGAAGGTTCGCCGGCAGACGCTCGGTCCGGTATCCGTCGAAAAACGAAAGCGCCGTGGAAAACGCGGGCGTCGGAACCCCGCTTTGAACCGCCTGGACGATCGCCCGGCGCCACGATGCCTGGTAGCCGTTCAGTGTCTTGTTGAAGAACTCATCCATCAGCAGATTCGAGAGCTGCGGGTTCTTGTCGTACGCTTCTTTGATTTTGCCGAGAAAACGGCTGCGAATGATGCAGCCGCCGCGCCACATCAGCGCGATGCCCCCGAAGTTCAGGTTCCAGCCTTCCTCTTTCGCGGCTTCCCGCAAGAGCATGTAGCCCTGCGCATAGGAGATCATCTTCGAGCAATACAAGGCGCGGCGCGTGTCCTCGATGAAGGCGCTGCGGTCTGCGGGAGGCGCGATCTTCGGCCCGGCCAGGATCTTGGAAGCGGCGGCGCGCTCGTCTTTCATGGCCGAGAGGCAGCGGGCAAACACGGCTTCCCCAATCAGTGTGACTGGCATCCCAGTGTCCAGGGCGCTAACCACCGTCCACTTTCCGGTTCCTTTCTGGCCGGCAGTATCCAGGATTTTGTCCACCAGCGGTGCTCCGTCATCATCCTTCTTGGTGAAAATCTCGGCCGTGATTTCGATGAGGTAACTATCCAGCTCGCCTTTGTTCCACTCGGCGAAGATCTTGTGCAACTCGTCCGCGCCCAGGCCCAAGCCATCTTTGAGCAACTGGTAGGCTTCGCAAATGAGCTGCATGTCGCCGTATTCGATGCCGTTGTGCACCATCTTGACGTAGTGCCCGGCGCCGTTCTCGCCCACCCAGTCACAGCACGGTGTGCCGTCCTCCACCTTGGCGGCAATGGCCTGAAAGATCTCCTTCACGTAGGGCCACGCAGCGGGATTTCCACCGGGCATGATCGAGGGGCCGTGACGCGCGCCTTCCTCGCCTCCGGAGACGCCGGTGCCGATGAAGAGAATTCCTTTTTCCGCGAGCGACTTCGTGCGGCGGTTGGAATCCGGATAGTGGGAGTTCCCGCCGTCGATGATGATGTCGCCCTTTTCGAGATGCGGCACGAGGCCGTCGATCATCTGGTCTACGGTCTCGCCGGCTTTCACCATCAGCATGATCCGCCGCGGCTTTTTGAGCGCGCCGATCAGCTCCGGAATGGAGTGTGCGCCCACAACGTTCGTGCCCTTGGCTTCGTTATTGAGGAAATCGTCGACCTTGGACACGGTGCGATTGAACACGGCCACACGGTAGCCATGGTCATTCATGTTGAGGACAAGGTTCTGGCCCATGACGGCCAAACCAATCAATCCGATGTCACAACTTTCAGGCTGCATACACCTCCGAGGAGTTTCAAGCCGCTCGCGACCATGCAGGCGGCGGACTCTCCATTGTAAGTCGGTTCGGGAGTGTCGAAACAGCGGAGGTTTAGAAGTTGAAGCGCAATTGCAATTCAAGGCGCCGGTTGTTGGCGTTCTCAGCAAAACCACCGCCCCAGCCGCCAGCGGCCGAATTGGCTTGGCCAAACAACGGCGAGGTGATGTTGCCAATGATGGGTCCGGGGTTGTTGTGGTTCAGCAGATTGCGCGCCTGCATCGAGACCGTCAGGTTGTACCGATGTGGCGTTGTGGGCCCGCCGAACATGCCACCAGGGCCTCCGCCTCCGCCAAACATGGGGCCGCCTCCACCACGGTGTTCACCGCCGCCACCGCCTGGGCCACCGAATCCGCCTCCGCCGCCCGCGCCTTCGCGGATGGCGCCGAATCCAAAAGTTTTGCTCAGCCGGGCGTTAAAGGAGATGGCGCCGGGTCCGCGGCCGAAGTTACGTGGCACAAGTGCCTCGTCCTTGCCTATGGGATTGGGATCGAAGCACGACTTTTCAAAACGGTCGCCTGTGCAGTTTGAGCCAGGGATGATGCCTGGCCGGGCATTGGTCACTATCGTATCCCCATAAAGATCGCTGCCGGTGATGATGTTAAACGGCGCTCCGGATTGCGCGGTGAGGAACGGGCTGAAGCGAATGCCCCAGCGCGGTTCGATTGATCCACCCACGAACACCCGGTTGCGCACGTCGGTCGAGGCGGGGCCATACTCGCCAACGGAGCTGTACGGATTCGCTAGGAACGTGTTCAAACCGTCGGTATTGCTTCGCGCATAGTTCAGCGTGTAAAACCCAAACAGCGAAACGTTGCGATTCATGCGCGAGTTGATGTTGGTGATGATCTGGTTTTGGTTGTACAGTCCGGCGGATTCCATGAGAAACACAGCTTCATCCCCATACAGCTGTTTGGTCGCAGGGTTCATGGTTCCGCTCAGAGGATACACAATACCCCCTAGATCGCCGTGGCAAGGGGCGTTGATGTCGTCGGTGTGGCAAGGGGCGTTTATATCTTGCGAACGGAACACGTGGAGTCCATGCGAATTCGTGTATGTGACCGCCAGCGTCGTGTGTGCCGGCAGCTGCCGCTCGATCGTCAGCGCGGACTGCATCATGTACGGCGCGCGCAGGTTGGCACTGACCTTCTCAATCGCCTGAGTCGTCAGGGAGCCACCGCCGGTGGGGAAGTAACCTGACATATTAGGGTTGAAGAAGTCAGGATTCGTGAAAACGTACTGCTGCTGCGCGATGCCGTTGTATCGCTCCGCGGTAAGGGTATTCGACAGGTCGAAACGGCTGTAGAACATCCCGAAGCCGGCGCGGACCACGGTCTTGGATGCCTTCTTGGCGGTAGAGCCCGGGGCCCAAGCCAACCCGATACGCGGCGCGAAATCTTTCAGGTCGTGAATGTTGGTCTGGGTTTCATAACGCAGCCCCAGGCTCACTGTGATGTTCTGGCGCATCTTCCAGTCGTCTCCGCCATACACCCCGATGTCGAACTGGCCGACGTTGAGCGAGGGCGATGCACTCGCCGGGAGGCGACTGATCGTGTACTGCGCCGGCTGTTTAGCTTTATACTGCGCAAGCGAGTCGAACGTGTAGGTCCCGCCGAAATTTTGCTGCGTTATGTTATCGTCGGTGTCGCCGCGCATGCGCACGCCGAACTTCCATGCGTGTTTCCCCTGGGCGATGGAAGTGTTGTTTTGCAGCTCGTAAGTGCTCTGTGTGTAGGAACCTTTGTTCTGCGCACCGCCAATGTTGAACGCGCCCTGGACCGTGATCGCAGGGTTTGGGTTGTTGGCGCTGGTTTGCGAGCTCTCATGAAAGTACTGGAACCGCGTCTCATTGATGGTGTGAGTGCCGAGCACCGCGGTCTCCGTCGCTTGCACCGTCTGGAAATCTTGCTGATTATGGTAACCGCGCGATTCCTCGTTGAAGCCGCCAATGCCGGCATCCCGAATATCGGAATGGTTGAAGGCATAGCGAACAGTCAGGGTGTTGTTCGTGCTCAGCTGGTAGTCAATCCGCGGGCTGACTCGCACCCGGCTTTGCGGCGAGAGAAACACCCCGGTAAACGGCCCATCGACGTGGAAGTCGTTAATGATCGACCCGTTGTCGACCGAATCCCGCCGGACGTCGAGAAAGAACGAAGCTCGTTTTCCAAGCGGTCCGCTCAGGTTGCCGCCATATTCTTCGAGCTGGAACGGCGCTTTTTCCGCCGCGTAGGGATTGCGCGAATTCCAGATATCGTCACCGTAGTTGAAGAATGCAGATCCGCGAAATTTATCGGTCCCGGGCTTGGTGAAGATCTGGATGCGGCCGTATCCGAGCGAGTCGAATTCAGGTGCAAACGGATTGGAATTGATGCGGATTTCGCGAATGGACTCCTTGGGCGGCAGCTCGCCGCCGCTGAACCCGTCGATGTAAATCTGGCCGCCATTGGGACCCGCGGACGGGCCGGCTAAGGCTTGCAGATCTTCCTGCAGATCGTCGGGATCGTCGGGAAGCGCATCCAGGTCGTCACCGGTCAGCACTAGAGCGCTGGCGTTATTAGAGGGATCGGTGGTCACCTGCGGCCCGGCGTTCTCTTGAATCGTGACCTGCTGCACCGTCGACGCAACTTTTAACTGAAGGTTCAGAGTAATCGCTCCCGTGCTGAGCGTGATTTTTGCCGCCTGGCCCATCGCTAGGTCGGGTGCCGCCGCCTGCACGGTGTAATCTCCCGGACGCAGCCCAACCACCGAATACGATCCGTCAGCGGCGGTGGTGGCGGTTTTCACGAGGCCGGATGGCCCGCTCACTGTGACTTTTGCACCAGGAACGACCGCGCCGCTTTCGTCGGTCGCGATGCCACGAACAATAGCCGTTTGTGCCAGAAGGGGCGACGAAAGAACAAGGGCAAGAAATAACCGGTATAGGAATTTCATTGAAGCTTCATCTTCTCAACCAAAGGATTAACCTACGATGAATCGTCGGAACGCGCCCAACTGTATATGACGGCGCTCAAGAGCATTCGTTGGTTACCGCAGAAAGCACCCTATTTCTATGCGGCTATAGAGGCGCTGTCTCATCGAGGATCACAATCTCCACCCGGCGGTTTTGCGCGCGGCCCTCGGGGGTATCGTTGGGGCCACTGGGGCGGTACGGACCGTAGCTCGCGACCGAGAGCCTCGATTCCGCAATTCCGTACCGGCGGCTCAGCACCGCCAGCAGATTCAAGCTGCGCGCCGTAGCCAGGTCCCAATTGCTCTTGAAGCGACGATTGTGGATAGGCACAGCGTCTGCATGTCCCACCAGGCTGACGCCGTTCGGAATATCGTGGAGGACGCCGGCAATCTGGGCAACGATCGGCAGTGCGTGGCGGCTGACCTGATCCGCACCGGACGGGAACAGGACTGCCTGTGGAATGCTGATCACCAGGCCGCGCGGTTCCATGCGCAGGTCCAATCCATGTTGCTCCAGAGCCTTTTGCGCATCCAGGAGCTTCTGGCGTGCTTCCGGCACACTGGGTGGAGCCGGCTCCGGAGTCTTCGGGGGAACAGCCGCGGCGACGGTTTTGGGCGCTTGCTTCTCCTTCGGCCGCTCCAGGCTCTGCGCGGCAAGCGCGACAAAAAAGATCAGCAGGATGGTCAGAACGTCCATGTAACTGACCATCCATCGATCGCGGGCCGTCTCGGCTTGCAGATATTTCGGTTTCAGGTGGCTCATGCTACCGCGCCGCGGCGGCGCTCGCGGAGTTCACAGCAGCAGGATCCTCTATAGGCCATTGCCGCAGGAAGCAGCGGAGACGCTGCCGCACCAGCGACGGGTGCATCTTATCGAACAGGCAGAGCACGCCTTCCATGATCAGTTCCTGAGTTTCAAATTCTTCGGCGACTCTGGCGCGAATGCGATGCGCCGCCGGCAGCAGCACCATGTTGGCCAGTGCCAGCCCATAGATCGTGGAAACAAACGCCGTGCCCACTCCATACGCCACCGCGGACGGCGTGGAAAACTGCCGCAACACGTGGATGAGTCCGACTACCGTGCCGAGCACTCCGATAGTGGGAGAGAATCCGCCCGCGACCTCCAGGATTTTGGCGTCCGCCTCACCCTGTCTTTCCTTCAGACGGAGCCTGCTCTCCAAGGCCGACTGTAGTTCTCCCCGCTCTCTCACGTCCATCGCCAGCAACAAGGATTCGGCCAGGAATGCGTTGCCCGAGCGTTCCACCAGCGGTTCCAGCGCGTACAACCCTTTCGTTCGGACCAGCCGAGTGTAGGAAACGATTTCCTCAATCAAGTCTTCCCGGCTAACGGAAACGGTCGAAAACAGCCCGGCCACTCGCCGCACGGAATGCCCCAGCGCGGCCCGCGGAGTGGTGATGAACATGACGCCGATCGTCCCGCCTAAGACGATCAGCACGCCCGTGGGCTGAAAAAAGTAAGCGATATTCACGCCCGTGGCGGCGATTCCCGCTACCGTGGCAATCACCGCAATAGCAATTCCGGCCAGCATCCATAAGTCGAGGTGGCGGCCGGAAGATGGCTCGTCGTCCGTAACTCGTTTTTCCTGCGGAAGCTCTTTCAGGTACACCTGGGATGTGGACACCGTTATGGCTCTCCTCGGAACGCAGCTCAAACGCCGCAGTTCGACCCTTGGTAATGTGCAAACCTGGGGCCAAGGCTAAAATCCGCTAAGTCCCGTCGAATCTTCGCCGGGCGCTGGATCGGACCGACCAAATTTTGCCGTCCTCATCGAGACGGCAAATCTCTGGCGGCGCGGCTCGGCCCGCAATCGCAGGCAAGTGGCGCTGGAGAGGGTGGGTTATCTCCTGTCAGTATTCTGACAGTGCATAGGGTCTACTGTCAGGAGTTTGACGCAGTAGTAATTCACCGGGCGGGCCCGCTCAGCAGATGTGCGCCCCGTGCGCTTCCACATAAACCGCATACAGTGATTGCCCGGCCGCCATGAAAAGCCGGTTGCGTTTGGGGCCGCCAAAGCAGACATTGGCGCAAATCTCAGGGAGCAGGATCTGGCCGATGCGCTCGCCCTCGGGCGTAAACACTTGCACCCCGTCGTAACCGGCGCCTACCCACCCGGAGCCAACCCAAATGTTGCCGTCGGTGTCCGCGCGAATGCCGTCGGCCAATCCCGCTCCTTTGCCTGGCCATTCCATGGAGATGTACCGGCGGCCGTTGCGCAGCGTCTTGCTGTCCACCACGTCGTAAAGCTGGATGATCCTTGGCGCTTGCGGATAATGCGTGGCACCGGTGTCACAAATATACACTTTCTTGTAATCCGGCGAGAAGCAGATGCCGTTGGGTTTGTAGAGCTCGTCAGAGACCATGGTCATCTGGCGGGTCTTCCCGTCCACGCGGTACACGGCTTCTTTCATGAGCAGCTCGCCCTTGTGGCCCTCGTAATCGACCAACGTGCCATAGCCCGGGTCGGTGAACCAAATCGCGCCGTCGGGATGCACCACGATGTCGTTGGGGCCATTGAGAATCTTGCCATTCCACTTATCCGCAATCACCGTCACCGCGCCCGAATGCTCGTACCGCACCACGCGCCGGTTGCCGTGCTCACAAGATAGCTGGCGCGCCTCATAATCAAACGTGTTCCCATTGCTGTAACCCGACGGACTGCGCATGGTGCTGACATGGCCGTCGTCCTCGATCCAGCGCAGTTGCCGGTCGTTGGGGATATCGCTCCAAATAAGATAGCGGCCCACGCCGTTCCACGCCGGACCTTCCGACCATAAAGTTCCCGTATAGAGCCGCTGGATGGGCGTGTTTCCGATCTTGATTTTGTCGAAGCGCTTGTCGAGCGAGATGATGTCAGGATCGGGATAGCGAACCGGGTTCTTCCCGCTCCAGTCGCGGTCCGCGGCGAGGGCGCGCACACCGGCGAAGGCGCCGAGGGTACTGGTGGAGAGAAAGGAACGACGTTTGACCGGGGAAATATAGCGATCTTCAGGCATTTGAAAAAGTAGTATACAAGGAAATTTCGGTGGGAGAGTAGATGTGCGATTTGACGTCAACCGCTTTCAGGAAATACGTCAGCCCAGCGTTGGATCGCCATCATGGGGACTGGCTTTCGGAGGTCGATTTCCGCGCGGTGGAGGTCCTCGGTTTCGGAGAGATAGATTCCGGTAAATCCGCCTACTACGGGATCGGTATCGAACCCCGCTTCCGTCAGCATGTCTTCGAAGCGTCCCTCGATTCGTGAGAAGGCGTCGAACAAGTGCCTGTCGGATCGAATTGGGTTCGGAGACTGGCCGATTGTGCATGCAAAAAGCTGGATATGCGGCTTGCGATCGGCCTTGTACACCAATAGGATTCGCTCTCCCGGCTTTAGCTGCAGGACATTTGGAACGGGTATCCTGGCCTTGTTGTGGATGGTCCTGACGATGAGCTTTTGCTCCGAAACAAATTCGCAGAACCCATCCAAGTTCCACTTGGATTCATTCGAGAAATAGATCCAGTCATATTTCGATGGTTCAGTCCTAATTGACGCCGGTCTGTCTGCCTCTGGCGAGGAGGGCACGCCTTGATTGGCGGACTGCGGGATGGGGGATGGAGTGCCTGGCCGCACCATGTTCATCCGCCCGCGGAAGATGTGCTCCAACCGCTCCACCGTGCAAGAGTTGTGCGGAGTAACCATGTATCCGGACGAAAGATCACCAATGAGGCTGGAACGCTCGACGCCGAATCTCCACCAATAGGCAGCGATGTATGCGCAGACGATCGAGTCCAGCATGTCCTCGCTCGTCTTGCTGTGAGCGATGCCGGCCGGGACGTAATCGCGGACGTTCTTTATGGGGAACTCTTCGGAAGCAAGCGAGCGAACACTATTAATTAGCCGAATCCAATCGTCCTCATTATAGGATCGCTTCTTGTATTTCAAGATCCTGTCCAAATCGAAGAGACCGATGAGAGCGGGATGGGGATAGCACTCGAAGTAGAACCGGCCACCTGTTGCGTGGGGAATGGCCATGGGATCTTGCCGGTACCCGACCTGTTCCAGTGCTTGGAGAAACTGCCAGATCGGAGCGCCTGGTTGCCAAGGCGGTCTGTGAAGGTTTGCAGTGTGGGCGCCCACCTGGAAATCGCGCATCAGCGCACGCATTAGATCGATGTCAACCGGACGGCATCCTTGGTCGTTGGCGACCACGAGGGGTTGATCGATCGCCCAGACGCGGAGGTCGATTTCTGCTGGCTGACGGACGCGCTCTAGAGCGCAATCCCAAGTCGCGGGAATAGGAGGAGCCGCAATACGGAGCGAGTCCGCTTCCAGCACAAGATCGCAGATGGCCCCGGTTTTGCCCGGGTACCACGCGGAATCGAACCCGGTAAATATCGCCAGCAACTAGATTCCCCTGCAAACGAAGATTACGCAGAGTTTTCACGTTCCATCGAGACGAAGGCATCAAACCATTTCTGGGCTTCGTCGGCGGACATCGAACCATCCTCAAGCTTGCGGCACTGTTCTCGGAGCCATTCGATCTCTCCTTCATGCTCCGCGACATACTTCCTGACCATTTGACGCTGTTCCGGGGTCATCGCTTCGGAAACGCGCTGGCGTTCGAGCAAAGCATCGAGCTCCGCCAGAAGTTCGTCGCTCTGCTCTCCCGGCGTAAAATCTGAATCGCTGTCAAACTCGCCCATGTTCTGCTCCTCCAGCGCGTCTCCGCCTCATTGACGAAGTAGTATACATCCTCGCCGCTGGGCCTTGCCTCAATGGGATCGGTCTGCCTCTTCGGAGCCGGCTGGTAATTCCCTGCTTCAGTCCGGAACGCAATGTTGAGGCAGTTCCAGCCGTTGATGGCGACCACGGCTAGCGTTAAGTTCGCCAGCTCCGCTTCACTGAACTGCCCGCGAGCCAGGTTATACACCTCATCCGGCACGTGGCCCTCCGTGATCAGCGTCACGGCTTCGGTCCAGGCCAGCGCGGCACGCTCGCGGTCCGTGAACCCCGGGGCTTCCCGCCAGGCGTTGAGCATCGACAGCTTTTGCTCGCTTTCACCCGCCGCGCGCAGGTCTTTCCAGTGCATGTCCAAACAGTATGCGCAGCCGTTGATCTGCGATGCCCGCAAGGAGATGAGATTCAGCAGGTTCTCCTCAATGCCGCTCTGGCCAAGATATTTGTGCAGGTACAACATCGCGTCCAGTACGCCTGGCGCCTCCTTCACGTAATGCAATCTGGCTGTCATAATTTCTCCTTCAGAAAGAAAGATGAAGATCGCGGACGAGGCGATTCCTGGCGAGAACCGATCCGCCGCCAAACGATATCATGATCTTGTTTCAATGAGACGCCTTTCCGCGTTTGCCGGCCCCGCCATTCTCTTCGTGATTGTCACTGGCGCCTTCTGGAAACTTCTCACAAAGCAATACACGTGGATGGACCAGCCCGACATGGCCTATCAAGTGCTTCCGTGGTTCCAGTTCCAGGCTGCCGCGTGGCACCACGGCGAGTTCCCACTGTGGGATCCGCACGTGTGGGCGGGCCAGCCATTGATCGGCCAGTTACAGCCCGGAGCCGCTTATCCTCTGAACTGGCCCCTGTTTCTGCTGCCACTGCACAATGGCCACATCAATCAGCTTTGGTTGAACTTCGCTTTCATCCTGACGCACTTCCTGGCCGCCCTGTTTTGCTATTGGCTTTGCCTATACCTGGGACGCAGCCGAGCGGCATCGGTTCTGGGCGGCGCTGCGTTTGCGTTGAGCGGCGTAGTCGGCTCGGTCGGTTGGCCGCAGATGTTGAACGGCGCGATTTGGATTCCGCTGGTTTTTCTTTTCCTGCTGCGTGCCACTCGGGGGGAACGCGCACTAACCAACGCAGCCCTCGCAGGAACGTTTCTTGGGATCTCGTTTCTCAGCGGGCACCACCAGATCCCGACGTTCACCGCCCTCATGGTTGCCGGCGTGTGGATTTTCGAGTTCTGGCGGCAGCGCCTGCGGCCGATCAAGCCCGCCGCTGTTTCGGTGCTGTTCACCGCTCTCGTAAGCGCATTTCAGATGTTGCCTGCATATGAGTACGGCGCGCGGTCCATCCGTTGGGTGGGATCGCAAAATGCTGTCTTCTGGGGCCAATCCGTGCCGTATCTGGTTCATCAGCAGCCCGCGCATTCTCTCGGTCCCCTGGGCGTGCTCGGATTTCTGCTGCCCAACCTCAGCCCGCACGACACCTTTGTAGGGTTAGCCATTGTGGTGCTGGCCGCCGTTGGTTTTGCCGCCTGCTTTGAGGCATCGGAGGTCCGTCTGCTGGGCGCAATCGGTGCGGGCGGGCTGCTATTCGCGCTCGGCGGCTTTTCTATTTTCCACGGACTCGCTTACCTGGTTGTGCCAATGGTCGAGAAGGCACGGAGCCCGGCGATGGCGATCGTTATCGTGCAATTTGCGCTGGTGGTGTTGGCGGCATATGGCCTGGATGCCCTGCGCAGGGGCCTCATCGGCCGCTGGTGTATTCCTGTGCTCGTGACTGTGGGCATTCTGCCGTGGCCGGTGCTCGCAATCGTCGCGTCCCTGCGCCGTGAAACATCGCTCGAGTACGAGCGGCTGGCCGTACTGGGGTTGGTCGCCCTCGCGCTGGCCGCGCTCCTCTACGGCTGGAAGGCACGGCGTATTTCGGAAGCCGCCACAATCGGACTGATCTTTGTGGTGGTTCTGTTCGAGCTGGGCACTGTTATTGGCGGAAACTACCGGCACCGTGAGACGCCGGGCGGCTTCCTCGCCGAACTCGAGAAGAACAGCGACGTGCTCGAGTTCCTGCGCAAGCAGCCAGATCTCGTCCGAGTGGAAGTGGACACGGATGCGGTTCCGTACAACATCGGCGACTGGGAGGGAATCGACCAGTTCCGCGCCTATCTGGGGGGCATGACCTGGAACGTGGCGCGATTCGAAATGGACCGCCTCAAAGGCGGCCGGCTCGCGCCGGAGTTGTTCGCACTCAACTACTTTCTCGGCCGGCAGCCGCTTCGCTCCGATCAGCAGGAGGTGTTTCAGGGACGATCCGGCTTCAAGGTGTACCGGAACCCCGACGCCTTTTCCCACTTCTGGACCGTGCATGAATCTGTTTCGGTTAAGGATGCGGAGCTGATGTCGCGTCTTCAAAACGCGGATCTGCGGCGGCAGGTCTCTCTCACTGGCAATGCTCCCGCGCTCGAGAAGTGCACCGCGAGCGATGAGGTGCGACTCGTGGAAAGGCACGATACGCAAATGGTGTTGGATGTGCGGATGGCTTGCAAAGGGATGTTGATTGCCAGCGAGACCTTTTACCCCGGCTGGGTAGCGGCTATCGATGGACGCCCCGCCCCGATCTTTGAAGCGTACGGCGCGTTGCGAGGCGTCGTTGTCGAGGCCGGCGCACACCGAATCGAGTTCCACTACCGGCCCATGTCGGTTTACTGGGGCGCGTTCCTGACGGCCTTGGGCCTAGCCGGAGCCCTGGTGCTCGCCCTCTTGAGCGGGCGCACCGCACGTTGAGGCTGCGAGATTTTACAGTTAGCCGGCTTGGCAGACGTTCAACCATATGGTTGAATATAGTCAAACTATATGGCTGACATCCTCCACTCCGTGCAGACTTCGGCTTCCCCGGAAGCCATCCTTCCCCTGGTTTCCACCGCAGCAGGCTTCGCGCGCTGGTGGGCAACCGACATCACCGAAAAAGACGGCGCTATCGAATTCGCGTTCTTCAATCGGCAAACCCTCTACCGCCTCAAACTGCAGGGCCACCCGTCACCCCAGCGCACCGAATGGCTCTGTGAGACCGGTGCGGAATGGAGCGGCACGCGGCTCATTTTCGAGACGCAGCTCCGCGGCGCCGGAACGCTTCTGCGTTTCACCCACGCCGGATGGAAGTCCCAAACCGACTACCTCGTTGCCTGCACCACCACCTGGGGTGAGTTGATGTACCGGCTGAAGGCCACGGTGGAGGGCCAATCGCGCGGCCCTCTGTTCACAAGCGACGGGATGGGTTACTAGTACATCGTCCCGAAAGTTCCTTAGAGTAAGGCTATGCCTGCTGATGTGGCGCGCGTTTTAACGTGCCGCACCGGGCTTTAGCCTGGCGTGATTGGCTTGAGCTAACTTGAGCGGAAGGCGAGACGAATCTCGACCCGGCACGCTAAAGCGCGCGCCACAAGGGCAGACATAGTTGAAGGTACTTTCGGGACGATGTACTAGAGGCGTTCCGCTAGCGCGCGAGAACGGGCTGCGCGGCAAAAACCTCGACGCGATTCCGGCCTTTGTTCTTGGCGATGTAGAGTGCTTCGTCCACTTCGTGGAGCAAGGCGGAAGAGTTGAAGCCGGCTGGACCGGAAGTTGCAGTGACTCCCACGCTGCACGTGACGTGAACCAGGCCCTCGGGGACATGGATGGGCGTGGCCGCGACTTGAGCTCGAATGTCCTCGGCGCGCGCGATGGCGTCGTCTAGCCCGCAACCCGGCATCACGATGACGAACTCCTCACCGCCATAACGGCAGGGCGCATCGTAGGGGCGAACGCACGCCGCCATTCGTCGAGCGGCCTCGCGGAGAACGGCATCTCCGGCCGCGTGTCCAAATTTATCGTTGACTTCTTTGAAGTGGTCGAGATCAGTCATGATGAGCGACAGGCTAACCGATTCGCGTTCGGCGCGTTTTAGCTCGCGGATCAGGACCTCGAACATCGAGCCGCGGTTAAAAAACTCCGTCAGGCAATCGCGGCTGGCCTGCTTCCGTAACAGCTCGCGGGCGCGCACCAGCTCTTCCTGCAGGTCAATAATTCGTCGCCCGGCCCGCAGCCGTACACGTAACTCTTGTGTATTCACTGGCTTACGTAGATATTCGTCGGCGCCTGCTTCCATGCCTTCGATGAGTTCTTCGGCGGTGTCTTTCGCGGTCAGCAGCAAGATGTAGATATATGGCTCGCGATTCTGCTCGCGTACCCGGCGGCAGACCTCCACGCCGTCGAGCTCGGGCATCATCCAGTCCAGAATTGCCAGCCGCGGCGGGTCGTCCTTACTGAGGACCTCCAACGCCTCCTTGCCATTGACGGCCGCGACCGCGTCGTAGCCCCATTTCTTAAGCAGTTTTTCCAACGCCAGACGGAAACCGGGATTGTCTTCTGCAATCAACGCCTTCAGGCGGCACGCTCCCCTGACCGACTGTTTACAGTCGTCATGCTTCATATCGGCAGGAAGTGCCGCGTTATTTAGGGGGCGTGCGGCGGGCTGGCAACGCCTAGTGTCAGTGCTTGGATTCCAGCTCGGCTTTGAGCTGGCGGTAAGCGGTTTCCTCGAAGTTCAATTTCAGCCGTTCGCGGCCTTCGCTTCTGGGATCACCGGGGCGCGGGCCGTCCTTTTGCAGGCAGCGCCCCAGGAAAACCACGGCTTCACTGTCGTCCGGGCTGCGGTCCAGTAGCGCCCGAAAACTCTCCGCGGCATGCGCAAAGTCGCCCCGTTTCCAAAGCACGTAACCGATGTTGAACTGGTAGTCTGGATCGGCGGAATCGCCCTCGGCGGCGCGATGAAAATTGTCGAGCGCCGCGGCCGCGCCCAGCCGTGACTGCGCTGCTCCCAGATCGTTGAGCACTTCATTGAGGGGAAGCGGGCCTGCCACCGTTTCGAGCCTTTTGGCGGCACCGGCGAAATCGCCCGTGTAGTAGCGGCACAGGCCGAGCAGAAAACTGGCTTCGAAATAGTGTGAGTCGGCGCGGCTGACCTTCTGCAGCCAGCCTACCGCGATCGCGTAGTCCTTCTTCTCGAACTCCATCTTTCCAAGCTGAAAGCAGGGCTCCGAGAAACGCTCGTCCAGCCGTGCGGCCTGTGCAAACAGACGGTGCTTCTGCTCGGGCGACGGCGCCATGAGACCGCGCACATAGTTTTCCATAGCGTCCAAACGCACCGTCGTCCGGTCGCGGCTGAAGTCCTGCTCAGAAGGAGCTTTGTCCTGAACCAGAGCTTTGAGACATTGCCAAGCCACGCGGGTTTCGAGCGACGCCAGATCTTCGAGCGCGCCGATCTCATCAAACTCGGGACCCTGGCGCGTGTGCTGGAGGTTGAGAACCCGCGCCGTGATGCGCATGGAATCGCGAGGCGAAACCGCGGGCGCACCGGGAGATGTTGCCGGCTGGTCCGAGCCCGCCAAGTGCGTAATCTCGTAGCGGCCGTAAATGATCTGGGAAGCATCCAGCGCCTCACCCAGTTTAATGATGGAAGCGTGCGTCAGAATCGCGTTGGGCCGGATGGATAGCCGCCGGCAGCCCTCCAGACGGTCCTCGCGCGAGAGCACAAGAACATTTTGCGAGGCTAGCGATTCGTGGATGGTTTCGGCGATGCTTTCGCCAATCCAATCGATATTTTGGGAACCGGATACATTGAAGAACGGCAGCACCAGGACGGTCTCCGCACGGGCAACGGAAACACTGGAGAAGTCAACAACAAGGATAAGAAACGGGAGCCACTGCACTGCCCTTCATTTTAGCAGCAGCCCCCGGACGCAGAACTCACCGAGCGATATGCGAGCTTACTCGCTGACCACCAATCTCATATTCGTGCCGCCCAGGTGGATTTCCTGCACGTGGTATTTTCCATCACCGTTAGTGTAACGAACCGAGGTGGAACCGTACTTGCTGTCGGCGGTTTCGACCTTGACGGTTGCCTCGCACGACTGCTTCCCTTTGTGGATCACCACTTTCTGATCCTTCAACTCCAAGGTGTACTCGCCGGGCTTCAGCTCCGTTCCACCAATCACGGAGGGCTCGAACAGCTTGAGGGAATATGACTTCGCGCTGGCGAGCGCGGCCAGCCCTAGAACAGCGAACAGCATCAAAAACCGTTTCGTCATGGATGCAAACTCTCCTTAGTCGTTGCCAACGGCTCCCGGTTGCCGGCCACACTTGAGCACAGACACACTTGTTACTCCAGTGTTGCCGTTACGAAATCAATCCCCGGAAGCCGTTAACGAAGTCTTTCCCCATAATACGGTCCAGACCGGAAAATGTTCCGCGAGAAACGGTGGTTTTACGGTAATGGTAAAAAGCGTAGCCAATTAACCAAGAAACCGGCTGGCGCGATCCATCGCGGCCTGCTGTGTCACCGGATCATCGCCGAAACCGGAGAACCATTCCATCTGCTGCTCCTGCCGGAACCAGGTCATCTGGCGCTTGGCATAGCGGCGTGTGTTCCGTTGCGCATAAAAGATCGCTTCGTTCAGGTTTAGCTCGCCGTTGAGAAGCTGGATGGCTTGGCGATAGCCGTGCGACTCGAACGGTTTCGCGGATGCAGGAAATCCGCGCGCCAGGATGCCGCGCACCTCCTCGACGAGGCCGCCATGGAACATTTGTTCGGTGCGCTGGTCGAGCCTCTGGTAAAGCTGGTCTCGCGTCGGGGCAAGACCGATTTTCAAAACGTGATAGCCGCGCAAGGCGTCGCGCCCCTGGCGATACAGCTCACTCGCGGCGCGGCGTGTCAGCAGGCACACTTCCAGCGCACGGACCACCTTCGGGAAATCGTGCGGATGGATACGCGCCGCCGATTCGGCATCCAACCGTCCGAGCAGGCGATGGACCGAGCCGGATCTCCGGCGCTCGCGGGCGCTCAAGCGGTCGCGCAGACCCTGGTCGCGTGAAGGGCCCGGAAACAGGCCATCCACCAGGGCCCGGAAATAAAAGCCGGTTCCGCCCGCGATCACTGGCAGGCTCGTGCGCGCCGCGACCTCGTCGAGCACGCGCCGGGCGAGGCGCGCATACTCGCCTGCGGTAAATACCTGATCCGGATCGAGGATATCGATGAGGTGGTGCGGTATCCCACGCCGCGCTTCCTGTGGAAGCTTAGCGGTGCCGATGTCGAAGTAACGGTAAATTTGCAAGGAATCGCAGTTCACCACTTCGCCCGTGAATTTCTGGGCCATCGACAGGGCCAGTTCGCTTTTCCCAGCCCCGGTAGGCCCCAAAATGGCAATAACCTGATGCTTGTCCATTACGTCTTAGATTCAGCGGCCTGGCAGTATACAATGAAAAAGAGAAGGGCTTCGTCTGTTCTGGCCGCCAGGCGCGCGGTGGGCGAAAGAAGATTTCATCAATGAATTATCCGGCAAGATTGCTTCGAGGGGCTTTGTGCCTCGCTGCCTTTTCGACGGGCCTGGCATTCAGCCAGTCCCCAACCGACGCGGGCAGCCCGGGCACGTCTGATCCCAAAGTTTCCGACAAGGCCAATGCCTATTACAACTTTGCCATGGGCCATCTCTACGCGGAGCTGGCGGGCGCCTTCGGCAACCGCAGGGATTACACCGACAAGGCCATTGATTACTATCGCCAGGCCATGAAGCTCGATCCTTCGGCGTCTTTTCTCTCCGAGGAGCTGACGGATCTCTATATCCAGGCTGGCAGGATCAAAGACGCGGTCAGCGAGGCCGAAGACCTCCTGAAGCAGGACCCCGGCAACCTGGATGCCCGGAGGATGCTGGGCCGCATGTACGCACGGCTGATCGGCGACCCGGAGCAGCACAAGGTGAACGACGAGATGGTGCGGTTGGCCATCGAGCAATTCCAAAAGGTCACCGAGAAGGAGCCCAAGGATATTGAAAGCTGGCTGATGCTGGGACGCCTGGAACGCGTCAGCCGGAATTCCGTCGAAGCGGAAAAGGATTTCAAAAAGGTACTCGACCAGGATGCCGGTAACGAAGAAGCCTTGACCGGCTTGGCAATGGTGTATTCGGACCTGGGCGACACCAAGAACGCGATCGAGATGCTGCGCATGGCCACCAGCAAGCATCCCAACCCTCGGACACTGGCGGAACTGGCGAGCTTTTACCACAATGCCAAGGACTATGCCAGCGCCTCGGATGTCTGGCAGCAGGCGCTGCAAATGGATCCCGAGAACACGCGCATCAAGCAGGCATTGGCCAGGGATCTTCTATCCGCCGATCGCATGGCCGAAGCGCTGAAGGTATATCAAGAGCTTGCCGCAGCCGATCCGCGGGATGAAGACAGTTTGTTGCGACTGGCCGAAATTTACCGCGAGCGAGGTGAGTATACCCAGGCTCACGCGACGCTCGGCAAGGCGCGCCAGTTGGATTCCCAAAATCTGGAATTGCGCTACGAGGAAGTAAATCTGCTCGATGCCGAGGGCAAGACGGACGCTGCCGTGGCGGCGCTCCGCGCCATGCTCAACGACACCGCCGCCAAGACCTACACGGATGAGGAGAAAGGGCGCCGTACGATCCTGCTGGAGCGGCTGGGGATGCTCTATCGCAACGCGGAACACTATAGCGAAGCGGTGGACGCTTTCCGGCAGATGGCCGATATAGATCCCGAAGCAGCGCCGCGTGTGTCTGCTGCGATCGTTGATACCTGGCGCGCCGCTAAGGACTTCAAAAAAGCTGATGCCGAGCTGCAAGCGGCCTTGAAAAAGTTTCCCAAGGAGCGCGCTCTGAACAGCGCTAAGGCTTCGCTTCTGGCCGATGAAGGAAAAATCGACGAAGCGGTTGCGGTGCTCCGCTCGCAGCCGGATGGAGACAAGGAGTTGGCAACTCAAATCCAGATTGCCCAGGTCTATGAGAAGGGGAAGAGGTTCGATGACATGGGCAAGGCGCTCGACGCCGCCGAAAAGATCTCGGAATCCACACCGCAGAAAGTGACTGTACTTTTCATGCGCGGCGCCATGCTGGAGAGAACCAAACAGTTTGATGCGGCGGAAGCCGAATTTCGCAAGGTGCTGGCACTGGACCCCGAATACGCCGGCGCACTCAACTACCTGGGTTACATGCTGGCCGACCGCAACACCCGGCTCGACGAAGCGCAGAAGATGATTAGCAAGGCTGTGGAACTGGAGCCGGCGAACGGCGCTTACCTGGATAGCCTGGGATGGGTGTGTTTCCGCCAGAACCGTTTGGATGACGCCGTGGGTTACTTGCAGAAGGCGCTGCAAATACCCACCGTGGCCAAAGACCCCACCGTGCACGATCACCTGGGCGACGTTTATTTCAAGCAAGGCAAGATCCGGGAGGCCATCGCTCAGTGGCAAAGCTCGCTGAAAGAGTACGAGGCTGGCGTGTCGCAATCGGATGCCGACCCGGAGGAAATGGCGCAGGTGGGCAAAAAGCTGGAAGATGCCCGCGTGCGCGTGGCCAAAGAAGACCCGCTGGATAAGGAAAAACGGCAGTAGACTGGACTTGTTGGAGGTGATGGCATGCGCCTCTGGTTGGTAGCCGGTGTTCTCCTGGTAGCGGCGAGTGCGCGCGCACAGCGCGGTGACAATCCTCTGCCGCCCGAATTCTTCGATACTCATCCCACGGCGCTCGACAGCGCGCATTTCCAGCGTGTCTTCCAAAATGCCTTCGTGGAAGTGATTCGCGTGCGGCTCGGCCCTCACGAGAGAACCGCATGGATGGAGATTCCCGCCCACGTCATGACTTGCGTAAGCGATCAGCACGTCCGCCTGATTTATCCGCACGGCAAGCCTTCGGAGCGCGTCGAAAAGGCCGGCTACACGGGATGGATCGAGCGCGATGACTACGGCATCGAAAACCTCGAAGACAAGCCCGCGGAATGGATTCTAGTGGTGCCGCGCAGCGGGGAAAAAGGCTGACCAGCGCCCTTGACTGCATTGATTCGGATTTGCGTCCTACTGGCGTGGCTGGTGATGCTGCCCTGGGTAGTGGTGTCATTGGCAGCCTTTTTTGTCGCTGCGATTTCGCATCGCTGGGTGGTGGATGTTTACATCCATGATGTGTACTTCGTCTTGCCCAGTCCATTTGTGGCATGCCTCGCCTGCATTCTGATCGTTCCCTTAGCGCTGGCAACGAGCAAGTGTTTCCGTAGGCGAGTTGACGCAACCCATTCCAACCCGATATCCTGAACCTTTCTGGTAGAGGTGCGGCGGCCAACAGTATCCGGGCGCGCGATTCCGACGAGCTTCGGACGCCCGCGAAAAAGGGGCCGGCTGCCGAAATCGCCGGGCAACTCGTAATCCGGTGGTTGGGGGGTGCGGATAACACCGGCCCACTGTCATCCGATTTGAGAAAAACGGATGGAGCGCTATCGGAGGGTGAAAACCGCGCGGCAGTACGGATCTTGCATCATCGCCTGCCTAACGGCCCGCCAACCTTCCTTCCCCGCTCCCCCACTAAAGTGTCATGAACGTTTTTGAGCTCACGCGAGCGCTCGTCGATATCGAATCCATAACCGGCAACGAAGAACGTGCCGGCGGGTTTCTATTCGGCTATCTTTCCCAGCTCGCCGAGCGCTACGGCGGAACCATGGAGCGAATGGAAGTGGAACCGCACCGGTTCAACGTGCTGGCGCACTGGGGCGATCCCGTAGTCACGCTCTCGACGCACATGGATACGGTGCCGCCGTTCTTTGCCTCGCGCGAGGATGATGAGTTCATCCACGGCCGGGCGGCGTGCGATACCAAAGGCATCATCGCGTCCATGATCCACGCCGCGGACGCGTTGCTGGCGGCTGGCGGACGGAATCTCGCTCTTCTGTTCGTGGTGGGCGAAGAACGCAACAGCGCCGGAGCTTACCACGCCGCGGCGCAGCCACGCGGATCGAAGTATCTCATCAACGGCGAACCCACCGAGAACAAACTGGCCGTCGGCTCCAAAGGCGCGCTGCGTTACGAAATCGTGGCGCATGGCAAGATGGCGCACTCGGCCTATCCGGAGTTGGGCGATTCGGCGATCGAAAAGCTGCTCAACGCGCTCGACCGCATCCGGCAGATCGCGCTGCCCGTAGACGAACTGCTCGGACCGAGCACGCTGAACATCGGAACCATCAGCGGCGGCCGCGCTCCCAACATCATTCCGGATGAGGCACGCGCCGAGTTAATGATTCGTCTCGTTGGCGACTCGCACTCGACCAAGGACGCCATTGCCGCCGCCGTGGCTGATTGCGCCGAAGCGCGCGAGGTTTTGGAAATCCCGGCGGTTCACCTGGGGCGGCTGGATGGGTTTGAAACCACGGTTGTGGCCTACACGACGGACATCCCGGCGTTCGCGGGCACGTGGGGCCAGCCATTCCTTATCGGTCCCGGAACCATTCATGTAGCGCACACGCTCGAAGAGCGCGTGCCCAAGCGACAGCTCGTGGAAGCGGTCGAAATCTATCAACGCATGGTGAAACAGTTATGGAACCAAGAATCGAAGTCGGCATCCTAGGCGCGACCGGCATGGTCGGCCAGCATTTCATCAAGTTTTTGCAGGGCCATCCCTGGTTTGAGGTGCGATGGCTCGGCGCCAGCGACCGCTCGGCCGGCAAGAAATATCGCGATGCCACCAAATGGCACCTGGCAGGCGTGATGCCTGACGAAGTGGCCGACCTGGTAGTGGAAGAGTGCAAGCCCAACGGCGCTCCACGCCTGCTGTTTTCGTCCATGGATTCGTCGGTCGCAACCGAGATAGAGCGGGCCTTCGCGCAGGCGGGGCACGTAGTCGTGTCAAACTCCAAGAACCACCGCATGGATCGGGACGTTCCGTTGCTCGTGCCGGAAGTGAATCCCGACCATCTCAAACTCGTGCCGCTCCAGCAGCGGCATCGCCCATGGAAAGGGCAGATTGTGACCAATCCGAATTGCGCCACGGTCTCGATGGTGATGGGTCTCGCGCCGCTCAAACCCTTCGGCATTACACAGGTCATCGCCACCACCCTTCAGGCGATTTCCGGCGCGGGCTATCCCGGCGTGCCGTCGATGGACATCAACGCCAACGTGATTCCGTTCATCGGCGGCGAAGAGGAGAAGATGGAGCAGGAGACGCAGAAGATCCTGGGCGATTTCGCCGGCGACCATGTGCGCCATCTCGATGCCAAGATCAGCGCGCACTGCAATCGCGTGCCCGTGGTCGACGGCCACCTGGTCACAATTTCGGTGAAGCTGTCATCCCAGCCTTCGCAGACCGACCTGCTGTGCGCGTTCGACGAGTTCACGGGCGTGCCCCAACAAAGAAGACTGCCCAGCGCACCGGCGAGGCCCGTCACCTACATGACGCAGAACGACCGGCCGCAGCCGCGCCAGGATGCCGAGCGCGATCGTGGCATGGCGGCTTTTGTCGGACGGCTGCGCGCCTGCCCCGTGCTCGATTACAAGTTCGTGGCTCTCACCCACAACACCATCCGCGGAGCCGCCGGCGCGGCCGTGTTGAACGCCGAGCTGATGCACGCCGAGGGGATGCTGGACTGATGATTGTGATGAAGTTCGGCGGGACGTCGGTCGAATCGGCTCCCGCCATCGAGCGCGTGGCGTCGATTGTGCGCGCGCGCGCGGAACGCAAGCCGGTTGTGGTGGTATCGGCGATGGGCAAGACCACGAATAAGCTGCTAGCCATCGCCAATGCCGCCATCAACGGAACCCGCGCCGACTACCTCGCCCAGATTCACGATCTCCGCGATTTTCATTCGCGCGAAGCGCGCCTGGTGGTGCCGCTGGCGGACCGCGCGGAGCTCGACCGCACGCTCGACGAGCATTTTCAAGAGCTGACCGAGTTGGCCAAAGGTCTGGCGGTGCTAGGGGAGTTGACGCCGCGCTCCATCGACGCCATCTCAAGTTACGGCGAGCGGCTCTCGAGCTATATTGTGACGTTGGCCTTCGCGCATTTCGGGATGAAAGCCGCGCACGTGGATTCCCGGCGCGTGATTGTCACCGATCACCGCCATACGCAGGCCGCTCCCTTATATCCCGAAACGTACGCGCGCCTAGCGGCCGCAATTCCGCCGCTTGCGAAAGACAAGATCGTCGTCATGGGCGGCTTTATCGGGGCGACACTTGAGGGTGTAACGACCACACTCGGGCGCGGCGGGTCGGATTACACAGCGTCGATCGTGGGTGCCGGCATCGGTGCAGAAGAGATCGAGATCTGGACCGACGTGGACGGCATGCTCACCGCCGATCCCACCATCCTGGGCGGCGGCCACCGCGTGAAGATCATTTCTTTCGCCGAGGCGGCGGAGCTGGCTTACTTCGGCGCCAAGGTGCTGCATCCGGCTACGGTAATTCCAGCGGTCGAGAAAAACATCCCTGTGCTGATCTTGAACTCGCGCCGCCCCGCCGTGGAAGGCACGCGCATTGTGGCCGAGCCGGTCCACACCTCGAACACCGTGAAATCCATCGCGTGCAAGCGCAAAATCACGCTAGTGAACATTCACTCCACTCGCATGCTGATGGCCCACGGTTTTCTGAAGCGCATTTTCGACGTGTTCGAACGGCTGGAGACGCCAGTGGATATGGTGGCGACCTCGGAAGTGAGCGTTTCGCTGACCATCGACAATCCGCACCGGCTCGCGGAAATCTGCACCGAGCTGCGCCAGTTCTCGGAGGTTGCGATCGAGGAAAGCCAGGCCATCGTCTGCTTAGTGGGCGACAACATTCGCTACACGCCCGGAGTCGCCGCGCGCGTCTTCGGGTCGCTCGAATCCATCAACATCCGGATGATCTCGCAGGGGGCATCGCTGCTAAATCTGAGCTTCGTCGTGGCCGAAGCGGACCTGAAACGCACAGTGGAAGCTCTGCATCGCGAGTTCTTTGCGCAGCTCGATCCTGCGGTTTTCGATAGAAACGGAGCCGCCGATGCCGCAGCCTGAACGACGCCTCGCCATCGTGGGCTACGGCAAGATGGGGCGGCTCATCGAGCAACTGGCGCCGGAGTACGGCTTTGCGGTCGCTCTGAAACTGGATGAGTTCAATAACGCCAATTACGAGGGCGTCATCGCGGAGAATTTTCGCGGCGTCGACGTGGCCGTCGATTTTTCGATTCCATCCGCGGTCGTCGAAAACGTGGAGCGGATCGCCCCGCTCGGAGTCAGCATTGTCGTCGGCACCACCGGCTGGACGGAACACCTCGCCCGCGTCAAGACTGCCGTCGAGAAGCACGGCATCGGACTCGTGTGGAGCCCCAACTATTCGATCGGCGTCAATGTGTTCGCCCGCTTGGTGGCGGAAGCAGTCCGGTTGCTGGCGGCGCAGCCCGAGTACGGCGCCTGGGCGTGGGAGATCCATCATTCCACCAAAAAGGACGCGCCGTCTGGCACGCTGCTGAAGCTTGTTGAGGAAATGAAGGCCGCCGGCTACACGCGAGCCATCGATGTCAGCTCCAATCGCGCCGGCGCGCACCCTGGCACGCACGAGATCGGCTTCGATTCAGCTGCCGACACCATCACCTTGCGCCACACGGCGCGCAATCGGGAAGGATTCGCGCGCGGAGCGTTGAAGGCCGCGCAATGGATCGTGGGGAAGAAAGGCTTTCACGAATTTCGTGAGATATTGTTTGAGTAAAAGACGGATTTAGGATTTGGGATTTGGGACGCAAAAGCAGGATTTGGGATTTAGGATCTGGGATTTGGTGTTGTAGCTCCGAACGATTGGCGACGGTACCGGGCCACGTCGACGGCCCTTACCAAATCCCAAGTCCCAAATCCCAAATCCTTTTTAGGAGGGGTACATGTTAACAGGATGCGGAACTGCTCTGGTCACTCCATTCCAGCGTGACCTTTCGCTCGACGAAGCGGCGTTGCGCAAGCTCGTCCGGCGCCAGATTGACGCCGGTATCAACTTTTTGGTTCCCTGCGGCACAACCGGCGAGAACCCCACGCTCACGCGCGCCGAGCATCTGCGCATCGTTGAGATCACGCTTGAAGAAGCCAAAGGCAAGGTCCCGGTGCTGGCTGGAGCGGGCGGCTACAATACGCAAGAGGTGATTGAGCTGGCCCAGGAAGTGGAACGTCTTGGCGCCGATGGCATCCTTTCCGTGACTCCGTATTACAACAAACCCACGCAGGAAGGTCTTTATCAGCACTTCAAGGCCATCGCCGCGGCCGTGCGGATTCCGATGATCGTCTACAGCGTCCAAGGCCGCACAGGGGTGAACATCGAGCCGGCGACACTTGGGCGGCTGGCGCAGATTGACAACATCGTCGGCGTCAAAGAGGCCTCGGGGAACATCACGCAGATGGCGAACGTGATCCAGCAAGTGCCCGATACTTTCGCCGTGCTCTCGGGCGATGACGCCGTTACGCTGCCGCTGATCGCGCTGGGCGGGCGCGGCGTCATCTCAGTCGCATCCAACGAGATTCCCGCGGAAATGACCGCACTCGCAAACCTATGCCTGAATGGCGATTTCGCCGGCGCACGCGTCGTCCAACGCAAGTACCTGCCGCTCATGGAAATCAACTTCGTCGAATCCAACCCCATCCCGGTGAAGGCGGCTTTGGGATTGATGGGCCTGCTCGATCCGGTCTTCCGCCTTCCCATGTGCCCGCCCAAACCCGAGAATCTGAGCAAGATTGAGAAGGTGCTCGAATCCCTCGGACTCCTGGCGGACCGGAGGGTGCGCGTTGCAAGCTAGGATCGAGAAGCTCTTTGACGAAAAACCCAACGTCTACACCGAAGATCAATTCCAGCTCTTCCAGGAATTCAAAGCTGCGTTGAATGCTGGTGCGATCCGCGCCGCCGAGCCCGACGCTAATGCCCGAAGCGGCTGGCGTGTGAACGGCTGGGTCAAGAAGGGCATTCTGCTTGGATTCCGGATGGGTGGAATCGTGGACATGTCGGTGAACGCCAACCGGCAGCCGTTTTTTGACAAGGCCACCTATCCTGTGAAAAGTTTCACCGCGCAGAGCGGCGTGCGCATCGTGCCCGGCGGATCGAGCATTCGCGATGGCTGCTTTGTTGGCAAAGGTGTAACGTGCATGCCGCCCATGTACGTCAACGCCGGCTCGTATGTCGGCGACGGCGCCATGATTGATTCACACGCGCTCGTGGGAAGCTGCGCGCAGGTGGGGCGCAATTGCCATATCTCGGCTGCATCCCAGATCGGCGGTGTGTTGGAGCCCGTGGGTGCGCTCCCCGTGATCATCGAAGATGAAGTGCTGGTGGGCGGCAATTGCGGCGTTTACGAGGGAACGGTGGTGAAGCGCCGCGCCGTGCTCGGCACGGGCACCATCCTCAACCGCTCGACGCCGGTCTACGACATCGTCCGCAACGCAATCCACCGCGCCACCGATGATGAACCGCTGGTCATTCCCGAGAATGCCGTGGTCATCGCAGGCTCGCGCGCCATCGCCAGCGGGCCGGGTAAGGAATGGGGGATTTCTCTCTACACTCCGGTCATAGTAAAATACCGCGACGAGAAAACCGACGCCAAGATTCAACTGGAAGATCTCCTGCGGTAGCACAGGGCGAGGCGTGCCTCGCCCCTACACTGGATGCTGGGTAGGGGCCGGACACGTCTGGCCCAAGTCTGCAAAGTGACAGTGAATACTTCAACATTTACGCTGGAATCGAAAACCGCGCTGATCACGGGCGCAGGACGAGGCATCGGCCGGGCCATCGCCGAAAAGCTGGCGGCCGCTGGCGCCGCGGTGATGATCAACGATCTGGACGCCGTTCCTGCCGCCGAGACATCCAACGCCATTCAGAACTCGGGAGGACGCGCCGCGCACATGGCGGGCGACATCACGCGGCCCGAGTTTCCACAGCAGCTCATCGATAAGACGCTCGCGGCCTTCGGTTCACTCGACATCATCGTCAATAACGCCGGCTACACCTGGCACAACCTCATCCAGAAAACCACCGACGAGCAGTTTCAAGCCATGCTCGATATCCACATCATGGCGCCGTTCCGTGTGCTGCGCGCGGCATCCTCTTTTCTTCGCGAAACCGCCAAGCGTGAGATCGCCGAGGGGCGCCGCGTGATGCGCAAAGTCGTGAACATCACTTCAATCGCCGGCATCGATGGAGACCCAGGCCAGGCCGGCTACTCTTCCGGGAAAGCCGCCATCATCGGACTGACGCGCACGCTAGCCAAGGAATGGGGGCGCTACAACGTCAACGTGAACTGCGTGGGCTTCGGGATGATCGAGACGCGGCTCACGCAGCCGCTCGCGCCGGATACCACTGCCGTCGATATCCAAGGACACCCCATCGTCCTTGGCGCGCAGCAGAAGATTCTGGACATGGTGAAGTCATCGTGCCCGCTGGGCCGTATGGGAACGCCGGAAGAGGCGGCCGGACCCGTGCTGTTCTTTTGCTCGCCGCTTTCCGATTACGTCACGGGCGAAGTGCTCATCGCCAGCGGCGGGCTGCACTTCTGATCATCCATGTCCCGGCTGCTTCTAGTGGATGACGACCGCCAGCTCCTGGAGCTCTACAGGCTGATTCTGGAGCACGCCGGTCACCAGGTACAAACCGCCGAAACCTGTCGTGCTGCCTTTCTCCTTCTCGAGCAAACCGATCCCGAAGTCGTCATCACGGACTTGCGCGTCCCCGAGATGGAGGATGGCCTTGCGCTCATTCGCACCCTCAAGAACCACAAACGGCCTCCCGGAATGCCGCCACTGAAGGTCATCGTGATCTCTGGGTGGACCGAAGACCTGGCCGCCGGCGTGGAAAGGGAATTCGTCCACCGTGTGCTAGCCAAGCCGGTGCGCATGGAAATCCTGTTACGCTCGATTGCCGAGCTGGCCAAATAACGGCTTGCCGCCACGCTCCTATAATGGAGGTAATGCCTAAAGCCAGAGAGCTAGAGATGCGCCTCGAGCGCACCGAACAGCAACTGCGCCTTTTTCAGAAAATCAGCCGGTTCATGGTCCGCGAGATGAGCCTCCAGGAGGTTCTGCAAGGCATCGTATCCCTGATCGTCGAATTCATGGAATGCGATTCCTGCCTGGTTTACCTGCTGGATCATGACCAGCTTGTGCTCTGCGCTTCCAACACGCCGCATCCCTCCACTATCGGCAAAATACGCCTCAAGTTGAGCGAAGGTCTCACCGGTTGGGTGGCGCGCGAGCGGCGCCTGTTGGCGATTTCACGAGAATCCTATAGAGATCCCCGGTTCAAGTATTTCGGCGACTTGCCGGAAGACACGTTCGAAGCTTTCCTTTCGGCCCCCGTGATTGCCCGCAACCGCGTGGTGGGTGTCATCAACGTCCAGCATCGTGCGCCGCACCAGCATACCGGCAGCGAAATGGAGGTACTCACTACGGTGGGTGAGCAGGTGGGCTGCATGCTGGTCTTGGCGCGCATGGAACCGACCGCGGTTGCCGAAGCCGGCCATGTAGAACTGGTGCTTTCTTCCGGCCCGGTGCAACCGAGGGGCTGACAACGTGTTCCTGCGATTGCCACAAGACTCAAGCGTTTACCGCTCCCTTTGGTCGCGGCTCAGAATCGCGCGGGGCCCAAGCCGAGCCGCGACCACAGGGAGCGGTCACGCATACTCATTTCTGATCCTGGCAACCTGGCTCGCCGTGGCAACCGTGGTTTCCGCCGCCGAAAATAACGAAGGCTGGCGCAAGGTGTACTCGTACGACGAGTTGAACTCCTCGCTGGTCATCAACGACTTCAGGTTTTTAACAGCTCAGCACGGTGTCGCCGCCGGATTCCTGCTCGAGAAGGATGGCAAAATCAAGCCCACCACTCTCGTCAGCAACGATGGCGGCCAGCACTGGACATTCACTCCGCTCAAGGACGTCCCCGTCTCGTTGTTCTTCCGGGATAGCAGCCGAGGATGGATGGTCACCGATGACGCCATCTGGCGCAGCGAAGATGGCGGCCGCACCTGGAAAAAGCTGACGGTGTTGAACGACATCGAGCGTGTCTTCTTCAACAGTGCCGAGCATGGTTGGGCGGTGGGCGACCAGAAGAAGGTTTACGAAACGTCCGACGGTGGAAAAACCTGGACGGAACTAGCGGCGGCGGCCCAGCCGGACTCCACGCCCGAGCGGACCATCTACAACTGGATCGACTTCGCCGGTCCGGACGCGGGGATCATCACCGGATGGAATCAGCCCGCCCCCGATCCACGGCGCGTTATTCCCGAATGGGTGAGTCCGTCGCACGTCTCCTCCTCGCGGCGGGAGGCGCCGCACCTCTCCATCTTCCTGCAGACGCGTAACGGCGGAAAGACATGGAACCCCACCACCGGTTCCCTGTTCGGCCACGTTGCTTGCGTGCGGCTTTCGCTGAATGGCTACGGTCTGGGCATCATTCAGTTCAAGGACGCGTTCGATTGGCCGTCGGAAGTGTTTCGCATCGATTGGACCACGGGCGAAAGCTCGCGCGTCTTCCGCGAACAGAACCGGCTCATCACCGACGTGGCTTTACCGCCAAGCGGTCCCGCCTACCTGACCGGAATCGAGAAGCTGGACCGTCTGAATGACAGCCCCATCCCCGGACCGGTTAAAGTATTGCGCAGCGACGACTTGGACAACTGGCACGAGATGGACGTGGATTACCGCGCCACCGCACATCGCGTCATCATCTCGGCCATTGACGACAAAAACATCTGGATCGCCACCGATACCGGCATGGTTTTAAAGCTGGTTCCCGGAAAATAAAACAAGTCTCCATCGGCCTGTTTTATCCACCACCCTTGCACCGCCCGCCGTGAGTAACTGTATGAAACCAAACCGTCATAAAACTGAGGAAAATGTTCTCGAAAGTTAAGATTTTGTTTGACGGATGTGAACGTTCGGATCATTATGTAGATGGTTCCAAGAGGTTCATGGGACAGTCAACCTGGTGAACGGTAGCGAGCCTGGAACGTTGATCCGCTGGCGAAACTTTAAAACGGGAAGCTGGCGGGGAGCGAAGGGGAATCGGGCCGGGCACACAGGCGAGCTTTTCGACAGGCGAGTGGGCTGAACGCTTCGATCTAGAGGGGCCTAAGAACCCCAAAGGGGAGCGGAGGCTCAATCACCGGAAGAAAACGCTGGACTAAGAGCTGGGCAACGGGTCTGTTGCGTTGAATTCCCCGCAGCCGGGGCGAACCAGGCGGCGGGGGAGGAGTGGCAGACCGAACGGGTTCGGCGCGAAGTTCGGCGGGGCGGCGAAGGAATAGGCCAGGATCGTTAATCTTCCAATGGCAACCCGGCAACGGGAAGTTGTTGGGAGGGAGTGAAAGGCCGTTCCGAGCAGCCGGTTCCGAGCAGGAAGAACTGGCAGGCGGGCTTTGGAGCACTGATCCGTTGTTCTACAAAAGGAGCAGCGGGGAGCAAAGAAGATGACGTCCGGTTCTCCTGATCGCCAAGCTTATGCCGTGCATGCCGGCAGGAGTGGGGCTGTTCACTGAGTCACTTGGAACCATTTCCTTTTTGGGCCGCAGTTTCCACTCTGCTTCTCCACCGCATCGGATAACGTGAATACCATGCGCAATGTTTTCCAGCGGTCAGTGGCGATCGCGCCCGGACAATATCGCCTACACTTCCAAAGCTCGCGCAACGGGGAGTAAACCCTTTTCTCCTGGCTCCCCTATTCGTGCCGCAGCGCCACCATCGGATCCACACGGGTGGCTCTGCGCGCCGGGAAATAGCACGCTGCAAATCCTGCCAGCGACACCACCACCACGACTACTACGAGCGTCATCGGGTCGTGCGGCGAAACGCCCCAAATCTGATTCCGAATGAGGCGCGTCACCGCAAAACTTGTGGCAATACCCGCGATCACACCCAGCCCAACCAGGCGGCCGCCCATGGCCAGCACCATGCGCAGCACTTGCGCCCGGCCCGCTCCCAGCGCCACGCGAATCCCGATCTCATGCGTTTGCCGCGAAACCGTGTAGGCCACCACGCTGTACACCCCAAGAGCCACCAGCATCATGCCCACGGCGGCAAATATCCCCAGCAACACCACGCTGAAGCGCGGCTCGGCGTAAGAATACTCCTTCAGAATGTCTTTGAGGCTTCCCGTTAGAGTAAGGGCGACGTTGCGGTCGACCGCCCAAATCTCACGCCGCACCGCGTTTAACATTGCGGCGGGATCACCCGTCGTCCGCACCAGAACTCCACGCTCAAACGATCCCGTCATCGTGTACGGAATGAACGCCTCCGGCATCACTGGCTCCTGAATGCCCTGATTCTTCACGTCCGCCACTACGCCTACGATCTGGAACATCGGGTTTTCGACCGGCGGGTCCACTTCTGTCGCCAGCATGGCCAGCTTGATCTCGCGGCCGATTGGGTCTTCCTGCCCAAAGTATTTTCGTGCCAGCGTCTGGTTCACCACCGTTACCCGGCGCGCATCTTTGACTTCCATCTCCGACAGCGCGCGGCCGCGCAGAAACCGGATTCCCAGCGTGGAAAAGTAGCCCTCGCTGCACAACTGGAAAATGCCTTGCCGTTTCTCCAAGTGTGCGGCGCCGGGCACATCGATTTCTGTGAAGACGCCCCCATACGGTGGAAGATTGCTGGTTTCGGTAGCCGCCACTACACCCGGCAGTGTGTACAGGCGCTGCAGCAGCGCCTGGAAGAAATGCTGCTTCGCCGCCGCCGATCTGTATTGCGCGCGCGGCAGCGGAGTGCGTACCACCAGGATATTGTCCGGATTCAGACCCAGATCGGTCTGCCGCAGAGCGATGAACGTCCGCATAAGCAGCCCTGCTCCCACCAGCAGCACCAGCGACAGCGCCACCTCCAGCACCACCAGCGTGTTTCTGAGCCGGCTGCGGCGAAAGCCCCCGCTTACGCCCTTGCCAGAATCCTTCAGCGACTCGACAATCTCCGGCTTTACCGCCCGCAAGGCTGGGCCGAGTCCGAACAGAATCGCGGTCAACGCCGCCACACCCATACTGAACGACAACACCCGGTAATCGATGCGGATTACCGCCTCTTCCGGCATCAGGTTCCAGGGAATCTCACGCGCCAGTAGCTCGATGCCGCCATAGGCCGCCAGACACCCGGCGGCGGCGCCGCTCAACGCTAGCAGGAAGCCTTCCACCAGCAATTGACGCACGATGCGCCAGCGGCTGGCGCCTAGAGCGGCACGCACCGCCATTTCCTTCTCGCGCGCCGATGCCCGAGCCAGCAGCATATTGGCCACGTTGCTGCACGCAATCAATAGCAGTAGCCCAACCGCGGCTACAAGCATGTATAGCACCTTGCCGAAGTTGGCTACACCGAAATCCGTCATCGTCTCCACATGCATGGCGAACTTCTCCGGATATTGCCTCGGGTACGTCCGCGCCAGCCGGTGCGCAATCAAATCCAGATTGGCCTCCGCCTGCCGCATCGGGACTCCCGGCTTGAGACGCGCGTGCATGAGGAAATTCCCGTTCTTCAGCTCCGGGTCGCTAGGGTCGGGCTCCACCGGCATCCAGAGATCCGCGTGTTTGCTGAATCGCGGCGGCATGATGCCCACCAGTATCCGCGCCTTGCCGTTCAACACCAGCGTGCGCCCCACAACGGGCTCGCGCTGGAACCGCTTGATCCACAATTTGTAGCTGATCGTGAATACCGGCGGCGCGCCTGGCCTGCCGTCATCCGGCGTAATTGCGCGGCCCGCCAGCGGTGGCACGCCCATCACGCGAAAAGTATTTGGCGTCACGATGGAGCCGGAAAAGCGCTCCGCCCCTTCGCCGCCCGTGTACAGGACATCGATATGAAGCGTCCCGAACACCTGTTCGAAGACATTGTTTTCTCGCTGGTACTCCAGAAATTCGGGAATCGAGAAAAGTTGGCGCGCGCCCTGCGCGCCCCGCGCCGGATCGTTCACCGAGATGACCACCAGGTTCTTCGCATCCGCGTATGGAACCGGCTCTAATAAAACGTTGTTGATCACGCTGAAGATTGTCGTGGCCGCGCCGGTTCCCAGAGCCAGCGCCGCAATCGCAAGCAAGGCAAAACCTGGCTGGTGAGCCAGGCCTCTCCATCCATAGCGCACGTCTTGCCAAATGGAATGCAGGAACATGTCGGTGCAAAACCGCTAAGTCATCTACCAGCGAGGAATAACTGATGCGAAAACGCCTGCTTTAACCCGTCAATAATAGCAATTTATAAGATCGTTTGGTGGGAATTCGCTGGAATTAGGAAAACACTCAGCGGTGCGGCTGTTACCGCGCGGGAGCTTGCGCCGTGCGGTGCTCGGCCACGTAGCGCTCGACGTATTTTGAGAACTCCGCCTGGAGGCCGTGGCGCGCGCGGTCCCCTTGCTTCAACGGCTTGCCCTCTATTTCGAGCACCGGCAACAGCTCGCGCGTGGTCGAGGTAATAAAGACCTCATCGGCGCTCTCTAATTCCGCTGGGAGCAGCACCTTTTCGCCGATTGCAAATCCCGGAACGTGCACCTCTTCGAGCAGCACACTGCGTGTCACACCTGGTAAACAGCCCGAACTGACAGGCGGCGTCCAAACCTGGTTTCCGCGCGCGATAAAAATATTCGCCGACGTGCATTCGGAAACCTCGCCCCTCTCGTTCAGCAGGATCACTTCATCCAAACCCTTGGCCTGCGCCTCCTCCACCCAAGTCAGGTTCATGGCCCAGGAGAGAATCTTTGTCCCGGCGAATGGCGATGCCGCATGGCGCGCATTTGGAATCAAGGCCAGGTTCACCCCTCTACCCCAGTGGTGCAGGTCCGAAGTGAGAGCCATCAGGTCGCTCCGCCGCTCCGACGGTCCTGCCCACACGCTGCCGTCGTTGCGTACCACCACTACGCGCAACGATGCGTTGTACGCCCGGTTCGCCTCCACCAGTTCCAACAGCCTTCGCTGTCCCTCTTCCGCGGTACACGGCATCGGCACGTGGAACAGGGCTGCGTCCTTGACCATTCGCGCCCAGTGGCGTTCGAAGGCGAACAATACGCCGTCCAATACGCGGATCGTGCTGAACACGCCCCACCCGGCAAGCAGGCCCACCTGCCCCGGCGCCAGCAGCTTCTCCGAGGAATCCCGCACCTGGTCGTTGAACAGAATGTGCCGATGGATCACCGTTTCATTGTATCGAAGCAGGGGCATCGGCACTCCTGTCCCGCCATTGCCTTACGATGATAGGTAGCCATGAGCACTTCTTCTCCCGACACCATCGTTATCGGCGGCGGCATCATCGGCGCCTCCATCGCCTGGAAATTGGCGCTCGCCGGATTGCGCGTGACGCTCGTCGACGCCGGCTCCGTAGGTGGCGAAGCCAGTTGGGCCGGTGCGGGCATGCTGGCGCCAGGTGGCGAAATTGTCTCTCGCGAGCCCTGGCTCGACCTCGCTCTCGAAAGCATGCGTCAGTACCCCGGCTTTGTGGACGACCTTCACGCCGCCTCCGGGGTAACCATCGATTATCGAGTCTGCGGCGGCGTCGACGTCGCCTTCGCTGAGGACGAGTGGCAGGCTCTCTCGAGCCGTGCTGAACAACAGCGCGCTCTGGGCATCCAGTCCACCATCCTCGACCGGCAAAGCCTCCGCGATCTGATCCCGCTGTGCGACCGCGAATACGCCGGAGCGCTTATCTATCCGGACGACACACTGGTCGACCCGCGCGACGTCATGCGCGCGCTCACGGTCGCCTGCCGCGCCGCCGGAGTTGAGATTCGCGAAGGATGGCGCACAACCGCGCTTCACGTTTCGCGAGGATCGGTCCTGGTGGAAAGCCCGGCGGAAAGGCTGCATGCGTCCGCCGTGGTTCTGGCCGCCGGCGCCTGGTCCACGGGTATCGCCATTTCCGGCGCTGCCCTGCCCCCATTGCCCACGGCCTTTCCCGTCAAAGGGATTCTGACCAGTTATCAACTAGAACCCGGCACGCTAAGCCCCATTCTTCGCCGCGGCCATACATACTTGTTACAGCGCTCCACCGGCGTGCTGATTGCCGGCACCACGTCGGAGCAGGTCGGCTTCAACCGCTTGCTGGACAAAGACTCCGTCGACGGCATCACTTCACGCGTGGGCGAGCTCCTGCCGTGGATCCGCCGCCACCAGCCAATGGCCGCCTGGGCCGGCTTCCGTCCCGCCGCTGACTCGCACGGGCCGTTGATCCACCGCGCCGGAGATACCGGCCTGTGGCTGGCCTACGGCCACTACCGAAACGGAATCCTGTTGGCGCCCGTCACTGCAAAGATGGTGAGCGAAGGGATTCTGGGCTCGCGCAATGTGGAGACGGCAGTGGCGGCAAGCAATTCGTAGACCGGAGTGGCACGTGCGGTTTCTGGACGAGATTACCCGGGACGTCCGGTATGGTTTACGTGTGTTGCGGCGCGCACCGGTAACCAGTGCGTTGGCCGTCGTGTCCGTCGCGCTTGGAATTGGCGCCAACACGGCGATCTTCAGCCTGCTCAACGCGCTTCTGCTGCGGCCGGTGTCCGGCGTGCGTGCGCCGCACGAGCTGGCCGGAATAGACACGGTGCTGCCGTCCACAATTCTGGATGATCTCGACAAAGAACCTGTATTCGCCGGCGTCTGCGGCGTTTCTACACCTTTGCTCACGACCGAGGCGCACGGTGACCCGCAACCCATTGGTATCCTCGCGACTACCGGCTGATGCATCGATACGCTGGACCTGAAAGCGGAAATCGGCCGCATGATTCAACCCGCCGACGATCGTGAAGGCAGTGCGAGAGTAGCAGTCCTGACGGATTCCTATTGGCGCCGCGCGTTCGGAGGCCGGGCGGATGCTCTCGGCAGCACCATTCGCATCGATGGCCTAGCGTTCACGATTGTTGGCGTCGCCGACTCACAATTTCACGGCGTACTGCTTGGATTCTGGCCCGGAGCCATCGTTCCCGCGGCGCAAGATCCCAGCGACGCACACGTGACCTCGGGGCGCCGGCATTATTCGTGGGTCCACGTCTTCGCACGCCTGGCGCATGGCGTCTCCATGGAACAGGCCCGAGCGCGGCTGAGGTTCTCGCAACAGCATCTGCTCCAAGAATCTGTCCTGCCCGATTACCAGGGCGCGCGCAGGCGTGAGTTTCTTTCGCAAACGCTGGATCTGGTTTCTGGTGCGACCGGCTTGGATTATATGCTGCGCAATCGGTTCACTCGGCCGCTATACGTGCTCCTCGGAATCTCCTTCCTGGTGCTGCTCACGTCCTGCGTCAATCTCGCGAACTTGCTCCTGGCACGCGGAGTGCGCCGCCGGAGGGAACTGGCCGTGCGCCTGGCAATGGGCGCGTCTCGGGCGCGCGTGGCCCGCCAACTTGCCATCGAGAGTTTATTGCTGGTTCTCACTGGAACGATTCTTGGATCAAGCTTGGCCTATGCTGCCGATCGTGTCCTCATGACACAGACGCAGGCCGCGTTCATCAACTTCAGTTTGAGTGCATCACCGGATCTCAGAGTGCTGGCATTTGCGGCCGCAATGGCACTCATCACCGGCATCGGATTCGGTGTGCTTCCGGCTTGGCGTAGCAGCGACGTAGACATGGCAATATCGCTGAAGCAGTCCAGCCGCCGAATTCAGACTAGCGCGGCAGGGCGCGTACTCATTTCCGTTCAGGTAGCCTTCACCCTCGCGCTGGTGGCCGGAGCGAGCCTGTTCGTTTCCTCGCTTCAGCGCCTGCGCAATGTTCCCCTCGGGCTCCAGACAGGCGGCGTGGTAGAAGCGCAGCTCTTTCCGGTGCCGCACGGTTATGAGAACTTCTCCCCCGAGGCTTACTATCGCGACCTTCTGGCCCGCGTCGAATCCCTCCCCGGCGTCGAATCGGCAAGCTACTCAAATTTCGCACCGCTGTCCGGCGGTTATCCACAACCGGTTCGCTTCATCACCGATCAGGAAACGGACAGCCGTAAGGCTGGCGTCTTCTGGACGTCGGATGGTTTCCTGCGAACCATGGATATTCCGCTGCTTGCGGGACGAGACTTCGAGCGTACCAGCCGCGCGCAGGGCGTGCGGACCGCGATCGTCAGCCAGTCGCTCGCCAGGCTGTTGTCGCCCGACGGAAGAGTGATCGGCCGTCACATTCGCGTGGGGACCGAGCCGGAGAACCAGGATCTCGAAATCATCGGCATCGCCGCCGATACCCGGCTGAACTACGCCCGCGACGAAAAGTCGCCGGTAGCATATATCAACATCTGGCAGTACTCGTACTCGGCGAAATATGGCGTCCTCATCGCGCGCACGCGAGGCCTCACGATCGGCTTCGTCGATTTGCTCCGCCGCACGGTTCGCGGCGCCCGCCATGAGTACGTGGAATACGCGCGCGATCTGGAACAGCAGCGCGAGAATTCACTGCTCGAGGAGCGCCTTCTGGCCTGGTTCTCATCCGCATTCGGCCTGCTCGCCCTGCTGCTGGCGGCCACGGGTCTGTATGGCTTGCTGGCATATCACGTCGCCAGCCGTACAGGCGAGATCGGCATACGAGTCGCCCTCGGCGCGACCCGGGCGAACGTGCGGTGGTTGGTTGTCGGCGAGGCGCTTCGTCTGGTTTTCGCCGGCATCGCCTTCGGGCTTCTGTTGACGTTTGTTGCGGGCCGGTTCGTGCAGGGCTTGCTATATGGCGTCCGAGCCTTCGAGCCTGGACCGGTATCCGTCGCCGTAGCCGTCTTGGCCTGCGTCGCTACCGTCGCAGCGTGTGTGCCCGCCCAACGCGCCTGCGCGGTAGAGCCGCTCGAGGCGTTGCGTCACGAATAATACTCGCGAAACAGTAACTTTCTCCCCCGTCACCCCGAAACTCATTAGAGGGTTTGCGCTCCCGCTTTTTGCTAATGTTTGGGAGAGCCGATCTCTCTCGTGCAACCGCATCCTGTTGAGGACCTGGAATCCCTGATGGCTGCGTACCAGCAAGGGGACCGTGTTGCCGCCGAAGTCCTGATCGAGAGAGTCAGCCCGCAGTTGCATCGCTTCTTCATGGCTCAAGTGGTGAGCCGGCGGTATGCCGACGATTTACTGCAGGAGACCTGGTTACGCATTCACGAAGCGCGGCACTCCTACCGGCCCGGTGAACCGGTGCTGCCCTGGATCTACGCCATCGCCCGCCATACCAGGGTGGATAGTTACCGCAAGGTCCGCCGCACCGAAATCCGCGAGCAGCAGGTGGACATTCTCCCTGATCCCGCACAGGGAACCGGTTCGTCGCCGCCGGGACCCGATCTCGAAGCTCTGCTCGGTACTCTGCCCGAGAGCCAGCGCGAGGTGATCGTCATGCTGAAGGTTTCAGAAATGACTCTGGAACAGGTGGCGCGCGCGACTTCGTCGAGTGTAGGATCGGTAAAACAAAAGGCGCACCGCGCGTACCAGAAACTGCGCCAGGTGCTGTTGGAGATGGGATTTGGAACGGCAGCCGCGAGGATGGACTGAATGACCCCGCAAGACATGGACGGTATCCTCGCTCAGGCTGCGAATCGCACCGCGCCTCAGAGTGACAACTCCGCGGCTATCGCGCGGGCAAAAGCCTCGCTGCCCCGTTCATTCGGTTCCGTGCGCCCCATGCGCGCCGCATGGGCTTTCGTGTCTCTGTTCGTCGCCGCATTTGCGGCCGTTGCCCTGTGCGGTGCCTGGGCGCTTGGTGTGCGCGGTCTGCCAGTCCTGAGCCTCGTTCAGCGTGCCGTTATCTTTTCGGTAGTGCTCGCCGGAGCGTGCATCGCAGCAGTAGCCAGTGTTCGCGAGATGAGGCCCGCGGGCGGCACCCGGAGCGGCCCAATCGCTCTAACGATAGGCATTCTCGCGCCGCTCGTCGCCTTCGCCTGCCTGTTCCAAGACTACAACTTTCAGAACTTCGTACCGGAAGGCGTGAAGTGCCTGCTGGCCGGATTGGCCTGCGCCGTCCCGGCCGCGCTCCTGATTGCCCTGATCCTGCGGCGCGGATTCATCCTGGACTATCGCGCCGCCGGCATCACCGCCGGCACGCTCGCCGGCCTCTCGGGTCTCGGCATGCTGGAACTGCACTGCCCCATCCTCAATGCGCCACACATCATGTTCTGGCACGTCGCGGTCGTGTGGGTCAGCGGCTCGGGCGGCTGGTTAGCGGGATGGATAGCGCAGAAAGCCAAGAGCACGTAATCAAGTGCCGCATCAATTTCAATGCGCCACCTGAATCACCTGATCCGGCAGCAGCCGTTTGACGCCCTCGACCGAGAGCGTGACCGGAGCGCAGGCCAGCGACACAACTACCGCGGCCGGTAATGCAAGATAGAACAGCGGATTCAATAGTGCGTACTCATCGTCGGGAATCATTGCTCTGGCAGGGGGCACCTATTGCGTGCAGAAAAACAGTATCCCGGTGAACCCTGATCTCGGTCACTTCGTCACGCGGAATCACGGGCCCCGATTCCCATAGCCTAATGCCGTCAGGACTGAAAATCAGCTGCGCTTGAGCACTAAAAACGGAGAATCGCTATGACAGGAAAAACGGCAATCGAGAAGAATCAGGAAACCGTAACTGCTGGACCTCAGAAGGATGAGATCTCGCACGAGGACTGTGAAAAGGTTCGGGGGCGAGGCCAGTGGCCCCAGCGTATCAGAGATTGTTGTAACCAAACACTGACCTGGCAGACTGAGGGGCGACGGCGGCGGTTGTCTCCCCTATAACTATCTCGATTCCGAACCGCCAGGCCGTTCCCCACACAATCGATTTTCTCGGCGCCTCGGCGTCTCGGCGTTGAAATGGTTTTACTTACCGACCAACCGCGCGGATTCCACCTTGGAGCTGGCCCGGAGTAACGTCGCGTTGATGCTCGACAGTTGCTCCACCAGCCTCTGCTCGTAGGCGGCGGGTAGCGGTTTAGGCATCACCGCAACCTTGGTCTCTCCCTCCGGGCTCAGCAGACCGATCCACGCCACTAAGCAGAGGAATGCGACCCCTAGCAGGCAGGTGCTGATCACAAGGCGGGTTTGGGGACTGGTCACATTTGCAATAAAGATTCCGAGCGAGCTAGTCATGAAGAACGTCGCATACAAGATGCTATGAATCACCACATTTCTGCTCAGAGGAATCGGGAGCAGCGCGAGAAATACCAACAAAAGGAGCAAAAGGATAACCAACGCGGAGTCGACGCCGCGTTCGACCATGAGGAACCGCGAAATCGAGAGCATCCCCTCGTTGGAATGCCGCCACGTTGGCGCCAAGAGGATCAGCGATATCAAAACCGAGGTTGCCAGACTCGCGTATATAGTCCGGCGTCCCAACACCTGAATTCCACGGTATTCCTTGAAAATGAGAGAGCACAGCTCAAGGACGACGAGTGTGCTCAGCATCCACGAGATTGGCTCGGTTGACTTCCAGACGTTCGCGTAGGCCGGAGACCGATCATTAATCGGCCACAGTGAACCGGTACGAACCAAACTAAAAACCAGGGAAACAAAAAAGAAGCGGTAAGTCGAAGCTAATTTGACGACATACAACCGCACAATGAGCGCGGCGCATAACAGCGCGTTGCCTAACCACAGCGACCTTTCAATCGACATGGAAGTCAGGGCAACCATCCGTTATTCCGTCGCTCAATCTTACCATGTAGATCGCTGTGGTTCTGGCAACGATCGATCAGGCTCGCAGGCCGATTGGCCCTGCTGATTTCAGCTAGCTAACTCTTCGGCCAAGGCATTGGTAACATAACGTGACCCTCCCTTCCGCAGGTGGAAAAGAAATATTACGGTCGTAGAGTACTGCGAAGCACACCTCGGCTGATATTCGGTTATGGCGTAAACGAGGGTAGGAACTATGCGGAGTGGTGCGGAAAGTAAGTAGCCCTTATTACATAATTGTCCGATTGTTACTTCGGATTTTTGCTAAGACACGCAATTTTTGCCGCTAGCCATGCGACGCCTTTGCGCGCACTCGCCAGGTATCCGGCGGAAAATCCGTCGCTAACACCCACCTCGACGGTGTTCTTTGCATTCGCTGCGCTCGCCATTTTCCACCGCTCCGCAGCTCTGCCGGTTGGCACATACACAGGAATATGTGAAAACCTGTGGTGATTAGTTTCAAAAATTCTCGCGCAGTCGCTAAACGGGAGAACATTCTCTGTGCGCCAACGGCATGGTGGTGGTCGTCAGCCCCCTTGGCGCGCGAGGTATTCCGGCATTTAGCCCCCCGGATGCGATCTCCCTGCGATACAGTGTGGAGCATGCCTTCACGATGGAACTTGCTGCTCACGCTGTGCGCTGTCGCTCTCGCAAGTTCGGCCATGGCCCAGCCGTCCCCAGCCGCCCGCATCACGCTTGCGCCTTCTGAACGCTACCAGTTCATCCAGGGTTTCGGCGTCAACTACACCGGGCCGTACTTCCGTGACGATCAAAAGCCCATGTTCGACAAGCTGATCAAAGATCTGGGCGCCACCATGTTCCGCGTCGTCCCCTATCTGGTCTACAGCAATTGGGAGGAGACCAACGACAACGACGATCCCAACGTCATGAACTGGGAATACTACAACGACCGTTACTCGTCGCCTGTTTTCGAAGCCACCTGGAACGGCCTGCGGTTTCTCAACTCACGCGGCATCCGGCCGGTGATCGGACTCATGGGTCCGGTTCCCGATTGGATGCTCGACGACCATTGGGCTCCGCCGAAACACAAGGTCTGCCAGACCGACAGCAAACAGCGCGCCCTCAAGCCCGCCATGTACGACGAGTTCGCCGAAATGGTGGTCTCGATGGTCATCTATGCGCGCAAAAAGGCCGGCATTGATTTCGAGTATTTCAGCCCGTTCAACGAGACCGATTGCTACCCGCCTGAAGGCCCCCGCATCGATCCCGAGGAAGCGCCCAAGGTGCTGGCCGCCGTCGCCCGCCGCCTGAACAAAGAAGGTATGGGCGACATCCGTCTCACCCCCGCCGATCAGGCCGTCATCACCAACGACTACATCACGCCGATCCTGGCCGATCCCGAGCTGATGAAGCAGGTGGGCGCGCTTACGCTGCACACTTACGGCGAGAACTCGGTCGGCCCGCAGGTGGAACGCGTCCGCAGCAGCCTGTACCCGCACATGCCCGTGTGGCTCACCGAATACGGCGATCTGAATGATCAAGACAGAACCGACGGCAACGACTGGAAAAACTTCTCGCTCGCCGCCAACCGCCGCGCGCTCACTGCGCTGAATCAGGGCGCCAGCGCTGTTTTTTTCTTCGATGCCTTCGACGACTACGAGGAGTGCGCCCGCCGCCTGACGTTTTACGGCCTATTCCGCAGCGCTGATCACATCTACACGCCGCGCAAACGCTACTACGCCACGCGCCAGCTATATCACTTTGTTAAGCCGGGAGCGCAGCGCATCGGTGCCGTGAGCGATACCGCTGGCCTTACGGTGTCGGCTTTCTTCGACACAAGCACGAGCAGTCTCGTGGTGGTGGGTGTAAAGGAAGGCGGCCCTAAGAGAGTTGACCTGGTGCTTAGCGGAGTCGAAGCCTCTGAACCGTTCGACCTGTTCATAACCACCCCCACGTTGAATTGCCAGAAAGTGGCGGCGGTATCTTCCAGTGAAGGCGTCGCAAAGCTGGATCTGCCCGACGAGGCGGTCTTTACGCTGGTGGGTGGATTAAAGAAATAGTCGAGGTGAACTAGTGTTGCATGTTCACCTCATGAGGTTTAATGGCTGTCTCCGTCGTGGTCAACATCGCCCGAAGCGCTCTTGGCGGCGCTGCTCAATTGGACTTTGTCCTGCTGCGGCGTGGTATCCGTCGGCTGGTTGTGAGTCGGCTTGGCCGGGGGTTGCTGATTGGCCTGCGTTTGATAGGCGTAGTTCACTGGGTTGGGACTGCTAACACCGCTGATCGACATAGGCTAGGCGCCTCCTATTAGCTCATCGGCCCTGGTTGGGCAGTTTTTAAGATTTTTCTCGCCGTCGTGTTATAGTTCCCGCTAATGGTTGGCCGCACGCTCGGTAGCTACCAAATCGTTGAAAAACTGGGTGAAGGCGGCATGGGCGAAGTGTGGCGCGCCCGCGACACCCGCCTCGGCCGCTTCGTGGCTGTAAAGGTCCTGCCCCCTGATCTGGCTCGCGACTCCGACCGCCGGCAGCGCTTCGAAGCCGAGGCCAGGGCCGTCGGTATCCTCAATCATCCCAACATTGTAGCGGTGTACGACGTAGGCACGGATGGCGATATGGCCTACATGGTCTCGGAACTCGTTGAGGGTGAATCACTTCGCGCGCTCATCCGGCGCGGGCCTTTGAGCGCGCGCAAGTTGACCGATCTCGCCTCCCAAATCTCTGACGGACTGGCCGCCGCGCACGGTGTTGGCATCGTGCATCGCGACCTGAAGCCTGAAAACATTATGGTTACGCGCGACGGCCGCGCCAAGATTCTGGATTTCGGCTTGGCCAAGCAAATCCCCATTTCCACCGGCGACGAAACCGCAACTGCAGTGCTCTCGCAACCCGGAATTGTAATGGGCACAGTGGGTTACATGTCGCCAGAACAAGTACGGGGCGAGCCCGTTGACCGGCGCTCGGACATCTTCAGTTTCGGCTGTATTTTATACGAGCTAGCGACAAGTAAACGCGCCTTTGAGGCAGGCTCGGCAGCCGAAGTACTGAGCGCAATTCTGAAAGATGACCCGCCGGCCAGCGGAAACCCGGCACTCGATGCGATCATGCGCCGCTGCCTGGAAAAGCAAGCGGATCAGCGGTTTCAATCCGCCGCGGACCTGGCTTTCGCGCTGCGATCTATTTCCACCGTCTCTGGAAGCCAGCCCGCGATGATTGCACCGGAACCTGTTTCGCACTCAAAATGGCTGCGCGTTGCGGCCATAGCCGCCGTCGCGGTTTTCCTGGTCGCGGGCGGTTATCTGCTGCGTGATCGCACCGCGGTTCAAAACCCTCCGGAATTCGAGCGGCTCACGTTTCGCCAGGGCCACATTTCGGCAGCGCGGTTCGTTGGCGACGCTGTGATCTACACGGCGAACTGGGAGGGCGGACCCGGTCGCACGTACCTGGTGACGCCGGGCAATCCCGAATCGCGCGATCTGATGATGCCCGAAAACAGCCAACTCCTCTCGGTATCGGCCGCAAACGATCTCGCACTTCTGGTTGGCCCGTTCGATCCGGATGGCTCGGGAACGCTGGCGCGTAATTCCATCACCGGCGGGCAGACGCGGGAGCTGCTGGAGCACGTGTTCGCGGGCGACTGGACAGCGGATGGAAAATCGGGGGCGCTTTCCCGCCGCGTTAACGGGAAATGGCGCCTGGAATATCCGGAAGGCACGGTGCTCTTGGAATCGGAGTGGCCGGCTTTTGGACTGCGCATTTCACCCGATGGCGAGCGCGTGGCTTTCTGCGTGTACGACCAAGGTAGCCGCGTTGGGATTATGACGATCGACCGCGCCGGGAAGCGTCAATACCTCGGGGTGGTTTCCAGCCAAATTTCGATGGCGGAAAACGCGCGGCTGTTCTGGTCCCGGGATGGCCGGGAAATCTGGTTCCGCTCACTCGATGCCAACGATCTAGGAACCATCTACGGGCTGGGCTTGAACGGTAAACGCCGCGTGATTGCGCGGTTTCCGGGCGAAGTCAAGCTGCATGACCTGTCGCGCAGAGGGGAAGCCCTCATCAGCACCGACACGACACGCGTGGGGATTCTGGGCGTGGCGCCCGGCGAAACCGCCGAGCGGGACCTTTCGGTTCTGGACGCGACATACGTTTCGAGCATTTCGCAGGACGGCAGCATGATCCTGACCAACGCCGTGGGTGCAAGTGGAGGTCCCCACGGCAGCATGTACCTGCGGCGAACGGACGGCTCGCCTGCGGTTCGCCTGGGCGAAGGCAACGGATTCGCCTTCTCTCCCGATGGCAAATGGCTCGCAGGGTATACCACGCAAGACGGGGTCACGCGGAAATTTGTGCTGCTGCCGACCGGGACAGGCGAGGAGAAGGAGGTCACGGTTCCCGGTCTGGTCAAGGGGTCAGGTCTGCTGGTCGGCTGGCTGCCGGGAGACCAGAACTACCTGGTGATGGGCGCCCTTCCGGGGAAGAAGGGCCCCTGGCAGCTTTTCGCCTGGGATGCCGTGGCTGGAACGGTGCGGCCAGTATCGCCGGAAGGCATGTCGGGCGAGGGTCTGCCGTTACTCTCTCCCGATGGCCGGCGATTTTTCCATCGCGGACCGGATGGCGCGTGGCACATCTACTCAATCGGTGACGGCAAGCAAAGTGACATGCGCGGCTTGACGCCGCACGATATTCCCGCCGGCTGGTACAGCGACAACCACTCCATCTTCGTGCGAACTCACGCTGACACGAACAAGATGATGCGGGTCGCCATCCTCAATATCGATACAGGCGAGCGCAAGCCATGGAAAGAGATTCATCCCTCGCGCCCGGTAGACGAGGTCTCCAACCTTCGCGTGACGCCCGATGGGCGCGCCTACGCGTATAACTACCGGCAGGCAACGTCGGATTTGTATCTGGTGAAGGGGTTGAAGTAACCGATCGACGTATCTAGCCCTGATGGTTCACTATCCGTCAGAACGACGGAGCGGTATCTGAGGGACAGGCTGCAACCGTCTAACACTCCAGCTCACCGTCGGCCGACGCGCCCATCGCCGGCAATGGCCGCCGGAGCCACTGTAAACACAGAAACAGATGACAAGGTCGTAAATTCACTCGATTGGATGTACAATCGATGGCGGGCAGCATGCCAAAACAGAAAGCTTGGCAGGCAAAAGGGGGAGGCAATGCGTCGCAAAACTGATCGCGTGGTACTACACCACGATGGAGGCGTTTTCTATGACAACGAGCCGTTCTCAACGCCTGTGCCGGGCTCTGTTCACGAGCTTCCTGGTACTGGCACTACTTAATCTTCCCTCACTCGCACAAAACCGCCCGCAAGACAAAATTCTCGGTGGATACTTCGAAGAGTGGAGTATCTACTATGCCGGGTACAACATCGCCAACCTCCAGCAGAACGGGGTGGCCAACAAACTGACGCACCTGATCTATGCCTTCGCTAACGTAAATGCAACTCCCGCGTGCGCGATCGCGGACCCCTGGGCCGATTACCAGTCTCCATATCTTCCCAGTGTCAGCGGAGCTGCTTACACCGGACCGATGTACGGCAATTTCGCCGCCATACAGCAGCTCGAGCAGCTTCATCCCAATTTGCATGTTTTGATTTCTTTAGGCGGAGCATCTGCCGCCAACACGGCGAATTTTTCCGCTGCGGCGAGTACCGAAGCGGGCCGCCAGGCGCTGGCCGCTTCCTGCATCGGCATGTTCATCGAAGGCAACATCGCTCCTGGTATTACGGCGCCAGGCCTGTTTGATGGCATCAACATCGACTGGGAGTTTCCGACGGCGAGCGACACGCAGAATTTCACCGCCTTGCTGCAAGAGTTCCGCAATCAGCTGGACCAGCTCTCCGCTACCACCGGCAAGAAGTACATCCTGTCATTCGATGGGCCGGCCGGCTCGCAGAACTACGTGAATATCGACCTGGCGAAGGCCGCCAAGGCGGTGGATTTCATTACGATCGATGGGTACAACTACGCCGGATCGTGGGACACGCAAACCAACGACGCCTCACCGCTGTTGGATTCGCGGCAGGATCCCGCGTTCGGCCAGGGTCTCGATATTAACGACACGGTGGATGCGTATCTAAAAGCCGGCGTGCCGCCCTCGAAATACACGATGGGCTTACCGCTATATGGCGCGGGCTGGACGGGCGTTCCCAACGTGAACCACGGCTTGTATCAGAATTCCACCGGTCCATCTCCGGTTCCGTTGGCGAACGGAAAGGGATTGTGTCCTGACTGGAGCGGCAACACGGCCGGATGCGATACGCTGCTGACGCCGGGGGTTGCCACTTACTCTACGTTGGTGAATCTCGAGGCCAACGGCTATAGCGTTCATTTCGACCCGCTGAGAGTTGCGGTTACGCTCTTCGACCCGACACCCGGAACGTTCTACACTTTCGACAATCCGGCCACGGCGTTGTTAAAGATGCTGTACGTCGATGCCAGAGGACTTGGGGGAGCTTATGTATGGGCGCTCAAGGACGACGACGCAAACGGCACCATGGTGAAGACCATGGCCGAGTTCCTGGGACATTAGAAAAAATCCGGCGGACCTGGTGCTTCTGAATGCCAATCCGCTCGATGATATTCATAACAGCAGGCAAGTCTCGACGGTCGTCTTGCGCGGGCGCGTCATCGCGCCGCGACGAAAGACGCCCTGATCGCGTATCCGACTTAGCGGAACCGCGAAGCAATCGTCTCAATGGCCGTCAGGCTTTTTTCCACGTCGTCGGCGGTAGTGGCCCAGGAAGACACGCTGATCCGCATGGCTTTCCTGCCGTGCCAGACTGTGCCGCCGCACCAGCAGGTGCCATCGGCGCGTATTTCGTCAATTACTTTTTGAGTTGTCTCGTCGTCACCAAAGGCGACCAAGACCTGGTTCAGTACAACGTCGTTGAGGATTTCGTAACCCGCGGCGCGCAGACGATCGGCGAAGGTGCGGGCGTGGCGGCAGCATTGATTGACGAGTTCAGCCACGCATTCGCGTCCCAGGCAGCGTAGAGCCGTCCAAATCTCGACCGCACGAGCGCGCCGCGAAGATTCGGGACCCCACTGCATGGGCTCACGGGCGGCGCACGGGTCGAGATAGTGCGCGGTGATCGCCATTGCCTGGTGCAGGTGAGCAGGCTCGCGCACCAGAGCAATACCGCTGTCATAGGGGACATTCAACCATTTGTGCGCGTCGGTCGACCAGGAATCGGCGGCTGCAATGCCCTTGGTGAGATGATGGCGTTCCGGTGTGGCGGCGGCCCAAAGACCAAAAGCGCCGTCCACATGCACCCACGCACCGGCGGAATGAGCAATCTCGCAGATCTCGCCGGTTGGGTCAAACGAACCGGTGTTCACGTTCCCGGCTTGGACCGAGATAATCGTGGGACCCTCCAGACGCGGGAGACAGTCGGGCCGCATGCGGCCTTGCGCGTCGCACGGTACGGTTTGAACGCGGTCCCTGCCGAGTCCGAGCATGGCGAGCGCCTTCAGGACAGTGACGTGCACCTCTTCACTCACGACCACCGTAATGGGTGGCGCGCCGAACAGCCCGGCCGATTCCACGTTCCAGCCGGCACGCTTGAGCACGGCGTGGCGCGCCGCGGCCAGACAGGTGAATGTCGCCATCTGAGCCCCCGTGACGAACGCGCCACCGCAGCCGGGCGGAAGGCGGAGGAGTTCGAGGAGCCAGGCCAGCACGATATCCTCCAGATGGGCCGCCACCGGCGATGCCACGCGCAAGCCGGCGTTCTGGTCCCAGGCGGAGGCAATCCAGTTCGCGGCGACGGTTGCCGGCAAGGCGCCACCAATGACGAATCCGAAATAACGGCCTCCAGTGCTTGCCACGGTGGCAGGTGAGCCAATTTCGTCGAGCTGCGCAATCACTTCCATGGGGCTTTGCGGCTTTTCCGGTAAGGGCCCTCCCAAATCCGCGAGACCACGCAGAGCTTCCGCCGACGGATAAACACGGCGATCTTGGATTTCTTCCAGGTAGCGGACGGCGCGTTGGGCAGCCTCGGCGAGGAGGGTGGATGTCGCACTCAGAGTGCCTATTGGATTCTCAGTCATCAGTATTCAGTATGATGTGCGCTCGCGATCGGAGCAGCAGCAACTCCGCGGCTTACGGTTAGGAATTGTTGATGCGCGTCACTGGCGACATTGTTTCGAATGAACCACCCATTCCTGTAGCGCGGGGCTAACGCGTTGTTTGCGGGCGACCCGCGGTTTTTCCGGCGCGACGAACCCGAAAGGCCGCAGGTACCCGCAAACGGCGCGTGTCCCCTCGCTACGTTTCCGACTGATCGGTCTGAATAGCGTAAAATTATGATGAGGAAGCGGCCATGCCCACGAACGGAGCGCAATCCTTCTCCGCGTCATATGACAGGACGACGAAGATTATTTCGGGCGTCGTGTGCGGCGTCCTGGTTTTGGCTGCATTCGCCGCGCAGAACATCTTGATCGCCGCTCTTGGGGCGGTCGTGATTGCGGTTTGCTATGCGTATTCGCCCCTGGGCTATGCAGTTTCGGAGCGGTCGATTGTCGTCCGCCGGCTGATCGGGCGCGTCCGCATTCCGCTCGAGGGCGTGCGTGAAATCCGAGCCGCGACCGCCGACGATTTCCGCGGCTGTCTCCGGCTGTGGGGTAGTGGCGGCTTGTTCGGGTATTACGGTTTGTTCCGAACGACGAAACTGGGAAAATGCACTTGGTATGTGACGAACCGCGCGAAGGCGGTCGTGTTGATTACCGAAACAAAGACGACGCTGTTCAGTCCGGACGATGTTGACGGCTTTTTGGCGGCAGTGCGGGCAGAAGCTCCGGTTCCGGAAATGGGTGGAGGTTTGCCGGCTGGCGCGATCGAGCCCCGCGGTGCCGGACTCGCATGGCTAGGAGCTGCCGTCGGCGTCGTGGCAGTTGCGGTTGTTGCTTTCGCCGTTTCGTACTCGCCGGGGCCGCCGCGATTGACGTTGACCGCAGACTCGCTGGCGATCCACGACCGTTTCTATCCCGTCACGCTGCAAGCGGACGGCGTGGATGTCGCCCATATTCGAGTAGTGGACCTCGGCGTGGAGAAGGAATGGCGTTCAACCGCGAAAGCCAACGGCTTCGCGAACTCACATTACCGTTCCGGCTGGTTCCAGGTCGCCAATGGTCAAAAAGTTCATCTTTACGAGGCCGGTGGTAAGCGATTAGTCCTACTGCCTCCAAACGGTGATAGCGCGGCTGTGCTGGTGGAGGTGCAGGAGCCGGACAGATTTGTGGAAGAATTGCAGCGAGCGTGGAGCACCCATTTGAAGGCGGCGAGTGCCGGCAATTAGCGAGGCTGTTTCTTGGAGGATATCTGGATGGATGCGCAAAAAAAGAACGATCGGTTAGCCTGGCTGCAAGGACCTTCGGCCAAATGCTCGATGCCCGGTGACGTCGATTCGCCTTGGCGGCTGGTGCTGCTGGGAGCGCCGGGAGTGGGCAAGGGCACGCAGGCTCTGCTGCTGAGCCAGCGTCTGGGTGCCTGCCATCTCTCGACAGGCGATGTCTTCCGCGCTGCCGGGGGCCGCTCGGATTGCGATCAAACGCCAGCCATGACGGCGGCTCTGGCGCACATGCGCCGTGGTGAACTGGTGCCGGACACTACCGTTTGGGAGATGGTGCGCGAACGGACCGGCTGCCTGCATTGCGGCGGTGGATTCATCCTCGACGGATTTCCGCGCACTCTGAGCCAGGCTGAGGCGCTGAAGCAGCACATGGAAAATGAGAAGCTTGCGCTGCACGCCGTGGTGAATTACGAACTGCCGCTGGACGAAATTGTGTCGCGCCTGAGCGGCCGGCGTACTTGCAAGCAATGCAAGGCGGTGTTCCACATTACCGGACAGCCGCCTAAGAAAGAAGGCGTGTGCGATCATTGCGGCGGCCCGCTATTCCAGCGCGAGGATGACCGGCCGGAAGCCATCAAGGTTCGGATGGAGGCTTACCAACGGAGCACGATGCCTCTGATCGAGTTTTACTCGGGGCTGGGATTGCTGATGCCGGTCGCGGCGACGGGATCGCCTGAGGAGATTTGTGGGCGGACGATGGGGGCGTTGGGAGTCAATGCATGAGGCCGGCAATTGTAGTCCTGCTGGTCAGCGCATCCGTTTTCGCGCAAACTGTTGCCTTCCAGGATGCTTCCGATCCGAAGCGCGGCCGCGTGTCCGGAGTAGTTCAGAATGAGCAGGGCCAGCCCCTTCCCGGCGCTATGGTTCAGGCCATGTTGATGGGCGCTCCAATCATGGGCAAAGTGCCGCATGCCCTCACCGACTCACAAGGGAGGTTCGCACTCGCGGGATTGCTACCCGGCCGCACTTCCGTGGATGCCAGCAAGGAGGAGGATTTTTACCCGGACCGCTTGCTCGGCCTCTGGGACAGTCAAACATCCAGCGAAATCGAGGTGCCGTCCGGCGGAGAAGTGTCCGGCATCGTCCTCAAAATTTCGCCAGCCGGCCGACTAGAAGTCAAAGCGAGAAACGCAGTCACCGGCGCCGACATTGATGCCATCACAATAAGGCTGGAGCGCGACGGCCCTCCCGACCGCTGGATCGAGGGCAGCCGCCTCGGTAACCAGTGGCTGGTGCCCGCCGCGCCCATCCGTTTGCGTGTCCAGACGAAGGGCTTCCAGCCGGCATGGTACGGTGGCGATGGCTCCTTGGAACAGGCTATGCCGATCACGGTGTCGCCGCGCCAGGTGATGATGGTTGTCGTTTTCCTGGTGCCGAAGCGGTAGCAGAGCGGGCGCTTGGCGGACCTTCGCCCGGGAGAGATCGTCTGCGTAGCGGAACGAACGTCCACACCAGAAGAAACCGAAGAAGTCTCGAAATCGCGTACCGCTTATACTCGCCGGCGGCGGAAAACGAGAGCCGCGCCCAGCAATCCCACGGCGAGCAGGGACACAGAGGCGGGCTCCGGAGTCACCACAGCGTCCGCGGCATCGGCGACGATCAAATGGCCCGCTGCCGTCGGGTGATCGGTATCCCAGAACAGAAACTGGCTGGGATTGGAGCAGGGCGTGCCGCCGGCAAAATTGACTTCTCCTGTCAAACAGGGGGCCGTTACATTGGCGAAGCCGTAGAGCGATGGATTCGCCACAATCCCATCGAGGAGCGAATAGGTATCCAGAATGGACAGATGTAAGCCATCCGAGCCTGCGAGCGAAAGCGCGCTAGTGACAAGGGCGTTATCGAAATTCGCCGCCAGGAACGATGCGCCGGCCTGCACTGACGGACCCCCAGCTATTGCGCCGGGAGTCTTGCCCAGGTCCGGCACTGTGACGATGAGAAGCCTCTTCGCACCATCGGCAGCCAAAGCACCGATTGAGGCATCGACGTTGGTCACGGCAGCTCCGATATCCCCTGGATATTGCGTTGGAAGCGCTCCCGTCAGGATGTCGGACAGATCGTTGCTGCCAATCCAGATCGTGTAGAGCGCATTCGGGTCAGCAACCGGATGAGCCGCTCCGAATTGAGCCACCTGTGCGGTGAGGTCTGTCGCGGGATTTGCGGTATTGAACGTCTCTGGGCCGGTCTCTGCCCCACCGAAGGCATAGTCGGTTCCGCCCGCCAGGCTTGGATGAAGAGGCGCGACACCGAATTTAGCCGCGAGATCCTGAATCCAGATCGGCCCATTGCTGAACTGCCCGTTGGAATACGGGGGTGCAGGCTCGGCGCCGCCGGTCGCTATAAAAACGTTTCCGACGTCCGAGAGGCTGTCGCCGAAGGCATATATTGCGTCGATTGTTCCGGCGCTGGCAGCTGGCAAGAATCCGCCGATCGCCAACCCTATGAGCGCGAGGCGTCCAATACGAGAAGTAGCCATCGCGGTATTATATCCCAACCAGCGGACTCCCCAGACTGGCGGATTAATCGCAGGTGCTCGACGCGAGCTGCCCTGGGCGTGATCGTCAGCCGGCTCAGCGGACGCCGCACTTGCAAGCAGTGCAAAGCGGTGTGTCACGTCACCGGGCAGCCGCCGAAAGCCGAGGGTGTGTGCGATCATTGCGGCGGCCCGCTATTCCAACGCGAGGATGATCGGCCGGAATCCGTAACGGTTCGGATGGAGGCGTATCAACGGAGCACGATGCCGCTGATCGAGTTTTACTCGGAGCTGGGATTGCTGATGCCTGTGGCGGCGAGGGGATCGCCGGAGGAGATTTGCGGGCGGACTATGAAGGCGTTGGGGGCGGGGATCTAAGCAGAACGCCGGGTCTGGGACCGCAGGGCGGCCCAAAGTCCGAGATGGCGACTCGCTCATTCGGAACGCGCGCTGGGCGGGAGAGGCGGGCTACGGTCGCCCGCCCCACTTGCGCCTCGCGGCTCTAGTGCCGGGCTGTCCCCGGTGCCCAGGCGACGCCGCGCAGGACTTCGCCGAAGCCGGCCGTTTTGATTATGGTGAAGCTTTCCCCGGCGGGAGGAGTGGGGCCGCCGGCGCTCAAGGTATCCGTGATCGCGACCAACTGGTTCGGATCGGCGCCCTGGTCGCCGTTTCCACTGATGGTGGAGGTGATGGCGTAGATGGTCGCGGTCCCATCGCGATTCACCACGCCCGTGATATTGCGGACGCCGTCGTTTGCCGGCTGCCACGGAAATCCACTTCCTCCGGCTCCGTTATTGAGCCCGGTCGGATAACCCGTGATCGCGTACGAGTACGGTACGCCGAGGTTCAAGCCATTCGTCAGCGTGTAGGCGAGCTGCCACTCGCCGGCGGCTGCGTTAAACACCCACTTCTGGAGTCCAGCCGTTGGGTTTTGCGCTGGCGTGGCGGGGGCGTAGAAATCCGCGACGGTTGCGCCCGAGGCACCGCTGCCTTCATCGGCGACGTAAAGCGTGGTGGCGTTCGCAAACCAGATGCCGAAAGGGAAACTCGCGGTGCTCTTCTTGGCGAGGACAGTGGGGAGGCCCTTCAGGATGCACATATTGTAAGGTTTGAGGCCATCGGTTTGAATGACAGTTGCGCTGGGGTCGTAAGCCAGTGGCGACGTCGGAAGGCCGGCGCCGGAGACAGGAAGGCCCACCCCATTCGTGTCCGTGCACACCGAGCCGGTGCTATCGACGAAGTAGACGGTGTTGATGCCGTTGCCGCCGCTTCCCTTCGTGTAATAGAGCACGTTGTCGAAAATCGTCAGGCCGCGGAAGTTGGTGTCTTTCCCGATCTTGTCCAGCTTGTCGCCCAACTGCGCAATGTTGAAGCTCCCCACTGCTGTGGGAGTTCCGGGATTTTGAGCGACTTCCGCCTTGACCTCGGGCGTCAGCATCTGCGCGCCGGTGCTGATAATGACGCCGACCGGCTGGGGCGTTTGGGTGCCGTTGCCCGCGTTGCCGGCCATGTAGACCAGGTTCGCGCCGAGGGAGTTGCTCAGGATCGCCGCGCGGCCATTGTCGCCGGTATAGGCGTTGGTTTTCGTAATGTGAAATTTCCCGTGCCGATCCACTTGCGCCACGGAACGGTAGTAGCTGTTTCCGGGGGCAACGGTGGGATCGATTTCTCCGGGCGTGTTGGAATTCGAGACGTCAATTGCGCCGATCGGCGCGAAATAGCCCATGAAGGTCAGGTAGTTACCATCGGTCGACAAGTTCAACGCCAATTCCGATTTCGAGGAGAAACTGGTGACCACTTGATCCTTGGTGGGCGGGACTCCGTGTTGGGAGCTGTTGGGCACTTCGAGCGAGGTGACGAGCGTGCCGGCGGGGGTGATCTGGTCGAGAAAAATCTTCGAGGTGATGCCGAAGTTGCCATCGACGGTATCGTTGTTAAAAACGTACGGATAGGCGCTGCTCGTTACGGCGGTTGCAGGGGTCGGGCAGTTGGCGGGCGAGCAGTTAGGGGGCAGAACCGTCGTCCCGGCTACAATGCTGCCCGTGTCCATATAGAAGCTGCGGGTGACCACCAGGTTGCCGGGATAGAAGTATGCACTGCCGTTTTGGGCATAAGCGGTGAAGACGCCCGCCAGGGTAGCGATAGAAACGACCGTAAGCAGTGCTGCAACCGCGAACAGGCGTTTTCTCGAAATGTTCGCTCTCGATGTTCGCTTTCTTGCGATGTTCGCTTTCATTGATAGTCTCTCCTCGGAAGTTTCTGGGTGGAACAGAGACGTGTGCTCGACACGTACTGCGCCAGCCATGCTAGCATCCGCAGATTACAAAGCGGTGACAGCTTGTTCGCAGTTTCGGTAAATGTCAGCGGAAGTTTTCGGTTACGTTAGGTTGAACACCAGGCATAGTTCTCGTACCCTTCAGGCTTTCCGTGCCATTGACTTTCGTCTTCGAACTTCTTCGACGAACTGTGGCGGCGCGCACCAACAGGCAAATAGTGGCAGCTGCCGAGAGCGGCCGAAATCGCTGATAACACTCTGATTCTTGAAGGCTCGGCGAGATAGCTGCTGGATGGTCGGCCACTCGGCCCTCGGCTTACTCGTCCTAGGCTCCTGAGGTTCGGTGCCCTTCGAAGCCGGCCACCGAGTCGAAAAACGGTCGCTTCCAATCCCCAGCCTCACCCACGCGGCGGAAGTTGGGACAACAAGGAGTTCTCAGTCGGTGCCCGATGCGTCCGAGGCGGTTCTTTTCGGCTGCCTGCTAAAATGAACCTTCACTCCTGGCTGCTCTCCTTTGAGCCAGTACCGTGGAATCTCGAAAAACATGACACCAGAACCTGCAAGCTCCCGTCGCCATTTTTCGGTATCAAACGCGAGCCAATTCCAACGCGAGACGACCTCGTCCGGCGGCGTTAATTCGCTGGCGCTGAGAACATCGACACCGCACTCCAACAGGCTTTTGTAAACCGCCTCGAAATACGAACCCATCGAACTAAATGCAAGTAGGTGCTCGTCCTCGCACCATCTCTCCGGTGGTTTCTCCAGCCAGTCGACTCTGAATTGAGTCAACCCTCCCGGATACTTCGAGTCCACCTCAGATTTCCGTGCAAGGATCACGTTGAACTCAAAGACGATTGCCAATGTCGCCTCCTTTTTGACTCCAGGAGACTGTTTCATTTGCAGACAGGGGCATATGGGCGATGCAGTTAATTTTAGCCGATTCAGAAAGCGGCCAGTCCTGAGTGACGGCGGTTCCGGAAGTAAACGCACCTTGCCTTGTAACGCCCGTTGCTGACATCTGCGCACAAAACGGGAAGGACCACCCGGCAATGGGCGCGAAGGCGGGGCTTATGGGAGCCTCGCCGGGTACCGTCATGATCCCCATGCCTGCCGGCTGGCTGCGGCAGCAAGCTGACTAATCACAACGAGGCTAGCAAAGCCTCTGGCTGATTCGCCACCTCCCCACCCCTTCGGCTATCGCTCCCTTACGCCGCCGACATCGGCATCGAGCGCACTCTCTTCCCCGTAACCTGGAACAGCGCATTCCCCACCGCCGGCGCCAAGCCGATGATGGGCGTTTCGCCCGCCCCTGACGACGGCAGATCTTTGCGGTCCACCAGGACGGTTTCGATCGCGGGAACGTCACTGAAGCGCGGAACGCGGTAGCGCGAGAACAGTGGGTTGAGGATTTTGCCATCGGCGAAGCGGATCTGCTCGAAGAGCGCGCCGCCGATCGCCATGATGACGGAGCCTTCCACCTGGTTACGCAGGTGATCGGGATTCACCACCGCGCCGCACTCGAACGCCTCCACCACGCGAATGATCTTCGGCCGGCCGCCTTCCATCGTTGCTTCCGCACAGCAGCCCACGTAAGCGTTCTTTTCGAAGCCGAGTGATATCCCATAGCCGCGCCCATCCGACTTTTGTTTACCCCAGCCGAACTTCTCGGCGGCGGCGATCAGCACCGCGCGCTGCCGCTCGTCTTTGAGATTCTTCAAGCGGAACTCGAGCGGATCCATGCCCACGGCGTGCGCCAGCTCGTCGATGTGGCACTCGCGCGCGAAGTGGTTGGCCGTCGCGGCAAGTCCTCTATATGATCCCTGCCGTAGCGGCGATTTCGATGGATGAAACACGATCTGCCGGTTGGGAATGTCGTAAGTGATCTGCATTCCCGAGGACCCCGAATTGTAGTTGTGAAATTCCCAGGCTGTGATGTGCCCGTCCGCACGCGCTCCGGCGGAAATCTCGATCACGCCGCCCGGCCGGAAGTAGCTCCAGGTGAACTCTTCCTGGCGCGTCCAAACCACTTGCACGGGTTTGCCCGCGGCCTTGGCAAGACGCGCGGCTTCAATCGCGGTTTCGCCCGAGTGCTTGCCGCCGTAGCCGGAGCCGGTGTCAGGCACGATCACGCGCACGCGCTCCTGGGGAATGCCCAACGCCGACGCCAGTTCCTCGCGCACTCCGAAGGGCCGCTGCGTGCCGGTCCAGACGGTGAGTTTGTCGCCGGTCCACTCGGCCACCGCGGCGCGCGGCTCGAGCGGCGTGTGTGCGATGTAGGCGATGGTGTAAGTGCCGCTGACTTTGTGCTCAGCTTCCGCCATTCCGCGCTCGATGGAACCGCGTGCGTCGCGATCCTCGCCTGCCTCGGCGTCGGTCTTGATATAGGTGAAGAAGTCGCGATCCGACGGTTGCGGCTCGCTCTTCCAATCGGCTTTGAGCGCGGCCAGCGCGCGGTCGGCGGTCATCTCATCGGACGCGGCAACACCCGCGAACTCACCGTCATGCGCCACGGTCACGCCGGAAATCTGCTTAGCGGCGGAATCATCCAGGCTTGTCAGCTTCGCGCCGAACGCCACCGGGCGCAGCACTTTGCCGTACAGCATGCCGGGACGCTTGACGTCGGTGGTGTAGCGGTGGCTGCCGGTGACGATATCCCGGCCGTTCACTTTCGGGATGGTATGCCCCGCGACCTTCCATTCGAGTGCCGGCGTCAGCTTCACCTCGGCCTGAATCGATTGCACCAGTTGCTTGCCATGCGTCAGCTCGCCAAATCCCGCGCTGTGTCCATTGCAGGTCACTTTGCCGTCCGCAATCTGCACCGCGCCACGGTCAACCTTCCACTCCGACGAGGCGATATTGATGAGCGCCTCGCGGGCCGCCGCCGCCGCTTTGCGAAGCTGCGGTGCCATAGTCGGCGTCGTGCGGCTGCCGAAAGTGCCCATGTCATAGGGCACCAGATCGGTATCGGCCATCAGCATGTGGATGCTCGCCACCGGCGCGTGCAACTCCTCGGCAACAGCCTGTGTGAGCGATGTCCGGATGTTCTGCCCGACCTCGGTTTTGCCGGTATAAACCGTGATGCCACCATCCTCGCCGATGTGCAGCCACGCGGAAATCTCCGCCGGGCGTGCATCGCCGCCACGGGCGCGCCGTCCGGATTCCTGTGCATCCGCGGCTTCATCGATCACGCACAGCACCACGATGCCGCCGCCTAGCGTATTCAAGAAGTTGCGACGGGAAAGTTCCGTGGTCATGACGCCCTCCGCATGGTCTTCTGGTGTTGGGCAGCGATGCGCACAGCCGCCACAATTCGCGGATAAGTTCCGCACCGGCAGATGTTGCCTTGCATGCCATGGACGATCTCACTCTCGGTGGGGCTGACGTTCTCAGCGAGTAACGAGACGCCGTTCATGATCATGCCAGCCGTACAGTAGCCGCACTGCATGGCGCCGGTTTCGAGAAAAGCTTCCTGCAACGGATGGAGTCCGCCGTTGCGTTCCAGGCCCTCGATGGTGAGGATCCGTTTGCCTTCCGCGGCTGAGACGCGCGTGATGCAGGAGCGCACGGCATGGCCGTCGAGCAGCACCGTGCACGCGCCGCACTGCCCTTCTCCGCACCCGTATTTCGCGCCGGTGAGATCCAGATCGTCGCGCAGAACGCTGAGCAGGCTTCGCTCCGGGCTGGCGTTCACGCGGCGTCTGGTCCCATTCACATGGAGTTCCGTGACCTGTGCCATGTTTCTTATTATGCGCCAGTGGGCTGCCTATGGCGCTTGCAATATGGGGTTCTGGTAGTTCACGATGAAAACTGGGTAACGTGCAAGCGCGTCCGTGCGTCCGACATATGACTAGCCTCATGCGGCATGCATTCGCTTTCGGCGCGCTGGTGTTTTTTCTTACAGCGGACTTGCCTTTGCCGGCCCAAATCCCTGGACCCGGAGAACCCGGTGGCTGCTTGCCGGGCTATCCTTGCGGAAACAACACTGGCGGCCCCGGCATCCCGTTTCCGGGCCGCCACAAAAAGAAGAAGGACGATCAGCAGGAGCCGCTACAAACTCTCAATGAGACCATGCTCCGGCAGTTGGATGACAACAGCATAGTTGTCGAATCCAAGGACACCCGGCTCATCCACATGAAGCGCTTGCCGAGCACGAAATTCCTCCGCGATGGCGATCCGATGAAAGCCAGTGTCCTGAAGCCTGGCGATCATCTGATCATCGATTACCGCGAAGACGACGAAGGGTTCATGACCGCGGTCAATGTGACCCTGGAGAAGGAAGGCACTCCCTCGGAACGTGCCCACGCATCGGTGCCCGTGGAGATCCTTGAGCCGGTTTCGCAAAGCAAGGCGGATGACGAGCGTCCCGTACAGCGGCGCCGCGATTCGAAGAAAGCCGATTCCTCAAACTCGGATGCACAGCCGCCTGCCCCACACGCAGACACGGCGCAAACTCCTGCCGCGGCGCCGAGCTCTGCACCGGCTGACGCTGCGAAAGCCGCCCCACCTGCCACGGCGCCCGCGGCCGCTTCCACGGAGCTCCCGCCCATTGTTCCACCGGACGCCGGGTTGGATCTGGACCACATTCCCACCAACACCAGTTCACACGCGCCGGTTGACGATTCCGACAGTGGTCCCCCGAAACTCGCGCGCGGAAAACCCAAGCCGAAGAAAGCGACCGACGCCGACCAGGTGGCTTTGAATTCTCCACCCGCGCCGGCTTCCGCGGCATCCGCACCAGCGTCCGCGCCCCCAGCGGCGCCGTCCTCCGAGCCGCAACTCGCCGCTACAGGCCAGTCTCCCGCCCCGGCGGCTGAAGGCCCCAGCTTCGGGGAAATGGCCCCGCCGGTTGACGCCCACATACAGAAAGCCCGGGAGGCGGCGGACGCGTTTACTGAGACCCTGCCCGATTACATTTGCCAACAACAAACCGCGAGATTCCAGAGCACCACACATGTGGTGAGCTGGGTGCCGATGGATCTCGTTAGTGCCGAGCTGGTTTATGAGAAGGGGAAGGAGAGCTACCGCAACCTGGCGATTAACGGCAAACCGGCCAAGGCGAAGCGGATGGAGGAGATACCCGGCTCCATATCCACCGGGGAATTCGGTTCAGTACTCGTGGACCTTTTCTCACCGGCTACCGCCGCCGATTTTAGGTTTCGACGGAACTCCAAAAGTGGCGGACGAGACGCCTTACTTTACGATTTCCAGGTGGATCGGGAGCATTCCCACTGGGCCATTCACGCGCCTTCGCAATCGGTTTTACCCGCGTACCGGGGCTCCGTCTGGATCGATAAGGAAACCGGCCGCACGCTGCGCATCGAGATGCAGACCGTCCACCTTCCCGAGGAATTCCCGTTCGACAAGATCGAAATGGCGACTGATTACGAGTTCATCCGCCTCTCCGAACACCAGTTCCTGCTACCTGTGCATTCCGAGAACCTGATGTGCCAGCGCGGTACCAGCGTCTGTGCACACAACGTGATCGATTTTCGGAACTACCACAAGTTCACCGGCGAATCCACGATCGAGTTCGGAAAGTAATCGGCAAGCGTCACAAATTTGACACCCGCTACAGAATTGGCGTTCCAGCATCAGTGCAAACTCTTTGTTTTCTGCGGATTCGCCGAGGTTGTGAACGTGCAACCGGATGGGCATGATCATTAACGCTCTAACCAGCTTGCTCCCCGTGACCTTCCAGCCGGGCAACGCTGTCAATCGCACATCGCCAAACCCATTTTCCGCCGCCCAAACGCAGACGCCGGCCGATTCACCCAGTATTTCACCGGCAGCCAGTTTCTTGAGCATGCTCCAGCAGGTCCAGCAGCAGAATCCCACTTTGTTCAAACAGATCACTTCGCGGCTCGCGACGCAGTTCCAAAATCAGGCCAACGCTGCCGCTGCCCAGGGCAATTCCACGCAGGCGAGCCAACTCAAGCAACTCGCTACGGAATTTCAAAACTCGTCTACTACCGGACAGCTTCCCTCGGCGCAGGCGCTGCAAGTGTCGGGGTTCGGCACGCAACATGGAGGCCATCACGGCCATCACCATGGCTTTGGTAATCCACCGCAGATAAATAACGATCCTACGTCTCTGCTGAATAGCATCCTCGGCTCGTCTGCAAATCCGGCGACATAGCCGACGCCACTCGAAGAGCGCGTCCTGGCTCTCGAAACGCAACCGCCCCGGTGAGCTAACGAACGGCCGCCGCACTGCTGCCCGCACTTCTGCGTCCCGTTGCGCGGATATCGAGCTGCACCTTGTCACTCACACGAAGAAACAGCGTGCTGGGATTCTTGATGCCCCATTGTGTATAGTGCAACTCGGAGCGCAGCGTCGCGGTCAGTTGATCGCCTTTAGTTTCGATGTGCGCATTTAGGGTCAATTCGTGCGTCGCTCCGTGAATCTGGAACAGGCCGTGCACTACCAGCTCGGACGTCCCTTGGGGCTCGAAACGTCCCTCGACGCTGGTGGGGGTGAAAACCGCTTCGGGAAAACGGGAGCTCTCCAGAACGTCCTTATGCATCTTCCGATCGCGCGCGCCACCGCCCGTATTCCCACTGGCCACGTCTACGATCACTTCGCCACCAGCCTTGCCGTTCCCCGGATCGTAGCGGATCGTGCCCTTCCGCAATTGAAAGGCGCCGTGGACAGTGTGGAGCACATCCGCCAGCGTAAACCGAATTTCGGTCTGAGCCTGATCCAGGTCGAACACTATGTCTTCGGCTCGCGCGGCGCCGGTGCAGATGGCACAGACAAAGATCAGTAGACGAACAGCGTTTCGCACCGTTTTGCACCTACCTAACTGCCATCATGCGGAGACCTAACGGAACGATGCCGCCGGTCACCAATTTCGCCGTGGGACGCTCGGCCACATGCGCCGCCAGCAAATTCGAAAATATTGCTGGTTTGGCGGCCATGGCGTGCAACGCACGATGGCGGATCAGAGGGAACCGGTCCATCGAAAGCATCAGTCGTGCCATCAAGGCCGGTCGCCGTAACAAGCGCCGGTGTTCTCGGTCGTACGCTCGAAGGTCGCCAGCTTCGAGTGCAAGCGCAAGCGCCTCCGCCTGCCGGAACGCGAGGCAGAGCCCTTCACCGGTGATCGCGTCCACAGATCCCGAACTATCGCCAATCAGCGCCACTCCACCGCGAGCCACATGCCGCAGGCGGCGTGAGGCCGAAACGGCGCCGCGTTCCGCATCGGCCGGAGCCCCCTCGATGCGATTCCGCAACTCGGGAAACTCTGCCAATGCGGCGTCGATGCGCTGATGACGATCGCGCGAAAGAAGCACAACGCAGATTTCGTTCGGGCGGACCGGCGTGATGTAGACCTGTCCGGCCGTACCCCACCAGACCTCGACGCACCCGGACCAGGGCCGCACGCGAAAATGCTTGCGAAACCCGAAACGCCGCGCGTAGTGCGTAATATGATCGAGCCTGCCCCAACGCCGTATCTGGGAATTCTCGCCGTCTGCACCGATAATCCATCGGCACCGCACCAGGCTGCCGTCCACGAGCGCGCCCTGGTCTGAAATGCCGCTCACGCGCACGCCCCATAGGAGCGCTGCGCCCGCGGCCTCTGCACGGGACACTAACGCCTCGTGCAGAACGCGCCGCCGCACCCCCATACCGTACCCATTCGGGAAGCTCGCTTCCACCGAGACGCCCGAGCCCTCAAAACGGGCGCCAGTGAACGGAAAACACTCGCCCGGTGGGATGCCGACGCCGAGCCGTCGCAGCGCAGCGACAGAGTCCGGCATCAAACCCTCGCCGCAAGGCTTTTCGATCGGTGGGCGGCACACGTCCGCCACCACGACGCGAAACCCTTTTTGACAACAGGCGATCGCCGCGGCAAGGCCGGCGGGCCCGCCACCGGCGATGAAGACGTCAGTCTCGCGTGGTATTTGCGGCATGTCAGATATTCAGCACCCGCCGCGCAAGCCCCAACGCCTCCGACCAGAACCCGCCGCGCGAGTGCATCTCGTCCACTACCGCTGTTATGCCTTGTACGAACTCGTCCAGATGCTGATCCTCCGCTACCAGAGGTGGCGCGACCTTGAGGGTCAGGAAATGATTGCCGCACATCTGCGTCAGAATGTTCTGCGTTCCGAACATCCGCATCACCAAAACCTGTCCGAACATCCCCGGATGGATCTTGGCGAAGGCCTCGAACGGAATCCGCAAGCGGAGCGAATGTGGCGCCATGAACTCAATCGCGTTCAACAGACCGATGCCGCGAATTTCCTTCACCATTTCGTAATTCTCGAGGGCCTGGCGCAGCCGCTCGCGCAGGTAAGCGCCAGCCGCCATGGCTCTTTCGCCCAACCGCTCACGCTCCAACACTTCAATCGTGGCCAGTCCGGCACGCATCGCCAGGCCGTTCTCGCTAAATGTGGATGTGTGAATGATCGATCGCTCGAGCGAACCGTAAACCGGCTCGTATACAGCATCCGACATCAGCAGAGCGCCGCACGGAATCAATCCTCCGCTGAGGGCCTTTGCCAGCACCACCATATCGGGTTCGACGTCGAAATGCTGTCCGGCTAGAAATGGGCCCGTGCGGTATAAACCCGTCTGCACCTCATCCAATACCAGAAGAGTTCCGTGACGGCGGCATAGATCCTGTGCTGCCCGCAGGTACCCGGCACCAGGCACACGGACGCCCGCTTCGCCCTGGATCGGCTCTATCACGAATGCGCCAAATCGCCTGGTGGCCAATTTGCGCTCCAACGCCTGGATATCGCCAAATGGAACGGATTCGGTTTCAGGCAGCAGGGGACCGAAGCCCTCGCGCCAGAACGACTGACCCATCAGCGAAAGTGCTCCACAGGTCAAGCCGTGAAATGCGCCGTCGGCGTACACCAGGCCCACGCGTCCCGTAGCGGCACGAGAAAACTTGATCGCAGCCTCCACGGCTTCGCTTCCAGAGCTGCAAAAGAAAACCTTCCGCAGCCGGCCTCCGGCCCGTGCGAGCAGCTTCTCCGCGAGTTCTCCAGCGAGTTCCGGAACATGGCTCTGTAACATGGCAGGACCGTGCCGATCCAGTTCCGCATGGAGCGCGCTTACGATTGCCGGATGGTTATGACCCGCGTTGTGGACGCAATACCCGGAGAGGAAGTCGAGAATCCGGCGTCCGCCGGTGGTGAACAATTCCGCTCCGGCGCACCGTTCGTACCCAACGTCCATCTGTAAGACGTTGAGCAGCCTCGACCATTCGGGATTCACATGGGCGCGATACAGCGCAGCTTCGGCGGAAATGGCGGCGTAGGCCAATCACTTTACTCCCCGTTACAAAATCCCACGGTCTATTTCGATGACTGTTTAAACCGACGGCAAGCGCCTGTTCGGCGTTTCTATAAATTGTATGCCGTAACCAAGCTGCCTGTTAAAATCGCCCATATCTTGGGAGGGGCTGTTTCGCCCGGGACCCAGGGAATCAAGCAACTTGCCGAGACTGAAGCTATTCATCTGCCTTTTTGCCGCATCGTTCTGCGCCTCGCTATATGCGCAGAGCGGCATCGTCCGTTCGGGCAATCAGCCCATACCTGGTGTCTCGGTCACCGCGACGCAAGGTGACAAGAAATTCGTGACGGCTACCGGCGACGACGGCTATTACTCATTTGCATCCCTCGGCGATGGCGCGTGGACGGTCGAAGTCCAGATGTTCGGATTCGAGCCGGTGAAGCAGCAGGTTGATTACTCGAAGGAGAGAGTAGCCAACTTCACCCTGAAGCTGCGCGAATCGCCCATGGCCAGCCGCCTGGCGCGCGCGGGCGCGAACGGACAGAGCGCCAACCAACTCGAAACGCAATTGCAAAATGAAATGAACGGCACGCAAGCAGAGCCCTCCGCGGCGGCCACTCCCGGAGCGCAGACGACTAACGAAGCTTTTCTGATTTCCGGCAGCTTGAGCCAGGGATTGCAGCAGAACGCGGCGCCCGATTCAGGATTTGGGATGCGGCCTGACTTCTTAGGCGGCGGCTTTCAGGACGGAGCGGCCGCGCAGGGCGCAAATGCCCCCGGATTTGGCGGCGGTGGACGCGGTGGCGGGTTCGGTGGCGGAGGCGGTGGGCTTGGCGGACCGGGTGGGCCAGGTGGGCGTGGCGGCGGTCGCGGTGGTCCAGGCGGGCGCGCCGGCCAGGGGCAACAGCAAGCCCGGCAATTCGGCAATCGCCGCCAGCCTACGGCCATTCACGGAATGTTCTATTTCACCCTGGGCAATTCCGCTCTGAATGCCAAACCGTTTTCGCTAAATGGCAACGACCTCCCGCAGCCAGCCTATGCATCCGCTCGCATCGGCGTCGTGCTGGGTGGTCCGTTACTGATTCCAAAAGTCGTCAAAGACACCAAGACAACCTTTTTCTTGAATTACTTCGGCACGCGCGCCAGAAATCCGAATACCGAGGTCGCCACCGTTCCCACCGAACTCGAGCGCGAGGGGAATTTCTCCCAAGTCACTCAAACCGGGGGTCCGGTCGAGCTCTTCTCACCTAAATTCACCGGAAACATCATTCCCGCCAGCCTCCTGAATCCGATCTCGCAAAAGCTGCTGACCTACATCCCCTTGCCGAACCAATCGGGCTTCGTGAACAATTACGAGGCGTTCTATTCCGTCCCGCAGAACACCGACAATGGCAGCATCCGCGTTCAGCGTAACGTCAGTCAAGCTGACCGCCTGTCGTTCAGGTTTCAGGGGCAGCGCCGCGCCGGAGACAACATCCAAACATTCGGATTTGAGGACACGACCAGCGGCTACGGAATCGGCACGAATGTTGGATGGACGCACAATTTCACTCCGCACTTGATCAACAACGCACAGGTCACCTTCAACCGCAATGTCAGCCAGACCACGCCCTTCTTCGCCGATGGCGCGAACGTGGCCGCGGAGCTCGGCATTGCGGGTGCATCCACTAACCCGCTTTCCTACGGGCCGCCCAACCTGAACTTCACCAACTTCGGTGGCCTAAGCGACGCCTCGCCGGTGCTGACGCGCAACCAGAGCCAGGGCTCGAGCGATAGCCTGGTCTGGTCGCACGGCGTCCACACGTTCACCTGGGGCGTGCAATTCAATCGCAACGATTTAAATTCGCAGACCGAACAGAACGGGCGCGGCACATTCAACTTTACCGGCCAGGGCACGAGCGAACTGGATGCGAACAAAGTGCCGGCCGCGGGAACAGGCTTCGACTTCGCCGATTTCCTCCTGGGCCTTCCGCAGTCCGCTTCCATTCAATACGGCAACTTCAGCACGTATTTCCGCCAGACCAGCGTGAGCGGTTATTTCATGGACGATTGGAAGATCCGGCCCAGCCTGACGCTCAACCTCGGCGGCCGCTGGGATTTCTTCACGCCGCTCACCGAAAAGTACGGCCACGAGGCCAATCTCGATATCGGTCCGTATTTTTCCGCCGTCGCTCCCGTGGTGGCCGGTGGCAGTGGTCCATACACGGGCCAGTTCCCCGCGGGCCTGATCAACCCCGATTACCACAATTTTTCGCCGCGCGTCGCGCTCGCCTGGAAGGTCCCGCAGATCAAGCGTTCGACCTTAGTCCGCATCGGGTACGGCATCTACTACAACGGCCAGTCTTACATTCCGTTCGGCATACGCCTCGCACAGCAGCCGCCTTTCGCCACTTCGGAGAACGTCAACAGCAACCCGGAGGACCCCCTAACGCTGGCGAGCGGCTTTGTCTCCGTGTCCCCCAAAGACATCACCAACACCTTCGCGGTCGATCGCAATTACCGCACGCCTTACGCGCAGACCTGGAGCGTCACAGTGCAGCATGAGCTGCCGAAAAATTTCTTCATTGAGCTCGGCTATCTCGGCACCAAGGGCACCGGCCTCGACGTCCAGATTCTGCCCAACGAAACCGGGAGCTTTCGCCAGGGGAACCAGATCGGCAATGCGGTCGGCTTCACGTTTGATAACTCGGTTGGCGATTCCATCTATCACGCCCTGCAACTCCGCGTGAACCGGCGATTCAGCGGCGGCATTTCGATGCAGACTTTCTACACTTTCTCGAAATCTATCGACGATGCCTCCACCTTCGGCAACTCGGGCACCAGCGTCGCCCAGAACTGGCTGGACATTTCAGCCGAGCGGAGCCTTTCAAATTTCGACCGCCGCCACGTCTTGACCTGGAACTGGATCTATACGTCGCCCTTCGGCACCGCCACCTCGCGCATCGCCGCTACCAGCACGTCCGGGCGCTTGCTGCGCGACTGGCAATTGAGCGGTGGCCTCACGGCCGAGACAGGCATTCCGCTGACGGCTCGTGTTCTCGGCAATACTGCGCGACTGGCCCAAACCAACGGCGCGGGCAGCGGGCGCGCCGAAGCCACCGGAGAGAGCGTGGCATCCTCCACGGGGTTCTTCAACCTGGACGCCTTTACTCTTCCCCCAGCCGGTGAATTCGGAGACGCCGACCGCAACACAATCCCCGGTCCGGATCTGGTGTCCCTGAACGCGGCGTTCGCCCGCTCGTTCCAGTTCGGAGAAACCCGCCGACGTCTGGAGTTGCGCCTGGAAGCCAACAATGTGCTGAACCAGGTGAACTACACGAGTGTCAACACGGTGGTGGGCGCCCTCAACTATGGCGCGCCCGTCTCAGCCTCGAGCATGCGCTCGCTGAGCGCGGTTGTGAGGTTCCGGTTTTGAGATTTCTCACGATTCTGATCATCACTTCGCTGCTCGTGGCGCAGTCGCCCAACCCGCCGCGGGTGACCTTCTCCACCACGACGAACGTGGTGGTGGTGGACGTCCGGGTAACCGACGCCAACGGCAGGCCGGTCACCAGCCTTAGCAAGGACGATTTCATCATTTTCGAAGACAACAAACAGCAGAACTTGTTGAGCTGCGATCTGCAACAGTTGGAGACGAAAGCTTTACCGGCCGCTACACCGGAGCTCAAGACTCGCGACACCGCCGCCCCGCCCGCGCCGCCAAAACCCGCGACAGCCCCAGCCAACACCGATCCGGATACCAAGTATCGCGACCGCCGCCTGATTGTCATGCTGTTTGACCTCTCCTCGATGCAGCCGCCCGAGCAGATCCGCGCGGTCGAAGCCGCAACGAAGTTCGTCAACACACAGCTCACGCGGAGTGATATGGTCTCGCTGATGACCTTCGGGGTCACCCTCAAGACCGTGCAGGAATTTACCGACGATCGCGATTTGCTGCTCGCCGCCATCCACCGCGTCCACATCGGCGACTCGAGTGAGCAGGCGGGCCTGGCGGACACCGGCGCGGACGCTGAAGATCAGAGCGGCTCCTTCGTTGCCGACGAAACTGAGTTCAACATCTTCAACACGGATCTCAAGCTCGCGGCTCTCGAGGACGCCGCCCGCCGTCTGGCGCCATATCCGGAAAAGAAAGCGCTGGTCTACATATCGGCTGGCGTCGACAAGACCGGCGTGGACAATCAATCGCAGCTTCGTGCCACCGTGAACGAGGCAGTGCGGGCCAACGTCGCGTTCTATCCCATCGATGCCCGGGGCCTCGTGGCGCAGGTACCCGGCGGCGACGCATCCCAGGCCGGCGCCGTAGGAACGAACCTCTATAGAGGCGCCGCACAAGCGTCGTTGCGCAACAGCCTGCATGACCAGCAGGAGACGCTCGCCACATTGGCCGCCGACACCGGTGGCAAGGCGCTGCTCGACTCGAACGATCTCACCCTCGGCATGACGCAAGTCCAGAAGGATATCGAGAGCTACTACATCCTGACCTACGCCAGCACCAATGCGGCCGAGGATGGCCGCTACCGCCGCATTCAAGTGAGGCTTGCGCCGCGCGTCACGCTGGCCAAAGCCAAGCTGGACTTCCGGAAAGGTTATTTTGCCCCCACCACTTTCGCCCGCATGAGCGAGGCCAACAAAGAAGCGCAGCTCCAACGCGCCCTCGAAAGCGAGAATCCGATCACCGACCTGCCGCTGGCCGTCGAGCTGGATTACTTTCGCCTCGATAAGTCAAAATATTTCGTACCCTTGTCGGTGGAGATTCCCGGCTCAGCGCTCGCCTTCCACAGCAAAGGCAGCAAGGCGGCCACCGAGTTGGACTTCACCGCCGAGGTACGCGACGCGCACGACAAGCCAGCCGCCGCCGTGCGCGACACCATCCCCTTGAAGCTGGATGAAGCCACTGCCGGCCAGGTCACACGCAAGCACATTCAGTACGATACCGGCCTCACGCTCACGCCCGGGAAATATAAGCTGCGCTTCGTGGCGCGCGAGAACGGCGAGGGCAAGGTGGGAACGTTTGAGACGCCGTTCACCATACCCGATCTTTCTTCGGGCTCGGCGCTGCGCTTCAGCTCGGTGATTCTCAGCAATCAGCGCGGCCAGCAGAGCGCGGGAGTGAAGAACGATAAAAAACTGGTGCAGCAGAATCCCCTGGTCGATAGCACTGGCCAGAAGATTGTGCCCAACGTAATCCGCGTTTTCCGGCCAGGCCAGGATCTTTACGTGTACCTGGAAGTCTACGATCCCGCGATCCCTGAGAATCTTCCGCAAAATGTCCGGCCCACCAGCGTCGCCGCCGACCTGGCGCTTTTCGACGGCAGCCGTAAAGTGCTCGAGACCGCGCCCGTCCGCGTCAACCGTGCTGACGCCAAACGCACCAATACGATCCCGCTGCGTCTGCAAGCCTCATTGAAGGATTTGAAACCCGGCAAGTACGTCTGCCAAGTGAATATCATCGATGAATTCGGCCGCAAGTTCGCGTTCCCCAGAACGCCGGTGGTCTTGCTTCCCGCGGCGCAGGCCTCGCCCGCCGGCGTGAGCCAGTAACTAGAATTCCAGCGCGGAGATTTCAGCCGGCGGCCGGTGACGGAATAGCCTGTGCTTGATGTCCGGCCAGAATTCCTTGAGGACGTTGGAAATGGCGTCGGTGCCCAATTGCAACCCCAGCCTCTGGGCGTTGTCGAGGGCCTCACGATCCTGGGTGTAGTAGATGTTGGAAATCGCAACCGCAAGCGAGTTCCCGATGACTTCAGAAAAGTTGAACCGGTTGGTGCCGGCATCGGTGCGCGTCACCAGGATGCGCGTCAGCGCGTACCCAGTGCGATGCACAATGCTACCCTTGCCCTGGCGGAAGTAGCGCGGGTCTTCGTGAAGCAGCGAGGGAAGCACCCCCTCCGTCAGCATGTTGCCGATCGCCTGGTCGGCGAACGAACTTGCGTAACGTTTGAAGTAGCCCTTGACTCCCTGCCCGAATTCAGGGTTTTCATTCTCGATCTGGTACAGCCCTGCAAATCCGGCAGCCGTGAGCCAAATGGGGTAATCGAAACTGTCCTTGGAAGCAATCCACAGCTTGTGCTTGGGGGGAATCGGCTCGACGGCGCCAGTGTCCTGAACCGTCCTGTAGTTCGGCAGAACGCCCAGAATCCGCTTGTCGATTGGCTCTACGGGCAAAACCGGCGCGATGTTATCCGCGGTGGCTGTGGGCGCGGTCGGTGCCGCTGCGGGAGCTGCCGCCGGGGGATCTGCGGCCGGTGCCGCATTGCCAGTTGCCGGCGCACCCGCACCAGTGTCCGCCGCCGGCTGCTGGCCGCTTACGCAACAAACCGCGGCAATCGACAGCACCGCTGGAAGGAAAGAGGTACGAAATATCCCCACTAACACTAGATGCTAGCAGACTCCACTGCGGTTACCACATTAAGGAATCTTAGTGCGCAGAAACAATGCAGTCGTTTCCCTTAGGCTGCAGTAAGATTTATGCTGGTGTCAATGAGGTTAGCGGTGTTCCTTTGTTACCTTGCAGTCGCCTGTCAATGCGTTTTCGCCGGCGATGAACCGGTCGCATCCGCGACCGCCGCCGGCGATTCCGACGCGCAAAGCCAGCCTCAGGCGGCGGTGCCCGGCCAGACCGACTCGAACCAGCCTCCGGCGAAATCCGAAGTGCCGGTCTCCAAACAGCAGCCCAAACGAATCTTGGGAGTGATGCCGAATTATCGCGCCGTGAGCGCCGGAGCGATTCCGCCGCCACCCACTCCCAAAGAAGCGTTCAAGATCGCAACCGAGAACAGCTTCGATTACTCCTCCTTCATCTTCGTCGGCATCACCTCGGCGATGGCCGAGTGGGCCTCGGATTCGCACCCGCAACTGGGAGAAGGTCTGCCCGGCTTCGGCCGGTACTACTGGCGCGGCTTTGTGGATAAGACCGACGGGAATTACCTGGTCATCTTCGCCCTACCCACTGTTTTTCACGAGGACGAGCGTTACTATGCGATGGGCGAGGGCGGTGTCCTGAAACGGGGCGTTTACGCGGCCACACGCATTCTCATCACACCGAATTACCACGGACACAACACCATCAATGCCGCCGAAATTTTCGGCCGCGGCGTTTCCCAAGAGATCTCGCAGTTCTATTACCCCAGGCAGGATCGCACTCTCGGTGCGCTGGCCGTTAAGTTCGGATACGCAGTGGGGCGTGACGCGCTGACCAACGTCTTTCGCGAGTTCTGGCCGGACATCGCCACCCACGTCCTGCACCGTCACCCGTAGTGCTCACGGCTCGCTGCCGAACCGTCTAGGGTTGTGGCGTGAAGCGTTGTAAGTGCAGCCGACGTTTCACATCGGGCGCGAACTCGTGCAGGATGTTTATACCCGCGTCGATCAGCACCGTGTCCGATCCGGCAATCAGGACGGCGGAAACCGTGTGATATCGGTTCGGCCACCACATCCGTGATACCGCGGCCGCAGTGTAGTCGCCGACGAACTCGCTGTACGCGGGCATCATGCCGCCGCTGTCGTTATGGCGCCAGACAGTCTGAAGAAACGCATCGCGTATCCGGCCTTTGTAACTCGTGCGCTTCGAACGGAAATATCGAGTATCTTCGTGATCGATGGCCTGCACCGGGGCCATCACGCTGCGTTGCACCAGATACTGTCCAAAATGGGACCCGTATCGCTGCCCAAACGCGCCATATCCATCGCCCCATTGGCCGGGACGCTCGCGCCATTGATCGAGACCCGCACCCATGCCGGCATAGACGAGGTGCTCCACATCGAAGAAATGGCGAGCATCATAGCGGAGCTTCTCTTTCACGCTGAGGCCGCGCCACTGCGCCGACGATGGCCCGGAAGTCGCGTTGGAACTGCTGGGTGGAGCGCCGGAGCCTGGGCCCTGGGCCCTTGTAAGACTTGAAAGCGCGACGGCCCAGACAAGCAGTCGAACAGACATGAAAGATAAGACGGCCATATCGGGTGATCGCGTTTCCGAGGAAGTAACTAAAAGAACATCTGGCACGGTCGTACTCGATTACTTCACGGCGCTGGTTACAAACTCCGCAACCTCCCGCTTCAGTTTGGCCAGCGACTTCGCTTCGATATAAACCATGTGCCCGGTCTCGTATTCCCCCGTCCGGATGTTGCCGCGCAGGCTCGGGTCGAGCCCCATGTGCGATAGCGTGTATTCGGTGGCAAAGTAGGGCGTCGCCAGGTCAAAATAGCCCGACGCGACGTACAGTTTCATATACGGATTCTTCGCGAAGGCTTGGCGCAGGTCGTCGCTCGTGTCGGCAAACCCGGTGCGGCTTGACGGTCCCCACTCCCAAGGGCTGGTGATGCCTTCGCCCAGAATGTAGTACTCCACGTCCGTCTTGTAGCCCAATTCACCGCGCACGTAGTTGTTGAACGTCGTGGTGTAGGGCGGCCGGATCGCGGCGATCGACGGATCGAACTCTGGAGTCTCTCCCGCCGCCGATTCGTCGATGCCCTTGAACCGGCTGTCGATCCGCCCGACGGTGCGCTTCTCGTCGCGCAGCAGTTCCTTGGTGAAGTGAAAAATCGGCACGCGCAGGTTACTGTTATCGACGTAGCGTTTTTCGATGCCCATATAACGCGATAGGCGATCAATAACCGCCTGGCGCTCCGGCGCCGGGAGCCGGTCACCCTTGGCGAGCGCTTCCGCATATCCGGTTTCCGCCCATGCTTCCACTTCTTTGAGCGTCTTCTGCAAGTCCTTCTGGAGATCGGGTGCGAGCTTGTGGTGATACCATGCCGTAGCTGTGTACGTCGGCAAGTAGAGAACGTAGGGCAGGTCATTGCCCTTGGCAAACAGCGCCGTCTGGAAATTCAGAATCGACGACACCAGCACGATGCCGTTGAACGCCATGCCGCGCTCGATCAGATAGCCCGAGAGTCCGGCCGCACGCGTGGTCCCGTAGCTCTCTCCCACCAGAAACAGCGGCGAGGTCCAGCGCTCGTAGCGCGTCAGGTACATGCGAATGAACTCGCCCACCGATTCGATATCGCCCCGCAGATTCCAGAATTTCTTGTTCAGCTCGGGTTTCGCCGCGCGGCTGTATCCGGTACCCACCGGATCGATGAACACCAGGTCCGTCTGGTCGAGCCAGGTGAACTCGTTGTCCACCAGGTGAAACGGCGGCGCCGGCATCTCGCCATCCGGTAGCATCGCGACGCGCTTGGGCCCCAGCGCCCCCAGGTGCAGCCACACCGAAGCCGATCCCGGCCCTCCGTTGAACGAAAACATCAGCGGCCTGCGGCTCGTGTCAGTGACTCCATCAAGCGTGTACGCGACGAAGAAAATCTGCGCTTCCGTTTCACCTTTGGCATCACGCAGCGGCATCAGCCCCGTGGTCGCCGTGTACTTCAACGTCTTTCCGCCCATGTGGATCTCGTGGTGCGTCACCACCGGCGGCTCTTCCTTCTCCGGCGGCTTCTCCGCGGCCTTGCCTTCCGGCGGTTTGGCCGCCTCGGTGTGCGGCGCGGCCGCCTGCATCAAAAAGAGCGTGAAAAGAAGCGATGAGAGCATTTCATTGATTATGCCAGCATCGCCCAGCCTGTCCGAAAGCCCGCAGTGAAACTCCGCTTCGCTAGAATAAGAGCACTGTGTTTCGAGCACTGAAATGGGCGTTGCTTGGCTTGGCGCTGGCCCCCTCCGTCTCCGCTCAAACGCAGTCCCCGGCATCCAAACCCGGATGGCCATGCGTTGCCGGCCAGGCCGTCGACCCGTCCTACGTCCGCGTGGCCGAAGCCACGGGTGGGCAAGTGTTTCTCTTCGACCGCTCCGAAGCCGGCCGGTCCCTGGTTCTGGTCCGGAACACAAGCAAGCACGAAGACACTATCTTCCGCTCCATGGCCACGCTCTCTACAGGATCTCGCGACTTTTCGTTCCCGGTGGATTCCACCGTCGAGAGTCTCATGGTTTCCATTTCGCTACAGTGCCTGCAATTCATCACCGTTTACCGCCCTGGCAACACCGAGGTGCATGGCGGTGAGCCGGACGTGGATGAAAATCGATTCAAGTCCGGACTGATCCTCATCCTTGCCAAACCGGCCGCGGGAGAGTGGCGCATCCGAATGGCCGGCATCGGCATGTTCTTCGCCGTGGTAACGGCCAAGAGTTCCATTTCGCTTGATCGCGCGGAATTCGTCGAACTGGGAGGACGGCCAGGACACCAAGGAATGTTCCCGGTTAAAGGTCCCGTCCACATCGGAGAGCAGCGCACGTTGTCCGTTGGCCTGAGGGCGCCCGCCGGCAACAAGAGTTTCCGCCTGGTTGATGCCTCTGGCGCGACGTTGGAACCTTTGGACCTCAAACCGGTCCCCGAAGGCGCGGACTCAAACGAATTTTCGGGCGCATGCGTCGTGAAACACTCCGCTTTCCGCATTGCCGTGCAAGGTGTGGATGCGGCCGGATATCCGTATCAGCGCATGCTCGCCCCGCCTTTCGCAGCGGCACCCGCGAACTAAACTCGGCGCAACGGCAAGGTAATCGGGCCTACTTCCAGCCCATCCGCTCCCGCAGAGAAGTGATGTGCGCCACGTGATGCCGGCCGTGCCACGCATAGAGCGCCAAATTCTTGTCGAGACTCACGGTGCCCAGTTCCGGGTGCCGGAACTCGCGCGCGAAATCGTTTTGCTTGAGCCCCCGTAGCAGTAAGATCCACCGTGAGTGCAGTGATTCCAATAGCGCCAGCGACATCTCAATCGGCGCTGTCTTCGCATCGGTGAGCTCCGCCCACCGGCTCTCATCGTAAGGCTTGATCGTTGGCTCCGGTTCGGTGAGCGCCAGCCGGAAACGCACATAGCTGTTGAGATGGCTGTCAGGCACGTGGTGCACCACCTGCCGCACGGTCCATCCGCCCGGCCGGTATGGTGTGTCGAGCTGTGCGTCCGAGAGTCCTGCCACGACAGCGCGCAATCGCGACGGCGCCTGTTCGATCTCACCTATGTAACGCTTCCGGTCATCTTCTGAATTCGGTCCACTCCAAGCGAAGCGGCCGATCGGGTATTGCAGATCCATGCAGTCATGTTCGCACAGCTCCAGGGGCCGTCTACGCAGCGTATACTACTCGCGATGTCCAATCACCGATTGCCCGAATCCATAATGAAGGATCCTGTAACGTGGCTATACCCTCCGATCGAGCCCTACAACACGGGCCGGATCCAGGTTTCCCCCGTTCATGAAATCTATTTCGAGGAGAGCGGCAACCCATCCGGCAAACCAGTCGTGTTTCTGCACGGCGGTCCAGGAGGTGGTTCCGACCCCAAACAACGGCGATTCTTCCACCCTGCAAAGTACCGCATCGTGAACTTCGATCAGCGCGGCTGCGGCAAAAGCACGCCATACGCGTCTCTCGAAGCCAACACCACCTGGGATCTCGTCGCCGACATCGAGAAATTGCGCGAGCACCTCCGCGTTGAGCGCTGGCAGGTGTTCGGCGGATCATGGGGCTCCACGCTCGCCCTTGCGTATGCCGAGACTCATCCCGATCGTGTCACCGAACTCGTGCTCCGCGGCATCTTTCTGCTCCGCAAGCAGGAAATCGACTGGTTTTATCAGCGCGGTGCGTCGATTCTCTATCCCGACGCCTGGGAGCCGTACCTGGCCCACATCCCCGAGGCCGAGCGCGGCGATCTGCTCTCGGCCTACTATCGCTGCCTCACCAGCGATGATTCGTCAGTGCGTCTCGCCGCTGCGAAAATCTGGAGCGGTTGGGAGGGCGCCACCTCCAAGCTCCTGCCCGATGCCGATTTCACCAGCCACTATGAAGAAGATGAGTTTGCGCTCGCCTTCGCGCGCATTGAGGTGCACTACTTCTATAACAAAGGTTTTTTTGAAGCCGACGACCAGTTGCTGCACCACGCCGCGCGCATCCGCCACATCCCCGGCGTGATCGTGCAGGGCCGCTATGACGTTGTCTGTCCCATGGAGAGCGCATGGGCGCTCCATCGCGCCTGGCCCGAAGCCGACATCATCATCACACCCGACAGCGGCCACAGCGCGTTCGACCCGCCCAACACTCGCGCACTGGTTGCGGCAACGGACAAATTCGCCGGATAGTTCACGTAGCAAGACACCGAGATTCCGCGTTGCTAGTGTGCCCCACAACAGTGCTAGTTGGTCACCGTGGGTCCGCGCCACGCGAAGCGGCCGATGGGGTAGTGCAGGTCGATCCGTCATGTTCGAAACCCGGAGTCACCTGAAATTGGGAGCAATGGCACCTTCGGAGCTGTCAGCCCCAATCTGCTGGTAGTGCCTTTTAGGACATTTCCAATCCGCCCGGAGGCGATTTTAATGGCATAATCGAGGATCGAGCACCCGCCTAAATTCACGCCTCAAGGAAAGAGACAGCATCTATGAACGCTACGATCAGAAACCGGAATCTCGCGCTTCCCACTATTGGCCCCCGTAAGAAGTCCATTTCACAGACCGCTATCTGTTTGCTTGGATTTCTGGTTACCGCTTTGATGGCGCAAGCGGCGTCGGTCACAGTGGACCTCGGCCTAAGCGCGCAGAACTTTACCATGGCCGGTAGCGGGCCAAACGCGGCCGGCCTCGGCCAGTACGTCATTACCTTTGGCGCTTGCACCGCCAGCAACGGCAATACAAACTGCACACTTTCCGGTAGTTTTACTGGTACCACGCCGGGGTTCACCGCCGGCACCTATATCCTGTCCAGTACGTACGTAGGCACTGGCCCCACTCCGTTCATGGGTGTTGAGCAAGCCGCGGGTTCCAATTCGTTTACCTTGTCTTTCGTTCCCCAAACAACGATAAGTTTAGACTTGACTACCTCTACTGGAACTGTCGTTGTGCCGATAGTAGCGGGAGGCGCGTTCGTCGCCGGAGCCTCGGCCGGCTTGGTCTATAACGGTTCTGCGACCTGCAGCGGCACGCCGGTATCCAGTTGTACCGTAGCGACGGTTGGGCTCACGGCCGGATCGAGCATCACCGGACCGGTGACGGGTTCTGCCACATTCGTTCCACCGTCGCAGTCCTATTACTTTTCCCAACTCGCCTTCAGCGGCGGTTACCAAACGACTCTCACCTACGTCAACTACTCACCGCAGACAGTAACCTGTCTGACGAATTTTTATGCGGACTCTGGAAGCCCGTTGCTGATGCCGTTCACCCAAGGAACGATTTCAAACCGCACGGATACATTGCAACCCGGGCAAGTCATCCATGACCAAACCGTGGCAAACCTCAGTGCACCGGTCGCGCAAGGGTGGGCACAAGCTACGTGCAACGGCCCAGTGCAGGCCAGCGTACTCTATCGCCTCTATCGATCGGAAGTACCGGTCGGAGAGGCGGGTGTGAACGCTGAGACCGCGCCTACCACCAAGTTCGTTACGTTCGCCCAGACGCGGACGGGAGTCGCATACGCAAATCCTTCCACGAGTGAGTCCGCCACGGTTACGTTGTCCGTGATTAGCTCGGCGGGAGCGTTGCTGGGAAGTACAAACATAAATCTCGGGCCGTTAGCGCACGGAGCCGCCAACCTCGGACCCCTGCTCGGTCTGGAAAGCTTCACGGGATTCGTCGAGGTCACCTCCACGATCCCCATCATCAGCCTGTCGCTGAACGCCGAAGTGTTCCCGGTGTTCTCTTCTTTACCTCCAGGGGATCTGCCTGGCACCACGACGCTCTTTGTGCCTTAGAGGGTCAGCTTTCGGTCTTGACCACCGAAGGGCCTGATGCGTCTTCTGCTGCATGGCTATTCCAGACGCAGCAAACTGCCGGCATCAGGCCCATTCCAAATTGGTCACTTTTTCGGCGTCTCTCGCTTCAGCGCCCTCGCTTGTCCGATCACATCGCGAATCGCATCGACGATAACTTCCGGCTCTTCGGCCGCCATGAAGTGGCCGCTGTTCGTCTCGATCACCTTGCCGTATTTGGACCGGCCGGCCAAATCCACCTGAAGAGTATGCCAATCGACTGCGAGCCTGTCCTCTTCTGTTCGCGGTGGACCCACCAGGCGTTTATGTTCTAAGACAATCAGCGGTACATCCAAGTGCCATTCGAGCCTCTTGCCGTGCTCCAGTTGGCCCGCGGCTCTCAGGAAATCATTTCGATCGAATCGGCCATCCTGGGTCGCGTAGCGTTCCGCTATCGAAGGGGAGATCGCAGCATAGTGGCTATATTGCTGCTCATGCGAGGAATCGACCAGAACGATGCCGGCGGTTGAGCCCGGATAGTCGATGGTCACCCACGTTGACCAGATGCCCATCAATGTTCTCGCCCGATGCCGCGAGTGCAAATGCTGCCATGAGCCCGAGACATACGATTCCATTTCTCACGGGATGATTAGACGCTGACGTTTAGCCGCCAGTTCACTGACTGTCGCCCTGAAGCCGCAGTCCGTGCGCAAGTGTGCCGGAGGAACAATTCCTGGGCTTAACCGATTCTCTTCCGGCGACCCCTTTCACTCCCACCGCAACGCAGCCACAGGATCCACCCGCATGGCCCTTCTCGCTGGCAGATAGCTCGCCAGCATGGCTACCGCGGTCCATCCCAGCGCCGCCGCCGCGAACGCCACCGGGTCCAGCGGGCTCATTCCATATAAGAGCGACCGAAGCATTCGCGTGGACGCTGCGCTCAGAAGCAGCCCGATCGCGATTCCCACAACGGTCAGCCGCAATCCGCGCCCCAGCACCATCCACAACACATCTGCCTGCTGCGCTCCCATCGCCATCCGCACGCCGATCTCGCGCGTCCGTTGCGCTACCGTGTAAGCCACTACACCATACAGCCCCACCGCGGCCAACCCCAACGCGAGCAGACCGAACGCGCCCAGCAGCGAAGCCTGCCAGCGTACTTTCCACAACGAATCCTCGGCGTACTGTTCCAGCGTGCGTACTTCATAAACGCGCAGGTTGGGGTCGAGACCGCGCATGATCCCGCGCAAACTCGCCGTCGCGGCGCCCGGATCGCCCGCGGTCTCCACGATCAGCGCCACAAACCCCACCCAACTCTGCTCCAGTGGGCGATATAGAAAGGGCCGGGGTTCTTCCTCCAGAGATCCGTACTTAGCGTCTTTCGCTACCCCCACCACCTCCGCCATCGTACGCGGCCCTTTCACGTCGCACCCGAGCCACACTGTTTTTCCGATCGGATTGTCATCCGGCCAATACCGCCTTGCCAGTGTCTCGTTCACCACGACGACTGCAGGTGATTCCAGTCGATCCGTAACGTCAAATGCGCGCCCCCGCACCATCGGAATTGCGATGGTTTGAAAGTAGCCCGGCGTCACGATATCGGACCCAGTGCGCCGAGGCCGTTCGGCACGATCCACAGCCGAGCAAGTGGAATCCCCGAAGTTCAGTGGCGTTCCATAGCTGATGGCCGCGCTCTGGACGCCCGGCGTTGACCGCACGCGTTCCAGCAGCCGCGCGAAAAACAGTTTGCCGGTTTCGGGCGTGTACTCCGGTTCCGAAACATAAATTCGTGCCGCCAGCCGGTGATCCATCGCGAATCCCGGTTCGATCGACCGCGCGTGCTCCAGCGCGCGCACCAGGAGCGTCGCCGCAATCAGCAGGCACAAAGACAGCGCCACTTGCGCCACCACGTAAACGTCACGCTGCCGCATGCGCCGCCAACCCCTTGCTTCGCTTTGCAAGCTGAGGGTCAAGTTCGGACGGGCATGCTCAATCGCGGGAGCCAGCGAAAACAGTAGCGCGCTTACCAGCGCCGCCGCGGCGGCGAAAGCTGCTACGCGCCAGTTCACCGTCAGATCTAAGTTCACCTTCCCGACGTGCGGAAGGGCCGGCAACGATCGTGCCAGCAGCCGGTTCGCCCACACGCCGACCACCAGCCCCAACAGTGCGCCACCCGCCGCCAGCACAAGTCCTTCGGCCAGCGTCTGCCGCACCAGCCGCCACCGCCCCGCTCCCAATGCCTGCCGCACCGCCATCTCGTGCCGGCGAACCGCTGAGCGAGAGAGCAGCAGGTTCGCCACGTTCACGCACGCAATCAACAATACGACTCCGGTCACAGAAAGCAGCAACGTCGCTATCGTAGCCGCTACTTCCCGGGCCGCCGGCATCGAGGCTCCCGCCGCTACTGCCGCTGTGAGCTTCCCGTTGGATGCATCTTTGCGGGGAAACTCCCGCCGGATCTGGGCGTCCACGGACGTCAGTTCCGCCTCCGCCGCCCGCAAGGTTACTCCCGCTGCCAGCCGGCCGATCAATTGCACTTTCGGCCGCTCGCGTTCTCCGGCATTGGTGAGCAGTTCTCTGACATAGGGTTGCGATGTGAATGGAATCCAGATTTCCGCCGCGTGTGGTGGTGATACACCCAGGAAGCTCGGCGGCGCTACACCGATCACACGATACCACTGCGATTCGATGCGCACACGCTGCCCGATAGCACTCATCTTGCGCCCGAAGCGGCGAGTCCAGGCGCCATCGCTCAGCACCGCCACCGGATCGCTACCGGGCCTGTCGTCCTCCGGTGAAAACCACCGTCCCACCTGGGCTGGCAACCTGAGTGTATCGGCAAAGTTCGCCGTGACCGCTTGGGCCATAACGATCTGGCTCACTCCTTCGCTATCGAGCGAAGTCGCCATCCCGTCGAACGCCGCCAAGCCTGAAAACAACCGGCCGGCTGGCTCCGCCGTACGCCGCTCGAATTCGATGTAATCGCGGTAGGAGCAAGTCATCTCCTCGCCCGTGCGCCCGATCATGGCCAGGCGATCCGCCTGCGGCAGCGGCAGTGTCTGCCAGAAAAGCTCATTCACCATGGTGAAAACCGTGGCGTTCACGCCGATCCCCAGCGCCAGGCACACCATGGCTGTTAGTGCGTATCCCGGATTGCGCCGCAGCACACGGAGCGCGTAGTGGAAATCCTGGCGTGAATCGGGCGCGGTGAGCCGGTGCGGCGAGATGCGCACTGCCAGGCAACTGAGCACCTGCCGCCAATACCACAGCCGCCCGCCGCCGCGGAATGCGAACTCCTCGCGCAGATCGCCCACAATAATCTCCCCTTCGCGGCCCGGCACGAGCCGCCGTAAAAAAGTTTCCGCCATCCGCGGTGGCCGCTGCTCAGGCAAGGCGCACCCCTTTCCACATGCGGTCCAAAACGTTCTTGGCCCGCGCCAGCGCTTCCAGTCCCTGCGGCTCGACGCGGAAGTAGCGGCGCGAACGCCCCCCGCGCTCGCCCGTTGGATCCGCAAACCAGGAGGTGAGGCATCCCTTGGCCTCCAGACGGTCCAGCGTCGAATACAGGGCGCCGATGGTCACGCTCCGCCCGCCTCGTTTTTCGATCTCACGCCGGATCGGCACGCCGTATGCTTCCTCGCCGAGGCGCAAAACAGCTAGCAAAACGATCTGTTCGAACTCACCAAGGTTCTGTTCGCTCATATTAGTTCTGCATCATAGAACAAATTGCCAGGGCTTGACAAGCGAACTATATCCTGCCCCTGCAGCCTCTCCTCGCCACGCTGACGCCATGGTATTCACTCAGGTTCGGTTGCCCCTCGCTATAATGACGCCATGTCGTTCGCTGGTCTCAAGGTCGTCGCGTTCGAGAGCCGGCGCGCCGGCGAAATCGCCCAGCTCATCCGCAAACAGCAGGGCGAGCCCATCGTCGCGCCTTCCATGCGTGAAGCCCCGCTCGAGCGCAATGAAGAGGCCTTTCGCTTTGCCGAGCGCCTGTTCGCCGGCGAATTCGACATGATGGTTCTGCTCACCGGCGTGGGCACGCGCATTCTGAATCAGACTCTCGCCACGCGATACCCGCCGGACCGCTTCGCCCAAGCACTGCGGCGTCTCACCGTCGTGCCGCGCGGCCCAAAACCGATTGCGGTTTTGCGCGAGCTGAACGTGCCGTTCGCCGTCACCGTACCCGAGCCCAATACCTGGCGCGAAGTGCTGGCCGCAACCGAAGGCCGACCCGAGCGCCACATCGCCGTTCAAGAATACGGCCGGCCGAGCACGGAGCTTCTAGACGGTCTGCGCGCGCGGGGCGCCGAAGTGACTGCGGTGCGCGTGTATCAATGGGAACTGCCCGAAGATGTCGGCCCCCTGCGCGAAGCCGCCGAACGCATCGCCGCCGAGGAAGTGGACGTGGCGCTGTTTACCACATCGGTCCAGATCGATCACCTGCTGCGCGTGGCTGCGGAAAAAGGACTCGAGGACTACGTGCGCACTGCGCTCACGAAAATGGTCGTCGCATCCGTCGGCCCCGCCACTACCGAAGCGCTCGAGGACAACGGTATTCATCCTGACTTCGAACCCAGCCATCCGAAGATGGGATTTCTCGTGCAGGAAACCGCCGACCGTGCCCCGGCGCTGCTCCAGGCAAAACGGTGAAGAAGTCAGCCATGCAGCAAGCGGGCGAGTACACCTCGCTGGCTTTTCTCTTGCCTGCCGCGACCTTCGTGGGATACGCCATCGGCTACCTGCTCGACAAAGCTTTCGGCACGCACTTCCTCTATGTGGTTTTCCTGCTGCTGGGAATTGCCTCGGGCTTCGTGCAATTAATCCGGCGGCTGCTGCGCGACACGAAACAAGATGGATCGTGACCAGGCGTTCCTCGACCAGGCGCTCGTCCGCATCCACCTGTTCATGGCGTTCCTGGCTGTCGCCGGCGTGATCGCAGGTGCCATTCGCGGAGGCTGGAGATGGGCCGGCGGGTTCTTGCTGGGCGCCGCGGCTTCCTGGATGAATTTTCGCTGGCTGAAGCAAATGGTGCACTCGCTCGGCGAGGCGGCAACCGGAAAGCGGCCAAAGGTCCGAGGGGCCGTATTTCTAGGGCTTCGCTACCTGCTGCTAGCTGCAGCCGCCTATGTTATATTGAACTACTCTACGCTATCGCTGACGGCCGGCCTGATTGGTTTGCTCGTGCCTGCGGCTGCCGTCATTCTGGAGATCCTGTTCGAATTGATTTATGCCGGAACATGAAGTTTGGCTGACGGGGCTGTTCAACGACCACCTGGCCGGTTTAGGCAATTGGCTGCTTTCGGTTTTCAACATTCACGCCGAGCATCCCGCGCGGCCCTGGACCAATTTCATCACCATGCAGATCGTGGTGGCTGCCGTCATCGTGGTGGTCTTCGCCATCTTGCGTCCGCGTCTTTCCGTGGATCGCCCCGGAAAAATGCAGCACACCTTCGAAGCGATCTTCAGCTTCTTGAGGGGTGAAGCCAGCGACAACATCGGACACGACGGGCCGAAATTCCTTCCATTCCTCGGCACGTTATTTATCTTCATTTTGTTCAGCAATCTGATCGGCATCATTCCCGGATTCGAATCGCCGACAATGAATCCTTCCGTGCCTGCGGGCTGCGCGTTGCTCGTTTTCATTTACTACAATTTCATGGGCTTCAGGCAACAAGGAGTCTTTAAGTATATAGGCCACTTCGCCGGGCCGATCTGGTGGCTGGCGCCGCTCATGCTGCCCATCGAGCTCGTCAGCCACATGGCGCGCCCGCTTTCATTAACCATTCGTCTCTTTGCCAATATGCTTGCCGGTGAGAAGGTCACGATGGCATTTCTGGGATTGACCTACTTGGTCGTGCCGGCGGTATTCATGGGGCTTCACGTATTTGTTTCCTTTCTCCAGGCTTATATTTTTGTGCTCTTGACCATGATTTATCTGTCGGAAACAGTGCCCCACGAGCAGCATTCATAGCCCGGCTTTATGCGCCTTCCAGTGTGAGACCGGCTGCAAGAGGATGACGGGAACCACCTCCTGGAAGCAAATCTTAAAAAAGGAGTAAACGCACAATGAAAGTGAAGCTGTATATGTTTCTTCTGGCGTTGTTCGTCTTCGCCAGCCCGATTTTCGCCGCTCCAACACCCGAGGCTAATCACCACTGGGTCGCCATCACCTCCGGGTTTTCCATGGCCATCGCTTCCGGCCTTTGCGGATTGGCCCAAGCAAAGGCAACCGCCGCCGCCGCCGAGGGCATGGCGCGCAATCCCGGCGCCGCCGCCGCGATTCGGTTTGCACTAATCCTTGGTTTGGTGCTGATCGAATCTCTGGCGCTTTACACACTGGTCATCATTTTGGTCCAGGTCAATTAGTCGCGGTTTTCTAGGCGGGCAGGTTTCTCCCTGCCCGTCGAGTCACCACAGTAGCCGCTGAATAACCTTCGCATTAACAGTGTTTTAGAGGCGCTAGCCCCGAGTACCGCTTCACCCCCATGCACAATGAAGTCGCATGCCCAATGCATCGGATCGCGACTGGCCCACCACTCGGGAAAATCAGATTGCCTCCCCAATTTACCTGCCTCCTACCGGAAATTTTTAGCTCCTAGTACCATAACTAAATCCATTTCCGCACTATTGACCCCGCCGCCAAAAGCATCTAGATTTGTTCAAGTGGTGGATCAAAGACGAAACCAGCGCTTCCAGCTCGAATTGCCACTCCGCGTCATGCGCACAGGCAATGGTCACATCTCCTACGGCGCCCTGACCCGCAACATCAGCGCGAGCGGCGTGCTGTTCACCGCGGACTCGCAGATAGAGCTGGGCGGGCCTATTGAGTACGTTGTGACGCTCACCAACGTGCGCGGCGTGGAAGTCGACCTCCGCTGCACCGGCAAAGTCGTCCGTTCGGAGAAGACGGAGCCGGAAACGTCGCAGGACTACCTCATCGCCGCCACGCTCGACCGCTATCAATTCGTCCGCCGCGATTCCTAAGATTCGCCTCTTGTTCTCCCTAATCTTTTCGTGTACGATGGGCAAAGAAAAGGCGAATCGTGCTCCGGCTTACCAGTACTAAAGCCTGTAACTTGGTTGCGGTAGTTCAGGAATTTGAGCGCCTCATCGATCAGCCGGACTCACCCATCCGCGCGATACGCCATCAGCCGGCTTCGGAAGGCGAGTATGCCGATGTGCCTGATTCGGTTGATCCTCGGCTTCGCGAAGCGCTAAAACGACTCGGTATCGAGCACCTCTACACACACCAGGCGGAAGCATTTAATCAGATCGCAGCCGGAAAAAACACCGTGATCGTGACTCCGACAGCCAGCGGAAAGACACTCTGTTATAACTTGCCGGTATTGCATTTGTTGCTTCGGGAGCCCCAAGCGCGAGCCATGTACCTGTTCCCCACCAAGGCGCTCGCGGAGGATCAGCTCCACGGATTCCAGGCGACGGCGGACGATCTTCCCGGCGAAATCCGTGCGTTCACTTATGACGGTGACACGCCGCAGGATGCGCGAAAAGCCGTTCGCCACCGCGCCAACGTGGTGTTTACCAACCCGGACATGCTGCACAGCGGCATCCTGCCGCATCACACGCGCTGGGCCAAGCTGTTTGAGAATCTGCGGTTCGTCATCATCGACGAACTGCATTATTACCGTGGCATTTATGGCAGCCATCTGGCGAATATTCTGCGCCGGCTGAAGCGAATTTGCTCATTTTACGGCTCGGAACCGCAATTTATTTGCTCTTCGGCGACGATTGCGAACCCGAGGGAGCTGGCCGAGGCGCTGACGGAAACGGCCTTTGCGCTGGTCGACCGCAACGGCGCGCCGTCCGGTGAAAAATACTTTGTCTTTTATAACCCGCCGGTGGTGAACCGGCATCTCGGCATACGGCGCAGCTACATCAATGAAACCCGGCGGCTCGCCGTGGAACTGATTGAGCGCGGCCAGCAGACGCTGGTGTTTGCCAACAACCGCCTGGCCACGGAGATCCTGATCACCTATCTGCGCGACGCCTGTTTGCGCGGCCCGGCGCCGGACGACAGCATTCGCGGGTATCGCGCCGGCTACCTGCCGCGGGAGCGGCGGGAAATCGAACGTAAGCTGCGCGAGGGCGAGATTCGTGGCGTGGTCGCGACCAACGCGCTTGAACTTGGAATCGATATCGGTTCGCTAGATGCCGTGGTGATGGCAGGCTATCCGGGGACGATTGCCTCCACCTGGCAGCGCGCGGGACGCGCCGGACGAAGACAGAGCGCGTCGGCAGCAGTGCTGGTGGCATCGAGCGCGCCACTCGACCAGTTCATCATCGAGCACCCGGAGTATTTCTTCGGCCAATCACCGGAGCACGCTTGCATCAACGCGGATAACCTGGAAATCCTGCTGGCCCACCTCAAGTGCGCGGCGTTCGAGCTGCCGCTGGCGGATGGCGAAAAGTTCGGCCCGCATGAGACCGGCGAGCTATGCCGGTTCCTCGAAGAAACAGGTTTCCTGCACCACGCAGGCGCCGCCTGGCACTGGACGTCGCAGAGTTATCCAGCGGATGCCGTGAGTCTGCGTGCGGTGACCAGTGACAACTTTGTGGTGGTGGATATCACGGGCGAGCCGGTGGTGATCGCCGAGGTGGCGTTTACCGCCGCGCTGACCTCGCTGCACGAGAAGGCCATCTATTTGCACGAGGCGCGCCAATATCACGTGGAGCGGTTCGACTATAAGGAGCGCAAGGCCTACGTCCGGCAGGTTGAGTGCGACTACTTCACCGACGCCATCGACTACACCCAGGTGAAGGTGTTGCGGGAATTTGCCACAGCCGAAATGCACGGCGCGCAGCGATTGCATGGCGACGTGCGGGTGAACCGGCAGATCGTGGGATTCAAGAAGATCAAGTTCTACACCCTGGAAAACGTGGGTGCGGGGAAGCTCAACATGCCGGAGCAGGAGATGCACACGACGGCCTTCTGGCTGCACTTCCCTGCTCCTTTTCTGGCGCAGTTCAGCGATCTGTCGCCGACGGAAAAGCAGAACGGGCTGGTTGGACTCGGCAACGCTTTGCGCAGCATCGCGGCGTTGCGGCTGATGTGCGATCCGCGCGATTTGGGCGTCGCGCTGGGCACACCGCCGGGCACATTTGAGCCGGATCTTTATCTCTATGACACCTACCCTGGCGGCGTGGGGCAGAGCGCGCCGCTTTATGAGATGACGGACGCGCTCCTGCGCGACACGGCGGAGCTGCTGGCTCGATGCCCGTGCGGCGATGGATGCCCTTCGTGCGTGGGGCCTGTGGGCGAGGTGGGCGAGCGCGGCAAGCACGCAGCAGAGCAGATTCTCGCTGCGCTGCGCGGAGCACCAGCGGAAGCGCCCGCCCGCCTACAAACAAAGGGCGCCTGTGAGTAAATAAAGATCGTGCAGCACAGTGCCGGCGCTCCGCCATTTTCGAGGCATTCCGACGGCAAACGCTTCTTCAATCCGGAAGCCTGTCAGGCACGCGGCTTTTTGGATGTTCTGCGATGGAAGCTGACCAGCCGGCCAGAGAAATCCCCTCGGTTCGTTTCAGATGTCGTCCCATCACAACCGCCGTCATGCGTCGGAGACAACCAGTTGCGCGTGACGCTGATTAACCATTCCACGCTGCTGCTGCAGCAGAACGGGGTCCACATTCTGACCGATCCAGTCTGGTCGGAGCGGGCCAGTCCGTTCGCATCGATGGGTCCGCGCCGGCGCCGGGAGCCGGGTGTGCGATTCGGGGACCTTCCCCGCATCGATATTGTGCTGCTCAGCCACAATCACTACGATCACTTGGATCTTGCCACCCTGCGGCGGCTGGCGGATCGCGGACAATCTCAATTCATTGTTCCGGCGGGGGTAGCCGCATGGCTGAGGTCCCGGGGCATCGGTCCCGCCCACGAGCTGGATTGGGGCGATTCGTTGCCCGCCGCGAACACCACCGTTCACAGCGTACCGGCGATGCATTTCTCGGCTCGGGGGCTGTTCGACCGTAATCGGACCCTGTGGTGCGGATATGTGATCGAAACCGCGGAACGCATCGTCTATTTCGCCGGCGATACGGGCTTCGGCGGGCATTTTGCACGAATCCGCGAGCGCTTTGGAGCGCCGCGACTCGCGCTGCTGCCGATTGGAGCTTACGAGCCGCGCTGGTTCATGTCGCCAATTCATATGGCTCCCGACGATGCGATTCGAGCCCATGAGATCCTGGCGGCCAAAACGAGCATCGCGATCCATCACGGCACGTTTCAACTGGGGGATGAAGGGATCGACACGCCGAAGAAGCTTCTCAGGGCGTACGGCGCAAGCGATTCGTTTCTGGCTCTCGACAATGGTCAATCCGTGACGCTGGCATGACTTCTCCCCTGACTATCGACAAGCACACGCTGGCGTTGATCAGCATTATCGGCAGCTCGCTCGACGTGCTCGGAGCCTTGTATCTCGCCTACGATCTCCTGGGCGGCGAACACGGACCTCTGCGCACTCTAACGCGCGCGGTTACCTACGGAGCACTCTTTGGCGCCGGCTTCGGCCTCGCCCTGGGACCCGTTTTCGGCGTGGCAAGTGGCTTGGCACATGGCGTCACTCTCGCATGGGAACTTTCGCGTGCTTCGCGGCATGAATCGCAACCGGGATTTTGGCTGGATACGGCCATGAGTGCGATTCGCGGGTGCGGCTTTGCCGTGGGCGCCTCCTATTCATTCGGCACCGCGTTCGGCATCACGTTTGGCGTGCTGAGCACGGCCGGACAGGTGATGGCCTATCGGGTTGGCATCCGGCCGACAGTCGACTACAAGCCCGCCATGCGTCCGCGTCTGACGCGATTTCAATTGTTAGCGGGCGCGAATCGCACCGCCGGCTACATGGCAGCGGGTTATCTGAGCAGCCTGGTGGCGCACGAGCAGGCACACGCAATCGCAGCGGGCCTGAAGGCGGGGCTCGCTATTGGCATGGTCACGGTGATTATCGGCACGTGCACGCCTTTCGTTGAATGGGGGGCCGATCACGTGCCCGAGCGACGAATGGGCGCCCTTGGCGTTGGCCTGATTCTGATCGGCTTCACGCTGCAATCCGTTCAGTACTGGGCAACCCTGCTCGACGTGAACGTTCGGTAGGGGCTGGAGTCATCTATAAACAGAAAGCGGCTGGAATTAGGCGGTCAACGATCTACGCGTGTGTGGGAAAGCTCGCTGACGTCGCTGGGGTCACTATTAATGGACCATTGCGCGGGAGTTGTCCACAAAAACGTGGCGAAGGTCAAGGGAATCCTCCGCATCAATACGTACAATCCCGCATATCAACAGCACTTGCGGAGCTCCCCTAAGCCAATCAAGGAAGGCTAACTCTTAGCTGAAATACGATAAATGCTCAAAGGTGCCCCCACAAAGACGTCGCATGCGATGTGACCAATGATTCTGTTGGAAGCCGCTGCCTCGTTAGTTGCAAGAATCTGGATTTGGACGTCATCTCGCCACCGCCAAGCCCTGCGAACCTGTGCCGGTCAGTATCTGAGAGGATCTTATATGCCCGGCAGAAAGTACTCATTGCAGAATGCTTTTGCCCTGTGGTGTGCGTGTGTCTTCAGAAGTCATGAAATATTCATGGACAATTCATAAATGAACAGTCACTGAAAAGTAAATGTGTGATATATATACTCAATCGTTCCGAGAAGTCCAAAGTGGAGATCTCCCGCTTCCATGTAATAAAAAGCACACTGAACGTTTGCCCATAAGGAGGATTAACAAATGAGCGACACAACATCCAGAGGATCCATTAGGCTGCCCATCGATTTCAGATTTGGGCATGTTCGCCCAGATCACAAAGTGACCGCCCCGTCTCCACCGTCCCCACCCCTCGGCCCACTTGCCGCATTTGTTGGAGATTGGGTCGGTAACGGCTTCAACACGATTTTCCGGCCCAATAACACGGCGACGCCAACGCCGCTCCCCAATCCACTTCCTCCCGGCGACAACATTCTGGAACTGAACCTCACCTCCGAGGAGCTCGCGTTTTCAAAGACCCTCGGCTCGGTTCCGAACCGGGGGACGACGCCGCAGGGGGACATCTTCCTCAACGGAGTGCCTTATCTGCAGACCATCAGCGATATTACGATCCACGGCGAGAAGGTTGGTATTCACTTCGAGCCTGGAATGTGGATTCATGTACCGGCGACGACCGTGCCCCCCATAACCCAAGAAACGGTCGCCCGCATGGCGTCGATCCCGCACGGGACTACCATCGACGCCCAAGGCATCATTGCGACCATCGCAGGGCCGCCAACCATAGCCGCAGTTGACATCACGCCATTCAAAACGGCGCCGCCTAACAACAAGATTAAGTTCCCCAGCCAGACCGCCAGCGACCCAAAGACGCCGAGAATTCCGCAAGATCTCAGCAGCTTTATCGCCGCCGGCACGATTACGCAAGCGCTCTTGGACGATCCAAACAGTTTGCTACGCAGTCACATCAGCAAACAAAAGATCATCAAGACGATCGCCCTCATCATTTCTACGGCCCCTCCGCCGCCTGCGCCGCTCTTCGGGGGCGGAACCGATAACATTGCCTTCCTGCTGGGCCAGCCCGCGGCCACCGCCCCCAACGCCCAGGCCACGCAAATGACGGCGATCTTCTGGATCGAAACCGTTGAAGAGGTTATTCTGGTGCCGCCGTATTGGTTGGGTGGGCCGCCCTTCGCGATCAAAGCCAAACCGAGCATTCCCGGTCAGCGCGTGCCGACGTTCTCCGTCACGCCGCCATTCGATCTGGATGTGCCGCGCGAGATTACGGTTCATTTCACGCAGATTCAGTACACCCAGACGGTCCTGCTGAATTTTGCCGGCCTCACCTGGCCGCATGTCTCGGTGAACACGCTGGTGCCAGAAGACGAAATCATTGTTCCACCCTCCGTCTGGGGTTGAGCGAATTCGCTGTTTTTGGGAGCGATGTCATGGCAGGCGTGATTACATCGCTCCCGCAACAAAATCGCGGCGCACGAGGTCACTACGACAATGACAAATCGGAAATGCGCTCTGTCTCGGCAACGGGTCCGCAATCCCATCCAGATGCTCACCCCGTCGCAACCCGGCTCCATCCGTCAAGCCCCAAAGAAACGGCAACAGGCCATCCGTTGGGCGATTCTGTCGATTTTATGCCTGACAGCGTTTCCTCTCGCTGGTCAGAAGATGGCGCCGTGGCTCACGCGTTCCGCCGATAACGCCAGAAGTGGGTGGAACTCACACGAGACGCAACTCACGCAAGCGTCGGTCGGGACGAAGGGGATCGTCCGTTTCACGATCATTCCGGTTTTCGGCGACGCGCGCGGCATGGAGGCGCAGCCACTCATTTTGCCGCAGGTAAAGCTGCCGAATGGCTCCACGCACGACGTCATGGTGCTGCCGTCCATGGCGAATATCGTGCGCGGCGTCGACGCGCGGTCAGGCGCGGGATTGTGGCAGGTGACGCTAGGCGCGAATCTGGGAATGCCGATCAATGGCGCCACCCCGCTGGGCCCAAAGACTCAGCCCGACAACTGCGTCGGAGCTCAACGGACGATTGACTGCCATGCGATCAACGACAAATGGGGAGTATTGAGCACCGGTGTCATCGATCCCGAGACGCAGCGAGTTTACCTGGTTGCCTGGATCTCTCCCGACGGCACGCCACAAAAGGCCCAGCACCACGTATTCGTTTTGAATATGAAGGACGGAACCCAGGTAGTCGCGCCAGTTCCGGTAAACGGGACCAGCGGGACGCAATCCTATTCCAGCACCATGCGGAAGCAACGGAGCGCTCTGGTCCTCAGCAGCGTGGGCGGTCGCAAGACGGTCTTCTGGGCCTCGGGCACGGTGATGGAAACCGGGCAGGGAGCTGCGGGATGGATCTTTGCCTTCGATTGCGCAACCAATTCGATCACCGCTGCTCTCGCGATGACCCAGGGAGAAGGGGCCGGCATCTGGATGGGCGGACAAGGGCTGGCCGCCGACGATCAAGGTTTTCTCTACGCAATTACCGGTAATGGAGACTTTGATGGGCAGGCTCTGTGGGGCGAGTCGTTCGTCAAGGTTCAGTACACGCTGGCTTCGGCGGGAACGCCTGCGAGTCTGCGGGTGGTGGACCACTGGACGCCATGGATGGATTTGGTCCGGTCCGGGCAACAGAAACTGGCGGCCACCAAGGTTGCCGGGGAGAGCGCCCCGAGCGAGGCCTTGAGACCGGTGAATAGCGGAATGAGCAGCGGCGCCCTCAAGAACGCTACCGCAAAGATCAGCGTGGACGAGAATAATAACGCAGTCGTTCTTGTCTTCCCCAAAATGGCCAGTGGCAATTGGTCTGATGAAGACTGGGGCTCGGCGGGACCGGCTTGCATATTCTCGATCGGCGTCTGCGTGGCGACGGGAAAGGACGGCATCGCATATCCGATTCGTACGGCTGATCTGGGAGGAACCACGGTCGAGGATCTGGCAAATGCAAAGTCGAATTGTGGAAAGCTCGCTGCCCCGCCTGTGTGGCTGACCATGAGTCCGGGGCCGGTGGATCCGTGCCCGAACGACCCGATGACTCTGAACTTTTTCCCGTGGGGGTACACTGCGCATCTCCACATGACGCCGGTTCAGTTCTTTGACCCGCTGCTCAATTCGTGGACAATATTCGCCTGGGGCGAGAATGCCCAGCTGCATAAATGGAAGGTCAGTTCGACTGGAGCGCTCACCTACGTGGCCCAAGGCAATGAGTTCGCGAGCGATAACCTGCGCGGGAAACTTCCGGGAGGAATGCCCGGAGGCTTTTGTTCAGGATCGAGCAATGGGGCGGATCCAAACTCTGCAATTCTCGTCTGCACAATCCCTTACGGTGATGCAAATGCGCAAGTCGTAAACGGGCGCCTCTTGGTTTACGATGCCGTCCACCTTGCCGCTGATGGATCGCTGAAAGTGCTGTGGGATTCGCAACGTTGGGGTGTTACCTTCCTCTTCAACAAGTTCAACCCTCCCGTGATCGATGGAGGTCAGATTTATGTACCCAATTACAACGGCGGAGTTGATGTTTATCGTCTGACCCGGTAGGATTCACAGCTTCGACTCTGCGGGTGGACGGTTGTTCGGGCCGCTCGCTGCATTCGAAGTTGGGGTATTCCGAAGGGCATTCCGTGAACCGGTTAGATCCTCACAGACGGCTACGCTGAACAAGTTGAGTCCGGCAAACACGCCCGCGCTGCCTTTACAATCAAATCATGCCGCAGTTTGATGTGGTGGGCGTGGGGTTGAACGCCACCGATACGATGCTGGTTGTGCCACACTTCCCTGCGTACGCGGGGAAAGTTCCGTACCAGGAAGAAGTGCTCAGTCCGGGCGGGCAGGTGGCGAGCGCGCTGGTGGCCTGCGCCAAGCTGGGACTGCGCACGAAGTACATCGGCACCGTTGGAGACGACGAGCGCGGGCGCATCCAAATGGAAAGCCTGCGTGGTTCCGGAATCAACCTCGACCATGTGCAGCAGCGGCATGGCTGCGCTAATCAATCGGCCTACATCATCATCGACCGCTCCACGGGCGAACGCACAGTTCTGTGGCGGCGCGATGAGTGCCTGCGTATTTCTCCAGAGGAGATCACACCCGAGCAGATTATCTGCGCGAGCCTGCTGCACATCGACGGCCACGACACGCCGGCGGTGGAGCATGCGGCGCGTATCGCCCGGAAGGCGGGCATGCCGGTCACGGTGGATGTGGACACGATTTATCACGGCTTCGATCGCGTGCTTCCGTACGTGGATTATCTGGTCGCCAGCTCCGAATTCCCGGTGCAGTGGACCAACGAGCGCGATCCGTTCAAGGCGCTGGAGATGATTCAGAAAGAATACAAAATGCGCGTGGCGGCGATGACGCTGGGCGCGCACGGATCGCTGGCCCTTTTTGAGGGGCGCTTCCTGTACTCGCCGGCGTTCGTGGTGAACTGTGTGGATACGACCGGAGCCGGCGACGTATTCCACGGCGCCTTCTGCTATGCTGTCTTGCGAGCCATGCCGATCGCTGACGCGCTTGAATTTTCTAATGCCATGGCCGCGCTGAATTGTATGGCAGTAGGCGCGCGCGGCGGCATCCGGGGACTGGAAGAAGCGCGAGCTCTGATGGCGCGGGCCGAGCGCCGCTCACACCCGGAATTCGAGACGCGCAGCAATGTCGCTTTCCGAGCTAGTGAATGAGTCAACTTCTATTCGCCGCAGAGGCGCAGAGGCGCAGAGAGAACCCTGGGGAGGAAGTCCTGCTTTCCCGGCGTCTCTGCGTCTCAGCGAGTGCTTTTTCCGATTCCGGGGAGTCTTGCTAGATGTTTCCGATCCGGGACACACAACCCAGCTACTCGCGGCCTTTCGTCACGGTGATCATCATTCTGATCAACGTAGCCGTGTTTCTCCAATGGAAGTTACTTGACCCGTACTCTCAGGATCACTTCATTCGGCACTATGGGCTGGTTCCAGCACATTTTCAGTTCCGGTCGATCCTGACCTCGATGTTCCTGCATGGCGGCTGGATGCACATCATCGGCAACATGTGGTTCCTGTGGATCTTCGGGGATAACGTGGAAGACGTGATGGGGCACACGAAATACCTGGTGTTCTATCTGCTGTGTGGAATTGCCGCGGGTTTGACGCAGACGCTATTGACCGTCGGTTCGCGCGTGCCCATGGTGGGAGCGAGCGGCGCCATCGCCGGCGTGATGGGCGCATACCTCATCAAGTTCCCCCACTCGCGCATTGTGACCCTGGTGTTCATCTTCTTCTTCATCACGACCATCGAGGTGCCGGCGGTGCTGATGCTGCTGTATTGGTTCTTCATCCAACTCGTCAGCGGCGTCGAGACGGTGGGTTACGCACATCTGTCGCAAGGCGGCACGGCGTTCTTTGCGCACGTGGGCGGCTTCATCGCGGGAATGATCCTCGTCGCCGTGATGGGCACGCGCCAGAAATATGTGCGCCGGCCGGACCTCAACTGGTAATGGCGGAACGGCCGAGGGTCACGCTGTATACGCGCGCGGGCTGCTGCCTGTGCGACGATGCCAAGCACGTGTTAGAGGCCGCACGTACACAGGCCGGCTTCGATCTGGAGGAAGTCGATATCGACGCCGACCCCAACCTGCGCCGTCTCTACAACGATGAAGTTCCGGTGATCGCCATCAACGGCCGCAAGGCATTCAAGTACCGGGTGACCGAGCCGGAATTGCTGAAGAAGCTCGAGGCGCGCGCATGAGCCTTGACGTTCTCGCCATCGCCGCACATCCCGATGATGTCGAGCAGACCTGTGGCGGGACGCTGATCAAGATGGCGGAGAAGGGCTATCGCACGGCCATCCTCGATTTGACGGCCGGCGATATGGGGACGCGCGGGACGCCGGAGATCCGATTGGAAGAAGCGGCCGAGGCGGCGAAGACTTTGCTGGTGCGCCAGCGCGACAACATGCGCTTTCCCGATGCGCGCCTCGAAAACACGATTTCCGCGCGCATGTCTCTGGCCGTCAAGATTCGCGAGTGGCAGCCGCGCACCGTCATTCTGCCCTACTGGGAAGGCCGTCATCCGGATCACTATCGGGCGGCGGAGATCGGCTATGAGGCGTGCTTTCTGGCGGGATTGAAAAAGCTGGATGAATATTCCGAGCCCCACCGTCCCTACAAAATCATTTACTCCTCGCTCTACGCAAATGTGACACCGTCGTTCGTCGTGGATATCTCCGCGCAATTCGAGCGGCGCATGGCGGCGCTGCTGAGTTACCGTTCGCAATACGGCGCCGTCACCGAGGGCGGCGAACTATTTCCCCAGGAACAGGAAATTCGCGAGCGCCTGGCGGCGGTGGCGCGGTTCTACGGAAACCTTGTCGGCGCTAAATACGGCGAACCGTTCGTGGTGAAGGAAACGATGCTGGTGGATGACATCGTGGCTCTCGGCGGGCGGAGCATTTAACATCTGGCTGCACCGGTTTGCCAGCATCTGTTGGGCACGCGAGAATGTCGGTATGCTTCCCCACAAATCTCGCATGGTTCGCGATAAATATCTCCGCATCGCATTCGCGCTTGTCTCGCCCCTCTGCATCATGGGCCAAACACCGCGACCAGCGCGGCCGGCTGCCAACGCGGACGACGCTGCAAAACTCCCGGTAAAGCGCGTGGTGCTGTACAAGAACGGTGTCGGCTATTTTGAGCACCTGGGCCGCGTTCGCGACAACCAGGATGTTGCGATCTCCTTCACCTCGGGCCAGCTCAACGATGTACTGAAAACTCTAACTGTTCTCGATTTGAACGGCGGGCGCATCGCCGGAGTCGGGTACGGCTCGGCAGCTCCCATCGAACGGCAGCTCGATGACCTCCGCCTGCCAGTAGGCGAGAAGCCATCGCTCACGGAATTTCTCGGATCGCTGCGCGGAGCACGGCTGGAGGTGCGCAACGGAACTTCGTTGATCACCGGGCGTCTGCTGAGCGTCGAGCGCAAAACTCGAACCGGTGGCGGAACCACGCTCGAGGTCGACTATCTCTCCTTAATCACCGACAATGGCGAACTCCGGACGACCGAGGTTTCGCCGTCCTTCTCAGTTCGCCTTCTGGACGCCGGGCTGCCGGGGCGAGTGGATCACTATCTCGATCTCATCTCGGCAGGGCGGGAAGCCGACGTGCGCCGGATGGTAATTTCCGCGGAAGGGTCGGGCGAGCGGTCGCTGTTCGTCAGCTACATCAGCGAGGTGCCGGTGTGGAAAACAACTTATCGGATTGTCCTCAACTCGAAGGCCGGCGACAAGCCGCTGTTGCAAGGCTGGGCGATTGTGGACAACACGGTTGGCCAGGATTGGGAAAACGTGCAGTTGTCGCTGGTGGCGGGCGCGCCGCAGTCGTTCGTTCAGAATCTTTCGCAACCCTATTATTCGCGACGCCCCGTGGTGCCATTGCCGGAGAGCGTCAGCGCGGCTCCGCAGACTTATGAAGCCACCTTGATCCTCGGCAGAGCACCTTTGAGCGGCGTGGTGACAGACGCTTCGGGCGCGGCGGTTCCGGGAGCGACGGTAAAGGTGTACGACGCGAACGGCACGCTTGCCGGCGAAACGCGAGCGGACGCTTCGGGCGCTTACGAGTTTGCGGTTCTGCCGGATGGGCCGGTACGCGTCGATGTTGAGCGGCAGGGGTTCCAGCGAACTACTGTTAATGGTGTTGTGGCGTCGGCAAGCAGACCGGCGAAGCAGGATGTGACGCTACAAGTCGGTGAGGTGAGCCAAGCGGTGATGGTGACTGCGGCCGCGCCTATGGCGCAGACCATGAATGCGGAGATGGCCGCAACCCGCGGCGCCGCCGGCAGCGGCAGAATGCTCGGCAGCGGTGTTGGCCTCGGTGGGACAGGCCGCGGATCAGGCGGCGGCGTGGGCGCTGGTAAAGGTGGTGGCATTGGCCCCGGCGTGGCGGGTGGCGCAGCGGGCGGCTTCTACCGTGCCGCGCAAGCACAGGAATTGGGCGATCTGTTCGAATACAAACTCAAAGATCCTATCACCATTCGCAAGAACCGGTCGGCACTCGTTCCCATCGTGCAATCTTCGATCACCGCCGAGAAGGTTTCCATCTGGAACGATCAGGCCGGCCTGCCGCGCCCGCAGCGCGCGCTGTGGCTCATCAATTCCAGTGGACTGACTCTAGATGGCGGCAGCTTCAGCGTGATGGAGGAAGAGACATTCGCCGGAGAGGGCATTTTCGATCCCATCCGGCCGGGCGAGAAACGCCTGGTTTCCTATGCCACCGACCTGGCACTCAACGCCAGTTCGCGCCAGGCGACCGAGCAGCAGCGTGTTTCGCGCGTGCGCATCAGCCACGGGGTGATGACGCACGAAAATGAAATCCGCGAGAAGAAAACCTACACCTTCCGCAATGAAGATACTGCGCCGCGTTCCGTGATCGTCGAGCATCCGGTGCGAACCGGTTATACATTGCGCAGCCACATCCAGCCGATTGAGACCACCGCGTTCTGGATGCGCTTCCGCCTGCAAGTGGAACCGAAGCAGACTGCGGCGCTCGAAGTGGAGGAAGCCCGGGCGTTGCATACGGACTACAGCCTCACCAACCTGAGCGGCGCGCAGGTGGACCTGTTCGTCCACCAGCAATCCGTGAACAAGACCATCGAAGATGCGCTGCGCAAAATTCTCGCGCAAAAGAATGTGGTCAGCGAGCTGGACGATAAGAAAACTGCCCGCGAACAAGACATGCAGAAGATCTTCGACGACCAGCAGCGCTTACGCGAAAACATGAAAGCGCTCCGCGGGAGCGCCGAGGAAAAGGCGCTATTGCAGCGCTACACGCAACAGCTCAACGAACAGGAAAATCAACTGGAAAAACTTCGGAAGGAAACGGATCAGTTGAACGCACAGCGCGATCGCGCCGATGAAGCGCTCGATCAGATGATCGCTGACCTATCGTTCGACGAGAAGCTGTAGGGGCGGCGCACTCCGCCCTATTCGTCAATGCGCTGCATCTTCTTCCGTTCCACGTACCAGCACGGGCTGTAGCCGAAGTGCGGAAGCAGCGCGTGGACGCACGTCACGGTTTGCGGATCGCCAAGCACAAACTCGGTTTTCTGGTCTTTCTGCGGGATCGCGTAGTAACTATTGATTTGCACGGTGCCGTATGGATTACGGCTACGGGGAATCGGCAGGCGCACAGCGAGATCGTCGCCCACGTACACGAGCGCCAGCACAGTGGCCGTTCCGGCGAGCGCGCGCTTCAGATATCGCATCCCTGAGACTATTGTTTCAGAATCCGGCGGAAACTTTTTCCAGCCCACTGTGTTTCCATCCTGGGATTGAACCAGCACACGATTCGATAAACGATCCCAAATCATCTGAGGAGCGAAACGAATGTTCAAAACATTACAGCGAATTTGTGTCTTTGCGGGGGCCGTGTTGGCGATGGCGGGAGGCGCCATGGCTCAGAGCACCATGCCCATGCTGCCAGTTGCCCTCCACACGTCCGGCATGGTGGGCCTGACGGCGGGCCAAACGGCACGCTTGAACGTGTTGAATCCGGGAGCGCTTGCGCCGGCGACCGGCGTGGTCTGCGCGGCGCAGTTGTCCTTTCTCAACGCCGAGGGCAAGGTTCTCAAGACCACTTCGGTCACCGTACCTCCGGGGGAGAGCATGTCCATCAACCTGGATCGTGACGTCGATCTCCTTGTGAGCGACTTTCGCGTACAAGTCCGCGCTACTATCGCGTACACGGCAAATACGTGCGCGCTGCTGCCGACGCTCGAAGTCTACAACGACGATACCGGCCGTACGCAATTTGTCGTGGGGCGCTTCGCAGCGATTCCGCTGGTGCTGACGGCCACGCCGTAAGCGAGCACCTGATTCATCGGGCCGGGCACGGGTCCGGCCCGCCGCTAGTCGAGACTCTTGTGGAACCGCGCCACGCTCAGGCTGAGCACGGTAACGCCGTAAATGAGAAGCGCTAGCAGTTGCGGCCACAGCGCGGAGAAGCCCACACCTTTGAGAAAGATCCCGCGCACGATTTCCATGAAGTAACGGATCGGGTCCAAATAAGTCAGGTACTGCACCACCACCGGCATGTTCCGGACGGGAAATGAGAAGCCGCTGAGCATGAAGGCCGGCGTGGTGAAGAAGAAGGAAGCCATCATGGCCTGCTGCTGCGTTTGCGAGATAGTGGAAAGGAACAGCCCGGCGCCCAGGCTGGTAAGTAGATACAGCACGGCGCTCGCCAGCAGCAGCAGAGGGTTTCCGCGGAACGGAATGTGAAATATAATCAGCGCCGCCGCGGTGATCACTACTACGTCCACGAGACCCACCAGCGCGAACGGCAGCGTTTTACCGAGCATCAGCTCGATGGGCCGCAGCGGCGTCACCATCAATTGTTCCATGGTGCCGATTTCCTTTTCGCGCACAATGGCCAGCGCGGTCAGCATCAAGGTCACCAGCATAATGATGTTGGCCACCACGCCGGGCACGAAGTAGTTGCGGCTGTGCAGATCGGGATTGAACCACACACGCGTGCGCGCCTCCACCTGCGGCATGTTCATATTGGCTGCGGCTTTGGGGCTGCGCGTGAGCACCAGCACATTCTGCCGGTTGGCCACCGCATCGCTCGAATATTTGGCAATCACTTCGGAAGCATAGCTCGATACCAGCGACGCCGTATTGGAATTCGTCCCGTCGGTGAGCACTTGGACTTGGGCGCCGCCCGAGCGCATCAGGTTCCGCGCGAACTCCGGCAGCACGCGAACCACGGCCTCCACCTTGGCGTGGTCCAGCAGCTGCCGCACTTCTTCCTCGTTGCGCGGTTCCGCCACCACATCGAAGCGGCCCGAGCCTTCAAATCGGTAGCGCAGGTCACGGCTTTCCGGGGTGCGGTCCATATCCATCCATGCGATGCGCGCGTGGTCCACATCCAGATTCACGGCGAATCCGAACAGGATGAGCTGTAACAACGGCGGCAGGAACAGCATGATCCGCATACGCGGCTCGCGCAGCGCTTGAATGAATTCCTTCCGCATAATCATGTAAATCCGTTCCCACATAGATCACGCCATCTTCTGATTCAATTTGCGCGTCGCCAGCAGAAATACGATCGTCGCGTACAGCGCCAAAAAGCACATGTCGGGCCACAGGACGCTGACTCCTACGCCTTTGAGAAAGACTCCCTTCAGAATCGTCACGAAATAGCGCGCCGGAACCACGTGCGTAATCACCTGAATGATCGTAGGCATGGTCTCAATCGCGTAAACAAAGCCCGAAAGCAGAAACGCCGGCAGAAACGAGCTGAGCAGCCCCATCTGGTACGCCTGCAACTGCGTCGGCGCCGACGCGGACACGAAAATTCCCCAGAATAACGCGCCGAACAGAAACAAACACGTCGTGAGGGCCAGTGTCAGATAGTTTCCGCGAAAAGGCACCTGAAACACAAACAGCCCCACGATGACCGTGACCGCCGCATCGATCAGGCCCACCACAAAGTACGCCAGCATCTTGCCCAGCACCATCTCCGCCGGACGGAGCGGCGTCGAGAGAACTTGCTCCATGGTGCCCATTTCCCGTTCGCGTGCGATGGTCAGCGAAGTCAGCAGCGCCGCGATGATCATGAGGATCACGGCGATCAATCCCGGTACCACGTAGTTTTTCGACTCGAGCGAGCTGTTGTACCAGACGCGCATCCGCGCATCCACGGGCGGCAACGCCGCGCCCGCGCCCTTCCGGTTCTGCATGTCCGCTCGCAGCGCCAGCGAGTAGTTCCGCACCACGCTATCCACGTAACCGAGTGCGATCCCGGCGGTGTTGGAATCGCTGCCATCCAGCAGGATCTGCACCGGCGCTGTGCGCCCTTCGGCGATGTTCCGCGAATAATCGCGCGGGATCACCAGGCCCATCAAGATCCTGTTGCGGTCAATGCCGCGCTCAATACCCTCGTAGTGGTCCACCGAGCCAAGGATCTGGAAGTAGTGCGAGCCCTGAAACTGGCGGATCAGTTCGCGGCTGGCGGAAGAGCCGTCCTGATCGTAGACCAGAGTAGAAATGCGATCCACGTCCAGGCTCAAAGCGAATCCGAACAGGATGAGCATCATCACAGGCACCGCCAGGGCCATGGCGAGGCTGCGCGAGTCACGCACAATGTGATGCAGTTCTTTAATGAGGATGGCGCGGGTTCTGCGATAGCTCATGCTGCCTGCCTGTCTTCGGCCGCGATCATGGCCACAAACACGTCCTCCATCGACGGCACAATCGGCTCCATGCGCTTCAGCTCGATCGACCTCGCGGCGACCGCCACCGTAATGCGCGCCTTGGCCGCGTCCAGATCATCCACGGTGACGTGCAGCCCGCCGCCGAACACCGCGACATCATGGATCCCGGGGATCCCTTCGAGCGCCCGCATCGTCTCCAGCACGTCTGAGGAATCCAGGCGCAGAATGCGTTGCGAATTCAGCTGCTGTTTCAGCGCCGAGGGCGCGCCAAGAGCAATCACTTTTCCGTGGTACATCAGCGCCAACCGGTTGCAGTTTTCGGCTTCATCCATGTAATGTGTGCTGACGAAGATGGTGCGGCCTGCTGCCGAGAGATCGTGAATCAGCGCCCAGAATGCACGCCGCGCAATCGGATCGACGCCGGAAGTGGGCTCGTCCAGAAACAAAATGAGTGGTTCGTGTAGAATGGCGCAGCCCAGCGCCAGGCGCTGCTTCCAGCCGCCGGAGAGCGTTTGCGTCTTGGCGTGCCGCCGCTCCGTGATTTCCGCCATGCGCAGCACGTACTCCTTGCGCTCCGCGCGTCTCTCACGCGGCACTCCGTAGATGCCGGCAAAGAAATCGATATTCTCTTCCACGGTGAGATCGTCATACAGCGAAAACTTCTGTGACATATAGCCGATGTTGCGGCGAATCACCTCAGGCTCCGTCGCAACATCGTGGCCGTTCACCGACGCGCGGCCCGAGGTCGGCTTGAGCAGTCCGCACAGCATTCGAATGGTCGTCGACTTCCCTGCCCCGTTCGGGCCAAGAAAGCCAAAGATCTCGCCCTTGCCCACTTTCAGCGAAACGTGATCCACCGCGACGAAAGAGCCGAATGTTTTGACCAGATCGTCGATCTCGACAGCCCAGCCGTTCGCGCCGGTCATGCCCGCGCCTCCGCCGCTTCAATCAATCCGATGAACGCGGCTTCGAGATTGACCGCTCCCGTTTGGCGCCGCAGTTCCTCCGGCGGAGCACAATGGATGAGCTTGCCGCGATGCAGCAGGCCAACGCGATTCATGCGCTCAGCTTCGTCCAGGTATGCCGTGGTCATGAAGATCGTGATTCCGTCTTTCAAAAGCTGATACAGGATGGCCCAGAAATCGCGCCGTGAAACCGGATCCACGCCGTTGGTCGGCTCGTCGAGAAACAAGATCTGCGGCCGGTGCAGCAGCGTGCACATGAGCGCCAGCTTCTGCTTCATGCCGCCGGAGAGTTTGCCTGCCTGCCGCGTGCGAAACGGCTCCATGCGCGTCATCTGAAGCAGGCGCTGCGCAAGCTCCTCTCTCCTGGCGCCGGTGATATCGAAGAGGTCCGCGTAGAAGTACATGTTTTCTTCTACCGTCAGATCGCCGTACAGCCCGAACCGCTGCGCCATGTAGCCGATCTGGTCCTTCACCGCCTGCGATTCTCGCGCGGAATCGTGTCCGGCCACGCGGGCGCTGCCTTCGGTCGGGTCCATCAGACCGCACAGCATGCGCAGGGTCGTCGTCTTGCCCGCGCCGTCCGGACCTACCAGCCCGAAAATCTCGCCGCGGGTGACCGAAAGGTCCAGGTGGTCTACCGCAGTGAGGTCGCCGAAGCGCCGCGTCAGGCCGCGCGTTTCTATGATTGGCTCCATGCCCGGCTACTCCGTCACGATTTCGGCATCGGCCGGCATGTTCGATTTCAGCTCGCGCCCCGGATTCTCCACATCGATTTTGATCCGATAGACCAGCTTCACGCGCTCCTGCTGCGTCTGGATCTGTTTGGGTGTGAACTCGGCCTCGGAGGAGATGAAGCTCACGCGCCCCTGGTAGGCCTTGCCGGCGTACGAGTCAGTGGTCACACGAACCTTCGATCCGATCTTCACCCGCCCCAGGTCCTTCTCGTCGATGTATCCGCGCAGCCAGGGATGATCGATATCGCCCACTGTCACAACGCTGGTTCCCGGCGCCAGCACTTCGCCCGGGTCGGCCGCTTTCACCAGAACCACGCCATCCACCGGACAAACGGCAATGGTATCGGCGAGCTGCGAATCGATCATTGCGATGCTGGCCTTGGCCTGCTCAATGTCCGCGCGCCGCGTCATCAGCTCCTGCTCGCGGCGCTTCAGCTCGATCGCGTTCGCCTCCGCCATCTTGAGCGCTCCTCGCGCCCGCTGCACCGCGGCCGACTGCCCTTCCACTTGCTCCACTCGCGTGCCTGCCACCACCAGCGAATCACGCTCCTTCGCCTGCTTCAGCGAAGCCTCGGCGCTTTGCCAGCGGTTGCGGTATTGGTCGTACTGTTCCGTGGAAATGTCGTCGTTCTTGAAGAGCGTCTGCGCGCGGTCCCAATCCCGTTTGGCGCGATCATATTCCGATTGCGCCGCCTCTACCGCTGCGTGAGCTTCCTGGATCTCCTGGGGCCGCGAGCCGTTCTTCAGCTCCAACAACTTCGATTCGTTCGATGACAGATCGGCGCGCTTCTGTTCTATGTCCGCCGCCAGGTTGGCCCGCTCCCACTGGATCGACGTCTCGGCCTGGGCCACTTGGGTTTCCGCGGATTGGAGCGCCGCGACTTCGCGCGCCCGCTCCGCGACCAGTTGATCGCGATCGAGCCGCGCGATAGTCTGCCCCTTCTTCACGTTGTCGCCTTCATCCACGTTGCGCTCGATCAATCGGCCCGCGGTTTTGAACGCGATATTGATCTCGGTCAGCTCAATGTTGCCCGAAACGCGAATGCGCCCGTCATCGTTGCGCCCGAAGCCGTGAAAGGCGTACACCGCGGCCACACCCGCCAGGATCAGCACCACCGCAATTACTATAATTCGCTTCTTCATCCGCGTTCTCCGATGTTTCCCTTCATTGGATGCTCTTCCGGATCGTCCCCAGCGCTTGCGAAAGGTCGATTCGAGCTGCGTTGTAGTTGTAGAGCGCCGCAGTCTGGTTATCGCGCGCGCGCTCGAGCCTCGTCTGGGCATCGGTCACTTCCAGGCTGTTGGCTACACCCGCCTCGTAGCGCCGCCGCGCTTGTGCCAGCTCGTTTTCGGAAAGTTCCAGGCCTTCCTTCGCAACTTTGACCTGATCATCGGCCGATTGCAGGCTGTCCAACGCTAGCCGCACGTCGAGCTCGATCTGTTCTTTGAGATCGTTGGTTCGCACCGTTTCCGCTCGGTATTGTGACGCCGTCTCGGCGCGGCGCGCATCCCGCCGGCCGCCGTCGAACACCGGCACGCGCAAAGAGATTCCGTAGGTGCGTGTGGGCAGAGCGTTATTCAAGGACGTTCCGATGGAGCCGTAGTCGCCGAAGGCCGCCAGCGACGGCAGCCGCTCCATCTTGGTCGCGCTTGCATCCAATCGCGCGTTGGCCTCGCGCTCCCGTTGCGCTCGATAGTCCGGACGCTCCTTCAGCGCCTTGGCCCGAGCTTCCGCCAGCGTCCCCGCGTCGATAGGCTCGTAGTGCAGCGCGTCCATCAGTTGGACCTCTGTGTCCAGCCGCAACCCCATGGCGCGCAGCAGTTGCAGATAAGAACGGCGGCGATCGTTCTGGGCCACCAGCAGCCGCTGCTGATCGTTCGAGAGCTGCACCTTTGCGCGCGTCACTTCGATGCCCGTCCCCGTACCGGCTTTCTTCTGGTTTTCGGCCTGCGTCAGGACAGCCTGCGAGAGCGTCACATTGGCCTTGGCGGTCTCGACATCTGCGTCCGCTTTGATGGCCGCCAAATAAGTGCGCGCCACCTGCCCCGCCACCTGTTCCTCGCTGGCGTCTACGTCCGATTTCGCCGCCGAAACACCGGCCCGCGAACCCTGGTATCGCCGGATGGTGCTGAAGTCGAACACGCTCTGGTTGACGCTGGCGCGTGCGTCTGCGGTTGAGTATGGGCCAACCAATGAAGGGAACTCAAAGCCGGGAACCGGCACGTGTATCGAGGTTATGCCGAGTGCTGCCAGGTTGGTGGTTTGATTCCGGTCGTTGAACGACGCTTCAACATCCGGCAGTAGCGCCGCCCGCGCTTCAGCCGACCGCGCGCGCGCCTGTTTCCACGATTCGGTCGAAAGCTGAACCTGCGCGCTCCCTTCCGGCGACGTGGCGATCTCCACCGCGCGCTTTAAACTGAGTTGTAGCGGCGCGCGCTGTGCCGCATCCTGCGCCAGCAACGGCACCGCCGCCAGCCATAGAGAAACCAATCGCATCTACTTCTCCTGAAGGTCCGATTGCGGATCCTCATCCACGGCCAACACTTTCAAGTTGCGCTCTGCGGATCTCTGCAAGGCGTCGCGCCACGGCTGCGGCCACGAACCTATGACTATGCACTGGTCTACGCCTCTCGCAATGGCGGCAGTGAACTCGGTTTTGGTGCGATCGATGGAACTCATGCCCGCACCTCTGCTCCCCTGTCTGGCGCATCTCCCCTGTGGCGGAGATCGCAGCCGTGGCGCATTCCCTGCTTGAACTTCTCACGCTCTTCCGGTGTCATCTGTTCCCAACGTTCCATCATGCGACGGCGCCAGCGCGGGCTGCCGCCAGGATATGGGCGGAACCCTCCGAAGAGCAGCTTGCTTAACACCAAGAGTTCGAGCGCCTGCCAGAAGGTGATCGCTCGAACCGCGAAGATGCTCGGCATTAAGACGTTCCAGAGGCCCATCACCAAGAAGCTGATGGCCGCCACAGCCAAGGTTCCAAACAAGGCGATCTTCAGGGCTCTCAAAAAGCGGTATCTCTTCATTTCCCATTCCTCAATTCTTGCCAAACTCGTCATGCATGGCCTGCAATCGACGCCGCAGTTGCAGCACTGCATATCGCTTTCGGGACAGCAACGTGTTGACGCTCACGACGGTTGCTTCGCTCAATTCCCTAAAACTTCGGCCCTCTATTTCATGCGCAACAAAAACATCGCGTTGCTCCTCGGGCAACTCTTCGAGCGCGGCATCCAGTTCTTCCAACAACACGCTGCGCGCATAAGCGGCCTCAGGCCCCGCATCCGGCGAGGGGAGCAAGTCCTCCCATTGGTGTGCCTCGCCGTCTTCCATTGTGAGAATAGAATCATTCCCTAAGACGGCCGGACGCCTGGCGCGAAACAGGTCGATGATCCTGTTGCGCGCTACGCGAAACAGCCACGCCCCCACTTTCTCGATGGGTTTCATCAGCCGATAAGCATCCACCAGTTCGTAGAACACTTCCTGGAAGATGTCTTCCGCGTCGCCATCGTCACGGACGTGCTTACGGATGAATTGGCGCAGCCGCGCCTGTTCCCGAGTAATCGTTTCGGAGATGCGCCGATTCTGGTCGATGGCAACCATATCGGTGCTGAGCACTTTCTCCATCTACCCACCTAGACGGATCAGCGCATGAAATATTGTGGGAACGGCCAAAATACAAACAAGCCGCATCTACTTCTCCTGGACAGTAGCCGCCACCGGCGCGTGAAATCCGGCCGCCATAAAACCCACCAATCGGTCCACCATCTCCTCGGTGTCACCCGATTCGACAAAGCCTTCCGGCATTGGTATCAAGTGAGGACCGCGCAAAACCTGCGCCATCGCACCGAACATGAACTGTACCCGCCAGAACAGTTCCTCTGGGGGCAGATCCCGCAAAGTGTGGCGCAGCGCACCCATGAATCGCTCCACCAGCGGTCGAAAGTGGCGCTTCACCATGGCCGGCATCAACCCCTCTCCGTGTAGCTGGCCCATCAGCTTCACGAATTGCGGGTTGCGCTCCTTCATCCGGAACGTCGGCAATAGGATCGCTCGCAGCACTTTTTCGACCGGCACAGGATTTGGCGCCGATTCGTGTTCGTAGCGATCGAGCAGCGCAATTCTCTCCTCATTCAAAGGTGTTGCTCCGCGCAAAACTACAGCGTCGAGTAGCTCTTCCTTGGAACCGAAGTGGTAATGGACGGCAGCCAGGTTGACGCCGGCTTCGAAAATGACGTGCCGCAGCGATGTCGACTCGTAACCCTGCTCGCCGAACAGCCGCTCAGCGATGTCTAAGATTTTGTCTTTAGTGGTCTGGCTCATTGAAACAATCGATTGATTCAATTGTGCGTTTGAATCAATCGATTGTCAAGAGCCTTAACTTCGGAGCGCTGATGTCTGGGAATCCCAGAAAACGCGCTTTTTCTCGCGATAGGAGATGTTGGCCATGTGGCACGCGACTGCGGTGCCGAGTCCAAATTCAACGTTCTCAATAGGTTGCTGGCGTGTGTGCACGCATTCCAGGAAGTTCGCGATGTGATCCTCGGTGCCTTCGCGCTGCTGCACAAACTTCTCCGGTTTCCGCTGGGGCTGCTTGTTGGCCAGGCCGATGTCGGCGAGGGGGTCGTTCTTATGCTTGGCTATGAACTGCTCTTTCAAAGGTTTAGGCCAGCTTTCCAGCGGATACTCGTAGTCTTCTCGGGGGGTGTATGGAACCAGGACGGCGCTGGCGCGGTCTTCGCTCATCTCGATGGTTCCCTTATCTCCCATCAAACGAACGATTTCGCCACCATCCCAGTTCGACACCAGGTTGGCGCTCACCTGTACCGTGAATTTGCCGTAATCGTAGAGGGTGTTGTGGATATCGGGAACATCGCGATCGCCGGTCCATTTATATATGCCGCCTTCGGCGGTGGCGCTCTGGGGAAATTGCACACCTAATATATAGTGCACGCGAGAAAGCAAGTGGACGTACTCGTCGCCCGCGATGCCGGTGCCGTACTCCCACCAGTTGCGGAATTGGAAGAAGCGATTGGCGTCGAACGGGCGTTTCGCAACGTTAGCCTGAAACCGGTCCCAATCGACCGTTTCGGGTGAAGCATCGGGCGGAACGGGGTACCGCCAGGCGCCGATAGCGTTAGAGCGATAGATGGAGCATTGCGCCATAAAGACCTTGCCAATGGCGCCGGCGTCGTACCACTCCTTGGCCTTTTTCGTGCTCAGCATGCTGAGGCTCTGGCTGCCAACCTGGACGAGGCGACCGGTTTCGCGCGAGACTTTCGCCATTTCGAGTGCCTCGGGGATGGTGTGCGCCATGGGCTTTTCGCAATACACGTCCTGGCCGGCCTTCATGGCGGCAATGGCCACGGGCGCGTGCCAGTGATCGGAAGTCGCGCAGATCACGGCTTGAATCTCTTTGTTGTTGATGACCTTGTTGAAGTCGCGAGTGGTGGGAGTATTGGGTTGGATCTCCTGCGCACGGCGCAGGTGTCCATCGTAAAGATCGCAGACCATCGCAACCTTTGCGCCATCGCCGATGGCGGCCTGCATCAGTTCGAGTCCACGAATGCCGGCGCCGATCAAGCCGACGGTCACAGCAGAGTTAGCGGGCGCGGCCAGAGCCGACGATTTTGCAGCGAGAGCAGTGGTGAGCGCTCCCGCGACGGACTGTTCGATGAAGTTTCGACGTGTGGTGGGCATAACGAACATCGTATAACGGTTCTATGGCACATCGCTCGTTCCGCCCGGCCGTTTGGGTGACGCTTGTGTCGCTCGGCTCGCTTCCCGCGCAACAACCGGCGCCGGAGCCTGCCGCGTTTCACTCGTCATCGCACCTCGTGGTGCTGAACGTGGTGGTGAAGGACAAGCATGGGAAACCGGTAGACGATCTCAAGCGGGACGATTTCCTGTTGCGCGATAACGATCAGGAAGAGAAAATTGCAATATTTGCGCTGGATGATGCTCGCCACGCCGACGGCACTGCTTCGGCCGCTCCTTTGACCTTCACCAACGGACCGGCATTGGGCGCCGCGCGCGTGACCGCGTTTCTCTTCGATGAGTTGAACACTCAGCTTGGAGATCAGCAGGTCGCCAAGAAGGAATTTCTGAAATATCTGCGGAGTCTCGCTCCCAGCGATCGCGTGGCGGTGTTCGTATTGGGTGACTCGCTCACCCTGCTTCACGATTTTTCGCAGGATACGGCTTCCCTGATCGCCGCTCTCGACAAGCACGGAAATCGCGGCAGTCCCGAAGCCGCTGCGTCGGCTGCCCCGCCGGCATCGTCCGGGTCCGTTACGGGCGATAGCACGACAACCGCTCAATGGGATAGCTTTATGGCGTCCTCTAATCAGGCCTACACCGATTATGCCGAGACTGTCCGCGCCACGCGCACGGCGGCGGCGCTCCAAACCATCGCGGCTCATCTTCAGAGCGTTCCCGGCCGAAAGACCCTGATCTGGATCTCAAGCGGGTTCCCGATTCAACTGGGCCTGCACAACAGTGGAGACAGCGCACCCCAGAGTAGTGCCAACGGGCGCGATTCCCGCCGCGGGCCAAGAGAGAGCCGGCAGGGCGGTGGACGGGCAACCGGAGGCGGTGGCGGCGGCGCAAGAAGCAGTCGAGGGTCCGCCAGTGGCAGTTCGAGTTCCTCGGCTTCGAATTCATCCGCCAGCGGAGCGCCGGGAACCGGCCTTTCCTTTGAGACGGACGTCGAGCGCGCCATTCGTGCACTGAATGAAGCGGATGTGGCGGTCTATCCGGTCGACGCGCGCGGCGTCACCGTGGCGGCGCCGTTTCAAGCCGATCGCGCCTCTATCGGCAGGCAGAACAGACCCCGGAGATCCGGCACGCCCACGGACTTCGCCTATGAAACGCTCCAAGGTCTTGCCGAGGAAACCGGCGGCCGCGCCTTCTACCAGATCAACGAACTGCACACGGCGATGCAGGAAGCCGCGAGCGATGCCAATGTGACCTACTCGCTCGCATTTTACCCGCCGCCCGACAGCTTGGATAATACCTATCACAGGCTCGAAGTTTCCACGCGGCGCCCCGATTTGAAACTGCGCTACCGGCCGGGCTATGTGGCCACAAGCAAACCAGCCGTGGCTCCCTCGCTAGCCGACGCGATCACAGCCCCGATCGCTTACGCAGGGATCGGCATCACCGCGCACCTGGCCCCCACCGATGGCGGCTACAAGCTATCGGTGACCGTTGATCCGCGCACCATTACCCTTGAGCCCAAGGACGGCCAATGGACCGGCTCGCTGCAATTCCTCGTGGTGGTGGGGAAAGTCGAGCAACTGACCACAGTGCCACTCAGCTTTTCCGAAGCCATGTTCCAAAAGATTCAGGGCGAGGGCCTGGTGCTCGGCGCGCGCGTGAAGACTCCGCCCGGCACGACTGGATTCAGCCTGGGTTTTCGGGATATACCGTCGGGACTGGTGGGGACGCTGCACGTGCCGCTATAGGTGATGCGGGCGTTTGCGTGAGTATATATCGCCCAGCCGAAACGCCAGCGCTTACTCCTTGCTCGACCGTGCGGCGAGCGCCCCCATCATCGCGAAGAATACCGCGGCGAGGGCCGGCTCGCGCAGCGGGTAATCCACCAGGCTGTGCAGGAAAACTACGGGCACGCCGATGCCCCAGAGCGAGTCCACCGCCGGTCGGATGCTCCAGAGGGCCAGCAGTGCTATTAGTGCTACAAACGGCACGCCGCCTTCGGCCGTCCACTCGGCCCAATCGTTGTGCGCGTGATTGGCCGCGAGACCATCGTCAAATCGCGCATAGGCGGGATAGACCACCGGCCACGTACCGAGGCCGAATCCGGTCAGCGGCTTTTCCGCAACCATCGCGAGCGACGAGCGCAGCAACTCCGTGCGCACGCGATATGGCTCGGGCTCGCGAAACTTTTCGAGCGTCACCTGCCAGCCGACGACTGCCGCGAGCGCCACGCTGAAGACCGCCGTCCAAGCGAGCCACCGCCGTAAGCTCGCGCCCGGGATCAGCCCACGCCGCCACGCCAGCAGAACCACGACCACCAATTCGCCAGTAACCAGCACCGCACCGGCGCGTGAAACCGTGGTGATGACCGCCGCAAACATGGTAGCGGCCACGCCGATGTAAACGAGGGAATCGCGATCATCCACAAGTGACTGATACACAACCAGGGGAAACACCAGCTCGACGAATGCCGCGCACTCGTTCTTATAGAGGAAAGGACCAAGCACGCGGTCCTGGCCGCTCGGGAACCACCAAAAGATTTTGCCTTGCGAGGTGAAGTACTCCAATACGACGAACAAGCTCACTGTCGCGCCGAACCACAGAATGCAGCGTAGAAAACGATTTCGCGTGAGATTGGTGGCGCAAGCTGCGCGCGCGGCCACGAAGATGGCGGCATTGGCGGCCCAGTAGAGCACCGCTTTTCCCGTTTCGAAGCGGTATGCCGTAACACCGCCGGCGAACTGCCCGAGGCCCCAACCCACGACGGCGGCCATCGCGCAAAGGGCGAATCCAGCCCCACCAATCTGGCGCGTCACGATCACCCAGCCGAGCAGCACCAAGGCGCACACCTCGACCAGAGCTACGGGCCAAAAACCCGGCGCCCAGCACGTGAGCACGCCCAGAAACAGCGCAGCCGCGAGGGCGTCCGCGAGTCCGCGATTCATCGATCGAACTCCAGGGCGATTTCGGAGACGGATACTCTGCCTTCAATCCGGACCGTGCCGGGCACACGCCGGTAAGCCAACACGAGTCGCGCCAGGCGAACACCCGGTGGCGCACTGAATCGGATGACGGCCGGCGTTTCCTGCTCGCTCGAAAGATCCGCGGCGTCACTCGCGATCTCGGCATGCCCGGCGACATCCATCAGTCGCCACCGAACTCCGGATTGCGCGGCGAGGCCGTCGGTCTGATATCGAAAACGCAGCTGGTACTTGTGCTTCGGCGCAAGGGCCAGCACCTGCTCGACCAGAGTGCAGTTCTCCGGCTCCTGGCCATCGAGGGTAATCCAGAGCCGTGGCGGCAGCCCGCCGCGCTCCGCAGTCACCCCATCGATTGCCGGCATGCGCCAATCGAACCCGTGTCCGGCCGGCTGCGCTGAGAAGTTTGCGTTGGTGAGCGAAACTCCCGCCGCGGGCTCAAGCGGCCGGTAGCCGTGCAGGGTGCGCCAGCAGAGCGCGTTCCATGCATGAATGGCGCGTTCGGCATCGCCCTCGGCAATCAGCCGGTCGCAATACTCGAACACCGCGCCCAGATCGTGTTCGCCGCTCAGGGCCACCACGCGCTCGGTCACATGCTCCGCGGCCGGCGCGCGATTTTCGCGCACCAGAAATTGCAAATAGCGCGACTCGACTGGTCCGACATCCGGGATGGCATGCTCCAGAATGCTATCCGGGTCGCGCGAGAGCTTCCAGCACAGGCGGAACAGCGGCGCGGGATCGTACGCCTCCACGTCGCCGATTTCGAGCGCCCGCCGTACTACAGGCCAGAATTTCTCGCGCTGCTCGTGCCGGAAATAGAAGTTGGCCACGGTCCATTGGGTTGAGTACGTGTGGTCCGCGCGAGCCGCGCGCAAGAGGCAAGTCTCCGCGCCTGCCAAATCTCCAGCGCGTTCGGCGCGCAACCCCAGCTCGACCCAGCCGCTGGCTAGCCGGGGATTGGCTTCCACCGCCTTCCGCAGCTCAGCTTCGGCCCCGGCGTCTCCGCTCCCTTCCAGAATCGCCGCTAACCGCGCGTGGTACTCGGCATTCCACGGCGCCAAACGCACTGCCTGCCTGATCGAAGCCTCCGCATCGGTGCGAAACAGATAATCCGCCCAAGCCAGACGCATCGACCAGTAGATACCCATGGTGAGCGCAGCCAGTACGGCGAGGCCGGTGATGTGCCGGATCGAATCGCGCAGGGGCATGGGGAAGGCGCGCGCCGGTTGACGATGGAACGCGCTAAAAGATACAGTAGAAATGTCTTCCCGATATTCTCCGTGGTCCCCATCGTCTAGCCCGGCCTAGGACATCGCCCTTTCACGGCGGTAACGGGGGTTCGAATCCCCCTGGGGACGCCAAGATCAGTTTTACGCCGGCATTCCGGCTTCCGGCAAAGTTCGTACGGACACAGCGGCCCTCGCGAGTCAACTGGCACGGCTCCGAATTCGCGAGCCACATCACAATCACGTCACAGAGTGATCTCTTTTTCACTTTTGCCGGGGCGTAGTGTGCTCTAACTCACGGCTGGAGACCGAGCATGTCCCAACGCGTACACAATTAACCTTGACGAGGCCAATAGTACTGGTATCCTGTGGAATCACTGAAGAAAATAATCGACATTTGGAAGAAATTGTACGTTAATATCCAAATTTAAATAAAACGGGAGAGAAAATGACGAAAATCGGTAAATTCCTGGGCGGCTGTGCAGCGGCTCTGTTGGCACTGGCCGTTGCGCGAGCTGACACGATTGAAACTTTCACCCACACGACCGCTACTACCACCGTACCGTTTACGGATACCTTCCTGCTCCCGGGATTCGATACGAGCCTCGGCACGTTGGACGACATCACTATTACGCTGGACGCGACTGGAACGGCGGAAGTCGATGTGATGAACGGTACTGCTTCGCCCCTTTCGTTCACCGGCGCAACCGCCAAGATTCCGGTGAGCCTCACGGGACCTGGACCGACGAGCACCTCCGTAACTCTTTCGGCTGGTCCGACAAGCGGCACTGCGGCACCCGGTTTCAACGCGTTCCCTGGCCTTCTGGCTTCCGCAACCAATTCTGTGATGGTGATCCCGGCGGATTTCAGCTTGTTTGAGGGGCTGGGCTTGATCGTGTCGGTTAACGTCAATGCCGGCAGCGGTACGTACTCCGGAACATCAGAGCCTGGGTTGTTCTTCGGCGGATCGTCGACGGCCGGAGCCGTCACGACCATCGCGTATAGTTTTTTGCCCGCGTCCACCAGCGTGCCCGAACCGGCCACGGTGAGTCTGTTCGGCGGTGCTTTGTTGGGGATTGGCTACTTGCTCAAGAAAGCCGTCCCGTCGCGGAAGCGGCCCTAGCTAAAGCGCAAGTTGCCGCTTTAATTGCGTGGCAGCCGGATGGATGTTTCCGGCTGTCACTCCTGTTCTTGAATGACCCGCGTGATTTCTTCACTCGGGGTGATCTCCACTTGCGCCGTCGCCTTTGCTCCTTCGTCCAGCTCCAGTTGGACCCCGCGATCTGCGATGGCTTTCAAAAGAGAGAAATTCTGCTGAATGGTCCAGGGCTCTACACCGGCGAGAGCAAACAGACGATATTTTCCGGGCTCGACGCCATTTAGCATGAAGTGTCCACTGCCATCGAGCCCTGTAGTCCAGAAACGGCTCGCCGCGATGCGGTCCGGATCCTCAGGCACGACCATCAACCAGAGACTGGCGCCTTCCGGCCTTTCACCCGTCACAGTACCCTCGATCTGCGCTGTGTGATCGCCCATCACGATCCGCATCGCACCGCCGGAGGCAGGGCCGACGTTGAAGCCGTAAGGGGAAACCGGCTGATCACCGATCGTGAAGCTCTTGACATACCCCTGCACGTTGTCCACTTCTAGCCGCCAGCGACCGGGCATGACGCCGGAAATTGTGAACTTCCCGTTTTCGATTTTTGCGTACGGCTGGCTATAAACGGGCCAATTTAGCGGTATGAACCGGATCATGGCACTTGGAATCGGCTGCGGCTGATCTCCAGCCACTTCGATCGAACCTGTGAAGCTGGCGCCGGGGAGGAATGTCATTACAATGGGCTCCGGGGGTTCGGCGCCAATGTCGACCGGGATTTGGGCTTGGTAGCCATGTTCGTTGCTGTTGGCGATCGCGAGCAGTGTGTAGCTTCCCGGCGGCACGGCATCGATGCGGAAAGTACTGCGACGGGTATCCACCCTGCCGGTGTATTGAATGACATTATTTAAAACGTGATCGCGCGGAACTAACTGCACCCATGGGTTATGCTGGAGTGCCTCCGAGTCACCGCTGAGTCGCCCATGTACCGTGACCGTGGCCGTCGCGTGCATTTGAAAATCGACGCTTTGAAGATCCGCTCCAGCGGCCACTGTGAGGCGGCCGGAGGCGGTCGAGTCAGGCGTGCCTGGTAAGAACTCGACGCTATACCGCATCTGCGGCAAATCCGTGTCCGGGCCGATGCGCATCAACGGATGAGGCGCCAGCAGCGTTTTGTGGCACTGAGCCATGAGGTAATAGCGCCCGCCCGGCAACCCGTAGATGCGGTATTGCCCGCGGGTGTCGGTCGAGGCGCTCTGGGCGCCATTCAGTTCTCGACCGGTTTGGCCCGGCTGAAATCGGAATGCTTGAACATTACATCCTTCCATTGGTTTCTTGTCTTCGTCCAACACCGTGCCGGTGATGGTTGCACCGGGAGTGAGCGGAATTACGACATCGCGCTTCTGCTCATCCTGTCCCAGGGTAATGTTGAGCGGACGCGCCGCGGCTCGCGCAGATCGTGAAAAGAGGGGATGGTCAGCCTGTAGCCAATAGGTTCCCGGAGCAAGGTTCCGAAAAGCAAAGCGGCCGGTGGAGTCGGTGACCGCGGGTGGCGCGTTGGCGGAGATGGTCACCTGGGCCTGCCGCACCGGGGCTTGCGTAACTTCGTTGATGACTGCGCCTTCGATCGAGCTATTGCCGGTCGGAAAGGTGGCCTGCGGCTGGGGCAAGTCAATTTTCACGGTTTGCGCTCCGAGGTTAGCCGCGAGTACGAGTAGTATCAATGGCTTCATGGCTGCTTCCCAACGTTATGAATGAGCCGGACTTCCTTCGATTGATTCAGGCCTTCGATGATTTGAACAGGCTGTCCCTGGCTGGCAAAGGGTTTGAGAAAATCGGGGTCGCACCAGGCGCAATAATCCAACACTTCGAATGCAAAAATCCTGTAGCGGCCGGGCGTGAGATGTTTCAGCTTAAAGTGACCTTTTTCATCTGAGTTGGCGATGCTGTAGAAACTCAGGACATTGCGGTACTCGCCATCTGGCGCGGCCAGGACATGAACCGGGCCGGCTGATTCGCCTGAGTCAGTTTTCACATCGCCTTCGAGAATGCCGCCATGAGCGCTGACGACGATATCCAATTTATCTTTCGTGTCGCTGGCAATGACCATCTCCTCGGTCAAGACATCTTGCCGGCCCAGGCGCATGGACTTGATGTAACCGCCATCGGGGATCGGCTGCACGTCAATGTCCCAAATACCGGGCACCACTCCTTGAATAACGAAAGTGCCGTCCCCTTTCACCTGAGCTTGGGGCTGCACCTGAAAAGAGGGAAAACCATCGCCGGATGGCAACAACACTCTGGTTCCGGGCTCCAACTTTTGCCCCTCGATTTTGACGGTTCCCGCGAGGTCGATGCCGGGGTCAAGTTTGATCGTGGCGCGGTTCTCCCCGTCTGCATTGATCACTACGCGCTGGACGCCGCGATACGGACGCCCGCCGGCGGGAACATTGGCTACGAGCAAGTATTCGCCAGGCAAGATCGGGCTGATTGTAAATTCGTAGTTTGGCGGTCCGGCACCAGAGTTAAAGGTGAACTCAGCTTGATTCGGCATGTCCAGCGACATAGTGGCTATCTGAATGAAAGCATCCGCCGGCAGATCGGCTGGTGGAACCACGTTACCGCGCAGAGTCGTTGTTGCCCGGGCCGTCAAATGAAGATCGATGCCCGCGATCTCTTTGCCCGCGCCGACGGTTACGAGGGATGCTTCGGTGGGGCGCTCGGCGGAGGGGAAATACTGGACGCCGAATTGGAACTGATTGAACTGCTCGATCCGTTGAGCGCTGGCGACAGACTCCGGCTGGATGCGCAGCGTCTGCCGGCTCCTGCAGTTGACCATCACGAGATAACTGGCGGGTGTGAGGATGGACATCCGGTATTCGCCGCGGTCATTGGTCGAGACTGAGCCGTGTTGCCTGAAACCCGGCTTCCCGCGTGAGAACCAAGGCGTCCAGAAGCTGACGATCGCGCCGTCCACGGGATCGCCATCCTGATCGAGCACGACGCCGGAAATCGCACTGAGCTGGGACAGGCGGAGGTTGAAATCCTGCCGGCGCTCACCCGCATGGAGAGTGATCACGCCGGCGGCATGGTGAGGCGTTGGTGCGCCAAACCAGGCTTGCTGGTAGCCATCGCACCGCGCGTACAGCTTATACCGGGCTGGAGGAATATTGGCAAAACCAAAGCGGCCCGAGTCGTCGGTGATTGCCAGAGCCTCCGCGGGGTTATCCTCCACCGTCGAGAGGGTCACATAGGCCTTGCGAAGTGGCGAGCCGCTGGCGGCATCGACTACGATTCCCTCTATTTCCGCGGGACCTGTTGGCATTTGGGCGGAGCCTGCCTGGCCGCACAATGCGTTACGAGCGCCAAGAAGAAACAGCAGCACCGCGGCAGCGTTTCGGTAAGCGCGCGGGGGCAAACAGGTTCTCAAAGTTTCTCCGGAGTACTTAGACTGAAGCGCGGGCCGTCCAGTTCCTGTTTCATTTGTTACGGCGGCACTCTGCATGCAAACAGGATGCCGATGAAATGTCTCGTTTCGCTCGTGCTGGCGGCCGCGCTGACGGCGCAGGAGCCGCGATTCGGCGCCCAGTCGCGTCTTGTGCTCGTACCCACTACGGTCACTGACGCTAGAGGACGCACAATCGACGGACTAGAAACGACAGATTTCATGGTACTCGATAACGGCAAGCCACAGAAGTTAACTGTGGACACGATCGGCACAGGTGTGGCCCCAATTGCACTGGTGGTGGCGGTTCAGGCATCGGGAATCTCGAAGGCCGTATTGGACAAGGTGCGCAAAATTGGAGGGATGATCCAGCCAATTGTCACGGGCAATCGCGGATGTGCGGCGGTAGTGTCGTTCTCGGAACGCATCGTCTGGATGCAGGAATGTACAAGCAACGACGACGCACTGGCGCAGGCGTTGGAGCAGATCCGTCCAGGCGCGAACAAGAGCGCGCGCATGCTGGACGCTGTCGAGCAATCGATTGAACGCCTGCAGAAACATCCCAACTCGCACCGGGTCCTTCTGCTGATTTCAGAGTCGCGGGACCGCGGCAGCGACACGGCACTCGAACAGGTCGCTGTGGCCGCTCAAACCGCCGGCGTCACGGTGTACGCAGCCACGTATTCCGCATTCAAGACCGGATTCACGAGTAAGGCGCCGCCGGAGACCGAGCCGCTGACGCTCAATCACCCGAAAATGCCTACCGATGAAACTGGCACAGTGAGCGGTGGGCCACCCGAGTGTAACCCGGTGGCATGTCCCGATCCGGCGATGCCACCCTTGGAGCAACGCGTGGACGTCAAGGGTGGCATTGGAGAACTGGTCCGGCTCGGGAAGACTAACACCAGCGAGGCGCTCACGAAAGGCACGGGCGGAGCGATATTTCCGTTCACGCGGCTAAAAGGCCTGGAGGAAGCCATCGAGAAACTCGGGACAGAACTACACTCGCAGTATTTGTTGAGTTTTACGCCGGACAATCCGGCGAGTGGTTATCATCGGCTGGAGGTGCGCGTCGCGGGCGGTGATTTTCGGGTTCGTGCGCGGCCGGGGTATTGGACTGGGCAAGCAGGGGGGCAGCCTTAAAGGATTGTCAACCCCGTCTTGCGCGTCTTAGTTGTTAGCGAGGGCTTCCAGTCGCTTGCGGGTGTACGGAATCCGGCCGCCGCGAACGGGCGCCATTTGCGCGAGAGTTTTTTCGGCGATGGCTTTGGCTTCGGCTACCTGGCCCGCAAGTTTGAGCGCCAGCGCGAACGTGTACTGACCAGTGATGTTGTCCTGCCGCGTCGCGGCGAGGTAGCGACGAGCCAGTGCGACGGCGCGTTGCGCGTTGCGCAGTGCTTTCGGCTCGACTTCCGTATAGGCCTCGGCTGCCAACTGCAAGGCGCGAGGGGCGGCTTCCGGAGCGGACGAAATTCGCGCCAGCTCCTTCAACCCCTCAGTGGCTAGCGGGAGCGCCCTGGTGGTGTTTCCCTCGCGGGCAAGAAGGGTGGCGCGCCTCACCTGACACCACGCTGCGTCCAATTGCCAAACGGGCCCGTCGTGGTGCAGGTGCCTCCACAGCCGCCCAACCCGCCCGCAGTATCGGAGTTATCGCGCAATACTCCCTGGTTGAGGCTGGCCGTGCTGGTTGCGACCGGTTTGCCCCCGAATGTCATGGGCTGGGTCAGCGTCAGGGTTGCCGTAGTGAGTCCCGCTGCGAGCGACGTCGGATTTACGACGCCGTCCGAACCAAGGCTGGAAGAGAATCCGGGAATGCATCCGGCGGAGACGACGGCGGTAGCATACTGAGCTGTAGAGATATTGCCATTTCCGAAACCGCTATTCGTCAGGCATATTCCGACTGGACTCGCATTTGCCTGTGCTGCGAGAGCCGCCAGCAGAACCAGCCCTCCCAAGACCTTGAACAACTTGGCGCGCCGGTCTGTGGACACACCGGCTCCTTCTAAGACAACAACACGGTTCATTCCTATTCCTCCTCTATAGAGTGCGGAATCTCTATCTTGAGATTCGCCTCATACTGTGAAGTGCGTATTCGGCGCGGGGAATGAATCATGCCGTCCTGAAAACCGGGCTCACCATAAACGATCGACTCGAAGTGCGAGTCGCCTAGAACCCCTGGGCTAGCAGCTTTCCTCTAATTTCCTCTGCATTTGGCAACAATCAGGGTGATATCGTCGTGCTGTTCGTTAGGGCTGAAGCGGCGGACTTCATCCACGATGGATGCCAGCAAATCTGGGGACGGCAAATCGCGATGCCGGCGCAGGGCTTCGACCAGGCGCGGTTCGCCGAATTCCTCTTGCGCGTCGTTGAAGGCTTCGGTGATGCCGTCCGTGTACAGGGCTAGTGTGTCACCCCGGACGAGGCGCCGTTCGCTGATCGAGCAATCCCAGTCTTTGAAGAGCCCCAACACAGTGGCAGTAGAATGGAGCCGTTCCAGCTTTCCGTCGCGGCGGAGAAGAAGAGCACAAAGGTGCCCGCAGTTGGCGTAGCGGAGGAGGCCGGCTTTATCGTCGTATTCAGCAAAGAAGAGCGTGGCGTAAGCGTTCTCGGTCGTGTTTTCGTAAAAGAGCTGGTTCACGGAGCGCAAGAAGCGCTGCGGCTGATCGAGAGCGATAGCGCACTGGCTGCGCAGATTGGCCTGCAGATTCGCCATGAGCAATGCAGCCGCGATTCCCTTCCCGGCAATATCGCCGATCACTAACCCGAGCCGCTCGCGGCCGAGATCGAGGAAATCGTAATAGTCGCCGCCGACCTGGCGTGCCTGGATGCAGATACCGGCATACTCGAGCGTGGTCAGTTTTGGCAGCGTTTGTGGGAAAAGCCGGGCCTGCACCTGTTTTGCGATGTCGAGTTCCTGGGCGGCGCGGCGTTCGGCCTCGAGCTTCTCGGCATTGGCGCGGCGTTGTGTCTCGACGTCCTGGCTGACCTCGTCAAAACTCACCAGTCCAAATGAGTTCCGATCGATATCTTCGAATCGGGTAAAAACTCCACCCCAGAGCGGCCTCTCCGCGCGCCCACTTGATGGCGTGGCAGAGCCTTCAGCCGGCTCAGCCCGCACATAAACCGCGCGCCTCAATCGCGGCGCATGACGAAAACGCACGCCTCGCTTACTCCATTCACGGAACTTGGCCGTGACATCGTCGGTCACAAAGACCACCTGCGTGGCGCGGCCGATGAGCTTGTGCTGGAGCGAACCCGGCTCGGGTGCGATCAGAGTAAGGACTGCTGAACCGTCGGGAGGCGTGACGGCGACCCAGCGCTGGCCGGAATGAAGACGCGCGTCGAACGCCAGCTCAAATCCAAGCTGATCCAGGTAGAAGCGCAAGCTGCGATCCTGATCGCGAACGAAAACATTAATAGTAAGGATACGGAGGTAGGGGTCCGGTCGATCGAACGGGCCGGCAGCATGGGGCAATGTGGAACTGGGCATCGGCGTGATTATAACCAGTGGTTGAAGCGGGCGGAGCTATCTGTAGCCAGGTTCATCGTCCGCTTAGTCTCATAGCCCTAATCTGCCCTTCACCCAAGCTTGCCAAGAACTGTGAAGTTGATTACAGTACTACGGGAGGAAAATCCCCTTAAATGCGAAAAGATCTCGTGTGGACCCTGGGTTTCATGCTCCTGTTGGCATCCGGTGCACAGGCGCAGCGGGACGCCGCGGGAGCTGCCTGCGGCACTGCTTTATGCGGGTCGCTCATCTTCATTCCGATTCTGATCCTGGTGCTGAATATCGCGTTATTGGTTTGGGTGGCGCGCGATGCGAAATCGCGTGGCATGGACAGCGCCGTCGTCTGGATGATCCTGGTGATGTTCACGAGCGTGATCGGATTAGTGATTTACATATTCTCCCGGCCGCAGGGCAACCTGATCCAATGTCCCCATTGCCACAACCAACGCCTTCAGGCAAGCGCCAAATGTCCGCACTGCGGCAATGCCTGAAAAGGCCGCATACCTATCTATATGCGCTGGCGCTGCTGATGCTCCTGTCCGTTCTCGATTCTACGCGCCGGCCTGATGCGCAGGTGACTGTGAAAGTGTGGGTAGCGGGTGTGCGTGTGTACCAGAGACTCGGACGGCCGGTGACCAGCCGCTTCATTCATTGCCGCTTCCGTCCAACCTGCTCGGAGTATTCCCTCGAAGCCGTGGAGCGTTTCGGAATCGCGCGCGGCCTGTGGCTGACCACGCGGCGCCTCCGATCTTGCACCAGCTCGGTCCCCACGGGCACGGAAGATCCTGTGCCGTAAATTATCCCGCGCACAGCAGCCAACAGAAGTGGAACGTGCAAATATCCAGCTTGGTATCATCGTATAGAGCTGGGCAGCAGAGCGTTTGCCGTCAGGAGGTTTCACGAAGCCGATGAAGTACAGCATCGTAGTTCCGTTCTACAACGAGCAGGAAAGCGTTACGGAACTCTATCGGGGCATCAAAGATGCGCTGGAGGCTACATGCGACGATTTCGAGATGATCTTTGTAGACGATGGTAGCCACGACGAGACCTTCGGGCTTTTGAGTCAGATTGCGGACCACGATAATCGGGTCACGGTTGTGCGGCTTCAGCGGAACTACGGGAAGACAGAAGCGCTGGTAGCTGGGTTCGATCAAGCAGAGGGTGATTGCATCATCGCGATGGATGGGGACCTCCAGCACGATCCGAATGAAATTCCACTGTTCATTGGGAAACTAGAGGAGGGCTACGATGTTGTTTGTGGGTGCCGGGTAGCGCGCCCGGGCGATAGCCTGCTTTTCAAGCGCCTTCCATCGCGGATCGGCAACCTTTTGATGTCGAAACTGACCGGTGTGCCTATCCATGATTTCGTCGGTGGCTTTAAGGCGTACAGGACCAAGTTAATCCGGGGGATTCCACTCTACGGTGAGTTACAGCGCTTCATTCCCGCACTCGCGGCTGCGTATGGTGCACGCATCTGTGAAATTCCAATCCATATTTCCGAGCGGCGTCATGGGAAGTCACATTATGGATTCAGCAGGGCGGTTCCGTTCCTCTTCGACATACTCACCATCCCTTTTCTATTACGCTATGTGACCCGGCCCATGCACTTTTTTGGAGGGCTGGGGCTTCTGGGTATCGCGAGCGGTGGAGCCATCGCTGCGTGGCTTGTTACAGGCCTCCTGCGCGGTGCAAATGTACTGCAGGAACATGGCCCACTATTATTCTTTACCGCAGTTTTGCTGCTCGTAGGCGTGTTTCTCGTGTGCTTCGGCCTGTTGGGTGAGCTGGTTGTCCGGCAGCATCATCAGAAGTCTGAAGCTCTGCGCGATTCGGAAGTTTTACGGATCACCCGGCGAAACAGGCCGTAGGAAATTCTCTCAATGTGTGGAATTGCGGGATTTACACATAGGGACTGGTGCGTCGACCGGGAGCGGATTCGCGGCGCAACGGCCTGCCTGATTCATCGAGGTCCTGATCAGCAGGGCGTCTTTCATTCGAACATTGTTTCGCTCGGTGCAGTGCGTTTGCGCATCATCGACCTTGCAGGCGGTGATCAGCCGATCACCAGCAACGACGGAGACACCACCATTGTTTTCAATGGAGAGATATACAATCACGCTGAACTGCGCGCAGAGCTGTCCTCGCTCGGCCATCACTTCCGTTCCCGCTCCGATACCGAAGTGCTGCTCGAGGCGTTTCGGGAATGGGATGTTGAGTGCTTTAGACGCTTGCGTGGCATGTTCGCCGTAGCGTTGTGGTCCGACTCCCGGAAGCGCCTGGTGCTCGCGCGCGATCGCCTGGGTATCAAACCGGTCTACTATTACAAGCTTGGTGCGGATCTGATCTTCGGTTCCGAGTTGAAGGCGATCCTGGTCCATCCGGAGGTTCCTCGTAAACTGAATCTGACCGGGCTAGGGCATTACCTTTCCTTAAACTATGTTCCTTGTCCCCACACGTTGGTGGCGGGAATCGACAAGGTGCCGCCGGGACACTGGATGGAGTGGATTGACGGCCGCGTGACTACCGGAGCCTATTGGCAGTTGCGTTTGGAGCCACAGCCTCACTGGACACTCGAAGCCGCGAAAGAAGCCCTGGACGATCATCTGCGCCAGGCCGTTAAGGAACATCTTATTTCAGACGTCCCGCTGGGAGTTTGGGCCAGTGGCGGTCTTGATTCGTCTACGCTGCTGCACTACGCTTCTGAGCAATCTTCCACCAAGCTCAAGACGTTTTCAGTTTCCTTCCAGGGTCACGGTTTCGACGAATCGCGCTTTTTCCGCGAAGTGGCCCGAGTCTACAACACGGACCATTGTGAGTTGGATCTCAACGCCACACTCGATCTCACCGGCGCCATAGAAAATGCCGCGTACTATTCCGACGAACCCACGGCGGATGCGGGCGCTGTGCCCTTGTGGTTTCTGTCGAAAGCGACCAGGGAGCATGTCACCGTGGTTCTGAGCGGCGAGGGCGCTGACGAGCTGTTCGGCGGATACCTCACCTACCGGGCCGACCTCATCGCCGAACGGCTGCGCCTGATCCCCGCACCTCTGCGCCGCCTCGCCACTCGGGCGCTGCAACTGTGGCCGGTATCGAACGACAAGATCAGCCTGGAATATAAAGTGAAGCGGATGATGGCCGGTTCATTGCTTCCACCGGATGAAGCGCATTGCTATTGGAATGGCACGTTCTCAAGCGCCGAAAAGTTCGCTATCTGTCAGGCCCAGTCACACCTCAGCGAACTCTACGCGATTGGACATGGGGACACACTGCGCGGTATCGACCGCTATCTCTGGTTCGATCAACAATACTTTCTCACTGACAACATCCTTATGAAGTGCGACCGCATGAGCATGGCGCACGCTCTGGAGCTACGGCCCGCCTTTCTCGATCACCGCATCGCGGAGTTCGCCGCGTCTCTGCCGAATCATCTCAAGATACGCGGATCTAACCAAAAGTACGTCCTGCGGGAGCTGATGCGGGGCAAACTTCCCTCTGCCGTTCTGAAGCGCAAGAAAGAAGGCTTCGACATCCCCGTGCATGCCTGGCTGCGAGGCCCTCTCCGCGAGCTCCTGCTCGAAACTTTGAATTATGATACCGTCGCACGATCGCAGGTCTTCTCCGCGGAGGGAGTTCAGGAACTCATCAAGGCACATCTGGAGCGGCGCCGGAATGTCGGCTATCATCTCTGGGGTTTGATGACACTCTTTCTGTGGATGAAGCGTTGGGACATCTCTTCAACAGACCTTGAGCTAAAAGACGCGGAGGTCAGCGCTTGAAGAAAGCGTCCGGCGCTCTTCTTGGCTCGCGAGCTGAATTGCTGGTTCTGCTCATTGCAACACTAGTGTTCCTCACCACCATCGTGAGCCCGCCGTCCCTAATGGACGACGTGGATGCATTCCAGGCCCGAATGGCGCAGAACATGTACCAATCGGGCGATTGGGTTACTGCCCGGCTCGACGGTGTTCGCTATTTTGACAAGGCCCCTTTTAAGTATTGGGTGACGATACTCCTCTACGAAGTGCTCGGCGTGCACGACTGGGTCGCGCGAATTCCGTCTGCCTTGTCAGCGATCCTTATGGTCTGGGTGGTCATGCGCTTTGGCAGATGGGCCATCAACGAGAAAGCCGGTCTCTATGCCGGAATCGTCCTCTCCACCTGCATCGGGCTTTTTCTCTTCACCCGCATCATTATTCCGGACGTGATGCTCACGCTCGCGATCGCCGTAGCGCTATGGGCCTTCATCCGCTCGCAAGATGACGAGGAAACGCGCCCGCGCCTGTGGGCTTACATCATGGCCGCGGCGCTAGCCATCGGTATGCTCATCAAGGGCATGGTCGCCCTGGCCCTGCCGATCGCCGCCATATTCGTCTATCTGCTTGTTTCGCGCCGCCTGTTCCAACTTGAGACCTGGAAGCGGCTGCACGTGTTTACTGGCTTGCTGTTATTCCTGGCGATCGCTGCGCCGTGGCACGTCCTCGCCACGATCCGCAACCCGCCATATTTCGACTTCACCATGCATGGCGGGCCCGGTGAATACCGCGGCTTCTTCTGGTTTTATTTCATCAACGAACAGGTCCTGCGCTTCCTGAACCTGCGATACCCTCGCGATTACGACACCGTCCCCCGATTCTTGTTCTGGACGCTACACTTGGTGTGGCTCTTTCCGTGGAGCGTCTACATCCCCACGGTTGCGTGGCTCGATTTCCGCCCTTCGCACCGTGCCGGGCGCGCCAATCTGCTTGCGCTCTGCTGGGTTGCTGCCGTACTGCTGTTTTTCTCATTTTCTACAACTCAGGAATACTACTCGCTGCCGCTGTATCCCGCTGCCGCTCTACTGCTCGGCGGAGGAATGGCGCTCGAAGGCAGCTACATTTCAATCGGCGGCAGGATCGTTGCAGTCATCGCCAGCTTGGGCGCTGTGGTCATCGCCGCAACCCTGATCTTAACGAGGAATCTGCCGGCACCTGGCGATATCTCGGTCGCACTCATGCGCCATCCCGGTGCGTACAAATTGTCCCTGGGGCACCTGCAGGACCTGACGCTCAGCGCCTGCGCTTATCTGCGGCTACCTCTTGTACTCGCTGGAATCGCCTGCGTGATCGGCGCAAGCGGAGCGTGGCGGCTGCGCGGCGAGCGGGCTTTTCTTGCCATCGCCGTAATGATGGTTCTTTTCTTCCAAGCCGCCAGACTCGCTTTGGTTGTTTTTGATCCGTACCTATCTTCCCGCCCCTTGGCAGAAGCCCTGAATCGGCTGCCCAAAGGCGAGCTGATCGAGGAAGGGGACTACAACTCCCTCTCCTCAATCTTCTTCTACCACGAGGATAAAACCCTGATCTTGAACGGCCGTTTCTTTGTTCTGGAATACGGCTCGTACGCGCCCGATGCCCCCAACGTATTCATCAATGACTCGGATTTTCTTCAATTATGGGGCCGCCAGGCGCGCTGCTACCTCGTAACAAGTGCCAGAAAGGCAGCCCGGATCAAGACCCTCGCCCAGGGTTTGCCTCTGTTTGAAATTGCATCTGCAGGAGGCAAGATTATTTTGTCGAATCAAGCTGTAACACCTTGAGCATCGATCTAAAGGAAGCCGGTCATCCGCTGCCTCACCGCAGCTCCTTCATGATCCCCGGCAAGCTCCATTGCGCCTGCATGCTGTTGGGACCCCAGCCGAACTCCGCGGCCATCACTTTGCCGACTTCTTCCTGGCTCTTGCCTTCGTGGATCAAGCCACTGGCGCGGGTGCGTAGCTTCTCGATGTTGTTGCGGTAGGTTTGCAGGCCGGCTTTCGTAGTTACGGGACCGTGGCCGGGAATGACGGTGTCGAAATCGAGCTTCAGGGCTTCGTCGAGCGTCTTGGTCCATTCAATTACGCTGCCGCCGCCGGTATAGTCGATCAGCGGAGTGCTGCCGGCCATCATGTCGCCGGTGTGGATGGTGCGCAGTGCGGGGAAATAGATGATCGCGTCGCCATTGGTGTGGCCGCGGCCGAAGTATTGCGCGCGCACTTCTTTGCCACCCAGAAATACGGACATCTCGGTGGTGAAGACGACGCGCGCCGGGCTCATGTCGGGAGACCATTGGGTTGTTTGTGCTCGACGATATTGTTCCGCGCATTCACAGTCGAGATGATTTCCGCCGTCGAAAGGAATTGCGTGTTCCCGCCGCTGTGATCGGAATGATGATGCGTCGACATCACGTACTTGATTGGCTGGCTGGTGACGCTCTTGACTTTGCTTACGATGCCCTCGTGATCGCGGTCGAACTTGTCGTCGACCAGGATGACGCCGTCGCCCGTGACATACGCCGCGACATTACCCCCGTCACCCTCGATCTCGAAGAGGTCGTCTTTCACTTTATTCACTGTCAATTGCGGGGGCTGGTTCTGAGTCTGCGTGTAGGCAAACCAAGCCAGCGTGAGGAAAAGGAGCCCTGCGGCAGTGCGTGCGGCGATTATCCGGTTCATTCGGAGAACTATACCAGATTCAGTCTCAACCTGAATCGTGTATGATTGCCGCTTATCGGGCAAAAATGCACAGGCGCTGCGTCCTATTAACACTCCTTACGTTATTTCTGAGCACGGGATTCGGTGTAGTACAGAAACCACTGCTCACGCTCGACGAGTTCTTTAACGCGGTGGACATTCATCACGTACGGATTTCGCCGGATGGCCGGTCGGTGGTCATCGAAACGTCGCGTGCGGATTGGGACGCGGATCGCTTCCGCTCGGACTTATGGCTCTACCGGGACGATCGCGCCGGGGCACTCGTGCCGCTCACGACCACGGGGCATGACCAGGACGCGCAGTGGTCGCCGGACGGCAAGTGGATCGCGTTTCTCTCCGATCGTGGCCTCCCGCAAGAACCGGAAAAAGACGACGAGCACGCAAAAACTGAGCCCACCAAGACGATGCAGGTATATGCGATTGCCGTCGCTGGTGGGGAGGCCTTCCCAATGACGCGTGGCGAGGAAGAGGTCCATGCGTTCGCGTGGTCTGGCGATTCGCGCGAGATCTATTTCGCTACGCGCACGCCTTGGAGCAAGGAGCAGAAAGAGGCGTACAAGAAGGAATGGAAGGATGCTGTGCAGTTTCGGGAATCGGAGCGCGGCGACGTCATCAGCCGGATCGCTGTTGCGGACGCAATGCATTGTGCCATGGTGAACACAGGCAAAGCTTGCGACGCATCCACCGCGGCCACGCAAATCACGAGCACGCCGCTCCGCGCCAAGCAGCTGGAGACCTCACCAGACGGAAAGCGCATCGCGGTCCTCACAGAATCGCGGACGGAGCGGTGGGAGTCGGCCGAAGACTTCGCAATCTACGTGGTGGATTCGGCTGGTGGGACGGCCAAGAGACTGGTGGCGCGACCGGCGTTTCTGGATAGCCTGCGATGGGCGGCGGACGGCCGTCATATTTTCTTCCATTTCCTGAATGGCGCGGTGGAGGGCCCTTATCAGGATGCGCAGCCACGCGTTTACTCGGTTGACGTGGAAAGCGGCTCCATGGTCCGGTGGGCGGCGATGTTTCCGGGCGCGGTTGCTGACTACGCGGCGCTGTCCGATGGTGGCCTGCTCGCGACCGGACGGATGGGCACGGAGGTGCAAACGTACGTGCAACACAGCGCGGACAGCGATTTCGCGAGGCAATCGGGAACGCCGGGAACATACGAAGAGATCTCCCCCGCCGCGCATTCGCCCAGGCTCGCGTTCGTCCACTCGAATCTCCAGCAGCCAGCCGAGGTCTACCTGGCGGAAACCGCGGCCGATATCGCGCACGCGCGCCGCATCACCGCATTCAACCAAGTCCTCACCGAACGCGCTCTGCCCGAGGGCAAGCCCTACCGCTGGACGGCCGACGATGGCGTGACGGTGGAAGGGATGCTGATCTATCCTCCGGGAAAATTCGAGGCGAAGCATCTGCGTACCCTGACGCTCATTCATGGCGGGCCAGGGGATGCCGACGGCAATCATTTCGAGGCCGATTGGTACCAGTGGGGATCGCTGGCAGCGACACAGGGCTGGCTGGTGTTTGAGCCCAATTATCGCGGCTCCATCGGCTATGGCGACAAGTTCACGCTGGGCATTGTGCCCCAGATCGTCTCGAAACCAGGAAGAGACATCCTGGCTGGAGTCGATGCGCTGGTGAAAGACGGCATCGCGGACTCCGATCATATGACGATTGGCGGATACAGTTATGGCGGTTATCTGACCAACTGGCTGATCACGCAAACCACTCGCTTCAAAGCTGCTGTAACGGGAGCAGGCGCCGTGGAGCACGCCGCCAACTGGGGCAACGATGACACCACCCTGGATGACTCCTACTTCCTGGGTGGCAATCCCTGGGAAGCCAAGCAGCGGTACAACGACGAAGCGGCTATCTGGCAGATGAACAAAGTCAGGACACCGACGCACATCGTGGCCGGTGCCGAGGATATTCGCGTTTACGTGGGTGAGAACTATCTGCTCGAACGGGCGCTACTCGCGCAGGGCATTCCGGTGAAGCTGCTCATCTTTCCCGGCGAGGGCCACGCGCTCGACAAGAACCCGTGGCACGGGAAAATCAAGGTTCGCGAAGAACTGAAGTGGCTCGAGAGCCATCAGTAGAACAGATACTTACGCCACTGCTCGTCGCTCTTGCCGAGTAAGCGCATCAGGTGCCGGCTGGTGTGCAGGCTGAAGGGGCGCGGCTGGCGCGTCAGCTTCATGCCCGCTTCCTCAGGCGTGCGGCTTCCCTTGCGATTGTTGCAGGGATGGCAGCAGGCCACCAGATTCTCCCACGCGGACTCACCGGCCCGTGATCGGGGGATCACATGATCGAGGGTCAACTCACCCGAGGGCAGTGTGCGCAGGCAATACTGGCAGGTGTAGCGATCGCGCATGAGGATGTTTTTCCGCGAGAGCGCCCTGGTCTGGTGCGGGATGCGGCGATATTCCAGCAACCGGATGACGGATGGCAGGCGCATGACGTGACGCGACGAATGCACGGCGTGCGTGGACTCCTCCTCGGCCGCGGCTACACCCTTCAGCACCAGCACCAGCGCCCGCCGCGCCGCGCAAATGTTGATTGGTTCATAACTGGCGTTCAGCACCAGTACCGGCTTCTGCAACCTGCCCAAACTCGGCATCTCAGGCAACCTCCTGGGAAACTTGTTGGTCCGGCTCGAATAGCCGGCGATCCACGCGCGCCAGTGCCAGCAACGTAACCGAGCTGGCGCCACCACGTTTGAGCGCGAGCGCACAGGCACTGGCGGTCGCACCGGTAGTCATCACGTCATCGATCAGCAAAACACGCCGCCCTTCGACCGCTTGCGGCTTTCTTACGCGAAATGCGCCGGCAACATTCTCTCGACGGCGGGCATTGCTCAGACCAGCCTGCGCCGCCGTGGCACGCGTGCGTCGAACCGCGTTCACCATGGGTATTCCGCACCGCCGCGCCGTAAGACGCGCCAGTAGTTCCGATTGATTGAATCCGCGCTGCCATCTCCGCCGCCAGTGCAGCGGCATGGGCACAACCACATCAAACTTCTGATCGCGCGGCAGCGCCGACGCCAGGTGTGCCGCCAGCGTCCGTGCCAGCGGCTTTATTCGGCCGTATTTGAACAGGTGAATCAGCTGGCGCAACGTGTCTTCGTAGGCGCCAAAGCAATAGGCCATGTCGAACCCCCGGGCGCCAGAGCGGCACAAGCGGCAGCGGCCGGATTCATCCAGCGGATACGGATTCTGGAACGGCGTCCGGCAAGTGACGCAGAAGTAGTCGGCAGCCATGGGCGCCGGGGCTTTCAAGCAGCGCGCACAGACCGGAACTCGCGTGAATCCCGTCAGCGCCGCCTTGCAGACGCGGCATTCATCGGGGAAGAGGAGCGAAAAAAAACCGTGCGGGACCTGACGAAGAACGGAGGGGAGGGTGACCGGGAAACCTGACCAGAACCTGCTACTCGAGAAGACCCACCTCCGCGCGCTGCTCTCTCATAGCAGCCCCTTGTCTTGCAGCTTCTGGCAGCGAATGCAATGCCGCGCCCACGGCACCGCGTCCAGACGTTTAGGTTCGAGCGGCTGCCCGCAGGCCACACAGATTCCGAACTCTCCCGTTTGCACCCGGGCCAAAGCTCCTTGGACCAGACCGAGAATGGCGCGATCCGCGTCGCTCTGCTGGAAGAAATATTCCTTGGCAAAAGCGCCGTTGGCTTTGTCTACGGGATCCTGTGTGTCGACGTCGCTGGTGGCACGCCCATCGACTTCGGTCCTGGCGATGGAGCGGATCAACTCCTGCTCTTTGGCACGCAAGCGCAGCTTATAGGTTTCGACCTCTTCCGGAACCATGTGCATCAATTCCATAAGCGCCGCCTAAGACCTTCTAAATCAAATTCTAAGGAGCCGGAAGCGCTAAGTCAAATTGTTCACAATTGCGGAGTGGGCGGTTTGAGCGGTGCCGCCGTGGGTCCACCACCTCAGATCACGCCGGAGTTCATCCTCGTTCTCAGAACCGGTAAAGCCGCGCCGGGTTATCAACCAGAATCCTCGCGCGAATTCCTGGGTCTGGAGCCCAAACCGCAAGCAAATTCAGGAGACGGCCATCGTCCACCTGCAGATGGGGCGTGACGTCGGTGATTTTCCGGCCAGCAGGCGTGGCCGCGACTGGATGGGGCCAGTCGCTGCCCCAAAGGATGCGATCCGCGTTGGCTGTGATCAGAGCCTTGGCGAATGGTATCATGTCCGTGTAGTCGGGCGACATCGTGGAACAGCGATAAGCTGCCGAGATTTTAACGTACGCCCTTCCCCCTCGAATCAGCTCGACGAGGTCCGAAAAGCCCGGTTGGTCCAGCCCAAGCGCGCCTTGGACGAATCCGAAATGATCGAACACAACAGGTACTGGCGAATCTTGAACTAAGTCCTTTATCCCCGCGACAGCGTTGAGAGTACCGATTACCTGCACATGCCAGGCACGGCGTTGCTGGCGCAGCACCGAATTTTGAAAGAGCCGGCGGCCGGCAGCAGGATCATTTGGAAAGAGGTTCCTCAAGTCGAGTCGGATGCCACGCACCCCAAGATGGTCCATCTTGTCGAGATCGCTCTCCGGCGTATCTTCGCTAATCACAATGATTCCCCTGGCTGTCGAGCCCCGTGCTTTCATGCCATAAAGCGTGACCGAATTGTCGGTGCCGTAAGTGGATGGCGTGACGATGACTACACGCTGCATGTGAAGTGCGCGAAGCAGTTTTGCCATTTCGGGTGGCAAAGCCGTTTCTGGAGTGTAGCTTCGCCCCGGCCACAAAGGAAATTTCTTGGGATCACCGTAGATGTGAGTGTGACAATCGCAAGCGTTTGCAGGGATCGCGAAACTCACCGGAGTTGCGGGCTGGGAGGCCTTCGCAAGGAGGCGCTGTAGCGGCGCCAAAGTTGCCGTTGCCGCCGTTCCGAGAAGAACGCTACGCCTTGTCAGCATCGCTTCAGAATACTGGACCGGTTTGAGCCCGTCCACCGTAGGCGCCGCACGCCCGGCCCTGATTTTCATCTGCTCCGCTTCCCACCGCCAAACGGATTCACCACCTCGACTCCCAGAATCGTCTGTCCGTCCTGGAGATCTTCGCTGTAAAGGCGCTTCGCCCCCGATCTTGCAGCAGCCACCACAACCAGCGCATCCGGTCCAGACCTTCAGCGGACTTCGCATTAACTATTTTTTTCATTCCCGGTAATGTTCCACCTTTCTCTGCATCATCTGCCATCAGATTGCACTCGGCGGAGTAACGGGAAAAGGCGAGTAGTCCGCTCTGATGGCGCGCTCGCGCACCGTCCAAAGAGGCAAGGAGGAAAGGCACATTAATGCAAACCGTCTTACGCAACTTGATTGTGACAGCTTTGTTCTCGGTGGCCCCTGTGTGCGCGCAGGTGCAGGCGATCTCTCAGTTTGTCGACGGCGGCGATTGGTCATCCACCTTGGTGGCTACCAACACCACCACGAGCGACACCGTTGCTTCTTTGACGTTCAATATGGATACTGCCGGTGGCGCCACCGAGCCCTGGACGCCGTCGTTTCTCGAAGGCGGTAACACCCAGGCGCTGACCATACCGGCCGGTTCCTCCGTATTCCTGCACACGCCCGGCACCGCAGCCGCGGTCAGCCAAGGTTGGGCCCAGCTCGTCGGTCAGGGTGTGGTGGGCTATGTCATCTACTCCCACGCGCCTAAGGGCCAAGCCAAGCAGGACGCAACCGCACCGGCCGTAACTCCCGCCAGCCGCATCCTGGCGCCCTTTGACAACACCAACGGTCTGGTCACAGCCTTCGCCTTAGTGAATCCAAACCCCATACCGCTGTCCATTTCGGTGAACATAAAAACGACTGGCGGCACTGTCACCACCGACTCGGTACCCAATCTGTCCCAACAGGGCCATCTCGCGTTTCTCATGCCCAATCAATTTCCCGAGACCGCCGGGCAGGCCGGACTGGCTGAGTTTTACAGTAGCTCCGGCAACTTTACCATCATCGCTCTGCGTGCCAATCCCACCGGTGCTTTCACCGCCCTCCCCGTGTACACCGAAACGGGCGCGCCCATCATTTCCGGTGCCGGAGGAAACGGTGGCGGCGGAAACGGCGGCGGTGGCGGCGCCGGCGACATCGTAGATGCTGCCTTCGCCATCGGCATCATCAACATGACTTCGGGTACAACCACGCAAGTTATCGACATAGCCGGCGGAGCCATCGGCCGATACACTCCAACTAACTGGAATGCGCCATTCTCCGGCACTAAGTACGGTCCCTGCGTCGTCTACAAGAGCAGTTACCCTCTCAACTCGCCGCCTCCCTACTCCGCAGGCGCCGAATTGAACGCCGGATCTTCCCTTGGACTAAGTGGTCCTAACTTACCCCCAGGCACGACTCTACCCGCCTTCAACAGCCCGCTTGGCCCTGTCTATAGCGCCACATTTGCGGCAGGTACGTTCGTGCCTGGAGACACTTACGCCTTAACTAGTAACGGTGGAACCCAGGTCAAGGCATTCGATGTGAAAGCGACTCTGCCGTCTAACTACACCATCACCAACTGGTCTGGTATTAGTGCTCTGGATCGCAGTAAGTCGCTGACACTGAATTGGACTGGCGCCCAAGGTGACGAACTGCTCATATCCGTCTCAAGTACGCTCATTGGGACGACCATTCAAACTGTCTCTATTGGATGCTCCGTCTCCGGAAGCGCCGGCACCCTTACGATTCCGTCCGACGCCATGGCCAACCTGCTTCCCGTGCCGGCCGGCTCCAATACCGCAAACGGTTCTCTCGGCGTCGAAGCCATCCTCGGCGCGACAGGCACTGTCTCACCTTTCTCTAACACTGCCACCAGCTTCCTCCCCGATCTCATCCCTAGCGGCCAAGCCAACTACGGCGCTTTCTTCCCCTACATCGGATATCAAAGAAGCGTGAGCATTAACTAAGACCGCGTCCACCCCGGGCCGGGCACACGCCCGGCCCTGATCCGCGTCTCGCACTAGATTCCTGGACACGCAATCACCGAAATTGACCTCTGTGTTGATCGACGGCGCAGAACTTCGATCGACCGATGTAGCGCAGGGACACGCGCTGTTTGCGGGTACCTGCGGCCCTCCGGGTTCGTTACGCCAAAAACGCCGCGGGTCTCCCGCAAACAACGCGTTAGCCCCGCGCTACAGGAATGGGGTGGTTCATTCGAACCAATCTCGCCAGTGACAAGACCGCCGCCAAGACTCGATGTCTTCCCATTGCCCCGCGGCTAACGCGGATCGCCGGAACGCGCCCGGAAACCCGCGCAGCTGCAGTGCGCGGTCGCGGCTGCCGATCGCGGTTTCCGATCAGCGCTTTCCGGCAGTGACTGGTTATGTATAAGCTGTAGGGATTGTGATGAAGCCTCTGATCTTTGCTCTCTGTGTCGTGTTCGCGTCCAGCAGTCTGTTCGCTCAGAAGCCTGGCTGGCAGCCATCGCCAGGCCACACGCAAGTGCCGATATGGCCAGGCACTGCACCTGACGCCCAGTTTGGCCCGCCGGCCAACACCGAAACGACGGAACCGGGAGAGGTCGACAACGTCTCACGACCCACCATGACGGTCTATTCGCCAAAGGGAAAGAATACGGGCGCTGCGGTAGTCGTGTTCCCTGGCGGTGGCTATCAGGTTTTGGCCATCGATCTCGAAGGCACGGAGGTCTGTGACTGGCTGACGTCTAAGGGGATCACGTGTGTGCTGTTGAAGTATCGCGTTCCAAACACGGGTCCGCATCACGATGACCGATGCAAATGTCAAATGAATCCCAAAGCCCCGATGGCGCTCGAAGATGCGCAGAGGACAGTGGGGCTGGTCCGCTTCCACGCCGCGAAGTACCATATCGATCCGCACAAGATCGGCGTGCTTGGGTTTTCGGCAGGCGGGCACCTGTCGGCAGATATCAGCACACACTTTGACAAACGTTTGTATCCGGCTGTAGATGCGGCCGACAAAGAAAGCTGCCGCCCGGATTTCGCGGTGGCCCTTTATCCGGGGCATCTCTGGATTAACAAGTTTGAGTTGAATCCGGATGTTCCTGTCACCCGCCACACGCCTCCTACCTTTTTGCTGCAGGCCGAGAATGATCCCGTGGATAGCGTCAACAATTCGCTGGTTTACTACATTGCGCTGAAGAAGGCCGGGGTTCCAGTAGAAATGCACTTATACGCGGAAGGCAAACATGCCTTTGGGCTGCGTCCCACGAAGTTTCCGATAACGCGATGGCCTCAGTTAGTGGAGACCTGGCTGGGGACGATCGGGATGATTCAGGAGTAGGTGCCCCCAAAAACAACAAAAGCACCCGAAGGCAAAGCGGGCTCCGGAGTATAGCTTCGCCCCGGCCACAGCGGAAAGTTCTTTGGGTTCCCATAGATGTGAGTGTGACAATCGCAAGCATTGGGAGGGACCACGAAGCCGACCGGAGTTGCAGGCTGGGAGCTTTCGCAAAACTGCGCCGCAGCGGGGCCAAAGCCGCCGCGCCGAAAAGAACGCTACGCCTCGTCGTGAGCATTAATTAGAGCCCGCGTCCACCGTAGGGGCCGGGCACGCCCGGCCCTTCTCATGAAAATCAAAATCCTACGCATGGCGGCACGTCCGCCTCACACCGTCGTCTTCCTGTAGCGCAGGGCTACCGCGCCTTTTGCGGGAGACCTGCGGCTTTTCCGCTCACCGCTGGTGAACATCGAACCGCCTCACCCTCCACCTTCCCACCTCAATCCGCTGCGTGCGAAACCTCTCATCCAGCCGCGCAAGAGCCGCCAGCTTCTGATCCGCGTCTCGCACCATGCGCTCCAGATAGTCCCGCACCATCTGATTGACTGACGTGCTCTGTTCAATCGCGACCTTCCGAACCGCGCGCAGCAGATCCTCGCCCAGCCTGAGAGTCAGATTCTTAGGCACACAATCAGTGTAGCTCCAGATACGTAGACCGCCAATTTCGGTGGCCGGCTTCGAAATTGACCGTACGACGCCCGCCCGCACGACTTCCGCGCGCGTGGACAACGCTGCCTCCCATCCTCTCATCTCGTTTGCGTGGGTGGCAGGATTGGGAGAGAATTAGCAGTATGAAGTTGGCACGCGTGCACGCACGGGAGTTCTGGTCAATCCAGGATTCGAACTCGTTCGACATCGGAGATATCACGTGTCTAGTCGGCAAGAACGAGGCGGGGAAGACTGCGCTTCTCAAAGCACTCTACAGACTAAATCCAATCAACGAACCCGATGGGAAGTTCGACGTCACGGATGACTACCCGAGAGCGAATGTCACAGACTATCAGCAGGCTGTCGAGAGCGGACGGCGAGGGCATGCTGTCGTAATCGAAGCCACATTCGCATTGGAGACCGAGGACCTATCAACAATCCACGGGGATTTCGGAGACGACGTTCTCGTGAGCACAATCCAGCTAACAGACGGCCAGGGCCAAATGAGCAATGTACCAGAACTAACAATGGTCAAAGGCTACGATAACAAGGTCACTTTTCGACTGAAAACTAATGAAAAGGCCGCCGGAAAGACACTGCTTGAGAAGGCCAACCTCCTTGAGCAACTCGATCAATCCGGTGAACATTGGGACGATCTACGCGGCCTTTCGGAGGTTTTGGAAAAACGCGCAGCGCGCCAGCAGGTACAGTTCAACGAAGCCTACACGGCGGCCAACGGCATCATAGATCCTGACGAGAAAACCGCGGCCGTGGCGCAAGCGCAGCTCCTGCAAGAGACAGCCGCTGCGAAAAACCTTCGCACCTTGTTGCAGACAGTCAACGCCAGTGGCTTGGCCCGATACATCTATGAGAATCACCTCCAGAAATACATACCCCAATTCCTTTACTTCGACGAATACTATCAAATGCGCGGTTGCGAGAACATCGATGCCCTACAGCAGCGGATAACAACCTCGACGCTGCAGCCCTCTGATCATCCCTTGATCGGTCTTATCGAGATTGCAGGGCTGAAATTAGCAGAGCTTGTCAACCCGAACCGAACGCGCGAACTCATTAACAAGCTAGAGGGCGCCGGCAATCACTTAACGAAGCAAATCATTAAATATTGGTCCCAGAACCGATATCTCCAACTAAAGTTCGACGTGCGCCCCGCTAGGCCGGGAGATCCGCAGGACATGCAGAAGGGTACAAACATATGGGGAGCCGTCTATGACTCAAAACATTACGTGACAACAGACCTAGGCTCCCGATCGCGCGGGTTCGTTTGGTTTTTTTCCTTCTTGGCGTGGTATTCCCGGCAGAGAAAGAATCCCAGATTGATCCTGCTACTCGACGAGCCCGGTCTATCCCTCCACGGCAAAGCACAAGAGGATCTTCTCCGGCATTTCGAGCAAGAACTGAAGGGACACCATCAACTGATCTACACAACGCATTCTCCCTTCATGGTCGACCCCCGACACTTCGAGAGGGTGCGAATCGTGCAGGACCGCGGTATCGATACGGATGAACCGCTACCTCCTGCCGAAGAGGGAACGAAGGTTCTCACTGAAGTGTTGGATGCCACCCCGGACAGCCTTTTTCCCCTTCAGGGAGCACTCGGCTACGAAATATATCAGACGCTCTTTATAGGCCCAAATTGCTTAATCGTCGAAGGGTTTCCGATCTACTTTACGTGCAAGCCGTATCCGGCCTTCTTGGTGAATTGGGCCGCGAAGGCTTGAGTCCGAAATGGACAATCACGCCGGTTGGAGGCGCGGACAAGGTGCCCACGTTCGTGGCTCTGATAGGCTCCCAGAGGAGCCTGAATGTGGCCACACTGATAGACTTTCAAAAGAGCCAAGCCCGAGTAATTCAAAATCTGTATAAGCGAAAACTCCTGAGGAAAACTCACGTACTAACCTTTGCCGAATTCACCAGCAAGGCAGAGTCTGATATCGAGGACATGTTCGAGCCAGCGTTCTATATTGACCTAATCAACGACGAATTCCAGAAAGAGCTGGCCAATCCGGTCAACGTGGCCAATCTGAATCTAGCGAATCCGAGGATTCTTGTATCACTTGAGGAGTACTTTGTTGCCCATCCGCTGAAGACTGGCATGGCATTCAATCATTACAGACCAGCTCGCTGCTTCGTTGAAAGCATCGCCAAGCTTTCCACGCAGATTTCGACCGGGACACTAGACCGATTTGAAGCGGCCTTCAGAGCGTTGAACACCCTACTCTGAAGCCCTTGGCCGCACCTCCCCACAAACAACAAAAGCCCCAGCCTTTCGGCTGGGGCTTTTCTTATACCGGGCAACTTCCTACTCTCCCACACACTTGCGCGTGCAGTACCATTGGGGCTGAGAGGCTTAACTGCCGTGTTCGGGATGGGAACGGGTGGGTCCCCCTCGCTACGATCACCCAGAACTTGTAGACGCGCGGCTCACTCGCCGCGGTCTTGAATATTGACGGGACTTACCACTTTCTTAGAATTCACCTTGTATTGAGAGTAAATTTTATGGTCAAGCCGAACGGGCAATTAGTAACGGTTAGCTGAGTCCATTACTGAACTTACACATCCGTCCTATCAAACAGGTCGTCTTCCTGTGCCCTTGTTATCTTTCGATTGGGAGATCTCATCTTGGGGAAGGTTTCACGCTTATATGCGTTCAGCGTTTATCCTAACCGAACTTCGCTACCCAGCTATGCCACTGGTGTGACAACTGGATCACAAGAGGTTCGTTCATCCCGGTCCTCTCGTACTAAGGACAAGCCCCCTCAAATCTCCTACGCCCACCACAGATAGGGACCGAACTGTCTCGCGACGTTCTGAACCCAGCTCACGTACCGCTTTAATAGGCGAACAGCCTAACCCTTGGGAGCTTCTACACCCCCAGGATGCGATGAGCCGACATCGAGGTGCCAAACCGGAGCGTCGATGTGAACTCTTGACTCCGATCAGCCTGTTATCCCCGGCGTACCTTTTATCCGTTGAGCGATGGCCCTTCCATACAGAACCACCGGATCACTAAGGCCTGCTTTCGCATCTGCTCGACTCGTTGGTCTCGCAGTTAACCTGGTTTATGCCTTTGCACTCGTCGGCTGATTTCCAAACAGCCTGAACCAAGCTTCGCGCGCCTCCGTTACTGTTTAGGAGGCGACCGCCCCAGTCAAACTACCCGCCTTCCATTGTCCTTCTCCCGGTTTACGGGAGTAAGTTAGAACCACAGAACCATCAGGGTGGTATCTCACCGTTGGCTCCTCCGAGCCCGAGAGCCCGGATTCAAAGCCTCCCACCTATCCTGCGCAGATGGCCCCATAGTTCAATGAAAAGGTATAGTAAAGGTGCACGGGGTCTTTCCGTCTAGTGGCGGGCACCCGGCGTCTTCACCGGGACCACAAGTTCGCCGGGCGGCATGTTAAGACAGTTCTCAGATCGTTACGCCATTCGTGCAGGTCGGAACTTACCCGACAAGGAATTTCGCTACCTTAGGACCGTTATAGTTACGGCCGCCGTTCACCGGGGCTTCAGTTCAAAGCTTCGCCTTGCGGCTAACCTCTCTCTTTAACCTTCCGGCACCGGGCAGGCGTCAGCCCCTATACGTCGTTTTCGACTTTGCAGAGACCTGTGTTTTTGTTAAACAGTCGCCTGAGACTATTCACTGCGACCCCTCTTACGAGGGGCACCCCTTCTCCCGAAGTTACGGGGCTAATGTGCCTAGTTCCTGAACATACCATCACCCGAGCGCCTTAGAATATTCTTCTCGTCCACCTGTGTCGGTTTGTGGTACGGATACCTGACTCTCCTTAGAGGCTTTTCCTGGCAGACGACCCGGCGGATTTGCCTGTCCGGATCTCCCTTCACCCACCTTTGAAACCATTGCGCAAGTGGGCTTACGGTCTGCGTCCCCCCTTCGGTCTTGATCGAGCTTCGGTAGTCACGGAATATTAACCGTGCGTCCATCGGTTACGCCTTTCGGCCTCACCTTAGGCTCCGACTAACCCTGAGCGGATTAACCTTTCTCAGGAATCCTTAGACTTTCGGCGACCAGGGTTCACACCTGGTTTTTCGCTACTTATGCTGGCAGAGTCTCTTCCTAACCGTCCAGCCGTCCTCTCGGTCGACCTTCACCCGGCTAAGAATGCTTTCCTACCATCCCCCTTGCGGAGGATCCATAACTTCGGTACTGCGCTTGAGCCCCGTTATATTGTCGGCACCGAGCGACTCGACCAGTGAGCTGTTACGCTTTCTTTAAAGGATGGCTGCTTCTAAGCCAACCTCCTGGCTGTCTGAGTCTCTCGACTTCCTTTCCCACTGAGCGCAAATTTAGGGACCTTAGTTGATGGTCTGGGCTGTTCCCCTTTCGACTATGAAGCTTAGCCCCCACAGTCTGACTCCCGCGCTACGCGTCTGCGGCATTCGAAGTTTGGTTGGATTCGGTAACCTGGGAAGGCCCCTAGTCCATTCAGTTCTCTACCACCGCGACGGACCACGCGAGGCTAGGCCTAAACCTATTTCGGAAAGAACGAGCTATCACGGAATTTGATTAGCCTTTCACCCCTACCCTCAGCTCATCCAAGCTGTTTTCAACCAACACTGGTTCGGACCTCCATCCGCTGTTACACGGACTTCATCCTGGCCAAGGGTAGATCATCCCGCTTCGCGTCTATTCCCAGCGACTCAACGCCCTATTCAGACTCGCTTTCGCTGCGGCTCGCTTTCGCTTAACCTTGCCACTGAGAATAACTAGCCAGCTCATTATGCAATAGGCACGATGTCAGGCATTCTCCTTGCGGAGCATAGCCCTCCAACTGCTTGTAAGCGTGTGGTTTCAGGTACTATTTCACTCCCCTCGCAGGGGTTCTTTTCACCTTTCCCTCACGGTACTGGTTCACTATCGGTCGCAAGCAAGTATTTAGCCTTGCCGGATGGTCCCGGCAGTTTCTCGCAGGGTTCCACGTGTCCCGCGATACTCAGGAGCCACTGGAAGGAGAATTGCATTTTCACCTACGGGGCTATCACCCTCTATGGCCGGCCTTTCCAGACCGTTCGATTAACACTCCTCTTCCCTCGTTTACTCGGTCTCGAGCCTGTTTCCAAGCCCGACACCGAATATTGTGGTCCTACAACCCCGCGCTCTCCTTTCGAATCGCACGGTTTGGGCTCTTCCGATTTCGCTCGCCACTACTTTCGGAATCTCGGTTGATTTCTCTTCCTCTGGGTACTAAGATGGTTCACTTCCCCAGGTTCGCTCCGCCACCCTATGAATTCAGATGACGGTAACGGGTGTTCACACCCGTTGGGTTTCCCCATTCGGACATCCCCGGATCACAGCCTGTTAGCGACTTCCCGGGGCTTTTCGCAGCTGACCACGTCCTTCTTCGCCTGCTTGCGCCAAGGCATCCACACACACGCCCTTAGTAGCTTGACCATAAAATCTACTCTGAACACAAAGTGAATTCTTTGTGCGCTTCGCTGCATTTACCTTGTGGTAAATGCCCGTCAATATTCAATTGTCAAAGAACTTCAAAACCCGGATTTGGGAATTGGGATTTAGGACTTGGCTAAACTCCCGTCAGCCAAATCCTAAATCCTAAGCCCTAAATCCCGCGCCGCTCGCGGTGCGTTGGTGGGCCTGGGTAGAGTTGAACTACCGACCTCACCCTTATCAGGGGTGCGCTCTAGCCACCTGAGCTACAGGCCCGGTCCGAACCTACAACTACTAACCTCTGGTGGAGCTGGTCGGGATCGAACCGGCGACCTCCTGAATGCAAATCAGGCGCTCTCCCAGCTGAGCTACAGCCCCCGAAAAATCATCCGAGGCCGATTGGACGCAAGGACTGCGAAGACAAGCCTCACAGCCACTTACTAGAACTCGAGAACTCCTACAGAGATCCGGAACGGGATCCGCCATCTTGCGACGGCGGTTTGGAGTGGAACGGCTGCCAGCGTGTACGTTATCGCTGACTCCACCCACGTTCTCTCTTAGAAAGGAGGTGATCCAGCCGCAGGTTCTCCTACGGCTACCTTGTTACGACTTCACCCCAATCATGAATCATACCTTGGGCCGCTGCTCCCCTTGCGGGTCAGCCTGCGGACTTCTAGTACAATCCACTTTCGTGATGTGACGGGCGGTGTGTACAAGGCCCGGGAACGTATTCACGGCGGCGTTCTGATCCGCCATTACTAGCGATTCCAGCTTCATGCAGGCGAGTTGCAGCCTGCAATCCGAACTGAGACCGGTTTTTTGCGATTGGCTCCGTCTTGCGACTTAGCAGCGCTTTGTACCGGCCATTGTAGCACGTGTGTAGCCCTGGACATAAAGGCCATGAGGACTTGACGTCATCCCCACCTTCCTCCAGCTTATCGCTGGCGGTCTCCTGCGAGTTCCGCCTTTCGGCATGGCAACACAGGACAAGGGTTGCGCTCGTTGCGGGACTTAACCCAACATCTCACGACACGAGCTGACGACAGCCATGCAGCACCTCGACTGGATCCCCTTGCGGAGTAACCGTGTTTCCACGATCGTTAACCAGCCGTTCGAGCCCAGGTAAGGTTCTTCGCGTTGCGTCGAATTGAACCACATGCTCCACCGCTTGTGCGGGCCCCCGTCAATTCCTTTGAGTTTCAGCCTTGCGACTGTACTCCCCAGGCGGCATATTTAACGCGTTAGCTCCGGCACAGATCAACTGAATGACCTACACCAAATATGCATCGTTTAGGGCGTGGACTACCAGGGTATCTAATCCTGTTTGCTACCCACGCTTTCGTGTCTCAGCGTCAGTTACGGTCCAGAGAGCCGTCTACACCACCGGTATTCCTCCTGATATCTACGCATTTCACCGCTACACCAGGAATTCTACTCTCCCATCCCGCACTCTAGCCCGCCAGTTTTCCGCGCACCCTCCCAGTTGAGCCGGGAGATTTCACACGGAACTTAACAGGCCGCCTACACACCCTTTACGCCCAGTAACTCCGAACAACGCTTGCTGCCTACGTATTACCGCGGCTGCTGGCACGTAGTTAGCCGCAGCTGCTTCTGCAGGTACCGTCATAATCGTCCCTGCCGAAAGAGCTTTACACCCCGAAGGGCTTCATCGCTCACGCGGCGTCGCTGCATCAGGGTTTCCCCCATTGTGCAAGATTCCCCACTGCTGCCTCCCGTAGGAGTCTGGCCCGTGTTTCAGTGCCAGTGTGGCCGTGTGCCCTCTCAGGCCGGCTACCGATCACAGCCTTGGTAGGCTTTTACCCTGCCAACTAGCTAATCGGCCGCGGACTCCTCCTCGAGCGCATTGCTGCTTTCCCCTCTCGGGAATATGCGGTATTAGCGCCGGTTTCCCAGCGTTATTCCCCACTCCAGGGCAGATGATCCACGTGTTACTCACCCGTACGCCACTGTACTCATGGATTGCTCCACTTTCTCGTTCGACTTGCATGTGTTAGGCGCGCCGCCAGCGTTGATTCTGAGCCGGGATCAAACTCTCGTTTAAGCTTTTGAAGCTTTGTGAGAATTATCGCTCCGGTTTGACTCAGAGTTCTGACGAAGTTCCAATATTTGCGTCCAACCAGATTTTCAAAGATCTGTGCAGAAACCAACAGACATCTTGCGATGCCCACCGCTCTGCAGGCCTCGAAACTTGTTTTTGCCGGCCGCCTCTCGCAAAATTCACGGACGCACAACCGGCCTAAAAATGAAAAATTCTTGAAAGAACTGCCAGGAAGGCCGTATTCCGCCTGACGCGAAGGGCTCGCATCAAGTTTTGTTACCTTTCCTTACAAGGATCTCTCGCTACTATAGCACCTGCCGCCGCGTTTGGGCAACCCCCGGCCCACTCCCTATTCCCGCGAGATCCTAAATTTTGGCGGCACCGAGCAGAATACCAAAACAAGCCGCCGAGCGCAACCACCTCTTAACACTATTTTAGATTTCTATTGTTTTCTGTTAGATACAGGGGATAATGGGGTTCGCCAGTGCGTCACCTCTACTTTCACGGCTTTGCCTCAGGCCCGAGTTCCAAAAAAGCGGGATTCTTTCGCGACCGGATCCGATCGCTGGAGGTGCCGGACCTCGCCGCGGGGGACTTCGAACACTTGACCATCACCGGTCAGCTCAAGGTGATCGAGAATCTAACGGCCGGCGAATCGGTGTCTTTAATAGGTTCGAGTATGGGAGGCTATTTGGCCGCCCTCTACGCAACGCGGCATCCGGAAGTCGCGAAAGTCGTTCTGATGGCGCCGGCGTTTGGATTCGTGAAGCGCTGGTCGGAGTCGGTTGACACGGAAACCTGGCGGAAGGACGGGTTTCTCGAGGTCTATCACTACGGAGAAAAGCGGAATCGCAGATTGAGCTACGGTTTGGTGGAAGACGCTCTCCAGTACGAGGATTTCCCGAACTTCCGGCAGCCTGGCCTGATTTTCCACGGCCTCCATGATAATGTCGTGCCATCGCGGCTCTCGCGCGAGTTCGCCGCGTCTCATCCAAATGTCCAATTGCATCTGCTCGATTCCGATCACGAACTGCTCAACGTGTTGGACGATATCTGGCAAGCGGCCGGGCCGTTCCTGCTAGGATGATTTCTTGCCCGCCGAGATCGATTTCAACCAGCACCTTGGCATACGAGTGCTGCGCCACCACAAGGATGGCGTGACCATCGCGTGCGATTTGCGCAAAGAGCTGCACAATATGTCCGGTGTATTGCATGGCGGCGTCACGGCAACGCTCGTGGACGCCGCGGCCGGCATGGCGCTAATGCATCGCGGACACAAGGCGACTACAGTTGAGTTGAAGATCAACTACTTGCGCCCCGTAACTGGGCGGAAGGTTACCGCACGCTCGCGACTTGTGCGCATCGGCAAGACTCTGGTAACCGCGCTAGTAGATGTTTTCGACGATCGGAAGAATCACGCCGCCGTCGCAATCGTGACCTATATGCTGCTGGACGGAGGGCGATGAATCCGGAACGGATGTAATCAAGATGCAGAAAGTCGTGTAACCTATCCGGAGTTCCGCAGTATTAAATCCATGCTCTCTGACCTTCGTATTGCCCTACGCACCCTCCAGCGCAGCCCGGGATTTGCGTCGGTAGCTATCGCCGCCCTGGCTCTGGGGATCGGCGCGAACACTGGCATTTTCAGCATCGTGAATGCATTGCTTCTGCACCCGGCCGGTATCGCGAACCCCGAGCGCGTGGTGGCCGTTCGGGTTCGCTATTACAAGCTGAACCTCATGAGTATCGGCCCATCGGCGCCGGATCTGGGGGACGTGCGCGACAACCGCGCCCTGTTTGAGCATGCGGCGCTTTGGAATGACGCTGACTTCAACTATGCGGGCCGGGATCTGCCCGAGAGACTTCAGGGCGCAGTGGTTTCCGCGGAATATTTTGACGTGTTCGGCGCGAAACCGCGGCTAGGCCGCCTGTTCCGTCCCGAAGAGGATCAGCCAAAGGCCAACCGGGTTGTCGTTCTGAGCTACGCCGCGTGGATGCGCGTGTTTGGCGGCGACCCGGCGTTGGTTGGCAAGACCGTGGAACTCAATCAAACGCCGTACCGCGTGATCGGCATCATGAATCCGGAATTCCGCTGGCCCCGCGCGGTGGATCTTTGGGCGCCCATCGGTCTGGCTCCAAAAGAGTACACCGAAGGCAATCGCTTCAACGAAAACTATACCGGCGTTGCCAGGCTCCGGTCGAATGTCAGCCTGGCGCGGGCCAACGCCGGTATCCAGATGATGAGCGATCACGTCCGCAAGAACGGCACGCAGGGCGGCAAGTACGCGCAGGACTCGCTGTGGGGAATGTTCGCGGTTCCTTTTACCGATTTTGCGGTGGGCGACACGAAGACGCCGACGCTGGTGCTATTGGCCGCCGTAGGTCTGGTGCTGCTCATCGTCTGCACAAATATTGCAGGGCTCATGCTGGCTCGCACTGCGGCGCGAACGCGAGAGATCGCCGTGCGCACGGCGCTGGGCGCATCGCGCTGGCAGATTATGCGGCAGACGGCGGGTGAGAGCGTGATTCTCGCGGCAGCCGGCGCACTATTAGGAATCGCGACTGCGAAGGCGGGTGTTCGCGCTCTGTTAATGTTGGCGCCGGAGCGAGCGGTAGAAGGCGTGAGCGTGCCGCTCGATGTGCATGTGCTTGGATTTGCGCTGCTGGTGACGCTCGTTTCGGCAGTGCTATTTTCCATGGCCCCCGCGTGGCAGGGAACGCGCATCAGCTGTTCTGATGCGCTCAAAGAAGGCGGACGCTCGGGTACCGGCGCGAGGCGGCGAAACCTGCGCAGTGTACTGGTGGTTTCGGAGATGGCGCTGGCCGTGGTATTGCTCGTGGGAGCGGGTCTTTTCCTGCGCGCACTCGCGCGGATCGAGCGTGTAAGCGCCGGATTCAGGCCAGAAGGCGTTCTGACAGCCAAGCTCACGCTGCCTGAAGCACAGTACAATTCTTCCGAGAAGCAGGCCGCCTTCATCGATGGAGTGACGAAGCGGCTGGCCCAGACTCCCGGGGCGATGCAAGCAGCGGCAGTCATTCCACTTCCGTTTAGCGGCGGCGAGGCCTCTGCATCGTTCGGCATCGTGGGGCGCGCGATTGCACCTGGTGATCCCGGTCCACACGGCAATTTTGCAGGCATTACGCCCGACTACTTCGCCGTGATGGGAATACCGCTCCTGCGCGGGCGCACATTCACCGATCAAGACCGGCTAGGCACAGAACCGGTTACGGTGATCGACACCAACCTGGCCCGGCAATACTGGCCAAACGAAGATCCGATCGGGCAGAAGATCAAGTGGGACACGACCAGACGGATTGTGGGCATCGTCAACCATGTGCGCCGCTCCAGCCTTTCGGGAGACGAGAGCAAGGGCATGTATTACGTTCCGCTGAAGCAGTCGCCGGTGCCCTTCATGTGGCTGGCGGTGAAGACAAGCCTGGATCCCGCGGCGATGTCGGGCGCCTTACAAGCGGCCGTGCACGATACCGATCCGGCGCAGCCTGTGCATGACATCAAGACGCTTGCGGATCTGGTTTCGGCGTCGCTCGCGCCGCGCCGATTTGTGGCGGATATCCTGAGTTTCTTCGCGGCGGTGGCGCTGGCGCTGGCGGCACTGGGATTGTATGGACTGATCAGCTACTCGGTGGCGCAACAGACGCCGGAGATCGGAATCCGCATGGCGCTGGGGGCGGAGCCACGAAGCGTGCTGATGCACGTGGTTGGCGGCGGTCTGCGGCTGACGTTGTATGGCGCGGTGATTGGCGCGTTGGCGGTGATCCCGATGGTCAGACTCCTCGGAAACGCGCTCGAAGGAGTGAGCATGTTTGAGCCCTGGATTATGATCGGAACGACGGGCCTCTTGGGCGCGGCGGCTTTACTCGCCTGCTATATTCCAGCGCTGCGGGCTACAAGGATCGATCCTATGGAAGCTTTGCGGTTTGAGTGACGGTGCTGTAGCGCGAGGATACCGCGGGTTGTGCGGGATACCCGCGGTTTTTTTCATGTACAGACCTAACAGCCGCCGGTACCCGCAAACAGCGCGTGTCCCTGCGCTACATGGCGCTGATCAGGCCGCGGAATTTTTGCCGGTCGACCGAGTAGCCGGGGAAAACTTCGCGGAGATCGCGATTGCCGAGATGAGTGATCACCAATTCGCCGAGAACGTCGCGGAAATCGGTGGTGAGGGCGAGGTCGCGGCCTTCGTAGAGTTGGTGATCGGCGAGGCCGGGCCACTGGCCGTAGACTTTGCCGCCGCGCACGTCGCCGCCCATGACGAACATCACGTTGGCGTGGCCGTGGTCGGTGCCCCGGTTGCCGTTTTCGCGCGCGGTGCGGCCGAACTCGGACATGGTCACGACAGTCACATCGGCCATGCGATCGCCAAGATCTTTCCAGAACGCGCTGAGGCTGCCGCCAAGCTCACCGAGGCGTTGCGCGAGCTGGCCTTCGGAAGCGCGCGGGCCGACCTCGTTAACGTGATGATCCCAGCCGCCGATGTCGGCAAACGCCACTTCGACGCCGACGTCTGACTTAATGAGCCGCGCGATCTGCCGCAGGCTCTGGCCGAACGCGCCGTTCGGATATTCCGCCGCCGGCTGGTAGGGCTGCTTCTCGATCGACTGCAACAGCTTCACGGCATCGAACGTCTCACGGCCGGTGCCATTCAAACTCTTGTCTGACGAGCCAGCATACATGGCCTGAAACACTTTCGACGCACTGTCATTGCGCACTTGAAAATTGTTCAGGTTCTCGATGGCGACAGCGTTGTTGCGGCCGCGCATGGCACGCGGCAGCACGGCGCCCATGGCGACGGCACGGACCGGAGAAGGCTGTCCCTCGACGGGTGGAAGGGCGCGGTTGAGCCATCCGTCATCTGTAGCCTTGCGGCCCGGCGTCCCGGATTCCATATAGTCCTGTGCATCGAAATGCGAGCGCGTGGGATCGGGCGAGCCCGCCGCGTGCACGATGGCGAGATGCTGCGCCGCATAGAGAGGTTTGAGAGGAGCGAGCGCGGGGTGCAGACCGAAGAAACCATCGAGATCGATGGCGGAATTCTGCGGATCGGCGCTCGAGGGACGCGGGACGGCGATGGTCGGCCGCATCGCGTAATAGCGCTGCTCGCCGTGGGGCACCACGACATTCAAACCGTCAGCCGCACCCCGCTGGAAAATGGCGACCAAAATTTTCTTGCGTGCGGTCGGTGCGTTGGACGCATACAGCGCACGCTGGAGCCACACGGGCGCGCTTCCCACGCCTACCATGGCGAGACCGGCGTTTCTCAGAAAGATTCTTCGAGTCGGCATGGGTTCACCTTCTTTGAAAATCCGGCGAGCCCAGCATCAACCCGGCGATGACGAGCGGCTTGGGAACCTGTTGCGCGGCCGGCCGCTTGGGCTTGCTGTTCTCCGGGTCCGCCTGCGCGTCAAGTCCTGCCTGAATGGCCGCGCGAGCGTCATCTGAAAGACCAGTCAGCATCAGGGCGACGGCGATCTGATCCGTATCGGGCGCATCGCCGAAACGCGCCGCATCCACCTTGACGCCGGGAATGCGATTGCCCGCGAGAGCAATGGCGAAATTCATTCGAGCCAGGAGCGACGCCGAGTTCATCCAATCCTGGCCGGCGTTGGTGTAACCCGTGGGTTCCTGTTTGCGGTAGAGCGGCTGGCCGAGCTGCACGAGCTGCTGGCTGAGGGCAAAGCTGAAATCCACATCAGCTCCAAGCGCGCGCACGGAGCTGGCCACCATTTCGAGTGGCGATTTCAATTTGGCGCGATAGGCTCCCTGCGACCAGAACTCAGGCGACGCGAGCATGTTCTGCATGACCGCGCGCAGGTCGCCGTCTTTTTCGCGGAAGGTGCGCGCCATTTTCGCGATCAGCGACGGCGGCGGCTCATCGGCGACAAACCGCATGGCCAGCTTGCGCGAGATGAAGCGCGCGGTGGAAGGATGGTGCGCGAGAATATCGAGAACTTTCAGGCCGTCCTGGATTCCGCCGCCCGGAGGAATGCGGTGTCCCAGCACGATCTTGGGGCCGTTATCATGCAGCTTTTCGCGGAAAATGAAGCCGGCACCCTCGCGGGGAGCCTTGATGCTCCAGCCGGTGAAGCAGCGCGCCACTTCGGTGACGTCACGCTGCGTGTATCCGCCGTCCACGCCGAGCGTGTGCAGCTCCATGAGCTCGCGCGCGTAGTTTTCATTGAGTCCCTTGCGCGACTTGGCGGGCTGGCCTGCGCGACGCGGGCCCTGTGACAGCGCGGCGGCAACGGGATCGACCGACTCCACGTTATCCAGGTAGAACAACATGGCCGGACTTTCGGCGGTTGCCAGCAGCAGGTCGTGGAACTTGCCCAACACATGTGGGCGGATATCGTCACGCTCGTAGGAACCGACGAGGTAGCGGTCGGCGCCCTTATCAAGGAAAACGTTGAAGTGGTTGTACCAGAAATCGGTGAGGACTTCTTCGAGCTGGCGGTTGCTGTAGATGGCGCGGAGCAGCTTGGCTTCCATCAGGTCCTGCGTGATGACGAACTGCGGACCACCGACTTTCTGGATGCGGCGGCGCAGATCAGGCGGCGCAACGCTGAATAGGCCGATGCGCGCGCCCTGCGGCATGGCTTCCAGCACTTCGTCTTTTTGCTCGTCCAGCAGATCGTCAAAAACCTTAAGCTTCTCCTGCGGCGTGCCGCGGCGCAGCGCGCGCTGCTGGTCGTCGGCGAGGCCTGCATTCTCCAGCGTGGGTTTCTCGTCGTCTTTCCCTTGTTTGTTCTTGAGGCGCTGCGCGGCTCTGTCGATCATCATCCGCGTCTCGGGATCCTTGGGATACGGGACCTTGCCAGCCACCATATCCTTGATCAATTGTGGCGGTGGATAGCGCCACGCCAGCTCGAGGGGCGTCATGCGGAGGGTGTCGAACGGCGCGAGCTTGGTTTGGAGGACGGGATTTTCCGCGATGTGGTCGGGATGAAGCTGGATATCGATCCACTTCTTGAGCCCGAGCTTTTGGACTTGTGTGAAATCGTCCGGCCGCGGGCCAAAGGTGAGGCGGTTAAGCGCGTGCCCGATCTTCTGATCGTTAGAAAGCGGAACGGAGAATTGAGAAGCCTGCCGGCCGGCCGCCAGGGACAGCACCACGACAAACGCGAAGAGAAGGCTTCGCCGCATAGAACCATCTTATTAAACGCGGGGCGCGGGATGAAGTTGCGGGGAGGACTTTAAATACTGACGAAAGTTAATGTGCTGGCGCCCCGACCGCCTGCTGTTGTGCTTCCCTGCCCCAAGCACCGTTCGGGTCGATGCGTGCCGCCGCGTCAAAGTGCTGCGCGCGTTTCGCATCATCGCCCAGCGCCGCATAGGCCATCGCGCTGTAAACGTGCACCTGCGCAATTGAGGAGACCGGAATACCAGCACAGAAGCTGCCGGCCTCGGCTACCAGACTGTCCACTTCGGGAGCGTTGCGAGACGAGGCGGCCACGGCCCAGGCCAGCGTCGCGAGCTCCGCGCTGAGGTTGGCCACCTTCGTCATGGGTACGATGCCCTGGCTGGCTTTTTCTTTCTCTACTGCCAGACGCGCCCATTGCAGCACCACGGAGGGGTCTTCGCCGCGACGCAAGCCTATCTCCGCAATCGCCCGGTAAGTCCCGCCGCGTTCCGGCCAGAGAGTTAGAGCGCTGTTGTAACAAGAAAGCGCCTTGTCATATTGGGGTTGGAACAAATACACCTCTCCCAGACAACAGTGCGCTAAAGCTGTAGACCTTGGCTCGGTCTCACTCGTCAGTGCCTGTGAGATCATCCGCTCGGCTTCGTTCAGTCGACCGATTTGCATGAGCAACGCGCCATCAAAAACTCCAACGTTGACGCCGTGCTGCGCGGCCGCGCTGATGGCGAGGGCCTGCTGATATTCCCCCCTAATGAACGCTTGCATGATCGACACCTGGGGCCCGGCATTGTGCTGATTCATCGCAGTTCGCAGGTTTTTCTCGGCCATGCGAAAGTTGAGAATCAGCTCGAGGATCCACTCGATCAACCTAATGAGCATTCGCGACTCGATTCTAGCCCGCGTCTGTTGACCGGACAAGATTCCCTAAAGTGATGGCGCGGTTGTTATAGATGTGAGACGCTTCGCCACTACCATTCGGTGAAGAAGCACCGCGTCGAAGTGGCACGGCCGGAACGGTGTCGCCCGCGGCGTATCGAGCAGCGCGAGTTTCCTTTCGAGGACGTATCGGTCCACTGCTCAGCCGGTGAGCCGGCGCGCCCTGCGGAGATCGCGATTACCGCGTATCCACCAAATACCGATTGAAGAAGGCCAGCGTCTGGAGGGCCAGTTCGCGACGAGCTTCGGGAGTCCGGAATGTGTGGACGTCATTTACCTTAATGAACGACGCGGGAACTCCGGCGGACTGGAGCTTCTGAAACAGTTCCTGTGCTTGCGCGATGGGGACGTTTTGATCTTCCACGCCGTGGACAATCAGGAACGGCGCATCTCCTTTTGCGACCTGAAAGGCGGGCGATGCATCACGCCACACCTTCGGGTCTTTCGAGTAATCTGTGCCCAGAAAATGGGTCAGAAATGCGGCGCCATCGCCATCGTGATCGGTGGTGAGATCGGTGGGACCGCTGACATCCACCACGGCTTGCACTTTGCTGGAATATGCCGCGAGGGCGGGATCGGAATTGTCTCGCGTGTCCTCCATACCCAGCAGCGCGGCCAATTGCGCGCCGGCCGAGTGTCCGAAGGCACCGATGCGTTCCGGGTTGACGCCACACTTTGCAGCGTTCGCCCGTACCCAACGCACCGCACGCTGCACATCATCGAGTTGCGCCGGCCAGCGGTTCTCGTTCCCTTGCAGCAGACGATAATCCACGGCGAAGGCGACAAATCCGGAACGCGCGAGAAATTGCCCCATGCCGCGCATAGTGCTCTTGTCCAGACTTGTCCATCCACCTCCGTGGATGAGAACTACCGCGGAATGGCCCTGAGTGTGGCCGGCGGGTTCATACACATCGAGGCGCAACTCGGGACCGTTTTTAGAGCCATAAGGGACATTCTCCTCGACGGTGACGGATCCCGTGCCAGATGGCGGAGTAGCTCCCGATGCCTGTCCCGCGCCTGTGCCGTATTCCTGGGGCGAAAGGGCGAGGACCGGCACTGCGACAAAAAATGCAGACAGCAGCGAAAGAAACGCTCGGTTCATTAATGGAATCTTATCAAGCTTCGAAATAGTGGAACCGGAGTGAGTAATTCGGAGCTCACTCTCTATTCCGTCGAGTCACTCGTAGTGATGGGCAGCGATGTGAACGTTCCGCCTGGGTTGACGCGGAGTCCCAGCCCGGTTAGTCCCACAGTGCCATTGGCGGGATTGCCCTGGACTCCGTAGTAGACCCGGACCGTGCCACGCTTGCCCGCGATTTGAGCGCCGTAGCGGTCACTGAACAAGAACGACTCGTGCTGATGCGGCCCCAGGATGCGGGTCGAATCGCTGAAAATGAGCGCACCGGTCGTATCGTAAAAGTACAGGTTCTCGATCACAGTGTCGTAAGCGCTCACGTTGGCGAGCGCAAATCCGGTATCGAAGCCGGGAGTTTCGTCGAACGCCATGGCAAAGCCGGCGGTTGCGGGAATGGCCTCAACGGTCGCTTCCGATTCCAGACCGTTGACTTTCCGGCGGAACGTCGCAATGACACCGAGCTGTGCGACATTTTCCGCCAGACCCCATCCTGCCACACCAGGGCCCGTTCCAGGTGTAGAGAGAAATTGCGTACCGTGCCCGGGAACCATCACTACATAAGAAGGCAAGGGGCCGGCCGCGTTCAGCGAAAGCAGCAGGGGGGTGCCGATATCCTGCCAGAACGTCAGCCGGCACGTGATGGGCGCACCGGTCGGGTTGGTGATGATGAGTTCCGTCAGGAAACCGCCGCCGTCGGCGATTTGCGGAAGAATCAGGTTGTCACCAGGCACCGGAGTGGTCGAAACGAAACCAGTAACGACCGCGGTTCGTAGCGTGTTGCTCGTGCTGCAATTCGCGTTGGTGCATGTTCCTTCCACCGCGCCTGTAATCAGGACAGTGCCCCCGGAGTTGCCCAGTCCCGATTGAAAGTTCAGCGACAATACGGTCGTACTCGAGGGAACAATGACCGAGGAGGAGACCAGGCTGAGCGAGGCTATCGAACCAGCGGCGGCCTGTACAAAGTAGCTCGTGCTCGGCACAACAGGTCCGGCGGTAGTCGTGACCGAGATGGAGGAATAGGTTTTCGAGTTGATGTCGTAAATGAAAGAACCGAAAACTTGAGTGCCATCGGAGAGCACCACGCCATTGATAAACCACCGTTTCGGCGTAGTCGACGCTACGGCCGATACCGTACCACTGGTGATCGTCCGCTGCGGGTTAAACATAGCGCACGTCGGGTTGGCGCAAACCGATTCCGAGGCCGCGCCGCCGAAAGATAGTGTGCCTCCACCGGAGGTCAAGGGCGACGCAAATGAGAGTGAGAGCGCCAGGGTCGATCCGACGAAAACGGGCACAGTGGAAACGCCGTTAAAGCTGGTGTTCGCCGTGGGGTTCGGATACGGGGCGGCGGAGCTGTAATAGCCACCCTGTAGCAGCTTTCCCGCGGTCGTCGTGATGTTGATGTTGGAATAACTGTCGCTGCTTGAGTCGAAGTCGAAGCCACCGAAAGCTTGGCCGCCGTCGTTAAAAGTTACGCCGTTGAATTGCCAATGCAAGGGAGTCGCGCTCACGGCCGAGAGCATGCAGGAGAGGAGCAAGCCGCAGTGCAGAAACTTGCTTACGCCGCGCCGCGATGCCTGCTTTTGATCCACATCCAAATTGCGCATAACTTTGTCAAACCTCCTGAAGAAAGGTGTGATTTTCGCCGGTGCCAATTCCAGCTAATCCGCCAGTGGCTTAATTGGATTATCGCCTACTTAGAAACAAGTCGTCGCGAAAGTCACTGAATTAAGATCGACCGGTTCAAAAATTGACGCTTGGCGCGGGGTAGCGAAAAGCAAGACTCAGGATACCGCCTCAGCTTCTCAGCCGCAGAAAGAACCATACCATCCCCACCACTAGCAGTGCCGACGCAGACACCTGCACGGGTCGCAGTGCGGCGGCGAAGCGGGCGATGCGGGAGAAGATCAGGGCGAACAGGGCGATGAGGGTCAACTGGGCGAGCGCGGCGCCGAGGAGCACGAATCCGGGCGAATATCCGGTGTTTTGAAGGAACAAAAGAAAGTACAGGCCGTGGAAACCTCCGAGCAAACTGGCGATGGCCCAGCGTCCGCGGGCGCCGGGGAGCAAGAGAATCTCGACGGCCAGATAAGCGAGCGTCAATGCAGTGGCGGCTTCTACAAATCGCGGCGCCGGCTGCCAGCTGGTGCGAGCTACGACCAGCACCGACGCGATCTGTCCTGCAAAAAACATTCCCGTGATGGCCGCAAGTTCGGCGCGGCTGCGCGCCGCCAGCACAAGGCTCGCGAGGAACAGCACAGGCACGACACTGCCGGCTGCGCGCATGATCCCGGCGCCGCATTCCGTGATCGCGATCTCGGTGGGAGTGGGCGGCCGGAAACGCAGCGTGGCTCTGGAGAAGGAAAGGTCGAAGATCGCCTGATCACGCCGCTCGCCCATCACGGCGCGGAGAAGGTGCACGTGATTGGGAACGGTGACGGCGTGGAAGGTGCATTCAACGTCCAGCTTGTCAACAGGCTCGGGAAATTCGTAGTCCGCGCTACAGAAGTACGTTGCCTGTGCCGCGTCGGCCTTGCAGTCCTTTCGGATGAGTTTTGCGGAGCCGCCGGCGCTGGAAAACCGGATGTGATCCAGAAGCGTCTGCTCGGCATTCGCCACGTGCGACATCTCGTAGAGCGGCATGCGCAGCTCATAGTGAGCGCGGCGTCCGTCGATCTTCAGATCACCCGTGCTCATGCTCATCACGTGAGTGAAGGCGGGGGTGGCGAGCAGCAGTCCGGCGAGCGCCCGCCACCAGGGCATCACGGGCCAACCCCGGTCAGTTCCACTGGGGCCCGCGTCCGCTCGAGACGCTTATACAAAATGCGGATCAGCGCCAGCACAGGAACGGAGAGAAATGTTCCGGCGACGCCGCCGAGCTCGCCGCCGGCGAAAACGCCGAACACCACGAGCAGGGGATGCAATTCCATCCCGTGGCTCATCAGGCGCGGGGAAAGCACGTAATCCTGGAACAAGCGGTAGATGCCGAGGAAGGCCAGGATCCAGACAATGTGCGGATAGCCGCTAAAGCCGGATACCGCTAGCACGATCACCGCTGCAGTCAGCGGACCTACCATGGGAATGAACTCCAAGAGACCGGCCACAGCGGCCAGCAGAAGCGCATAAGGGACGTGCGTCACAGAGAAGTAGAAGCCGAAAAACGCCAACGTAAACAGGCTCAGCACGGCGAGCGCGCGCATGTATTGCGCCAGCAGCACGTTGGTGTCGCGGGCAATGTCCTCGACGAGAGCGCGCGGCGCACCAACTGTGACCAGCTCGAGCAGCGCCGCCCACATGGCGCGGCCATCCTTTAAAAAGAAAAAGCTCAGGATGGGGACAATGATGACGTACACCAGATCGCCGGCGGCAGAGAGGGCGCGCAGGCCGAAGCGTGGAAGAAACGCGGCGATGTCACCGGCGTGCTGGCGGATTTGCGACTGTATGAGATCGATGGCGCGGTCGATGTAGGGCTGGTTGGTGCTGGCCACACGCTCGGGCCCACTCAACTGGCTGAATCGGGTGGCGAGATTGGTGGCCTCATCGGCAATCCGCGAGCCGAGACTTACCGCACCGTAAACCAGACCGCCGATGACGATGATGTATGCGATCACCAAGGCCGGCGTGCGCGTGCGGCTGGCGGGCAGCATGCGGTCGAGCAAATCGACGAGCGGCGAGAGCAGGTAAGCGAACAGCAAGGCGACGATGAAGACGAACAGGGTCTTGCGGACCACATAGACCGTCGCGATCAGAAGGAGAATTGCGACCGCGGTCCAGGTGTATCGAGCGGCGCGCGGGTCAATGCCCAGCATGGCCCCATCATAAACCAAAGGCAAAAGGCAAAGGGCAAAAGACGGAAGGCAAAAGGGTCTGAATGGGACGATTAGCCCGCTAACAGATCGACTAGCGCGCATACTCGCTCCGCGTCGACGGGCTGGTGGATGTCATGACCGTGACGGGCGGCACGGCCTACGTGAAACTCACGAATGGCGGTGGTCTTGAGAAGAGTCCGGATCAGTTCCGGCGTGACACCGCCGCCGGCAAGAATCTGGAGTTCCGGCGCGGCGAGGTGGGCCAATCGGTCGAGGTGGGCAGCAGCACCGCTGGTCAGGATGTGATCGAGTTGCGGGACGGCCTTGAGGGCGGCGATTGCGGCCTCGGGATCGGGCAATTCCTCGAATGCGCGATGGAAGGTGGCCTTCACGCTGGGGGCGTGTTGCAGAATACGCTGCGTGAGTGGCAGGTCGAGTTGGCGGCCGCGCAGAAAGCCAAGAACAAGGCCGTCCACGCGCATCGCGGCAAACTGGCGCGCCGTGGAGCAGAGGTTTTGAATTTCTTCCTCGCCGGAGGTCTCATAGCCCGCGTTCTCCCGCAGCATCACGCGCACGGGAATAGTGACGGCGCCCATGATGTCACGCACCAGGGAGACGGATGGTGTGAGGCCGCCGACGTCGAGGTTGCGGACGATTTCCAGGCGATGAGCGCCCCCGCGCTGGGCGGCAACAGCATCGTCAACGGAGCAGGCGATCACTTCGAGGAGGCTCATGGTCACGATTTTATCGCCCAGCCAAACCCGCGGATGCCCCAAAAACCGCCTGCCCCTGCGCTACAAAACTACGCCTCCAGTTTTTCCACACGCACCTTGGCGATGCGGTTGCGGTCCATTTCCAGGACGGTGTAACGCCGGCCGTCATGCTCCACGCTTTGCCCGGCAGTGGGAATGCTGCCGAGCCGCATCAGCAGAAAGCCTGCCAGGGTTTCGAAGCCGCCGTTGACGGGCAACTCGATGCCGTACTGTGTCTCGAGGTCGCGGATCTTGGTGGTGCCTTCGAGTTCGAGGTCGTCGGCGTCGGCTGCTGCCGGTGCACTCTGTTCATCGTATTCGTCGGCAATCTCGCCGACGATCTGCTCGAGCACATCTTCGACGGTAAGCAGGCCAACAATGGTGCCGAATTCGTCCACGACCATTGCCATGTGGGAGTGCCCTTGCCGGAATTCCACGAGCATTTGCGAAACCGGCTTGGTCTCGGGAACCACCAGATACTGGCGCATCAGCCGGCGCACGCGGAAGACGCGCGGAGGGCGCCCGAGACGGATGGCGGCGCGGCGCTCCTCCCACACCGGCAGGAGATCCTTGTAAAACAAAATGCCGACGATCTGCTCGGGCTTATCTTGATAAACCGGCAGCCGGGAATGCTTTCCCTCGATCATCACGGCGAGCACCTGGTCGAGTGTGGCGTCGACCGGCGCTGAAACGATGTCGTTGCGCGGCACCATGATCTCGCGTACCGCGAGATTCTCCAGGTCGAGCACGTTGTGAATGAGATCTTCCTGCATCTCGGGCAGGTGGCCGAAGCCGCGGCTCGAGCTGACGATCAACTTGAGTTCTTCGGCCGAATGGCCGCCGCCTCGCACGCGCGAACCCACGCCCAGAGCGCGCGTAAATGCCGCACTGGATTTTTCGATGATCCAAACGAAGGGTTCAGAGATGCGGTAGAAGAGCAGCAGGGCCGGCGCCACAATCACCGCCAGCCGATCGGCGCGCTCGATGGCGAGGTTCTTGGGACCCACCTCGCCGATGACAACGTGAAAGTACGTCATCACGAGGAAGCCCAGCACGAAACTGGTGGCGTGGAAAACGCTAGCGGTGGCGGGTGTGATGGCTGGCTGAAAGGCTGCCAGGATGAGGGAGTAGAGTGTGCCCTGCCCTGCCCAGCCGAGTCCGAGGCTCGCCAGTGTCACGCCGATCTGGGTCACCGATAGCAGCCGCTCAGGATTCGACAACAGATTGAGCGCCGCCTGCGCACCCGCTTGGCCCTCCTCGGCCAACTGCCTGAGACGGGATTCGCGCACGGAAACAAGAGACACTTCAGCCGCGGCGAAGAATGCGTTGACTCCCAGGATCACCAGCAGCGAAAGAAGGCGAAAGCCGTAGTGCTCACTCATGCGGCCGAGTGGAATCGGCTTTTCAAATATAGCAACCGGGGATCAGAGAGTTGGGAAGGCTGGAGACCAAATGGAGCTCCGGCGACGATAGTTCTCGAATAGACCGTCTCGCCGTTCCGCCAGTCCTCCCCGAAATCCCCAAAGTGCTCTTGGATACAATTGGTGCCGTGCGATTGAATCGGCTTGTCCGGTACGTCAACAGAGCCCTCGCGGTTCTGGTGGTGCTCATCAGCCTCGGGGTTTGGTGGGTTGCCTGGCGGCCGTTGCCTCAGACTTCCGGGACGATCGCGGCCGGCGTCGAGCAGAAGGTCACCGTTTCATTCGACCGTCTGGGAGAGCCGCACATAGCGGCGGCAAATCAGGACGATTTGCTATTTGCGCAGGGCTACCTGACGGCGCAGGAGCGGATGTGGCAGATGGATGCGCTGCGCCGGAGAGCGGCGGGGGATCTGTGCGAGATCGTGGGTGCGGCAGCGCTGGAGCTGGATGAAGAATCGCGCCGGCTTCGCATGCGACGCATTGCTGAAGACGCCGTTATGACGCTCCCAGCGGGCGACCGCGCGGTGTTCGTGGCTTACGCACGCGGGGTGAATGCCTACCTGGATTCACACCGGAGGCGGCTGCCGCTGGAATTCACTCTGCTCGGCTACGATCCGTTGCCCTGGAGCGTGGTGGACACGATTCTGATTGGGCTATACATGTTCCGCGATCTGACGACATCTTATCCGGACGATCTGCTGAAGGCGCAAATGCTGGAGGGCGGGGATCGCGCGAAGGTTGACTTCCTGTTTCCCGCACGCACTGGCCGGGAAATGCCGCCGGGTATTCTCCAGCCGGTGGGCGCGGAAACACAGCCGGGATCGAACGCGTGGGTTGTCGCCGGGTCGCACACGGCGTCGGGAAAACCGCTGGTCTCGAACGACATGCATCTCGAGTTTTCGATTCCCGGCATCTGGTATCTGGTGCACTTGCAAGCGCCCGGCCTGAATGTGGCAGGCGTGTCGCTGCCCGGTGTTCCGGGAGTGATAGTGGGCCACAACGAGCGGATCGCCTGGGGCCTCACCAACATGCACTACGACGTTCAGGATCTGTACATCGAGAAGTTCGACGACCGCACGGGGAGGTATGAATTCCGGGGCCAAGTGATGCAAGCGCGGCAGGAGCGCGAGCTGATTCCGGTGAAGAACGGCCGGCCAGTCGAACTGATTAACTGGGTGACGGTGCACGGTCCGGTGCGGGCGGAGGGCAAGCAGCGCCTGGCGCTGCGCTGGACGGCGGCGGAGCCGGGGACTTTTCAGTTTCCATTTCTCGACGTGAATCGGGCGCGCAACTGGTACGAATTCACAAAGGCAGTCTCGCGTTTTCCGGGACCGGCGCAGAATTTCGTATACGGCGACGTGGACGGCAACATCGGCTATCACGCGAGCGGCAGGTTGCCGATCCGCAAGGGATTTGCCGGCGACGTGCCGGTGGATGGCGCGTCCGGCAACTTTGAATGGCAGGGCTTCATTCCCTTCGATCAGTTGCCCACATCTTTCAATCCAGCGGATGGGTTAATCGTCACGGCCAACCAGAATCCGTTCCCGCCTGACTACCCGTATTCTGTGAACGGTATCTTCGCGCCGCAATACCGTTCCAAGCAGATCCGCGACATGCTGACGGGACGTAACGGCTTGCGTCCCGAAGACACGCTCGCCGTGCAGAAGGATGTGTACTCGGGGTTCAGCCGGCACCTCGGGGGAGCCGTGGTTCGAGCGTATGACCGCCGCGGCGGGCACCGCGACTTGGCGGACGCCATCACGCTGTTGCGCACTTGGAACGGCCAAATGGATAAAGACCGGCCCGAGCCGCTGCTGATCTCGCTGATGTACCGGCATCTCCGCCGAGCCGTGGCAGAAGTGGCATCGCCGGGCAAAGGTGCGGCCTATGAAATCCAGATTGCGCCGGCAGTGATTGAGAACCTGCTGCGTGCGCGGCCGGCGGGCTGGTTTCGCGATTATGACGATGCTTTGCTCCAAAACTTCGCCGATGCGGTGGATGAGGGGCGCCGCATGCAGGGCCCGGACGTCAAGAAATGGACTTACGGCGCTTACCTGGAGCTGACCATTGCCCATCCGATCGGCCATCGCCTGCCGCTGGTCGCGCAGTACTTCGACGTCGGCCCGGTGTGGATGAGTGGCTCGTCCACGTCGGTGAAGCAGACCACGCAGCGGCTAGGTCCCTCCATGCGGATGAACGCGGACCTGGGCGATTGGGACCGCTCACTGATGAATCTGCCGATCGGCGAATCCGGACACGTGCTCTCGCGTCACTACAAAGACCAGTGGGACGCTTATTACAACGGCACGAGCTTCCCCATGCAGTTCCGAAAAGTGGAGGCGGCAAGCACCTTGGAGTTTGTGCCGGAAGGAAAATGACGATCTAGCAAAGGCCCTCCGCTAAGATAGTTGTCGCTATGCAAATTACCTGGCTTGGACACGGGACTTTTCAATTCCAGTTGCCATCGGGCGAGGTCTTACTGATGGACCCGTGGACTGAGGGCAACCCCAAGTATCCCGCGGGCCATCAGATCTCGCGCGTGGATGCGATGCTGATCACGCACGGCCATTTCGATCATGTGCACGACGCCATCCCTCTGGCCGAGAAATTTTCGCCGCAGGTGGTGGCAATCTACGAGATCTGTGTTTGGCTCGAAAGCAAAGGCGTCAAGAACACATCCGCTATGAACAAGGGCGGCTCGCAGAGAGTCGGGCCGGTGACTGTCACCATGACGCATGCCGTCCACAGTTGCGGCATCCTCGATGACGGAAAGATTGTTTACGGCGGCGAGGCGGCGGGTTATGTGCTGCGATTCGCGGATGGCCGCTGTCTCTATTTCGCCGGCGACACCAACGTCTTCACCGACATGCAACTCATCGAGCAGCTCTACCACCCCGAGCTGGCATTCCTGCCCATCGGCGACCTGTTCACCATGAGCCCGCGCGAAGCGGCGGTAGCCTGCCGGATGCTGAAAACGAAGAAAGTAATCCCCATGCACTTTGGCACTTTCCCTCCGCTGACCGGCACGCCGCAACAGCTTGCGGAGCTGATCCGCGATCTTCCGGCGACTGAGGTGTGGACGCTCGAGCCGGGCAAGACGGTGGAGTGGCGTTAACCTTCGGCATACCACCACAGGATGCTAACCTTTGGCGGATTGAATCGCCGCGTGGTAAGGCTCAACCTTGTAGTCATGAAACACACCGCACTGGTTGCCTCACTCGTGTTGTTTGGCGTTGCGCTTTCGGGCTCGGTGCCCAACCCGCACGCGATTTATGTCAGCGGCTCGGCGGCCGTTCCGAACGGCACTGAGGGCTCCCTGAATCTGGGAGACGCCAGAGAGCTGCGCTTCGATTACGATGGTGGCTCGTTCAAGCTGCCGTATGAACGCATCACCACGCTCGAAATCAGCGACAGGCCCGGCGTAAAGTCGCACATGGCCGTCGCTTTCAGTTGGGTTCCGAAATTTGGAAAGAAGCAGGGGAGACTGCTGACTATCGCATTCAAGGGCGATGGCGGCACCGGTGAAGCGGCCATCTTCGAAATCTGGAGGACTGAGTATCAGGCGATTGCGCCGGTGCTCGAAGCCAGGACCGGAAAACACGTGAAGCAGGAGGACGAGGCTGCGACGGAGACTGCCAAGGCTGCACCGCCCGAATCCGCGCCTTCCGTTACAGCCATGGTGCCGGTGACGATCAGTTCGACGCCGGTGGGAGCCACGGTTTCGTTCTGGGGACAGCCCGCAGGGAAAACGCCTGTTGTGACCAAGCTGTTGCCCGGAACGTACACGGTGCAGATTAGCGGCGCCGGCACATGGACGGGCGACATCATCGTTGAACCCGGCAAACCCTTGTCGGTGTCGGCGGACTTCAGCCAGGTTGGCTCGGCGACGGTGGCATCGGTTCGCTAGAGGCGCGACGCGGCAGCGGTCCGCGTCATAAAATAGGAGGCGAATGGGTCCCCGCTCCGGCGGTGTCATATTCGCCACACTCGCTACGGCGCTCGCGGTAAGAGGGCAGCCGCAAATCGGCAGCTGCGAAGTATTTCCTTCCAACAACGTTTGGAACACGCCCGTCGACAAGCTTCCCGTCGATCCGAACTCAAACCAGTACGTCACGACCATCGGCGCGAGTGCGCCCGCTCACCCCGATTTCGGTTCGGGTCTCTATGCAGGTGAACCGATTGGCATTCCCTTCATAACTGTGCCTGGTACACAGCCGAAGGTCAGCGTCACCTTCCAGTACAGTGACGAAAGCGACCCAGGGCCCTATCCGATTCCCTCGAACGTGCCCATTGAAGGCGGTGCGCAAAGCAACGGCGATCGCCACGTGTTGGTGATCGATCACGACAACTGCATTCTGTACGAGACGTGGTCTTCCTATCCGCAGCTGGATGGTAGCTGGCAAGCCGGCTCCGGCGCCATCTTTCACTTGAAGTCGAACGCGCTTCGGCCGGCGGGCTGGACTTCGGCTGACGCCGCGGGCCTGCCTATTTTCCCAGGCCTTGTGCGATACGACGAGGTCGCTGCCGGCGAAGTCTTGCACGCAATTCGCTTCACAGCCCCGCAAACGCGCAACACCTACATATGGCCAGCGCGTCATGAGGCTTCAAATCTAACTGCCACCAACTTCCCACCCATGGGCCAGCGCTTCCGGTTGAAGGCAAACTTCGATATTTCCGGGTTCGCGCAGCCGTTGCAAGTGATCCTGCGTGCGCTGCAGAAGTACGGAATGATTCTGGCGGACAACGGCTCTTCCTGGTACCTCTCCGGTGCGCCGGACGATCGCTGGGACAACGATGTGCTGCATCAAATCACGCAACTGCAAGGTTCGGATTTTGAAGCGGTGAGCGAGTCGTCGCTCATGGTGCAGGTAGATTCCGGTCAGGCCAATGTTCCGGGGGCGGTGCTGGCCGTGACGCGCGTGGAAAACGCGGCGAGTTACGCAACCGGCGCGATCTCGCCCGGCGAGGTGGTGACGTTAATCGGTTCGGGTTTCACCGCCGGCGCTCACGTCACGTTCGACGGCCACGCCGCGCCGATACTCTATACAGCCTCAACCCAGATCAATCTCGTCACGCCGTACGAGATCGCGGGAAAAACATCAACCAGCATGGTGGTGAAGGCGGGCGGGGCCCAGACCAGTCCGCGATCAGTGCCCGTGGCAGCAGCGTCGCCAGGTATTTTCATGGTGATCAATCAGAACTTGAAGGTGAACTCAACCGCGAACCCGGCGCCGCACGGATCGGTCATTGCGGTCTATGCGACGGGCGGCGGGCAGACCAACCCGCCGGGAGTTGACGGCAAGATTGCCGCCACTGCCCCATATCCCAAACCTGCGCTGCCAGTCGCCGTGACCGTCGGCGGAATGAATGCGAACCTGCCTTCCTACGGGGCCGAGCCTAACGTCATTGCGGGCATGTTGGAGATCAAGGTTCAGTTGCCGGCGGGCGAATCGGGATCAGCAGTGCCGCTTGTGTTGAACATCGGGGGATTCACGACGAAGGTGCACGTGGCAATCCAGTAGCGGACCGGGCTACAGTTTGTAAACCACGTATCGCGCATCTTCAAACGTAGGCGTCGCCGCCGGCAGACGGTTTTTGGGATTCACGACGATATAGTCAATCCCAAGCGCACGATATCGGGCGACATCGCGTGGGTCGAATGGCTGGGCCAGGGTCTGCTGCCAGCGCGACCACCACTCTTCGCCCAGATCCTTAAAGAAGTTGACTTGACCGCCGGATTTCCAGTCCACGTAGATCGCACGGACCGCTTCGCCACGAAAGATTCCCGGCGCGAGATCCCGGCCGGCGTCAGCAAATAGAAAAACGGCATCCCGCGGCGTTGAGGTCCGGGCCCACCGAGAGAGTTGTTCCAGCTCTGGCGTGTGCAATGCAGGGTAGTTCTCCACCTTGCCCCAATTGGGAATCAGAAAGAGCGGCGTGAGGATCGCGGCGAGAGCAGCCAGCCTCCCCCAGCGGGCACTCAATTGCAACGCCCGGATGGCCGCGACAGTGAGCAGCGCCAGAACGAGCACCACTCCTACGCGATTCCAAGACGGCCACTCGATCACCGTATTCGTGGGTGGCAGGAACGCCAGCGCCAGCCACGCGACCGCTTCGACGTAGCGCTTCTTAGCTACGGCGTGGCAGGCAGCCGCGGCGCCCAAGAGCATTGCGACTGCTGTCACAAATAGCAGCGCGCGCGTGGGCTGAAACTCCGGGATCAGCGCCCAGTGCAGGCGCTCGAGAAGTAGATACGACACCGGCACGCTCACCATGCCGATCAACGGCAATCCCAGGAAAAAGAAGCGCAGAGCGCGTGGTGTATTCTTCCACAGCCGCCACGAAGCGATTACGGTTGCGGCGTAAAGCATCAGGTAGTGCACCAGGTACTGTTGCCACCAGGTCGAAACCCAGTTATAGGAAGCGCGCAAGCGCTGCAGCTCCTCCTGGTGCGGGCCGACGGTGGAGAAGAGTGTCTGCGCCTGGCCGCTCGCCGACTGTGAGCGCGAGGCCGCGTACAGCACGACGACTGCAGCGACGATCACCCACAGCGCCGCCCGTTTGCGACGTTCGGGCGGCCAAAAGACGAGGGCGAGATACACAATCCAGAAGGGAACAGCGGTTGGCGGATGCATCAGAAAGGCCACCGACGCCGCAATGGCCGCACCGAGGAAACGCTCTCGCGCGGCGAGGCCCATCGCGAGAAACAAGAGCGGCACGGCGAAGGCGCGCGGCGTTGGCTCGTATTCAAACACCAGCACGGCTGGGCCAACAATGTACGCGTCCAACGCGAAGACGGACGCCGTAAGCAGAGCCAGCAAGTCGGAAAGACCCAGCGCGGCGGCAATCAGGTAGACGCCCCAGATTCCAAGCGCGCGTGTCAGGAACTGCTCGGCCTGAAGCACGTGTTGGAAATCGAGGCCCGTAACACGGCGCAACGCGACGGCTACCTCGTCATATAGCGTAAAGGCCACGTGCGGATGCCGCGCCACGATGTCTTTTTGCAGCGCGGCGGGATCCCACATGTGTTCCAGGATGGGCGCGTAAATCTGTGAGTCCTGTTGCAGCCAGGTGTGCCCGGGAAACTGGAAGAAATTGAGCAGCGTCATCCCCAGGATGGCCGCGCCGATCCAAAGCTGTCTCATTTGGCCGGCGTCTTATCCAGTTGCTGCTTGGTCCAGATGCGACGAGGATTCAGTTCCAGCGATTTAGTGAAGGCTTCGCGAGCTTCCGCGTTCTGATGCAGTTTCCGCTGTGCGAGCCCCAGCCACAAGTAAGCTTCCGCCGATTTGGGGTCCAACTCGATCGCGCGGCGGATGTCGCGGATGGCCTTTTCGGTGCCGCCGCCAAACAAGGGCGGTTTGTAGTAATTGCCGATCCCGCGGGCCAGATACGCTTGAGACGATTTCGGATCGAGTGCGATGGCCTTCTCGATGGCATCTTGCGCACGGCTCCCGTAGCTCACCCCGGCCAGCACATTAGCCGGGATCACCTGGCCGCAAAGCGTGCCCAGAATGCGGTGATACTCGGCGTTTTCCGGCTTCAGCGCTATGGCACGTTCCGCGGCGGGAATGCCGGTTTTGGCGGCGCGCTCGGCGGCGCTCTTATCCCGCAGCTCAAGCGAGATCTCGGCCAGGTAGGAAACCGCCAGAGCGAGGCGATATTGCACTGCGGCATCGTTGGCCGATTTCGCGGCATCGCTCGAAAGCTCCGTGACGCTGCGCTCGAGTGCGGCGCGGTCTTCCAGGTCGCGGGCCGTCTCCAGGTCAGCCAGGGATGCGGCGGCCAGCGTCGCTGCAAGCAGAATACTTATCCAGACTTTCATCACAGGTCCGCCACGCGACGTTGGAAAATCCAGAAATAAAAGCCGAGTAGCACCAGCAGTAATCCGTTAGCGGCGATGACTTTCGGCGCCGAGAATATAGGGATCAGCCAGCCCGAGACCACGCTCCCGAACGGCATCCCGCCGCGGAAGGCCACGTTGTAGACGCTCATCACGCGGCCGCGCATCTCGTCGATCGTGATCAATTGGACCAGCGAGCTGATCATGGCGAAGGCGGAGAGCAGCGCCGCTCCGGAGAAAAACAGCAGGACGCAGCTAACGATCAGGCTCGTGGAGAGCGCGAAGGCCGTCATCCCGCACCCCATGCAAATCAGCATCAGGAGTGCGATGCGCCCCTTATTGCGAACGTTGCCCAGCGCTGCCACGATGAGAGCGCCCGCCACCGACCCGAGCCCTGAGCACGCCAGCATGAGCGTAAAGGTCGTTGGCCCCTGGTGAAACACGTCCTTGGCGAACACAGGAAGAAAAATAAGCAGTGGGAACGCGAACGCAGTCATGCAGAATCCGAGTGCGATGAGCCCTTCCATGGCGCCTTGCTTGCGGATAAAACCGAACCCCTGCTTCATGCTGTTCAGAATGGATTCGCTGCTGGATTGAGGCTCGAATCGCAATCGCACCAGCATCAGGGAAATAATCACGGCGACGTAGGAAGCGCCATTCAGCGAAAAGCACCAGGTGGCGCCCCAGTAAGTGAGAGCGAAACCGCCCAGCACCGGGCCAATCACCCGCGCGAGATTGAATTGGATCGAATTCAGGGCGATCGCGTTGGGCAGATCGTCCTTTTCGACCAGCGCCGGTACGATCGCCAAATAAGCGGGCCCGCCAAACGATTGCGCCGTTCCGACGATGAAGGAGAGCATAAGAATATGCCAGATCTGCACCACCTTCAGGGCGTACAGCGTCGCCAGTGTGAACGCGCAAGTCAACTGCACCCATTGTGATGCCAGCAACAGGTGGCGGCGGCTCACACGATCGGCAATCACGCCGCCGACTAGAGAGAACAGAAAAACGGGGATATTGGCGAGAAATGCGTCGAGCCCCAGCAGGCGCGCCGACCCTGAAATTTGCAATACGACCCAGGCCTGCGCCACCGTCTGCATGAATGTACCGATGGTGGAGGTGCAGGCGCCCGCCCACATCAGGCGGAAATCGCGATATTGGAATGCTTTGAAAACGCGGCGCAGCACAAAGAGGGTTATGGCAGAGGTTTCGCGCGGTGAATCAAGTGCAAAATATTTCCATCCCCGTCAGAAAAGAAGACTAGCAGGTTGCCCTGATTGTTGTACGGCTCGGTGAGGAACTTCACGCCCTGTTGCTGGAGCTGCGCGTGCGCGGCGGCGAAATCATCCACCTGAATGGCCAGATGGCGGATGCCGGGATCTTTCATTTTCTGCGGCGCCGGCGCTCCCTCCGATGGGATGATTTCCAGCATGGCGCCGTTGGCAGCCTTCACGAAGTAGTTTCCGTCGTAGGTGAAATTGATGCGGAAGCCGAGATGGTCGACGTACCACTGCGCAAGCTTGCCCGGATCCGGCGACGCGATCGCCGTGTGTTCCAAACCCTTGAACATATACGAGGATTGTAACAGGTCGCGGCGCGCGTCTTGCGCGTCATGAAGGGTTCTGAAAGAACAGATCAACGCCGAGCCGCCGAGCGCGCTGAGAATGCCCTTTTAGCCGCTCGGCGCTCTCAGCGTCCTCGGCGCCTCGGCGTTGAACGAAGTTCTAGCTACTGCTCTTGATGCAGACCGTCTTGATGTTGACGAACTCGCGGATCCCGAAGGTGCTCAGTTCGCGGCCGTACCCGGAAGCCTTCACCCCGCCGAAGGGCAGGCGCGGGTCGGAAGCTGTCATCCCGTTGATGAAAACCTGCCCTGCTTCAATGTCATCGATGAACCGCCGGCGCTCCTGCTCGTCATTGGTCCAAACGCTCGCCCCCAAGCCGAAGGGTGAGTCATTTGCCAGGCGGATGGCGGCGCCCAGATCAGGCACGCGAAACAGAGACGCGACCGGACCGAACAATTCTTCTCGATACGCGGGAGCATTTTCAGGGATAGAAGCCAGCACAGTCGGGGCGTAATAGTTGCCCGGCCGGTCGATCCGTTTTCCCCCAGTGAGGACGCGTGCCCCGGCGGAAACCGATTTCCGCACCTGCTCATCCAGGTCCTCAAGAATCTGTGGTGTAGCGAGTGGACCGACATCGACTGTCTCGTCCATCGGGTCGCCGACCTTGAGCGCCTGCATGCCGGCGACGAAGCGCTGCTCGAAATCATTGGCGATGGCGTCCGCAACGATGAATCGTTTGGCCGCGATGCAGGATTGGCCGTTGTTAATGGTGCGCGCCTTCACCGCTGTTGCCGCCGCAGCGTGCAAATCAGCGGACGGCATCACGATAAACGGGTCGCTGCCGCCCAGCTCCAGCACGGTTTTCTTGATTTGCCGGCCGGCTTGCGAGGCGACCTGGCGTCCGGCCGGCTCGCTCCCGGTAAGCGTGACGGCCATCACGCGAGCATCGTCGATCACGCGTGGCACTTGTGCGGAACCGATTAGTAGCGCCTGAAACGCCCCATCGGGAAATCCGGCGCGCCGGAAAATGTCCTCAATCGCCAGCGCGCACTGCGGCACATTGGATGCGTGCTTGAGCAGCCCAATGTTGCCCGCCATCAGAGCCGGCGCAGCGAACCGGAACACCTGCCAGAACGGAAAATTCCACGGCATCACGGCGAGCACGGGACCGATCGGCTGGTAGGCCACGTAGCTTGTTCCGCCTTCGGTCGCCACCGCTTCGTCGCGCAGAAACTTCTCCGCGTTCTCCGCGTAATAACGGCAACCCGAGGCGGACTTGGCTGCCTCGTCCCTGGCGGCTTTGATGGGCTTTCCCATCTCGACGGTCATGATCCGGCCGAAATCGGCTTTTTCGTTATCCAGGATTTCGGCTGCTGCCAGCAACAGCCGCGCCCGTTCGGCAAACGTTGTGCGCCGCCACGAGCGATAGGTTGATGCCGCTCGCGCGAGCTTGCTTTCAATCTCGGAATCCGCGAGCGGCTGAAATGTGCGTAGAGTTTCGCCGGTGGCTGGATTGATGGATGCGATCGCGATGATGGGATCTCCTCTCCATCATTCCAGCACAACCGGCACCCGTCTAGCCGGCGGCTTTGCGCGCTTGCTGCGCGGCGGTCTGGGATTGCGGTTCCTTCCGCTCTCCGCCCGTCGAAATGGGAATCTGGCGCGTGTTGCGCTGGCGCTCGGGAACCGGGACGCTGACGCGCAATTCACCATTGCGGAACTCGGCGCGGGCCTCATCGATTTTCGCGTTCTCCGGTAGCGGAATCAGGCGATAGAATTGGCCATAACTGCGCTCGGAGCGATAGTACCGCTCGCCCTTCTCTTCACGCTCCCGCTTGCGCTCGCCTTGGATGACCAGACCTTCATCCGTCACTTCCACTTTCACGTCGCTCTCATTGATCCCAGGCAAGTCGGCGACAATTTCGAGCTTGCCCTCGTGCTCGGCCACCTCCACCGTCGGGGACCACAGGGACGCTTCGCCACCCGGTAAGCGCCCTTCGAACCAACGGTCCATTTCCTCGCTGACGCGGCGCATCAGCGCAAACGGGTTTGCATGCAGGAGCTCGCCCGGCCGCATCCCGAACACCGATGGATACGCGCCGCGCCGCTGCAATCCACCGCCACGTTGTTGCTCATGAGATTGTTTCTTGACGTCGACTTCCGCCATGTTGACACACTCCTTCTTCCTTATGGATTTCATTGCCAGAAGTTGGAGCAGCGCTGCTCGATATTCTGCTTGCCTACATTCTTCGCCTTTGGTCGAACGGAAGCAAGGCTTACTTACGAGGCACTGTGACGCCGTTCACTGAACTACAGAACCGCGTCTGAGGCGTGGAATGAGCTGCGCACGAGCGGCCCCGCCTCGACGTGGCTGAACCCCATCGCATAACCGGCGCGCCGCAGATCGTCAAACTCGGCCGGAGGCACGTAGCGCACAATGGGCAGGTGTCGCGGCGAAGGGCGCAGGTATTGTCCGAGCGTGAGGATATCGACGCAATGCGCCCGCAAATCGTGCATGACGCTGAGCACCTCTTGCGCCGTTTCCCCCAACCCGAGCATCAAGCCGGATTTCACTGGCGTTTCGGGTGAAATTTCCTTCGCTGCTTCGAGCAATTCGAGAGATCGCTCGTAGCGCGCGCCCAGCCGCACCTGGCGGTACAAGCGCGGGACCGTCTCCGTGTTGTGATTCAGCACATTCGGCCGTGCCGCCATCACAATCTCCAGAGCCTCCCGGCTGCCCTGAAAATCGGGAATCAGCACTTCTACGCGGCAGCCCGGGATTCGCTCCCGAATGGCACGGATCGTCAGCGCGAACAATTCCGCGCCGCCGTCTTTGCGATCATCGCGGTTCACGCTGGTGACGACGGCATAGCGCAGCCCCATGGCCGCGGCGGCTTCCGCGACGCGGCGCGGCTCATCGTAATCGACGGCGAGCGGCGCGCCCTTCTGCACGGCGCAGAAACCGCATCGCCGGGTGCAGACGTTCCCCAGAATCATGAAGGTCGCGGTGCGCCGGTTCCAGCAGTCTCCAATGTTGGGGCAAGCTGCGCTCTCGCACACCGTGTGCAGGCCCATCGAATCAATCAGAGACTTCAGTTCGCGGTAATTTTCGCCAACAGGAGCGGGGGCGCGAAGCCACTGTGGCCGCGCCGCTTTCGGTGGCTCTGTGATCGTGACCAGCACTAAATCCATCCTAGCGCAGGCATTCGTCGAGCCGGTTCTCCAGAACCTGCTCGTCGCGGATGCCGAGGTGACAAGCGCCCGCCGTTTCGAGGGCCTTACGGGGAATCAGGCCGACGAGCTCTGTGTCCGCGATGCGCACACCGCACTGACGGGCTTCCGCGCGCACCGCTTCGACGATGGCGCACAACGGCGTCAGCTCAAAATCCGTCAAATTGGTGGAAACCTGCGCCTGCCCGCGGGACTCCAGCAACAGTCCGAGCGCTTTTACCGCCGGCAGGCCGCCTGACGAGGCGCGTATTTTTCGAGCGATGCGGCGTGCGATTTCCAAATCCGCCGTATCCAGATTGATATTGAAGGCGATCAGAAATTTCCGCGCGCCGATCACGCACGCGCCGGCCGTGGGGTCGAGCGCGGCTTCGCCAAAATCCGGCAGGCGTTCGGGATTGCAGCTGACTTCCTCGCGCAGAGTTTCGAATAGGCCGCGGCGGATGTTCGCCAGGTTCGCCCGGTCCGGCCGGCGTGCCGCTGCTTCGTAAAGGTAGACCGGGACGTGCAGCTCGCGCCACACCCGCTCGCCCAATTGCACTGCCATTTGCGCGCAGAACTCCAGCGTCACCCCGGCCACCGGAACCAGCGGAACTACGTCCGCCGCCCCGATGCGTGGATGCACTCCGGCATGGCGGCTCAAGTCGATCAATTCGACGCCGCGCTGGATGGCGCGGAACGCCGCCTCCGCCACCGCATCCGGCGATCCGGCGAAAGTAATGACGGAACGGTTGTGATCCCAGTCAGATGTCTGATCGAGAACCGCGGCGCCCCGCACGGATGTGATGGCTTCCGCGATGCGTGCTACTGCGCTGGCATCGCGGCCCTCGGAAAAGTTGGGCACACATTCAACTATTCGACCGCCCAACTCGCGACCTCACCCTCCCGGTAAATCACATGGCCATTCTTGAGCGCCATATGTACGTGATTCACGCCGAACTGCGCGGGCAGTTCCCGGTAGTCGGCAACGTTGAGCAGCAGCAGGTCCGCTGCTTTGCTCGGTTCCAGCGACCCGCAGAGATGTCCGCGCGCGAGCGCATGAGCTCCGTTAATGGTGGCTGCGGAAATGGCTTCCGCCGGCGACATTCCCATCTCTGAGCAGGCGAGCGAAACCACCATTTGCATATTGTAAGTGGGACAGTGCTCGAACCCGAAGCCCGACGCCAGGGCAACCGCGCCCCCAGCTTCCAAGAGAGCGCGGGCGGGAGCATTTTCCAGACGCCGCCGGTAAATGTAGGGCGGGATTAACGTGTACACGGGACGCGCGAGACCAAGGTCCGCGACGCCAGCGGACTCCATGCGCTGCAGCACAACCGCTGCGGCCTGCACTTCGATCGCCAGGCGTACACAGCCGGCCGATGCCTTGGCACATACCGTCGTACGGAATCCGAGGCTGTGCGCTTGCTCCAGAATGCGTCTCGTGACCGGCTCGTCGAAGGCTTCGCAATTCACGCTGACCATTTGTGCCAGTTTGCGGCGCGCTAACAGCGGCAATAGCTCGGTGCAGATCGCCTCCGTGTCCGCTGGTGCCGCTATGTGGCAATCGGGGATGACATCGAGTGGACGCCCATTCAATCCACTTAGCATGCGCAGTGCCGCGAGCATCTCGGACGGGTCCAGCCCGCCTCCGGCGCTGGTTGCAACGGTAGTGGTACCGTGCCGTGCCATGCCATCCAAGACAGACTGCGCGTAGGCCTCCAGCCGGCGGGCGGGTACAGCGGGCGTGGATACTGGCTGCGTCCGGCTGTCCACGAAGCCGGGCATCACCACGCGTCCGGTAGCGTCGATTTCATGGGCGCCACGCGCCAGCCCCAGGTTCTCGAGGCGCCGGCTCGGGCCTGCCTCCAGGATCTTTCCGCCACGAATCAGCACCGCGCCATCGGTCACTATTCCGAGCTCTCCCATAGCAGCGCCGCGCCGTGGGCCAGACGGACCGCGCAACGTGAGCAACTGGCGTGCTCCCCGCACTAGCGTCTTGGTAGACCGGAGGCTTGGTGTCTCACCCATCATGGTGGAATGATTCCTGTAGATTCGAATTATGAAATCTCAGCCGGATCGCGCCCGTGCGAAGCGTCCCCTGAAGACATTGGAGCGCGTAATCTCAAAAGCCGGTCTGGGTTCCCGAACCGAGGCCCGCCACTGGATTGCCGCTGGACGCGTGCACGTAAACGGAAAACGTATCCAGACTCCCGACCTCTGGGTGGATCTCGAGCGCGACAAGGTCTCCCTCGACGGCCAGCCCATCCGTGCCGGTAAGAAAATATACTTCCTGCTTTACAAGCCCAAGGGTTACCTCACCACGTATAAAGATCCCGAGGGCCGCCCCACCATCTACGATCTTATCTCCGGCCTGGGCGCCTGGGTGTTTCCCGCCGGACGCCTGGATCTGGACTCGAGCGGCCTGCTGATTCTCACCAACGATACGCAATTCGCGGAAAGGCTCACGAATCCTGAACATAAGGTCGCCAAAACCTACCAGGTAAAGGCATCCACCCTGCTGAGTGACGAGCAGATCGAACATTTGCGGCGAGGTGTGACCCTGAGCGACGGGCCCACCAAACCCGCCCTGGTGAAGCGCCTCCGGGACAGCGCGAAGTACACCGCGATTGAGATCACCATCACCGAGGGACGCAATCGCCAGGTGCGCCGCATGTTGGAGGCCGTGGGCAGCAAAGTGCTCAAGCTGGTGCGAACGGCGATCGGCGAGGTGCAGATCGGGCAACTGGTCATCGGGAGCTACCGGCCCCTGACGGAACGGGAAGTCCATCAGCTCAACAGTCGTGGTCCGAACTCTTAACTTTACATCTCAAAGTAGTTTGTAGTATGCTTTCCGGCATGGATATCGCTGCTCACCGCACAAAGTCGATTTATCGCGTGACCGCCCTGATCACTTTCGCCGCCGTCGCCTTCTATCTGTTCTTCGCCGTCAGCAAGGTCCCGCCTTTTCGTGATATCAACCCGTTCAATGACGACCCTTACGACGCGTTCGGTTCGTTTGGGTTCCAGGTGGCGTTGCTGGCCGCCATCGTGACCTATGCCCGGGCCCTGCGATTGCGAGAGTCCGTTGCGCAGGCACCCAAGGCGCGCTTGATTCTGAGAGGCAACATCGTGGTGGTGTCCGCTATTCTGATCTCACTCGTCGCCGATGCCGCCGCCGAGGTCCTGCGCCCCTTTCCGCCGTCGTATTGGGGAGCGATTCTGAGTTGGGCCCTGCTGCTTATGTTGGCGCTCGCTTTTTCTTGTGTGCTGGCGCTCATCAGTGTGTTCCGGCGAATTCGCATGCCGGGACCTCCGCTGGATCTGACCCCTGCCGACGGCCTGGATGACCTTTGGACCTTGGTCCGCATTCCTGTAATGAAGGCTCGCGCGATACTTCCGGCCCGTCTCCTATCCTGGGTGCAGAACTTCACAAGCGACCGGCTCTTTTCCCGTTTTCCGTGGACCAGTCCGCGAACCCATCCGTGGCGCTTCGCCTGCTCCTTAGGCGTTCTCGCCGGATTGGGTTTGAGCGTGGCTCACCTTCAGGAAGGTCTGCCTCCGAGCCTTACGATCGGCCTGCTCATTACGGCGATCTTCATCGGCTTTGAGTTCGCTGCAACCATCATCGGCTTCGTGCTTCTCGGCGGCTACCTCGGGCTGCGGCCATCCTGGAACACCAATAAACGAGCCACACTGGCCGCCATTTTTTCCGTCTCTATATTGATCGGCTGCGGCATCCAACCCGACAATCCGCTGATCGGAGCGGCGCGCTCTGGCGATACGCAGACCATCGTAAAATTGCTCGGCGCCGGGGCCGACGCCAACCGGCGTTGGGGAGTGAACGGCTGGACACCACTCATGCACGCCATACACAAAAATCAAAAAGCGTCCGTCGAAGCGCTCCTTGCCGGCGGCGCGGATGTGAACGTACGCGGCAACGGAGGCATCACGGCGCTCATGATGGCCGCCGGATATGGTTACGCCGACATCGTGCAGCTTCTTTTGGATAAAGCCGCCGATCCTTATGCCGAGACTCCCGACGGCGACAACGCTCTCGTCATGGCCGTCGGCGGCGTCCCCGATATCGATAAGTTTACGGTGGGCAAGTGTCAGGCGCAGACCGTTGCCGCATTGTTAAAGAAAGCGCCGGATCTGCGGTTGAAGGACAATCTCCACGGCCACGCCGCACGGCTTGCCGCGCACACCGGCGGCTGCACGGATGTACTCGCGCTCATCGAGCATCCGAAGCCCGCCGGGCAATCCAATCGCGGCCACGTGTAAAATGGACATACGGTCCTCTCTTGGCTCCAGAAAAGGAAAAAGAAAAACTTCCCGCCTCCGAGCGCTTGAAAGCGCTGATGCCGGACATCTTAGCCTTGATCCGCCCGCGCCGCGGCGTGCTGGCCTTGGGCTTTGTGCTGATGATCATCAACCGAGGCTCCAGCCTGGTGCTCCCATATTCCACCAGGTACCTGATCGACGACGTAATCGGGAACAAGCACATCGATCTCCTTCTGCCGTTAGTGTTGGCGGTGCTTTCAGCAACCGCTATCCAGGGCGCAACTTCTTTCGCACTGACGCAGTTGCTCTCTAAAGCCGCGCAGCGTCTGATCGCGCAACTGCGCAGCGAGGTCCAGGCCCACATCGGCCGCCTGCCGGTCAGCTACTACGACGCTAACAAGACCGGCATGCTGGTTTCCCGCATCATGAGCGACGTGGAAGGTCTGCGCAACCTAATCGGAACCGGCCTAGTCGAGTTTGTCGGCGGTGTAATGACCGCTCTCATCGTCCTCGGCATTCTGTTTTACATGAACGCTCTGCTCACGGCCTTGGCACTGTCGTTCATCATCATCTTCGGCGTGACGTTGCGCAAGGCGTTCGCTACTATACGGCCAATCTTCCGCCAGCGCGCCAAGATCAACGCCGAGGTTACGGGCCGCCTTACGGAATCGCTCGGCGGCGTTCGCGTCATCAAGGGCTATCACGCGGAAAACCGTGAGGCGCAGGTCTTCACCGGCGGCGTACAGCGCTTGCTCGCGAACGTCATGAAGTCCCTGACCGCGATCTCCCTGATGAGCCTTTCCGCTACTGTGCTCCTCGGCGTCGTCGGGTCCGTCGTCATGTATGTCGGGACGCGCCAGATCTTCGCAAAAACCATTACGCTCGGAGACTACATTGCGTTCACCGCTCTGATGGCCTTCATGGTGGCGCCGATGTTCCAGGTGGTCGGCATCGGCACCCAGATCTCGGAGGCGCTGGCTGGACTCGAGCGCACCCGCGAGGTCATGCGTGAGCGACCGGAGGACGAAGATCCCCGGCGCACCGCTCCCTTGCCGTCAATTCGCGGCGAGGTCTCGTTCGAAAATGTCAGCTTCTCTTATGAGCCGGGAAAAACCGTGCTCCACGAGGTTAGTTTCGAGTCTCGCCCAGGCACGGTGACGGCGTTAATTGGTCCCTCCGGCTCGGGAAAATCCACCATCATCGGTTTGATCTCGGCGTTCTACGTTCCTACTGAGGGCGTGATCCGCGTGGATGGCGTCGATCTCTCGACTATCCGGCTCGATTCCTATCGCACGCAGCTCGGCGTCGTGTTGCAAGACACCTTCCTGTTCGACGGTACCATTCGTGAAAACGTGGCCTTCTCGCGTCCCGACGCCACCGAACAGCAGATTCTCGATGCCTGCCGCATCGCGCGCGTGGACGAATTCGCTGACATGTTCACTGACAAGTACGAGACCATCGTGGGCGAGCGCGGCGTCAAGCTGTCCGGCGGCCAAAAACAGCGTGTTTCCATCGCGCGCGCCATCCTGGCCGAGCCGCGCGTCCTGATCCTGGACGAAGCCACCTCCAGCCTCGACTCCGAATCCGAGGCGCTCATTCAGGAAGGTCTCTCCTACCTGATGCGCGGCCGAACGACGTTTGTCATCGCGCACCGCCTCTCCACCATCCGCCGCGCCGACCAGATTCTCGTGGTCGAAGAGGGCCGCATCGTCGAACGCGGCACACACGGCACGCTCTACGCCGCGCAGGGCAGATACTTCGACCTATACACCCGCCAGCACGGTCTCGAAGCGAATCTCTTCCTGGCCCCCGGCGAAGGCGAAGAGCCTGCGGAACCAGCCGAGAAGGAAGAGGCGAAAGCAACCGGAAATTCGCTGAGCGAAGCCGTGCGGCTGATTCGCGGGTGAAGGACTGCTATTCGTAGCTATACCAGTTCGATTGTCACCCTTCGCCCCAGCGTCGCCGCTGCGCGCTGCAGGCTGGATAGCGTAATGTCGTTTTTCGGATCCAGCAAGCGATCAATCTGCGTCCGGCTGGTTTTGAGCAGCAGCGCCATCCGTGCTTTCGACATTTTCTTTTTCTTCATGGCCTCCGCTAGCTGCCAGGCAACCACCTCCTTGATGGCCTCCGCTTGGGCCTCCTCGAAGATGCCCTCTTCTTTGAGAAAACGATCGATGCTCGAACCCATATGCTTCTTGCTCATTGTTCCAGCTCCTTCTGACGCTTCCGCGCAAGTGCCAAATCGCTTTTTGGAGTAGCACGCGTTTTCTTGATGAACCCATGCAGGGCTACGAGGTGCTCGCGATAAACGCACACCAGCACCCGAGCCGTACGTTTCGTCGGGAGATCTGTACGGACTTCCCACAAACCATCTCGCAACGGCCGGCATAGCGGCATCCCAACAGGCCATCGCCACTGTGCTCGCAACAGGTCCCTACCAATCTCCTGGCGCTCCCGTTGACGTAACGCTTTCAGCCACTCCCGTACCGGCTCAATGCCTGCACTGGTGCGGAAGAAGACCAAAGGTATTTTGGTTGTCTTTGGTCTGCGCCCGGGATGCACCTTACTTGGTACAGTGTACTATAACAAGTACATGAGGGCAAGTCCTCGGCGCCGACTCTTTGCAAGAGCGCGCTCATGGTTCCCTTCCCTATTTCCGCTAAATTAATAACACATGCCCCAGATCCTCGACGGCAATCGCGTCCGCGATGAAATCAAAAACGAATGCCGCCCGCGCGTCGAAAGACTTGCTGCCCTCAAGCGCCCTCCCGGTCTCGCCGTCGTGCTCGTGGGTCACGATCCTGCATCCGAGATCTACGTCCGCAACAAAGTCAAAACTTCCCACGAGCTCGGCATCCACAGCGAAACGCTCACGCCGCCCGAGAGTGTCAGCACCGAAGAACTCCTCGCCATCGTTGACCAGCTGAACCGCCGTCCCGAAATCGACGGCATCCTGGTGCAGATGCCGCTGCCGCCGCAGGTCGATTCTAAGCGCGTTTTGCTCGCCGTTTCGCCCGAGAAAGATGTCGACGGCTTCCATCCCTGCAATGTCGGCAACCTGGCCACAGGGCGTCCCGGTCCGCGGTCCTGCACGTCCGCCGGTATCATCGAGCTGCTGAAACGCTACAAGATCCCCATCGTCGGCAAGCGCGCCGTCGTCGTGGGCCGCAGCGATATCGTCGGCAAGCCCATGGCTCTCATGCTGCTGCATGAGAACGCAACCGTCACCATCTGTCATTCGAAGACGCCCGACCTGCCCGCGGTGTGCCGTGAAGCTGATATTCTGATCGCCGCCATCGGGCGCGCCGCCCTGATCACCGCTGACTACATCCGCCCTGGCGCAACCGTGATTGATGTCGGCATGAACCGCCTCGACAACCGCGCCGACGTCGAGCGCATCTTCCCCGCCCAGCGCCCCGGCGCCGCAGAAAAACTCGCATCTTTCGACCGCAAGGGAACGCTGCTCATCGGCGACGTGCACCCTCTCGACGTCGTCGAAAAAGCTTCCGCCTACACTCCAGTCCCTGGCGGCGTAGGCCCGCTGACCATCGCCATGCTAATGGTCAACACCATCGATTCCGCCGAGCGCCGAATCGTCGTATGTTAAAAGTTGGGCTGACAGGCGGCTTGGCCTGTGGCAAGACTTTTGTCGGCGAAGCGCTGGCGGAACTTGGCTGTCACCTGATTCAGGCCGATGAGCTGGGCCACAGGGTCCTGCTTCCGTCGGGCGAAGCATATGCGGATGTCGTGCGCGAGTTCGGCCAAGGCATCTTGAATGAAGGCGGAACGATCGATCGCAAACGTCTGGCGGCCGAGGTGTTCGGCAAGCCGCAGCGACTGGAAACGCTCAACCAGCTCGTGCATCCGCATGTTTTCCGGCGCGAACACGAATTGATAGAACAGTTCGCGCGGTCTGATCCGCGCGGTATCGTCATAGTTGAGGCTGCCATCTTGATCGAGACCGGTACTTATAAGAATTACGACCGTCTGATTCTGGTGGAATGTGAGGAGCAACAGCAGATTGAGCGCTCACTCAAGCGAGACCACACCGAGCGCGCCGAAGTATTGGCTCGGCTGAGCCGCCAGATGCCGCTGGCAGAGAAACGGAAGTTTGCCCACTACGTCATCGACACCTCGGGCAGCAAGGAGGAGACCTTGCGCCGCGTTCGCGAAGTCTACGACGCCCTACGGAGAATAGAAGTATGAGACTACGTTCGCTGCTTTGGGCCCTGATTCTGGTGGCCGGCTTTTACTACGTCACCTCGGTGGCGCACTGGAACATCGGGCAGTTCGTGCGCCGCACCACCAGCAGTTGGTATACGCCAGCGGCGGCCAACACGGCGGGATTCTCGACCGACGAGATGAACAACATCGATATCTACAAAACCGCACACATGGCAACCGTCAACATCACCAGCATCGTTTATCGCGAGGGCTGGTTCTTCCAGGTTTACCCGGGCAAGGATACTGGCTCTGGATTCATCATCAGTCCCGATGGAAGGATTCTCACTAACCACCACGTCGTATCCGGCGGCCACCAGCTCACCGTGACCCTGGCCAACAAGAAACAGTACAAGGCCCGCGTGATGTTCACCGACCATAGCAATGATCTGGCTCTGGTCAAGATCGAGCCGCGCGAGAGCCTCCCGGTTCTCCGGCTGGGCGATTCCGACCCGCTACAAGTCGGCCAAAAGGTGCTGGCTATCGGCAATCCCTTCGGTCTGGAGGGCACGCTCACCACCGGCATCGTCAGTTCGCTCGACCGTTCGATCTCCGACGAGAACGATCGAAAGCTCGAGCATATGATTCAGACCGATGCTGCCATCAATCCGGGCAACAGTGGAGGTCCCCTGCTCGATTCTCACGGCAACGTCATCGGCATCAACACCGCGATTTATGGGCCGCAAGGAAATATCGGAATAGGTTTCGCCATGCCCATCAACCGCGCCAAGGCAATGCTGGAGGAGACCCGTGGCCACGTCGCCCGCCCGTTCCTCGGAGTCAAAACCGTGCAGGTGCAGGGAGACCTGGCGCAGGCGCTGGATCTTCCCGCCGAGGGTGGGCTTTTAGTCCAGCAGGTGGAGATCAACTCCGCCGCCGAGGAGGCTGGAATTCACGGCCCGCGTCGTGTGGTAGTCGTGGGCAACGTGGAGCTGGGCATCGGCGGTGACCTGATCATCGCCATCGAAGGCAAACCCGTCACTCGCGATGACGATTTGCAGCGAACCCTAAACCACAAGCATGCCGGCGACACCCTGGAGCTGACCGTCTACCGGAACGGACACTCGCAAAAGATCAGCGTCAAGCTTGGCTCTGCCCCCGAGGAACTGTAATTTTGGCTGAATCCTGACGCATGCAGTCGCTTGGACCGAGCCGCAACCAAAGGGAGCGGTGTTCAGCGCCTGCCTTTACACCAACTGATACGCCGTCACCAATGGCGTCTCACCCCAGATCTCCGTATAGACATAAATGTCGGCCAGGTTGATGGTGTTCTGCCAGTTCACGTCCTGCATGATCCAGGTGTCGGACCGCCCGTTGTCCGTGCTGCCGTCATAGTTTGGCCATAGCTCCGCGAAACCGGCGTCGGCAAAATGATTCCACGAGTTGTAGATGCTGGAGCTCGCGAGTACGACCTTTCCATGTTGCCCCGGATGCACCTGAATTCTCAAATACGCCACGAACTGCGGGATCTGCCTGAGATTCAGCAGCCCGACCGGATCGCTCGCCGTGGAGAACGGTCTGGATATGACCGCAACCAGCTTGCTGCCCCTCGATCCGCCAGGAGGGCCGTTGTAACTGCCGTCGCTCGACGCTTCGATCGCGCAAGTCGTGATCGCGATCGCTCCCACCCCCAGCAATTTTCCGAACAGCTCGCGGCGGTTCATACGGTCCTGTAGTAGAAAGAGTCCACGAGTGGTGTGTCGCCCGGGATGGTTGTGTAGACGTAGATCTGGCTGATGTCGATACTGTTCTTTCCGTTCGGATCCTGCACGCTGAAGGCATCCGCCTCGCCGCCATTGGGGACCGGTTAGAGCACCGCGATGGCATTGCCTTCATCCGGCAGAAGATCCGCTCCGCCCACCAGGATTTTCGACCATTGGCCCAGCTTCGGCTTGATCGTGAGCTTGGTCACCATCCACGATCGAGCGAGTAGCGGGACCGGTGCACCCGACACCTGCACCGGTCCGAGGCCCGACGGAGACATCACCAGCATCGGCATGCTGGCGTTTACACCAACTGAAACGCCGTGACGATCGGAGTCTCCCCGGCGATCTCCGGGCACACGTAGATCTGGCTCAGGTCGATCGTGTTGAGCCACTTCGGATCGCTGAGGATCCACGAATCCGAGCGGCCGTTATCGAAGCTCGCGTCCCAGTTGGGCCACAGCTCGAGGAACGAAGAATCGGCGACGCTGCCGGATGTGCTCGCCATCGCCGGCCCGCCAATTGCGATCTTGCCTTCCTGACCCGGGTGCGCCTGAATCCGTACGTAGGTGGCATACTGCGGTGCCGCAGCGAGAGGTGCCACGCCGTTCGGCTGGCTTGAAGTGTTCAATGGGCCCGTGAGAATCGTGACTAGTTGCGAGCCGCGGGATCCGCCGGCCGGTCCGTTGTATTGGCTGGCGGCGCTCTGTCCTCTCAACTGGCTCACCGCCAGCGCGGCCGCTCCCATGCCCAATGCTTTTTGAATTAGTTCGCGCCTGTTCATACGGTCTGGTACCCGAAGGCCTCCACCATGGGCGAGTCGCCCGGAATCGTCGCGTAAACGTAAATCTGGCTCAGATCGATGGTGTTCTGGCCGCCCTGGTCCTGGATCACGAAGGCATCCGCTTGGCCGCCATTGGGAACCGGATAGAGGATTGCCATGGCGTTGCTTTCATCGGCGCCAAGATTAGGGCCGCCGATCAGGACCTTCGACCACTGCCCGAGCCGCGGCTTGACCGAAAGTTGATTCACCAGAGTCGATGACGACGCAATGGGCGCAGGCGCACCGGAAACCGTGAACGGACCTGACGCCGCCGACGGGGTCAATACGAGCATTCTATGAGTTCTCCTTGATGATTAAAATCGACTACTGTTTCTTGTGCGCGGCGCGCAGGTCCGCTTCTTTGCCGATATAGGCCAGACGGCCTTCGGCATCAAACACCCCGTGCGAGGCGCCGGGATGCTTGCCAAGAAAACCCCCCAGCGTGGCGGGGTAGTTACCTCGTGCCGTGGGCGCCTTCACAAAATGGCGGTATACGGCCTCGGTTAGCGGTTCGACGGTGACTGGATGTTTCAACGATGGCTCTCCTTCACGAATGATGGCGGCGCCCAAAAATCTCGGCTGCCGCTTTTTACAACTCTTTTCTTAAACTACGAAGTGAGCCCGCGGGAAGCTTGCTCTCGCTCCGCCCCGAAGGAATCGATACTTAGACCTGTGCACCACCCTGGCCAAGTCGAGGTTGTTTTCTGGGGCTTTCCTCGGCGTCTCGGCGCCTCGGCGTTGAATAGTTTTTCAGTCTGGCGCTAGATACAGATTCAGGGTGCTGTCTGCACTGTCCCGCGGAAACTGTTGTAAAGTTACATGAAGGAAGGAAGCATTTAATGATTCGCAGGCAAAACCACAGAGCAGTTCGATGCGTGATTGCAGCCCTAGCGTTGATGGCGATGGCTACGGCGGGACTGGCCGCCGGTAACTCTGTCGCCGGCGCCTGGGAGTGCGTTTCCGTCACCCCCGATGGCGACGAACTGCACACCACCCTGACCGTGACCGAGGCGGACGGCAAACTCAATGCAAAGCTCGTGGGCGACGACGGCGAGTGGACCGTTTCCAAAGTGAAGTTCGAGAACAACGTGCTGTCATTTACCGTAACCCGAGACGCCGACTACGAGGTCACCATGACCGTCGATGGTGACAAGATGGACGGCAAGTGGGCCGGCAACGGAATCAGCGGCAAGATCAGCGCCACCAGACACAAAGCGTAGTGGCCGGGCACGCCCGGCCTTCCTTCTCATCGCACCGAACAGTGCACCGGCAAGCAGAAATTCAGCTCATAACCGTCCTTCCGCGCATGATCGCGCTTGAGCGGCTGCGGCCGGCCCGCGTCGTCGGTGGCGCGGCTCATCAGCACGTGCTCGCCCGGCCCTGCGTTCCACAAATACTTCCAGCGCAACCAGGTGAATGGCCTTGGCGGCGCTTCGAACTCCGCGGGCGCCCAGGCGCCGCCCGCATCCGCACTTAATTCCACACGGCGTATCAGGCCCTCACCCGTCCACGCGAAGCCGCGAATCACGTGCCGCCCGGCCGGCAGCTTGGCGTGATCTTGCGGCCAGGCAATCGCCGACTTCACTAGCACCTCGCTCAACCGCGTGACGTTCACCTCTCCGCTCGGCTGCTTGAGCAGCCGGTTGTAGAGCTTGCTCATGCCGCTCGCTTCAAAATTCGGCGCCGCGTCCCCTGGCCCCAGTACAACTAACCGTTGGAGCCACTTCACCGAATCCATCCCATACCAGCCCGGGAACAGCGCGCGTGCCGGAAAACCACTGCGCCGTGGCAGGAACTGCCCGTTCTGCCGGAACGCCAGCAAGCTTTCGGGCCGCATACATTTCTCCAGAGACACGATCTGGCAGTATGGAAGCTGCGGCGAATTCTGCAGCAGCCGCCCGGAATCCGCTCCCTCAAGCATCACCGACCGCGCGTCGCGCGCAACTCCTGCCTGTTCCAGGATGCGGCCCATCGGCACTCCCTCCCACACCGCAGTGCTCGCCGCCGTGCCATCGGGTGGGCTGCCCGCGCACTCGAGCAGCGCCTCCAGTTGCTTGGTGGGAGATTCCAGAATGTCGGAAAGCGTCAGCTCGATCGGCCGCTCCACGCGCCCTTCCACCTTAAGCCGCCACGTACTCAACGACACTTCAGGTTCGCGGAAATGGTCGCGCGCAAAAAAGCGATCGGGGGGAGTAATGGATCCGGTGATGCCATCGAGCGGGAAGGTAAAATTCTGCGGCTCCGAGGATGAGAGCACTTCACCGAAAATGGGGCCGGCAGCGGGCAGCAGCAGCAATTCCCTGCGGGTCATAAACCGCGGGCCGCACACGCACCCGCCAAGTTTTTATTCTAGAACTTGCCGGTCGACGAGCGCACAATTTTACTGGATCGTCACCTGAACCGTATTCGCCGCAAGTCCAGCCGCCGTCACCACGATGTTCACATCGCCGCTTCCTGCAAGCGCCCGCGGCAGCATGACCGTCACTTGATCCAGGCCATCGATCCCGTTCACCGGCCTTGACGAACTCACCGGCGCGTTCAGCCCTTGAATCTCCACCGTCACTCCACCCGCATTGCGGAACCCGGTTCCATATAGCGTCAGGTACGCCTGTTGACTTGTCGTCCCCAGGCTGAACGGCGCAGCCACCGGACTGCCGCTCTGCAGCATGAACACTGACTCGTAAGCCGGCTGCTGACCTGGCGCCATCAGCGTCGCATAAGCCGCCGCGAGCCCGTTGGCATTTAGCATGAACATCGCGGGCTCTACCGGCGCGATCTGCACCTGCGCCGACAGTGCCCGGCTCGTTGCTTCTGGGTTTGTGATCGTCACGGTCGCGGCGCCGTTGCTCGTGCCCGCGGGAATTACGAAATTCACCTGCCCTGGCGAAACATAAAGCAGTTGCGCCGGCCGCGTTGCACCCGATGCATCCTGCACGTTCACCGTATTCCCGCCTAGCATGGTCGGGAATGGCTGGCCAAGAGGAGCGGTCGCCCTGCTCGTCGCCAGGTTGTTGCCGAAAGCTGTAGCCAACGATTCCGGCGCTACCGGCCCAAACGTAAAGCTCGCACTCGATACCACCGTCACCGCCGGCTGAGGCTGGGAAATATTCAGAAAGCTCACGACACCTAGCGTCGTTATCCCCACAAGATCGATCTTGCTATCGTGATTTAAATCGGCGGCAATCAGGGGACCACCGAGGGAATAAAAGCTGCTCGAATTGCCAAATAGCGGGACAGGCGGCTGGAAAGTGCCGTCCCCGTTGCCGGGAAGATAAGCCGTGCCGAGAAGCAAGTCCAGGTTGCCGTCTCCGTTGAGATCGGTCAATACCGAACTGCCCGCGACATTCGAGTAAACGGCTCCCGTTGTGAAGGTGCCATCACCGCGACCTAAGAAAATTGTCAATCCGCCTGTGGTTCCCGCGGCGATATCGAGCTTTCCATCATGGTTAAGATCTCCAACAGCGATCACGAACAGATCGGGGATTGGGATGCTCGTCCCGGTTGTGAAGGTGCCGTCCCCTTTACCTAACAGGAAACCGATGGTGGAGGAAGGGTCCCCCGTTCCCCCATACGTGTTAACCACGGCCAAGTCCGGTTTTCCATCATTATTGAAATCGCCCACGACCACCGAACTGACGTCAGCCGCAGCCGGATATGAGAGGGGAGCCGAGAACGTCCCATCACCTTTGCCGATGAGGATCAGAATGGCGTCTTGCGAAGCGCCTAATCCAGTTCGCGTGACAACAGCGAGATCCAGCTTTCCATCTCCATTGAAGTCGCCGGTTGCCAGGGACACTGCGCCGGAAGGTATTGTGGTTTTCACGGGCTGCTGAAATGTTCCGTCTCCGCGGCCGAAGAATACCGCTACTATCCCGGAACCTGGACTCGTCTGATACCCGGCCGCGAAGTCGAGCTTACCATCGTTGTTGAAGTCCCCGACCACAAGACCCGCCGTAGAAGCCAGTGCACCCGGCGTGCCTGAGTTAAAGTCATATCGATACGTCGAGCTGAAGTGCCCGGCGCCATCCCCTGCCAAGACATCAGTTCCGGAACCGTTGAGAGACACCAGATCTGGGATCCCGTCGCTGTCAAAATCACCACTCACCAACGTTTCCGCAATGTTCGATGTCGCCGCCAGGCTAACCTTTGGTCCCAAGTAGGTTCCATCACCGCGATCGAATAAGATCCAACTCGGGGAAAATATGAGCGCATTGCCGGACCCTTCGACGATATCGATTCCACCATCTCCGTCAACATCGGTAAGAATAATTCCACCGTTAGTGTATGGAACCAGGTAATCCTGCCGCTTCGGAAATTTGCCCGTTCCGTCTCCGAAAAAGATTGAGACGCCGCTGGTAACGATGTCCGGAATGCCATCGCCGTTTACATCGCCAATCGCGAGAGTGGGGTAAACGTTGGGTAACGTGCCGAGGGTCTGGTAGGTGTCGGGTGTCGCGAATGTGCCGTCGCCATTCCCCAGTGCAACCCCCAGGCCGCCACTCCGAGTAAACGCCAGGTCTGCTTTTCCATCGCCATTCAAATCGGCGATCGCCACCGCGTATGGTGCAGTGGCGCTGGTATAGGCCACTCGCTCAGGCTGAAAAGTGCCGTCGCCATTGCCCAGGAGAACGGAGATCGTACCACCAGAATTCAAAAACCCCTGGCTGGCAACAACTACATCCGGCTTGTGATCGCCATTCAGATCCCCTACGGCGAACGTTGCCGAACTAAAGTTGGTACCCATGAGCTGATGGCTCGCCTTAAATTCGAAACTGCCATCCGCTTTACCAAGAAGGATAACGAGAGTTGCTGTTCCCTGAAGCTCCTTGCCGTTCACCACCACGGTCAGCCCGACCAGATCCGGAATCCCGTCCCCATTGACGTCAGCCAGAATGGCGGAGCCGGCGAACACGGGCAATTGGCTTTGTGAGATGAAATTCAGTTCCGGATCAAATAGCGCAACCGTGCTGACAGAACCCGGCTTGCTCAAATCGGGATTCACCACAAGATAATTGCCGGAACTCAGCCGCGCGAACGCCTGCGGTTGCGAAGGCGCCCCAGGCACGTTACCCGTGCCGGTCGGCGCAGCCAGCGGCGGCCGCGCAGCATGGCTCGGCAGACACGCGGTCAATTGCTTCTGGTAGTTCGGAGTCGTCGCGATGACGGTGTACGGTGGGCCCTGGGTCGTCTCGTACCCCGTGTACGATCCGTCACTCTGGCTTACGAGAAAGACATTCGAGAAATCGGTGGGCCGTGAATTCGCCAAGACCGAGGTTTGGAAGTTGATCGCCGGGCAGCCTGGTTGCGCCCATGCGCAGGTGGTGACTAAAGCGGTAATCGAGAACTGGGCCAGGAACCTTAGCCATGAAACACGCATATCGACCCGCTTTCTGACTGACGTGCCGCAACTGCCGTGCCAATCAGAACGCGCTCAATCTAACTGTGTTGTTTAGGCAGATTGAGTAAGGACCGTGGCGGGAGTACACACCGATGTACCCAGCAGGTACACCTGAGTCCGAAATCGCTTTGACGGAGCCCCGACCGCAACAAGCGGTTACACGTAGCTGCTCAGCACGCGCATGTAATTGGCGCGCTCGAAGGCTTCTGGATCGGCCACCGCACGCCGGCTCATGCTGCCTTGCATCTCGGTAATCGACTCGTACTCGTGTTCGTCCAGCCACTCCACGAGTTTCGTCTTCACCTCGGCCAGATAGGTGATGCCGTGCCGCAGCAGCGCCGAGGTCATCATCGCAACCTTCGCGCCCGCCATCATCGACTTCACCACATCCTCCGCCGTGTGGACGCCGCCCGTGATAGCCATGTCTGCCTTGATCTGGCCATAAAGGACCGCCACCCAGTGGAGCCTCATCAACAATTCGGACGAATTGCTGAGAGCCAGGTTCGGAATCACTTCCAGATTCTCGAGATCGAAATCCGGCTGATAAAAACGATTGAACAACACCAGACCATTCGCGCCCGCACGATCAAGCTTCATCATCATGTTCGGCGTGGCGCTGAAGTACGGCCCCAACTTGACTGCCACCGGAATCCGAATGCTCCCCTTTACTTCCTCAACCAGCTCCGTGTGCATCATTTCCACTTGGGAGCTGTTCAAGGAGGGATTCGTGGGCAGGTAGTAGATATTCAATTCCAGCGCATCCGCGCCCGCCTGTTCAATCAGTCTGGCGTAGCGGATCCAACCGCCCGAAGACACACCGTTCAGGCTGCCGATCACCGGAATTCGCACGGACCTCTTGGCGCTGGCGATGTGCTCCACGTAACCTTCCGGCCCGATGTTGTAAGACGTCAGATCGGGCAGGTATGACTGTGCCTCCGCGAATCCTTCGTTCGGCTCGAGCCACCGGTCCAGCTCGTGCGCCTCCAGATTGATCTGCTCCTCAAACAACGAGTGCAGTACGATGGCGCTCGCCCCGGCGTCCTCCAGCCGGCAGAGGTTGTCGACGCTCTTGCAGAGCGGGCTGGACGACGCCACCAGCGGGCTCCGCAATTTCAGTCCGAGATAGCTAGTCGAGAGATCAGGCATGGGGCGTCTCCTTCGCCGGCTCGTTTTCCACCGCGGCTTTAGGCGCGGTGGCACCATTCTGCGAGGCACGCGCCTCATACAATTTCCAGCGCGCCTTGATGTCGGCTTGCGCTTCCTCCAGCAACCGTTGCGCCGCTTGCGGATTACTGTGCCGCAGCATGGAATAGCGCGTCTCGTTGTAGATGTACTTGTCGAGCGGCAACGTGGGCGGTTTCGAATCCAGCACGAACGGATTCTTGCCCAGCTGCACCAGCTCCGGATTGAATCGGAACAGCGGCCAGTGCCCGCAGGCCACTGCGTTCTTCTGCTGTTCGAGCCCGTGCACCATGTCGTAGCCGTGCGCGATGCAATGGCTGTAAGCAATGATCAGCGATGGCCCGTTGTAGGCTTCGGCTTCGAGGAATGCCTTTAGCGTATGCATGTCGCCGGCGCCCATCGCCACCCGCGCCACGTACACATTTCCGTAAGTGGTCGCCAGCAGCGCTAGGTCTTTCTTGGGCGTCGCCTTGCCGCCCGCGGCAAACTTGGCCACCGCGCCTTTGGGAGTCGCCTTGGACATCTGCCCGCCGGTATTTGAATACACCTCTGTGTCGAGCACCAGGATATTCACGTTGCGCCCCGACGCCAGCACGTGATCGAGCCCGCCGTAACCGATGTCGTATGCCCAGCCATCGCCTCCGACGATCCAGACGCTCTTCTTCACCAGCATGTCGGCGATCGAAGCCAGCGCCTGCGCCTCAGGCGACTTCATCCCTTCGAGCTTTTTCTTCAACGCGGTCACGCGCTCACGCTGCTCGAAGATTCCTTTTTCTTTCGATTGATCCGCGTTGAAAATCGCCGCGGCGAGTTCGTCGCCGAGCTCCGGGGCCAGCTTCCGCACCAGTTCGCGCGCATATTCGGTCTGTTTATCGATCGAGAGCCGCAGACCCAGGCCAAACTCCGCGTTGTCTTCGAACAGCGAGTTATTCCACGTCGGCCCGCGCCCCTCTCCGTTTACTGCATAAGGCGTAGTCGGCAGATTGCCGCCATAGATCGACGAGCAGCCCGTGGCATTGGCGATCACCGCGCGGTCGCCAAAAAGCTGGGTCATAAGCTTGATGTACGGCGTCTCGCCGCAGCCCGTGCAGGCACCCGAAAACTCGAACAGCGGCTGCAAGATCTGCACGTCCTTCACCTGGCTTGTGCTGAGCAGCGTGCGATCCAGCTCCGGCAGGTTCAGGAAAAAATCCCAGTTCTTGGCTTCACTCTCACGCAGCGAGAGCTGATCGTGCATATTGATGGCCCGGCGCTTCACCTCGGTCTTGTCTTTCACCGGGCAGGCTTCCACGCACAGCCCACAGCCGGTGCAGTCTTCCGGCGCCACTTGCAGCGTGTACTTCCATTCTTTGAATTCCCGCCAGCGTGCCGGCGCGGTTTTGAAAGTCTCGGGCGATCCGGCCAGCTTGTCGGATTCGTAAATCTTGGCGCGAATCACCGCATGCGGACACACCAGCACGCACTTGCCGCACTGGATGCAGATCTTCTCATCCCAAACCGGGATGTCCAGCGCGATATTTCGCTTCTCCCATTGCGCCGTCGCCGTGGGGAAGGTGCCGTCCAAAGGCATCGCGCTCACCGGCAAAAGGTCGCCCTTGCCGCTGATGATCGGCGCGAGTACGTTCTGCACGAACTCGGGAGCCTGCTTCGGAACCGGTGGCCGGATTTCGAAGGTGCTGGTGACGTTCGCCGGCACCTCCACCGGATGCAGGTGCGCCAGCGTATGATCGACGGCCGCGAAATTCTTCTGCACCACCGACTCGCCCCGCTTGCCGTAGGTCTTCTTGATGGCTTGCTTGATGCGGGTAATGGCTTCCTCGCGTGACAGCACGCCGCTGATAGCGAAAAAGCATGTCTGCATGATGGTGTTGATGCGCGAGCCCATCCCCGTCTGTTTGGCAACCTCGTACGCGTCCACCACATAGAACTTCAACTTCTTGCGGATGATCGTTTCCTGGACGCTGCGCGGCAGATGCTCCCAGACGGCATCGGGCCCGTACGGGCTGTTCAGCAAAAACGTCGCCCCCGGCTCGGCTGATGCCAGCATGTCGAAATGATCCAGAAACACAAACTGATGGCAGGCCACGAAGTTGGCGCGTGAAATCAAATAGCTCGACCGGATCGGCCGTGGACCAAATCGCAGATGCGACACGGTCACCGATCCGGACTTTTTCGAGTCGTAAACGAAATAGCCCTGGGCGAAATTGTCCGTCTCTTCGCCGATGATTTTGATCGAGTTCTTGTTGGCCCCGACCGTGCCATCCGCGCCCAGTCCATAGAACATCGCGCGCACCGTTGCGGGATCCTCGGTGGAAAATTCCGGATCGAAGGCGAGGCTGGTGTGCGTCACGTCGTCTTGAATCCCGATGGTGAAGTGATTCTTAGGAGAAGCTTTCTTCAACTCGTCGTAAACGCCCTTCACCATGGCCGGGGTGAACTCCTTCGACGAGAGCCCGTAGCGCCCACCAATCACCGGAATGTCGCGCCCCGCTTCGCGCAGCGCCGTGATCACGTCCAGATACAGCGGCTCGCCGATGGAGCCAGGTTCCTTGGTGCGATCCAGTACCGCAATCCGCTCCACAGTTTTGGGCAACGCTTCAAGGAACTGCTCGACGGCGAACGGCCGATATAGATGCACCTTGAGAAGCCCGATGTTTTCGCCGTGCGCGTTCAGATACTCGACAGTTTCTTGCGCGGCGTCGGCGCCCGAACCCATCAGGATCACCACGCGCTTCGCGTCGGAGGCGCCGCAATAATCGTATAGGTGATATTGCCGCCCGGTTAGCTTGGCGAACTTGTCCATAGCGCTCTGCACGATCGTCGGGCAGGCTCGATAGTAGGAGTTGACCGCCTCACGCGCCTGGAAATAAACGTCCGGGTTCTGTGCCGTGCCGCGAAGCACCGGCCGGTCGGGAGTCATTGAGCGCTTGCGATGCGCGCGAACCAACTCGTCGTCGATCATCGCGCGAAGATCTTCGACATCGAGCTGCTCCACTTTTGCGACTTCGTGCGATGTGCGGAAACCATCAAAAAAGTGCGCAAAGGGAATTCGCGATTCGAGCGACGCTGCCTGGGCGATCAGGGCGAAGTCCATCACTTCCTGAACGGAGTTCGAAGCCAGCAGCGCGAAGCCGGTCTGACGCACCGCCATGACGTCCTGGTGATCGCCGAAAATCGAGAGCGCGTGCGCGGCAATGGCGCGCGCCGCCACGTGGATCACGGTCGGGGTCAACTCGCCCGCGATCTTGTACATGTTGGGAATCATCAGCAGCAGGCCTTGCGCCGAAGTGAACGTGGTAGCCAGCGACCCTGCCTGTAACGCTCCGTGCAGCGCCCCCGCGGCGCCGCCTTCACTCTGCATCTCAACCACGCTAGGGATTGTGCCCCAAATGTTCGGCTTGCCTTCGCTCGACCACTGGTCGGACCACTCGCCCATGGGTGAAGAGGGAGTAATCGGGTAGATGGCGATGACTTCATTAATCTTATGGGCAACGAAGGCGGCCGCTTCATTGCCATCGATGGTGACTTTGGTTCGTGGCATGGCTAGAACCTGCCGTGTGCAGTTGGGAGTCCAAGCACGGTAGTGGACTTTAACTACAGGCCTTCACTGAGGTGAGGGCACCCGACGGTGATTTTGGGACTTACGAAACCGGGGCAGATTGCACGATTAAAGGCACTTAGCCTGGGTCATTTCACCCAGAAAATTGCCGCCGGTTTGATTCGCTCGGGTGCGGATTCCGAGAGCCCCCCAAGCCCACCGGCCCCGCGGAAAGTGTGGCCAGCAGCCGATTGCCGGTTTCGGTGCTCATAAAGACATCGGCCCAGGGCCAGATTCCCATGGCGCTGGCTAATCTCGACCCGTAGAGAAAGCGGTCCCACCAGCGGCGGCTGAAACGGTCGGGGCTGGTGCGAATCGTGGTGATGTTGTTGTATTTCGAGCTCTGGAGGTAAAGGCGAGGCAGGGGCTAGCAGTATTGTATGGTTAGCCCGTGCTCCGCCGCTGACTGCGCCATTTCATCCATAAACTCGCCTGGATCGGAGAGATTGAAGTCGGCTAGCGCCTGCGAACCGCACGGAGTAAGCTCGCCGCGTCCACAGAGCCGGCAGCGGATTACAAACGTGGCCGACGATGGTGTGGTGGAAATGACGATCGTGTTCGCTCCGGGGGAAACAAGCCGTGTCATCCAAGGCTACTCACCCAAGCCTCCTGTCGTCACGGCGCAAACGGGAACAGCGGGCGCCGTCTCGTTTAATCCAGACACTCAGCGATTCCAGTTTTCTGTATCGCCTAGCGAAGCTGGCACGGTGGTGGTGCAAATCGCACCAAGGTAGTTTTATCGGCTGGATTGTTCGAGCGTCACCGTCCACGCCCTCGGAGTCATCCCTAAACTTTGGCGAAACATCTCTACGAAAGCGCTTGGCTGCCGATAACCGACTTCGAAAGCCACTTCTTTGATGGATCGCCGCGCGACCAAAAGCTCCACAGCCTTCATTAATCGCGCCTGCCTCCGCCACTGCTCGAGGTTCAGACCCAGGTCTCTCTGGAAAGCTCGCTCGATGGTCCTGACGCTGGCGCCGGCGCTCGCGCAGAGAGCGCGCAAGGGCAAGGTGGCGGCAAGGTTCGCCAACAGCATCTGCGCGACGGCGAGCGCACGGGGATCTTTCGGCATCGTCACGAACGTGGGAATTGGTGAGGCGCTCTCTAACCGCGAAACGATCAAATCGCCGAGCGCGGAATGGAGACGATTTCTCGATCGGAGCCGCCCCATGTGAACCGCTTCCACGATGAGCTCCCGAAGCAGAGGTGAAATGTGAAGGACCGTGCACCGGGCAGGCATTCGGGCGGCCAGTCCCCGCCGCAGATATAGAGTACGCATGGAAACAGCGCCCGGCATGCGAATGCTGTGCCAGGTTCGGCCCGGAATCCAGATGGCGAACTGCGGCGGTATCAGCCAAAGACTCATCCCCACAGAAACCTCCATAACGCCCCGGGTAGCATAAATCAACTGGTCCGCGCCGTGGGCGTGCTCCAGCACGCGATAGCCCGACGGATACTCATAAGAGAGTGTGGCAACGGAGACGCCCGGCTTCGGATCGTAGCCGGTGGTAACGTTGTGTCGCATCAGAGATATATTATGGCGTTTTATCGCCTCGGCGACATTACCGGAAACGGAGGATACTACGTTCATGACAACCTCTTCCGTGCTGGGCGCCCGCAAGATCATGGCATTCGTAGCAACACGTGATCCGGATCGCGCGAAGATTTTTTATCGCGACACTCTGGGCCTACGCCTCGAAGCCGAGCAACTGCCCTTCGCACTGGTGTTCGACGCGCACGGCACGATGCTGCGCGTAACTATCGTGCGTGAGATTGTGGTGGCCCCTTATACGGTGTTGGGTTGGGAAGTCCCCGATATCACCGCGACAGCCAGGGAACTCGCGGCCGCGGGAGTGAAACTGGAGCGGTACCCGGGCATGCCGCAAGATGAACTTGGCATCTGGACGTCTCCGAGCGGGGCCAGAGTAGCGTGGTTCAAGGACCCGGATGGTAACGTTCTGAGCGTGACTCAGTTTTAGAACCAATTCCGGGACAAGCAACGGAATTTCGGAAATCGACCGCAGACTTTCGTCATCGGCATCCCGAGCGGTTTTGAGGCCAGCTCAGAAGCACTGTGGGCGGGATAATGGGCTGCCATGAGGATCACAGCAATCATCGCGGCCCCCGTGACCGTGAGGGTAGTTGGTTCGCTTGGTGCCGGACGGCGTGGTGACGTCCACTCTCCGCGCGCCGCGAAACTTCTAAACACTATGCTACTGATTTCGTTTCTACGGTTGGCCGCAGCTACCGGACTGGCTCAGAACACGGTGACGATCCGCGTCAACGCCGCCCAGACCGTTGGTCCATACAAGCCGATCTACGCCTATTTCGGTTACGACGAGCCGAACTACACCTACACGAAGAACGGCCGCAAGCTCGTGGGGGAACTGGCGGCGTTGAGCGGCGCGCCGGTATACATTCGCACGCACTTCATACTGACGACCGGAGACGGAACGCCCGGGTTGAAGTGGGGGTCCACGAATGCCTACACGGAGGACGCGTCGGGAAGGCCCGTATACGACTGGACGATCACGGACCGCATTTTCGACACGTACTTACAGGCGGGCGCGAAGCCGTTCGTCGAGATTGGCTTCATGCCGCAGGCGCTCTCGTCGAAGCCGGATCCGTATCATCCGACCTGGATACCCGGCGCCGCGAACCGGGATTACTCGATCGGATGGACTTTCCCGCCCAAGGATTACAACAAGTGGGGCGAGTTAGTCTACCAGTGGGTGAAGCACAGCGTCGAGAAGTACGGGAAGGAGCAGGTGGAGTCCTGGTATTGGGAAGTATGGAACGAACCCGATATCTCGTATTGGCACGGAACTCCGGAAGAGTACGACAAGCTCTACGACTACGCGGCTGCGGCTGTGAAGAGGGCGCTTCCATCGGCGAAGGTCGGCGGGCCGGCCATCACGGGTCCATCGGGCGCGAAGGCCGCGGCATTCCTGCGCCAGTTCCTCGAGCACTGCGATCGCGGCGGCAACTCCGGAACCGGCGGAACGGGCGCTCCGCTCGACTTCATCACGTATCACGCCAAAGGCCGGCCCACGGTGGTGGATGGTCATGTTCGCATGGGCATCGCGAAACATGCCGAAGACGTCGACGAAGGATTTGCGATCGTGCGCGCGTTTCCGAAGTTTCGAACGCTGCCGATCGTGCTGAGCGAGTCGGATCCGGAAGGCTGCGCCGCCTGCTCGGCGCGCGTTTATCCGCAGAACTCCTATCGCAACGGCGCATTGTACGCGTCGTATACGGCGGCAATGATGAAGAATATTTTCGAGCTGGCCGACCGGCGGCAGACGAACATCGAGGGCATGCTGACCTGGGCCTTCGAGTTCGAGGATCAGCCGTACTTCGATGGCTTTCGGACGCTGGCGACGAACGGCATCGACAAGCCGGTGTTGAACGTGTTCCGCATGGCCGGGTTGATGCGGGGTGATCGCGTGAAGACCGAGAGCAGTGGCCGCGCACAGCTCGACACAATACTCGCGGAGGGCGTCCGCGGCAGTCCCGACGTGGATGCTCTCGCCGTTCGTTCGAACCGGGGAATCTCCGTGCTGGTATGGAACTATCATGACGACGATGTTCCAGCGCCCGAGGCTAGGGTGAGGCTGGAGATAGCGGACGGCCCGACCGCGGCCACGCGACTGCTGGTGCGGCACTACAGAATCGATGAGGCTCACAGCAATGCTTGGAGAGCGTGGAAGACCTTGGGATCTCCGCAGCATCCGACGCCTGAGCAGTACGCGACACTCGAAGCGGCCGGGCAGTTGCAGCTACTGGACTCTCCGCGGTGGGTGGATGTGCGAGGCGGTTCGACGAGCGTGGGGTTTTCGCTCCCGCGTCAGGCTGTTTCTCTGATGGAACTGAGCTGGTAGATCACCTCAGTCCAGGGAGAACCAAAACATCACTTGATGAGGCGCCGGACTTTCGCCTCATTTTTGATCGTTTTTCGCATACGGGACCAGTGACCCTGAACTCCCAATTCGACAGCCACCGCATTTCTCTGCATGCATGGTTGGCGGCTCGGGACATGTGATGACTTTAAGCCTAACTTTTTTGATACTAAGACGTCTGTATAATAAGAAGCCTGAGTATGCCAAAACCCGACTCGCTCCAAGGCTCCCTCGCTCTGCTCGTCTTAAAGATCCTCTCCCGCCGGCCGCGCCTGCATGGCTACGCGATCATGTCCGCAATCCAGGACATGTCCAGCGAGGTGCTCCGCGTCGAGGAAGGTTCGCTCTACCCTAGGAGCCATCGCCGGCCTGGCACTCAGCATGGCGTCAGTGCGATACATCGAGTCGCTGCTCTACGAAGTCAAGCCCACCGACCCGAGCATAGTGGCGCTTCCATCGGTGACAATCCTCCTGGCCCGGATCGGCGCAAACGCCCGGATCTTTCTTTTCTCCGCTGCCGGCAGCACCGAGACGATGTGCGTTACTCTAACCCGCAACCTGCGGCCAAGATGACTCGGTCAGAATACCGAGTCCGTGTCTGCTGCATGATTCGCAGGACCGTATAGTTCGCCGGCAAATTCAGCCACTATGATCACTTTTGAACAGACTAATGACGTTGCGTCTGTTAAGTTAGGTACGTTTACGGCCTGTGTAGCTAGGCCAATGAAAGCTGCTGTTGGCAAGGTGAAGCAGGATAGGATCTATGCCAAAGTCGCGTTTCGGAGGAAGGGCTTTGGCTCGAAAGGGTGCCGGACTTGTCGGCCCGGCATTCCCCCGCCTCAGTTGCGGCCGACGCTTTCGCTGAACGCACACACGAGAACGCGGCCGGAAGTCTTGGCCGGCTGGCACAACTGTCGAGCTGCAATTCGTCGAAGCAGTTCATAAATTACACAAGTCTTACGAACTCTCGAAGCAATTTCGGTTAGCATGAAATTGCACCCTTGCGTAATGACGACCATCGAAGCAGTTGCGGAATTGCGCCGACAATTCACCCGCCGCGGCTGGGACAAGAAAGCCACGAACCAGATCGCGTTCGAGCTGTTGATTCACGTGGCCATCGCGCTGGTAGGCATGGCCATCTTCATGACCTGGCAAAACCCGGCTGCGCGGGCGTTGGGAATCCTAATCTCAACCTTCGGGTGTATGGGCGTCGGGACTAATACACACACCTCCACCCATTACGGCACCAGTGATCAGCGCTGGGTGAACGAGGCGCTCAGCTATTTCGGGTATCCAATGTTCTTAGGCCTATCGGCTACGTATTGGTGGCACAAGCACGTGGTGCTGCATCATCCGGCGCCGAACGTAATCGGAGTGGACAGCGACGCCGACCTTTTGCCGTGGTTCGCGATCACGGCGGATGAAGTTTACGCTAGCTCCGGCCTGCGTCGTTTCTATTACGAGCACCTGCAATTCTGGCTATTTCCATTGGCGCTCGCGGTGAACAATTTCAGTATTCAGAGGGCCGGGTGGGCGCACCTTTTTCGAATGCTCCGCGATTCTAAGGGCCGAAAGTCTGCCCACTGGATCGACCTCAGCGCCCTAGTCTTACATTATTTCATCTGGATCGGTATACCACTCTTGTTCTGGCCAATGACGGCAGTTATTGGATTCTATATTCTGCGAGGTATTCTGCTGGGGTACGCCATGTACGCCATCCTGGCGCCTGGACATTTTCCGGCGGAGGCGCAGCGTACGACCGATGAAGCCCGGGACGGCGCGGATTTTTTCACGGTCCAGACTGCGGGAACCGTGAGTTTCCGGACGGGCAGGATAGGCAGGTTCTTGTGCTCCGGTCTTGAGTACCAAGTGGAGCATCATTTGTTTCCGAGTATCAGCCATGTCTACTATCCGGAGGTCAGCGTGGTGGTGCAAGAGTTCTGCGCTGAGCATGGGCTGTCCTATCGCTCATACAGTTGGGCCATGGCTCTATGGAAGAGCTGGGAGGTGCTCCGATTCCCGCAGCCGGTTGTAGGGCAGGAGCCCGTGCCCGTCCCGGCTAACGCAGCCCCATCGTCTGTTTAGTGGTTGCGCTCGGTGGCGCCGTGGCATCCACGTCGCATCAATAAGTGCGCGTCTCTACGCGCCGTTAGAGTTCCTGGCTTCCCGGTAATCCTGATCCGTCATTTCGCTCTCATCTCAGATCCAGCGCCATCATCGAGGTCCGGTCGCGCAAGTACAGCCGCGTTCCGGCCACCGATGGCGCCGTCCAGGCGTTGCTATGCAGCAATGCCACGCGCGACAGCACTTTGAGGCCTTGCGGCGTAAAATCGGCCAGAGCCAGATTGCCGTCTTCATCCACCACCACAAATTTCCCGTCCGCGTAGACAAAGCTGGCTTTGGAAAAGGTGCGGTCCTGCCATGCAATCTTGCCCGTCTTCACATCCACGGCGGTGAGCGGAGCGGGGCCGAAATCGCCGCTCGAACCGAAGACGTAATCGCCCACCCGCACCACCGTCGAGAAATGCACGCGCATGCGATGGCTCGACCAGACCTCGGAGGGCACCGTTCTGTCTCCCTGGCGCGTCAGCCGGATCACCGCGCTGCCGCCGCTGTATGCGGATGACATGAACAGCAGATGGTCGTCACCCCACACCGGCGTGCTGATGTTGAGCCCCCAATCAGTCTTGTGGGGGAAAGTCCAGAGCACCCGGGCATTGGAGGGATCGATCGCCACCACTTCGTCGTGCATCATCGCTACTAGCTGGTCCTGGCCGTCCACATTGATCAACACCGGCGTGGCTGGAGCGTTATCGAACTTCTGCACGGTCCGCCACCGAACCGCGCCAGTCTTCTGGTCGAACGCCACGAAGGAGTGCCCTTCCCCTCCCACTTTCATGATTACGAGATCTCGATAGGCAACCGGACTTGGCGCGAAGCCCCGATCTTGAAACGTGCCGTTGAACTCTGCATAGAGGTTATGCGACCACACCATCTTGCCGGTTTTCTTGTTCAGGCAAATCAGGTTTCCCATAATGCCTATCGCGTACACGCCGTCTTCCGTGACCAGCGGAGTAGCGTGCGGACCCGAACCATTCTCCATTCCCATACCCGGCCGAAACCTGGCTTCATACCGGTACTCCCAGATGGTCTTGCCGGTATCGGCTTCCGCCGCCAACACGACCTCATCGTTGAGGACGCGGTACATGGTGTAAATCACGTTGCCATCCACGGAGACCGCCGAGTAGCCGTCGCCTAGCGCGCGCTTCCAAATCACCTTGGGACCGGTGGCTGGCCACGAGCTGGCCAACCCGGTAGCATCGGACTTAAAATTGCCCCTTGGGCCGCCGAACTGCGGCCACTCCAGCGACCCTGCGTGGCACACCACCACCACACTCAACATTGCGAACGCACGGATCATGATTACCTCTTGCGATTAGACGGAGTGTATCAACATTTGTTCCGGGGCAAGAAGCGAATATTGAGCCTCTGCGCGCTCTTCCTCGCGGGCCGCACAGGGTAGTTGCCGAGCGGCAGTTCTGTGCGTCCTGAACCGGCGAGCACCGGCGTAATGCGAGTCAACAAGTTGGTTGCGCTAATTCTGCGTTGATCGACGGATGTAGATGTAGATGTAGATGTAGCGCAGGGACACGCGCCGTCTGCGGGTACCTGCGGCCTTTAAGGTTCGTCACGCCGAAAAAGCCGCGGGTGTCCCGCCAACCCCGCGGTATCCCCACGCTACAGGAATGGGTGCTTAACGCGGAACAATGTCGCCCAGCCCCCGCCATTTCGCCGTACAATAAAAGAGGCATAGGTCCGAAAGCCGAGCGCCTCGTTGGCGCTCGCCCTTCCGTCGACAGGAGGGTTTGCTATGCGGTCCATCATCGTTTGTGTTTTCCTGCTGGCCGCGAGCGCTATTCTGCGCGCCGCCGGCACCGAAAAAACCACCACCCCGGTGGACGAACCACGCTACGATCCGGCGACGGAGGTCAGCATTGTGGCCATCGTTACCGAAGTTCGAGAGGTTCCGCACGGCAGTCCGCTGAGCGGAATTCACTTGTCTGTAAAAACAGAATCCCAAGCTCTCGACGCGCACTTGGGACCCGCCGAATTCGTCAAGCAATTTGAAATAACTTTCGCCAAAGGCGACGAAGTGCGGGTAACCGGCTCGAAGGTGAAAACCGCCAATGGCACCCGTGTGATCCTGGTGCGCGAAGTGCGCAAAGACGCAGCAACCCTGTCGTGCCGCCGGGCAAACGGCGAGCCCAATTGGGAATAGCAGCGCCGCGCTGAACCTGCCTCCCGGATTTACGCCACGCGTGGAACCTGCGTCAGGCACTCCCGCCCGCAGTTCTGCCGGTCGGGCCAGCGGGAGCAATCCTGAATCTTGACACCCGGGTTTCCCAAAACGTGCATGGCTACCGCATGCCGGGCGTCCAGCTCGATATTGACGGCTCGATGGTTATCCGGGCAGATCACAACGCGCCGTCCGCGGGATCGGCTATAAACTTTGCTCACTGACCAGGTCAGCGGAATAAGCAGAGCAAGAACGAACCAAACGGGAATCAGATATAGCACCGACATAATGTGCCTCCATCAACAGGCTACGGGTTCACAGGCCAGCCTTTCGGCCAGTTCCGGAATCGCGGCTGACAAGACTTCCTTGACATGCCGCACGAAGACAAATTCCATTCCGGCGCGAACGTCATCGGGAAGTTCGCGCAAATCTTTTTCGTTTTCCTTGGGAAGAATGATGCGCCGCAGACCGGCGCGCCGGGCCGCCAGCACTTTCTCCTTCACCCCGCCGATCGGCAGAACCAGGCCGGTGAGCGTGATCTCGCCCGTCATCGCCGTATCCTTGCGGGTGGCGTGTCCCACATAAAGCGACGCCAGCGCTGAAAGCATGGTGACACCGGCGGAAGGCCCGTCTTTCGGGATCGCTCCGGCCGGCACATGAATATGCACGCCTGATTTGTGGAACTGAGCGCGGTCAACTGACAGCTCGTCGCAATGCGACCAGATGTAGCTGTGAGCCGCCTTGGCCGACTCCTGCATCACCTCGCCCAGATGACCGGTCAAGGTCAAACCCTGCCCCTCAGGCAATAGCGTGCCCTCCACATACAACACGTCGCCGCCCGTTTCCGTCCAAGCCAGACCGACCGCAACGCCCGGCGGCAAAATGTCGCGAGCCTGCTCCAGGAAGAATCGTTCCGGCCCCAGCATTTCCGAAAGATCCTCCGGCCGGACGGTGACCGGTTCGCTCTTACCTTCGGCAAAACTCAATGCCGCCTTATGTGCCAGCCGGCCGATCGCCCGCTCCAACTGCCGAAGTCCGGCTTCACGCGTGTAGCATTCGACGACCTTTCGCAACGCCTCCGAGGTAATCGTAAACTGGGCGGACGTTAGCCCGGAATCCTGCATTTGCCGCGGAATGAGATAGCGCCGGGCGATCTCGCATTTCTCCTCTTCGCTGTAACCGGAAAGCGTCAGGATCTCCATGCGGTCCAGCAAAGGCCGCGGAATCGTCTCAAACGTGTTCGCGGTGGTAATGAAAAAGACCTTCGAAAGGTCAAACGGCAAATCCAGATAGTTGTCGTGGAAGTTCTTGTTCTGTTCCGGGTCGAGAATCTCCAGCAGGGCCGATGCCGGATCGCCGCGGAAGTCCTGACCCAGCTTGTCTACTTCATCCAGCATCAACAGCGGATTATTGACTCCGGCGCGCCGGATCGCCTCGATAATCCGCCCGGGCATGGCGCCGATGTAGGTTCTGCGGTGGCCGCGCAGCTCGGCTTCATCGTGCAGGCCGCCGAGGCTCATGCGCTCGAATTTCCGGCCCATGGCGCGCGCAATCGATTGGCCGAGCGACGTCTTTCCCGTGCCCGGCGGTCCCGCAAAGCACAAGATCGGCGCTTTGGCCTGCGGGTTCATCTTGAGCACGCCCAGTTGCTCCAGGATGCGCCCCTTCACCTCTTTCAGATCGTAGTGATCCTCGTCGAGAACCGCCCGGGCACGCGCAATATCGATTGCCTCCGGCGAGCGCTTGCGCCACGGCAGATCCACCACCAGCTCCAGGTACGATCGGATCACGTGGTAATCCGGTGCGGCGGGCGGGAGCTTTTGCAGGCGCTTTAGCTCGCGCTCGGCTTGCTTGCGGACTTCTTCCGAAAGATCAGCCTGCGCCAGGCGGTCGCGCAGCAGTTCGGATTCCGCCTGCTCCGGACCTTGTTCGCCCAATTCCTGCTGAATGGCCCGCAGTTGCTGCCTGAGCATGTACTCCCGCTGCTCTTTACTGATCTCGGTCTCAGCTTCGCTGACGATCTTGTTGCGCAGCGCAAGCACGTGCACCTCGTGCGAGAGGTACGTGTGCATCAGGCGCAGTGCGTCCAGGCGGGTCGGCGCTTCGAGCAGCGCCTGCTCCTTCTCCACTTCCAGGCTGAGAACTGAACCGAGCATATAGACCAGCCGGGCCGGGTCCTCATGAACCAGGATCAGCCGCGCAAGCTCCTCTGGCGCCTGCACTTGCGTCAGGGCAATAGCTTGTTGCGCGATATCCAGCACCGCCCGGCGCAGCGCCTCTACTTCATCACCTGTATCTTGCGGAGCAGGCAGGGTTTGCACACGCGCGTGAAGCGTTCCCCGCACTTGCTCCACTTTCAGGATGGTGACGCGTTCCAGGCCCTGCACGACCAGCTCAATGGCGCCATCGGGCCGGCGGCCTAACTTCTTGATGACGGCGTTTGTTCCGACCGTGAACAGGTCCTCTTGGCGGGGCTCGTCAACCGAGGCGTCGCGTTGCGCCACGATGACGATGTGCTTCTCCTCGCCAGCCATCGCCCGCTCCACCGCCGCCACCGAACTCGGCCGGCCAACCGAAAGCGGCAGAAGCATGTGAGGGAAAAGTACAGCATTCTTGATGGGCAACAGGGGGATAGCCGCCAACCTCTCCGGATCGCTCATACCTCTTCCTCGCCGAATCGCACTCGAATCAACAACATCCCGTCACGGTATTCAGATTCCAGGTGTGCTTGCTCTAAGTCACGGGGCAGAACCACCGAGCAGGCAAACCGGCTGTATCGAATCTCCATGGAGTAGTGTTCCCAACCGTGTTCCGCCAGCGGATCGCGGCGGACGCCGCTGATCATCAAACGCGAGCCTCGTGCGGAAATTGAGACGTCATCCGGTTTGACCCCGGCGAGATCGCACTTAACCAGCCAGTTGGAGGACCGCCGGTAGACATCCACATGCGGAACCCACACGGTTTGTCCCACATCGATGGTGTGGCTCAGGAAAAAGATCGACTTGTGGCGAATCTTGTCTCGCATGGCCGCTCTACGTACTGCAAGTGGCGAGCCATCAATCATTTGCCGAAAGACCGGAAGTTTCCCACGATCGGGTGGGGACTTTCACGCAAATTTGGGTTACCCACCCTGGCGGAGTTAGCGCAGCGAGTCAAGCACCTGTCGCTTGGCTGAGTCGTCCACGTCCAGGCTGGCGGCGTATTTGCGGCCGACCAAGGCGCCTTCCTCTTGCAAGTGCGACGTGTAGTACTCGAAGTATGCGAATGTGGAAACACCGCCGCGGACCATCTGATATTCCCGGATGGCCGCCTTCCACTGATCGAACACATCGGAAACATCTATATATATGTAGGGGTAAAAACCCTCCGAATCTTCCCAGTTATCGGCATAGAAAACACCCTGGATGCCGCGGTAAGGCGGGTGATTGGTTTTCACCGCTTCTAACTCCGCCATTAATACCGCGTCCGTAACAATGGCGGACGTATTTCTGTGGTCCTTGTGGAAACTGTTCTTCCAGTGCGTGATCACATAAGTAGGTTTGACCTGGCGGATCACATCAGCGACGTATCTGCGCGCCTCTTCATCGTTGGAAAGCATGGCGTCGGGGTATGGCCCGATGATCACCTCGGCGCCGAGGATCTTGGCGGATGCGGCGGCTTCTTGACGCTTCTGTTCGGCGTACTTTTCGGGCGACAGATTCGGGTTACCGGCCTCGCCCAACGTCATGTGCAGGATCACGACGCGGTCTCCCAGCTTCTTCTGGTGAGCCAGAATTGCACCTGCAGTGAGATCCATATCGGCCGCGTGAGCGCCGATGGCCAGGATGGTCCGCTGCTGTGCCAAAGCCGGGAATCCAGCCAATCCGACCAGAATCACAATGGAAACACGCACTAGCTCTCCCTCCTCATCAGTCGTGCCGCGGTTAATTCAAAACCAGCAATAGCCAACGCGCTCACAATGGCCAGCAACAGACCGGCACCGACGCCGCGGCTTCCCGCAAGCTGACCCGCCACCCAGGGCAGCGTCATCCCGCCGCTCAGCGCCACTCCGATGAGAATACTGAAGACCGTTCCTGAGTGGCTGGGATAGCGCGCGCCGGCGAGTCCCAAAGTCGTCGGGAAGATCGCCGCGATGCTGAACCCGAGCAGCACGATGGCGACCGCCGCTACCGATAGCGCGGAGGCGAGGAGCAATAGCGCGATACTCGCAGCCACACCCAAAGCGCTGGCTAGAATCAAGCCTCCGCCGCTTGCGTGAAGCAACACACGGCTCAGGATAACGCGTCCGATCATCAGTGCACCCCAGTACGCCGCCAGGAGGTAGGAAGCCGCGCCTACGCTCGCGCCGAGATTCCGCATCAGGAAAGTGGTGACATATCCACCCAGCAGGAATTCATTGCCGGATTCACAAAACAGCAGCAGGGCGAAAATCACGACGAGCGGCTGGCGTGCAAATCGCAGCACATCACCGATGGAAACGCCCTGACTCTGTCGTGGAGCAGGAAAACGCATCCAGGCGCTCAACATCGGGATGAGACTCACGGCCGCTCCGACATAAAGGATGTCCGACAGCCCCAGCGCATTGAGCAGCGAGCCAATCGTAAATGGGATGAACAGCGCTCCGAATCCGAAAAAGACGCCGAGCAGGTTCAGCGCCGCGGTTTTCCTTTTTGGGTCGTCGTGCAGGTCGGCGATCAAGGTATTGGTTGCCTGATTGAGCGCGCCGCCGCTGGCGCCCAGCAGCATTACCGCCAGCACCAGGCCGCCGAAAGTGTCTATTCCCGCGATCAGAACCAGTGCTCCCGCGACAAACAGCGGCGCCACGACGAACGCGGCTTTCATTCCGAACCGGTCGAGCAAAGGCCCGATGGTAATGGTGGTCACGAGCATCGCGCCGTTCATCGCCAGGAAAAGATTGCCCGCATGTGCCAGATCGAAATGCAGACGTTGCGAGATCAGCGGCAGAATGGCGCCGAGCAGGGCCAACACAATGCCGAAGCCGAACATGCCGGCGTAGGCCGCGCCGCTAAGCAGCCCGGCTCGAATTCGAGGCCGCGTTTCGCTCATTCCGGGCTGCGCGAGAACAGTGCCTTGGTGAAGATGTCGAATACTTTGAAGTTATGATCTTTCTCGATTCCGGGCACGTTGGGCGAGACAAACGTCACGAGTTTGTGTCCCTTGGCGGCCAGCCGCGCGCCCGTTTCGGCAACAAGCGACATGGCCACGAACACAACCGCCATGGTCGAGCCCGCGGCCACGTTTTCCGGCTTGCCGATATCCACCAGCGCATCTTCGGGAGGCACGCAGTTGTCGATGGCGATGTCGGCCGCGTCGGAAAGCTTCTGTCCCGTCGAATGTGTCGACTTGGCGACTTTCGCGTTTTCCAGCGACGAAACCGTCACAACCTTGAGTCCTTTTTTCCTGGCATACTGCGCCGCTTCAATAGGAGCGGCATTCATTCCGCCGTGCGAGAACACGAGCATGATGTCTCCCGGCCGAAGCGGGTAGCTTTGCAAAAAGACTTCAATGTAACCTTCTTTCCGCTCCAGCCACAGCAGCTCGCGAGCGCCGCCGGGACCGACCACGTTGGACCACATCAGCCGCGGATCGTACAGCGGGAAGAATCCAACGTAGCTCCCGTAGCGCGGAAAGATATCCATGACAGGAATTACCGAGTGACCGCTGCCGAACAGGTAAACGCGATTACCCGCGGCGATCGCGGTAGCCATCGCTTCGCCGGCCAATTCGATCTGCTTCTGCTGAGTCGTGTGAATCTTCGCCAGAACTTCCGATATTTTTTCGTAGTATTTGTTTGCCGACATAATTCCTTTGCGTTGATTACTCGATGGAGTCTCCGAGCGCCAGGCGCGCCGCTCCTAAAAGACCGGCATCCTCGCCGAGTTGTGTCATCTCAATTCGCACTTGCTTGGCGGCGACGGGTTGCGCCCATTGCGCCACGGTGCGTCGAATCGGTTCTAAGAACAGGTCGGCGGCTTGCAACAGACCGCCTCCCAGGACGATCATTTCCGGATTCAGGATGCTCACGATGTTAGCAATCCCCATCCCCAGATACATCGCCGATTGCTCCACCGCCTTCTTCGCCGCCACGTCGCCCGTGCGCGCGCGGGCTACCACTTCTTCCGCGGAACTCAAACCCATGCGCCGGGCGAGCGCCGGTCCGGCAGCCTCGGCTTCCCAACAGCCCAGCTCGCGATAGACTTCGCGCCATTCCGGATTCAGTGCGAACCAACCTACGGCGCCGGAAATATCGGCAGCGCCGCGCACCAGCCGTCCGCCGGAAATAATACCCGCGCCGATGCCCGTGCCCACCGCGAGAAACACCACTTCGTTCAAGCCCCGTGCAGCGCCTAGCCAGCGTTCACCGGTCACGTAGCCTGCGCGATCACTGTCGATCTTGATTGGAATCTTCAACTCGCGTTCGAGTTCCGCCCACAGCGGCACGTTGGCGTGGCCCCACAGGTTGGGCGCCCACGCCTCGCCCGTGCCCGCAAAATAGATTCCCGGGACAATAACGCCGATCGCCCGAATCTCGTCGCGCGCCATTCCGCACGTGTGCAACACCTCTCCCACCACGCGCGCAATCTGGTCAACCGATGCCCGTACATCGCCGGAGGCAACGGGAATCTTCATGCGGTACGAAACCACGCCCGTGGCATCCACCAATGCCGCACTCAGCTTCGTTCCGCCTAAGTCGACCGCTATCACAGACGGCATCGTCTATCTCGGAGAAAGATCGACCACCCAGACATCCTCCGGCGCGATCTGTCCGTGGAACGCCACTCTACCTGCGTCTTCCGATATCTCAACTGTCTTCCCGGTGACGATGTCGGTGCCACGATACTTCCCTGCCCTGACGCTCAGTGAGACTGACGGCTCGATGGACTGCTTGCCGTGGTTGAAAACGAAAACCAGCGTGTCGGCGCCACTTTGGAGATACCGGACCTCCGCGGTCCCTCCAACGACGGTCACGGGGAGTCGAACTCCGGCCCACGCGAGCAGCGCGGCGTAAAATTGCGCAGCGGCCGGCTCGCGGTGCGTTTCGTAAGCCGCTCCTACATACGAACCGAGCATCAGCGTTTTGCCTTTTCCGTATGTTGAGATCACGGCGGCGGCAGCTCCACCCGGAAACGTCGCTGCCACGTGCGCTCCCGGCCCCAGAGGCTCCAGCGTCTCCTCGTACCATCGCGCCTGCAGCGATTCACCCGCCGCGAAGCCTGGAATCTCGCTGCTCGTCCATTTCACCGTGGTGCGGCCGGCTTTTCCGGTTTGCACATCGGTTTCACGGCATCCCATTACCTCATGCAATCCCATGCCGGGAATCACGGGCGATGAAGAGCCATGCTCGTTGTTCCATCCCAGCCGTGCCTCAGCGACGAGTGTTCCACCGTTCGAGACGTAGTTTTTCATCTCCGCCGCTGACGCCGCCGGAATCATCAGCGGGTACGGCAACAGCACCAGCTTGTACTGTTTCAGCAGATCTTCGGACAAGCGGTTGATGTGGATGAAATCGAGCGCCACATTCGTGGGAAAAAGCGCACGATAGATGCCCAGCATGGAGTCGCGCTCGATGCCCTCAACCTCTCCCTGCGGCCCGCCGTAAGCTGCCTCGCGCTCACGGCCTCCGACAAAGTATGTCAGCGGATTATAAACAATCGCCACTTCCGCTTTGGGTGGCCGGGCGGCAAGAAACAGCTTCTGATTGCGATTGACGACCTGCGCAATCGAGCCTGCTACCCGGCTGCGCTCCGTGATTGTTCCGTCCAGTTTAATTAGGCCAAAACCGCCGGACTCGTAACCCGTGCTCATCGGATACCAGGCGTAGTAGTTGATGGCTTTCGCGCCTCGGGACAGTGCGCTCCAGGTCCAGATGCGGATGTCCTCAGGTGTAACGGCGGGCGAGACATTCAGCGCAACGGTTCCGAAGCCGCCCTGCAACTCGCCGATCCAGAATCCACGGCCGCCCTCGGCGAATCCGAAAGAACGTGTGAAATCGAGCAGCGCCCCGCGCCATTCGACATCGCGATTCACGAAAGAAGAATGCTTCGGATAGAGGGACGTGCCGTAGTAATCGACCTGGCTCGACATGGTCCAATCATCCGACTGGCCTTCCCACCACAAAGGCGAGCTGAACAGTCCGATGCCTGCGGCGTGAGAGGTGGCTACCGTGTGCGGGTCTACCAGCTTCACCGCCTCATAACGATCGCGCAGATCTTCCCCTAGTTTGTCGGCGATAAACTGCTTCCAATCGATGAAATCCGTATAGGAAAGGATCGTGCTCAGCCGGTTCGGCTCCACTTCGTCCCACGAGCTGAAGTGCCGGTACCAAGAGTCATTGAGCGCTTCGAGCGAGCCGTACTTTTTCTGCAACCATCTCCGGAACCGCGCGACGGAATGCCGGCAGAAGCAGAACTCGGGCCGCTCGATGTAGGTTGGCGTCGCCCAATTGATTACGTGGGGCTCACTCCACAAATCCCATCCCAAAAAGTTCAGGCTCTTTTGAGCGCGCCGCGCCAGGGCCGTGTAGAACTTCAGCTCCACGTCGCGGACGCCGGCGTGATCGCGGCAGTAGCCCGGCGACGATTCCGGATGAATCACCATTCCATTCGAGGAGACGAACAACGAATCCGGAAATTTCTTCCCCACCCAGGCCGGCGCCGAATCCATGTACACCTGGATAACGACCTTGAGCCCCTGCTCTTCGGCCAGCTTGAGAATCACGTCGATTGTGTCGAACCGGTATTGCCCTTCTTCCGGCTCTCCCGTGGCCCAGTCAATCCAACATCTGACGGTATTGAAGCCGAGCGCTTTGAGCTGTGTCAGATCCTTCCGCCAAGTGTCGACTTTCGACCGAGGATCGCGCTCCAGCATGGGAGCCCGCGCCTTGCCGCCGCCATACCAGACCGACATGGGAAAGAAGTCCTCGGCTTGGACGGGTTGGGCTTGGAGCGCAGCGGGAGCCAACCCACAGATCAGGAACAAGACAAGACGCACCCGAGTCATCGGCTGACATCTTACGACAACCAGCGTTGCGGGCGAAGTGCGTTGATTTCGGTGGCGGTGTTGTCACTGGCGGCACGGCTCCGAATGAAACACCCATTCCTGTAGCGCGGGGATACCGCGGGGTTGGCGGGATACCCGCGGCTTTTCTCACGTGCCTGCCTCACAGCCGCAGGTCCCCGCATACTGCGCGTTGCGCTTCGCTACATCCGCCGATCGGCGTTCGCGGCTCTCATTGTGGCCAATTTGCTAGAATAGGAAGAGCTTTCTGCGGTTTAGCAGCATGCCCCTCTACGAATACAAATGTCAGTCTTGCGGTGAGAAGTTCGAGGTAATTCAGAAGTTCTCCGATGCCCCGGTCGAAACGCACGAAAAGTGCGGCGGACACGTGGAACGGCTGATCTCGACATCCGCGCTCCAATTCAAAGGCTCCGGATGGTACGTCAACGACTACGGGAGCGGGAACGGCAAGAGCCAGTCGTCGAAAGACGGTAAAGACGGTAAAAAGGAAGCCAAGAGCGAGAGCTCCTCTTCCACGGAATCTGCTTCTAAAACCGAAACTAAGACATCTTCCAACACTCCGGCCACAACTTCTGATAAAAAAGTGTAGTGCCTCGCCGCGCTGCACCCGCCTTTCTCCTCGTCCTGGCCACGGGTCTCGTTCGCGCTGAAAATGTCACCGTAGAGGGCCTCTTGCAACGCGTGGAGATCATCCGCGACCGCTGGGGGGTGCCGCACATCTACGCGAACTCTGTGCACGATCTGTTTTTCGCGCAAGGCTTCATCGCCGCCAAGGATCGGCTGTGGCAGATCGATCTTTGGCGCCGCATCGGTACAGGTAAGCTGGCCGAGGTAGTGGGGCCGTCCGCGATCGATCGCGACCGCCTCGCCCGTTCCGTGGCGTTTCGCGGTGATTGGGATGCCGAGTGGTCGAGCTATGGCCCGGGCACGCGCGAGATTGTCACAGCCTTCACCGACGGCATCAACGCCTACATCAAATCGCTCAACGGCGTGCGGCCGCTGGAATTCCGGTTGGCCGGATACGATCCCGGTTTGTGGGAGCCCAAAGACTGCGTGAGCCGCGTCGCCGGCTTGCTCATGACCCACAACCTGACAAACGAGGTCAAGCGGGCCGGACAGGTGCAGCGCTTCGGCATCGCCGTGGTCGAGAAGTTTTTCGCGCTCGATCCGCCGATTCCTATTGAAATTCCCCAGGGTCTGGATCTTGCCGATATTTCGCACGACATTGTTCGCGTCTACGAGCAGGCCGTCGGACCGGTGTCATTCACGTCCCAGCAAGGAAGCAACGACTGGGTCGTCGATGGCACCATGACCACCACGGGCAAGCCGCTGCTGGCCAACGATCCTCATCGGCCGGTGCAGATTCCATCGCTGCGCAAGACCGTTCATCTAGTGGCTCCGGGATGGAACGCGATCGGCGCGGGCGAGCCGTCCCTGCCCGGCATCGCTCTGGGTCACAATGAGCGCATCGGCTTCGGCTTCACCATCGTCGGGATCGATCAGCAGGATCTCTACGTGGAGAAAGTGAATCCGGACAATCGGGACGAATATCGCTATCGCAACGCGTGGAAGAAATTTGAAGTCGAGCGCCAGACGATCCCGGTGAAGGGTGGGCAGCCGCAGGCCATCGAGCTGCACTTCACGGTTCACGGCCCCGTTATCTACGAAGACGCGGCGCGCCATCGCGCTTATGCGCTGCGCTGGGTAGGCAGTGAGCCAGGAACGGCCGGGTATCTCGCTGGTCTGGCGGTCGCTCAAGCCAGGAACTGGAACGAATTTCTGCGCGCAATGGAGCGGTACAAGGTCCCCAGCGAAAACATCGTGTACGCCGATATGGATGGCAACATCGGATGGCAGGCGGCGGGAATGGCCCCCGTACGCAAGAACTGGTCCGGTGTTCTGCCAGTGCCGGGCGATACGGGCGAATATGAGTGGAGCGGATTCCGGCGGGCCGCGGAACTCCCGCGAAAATATAACCCCGCCAATCATTTCATCGCCACCGCCAATCACAACATCCTGCCCGCGGGCTACACCGTTCCCCTCAACTACGAATGGGCGTTGCCGTTTCGATTCCACCGCGTCGAGGAGATGCTCGGCGCCGGGAAGAAATTTACGATCCAGGATTTCGAACGGATGCAGCAGGATGTCACCTCACTTCCGGCACGGCGCTTCCAGGCCATTTTGAAAAACTGGGCGCCCGAGCCCGGCAGCCGCGAGGCCAAAGCCGCGAATCTGGTGGGCGAATGGGATGCCAATCTGGCGGTCGATTCGGCGGCGGCGTTGATTTACGAGTACTGGATCGCACAACTACCTCGCGCTGTCTTCGGACCGGATATTGGACCGGATGCGAGCCTGCAAACACTCTTGGCGACGCTGGAGCACGAGCCGAATGCAAAGGCACTGGCGGAATCGCTGCGCGCCGCGCTCGATGAAATCCAGCGCCTGTACGGACCTGACATGCAATCGTGGCAATGGGGAAAGGTGCACAAGATCGTATTCCATCATCCGCTCGGCGTGAGCACGTTCGACCGCGGTCCGGTAGCGCGTCCAGGCGACGCAAATACCGTAAACGCTACCAGCGGCACGCACTTCCAGCAAAACAGTGGCGCCTCATATCGCGAGATACTCGATCTGAGCAACTGGGACAACTCTGTAATGACCAACGTCCCGGGAGAATCGGGCGACCCAGAGAGCCCGCACTACAGCGACCTGCTCGACGACTGGGGCAACGGCCGCTATCATCCCATGCCCTATTCGCGTCAAGCCGTCGAAGCCGCCGCCGACGAACGGTTGTGGCTCGTGCCCAAGGCCGCGAGGACTCACTAATTCCTCACCCGTGGTGTGGTTACGGACACCAATCGCGTGGACCGGTGCCCGTAGACAGCGCTATCATCTAATCAAGAAGCTGCTTCCCCATGCCCCTGGACAGTTTGTCGGAGCCAGAACGCCTGCGACTCGCGCAGTTGATGAAAGTTCCGCTCATTCCGCCCACACGACCTCCCCGGAAACCCAGGCAGATTCAGTGGCCGAAGTGGGATGGCTGGTCTGTCTCCCGCGCGAAGCAGTACCTCATCGCGCATCGGCGCCTTTGGGCTGTCGGCGGTGCTGCCGCTCTTGCCAGTTTGCTATTGCTGGCCATAGCCATCAAGGTAGCGGGCCGGCGCGATCAAGACGCGGTGAACTTGCAGGTCGGGGAGTCGCAAGGCGAATTGCACATCCGCTGGGACACGGAATCGTCTCTCGTTCGTAGAGCGACCGGCGCAAAGCTGTTCATTACCGATGGCCCCGAGCGGCTGTTCGTGAGCTTGGATAGCAGCCACCTGCGACGCGGTGCGGTGAGCTATGCACGCCAGACCGAGCGCGTGGAATTGCGCATGTCGCTCTCCGAGCCCGATGGCCGGACGATCGAACAAGAGGCAATTTTCTTCGGCGCTCCAGTACCGGATGACAATGCGCGGCAACTGTCGGCAAGCGCTTCGCCGACGGTGCCCGCGCCCTCGCTATCCGTCGAAGTCAAACCACGCGTCGAGCCGGCCGGCAGAATCGAACATCGCTCGCGCAGAAAGCCATCGGTACAGAGCGGGACCACCTTGCCGTTCACCTGCGCCACGGGCGATGTGTATCACAAGACCGACGCGCCGCCGGGATGGGACACGTTCACCTGCCAGGGGAAAAACGTCTGGAGCATTGCGCCGTCGCAAACCGGCGCGGATGGGTCGGGCCGCCGGCCAAACATCGATCCCAACAACGTGACCGTGCAGCCCGCCAGCGCGTCCACCACATAAGAACGCATTGATCGAAGTCACGGACGCCGACCGACCCGTGTAGCGCAGGGACACGCGCCGTTTGCGGGTACCTGCGGCTGTGAGGCAGGCACGTGAGAAAAGCCGCGGGTATCCCACCAACCCCCGCGGTATCCCCACGCTACGGAAATCGCCGAACGCACCACGCGCCATTTCGCTCGCACCAAGCACCCCTGGGTTAAAGTAGATGGGAAGGATATGCCCACCACCAGACGTCATTTTCTGCACACCACCGCCGCGGGGCTCGCCGCGTCCGCGCTAGCCGCGCAAGAAAAAACCTCGCCGAACAACCGAGTACAAGTCGCGACCATCGGCCTGGGTGGCATGGGCACTGGTGACACCCACTCTTCCATCGCCGTGCCGGGCGTCGAACTGGTCGCCGTCGCCGATATCTACCAGGGCCGCCTGGATCACGCCAAGGAGATTTTCGGTAAGGATGTCTTCATCACGCGCGACTATCGCGAAGTGCTCGCGCGAAAAGACGTCGACGCCGTCATCATCGCCACACCCGATCACTGGCATTCGCAGATTTCCATCGACGCCATGAACGCGGGCAAAGACGTCTATTGCGAGAAGCCCATGGTGCAGCGCCTCGATGACGGCAAGCAGGTCATCGCCGCACAGCAAAAGACCGGGCGCATCATGCAGGTGGGCAGCCAGCGCGTCAGCTCCATCGTCTATCAGAAGGCCAAAGACCTTTTCCGCAGCGGCGCCATCGGCCAACTAAACATGGTGGAAGCCTGGTGGGACCGCAACTCGGCCATCGGCGCATGGCAATATTCCATCCCGCTTGATGCCACGCCGGAAAACATCGATTGGGACCGCTTCCTCGGCCGCGCACCGAAAGTCCCGTTCGAGCCTGTGCGCTTGTTCCGCTGGCGCAATTATCGCGATTACGGCACCGGCGTCGCGGGCGATCTGTTCGTGCACCTGTTTTCCGGCATGCACTTTGTCACTGGCGCCATCGGACCCACGCGCGTCTACGCCACCGGCGGCCTGCGTTTCTGGAAGGACGGGCGCGATGTGCCCGACGTCCTGCTTGGCCTCTATGACTACCCGGCCACCGACGCGCACCCCGCCTTCAACCTGTCGTTGCGCGTTAATTTCGTGGACGGCGCGGGCGAAAGCTCCGGCTTCCGTTTCGTCGGCAGCGAAGGCATCATGACCATCGACGACGGCGTGACGCTCTCCAAACAGCCGCGTGAACCCGAACCAGGCTACACCATCGAGACCTTCACCGACGCCATGCAGAAGCGGTTTGTCGAAGACTACCGGAAGAAATATCCGCCACCGGCCATGAACGCCGACAGCATCCGGCCGCAGGGCGAGGAAAAGTACATGCCGCCAGAAGGCTACAACGATCACCTCGACCACCACCGCAACTTCATCACCGCCGTGCGCTCGCGCAAACCGGTAGTCGAAGACCCAACCTTCGGCTTTCGCGCCGCCGGCCCGGCGCTGCTCTCGAATGTGAGCTACTTCGAGCAGAGGATGTGCAAGTGGGATCCGAACAGTATGACGCTGTTGGGTTAACGCCTGCTACAGCACGTCCGCAAACCCGCGTTTCAAATGCCGGAACACCAGCCCGCCCAGGAAGAATACGGCCAGGCTGACGACCGCCAGCGGCAAAGCCTCCCTCCAGCCGGGCACCCGCGTCGAGAGCAGCACTAGCCGGTATGCGCGTACCACGCCTGCCAGGGGATTGGCATAAACCAGGATTCGCAGCCGCGCCGGTACCTGATCCTCAAAAATGAAGATTGGCGTCATCCAGAACCAGGCCGTCAAAATCACCGTGACAAATTGCGCCGTGTCCCTCAAGTAAACCTGCAGCGCCGCCACAACCCACCCGATGCCCACCGCCAGCATGCCGAGCAACAACATATAGAGCGGCAGAACCGCCAGCGGCAGGCCAAGAGAACGCACCTTGATTTCCGTCGCCACCAGCATCAGAACCAGCGCAAGCAGATGGCTGACCAGCGACGACAAAAACACCGAAAGCGGCACCATCTCCGACGGAAAGATCGTCTTCGTAATCAGGCTGGCTTGCTCCACCAGCGACGATGACGACCGCTGCACAGTATCGCTGAACAGCAGCCACGGCAGCATCCCCGCGAAGATGAACAAAGGATACGTCCCTGGTTGCCCATCCGGAAGCTTCTGCTTCAGGCAAACGCTGAACACGTAAGTCCAGGTGACAAGCAGGACCAGCGGGTGGATCAGACCCCACACCCAACCCGCCACCGAACCCACGAAACGCTGCTGAAAATCGCGCCTAACCAATTGAAAAAGCAGACTTCTCCGCTCGATCAGGTTCTGCAGGAAGAAAAGGCCGGGTATACGACTAGGCAAGCCCGAATCCTAACAATAGGCAGCCTTGACACGCAACTTCGCTAGCTGGTAAAGTTTAAACCTTAACAATTCCTAATGCCAGGCCGACGGTAATGGCACTGGCGTCCAAGCACCGCGCCGCGCCATACATCCGGAGTAGAAAAAAAGGAGAAGGGATGAAGCAACAGTATTTTATTCTGGTACTCGCGCATTCGCTTCACGGCAGACTTCGACGCATTCATATTCCCCATCAAGTCCTTTATATCGTGCTCGCGCTGGCCATGGTCGGCGGTTTTTCCATATTCGGGTTCGTTTCCAGTTATGCCCGCATGGCCTGGAAAGTCGCCAATTACAACTCCCTGCAGCAGGAAGCCGATCAGCTTCGCGCCCGTTACCGGAATCTTCAGAAAGTCGTGAATCAGACCAATGAACAGCTCGCCTCGCTCGAGATCTTCGCCAATGAAGTTTCGGTAGCATACGGGATCAAGGAGAAGCTCGAAGGCCCCAGCGATATCGCTTCTGAAGGCAAGCTAGTCCCGTCATTCTCGGAAAGTCTGGACGAATACAACTACCTGCGCAGCTCCAACCTCTCTCGCTCCAGCTATGCGCGCCGCTGGCACCTGAACACGAAGCCCAGCATCTGGCCCGTCGACGGCCCGCTCATGAGCAGTTTCGGCCAGCGGAGCGACCCGTTCTCGGGTGAAGGCGCCTGGCATTCCGGCGTCGACATCTCCGCTCCCAGCGGCACGTCTGTTCGCGCCACCGCCGATGGCGTTGTGACTTTCGCCGACCGGTTCAGTACCTACGGACGCCTGGTCGTGATAGATCACGGCAACGGGTTTGAAACCTACTACGCGCACCTTTCCCGCGTCGACGTGATCGAGGGCCAGGAAATCCGGCAGGGCGAGTTCTTGGGCGCCGTGGGCGCCACCGGGCGTGTCACCGCCCCGCATCTGCACTATGAAGTCCGCATCCACAAGGCGCCGGTCAATCCCTACCGCTACCTGATGGCAACCACGCCAGTGCAGCAGGCCAAAGTGGATTTCCCGTTCTGATATCGAGCGGCCTGTCGAGCCCTACGATCCGGCGCCTTTTCGTTTGGCGACTTCGTTCTTCTTGGCCTGGACCACCGATTTAACCTGCGGGCTGATGTTGGGGGTGGCGAGAGCCTTGTCGAACGCGTCCGCGGCATCGTCGAGTTTGCCGGAATCCTCGTAAACCTGGCCCAAGCGGGCCCACGTAATCGCGTCCGGCGTGGCGGCTATTGAGATGGCTTGCTTGTAGTCCGCGACGGCTTCGTCGTACTTCTTCCGTAACCCTGCCGCTCGCCCCATCGCTTCGTATGCCTGGGCCTGAAAATCCTTCTTTGCAGGGTCCCACTGGTCGTCGGTAATGCCGCTGGGCCTGGGCATTACTTTCGCAGCCTCCAGTCCGGATTTGGCGTACTCATCCACCTTGGCGAGTTTTTGCTCTTTATCCAGGTCAAATTCACGCGTATGACGGGCTATCTCTCCAGCCATGGTGACCAGAGCGAAGGCACCTTTCGGATCAGCATTGAGCAGCCGCTCGCCATAGAACAGCACTTTTGCGAAGTCGTCCTTACGCTGCTCAATCTGCATCCCAGTCTGGAGCAGCATGACCTTGAATTCGGTATCCGGGAAGTTGGTGAGAATGTCCTCGATGGCCTGCAGTTGCTGATCGGGAGTCTGGGCGTCTTGAAATGCGCGCAATGCGTCCGATTCCTTCTTCGATTTGGCATGAGGCTTGACCTCCGTGCTCCGCTCCGCTTCCAGGCTCTTCGACGGCACGTTGGCGTCAATGGCCACTGAGAAGAAGCCGATCATCATCTCGTCCCGGCTCTGATCGCCCCAGGCCACTTCCTTGCCCGGGTCCGGATTGTTTGGATTGTTCGCCGAATTATCGAAGTGCGCGGTGCACTGAATCCTGGTTCCCTTGGGGAGAATCATTGGTTTCGCCAACTCGTAGGAAAGCTGCCAGCTGAAGCTGTAGTCGAGCACGCGCAGTAAGGTTTCGCTCTCGCCGGTGGGGTAAATGGCGCGGAACTCGAAGTCCTTGCCGCGCGAATGCATGTGGGGTTGCATGCTGGTCAATTCCACCTGCGCGCCCAGATCGTACACCGAGTCCACTCTGTAGTTCGCATCTCCGGCAGGGATCTTGAAGTCGCTGTTGTACGCGGCCAGACCGACGACGCGTTGCTTAGGAGGTCCCGGGGCGAACACAAAACCGATCCTGCTCCGGTCTGGGCCGGGCTTGCCGTTGGTGGTGTAGTGCACCTGGAACACAATGTCCGAGCCCGCTTTAATCAAGATCGCTTGTCCGGGCTTGAGTTGCATGGGGAGCGCTCCCGGCGCATAGCCTGCCACTGCCTCGCCCGGGACCCCTTCGTCTTCCTTCTTCCTCTTGATCTTTTTCGGATCGGGAACAAACGGCACACCAGGCTTGGCGCCCTTCAGCCACTTCGACCCTGGCTCCCGAGTAAACACCACGATGTGATGCACCAGCGCCGGATTCCCTGGCCGTGCCTCGGCAAACTGCACCCATCGATCTTCGGTGATCCCCGAAGGCACGACGATATGCTGGTAATCGATGATGCCGGATGCCGGAACATGAAAAGCGTTCGGCATTTCGATCACGACGTCCGGCTTCGGAATCCGCCAGCCTTCGAGAAATTGTAGTGGCGCGGGAGCGTCCTTGGGATCACCGTGCGCCGCGCCCTGGTCGGACCAAGCCACTAGCGTGGAGATCTCCGTCTCCGAAAGCGACCGGTCGTTGGCGAACTTTCCGATGAGCGGATCGGCGAACCATGGCGGCATCTTCCGCAGCAGCACCGCTTCCTTCATCGCTTTGGCCCACGGCCTGGCTTCTTCGTAGGTGAGCAGGGAAAACGGAGCGGCCTCACCGGGACGATGGCATTCCTGGCAGTGCTTCTGCAACACAGGCAAAACATCCTTGGAAAACGTTACCGGGGATGGATCGGTCGCGGCGCTCAAGGTGAAAGAGAACACCAGCGCACTGATCAGGACTTGGGATGGAGACATCATCACCGGTACAGATCGGGATACCGCGCTTTCAGCGCTTCCAGCTTCGGCAGATCGTTTTGCACAACGTAAGAACTCGTCGGATGGTGTTCGCTGTAATGCTGGAGAACGTCCTCGGCGGGATAGAACCCTGCAAGGGGAACCACCTGGGTTACGATCTTGTGCTTGAAGATGCGCACGGCGCTGAGCTGGCGAATGTAGGTCTCGGCGACTCTCTTCTGCTCATCGCCGGCGTAGAAAATCACCGAGCGATATTGCTTCCCGCTATCCGGCCCTTGCCGGTTCAACTGCGTCGGGTCGTGGGCGATGGCGAAAAACACTTTCAGCAACTGGCCGTAAGTGATCTGCGATGGATCGTACGTGATCTCGACCGATTCGGCATGGCCGGTCCGGCCCGTTTCCACCTGGTCGGAGTGCGCGGTGTCGCTGTCGCCGCCGGAATAGCCCGATACAACGCTGACAACCCCTTTCACGTGGTCGAAGACAGCCTCCATCCCCCAAAAACAACCGCCCGCTAAGACGGCAGTCTCAGGCTTTGAAGCGTGCGCCGTCTCATCGATCGTCGGAGCCGGAAACGTAGCGGCGGCGATCGATATCACGGTCCCTAGAAAGGTACACGAGATTCTGAAGAAATGTCGTGCGCGAAGCGATTCTGAAAAACCCCTGAAGACTCCACCACCTCGGCGGAGTGCAATGTCACGAAAACTCAACTCTAACCTCTCCCCCCATCCTGATTCCAAAAGTGGTCGAAGGCAATAGCCAGCTAGACCGATTTCAATATGACCACTATGATGAAACTATGAAGACCCGGCCCGGCGGTTTCTCTCCCGTAATAGCCGTAGACCGTAAGGAAGCGAAGCCGCTGCACAGGCAGATCTACGATGCGTACCGCACGAGGATCATCGGCCGCAGTTTACAAGCCGGACAGCAGATTCCGTCGACACGGGCGCTCGCCGCCGAACTGGGAATTTCGCGCATACCGGTCCTCGGAGCTTACGGGCAGCTCCTGGCCGAGGGCTACTTCGAAAGCCGCGTGGGGGCGGGCACGTTCGTGTCAACTTCACTGCCGGACCAAATGACATCTTGCGTTGCCCTGGGCACCGGACCGGAGAACGCTCGGTCAGGCCCCCGCGTGCTCTCTCGCGCTTCCGAGTTTCTAGCCGGCCGCGAGAAGGCTCCGTGGACGTACGGTTCCGGCGCCTTCAGCGTAGGCCAACTCGCGTTCGATCATTTTCCGTTTCAGGTGTGGTCGAACCTGGTGGCACGCCACGCCCGAAAGGTACGGGCCAGCGCGTTGAATTACAGCGATCCCATGGGTTCCAAGGAACTTCGCGAAACCATCGCAACCTATGTGCGGACCTCACGGGCGGTGCATTGCGAGGCGCGGCAAATCATGATCGTCAGCGGTTCGCAGCAGGCGCTGGATCTCTCGGCACGGGTTTTGCTTGACCCTGGCAGGCCGGTCTGGATCGAGGACCCTGGATACGAGTTGATGCGGCACGCCCTGGCGATGGCGGGCTGTCAACTCATTCCTGTTCCCGTCGATGGCGAGGGTATGAACGTGGCTGCCGGTATCAAGCGATGCCGAAGGGCACGCGCCGCCTTCGTTACGCCGTCTCATCAGTATCCGCTCGGCGTAACCATGAGTGCTTCGCGCCGTTTCCAGCTACTCGATTGGGCGCACAACACCGGCGCCTGGATTGTGGAGGACGATTACGACAGCGAGTATCGCTATCAAAGCATGCCGATCGCCTCGCTGCAAGGGCTGGATCGTGGCTCTCGCGTCATTTACGTCGGAACCTTCAGTAAGACTCTGTTCCCATCGCTACGTCTCGGATACATGGTCATTCCGGCTGACCTGGTCGATCGTTTTGCGGCGGTCCGCCGCGCGGTCGACCTCTGCCCGCCACACCTGCATCAGGCGGTGGTTGCCGACTTCATCAACGAGGGACACTTCGCGCGGCATATCCGGAAAACCCGGTTGCTATACAGCGAGCGGAGGAGTGCGCTGGTCGACACCCTTCGACGCGAGTTCGGCGGCCGATTGGAGATTCTAGGCGCGGAGGCCGGCATGCACCTGGTGGTGACACTTCCGCCGGAATCGAACGATCAGCAGATTTCGGCGCGCGCCGCTCGATACAATCTTTGGCTATGGCCGCTGTCGACTTCCTATCTGGGCAAGGACGTCCGCCAGGGCTTCATTCTCGGCTTTGGAAGTACAAAGGCATTGGAAATGCCAGCCGCCGTTAGCCGTCTAAGCGAAGTTCTGAGGCGGTAAGCGCTGTGCGGGCCAAGTGCATCGAGAATCCGGATGGCGGTTCTCAACAGCCTTTTCAAACCTGATAAGCTAATCCCACCGAGGAGCGGGAAAATGAGAGATTGGTTGGTTCGCCTGGTTGCGTTGACCATTGCAGCGATGTTGCTTTCCGCCGCCTACTACCGCGTGAATTCCTCTACCGTAATGACGCTCGCCGCGCAGCACTTTCTGGCGGCGCTGACGCCCGAGCAGCGCGCCCAGGCCACGTTCCCGTTCCAGGCCGACGAGCGCCAGAACTGGCATTTCATACCGAAGGAGCGCAAAGGCCTCCCGCTGCTCGATATGCAGCCGCAACAAAAGGCGCTGGCGCACGCGCTGCTGGCGGCCGGCCTCAGCCAGCAGGGTTACATCAAAGCTGTCAGCATCATGAGCCTGGAGGACGTCCTGCGCATCCTGGAAAACGCCGACCCCAATTACCGCAATCCGCAGAAATACTACTTCAGCGTCTTCGGCGAGCCGTCCGACACAGGCACCTGGGGATACCGCGTCGAGGGCCACCATCTCAGCCAGAACTTCACCGTCGTCAACGGCAAGATTGCCGATACGCCCAGCTTCTTCGGTTCCAATCCCGCCGAAGTGCGCGAAGGCCCGCGCAAGGGATTACGCATTCTGGCCGCCGAGGAGGATCTCGCACGCGACCTGCTCGAATCGCTGACTCCGGAGCAGAAGAAAATCGCCATTGTGACCGACAAGGCGTTTCCGGACATCCTCACGGCGGCCTCGCGCAAAGCCGCGCTCGAAGGGCAGCCCTCGGGCCTCTCCGCCGCGAAGATGACCAAGAAGCAGTTCGACCTGCTACTGACGCTGCTCTCCGACTATGCCGAAAACGTGCCCGAGCAGCTCGCGCAAACCCGCATGGAGCATGTCAAGCAAGCTGGCACGAACCTGTCCTTCGCCTGGGCGGGCGTGGAAGAGCGCGGCGGCCCGCACTACTACCGCATCCAGTCGCCGACATTTCTGATTGAGTACGACAACACCCAGAACAACGCCAACCACATCCACTCCGTCTGGCGCGACTTCAACGGCGACTTCGGACTGGACCTGCTGGCAATGCACTACCAGCAGGGGCACGAGAAGTAGGACGGCAGGGGCTTGATCCCGAACTAATGCCGTCGGATGACCGTTGAGCAGTTCACATCAACCCGTCGGGTATGCGTCCAAGTGGATTGCAACTTCCTCGAACAGACTTGGGGCACGCGGCGCGGCACCTTCACTCGGGCAAGTTACTCTGAACAGTCACTGCTGCGGCTCCCGGTTAGGCGACTTGGGGTGTACCGCCGCGGCAGCAAACCGTACGGACAGCGCCGCAAATACAACAAGTGTCCAGGCAAGCGATACTATCGCCTCGAGGCCTGTCAGTGATCTTGCGATCGCTGATTTTGGGACAATATCGCCGTATCCAACTGTCGTCGCGGTAACCAATGAGAAGTACATGAACGTCGGCAGGGCTGGACTTGCTGGCAGTCCCGCAAACGAGTCTGACCCTGCGAGCCGCCAAACGGCAGCAAAAAGCGTCGAAAAGACCGTTACAATCGCGAAGTAGCCGACAGCGAATGCCATCAGAGTCGTGCCCATTACTCTCAGGAGTTGGAACGTTGGCTGCAAGGCGACGATCCACTTGTTGACGTTGTTCCCGAGCATGAGGCCCAGCCAAAGGCCCGCTAGATAGACCAAGGCCGATCCCAAGGCGTGGATGAGCGCAGCGGCCGAGCGGCCGCCCAAGAAGTAAATGAGGCCTCCCAAGGCAACTGCGATCGCAACCCCGCTCTTCATCCAGTATCGGAGATCCGTGATTTGGGGGCGGTCAAGAGTCGCATACGGAGCTACCGTAAGCAAACCAACCAACATTCCATATTGGAGGCCACCAGAATACAGAGTCGGCGAGAATGCAGCGATTACATTTGCGACAAACGAAGGGAGGGTGCACATGAACGTCCTGACAAGCATCCCGTCGAAGCTGCGCTGTGCAAGAAAGTTCCGAAGCCGGCCCGAGTGACGTAGAAACTCCAGAACACCAACACCGACGAAAGGGATGGCGATCGCGGAACCTAAAACCATCACGTCGTTTCGACCGTTTCTGTAGAGATCGATCGGCAGATTCAGGAAAAGGCTGGCCAGTAGAGCCCCGACCAGCTTCAAAGATTTGCCAAGCCAAATCGCTCTCATCGATTTGAGATTCTAGCGTATTTCGCTGTGTGCGGCGTTGTGGGAAGTGGAGCGGGCACTTGGAGGAAAAACGCCCTATCCGAGGAATCGCTTTTTTCTGCCTTCACCCATCGCCAGCGGCTCATGCCACTGAAAACAGCTTCGCAAACACGGCAGGCACTTCTTCACCGTGATCGATGCAATCTGCGGCAACGCGCAACGCCAGCGCACGCACAGCCGCAATCGCCGACTCGCGCGTGTCACCGTAGGCCATCACTCCCGGCATGGACTCGATGTCAGCCCACCAGCGGCCGTCTTCCTCGCGTCCAACGACGATCGGAATTGATTCTACGCTGATCACTTCCATCGCTGTTTGGCGTCCATTATCGCCGGAGCGGACCTTCCTAGTGAACTGCCCCAGTCATTTCGTCGCGGCGGGCCGGGCGTGCCCGGCCCCTACGAAGCATGGGATGTAGGGGCGAGGCATGCCTCGCCTTCTGGCGTGCGCTGTCGAAGTGACTGGGCCACTAATCCCCACTTCCCAACAGATTCGCGTCCATCCTACGATAGAACGATGGAGCGCACTATATGCAAATGAGTGGCAACACAATCCTGATCACGGGTGGAGGCTCCGGCATCGGCCGAGGGCTGGCGGAAGCTTTCCATGCTCTCGGAAACCAGGTGATCATTGCCGGGCGTCGTAAGCAGTTGCTCGACGAATCGACCGCCGCCAATCCCGGCATGAAATCCATGGTCCTCGATATCGAGAACCCAGACGCCATCCGCACCTTTGCGGCACAGTTGGCAAAGGACTACCCAGCCCTCAACGCCGTCATTCACAACGCCGGCATCATGCGCCCGGAGGATCTGAAGCGTGGCGAACTTGCCGACGCGGAAGCGATCGTGATAACCAATCTGCTTGGCCCAATCCGCATGACCGCTGCGCTGCTTCCGCTGCTGCTGTCACAGCCACGCGCTACGATCATGACTGTCTCATCCGGCCTGGCGTTCGTGCCGATGGCGCCAACGCCTACCTACTGCGCGACCAAAGCGGCCATCCATTCGTACACGCAATCGCTGCGCTACCAGCTCAGGGACAGTTCCGTGCAGGTTCTCGAACTCATCCCGCCTTACGTGCAGACAGAACTGATGGGATCAAGACAGGCAAGCGATCCCAACGCCATGCCGCTGAAGGATTTCATTGCCGAGACCATGAGCATTCTCAAGACCTCTCCCGACACCACGGAAATCTGTGTGGAGCGGGTGAAGCCGTTGCGCTTTGCCGAGGCAAACGGCGGCTTTGATGCCTTCTTCAAGAACTTCAACGATAGAATCGCGGCTGCCGCGGCAGGATAGCACGATCGCTCAGGCGTTGAGTTTCCACCATTCGTACGACGGTGCGACCCCTGAGTTAGCGACGAGAACCTCCCCGCAATTGTATGTCACCATTTCCAGGTGCCCGCTGGGCTTGGGATGTTTCGGATCGCTCCACACGGCAGCCCCGAACGCACCGACCTCTGCTTGGTACAGCGCAACGAAGTCGCCCGAAGGCATCTGAATCTGGACGCTCGCAAAGGGTTTGCCTAGCTTGGCGGCACGGAGACCGGCGGACAGCGAATCAGGTCGGCGAATCACTTCAACCGACCAAATAGCCGGAATAAAGCGCTTCGCAGGTACATAAGATGCAGATCCGATCCAACCGCGGTAACAGGTCAGGGATTCGACAAAGACATGAGAGGGACTAATCGGCCGGACGCCAGGTTTTTCCATCGGTTTGCTCCTTATTCAGCGGATTCATCCGCAAGTTATAGACATACTCGGCGAATAACGCCAACACATCGACAACTACGGTTCTGCAATCTCAAAGAGCTGACCGCTCGCCGTGTTCAATTCGTCCTGAGGCGATACCGTGACGGTGGCGCAGCCTTCCGTGACTGACTTCGGCCCATGGCTCGACGCGAACTGGATGTCTTGGTAGTAAATCTGCAAATAGTTGAGGGGCGCCGGAGCAGCGGGGGAAGTTTCGCAATACAAAGCAGCGGCATTTGTTCCGTTGAAGAAGTCCTGCAGCGTGTTGAACAGCGCCTGCGCGACTATGGGAGAACCTCCCTCCTTCTCAGCCACCTGGCCCGTTGATAGGGGCGCGTTGACCTGCGCACCGCCAAGGATTTGTGACGTCAGTGACGAACCCGCGGTTTGTTGCGATAGGTATTTTACGCCAACTTCGCCCAGGTCGCCGGGGGGGCGCGTGGCCTCCAAACCGCTGGTCTGGGTGGCTTTGGCGTTGCTTCCGCCTACAGAGAGCTGCACGAAGTGCGAAAGAATGGTCGTCTCCGCCTGGCAATCCATGTTTTCGTCGTGCAGGCAGTCCGGTGAGAAATCGATGGGCGCGGTGGGTGCAGGGAACGGACCGGTGGTCGAAGGGAACTTCGGAAGGCCGTTACCGGTGGTGGCGACCAATGTTATGTTGCTGAAAACTTCGCCATACATGTCGATCGCGTTGTCCCATGCGTCGATGAATGCTTGATCCGTTCCCCAATAGGCCGGGTTGTCTGGAAACTCAAGTTGCAACAGGGCCTTCCATATGTCGCTGGGCATGATGTCCGCGCCTCCAAACGCCATGAACTGCGGTTGACCACCACTGGAGTCGCTGGGCAGAATCATTTCAGCCGACGCGGCTGTCGGCCCCGCCACCGCGATGGAAACGAAAGCCGGGTTCCCGTTATACCGTGCGGCGAGCGCTTGCAGGAAAGTCATCCAAGCCGCCTGATAGGTGGTGTTCCAGGGCAGCGGAAGCTCCATGCTGTCGCCTCCTTCTTTGAAGTACGAGAAAGTCACCTTCCCACATGAGGCGTCGGGAAGAACTTGTGGGCTATAGAACAGTCCGTCGCAGCTTGTCAGTTCATTCCGCATCCACTGAGGTGAGTTAAACCCCGGCGTGACGATAAGCTGGATCGTCTTGGGAGTCGCTGACGGATTGTTGCTGTTCCAGGATTGAACCGACGAAAAGGCATCGTCCACGTAGTCCCAGAAGTAGGGGTTGGCGTGGGCAGGCGGGTGCGGGTTCAGTGTATCCCAATGAATCTGAAGGGTTAGCCCAGAAACCGCTGGATTGCTCAGCAATCCGCCGTAAAAACTGATGAGGTGGCTGTTCACTGCCTTTCGTGACAGGCCCTCGGTCTGCAGCGGCGCAACAACGTTCTCCACTGGAACCACAGCGTAGATGCCGGTGGGAACCCGTTGTGCCCTGGCAACCTGCTGCGCAGGCAAAAGCAGGAATAGGCCAATTAACAGAGTGTGCTTGACCGTCATCATTGTTTCTCTCCTCCAAGAACAGTTGAGGCCGGATGCCCTCATCTTCAAGGGCGGAAAAAGCCGTCGAAAACTGTAATGGCGGGGAAATTCTCTTGCGGGCCGGCCTTTTCATCCCATCCCGGAAAGGGGGGATCGCGCCAGGAAGGTGGGTTATCGGAAACGCCCGGCCGGTTTTCGCGGCACCCGCGTCTCACCTTTTTTCGACAACTGGCCAGCATCTTGGGCCAAACGGTAGTATTGTTGTCTGGTACACTCCACACGCCGGACCGCTCTGCCGTCGCTGGAGCGCTCGATTCATCGGGCCGACTACCGTTCCAGCGACATTATGAAAATCCTACTTTACAATCCGGACAATGGCGTGACCGGCAACTTCATGCCGCATCTATGGATGTTCCTCCTTCAGGCTCGTACGCCTCCAGGCCACGAAGTCCTGCTCCTGGATGGCAACGCGCAACCGATGAATGACGCCGAGATCGTCCAGTTCGTGAAGGACCGGAAGATCGGTCTGGTCGGAATCGGCGCCATGACGCGAATGATCGCGAGGGCTTACCGGGCGGCAGACGCCCTTCGCGCCGCCGGAGTCAAAGTGGTGATGGGCGGACCCCACGTCACGGAGTTGCCGGACGAAGCGCTGGGGCGTAGCGGCGGACCTCGCCATGCCGACGCCGTGGCTCTCGGGGAAGCCGATGAGACATGGCCGAAGATTGTCAACGACGCGGCCCACGGCCAATTGAAGGATGTGTACGCGCCGGTGGATGCGTTCGGCCAGGATCGCAAACCCGATCTCGGAGAGTACCCGAAGATTCCGTGGGAGTCGCTCGATCTCGATCAGTTCAACCGAATTCCCGCGGTCTTCCGCCCCATCATGAGACATTTCGGCGTCCAATGGGAGAAGTTCCACCTCATTCCCATCGAGTCGGGGCGCGGGTGCCCGTATGGATGCGAGTTTTGCACCGTGACCGGCTTCTTCGGCGACTCCATCCGTTTTCGATCCAACCAGAGCGTGGTGGAAGAGATGTTGCGGTTGAAAGCATGCGCGCGACGGGACCGCGGGAAAGTGGCAGTTTTCTTCGTAGACGACAATTTCGCCATTAACGTCAAGCGCACGAAATCGCTGCTTCGGGACATCATCGCCGCCGGCGCGCAGCTCGCCTGGGTCGCCCAGATCAGTGCCAACCTGCTGCGGGACGAAGAGCTAGTCGACCTCATCGCGGAGTCCGGCGGGAAGTGGATCTTCATTGGCATGGAATCGCTGGACCCGGCCAACCTGGCGAACGTGAACAAGAGTTTCAATAAGCCAAACGAGTATCGTCCCGTGCTGGAGCGATTGGCCCGGCGCCATGTTTACGCGATTACTTCCTTTATCTTTGGCCTCGATAACGATACGGCCGGCGTCGCCGAACGCACCCTGAGCCAGATTCGTGAGTGGCCCCCTGGACTGCCTGTGTTCGGGCAGATCACGCCGTTTCCATCAACTCCTCTGTACACTCGGCTCGCCAAAGAAGGGCGGCTTACGCGTCCCACGCATTGGCTCGATTTTGCGCCATTCCATATGGCGCACACCCCTCTGAAGATGACCATTCCCGAAGTCCATACCGAAGTGCAATACGCCTGGACCAATTCCTACAGCCCCGCCGCCACCAAGAGAGCCATGGGATCGATTGCGGATGCGCCGGTGCCCTACAAGATCAGTCACCTGGTGGCGCGACTCTGTTTTCGCGGCATCTACTTCCCTCAAAAAGGCGCATTAGCTTGGGTGAAGGTGCTTTTGGAAAACCGCAATAACATCATCGGCCTTATCCGTGAATCCTTCACGAACTGGCGCGGATCAACAGCCGAGGGCGTTCGGCTGGAGTTTGACGCGGGCGTGGGACGCGAAGGCCGCCCGGCGTTTGCCGAGGATCCGTCGCGCACAACGTGACATTCCGGTCTACGCATCGATGGCTGGGCCAAGCAATTGTTTCAATGCCTGGACGTATTCGGTAAGGGCTTGCCGTCCGGTTTCGGTGATGCGATAGAGGGTTTGCGGCTTGCGCAACACGAACTTCTTTTTGACAGTCAGGTACCCGGCTTCTTCGAGCTTGAGCAGTTGCGCGCCCAGGTTGCCGTCTGTGGCTTCAGTCTTGGCGCGGAGCCACGTAAACTCAGCCTCTTCCACACCACTGAGCAACGAAAGCAGAGCCAGGCGCAGCCTGCCGTGAACCACGGGGTTGAGCTCCGGCAAATCAGGCATGGATTGGAGCGCGCCGCCCGCGCTCCTGCGCATCGGCGATCATGCCGTATACACCGAACACGATCTGGCAGAGAAAGATGGCGGCCAGAAACACGATCATGCCCTGTGCGTCGGTGCCAAAGCACGCAGCCACAGCCGCCACCCACCACACGACTGCGCAGGCAAGCTGAACTTTCCAGCGAAGAATCAGGGCTGAGGCTCCGTTGGCCATGCCAAGTAATGCCGCTATCACGGCCACAAAGACATGCTGATCAGTCAATCTTCCACTCAGGCCGAGGGCTGGAAAGAGCAGAAACATCGAAATTCCCAAAGCAATCCAGATAGAACCGACTGCCCGGCCCAGGGTGGTCTCCGGCTGATTGCCTCCCTTCAGAGAAGCAACAACAACGGTAACAATGACCCCGATCAACATAGAGACCGGCCAGGCCCACACGCGCTGACCCCACGCGGACCAGGCAATGGCGAGATAGTAAACGAGGCCCCACAGAACGAAGGTCCATCCCCAGCTCTCTGTGTGCCGGCGCCCCTCGGCGATCATGCTCTCGATGAGGCTCAACCTTTCCTTCAGTTCCTGTTCGCTGGTCTGGTCCTGCATGGCAGTTCTCCTTTAGGAAGCTCGAATTACCGTGTTTATGGCTGATGTTGAAGCAACATTTCCACGCTGCGATGCGGAGGATTGCTGCCAACGGTCACCTCGGTGACTTCCTCCCACTCGCCTTTGCCGGTCAGGTGCATGGTGTTCACAATGTGGGCTGGTCCGGCCGCGAAGCTCCAGGAAAAGCCATTAGTGGGCACCGAAAGCTCCGTGTCGAGGTAGTGGCCGTCATTGTAGGCGCGGAAGCGATAGGTATGGGAGGCATCGTCGTAAGAAACCGTCGCTAGGGCGCTGAACGCTACCTTACCGTCGGCGCTGGTGCTTTTGCCCTCGATGAGCAGGACGAGGCCGTCAAGCTTGTACTCGACATCTTCCATTTGAGTGAGATGAAGCGGCTCTCCCGGTCCGCGAACGACGGTGACAGACCCCGACCAATGACCGGCCAGAAACGAAAGCTTGCGCATGGCCTCGCGCTGCGCGTCGGCGCTGTTCGAAGCGGGCTGCTGTGCGGCCAGCGAAAGACTGACCGAAATCATGACTACTGAGGCGCAAATCGCGGTTTTCATTTGGCGAACTCCTTGGCGCAGAGGGTTTCCCGAGGCGCATATCTAGAGTACTCTATTTATTAGAGTATGTCAAAAGCGGGTTGCTAAGGTGATTGGTCATTGCGCCCGTTTGCGGCGTTCGGCGGCTTCCTTCCAGGTGGTGACGACGAAGCCTTTGTCTTTCAGAAATGCTTGAAACCCCGGGTCGAGCATCGCCAGCATGTCCGCTTTGCGGATGTCGCCCGAATTCGAGATGTGTGGGAAGACCTCTGTCGGCGCCGTGCAGTGCATGATCACCATAGTCAGGCCTGGCTTCAATTCTTCGAGCGTCTCCTCGTACCGCTCGACGCGCCATTGCTGTAGATGCGCATCGTCGCGCGCCATGCCCGCCGGAATGCGCCAGCCGTAGCTGGTATTGTGCAGATCATCCAGCACAGGCAGTCCCGCGTCCCACAATTGCGCGCCGAGCTTCTGCATTTGTGCCAGCCGCTCCGGCGTCGCGCGCGTGTCCGCCTGGATGTAAGTATCGTGCCCGCCCGGGAACATCACGGGAATCTGTTTCTCAATGCCCAACCGGACGTATTTCTCGAGGAACGCCTGATTCGCGAACAGAGTCCCCATATGCGAATCCAGATGCGTTGGATGGAAGCCCATCTTCTCGGCGCGCATCAATTGCGCGCGGATCTCCCGGTCCACCTCCTCCGGAGTCGCATGTGCGACCACTTGTCCCACCCCTGGCCACAAAGCGCCTTCCGGGTCGATCAGGCCGGGCACAGCCGCACCCGCCAGCGGCCCCCATCGGTATTCGCGCCATTCGGAAGTAAGCGTCAGGTGCAATCCCGCATCAGTGCCAGGGTGCCCCGTCAGATAATGGACGATCTCTGGAACCCACGGGCACGGCATCATCACGCTGAGAGATCGCGCGGCGCCGTTCTCGAGCACGCGCTCGATGCCCGCGTTCGAGTCGTAAGACATCCCCGCGTCATCCATATGCAGGATGAGCACGCGCTCACCCTTCTTCCATCCCAGTTTTTCAGCGTAAGTCGGGCCCGTCTGAGCCATGCAACCAGACGCGGCAACAAGCGCGCACAAAACAATCCGGCGAGTCATCGAGAGGCATTATACAGAAGCCAACGGATTCAATCTGCGACGCCAAGAGCGGTCTGACCATCCTGAAGATCCACGCCGTAGTAGGTGCCAAATACTGTCCGGCCCGGCGCACGAAATGGACTGGGACACCGCACGAGCGAGTACTCACTCCGTTCGAAAGGTTCAAGTGCTCGCAGCCCCGGTTCACGCTTGTTCGAACGTCCGGCGCCACCAAGGAACCGAGTGCGAGTGCTGGCAGTAAGACCGAACACATGATATTCTGCCTCAGATATGCGTTCTCCCCGGGCGCCTGGATGGAGAACCTCCGCACGACCGATCGGAGTTTTTCTGACTTGCCTCTGCTTTGCGGCGGTGTCCTTCGCGCAAACAGAGCGTGGCCGGCGGGAGGATGACAACGAAGAAGAGGAGCACGAGCAGCGCCTCGAGGAATTGTTCTATCGCCAGCGCGCATATCCTTTGGATCACATTCCTGTTGGGGCTCGGCTTCGCGCGATCCGCCAGAAAGAGCGGATGGCCCTCGAACGCGGGCCGTCGGCCGCGACGCGTGATGCTGCGGCCCCTCTAACCGGCAAATGGAAGTTCATCGGGCCTCAGCCCGCCAGTTTTTTCGGCGTCAACTCAGGCCGTGTTACGGCGCTGGCGGTAGATCCGCGCAATGGGGATGTTGTCTACGCGGGAGCGGCGGACGGCGGGGTTTGGAAAACCAAGGACGGCGGGGAACACTGGAAGCCGATTAGCGACGGCCAGCCCTCGCTCTCGATCGGCTCCATCGCGCTTGACCCTTCCGCGCCCGACACGGTATATGTCGGTACAGGCGAAGCCAACAACAGTGGCGACGCATACGGCGGCCTTGGAATTCTGAAATCCTCCAACGGAGGTGCTACCTGGATAAATACTCCTGGGCCGTTTGCCGGGTTCGCGATTAGTGCCGTCTCAGTTTGTCCCAGCGATAGGCAGGTTATTCTTGCGGGTAGTGTGGGCGGCGTTTACCGCTCCGCGGATGGTGGCGCTACCTGGGCTCCAGTGCTGCAGGGAGAGTTCGCGAGTGCTGTTGCCTTTGATCCCTTGAACGGCAACATCGCCTGGGCAGGTTTGGGCAACCCTTTTTTTGACTTTTCAGCCGGGATCTTTCGCTCGTCGGACGGCGGGCAGACCTGGTCGGCTGTTACCGGAACTGCTCCGAACGCTCTTCCAACGCAAAACCTGGGGCGTATCGCCATCGCAATCTCTCCATCGCACACCTCAACTGTCTACGCCGGCATTCAGGATTCCCGAAATCTAAACTCCACCTTGGGCCTTTACCGCACAGACGATGGGGGCGCCAATTGGACTACGCTCCCGTCGCCGAACTACGGTGGCGGCTGGTATTGCAACGTGCTGAGCGTTTCTCCGGTTAATCCAGACGTTGTGTTGGGCGGTGGATGCTCCCTCGGCGTCTCCACCGACCAAGGCAAGACGTGGAAGTTGTTCTACGAGAATTACTATGTCGAGCGCTACCAGCCAGGCAATGTGCTCGTTCATGTCGATCAGCACGCTGTGGCATTTTCGGCCGACGGGCACAAGGTCTACGCCGGCAATGACGGCGGTGTTTACAGCACCACTGACTTCTCCAATCCAGGAGCCAACTGGACCGATTTGAATGCCACTCTGGCGATTACTCAGTTCTATCGCAGTCCAGCTCTCCACCCGACCGATCCTAAGATCACCTTGGGAGGTACGCAAGACAACGGAACGCTCCTTTACGATGGCTCACTCCACTGGACGGGCGTGGCGTGCGGCGACGGAGGAGCTAATGCCATTGATTTCATGAATCCATCGAATATGTATGTGGCATGCTCCACCGGCGGTACGCTACTCAAGTCAACTAACGCGGGGGGCGATTTCCAGCTGGCCTCGACTGGGATTACCGAAGCCCCGTTTGACCCCGGACTGGCCATGGATCCAGCGAACCCACGGATTCTCTATTTCGCCGGAAGCAAGCACATCTACCAAAGCACAAATGGGGCAGGTTCATGGCAGGTTATTTCCCCGGATCTCACGAACTCAAATTTGGGTTATGACATGCTGATGGCCATCGCGGTGGCTCCGAGCGATCCCAACGCGGTATACGTAGGCACTTTTGCGGGACGGTTTCGGACAACGAATAACGCGCTCTCCGGGCCGGCTGCAAGGTGGGAGGATCGTTCCGCCGGTTTACCCGCTCAGACAGTGACTCAAATCGCGATCGATCCGGCCAACCCTTTGCTTGCTTATGTCACTCTGTCTGGTTTCGGTGCGGGTCACGTCTGGGAGACCCCTGACGGCGGTGGCACGTGGCTGGATATCAGTGGCAATCTACCCGACATTCCGGCTAATGATCTGGCGCTCGACCCCGACATCGGTGGAAGGATTTATCTTGCTACGGACATTGGTGTTTTTGCGACCACTGATGGCGGAACTTCCTGGTCGCCCTTGGGAACCGGTTTACCAGGTGCGCCCGTTACGGGACTCGCGTTCCACCACGCCTCCAGAATCCTCCGCGTTTCCACCCATGGCAGAGGCATGTGGGATCTCGCGATACCTGTGCCACCCTTGGGAATCGCCGCAGGTGGAATCGTGAATGCGGCAAGCCTGGGACTGACCTCCAGCACGAGCGTCACCAACGGGTCTGTCGTTCCGGGGAGCGTTGTGGACGTGTTCGGCACGAGCATGACAACCACCAGGGAAGCCGTCGCGGCTGCGCCGCCGCTGCCAACGAAACTCGGCGGGGAATCTCTGGCCATCGCGGAATTCGATGCGCCTCAATTTTCGGCATTAAGCGACAAGCTGACGGTGCAAATTCCTTGGGAAGTGCCATTGGGCACAGCTACGGCGGTGCTTTCGGTGGGATCAGCAACCACGTCCTCAAAAGTTCAAGTTGTTCCCTACCTGCCCGGCATCTTTTCCGCGGATGGGACGGGCACGGGTCAGGGCAACATCTTTCATGGCAAGTCGAAGGTCTTAGCTGCGCCATTGGGCGCCGCGCCCGGCTCACGACCGGCCAAAACAGGCGACACTCTGACGCTATCCTGCACCGGCCTTGGTGCCGTGAATAATCAGCCACGCACTGGAGCCGCATCTCCATCTCAACCAATTGCTCAAACAACCGTGCCGCCTTCTGTGTCGGTGGGTGGGGTGCCGGCGACCGTCATCTCTTCGGCTTTGACGCCGGGTGAAGTGGGCATGTACCAGGTGAGCTTCGTCGTGCCTACAGTTGCAAGCTGGGGTGACTCAGTCCCCGTGGTGCTAAGCATCGGCGGCGTTTCGTCCAATCCGGTGGACGTCGCCCTGACGGTCCCATTTTCCACCGACGAATCGAACCCGCTTGCTGTGTCACTGCCCCTGTCTTTCTCCGGCACCTTTACTCAGACCAACGTCTTTGATTGGTTCAGCTTCTCGCTAGCCCAGCCCGCCACTGTGCAGTTCCAGCTTACCGGGATCGGGGATTTCGCCGGTACGATGTTCGTCTTTTCTAATGGGTCTACCATCCCCGACTTCGAAGTGGATACGCCGGGCTCGGGCGTGGTGGACATGATGCTAGATGCTGGCACGTATCTTTTCGACATTTTTGCCCTCAACCCGGGCTCTTACCGCGTGACCGTCGCAGCCGCTCCCTGAAGCCAGGTCTCATCCGCCACCCACGTCCGCCTCCAGTTGCTATATACTTTCAGCAGCCCGCAATCTCCACGAAGAGGTGTGCCCATGGACAATAACGAAACCGCCAAAATAACGCGCAGGGCATTCGCCGGCGCAACCGCTTTCATGATCGTTCCCCGTCACGTTCTCGGTGCGCCCTTTGTCCCGCCGAGCGACAAAATCAACTTAGCCACTATCGGATTGGGCCGCCAGGGCCAGGCCGTTACGCAAGAGTTGCTGGCGCGGCCGGACGTCCAAGTCACAGCGATCTGCGACTGCAACAAGGGCAGCATGAACTACGTCGAGTACAATTCGAACGCATTGCTGACTTCCTGGCGCCATTTGATGGGCCCGGGCTACGAGAAGTGGGGCGAGGATCTCACTTCGCCCGGTGAAGTCCAGCTCGCACGCGAATTCCGCACCAGCCTCGGCATGGGCGGCCGCGAGCCTGTGAAGCGCGCCATCGAAGCCTACTACGGCTCCCGCAAGGGGAGCGCTTCCGGCGGCTATAAGGGTTGCACCACCTACAGCGACTACCGCGAGCTGCTGGATAAGGAGCAGGGCATAGACGCCGTTTACGTCGCCACTCCCGATCACTGGCACGCTCCCATCGCCATCGCTGCCATGCGCAAACACAAACATGTGCTCGGCCAGAAACCCATGGCCCACTCCATCGCCGACGCCCACCGCATGGCCCACGCCGCGCATGAAATGAAGGTATCGACCTCCCTAACAGTCAACAATCCGTCGAGCGACGCGACCAAGCTCCTGATCGATTGGATTGGCGACGGCGCCATCGGCCAGGTGCGCGAAGTCCACAACTGGTCGAGCCGCCCCTTCTGGAAACAAGGCATCGACCGGCCCGCGGAGTCGCAGCCCATTCCTGATGGCCTCGATTGGAATATGTGGCTGGGTCCGGCGCCTGAGCGTCCATTCAACAACGCCTATCTCCCGTTTGTCTGGCGCGGCTGGTACGATTTCGGCTGCGGCTCATTCGGCGACATGGGCTGCTACAGTTTCGCCGGAGTATTCAAAATCCTTGACCTCACGCCGCCCACTTCAGTCGAGGCCTGTTCCAGCGAATCCTATGATGAGACCTTCCCCAAGGCATCGATCGTCCACTTGAATTTCCCTGCGAATGGCAGCCGGCCTCCCGTGCACATGGCGTGGTACGACGGCGGATTGCGGCCGCCGCGCCCTGCCGGCCTGAGTCAGCAAGACCAGCACTATTTTGAAAAAGGCGAGGACAACGAGGGCATCATGTACGTGGGCGATAAAGGTTACATTGTCGCCGGGTTCAACGGCAACAATCCCCGCGTCTATCCGGAGAACAAGAAGTACCAGGCACCGCCCCGTCAGCGTCGTGGCGAATACGGCATGCGCGACGTCGCCATCGACCAGTGGCTGACCTATGCGCAGGGAAAGGGACCGGCCCCGCTGGCTAACTTCGAGATACAGAGCCCCGTGACCGAAGCTTTCCTGCTCGGATGTCTGTCCCAACAATTCCCCGGCGAGAGGCTCGAGTGGGACGCGGCCAATATGAAGATCACTAGCTTCGAGAAGGCCAATAAGTTAGTCGATCCGCCTGTGCGCAGCGGGTTTGGAGGTTAGGCGATTACCGCCGTTAGCACGGCGCGTACTTCGATTCCGCAGTCCTACTGAGCACCTGCCTAAGCACGTTGAAGTCGATACATTCCGGCTTCGCAAAGCGAACGCATCCCTTGCCGATCTTTGCGCCGGGAAGCGCGCTGCGGAACTCGTCCAGCACCTCTTTTTTCATCACGTAGAAGGAGATGTATTGCTTTTGGCTGGCAAACGCGATCTCCGCCACGCCATTGCGCTTGTAGACAGGCATGCCGAAATCCATGCTCTCCTCGTACCCCTTGAGATGCTGCTGGCAAAGTCTTCGCAGTTTCTCGATGGCAACTCGCCGCTCTGCGGGCAGTTCTGCGATATACCTCTGTACGTCGGCCGCCTTGCTAATCATCTTGGCCCTACTGCCCCATCCTCTCGTACGGCACAAATCCCCGCGCCTTGGTCTTGATCTTATAGACCGAAGTGGTCGCTGTCAGGTACAGCGTGCTCCAATCCGCATCTCCCCACGCGAGATTGGCCGGCTGCTCCGGAACCACGATCGTGCCGATGTGATTTCCGCTCGGGTCCCACACCCAGATCCCCTCGGGTCCCGTTACGTAAAGATTGCCGTCCCGATCCACCTTCATGCCATCCGGCACGCCGGAACGCGGCGGCCCTTCTTCCTTTCCAAACAACCGGCCGTTGCTGATGGTGCCGTCGGCGCCCACATCGTACACGTGGATGTCGCGCGCCTTGCTGTCATCGATGTACAGGCGCTTGCCGTCCGGCGAAAATGCCAGACCGTTCGGCTGTTGCAGCTCCTTCGTCAGCAGCCGGAGCGATCCGTCATCTCCCAAACGAAAAACTCCCTGGAACGGAAGCTCCTGCTTTTCGCCCTTCACCAGATCGAGCGTCGGATCGGTGAAATACAACGCGCCATCCGGGCCTGGAACGATATCATTCGGACTGTTGAGCCGCTTCCCTTCGTACTTGTCGGCCAGCATACGATATGTGCCGTCCATCTTCACCTCGACGATGGCGCGCAGCACGCTCGCGGTAGTAATCAGGCGTCCCTGCCGGTCGAATGTGCTGCCGTCCGGATCGCCCGTCTGAAAAACCTTCTCCCGTCGCCCGTCGGGAAAAACGCGAAAAATCCAGTTCGTCTCTTCGTCGCTGACGTATAGAAAACCGCGCGGATCCCAAACCGGACCTTCGGTGAACCCGAAGTCGCCCGCAACCTTTTCCAGCTTCGCATCCCGATCCAGCACCTTCCAAAACGCATCTGATTCCGCTTTCAATCCGAACTCGCGAAGCTGCCGCCGACGTGCCTGCTGCGGCGCGATCTCATAAGCCACGAACGCAAATTTCTTCGAATCCGGCGCCCACGAATTCACATTGATCGTTCCCTGCCCGCCGAAGAGATCGATAACCTTCTGAATTTGTCCGGGCTTCAGCTTCTTGCCGGGCAGCGGCATCATACGGAACTGGATGTTGGTGCGTTCGTCGTGCCCCTTGGTGCCGTGTGGAAACGAGAGGAAGACCAGCCATTTGCCGTCGGGCGAAGGGTGCGGAAACCAGTCTTCCAATTCATCACTAGTCACGCGCTCCGCCTTCTTATCGTCCGGTCCCGCTCCGTTCGCCGGCATGCGCCAGATGTCCCAACTTCCCGAGCGGTCCGAGTTGAAGTAGATCCACTTTCCGTCGGGCGAGTAGTCCGGCCCGTCGTCGTAACTCTTCTTCGATGTCAACCGCTGCTCCTCGCCCCCGGTAACCGCCATGCGAAATAGATTGAAGTTACCGTTACGTTCGCCAACAAATGCCAGCCATTTGCCATCCGGCGACCAGCCGTGAAAGTAACTCGGCGCTTTCGGCGTCATCAGCCGCGGCGGCTTGCCGTCGAGCGAGGTCAGATACACCTGCGATTCCTCCGACGACGCCGAGCTGCACGAAATGGCAAGCAGCTTCTCATCCGGCGAGAAGCTGTGGTCGTTGTTGCACTGGTAGCCCGCCGCTCCGATGTCGATTTTTTCCGGCTCCCCGCCATCCAGCGGAATCCGATACAGATCGCCGCCCGAGTTAGCGATGAGGTGCTTGCCGTCGTGTGACCAGTTCGGCGCTTCGAAAAGCTTGTTCGCGGTGTAAACCACGCGCACCGATTTGTCAGTCAGGTCATACACCGAGATCTTGCTGCGGATCTGCGCCCGCGGTTGCGGCGCTTCCACGCTGACGTTGGAGAACACCGCCGTCTCGATAACCTGTGCATCATGCGAGCACACGCCGATACCGACGTAAACCGGGTCCTGCAGCGCCACCGTAACCGGCGCCGACGCCGTCAGTCTCTCGCCCGGTTTTCCGACGCGAATCGTGAATTGATTCCCGCGCCGCTCGATACGAATCCGCACCGGCCCGGTTACCGTGGAACGAACTTCATCCGTGTCCGCGCCGGCCGCCGTCCTAAATTGCAGCGACGTCAGGCCGTCGCCATGCAGCGCCACATCGGCGTAAGGCGAGTTCGCATCCAGGCTCTGCCGGATCATGAGCAGCGCTTTCCGATGATTCTCCTTGCCGGTGCCGATAAAATGGATGTCCGCGGTCATGTTGATGTCGCCCGACATCTTTTTCCACGCGAACTGAAAAGCGTCAACCTTCTCCCACAAGTTGGCGCCGCCGCCCGTCACTCGGTACTCGCCGCTCGCGGAATCGTATTCGATGGAACCCGCCTTGGGGGCGTCGCCAACATCGCCATGAGCCTCGAAATTGCCCACAGCGCCGCCCTGTTGCGCCGCCGCGCCCAAGCAAAGAGAAAGCACCGCCATCACAGCGACCGGCCTGTCACAAAAGTTTCGTCTCGTCACGTTTTCACCCGCAACAAGGAACTATATCGTATTTGGGTTTTCTCGGCGGCTCGGCGTCTCGGCGTTGAATTTTTCCTGATAACCTGGACGCAATCATGAAAACTTCCAATCTCATCCTATGCGCGGCAGTTATGACGTTGTCATGTCACGCCGACACCCCGCCCAACACTCTCACCCCCGAGGAGCGCCAGGCCGGCTGGGTTCTCCTGTTCGACGGCCAAACCATGAACAATTGGGATGACCCGCGTTCCAAGACGCCTCCGGGCGACGCCTGGACCACAGAAGACGGATGCCTCAAGGCCAACCCACATCCGCGCATCACGGAAGACCTGTTCAGCAAGGACGGCTACACCGATTTCGAGCTCGAGTTCGATTGGAAGATCTCACCGGCCGGCAACAGCGGTCTCAAATACCGTATCCAGGACCATCGTTTGATCCCGCCCAAAGAGCCCGGCGCCGGCAGAGAAAGGTTTGAACAAAGCGTCGAGCGCTCCTTCGTTCATCCCGTTACTGAGCGTCCCAGTCATGGCCAGGATTACGTGATCGGCTTCGAATACCAACTGATCGACGACAAACTGAACGAAGATGCGCACGCCGGTCTGACGCACACCGCCGGTGCTCTCTATGACATGGTCGCGCCATCGGCCAGAGTCACTAAACCTGTTGGCGAGTTCAATCATTCCCGGCTCGTAGTGCGCGGCAACCACGTCGAACACTGGATGAACGGCGTCAAGGTGGTCGATTCCTCTCTCGATTCCCCCGAAGCCTTGCAGGGAATCAAATCGCGCTGGGGAGTCGCGCCGCACGTCTACGAGCTGCTGGCCAAGCAGCCGAAGACAAACTGCCCCATCTCACTCCAAAACCACGGCGACGCCGCCTGGTTCCGGAACATCAAGATCCGCAAGCTGGACCGCTAGTGCCACTCTCAGTTGCCTCTCGGAAAGGGCCAGCGTTATCTCAACTCGAGTCGGAAGGATGATTTACTGAAGAGAAGCGAGTGGGGCGCTTTTCGGATAACCAGATAGATCAATTATATGAGGTTCTAACTAGGAAATAAAGTACCCACTCACTGTCACCGTTTCACTTGTTGATGCTCCCTGCCACGCTGACTGCCGCGCCACCGCACCCGGCTCAGTGTGCCTTGTACAGTCCCATATCGACATCGGTATTGAACCATACCTCCTGTGTTTGATTCACGGTTGCACCGATTGTTTCCAACTTATCGTAAGCGTGCTTGCCAATCGTCTCCAGAGCTTGGGATTTCCGGCGCAAATGGAGAACGCGCGCCAGAAAGATATATTCTTCCTGGATCGTTACGACGAAGTACGCCGTCTCCGCGCTCTTGCCGTCTCCAGATTGGCGAATGGAATCGAGCAGAGAGTTAAGCAGCTTTTCGTGCAGGCTCGCCTCATCGGTCTTGCCCAACGCCTGGTAGGCAGTCATCGCATCGAAGTGCGCAATTGGGCTGGCGTAGTTCCGGTCGAGCGCCTGTTTTGCCGCATCCAGCGCGCCCGTTACGTCTCCCGCCGCCATAAGCTTGCTGAAGGCATGCCGTTCTCCTGCTTCTAGCACGCTGGCCTGATGCGGGAACCTCAGCACGCCCGCAATCCGAAACGCACGCACATCCACAGCCGCGTCTCCCGCCTGAACACGCGTGAGGAGCGCGGCGTATTCATCGTCGGGCTTTGGCTGCTCCACGCCCGCGGGACGGGCACTGTCTTGAGCCATGGCGTGGCGAGCAATCAGCAGCAAGCACAGTGCAGTTACTCGCGCGGCAACGCTCGATTGGCGGCGATTCATCACGACCCTCCCCCCTGACCGCTTTCGATTGTACAGTCAATTGCTCTTGTTGGCATCAGACAGGAGTATCATCAGCCTTTGTCCGTTCGAAATCGCAACTAAGAACGAGAGGGCATAACAATGAGCAAACGACAGAGCGCCAGGCTGACACGCCGGTCGATGTTTCGCAGCGCCGCAGCCGCGGCCACGTTCGGCCCTTTGTTCAAGGCCACCGAAGGGTCCGTTAGCGCCCAGCAAAAGGTAAATCGCAATTCCGCGCCCAGCACCCTGAAGATCACTGACATGCGCGCCTGCCGGGTGGCGGCGAATTACGATTATCCGCTGATCAAGATCTATACCAATCAGGATGTCTACGGTCTGGGCGAGGTTCGCGACGCGGGAGTAGAAGGCATTGCGCTCGTCCTGAAAGCACACCTGTCGGGCAAGAACCCGCTCGATATCGAGGGCAACCTAAGAATGTTGCGCGAGTTCGCCAATCACGGCCGCATGGGCGGCGGCTACAGCGCCGTCGATATGGCCCTCCACGATATGGCCGGTAAAGTTTACGGCGTCCCCGCCTATCGTCTGATCGGCAACAAGAACCACGATCGCATTCGTATCTACGCCGATACCACCAGTCACCCGGATCCAAAGGTCTATGCCGAACGGATGCGCAAGCGCCGGGAAATGGGCCTGACGTTTTTCAAGATGGATCTGCAATCCAGCATGCTGAAAGACCGCCCTGGCGCGCTCGATGAACGCGGCGTCTGCACCGAAAAGGGGCTCGGTTACCTCTGCGAATACATCGCCGCCATCCGCGAAGTTCTTCCGCCAGGAGCCCCTCTCGCCGCCGATCATTTCGGTCCGCTCAATATCAACGATTCCATCCGTTACGCTCGGGCCTTCGAACCATACCATCTTGCCTGGGCCGAGGACCTCCTTCAGGTTTCGGAACGCAACCAATATCCTTATCTGAATTGGCAGGCGTACAAGACGATTTCCGACGCCACCGTGACGCCCGTCCTGACCGGCGAGGATATCTTCGGACTCCAAGGCGGTTTCCAACCGCTCCTGGAGCACCGCGCGGTGGACGCCATCCATCCCGACATCGAAACTTCCGGCGGACTGCTAGAAACCAAGCGGATTGCCGACTGTGCCGCGACGTGCGGCATCCAGGTCGCCATGCACCATGCCGGATCGCCTATCGGCGCCTTCGCCGGCTACCATTGCGCCGCCACCTTCGGCAACGAATTTCTGGCCATGGAAAACCACGCGCTGGATATGCCCTGGTGGCAAGACCTGGTAACGGGTGTTCCGAAACCGATCATCGACAAAGGCTACGTGAAGGTTCCCGACGACAGGCCCGGGCTGGGTCTCGAGCTGAACGACGATGTTGTAAAAGCGCACCTGCGCCGTCCCGGCTACTTTGAGCCAACCCCCATGTTCGACGACATCATCGTCTCGGGCTTCCGCACCGGCGGCCCCTGGCCCCATTTCGATGAAACCGGCAAATGGTGCAACTGTGAAACGTATGAATAACCCGTAGCGCGGGGGTACCGCGTCGTTTGCGGGAGACCCGCGACTTTTCAACAAGTCGAACGCGACCGGAAAGCGACTGCATCTACAAACACTCCATAAGCGCGAAAACCGGGGCGGAAAACCGGTTCATCGGTTACTCTCCGCCATCTTGACCGTTAACGTTCACGCGACCCTGCATACTGGTGTATACTAACCCTCACCAGGAGGGGAGTATGCAAAAGTTTGCCAAACTGTTCACTGTAGTGCTGTTCGTCGCGTCCGCCGTAACAGTTCTGAACGCTCAGGTGGATACGGCCACAATCGTGGGTACCGTTCAGGATTCGAGCGGAGCCGTTGTGCCCGGCGCCGCTGTGACCGCGACCGAGGTCAACACCAACAGCAAGACGACGACACGAGCCGATGCGTCCGGCAACTACGTGATCACGCCGCTAAGGGTCGGCACGTACACCGTCGCCGTCGAGGCTCAGGGTTTCAAGAAGGAAACGCACAGTGGAATCGTACTCGAGGTGCAGGCGCGCGTCCGCGTCGACTTCACTTTGCAGGTGGGCTCCATCGCCGAGGTCGTGAACATTACATCCGAGGTGCCGGTCGTAGAGACCGAGACCTCGTCGCTGGGTGATGTCGTGGACAGCCAGCAGGTCACCGACCTGCCCTTGAACGGCCGGGACTTTACACAGTTGGCAACGCTAACCACGGGCGTTATCAAGATCACCGAAAGTAGCGGAAGCATTAACGGCGCCACCAGCCAGAGCAACGGCAATGCCGGAGGCGCCTTCGCCGTCAACGGCACCCGCGGCAATCTGAACAACTTCATGCTCGATGGCGTTGACAACAACTCCAACGATAACGCGGGCAACGTTCTGCAGACCAATGTCGATGCCATCCAGGAATTCAGAATTCAGACCAGCGACTACTCGGCGGAGTTCGGACGTAGCGGCGGCGCGGTGATCAACGCCACCATCAAATCCGGAACCAATCAGTTCCACGGCACCGCATTTGACTTCCTCCGTAACGACGTTCTGGATGCCCGCAACTTCTTCGAGCCCGCGGGTTCGCCTAAGGCGCCCTTCCGCCAGAACCAATTCGGCGGCACATTGGGCGGACCCATCCGGCGAAACAAAACGTTCTTCTTCATGGATTATCAAGGCACGCGCGCGGGAACTTCCTCGCCCAACATCTCCACCGTTCCCACCCCGGCCGAAATCGGCGGCAACTTCAGCGGCGCTGCCACGATCTTCGATCCCAACTCAACCAAAATAGTGAATGGCAGCGTGGTGCGCACTCCGTTTGCGGGCAATATCATTCCATCGCAGGAACTCGACCCCATCAGCCACGCCGTCGCCCAGTTGTATCCCGCGCCGAACATCGCTGGAGCTACTGCCAATAACTACGTGATCGACGCTACCGGGAACCTACAGATCGACCAGATGGACGTGCGTGTGGATCACACCATCTCCGACCGTCAACAGATCTTCGCCCGGTTTTCCTTGAGCCAGCAAACCCGCTTTGTGCAGCCCCCGCTACCTGGATTGGCCGATGGCGGCAGCTATGGCACGGGCACTTACCTCGACGATACCCGTGGCGCCGCGGTCGGCTATACCTTCACCATCAGCCCGAGCATGGTCAACGAATATCGCATGGGATTCAACCGCGCGCATTACATCGACAACAAGCCGTCATACGGACAGAATTATCCGCCTGCCGGCCTCGCGGTTCCCGGCGTTCCGAACAACGCCACCATCAACGGCTTGACGCTCTTCGGCCCCAGTGGTTTTCATAGACTCGGCGAGCCCGGCTACACTCCGACCACCAGCACCAGCCAGGAGTTTCAGTACGGAGACACTCTCAGCATCGTTCATGGCAAGCACTCTATCAAGGTCGGGGCGGAATTGCGCTGGAGCCAGTTCAATCTCTTCCAGATCGGCCAACCCCGCGGCTCCTTTTCTTTCAGCGGTCAATTCACCGCCGATTCGCCTTCCTCAGGAGACGGAACTGGCAACGGGCTGGCCGACATGTTGCTCGGACTTCCAAATTTTTCCACCATATCGACCCTGACGTACTTCGGAAACCGCCAGCAAACCTATGGGGGATTCGTTCAGGACGACTACAAGATCACCCGTAAGTTGACGTTGAACCTGGGCCTTCGCTACGACTACTCCACTCCGATTAAAGAGGCCCACAATCAGCAGGCGAATTTCGATTTCGCCACTGGCCAATTAGTCGCCGCCGGGCAGAACGGCGCTTCGGCGGGCCTCGTGACCACCGACAAGGCGGATTTCGCCCCGCGCATCGGCCTCGCTTGGAATCCCATCAAGAACACCGTCATCCGCGCAGGTTACGGGCGCTTCTTTAGTTATCAGGAGATCCGGACAGGAGATCCGCTGCAGCTTGCCTATAACCTTCCGTTTTTCTATCAGCCCGCTTTCACGAGCGACGGTATTACCCCAGTGTTGACGGTCTCGGGTGGATTTCCGTCTCTAACCCCAAGCCAGGCGGTCGATGCGAGCGTGACGGCCTCCGGCTCCGGCGTGGGCTCGCACCTGCACGCCCCGGTTTTGGATGAGTGGAATTTCAACATCCAGCAGCAATTGCCGGACAACATTCTGCTTGAAGTTGCCTATGTCGGCTCGAAGTCGACCCATCTCCAGACACTGCTCGATCCCAATCAGGACCCGGTGCCGGGCCCTGGCAGCGTTCAAGCGCGCCGGCCCTATCCGCAATATTCCGGCTTTACCGATATCGTGGACCGGGGCAACTCCACGTTTCACGCGCTCGAGATCAAAGCCGAGAAGCGCCTCTCGCAAGGCCTGATGTTCCTCAGCTCGTTTACCTATAGCAAGTCGATGAACGATCAGCCGGAGATCTGTTGTAACTCACCCTGGCCGCAGAACTCCTACAATGTGGCGTCCGAGAAGGGCCCGTCGGATTTCGATCAAAGAGCCCGCTGGGTTTCGAGCTTCGATTACCAGTTGCCCCTCGGAAAGGGCCAGCGCTATCTCAACTCCAGCCGCGCCGCGGATCTAGCCCTGGGTGGCTGGCACCTGGGCGGAATCTTCACCTGGCATAGTGGGTTCTACTTTTCGCCGACAATGGGCTACGACCCTTCCAATACCGGCTCCCAGGGCTTTGTACGGACCGATCGCGTCTGCAACGGCAACCTGCCGTCGGGACAGCGGTCGATTAACCTCTGGTTTGATCCGAGTTGCTTCCCCTTGCCGTCGGGTTACGCGTTCGGCAACTCCGGCAAGAACGTGTTGGTCGGTCCAGGTATGGTGGGCGCCGATCTGTCGCTGCGCAAACTTTTTTCCCTCACCGAACGCTTTCGCCTGGAGTTCCGCGCTGAGTTGTTCAACGCGTTCAACCACCCGGTCTTTCAACCGCCGGATAACAACATCTCCGACGGCCCCGGAGCCACGGGCACGATCACATCCACAGCGGCGGTGAACAGACAGATCCAGTTGGCATTAAAGCTGCTTTTCTAGCGGGCCAGCCCGCTGGCTCTATAGCTGCGGTTGATGTAGGGGCGAGGCACCGCCTCGCCCTCCTCGCCGCACGTTACCGCCAAACACCCGGTTTGCTACCGTACAATACGAAAATGGTCCGATTGGAGCAGTTCCTCAATTCCTGGAAAGCCGTCCGCGACGACGCCGCCCTCGCCGTCGAAGAATTCCCTGACCTCGACTACCGCCCCACGCCGGATGTCGATAGCTTCCGCCAGATCGCGCGCCACATTCTCAACGCGGGAGACGGACTCACCGGCATGTTGCTCGCTCGTGGAGGCGCCACCGGGCAGGAGTTCCGCGACCGGGCGAAGGCCCACTTCCGGCCTCTAGCCGAAGATTCCGGTGCTGCGGAGATCGCGGCTGCCATGCGTCAATCGGTCGCTGAGCGCTCGGAGCAATTGGCCGCGCAGCCTCCCGAGTTCTTCTCTGAGATGACGACCAGGCATTTCGATCTCCAGCGCCTCACCCGCATGGAGATGCTGCAGTTCGTCAAAGAACACGAGTTGACCCACCGCTCGCAACTTTTCATGTACCTTCGGCTGAAGGGAATCGTGCCCGCGACCACACGGCGCCGCCTCGCGAAACAAGCCGCCAGTGCGTCGTCTAAGTAGAGGAAACCTGGTCGGGAGCGACTGGCAGTTCTAAGCCGCGGGCTGAGGAATGACGTCTATCTGCTCACTCGGGCCCTTGCACTTGTAAGCATCCCCGGCATCTTCAGCACGCTCCCGCTCCGAAGGCGATGGCGCGCCAAATCTCTCGCGGCGCGCTATCGGACACGTTCCTGCATGTCCGTAGCCGGCGTAACCTGCCGAGCCCACAACCGACGCCATCCCTGCCCGAGTACGAACTTAAAGTCGCTGGTGTGACGGTTTTTCACGCGCCTTTACGCAATGCTCTATGACCGATGGATCACGCCGCATCGCTCGGTCAAAGCATTTGGCGCGGCAAACGGTGGCAATCCCCCACGCCGCCAAGTTCACCGAATCTGAACGCGAGAAAGGCAACAAGATGAAGCGTATGCTACGTACCCTGATCCTGATTCCCCTTTTTGCCGTGAAGTTTCTATCCGCACAGGCGCTCATCATTCCGCAGGCGCCTGACGGCCAAAACTGGCGATTCACTCTGGTGGTGACCAACACCACCACAGCCGCCGCTACTGCTTCGATCACGTTTTTTCAGAATATCGATGCAACGGGCGATACCACCCCCTGGTCGCCGCCTCTCGACGCCAACGTCGCGGACCTCGAGGTCCCCGCCGGTTCTTCGGTGTTCGTTCACTCCTCAGGTACGGCTGCCACCCTGACTGAGGGCTGGGCCCAGGTCACCAGCAGCCCGCCGGGTGCGTTGCAGGCCTATATCATCTACACCTACAGCCCCCAGGGCAAACCGAGTTCAGATGGTACCGCGCAGGCCATGTCCCCTGCCACCCGCTTCCTGGTGGCTTACGATCAGACGGGCAGCCTCGGCACGGAATTAGCCGTGGCAAATCCGAACCCGAGCCCGGTGTCCATTTCGGTGAACTTTAGCAACCCAGGCGTCCCCACGGGGTCCCTGAACCTTCCCGCCAACGGATGGATGGCGTTTGGCATGTTGACACCATTTCCAGCGACCGCCGGCCAGTCCGGTTTGGCGGAATTTTACAGCACGGACACCTTTGCGATCATAGCCCTGCGATCGAATCTTAACCCTGTGACGGGAGTGTTCTCCTTCACCTCAGCGCCGACCTACAATGAAACGGGGCCACCCATCATCTCTTCTGCCGGCGCCCAAAATACGATCTCACTAACTATCCAAGGGAATCAGGGGCCTTGGGATCCAAGCCTCAATCCGAGCTTCGATTACGGGTATCATGACAACGCAAAACCGGCTGTCGTCAGCGCCGCGAGCAACATTCCGTTTAAACCGGGAGAAGCCATAAAGCTCGCGTATGTCAGCGGCTTGGTGAACGTTTTCCCCGAGGGCGGGTTTCCTTACACAAATGCAAATGGGAACCCCAAATTCACAACAAACAACATTACAATTCCACCCTGCGGGAAGTACCCGAGCTATTACATGAACCCTAGTACTTACCCCATCAATGCGGCGGAGCTGGTGGGCACATTCGCAAATAATGGAGTGATTGTAGGAATCCCGTTTGCCCTCGGCAACGGTCCCACGACCTTGATCATACCGTCGGGTGCGAACCAGTTGCTGCTGGGCGTCGACGATAACTGCTATTACGATAACGTGGGATCCTGGAATCTCAGCGTGTCGTACTAGCTTTTAGGAGTCCGTCACAGCTGTGAGCAATGTGGGGACGGAGACCTCGATCATGAGGGGCAATTCAGGAGGCAATTCGGGGACAAGGAGGCAATTCGGGCAATTCGGGGACAGGGCAATTCGGGGCAATTCGGGGCAATTCGGACTAATTCGGGACTAATTCAGGGACAGGCTATGCGCCGCGCCCCTCGGGTGAGACACGGAAATCAGGGACGGATTGCCGTTCGCTGATACCTCGTAGACGAACGGATGTAATCGTAACAGAATGAGGCTGGCTGGCGAAGCGGAGGTGGGCTCTGCTGGAGAGCAACCCGCCAAGGAATAGCCAGTCGGAAACTCATCCAAACGATGAGCGGGGGCTGGGCCTGCAAGGGTTGAGCCCCCATCGGATGGATAGAT